>Ga0247841_10000009_pt1 | contig 544859 bp, 523 predicted proteins | sample LaCruzMarch2015__2_FD_192410 | JGI IMG/M metagenome (GOLD analysis project Ga0247841, IMG submission 192410) | Freshwater microbial communities from meromictic Lake La Cruz, Castile-La Mancha, Spain - LaCruzMarch2015_18m | ecosystem: Environmental > Aquatic > Freshwater > Lake | place: Spain... | reverse complement strand
TCCACTTGTTTCATTTAGATTCCAATAACCAACAAGTGATTGGCCCACTGGCGTAGCACTCGCTGTTCCACCAGTAGACATATTAGAAACGGCATCAATGGAACAGATACGATAAGAATATTGAGTACCGTTAGTTAAACTAGCATGATGGAAAGTGGTTCCTGTACCAGTAGTATAAATAGCATTACCGGTGCTGCAATTAGCTGGTGCAGTAACACCTGTAGCATAAACAACTTTGTATGGAGCAGTAGGATGCAAACCAGATCTAGAATCAGTGGGTGTCGTCCAAGAGAGATCAACATATCCATTTCCAGCTGTAGCTGTTAAGGTTGGATTAGTAGGTGCTACTGTATCACCTGTTCGAGTGAGACCTGTAGCTGTTGTAGTACCATAACTATTGGTAGCACGCATATTAACGGTATAGGCAGTACCATCAGTAAAACCAGTAATAGCAGACTGAGTACAAATGTAGTTAGGGCTGGAACCAGAAAGAGTGGCTGAAGACCAAGAGGCACCTAAATTGTATTCACAACCTGTAATACTTGGAACACTGGTAAATGGAGCAGACATAGTGGTCACTGTTCCAGGAACATATGTAGCAGTAGAAGGGGTAAGAGTAATAGTTCCAGCTGTAGGAGATGAATTGTTGTAGAGAGTTGTAATCTCTCCAGCAGTTAAAGCATAGTTGTAGACACGGACATCATCGAGGACACCGTTAAGATATCTTACAGGATTAACATATCCCATAAGAGCATTCGCACTACTAATTGATATAGAGCCAGTGTCACTGCCCACACTATGTGTAGTTGTAAGGGGTACACCGTTTACATATATTTGTGCCGATGTTCCATTGTAAACCGCTACTGCGTGATACCAAGAGCCAACTTCTGCAGTACCTTTAGGTGATTCCCACACATTATTATTCCCATTAATACCCAAAGATAAATAGAGTCTATCATAAGAGTACTGTCCAAAATAATATCCCGTAGTATTAGAATCTCCTCCTTTGCTAAATATTGTTTGCCAATTCCATTCATTTGCTTTTATCCATGCCGAAATAGTAATAGCACTCGTAATATTCAAACTGGCACCATTTCCAACATCTACATAAGAATTAGTTCCAAAAGTTAAGGCCCCTCCCACTTTTCCTGATGTGGTCCATGTGGGAGAATTATAAAGTATTCCAGTATTATTATTTCCTGATGAATCAGCAGCGTTTCCACTTGTTTCATTTAGATTCCAATAACCAACAAGTGATTGGCCCACTGGCGTAGCACTCGCTGTTCCACCAGTAGACATATTAGAAACGGCATCAATGGAACAGATACGATAAGAATATTGAGTACCGTTAGTTAAACTAGCATGATGGAAAGTGGTTCCTGTACCAGTAGTATAAATAGCATTACCGGTGCTGCAATTAGCTGGTGCAGTAACACCAGTAGCATAAACAACTTTGTAAGGAGCAGTAGGATGCAAACCAGATCTAGAATCAGTGGGTGTCGTCCAAGAGAGATCAACATATCCATTTCCAGCTGTAGCTGTTAAGGTCGGATTAGTAGGTGCTACTGTATCACCTGTTCGTGTGAGACCTGTAGCTGTTGTAGTACCATAACTATTGGTAGCACGCATATTAACGGTATAGGCAGTACCATCAGTAAATCCAGTAATAGCAGACTGAGTACAAGTGTAGTTAGGGCTGGAGCCAGAAAGAGTGGCTGAAGACCAAGAGGCACCTAAATTGTATTCACAACCTGTAATACTTGGAACACTGGTAAATGGAGCAGACATAGTTGTCACTGTTCCAGGAACATATGTAGCAGTAGAAGGAGTAAGAGTAATGGTTCCAGCCGTAGGAGATGAATTGTTGTAGAGAGTTGTAATCTCTCCAGCAGTTAAAGCGTAGTTGTAGACACGGACATCATCGAGAACATATTCGGACCAAAGACCATTAGCACCTGGTCCAATTATTACTGGCGATGTACTCGAATACATATTTCCTGTAATAGTTCCGTATTTAGTAAATGATTGTCCATTTTTATATGCTGTCCATATAGAGCCGTTATAAGTAACGACTGCATGAACCCAGCTTCCATTTACAAAAAAACCATTGTCAGTATTTACGGCTTGGACAGTTGTTCCGTCTGTAGAAATAGCAAATCTAAGTTGTGTACCATTCTGGTAAAAAAAGTAACTGTATTGACCAGAAGTATCTCCCTTCTTCAGAATAAAATGTTCATCGGTTTCGCTACTAATTTTTACCCATGCAGCTATAGTAATTCCACTAGTAATATTTAAACTTGTTCCATTCCCAACATTTACATAACCATCGGTACCATCAAAATTTAAGGCTCCATCCATTTTTCCTGAAGGTGTCCATACAGGTGAACCATACAGTATTCCTGTATTCCCATTTCCAGATGAGTCGGCAGCGTTTCCGCTTGTTTCATTTAGATTCCAGTAACCAACCAGACTATCAACTGATGCAGGCGTAGCACTACCGGTTCCTCCAGAAGACATATTAGAAACATTATCAATAGCGCAGACTCTGTAAGAATATTGGGTACCATTAGTGCGACCAGTATGAGTGTAAGTTGTATTTGTTCCAGAATAAAGAGCAGTGCCACTACAATCAGCGGGAGCAGTCGCTCCAGTAGCAAAGACAACTTTGTAAGGAGTGGTTAAATGCAAACCAACTCCAGTATCTGTAGCTGTTGTCCAAGATAAAGATATTTGAGTATCGCCAGCCGTAGCTGTTAAGACGGGATTAGTAGGAGTTTGTTGATCTTGTCTAACAGTCTCTGAATAAATAGAAGAAGCATTACCCACATTATCCCAGGAAGCATAACGAATATATTGAGTACAAGTACTACCAGCACAAGTAACAGAAACTGATGTGCCTACTGTACCTGTAGAAGGAGTACAAGTATTGGCTGTATCCACACAATATTTAGTAGTAGCTACACCAGATCGAGCATCAGTAGGGGTAAGAGTTACTGTAACAGGAGATGTTCCTGTCCAATTGTTTGTCCAGTTATCCGTTACGGTTGGACCGATCGTATCACCAGTTCTCGCAGCCGCTGTAGCCGCTGTCGTACCGGCGCCATTAGTGGCTCGCATATTTAAAGTGTAAGAAGAACCATCACCAAAACCTGTAATATTTGGTTGGGTACAAGTATAGTTAGGAATAGAACCAGATAAAGTAGCGGCATACCAATTAGCACCATCCACCATGTACTGACAACCAGTAATAGTTACCGTACTCGTAAAGGGAGCCGACAAACTAGTGACTACATTAGGCACATGAGTAGCTGTAGAGGGAGTAATAGTGAGAGACCCAGCCGTGGGTAAAATATTACCAGATATAGCACTACCGGTTCCTCCAGAAGACATATTAGAAACATTATCAATAGCGCAGACTCTGTAAGAATATTGGGTACCATTAGTGCGACCAGTATGAGTGTAAGTAGTTGCTGTACCAGAATATAAAGCGGTGCCACTACAATCAGCAGGAGCAGTTGCTCCAGTAGCAAAGACAACTTTGTAAGGAGTGGTTAAATGCAAACCAACTCCAGTATCTGTAGCGGTTGTCCAAGATAAAGATATTTGAGTATCGCCAGCCGTAGCTGTTAAGACGGGATTAGTAGGAGTTTGTTGATCTTGTCTAACAGTCTCTGAATAAATAGAAGAAGCATTACCCACATTATCCCAGGAAGCATAACGAATATATTGAGTACAAGTACTACCAGCACAAGTAACAGAAACTGATGTGCCTACTGTACCTGTAGAAGGAGTACAAGTATTGGCTGTATCCACACAATATTTAGTAGTAGCTACACCAGATCGAGCATCAGTAGGGGTAAGAGTTACTGTAACAGGAGATGTTCCTGTCCAATTGTTTGTCCAGTTATCCGTTACGGTTGGACCGATCGTATCACCAGTTCTCGCAGCCGCTGTAGCCGCTGTCGTACCGGCGCCATTAGTGGCTCGCATATTTAAAGTGTAAGAAGAACCATCACCAAAACCTGTAATATTTGGTTGGGTACAAGTATAGTTAGGAATAGAACCAGATAAAGTAGCGGCATACCAATTAGCACCATCCACCATGTACTGACAACCAGTAATAGTTACCGTACTCGTAAAGGGAGCCGACAAACTAGTGACTACATTAGGCACATGAGTAGCTGTAGAGGGAGTAATAGTAAGAGACCCAGCCGTGGGTAAAATATTACCAGATATAGCACTACCGGTTCCTCCAGAAGACATATTCGATACATTATCAATAGCGCAGACTCTGTAAGAATATTGGGTACCATTAGTGCGACCAGTATGAGTGTAAGTAGTTGCTGTACCAGAATACAAAGCGGTGCCACTACAATCAGCAGGAGCAGTCGCCCCAGTAGCAAAGACAACTTTGTAAGGAGTGGTTAAATGCAAACCAACTCCAGTATCTGTAGCTGTTGTCCAAGATAAAGAGATTTGAGTATCACCAGCTGTAGCTGTTAAGACGGGATTGGTAGGCGCCTCTACATCTATTTTGAATGTTCGTGAATAAACAGATGAGGCGTTACCCACGTTATCCCAAGAAGCATAACGAACATAGTAAGTACAAGTGTCAGCACAAATAATTGCATAATGAGTTGCTACAGTTCCTGTAGAAGGATCACAAGTATCAGTAAAATCATTACAAAACTTAGTAGTAAATATTCCTGAGCGAGCATCTGAAGGAACAACGTCTATTGAAGAAGATGCAGCATCGTGCCAAATATCAGTCCAGTTATCCGTTACCGTAGGACCAATCGTATCACCAGTTCTCGCAGCCGCTGTAGCAGTTGTCGTACCAGCGCCATTAGTGGCGCGCATATTCAAAGAATAAGAAGAGCCATCAGTAAAACCAGTAATATTTGATTGAGTACAAGTATAGTTAGGAATAGATCCTGACAAAGTGGAGGCATACCAATTAGTACCGCCATTTAGAGTGTACTCACAACCAGTAATAGTAACTGTACTTGTGAAAGGTGCCGACATCGTAGTAATTGTTCCTGGCACATGGGTAGCGGTAGAAGGAGTAATAGTGAGGGAACCAGCCGTAGGAGAAGAAATTAATTCTGGAGTGGAACTAAATTCAGAAGTTTTAGTTCCCTCACCAATCAAATTAATAGCTGCTATTTTATAATAATAAGTAGTACCATTAGATAATCCAGTGTGATTATATGTCAAAACATTACCAACACTTATCGTATTAGATAAAGTTCCCGATACGGTCCCCCAATAAATCTTATACCCCGTAACAGCTGATCCACCATTACTTGCAGGCGCAATCCAAGTTAAAGTATTTGCTGAACCAGATGGGACTCCATTCGGAGATTGTGGGACACTTGGAGAAGTAAGGGTACCGAAAGATCTCGTGCTAGACCATAAACTATTACCAGCAGAAGAAGAATAGGCTCTTACTCTCCAATAATAAACTGTATAGGGTTGTAAGTTTACAATGTCATAAGAAGTAGTTGTTACGGTGTTATCGTAAAAAAAGAGTGAACCAAAATTTATATCATTAGAAACTTCTAATCTATAATTCTGTGCTCCTGTAACACTATCCCATGCAACCGTTTGAGATGTAGATAATCCTATTACTAATCCATCTGTAGGAGAACTTAAAACTGGTGCTGATAACAGTTCTATTCCTGGAGGTAATTCTAGTGTAATAAGCCCATTTTTTGTTATATAAATATTTTTGGATACTGAACTATTATTTATTCCAATCTGAATGGAATGATTATTACCATCCTTAATTGTTCCTGTGGATTTATTAAAAACTATTTCTTCTATAGGAGCTGCACCGACTGGATTAGGGGCAGTAAAATTAATACTGGTGGTTAAATGTTTGATATCCACAAAATCTGTCCCCGAAGCTTCTCCTTTAAAAATGGCATAATTTGAAAAAGCCGAACTTGAATTGGCTTCGAAACGGACGCCCCAATAATCCCCTTCTTCTTGATTTATGGCTTTATTGCGAGCTTTTTCCAAAGAACTTACTATTTCTTTAGCATAAGATTCTATTTGATCTCTTTTTATGGCTCCATCGTAAGAAATAGTGCCTACTGTAGCCATAATAGCCGTTATAGTCACTACAACAAGGATTTCGACTAGGGTAAAGCCACTAAGAGAATTCTTCAATTTCATAAAGTTATTTAAATTGTATAATTTTAAGAGGCCTAATTGCTAATATTAAATTTAGAACTGCCCTACTAATTGATACATTGGTACTATCATTGTTAGAGCAAGGCCTCCGACAATTGCACCTATAAAAACTAAAAGTACTGGCTCTATAAATGACACCAGCATTTTTAAAGATGATTCAGCCTCACTCTTATAAAAATTAGATAAAGTCTCTAAAATATCACCCGTGTGGCCAGCCTTTTCTCCTACAGCAATTAAATTAGATAAAACTCCACCAAAAACCCCTTCTTGCTTAAAAGCTTCTCCTATAGATAATCCTTTGGTACCTATATTTTTACTTATATTCATAAGGGCATTGGTGTATTTCTCATACCCAGTAGCTTGGGCTGTAATTTCAAGAGCTCTTATGATCGGCATACCAGATTTGATAAGGCTTGAAAGAACGGAAGTGAATCTTTGGAGTGCCAAATTTTCTTGTAAATGGCGAGCTACAGGTATTTTATTTAAAAAATTACGAAAAGCTTTTTTCCCCTTAATAGTTTTGGATAAATATAAAAAGGCCCCCACAGGAACAATAATAAATAATGGTATGAAAATTAATGCATACTTATTCAATAATCCGGAAATGCCCAAAACAATTTTAGTATAAGTAGGAATTTTAGCAGTGGTGCTCGTAAAAACCGTTCCTATCTTAGGTAAAATAAACATAATCATAAAAATCGTAACTGCCGTAGCTCCTACTATAAGAATAATAGGATAGGTCATTGATGATTTGATTTTAGAAGTCAATTCAGATTCGGATTCTAAATCAATGGAAACTTTTGCCAAAACTTGGCTCAATTGCCCAGACGATTCCCCTGCTTTAATTAAGTTTGTTACTACTAAACTAAAATATTCTGGATGAGCTTCAAAACTTGTATAAAATGGCTTTCCCTTTTCCAAATTATTCCTGATCTCTAAAAGAAAACGTCTCACTGGTCCCTCTACAGAATCAGTAATCAAAATATCTATGGCCTTAAACAAATCTGTTCCTACTTGCAGCATCAAGGATAGATATTTTATAAGAAACACTTTATCCTTAAGGGTAATGCTTTCTTTCCCTATACTAAAATTGAAACCCTTCTTTTTTTTAACTTGTTTTATGGTAATAGGTACTAGTCCTTGAGAAGCAATGTACCCCAAAACAGTAGCGCTATCAACCGCTTCAAAATCACCCTCTTTTATTCGTTTTTGATTATCTACTGCTTTGTAATGAAAAAGCATTGGGCTGCCATTAATTTATAATTTGGTTTTACTCACAATTGGAACAATCTTCAAATAATATTCATGTCATCCTATATGTTTATTGAAATTCGTTAATAGTACTTGGTCTTGAACAGGCACAAAGCAATGGATAATAGTTAGCACTACTACATTGAGTAGCTGCAGCAGGTTGCATGAGTGAAACTGTAGAACCATGATTTACGGCCCCATTATATGAGGTTCCAGTATACGTACCGCCCAAACAAGACATAGTATGTAATACTCCATTATAATCAGAAAAGTGCCATCTATAACCATAATAGCCTACCGTCCCACTGACTCTTCTCATGGTTCCTGTTATTAGCGTGTTCCAGTTGGGAAATGCAGCTGCTTCTGAGCTTCCTTTAACCCACGACCATCCTAGACTAGTATTAACACTTTTTGTTGATGGCATATCTTGTATTTCATCTGCGCTGGTAAAAGACATCATTGCCCATGCATTTCCTACACAACCACTTGGTTTATTTACATCACTATTACATTTCGTATCAGCACCACTTCTGCCACCCACATTGCCAATATAAGTTGTGTTGGTCACAAATAAAGCATAACCAATATTCCAATTCAAATCGTTGTCCACAATTCCGTCACAATTTTGATCTTTACCATCGGGAGCATTAGTGTAAGCTCCTGAACCCACATAACAAGTAGCACATCCCTCGTCACAATCGGTAGCCGCTTCATAGGTCTTAGTATCGCTATCACAATCTTTCCAGGGTGGGCAACAAGTTCCAAATTGACAAATCTGAAGTGCATTCCAATTGAGTGAATACGTACCTGTGGTGCCACTAGGAATAGCAGTAATTGTTCCACTCCCACCACTTGCCGCAGTTGTTTGACTTGTACCGTCGGGGAACTTAATCCCATTACCCATTCCTGTCATTTTTATATTTCCCGCCACTTCTAATTTTTCAACTGGATCGGCTATCCCTATACCAACACTACCAGAAATTGTATGATCCCCTGTACCATAAAAGTTCCATGGGTAATTTGCTTGTACAACGTTTACTCCGTCCAGTGATATAGTTACATAATCGGTATTTGCTGGATTATATAAACGTAGTCCATTACCAGTCCTAATACCGACATTTCCAACTACATCAAGTTTAGAACTCGGCGAGACTGTTCCTATACCAACGTTGCCTCCACTGAAATTAATAGCTGACCCTGCATTAGAATTAGGACTGGCCGTAGGAGCTACCCATGCGTAAGAATAGAGTCCTACTATAATTCCTACTGCCAAGAGGCTGCATACACTTGTCCAAAAAAATGGTTGTTTAAATATGTTTTTATGCAAAGTTTCCATAAAAAATAATTTACAAATTTATTAATTTACAATTTACAAAATATTTTAAAGTCTACTAGAGAATTAAGTTTAAACTTTTGGTATCTAAAACTATTGTCTATCGAATTTAACTTCTTTATTATACCATTTTTAAAAAGTCAATAAAAGAACTCTACCCAATAATCTAGAGGTTAGGATTTAAAACATGCAAATTAGTATTAAAATTGATTTTATACTCTAAAAAGGGTTCTTACATTTTCATAAGTTACCTTTTTTATGTATTCAATATCACCTTTTTTTATTCCTGCAATTTTCTCTGCCACATATTCTACAAATTTAGGTTCGTTTCTTTTTCCCCTAAAAGGTATGGGTGCTACATAGGGAGAATCTGTTTCTATAAGAATTCTATCTAAAGGAATTTCTTTTATAATATTGTCGTAATGGGAATCAAAAGTGATATAGCCATCAAAGCCTAAATAAAACCCTCTCTTTAAAAATTCTTGAGCCTGCTCTAAATTCCCTTGGAAAAAATGAACTACTCCCCTCGGCATTTTAGGCAATTCATCTAATATATTTAAAGCATCTTTATAAGCATCGCATCCGTTCCCTTCTCCGTTTTTATTACGAAGGTGCATTATAATTGGTAAATCATATTTGAGTTTTAAATCTAATTGTATTTGGAAAAGTTTCTTCTGTTTTTCCATTGTTTCTTTTCCATCTTCTAACGTTAAAATTTGTGCGTAATCCAATCCTCCTTCCCCTATGGCCACTACTTTTTTATTTTGACTAAGATTATTCAATAATTCTGATATATTTTCTGGAACATCCCTAACATATTCTGGATGGACCCCAACGGTAGCCCAAATGTTTTTAGGATATTTATTAGCCAGTTCTATTGCTTTAACAGATTCTTCATAACTAGCACCAATGGTAATCATAAAGAGACCGTTTTTCTCGGCCTCGTTTATTATGCTTTCTCTATCGACATCAAATTTTTTATCTGTTAAATGGCAATGAGAATCAAAAAGTGTAGCAGCCATTAATTATAAAGTTATAAAGTTTTTAAAGTCTACCTAATTAAAATACACCGAAAGGGGTGACGATAATATAATGAAAAAGCCCCCATTAAGGACGAGCCTCAACAGGGTCTTTTTCGTGGTGATATAATCATAGTATCAAACATAGGATACCTGTCAAGCAATTGTAAACCATGAATTCATTGATTGACTGATCGTAAATTAATGGTTCCTAGGCTTTTTGGAGTCTTTTCTCAAGTAAATCAATTCGTTTTTCCATAATCTTAAAATCTGCTCGGCCAATTTTTTCTGTAAGGTCATCTTTCATTATATGCATATCCATTTTCATTATTTCGATGTCTTCGGTATTTTTTGCCACCATTTCTCGAAGTGCTACAAGTTGCTCTTGCACTCCCGTTAATGAGTCCACAACTAGTCTAAGTTGAGAGTCAAAATTCTCGGCTAAAACGCCCAAGTAGTTTTGATATTCCTTGCGCTGGTCTTCTAAAATATCTTTTAATTCTTTTTCCTGAACCTCCATATTCAGTTAATTTAACTTTAATAAACAATAAACAATCGTAATTCTAGTAAGCTATAGTGTATTTTCTTACACTGTTTAGTGTAATATTTTACACTACCAAAGTCAAATCTTACTAAATCCCCATTGCTCACGCCTCTTCTATGGTTATTTAAGGATTTACCCTGAGTCTACCGGAGGATTAAAAATAATCTTCCGAATAAGCAAAATATGTTAATGACAGTTTCCCACAAAACCCATTGATTTTTGAGAAAGACTTGTTATAATTGAGTTACTAAACATAAAAGGCATCCCAGGTGGGTGCCTTTTTTATTGGTTTGACTCAGTTTCCATCTTTAAGATGTTTTAGAACCGGTAGAAAATCTTCGTCTCCAGATAATATAATTATTTATTGGAAAATTATGATTACCCGTGCCTGGGAAATAATCCTTCTGCTTTTTTAAGAGAGACTATTTGATTAGGAAAATTAATCAAGAAATCTACCCCATTATTATCTAAACCCAAACTCTTAAGTATCTTCTCGCCCGTTTCCGGCATAAAGGGTTTAAGATTCCAACCTATATGAGCCAAAACATATACTAAATTAGCCAGTTCTATTTCTGCTTTTTCTTGATCTATTTTAATTGTTTCCCAAACTTTATGATCAGCCACGTATTTATCAGAAAATCTTACTAATTCCCACAAAATATCCAGGGCTTCATTAAAGTGGGCAACTTTCATTGAATTTGAAAATCTTTCAGTATTATCTACAGTTAAAGCCTTGATGGCTTCTTCGGTTTTAACAAGATTTATTGGTTTCCCCAAAAGTTCCCCTAAAGTAGTTACCCTACTTAAAAGATTGCCAATCCCTCCGGCTAAGTCAGAATTATATCTTTCCCAAAAACGTTTAGTAGAAAAATCACCATCATCATAAGCAGAAATCTCGTGAGTCAAAAAATATCTAAGTGGTTCTACTCCGTACTCTCTAGCTGCTTCTACGGGATCGATAACATTACCTAAGCTCTTAGAAATTTTCTCTCCTTCGGTAGTTAAATAACCATGAACAAAAATATGGTCGGGTGTTTTTATGCCAGCAGATAGAAGAATAGCTGGCCAATAAACTGCATGAAAACGAGAAATACCTTTCCCTATAATATGCCAAATTTCATTGCTTTCCTGCCACCATTTTTTGAAATCTGGTCCATCGCTTCCATAATTTAAAGCAGTAATATAATTGGCAAGTGCATCTATCCAAACGTAAATTATTTGGGAAGGATCTCCTGGTACTTCTATCCCCCAGCCACCAGCCCTCTCCCGGCTTCGAGAGATACTGATATCTTCTAAACCCGATTTAAGTAGGGCCAAAACTTCATTCTTTCTGCTTTCGGGAATTATCTTAATCTTGTCAGTACTAATTAATTCTAAAAGTTGATTTTGATATTTAGATAATCTAAAAAAATAATTCTCTTCCTCTATTATTTCTGGTTTAGTTTTATGCTCCGGACAACAGCCATTTACTAAATCCCCTTCTTTAAGAAAAGCCTCACAACCAACACAATAAAGTCCTTTATAGCTTTTTTTATAAATGTCTTCTGGATTCAGGGATTGCCATAATTTTAAAACTCCTTCCTTGTGTCTACTTTCTGTGGTTCTTATATAGTCATCGTAGGCAATTTCATAAAGAGGATAAACATCTTGAAAGTTTTTGGTATTAGTATCAACAAAATCTTTTACAGCTACTCCAGCTTTTTGAGCGCTTAAAACATTTTTTAGAGAGTTCTCATCGCTACCAGTTTGAAAACGTACTTCATTGCCATTCTGTTTAAGCCAGCGTACGAGCACATCTGTCTCTATAAACTCTAAAATATGCCCCAAATGGGGCTTAGCATTAACGTAAGGAATCGCGGTAGTGATATAGTAGCGAGCCATAACTACAAATTTAAAAAACTAAATTGATTTTTCTTCTTCCACGGGAACATATTCTGTCCTATGTAGAATCACTTGCATGATTTTTTTATCTTGAATGATTTCAGAAACAATGGCGGCTAGAGGAATAGCTAAAATCATTCCGACAGCTCCTCCCAGGGAGCCACCAATAAGCAAAGCTAAAATAATCATAATTGGATCCATCTTTATTATTCTGCCTCTAAGATAGGGAGAAATAATACTTTCTAAGTTCTGAGCGAAGAGGAAAAGAGCCGAAGCTAAAACTACTACCAGCCAACCTTCTTTTATGCTCACTACCAATATTAATCCTAATGCTATGGCTGGCCCAACATATGGTACAAAATCTAAAATACTCGCTAAAATACCTAGGAAATAAGAATAAGGAACCTGTAAAAGTAATAGTCCGACAAACACAATCAATCCAATAATCAGACTTATCCAGAGCTGGCTATAAAACCAAGAATCTACTTTATATTGTACCCTTGGCCAAAATTCATTAAAAAGTTCTTGATGTTTTTCTGGTAATAATTTAGCCATACTATTTCTTACACCACCTTTTTTGAGATTCAAATAGTAGGCCATCATGACTACAAGGATTCCTTTTCCGAGAGAATCACCTACATTGCCTAGGGCTTTAAAGATTCGACTAACATTTTCCCACCAAGCACCCAATTCTCCCCCAAAGATACTCAAAAAATTAGTAGTAGGAGTGGTAGCTGTCGTTAAACTAGCTTTACCACTAATAAGATCAGTGACTTGGGTTTGAACAGTCTTCTGGGTTATTAATTTAGAAAATGGGCTTATATTATCTACTATAATAGGTACAGTCAAATAAATAAGTCCACATATCAGAACCAAAATTAGTAAATAAATAAGGGTAGTAGCAAAGATACGAGGAAATTTATGAGCAATCAGTTTGTTGATAGGACGCTCAAAAATCATGGCTAAGATTATGGCAAATAAAAGAACAAAGATTAGCCATTTGAAATACCAAACACCCACCACAAGAAGTCCCAGAGCGAGAACTCGCCAGAGAGATTTCCAGGTAATATCTAATTTTAGTTCATCGGAAGCCATAATCATTATAAATATACACTAAAAATATAATGATTACAAGCCAAATCCCTTGCTTTTTGAGGTGTTTTTATGTAATATTTGGAAGTTGGCCCTATCGTCTAGCCTGGTTAGGACATCGCCCTTTCACGGCGGTAACAAGAGTTCAAATCTCTTTGGGGCTACTAGAAATCTTTATGGAGGTAAAGAGTATACAATTTAGTCGACAGTTCACAAGAGGGCCCAATTCCCTGGTTCTCTTTTTTGTTAAGGTAAACGACACAAGAGTATTTGCTCTTGTTTTTTAGTAGCTCCTATGACTAAGCGCAAAGTAAATTTCTATAATAATTCTTACTACTATATTTCCAATAGTTGCTTAGACCGGAGAACTTTATTCAAGGATAATGATGATTATTTGTATTTTATTTCACTTCTATATTATCTGAATCAAAATTGTTCTATTGAATTACGCTATCTAAAGCTCAAATTACCTACTGTTAAATATCATTATTATTTTAAAGCTATTAAGAATAAACCTTCTCGTTATCTAAGAATTATTGGTTTTTGCTTATTACCCAATTGTTTCTCTCTGGTGGTTGAGCAACTAGAAAATCATGGTATCTCCGATTTTATGCAAAAATTAGGAACCAGTTATAGTCTTCACTATAATAAAAAATATTTACGTTCTGGACCTATTTTTAGAGGTCCTTTTAAATCCTCTTACATCGAAGAGGTTTTCCTAAAAAATATTCTTCTTTTGATCCATTTATTACCATTAAAATTGTTCCAAAAATTTAAAATTAATAAAAAGTGCCTACTCGTGAAACAATATTTTTGGTCAAGCTTACCCTATTATTTGGGAGACAATAAATGGCAACAAATTCTAAATGGCAACAAAAAACTGCGTCATGGTTTTCAAAGTAAAACTATTAGAAACGCAGTTTTGAAAGGAAAAATTCCTAATCAGTTAAACAATACTTCCGTATACTTAAATAACTAGATTAAGTAATTTGTCTTGGATATAAATAATCCTTTTTATATTTTGGCCTTCTAAGTATTTAGAAAGTATCTCAGAATTCTGGGCCAAAGTTAAAACTTCTTCTTGATTAACACCCATTTTTGCTTCTAGATTACCCCTAAATTTCCCATTGATTTGAACAGCTATGATGGCTACTTTTTGAATTATTTTTTTGTCATCCCATTTTGGCCAAGGTTCTAGTTCTAAAGATTTCTTTTTCTTAAGGAATCTTTGCCAAATCTCTTCTGTAATATGAGGAGCAAAAGGATTTAATAATTTAATAAGAATTACTAAATAGCTTTTGTCTAAATACTCGTGCTCTAAAAGAGCATTGGTATAAATCATAAGGGTACTTATAGCTGTGTTGAATCTATAATCTTCTATATCATTAGTTACTTTCTTAATAGTTTCTTCTCTCAATTTATCGAGTTTATTCTTTTCCTCTTTTTCAATGGTATCCCCCTTCTTTTTCGGTTTTTCGATATTTTCAGCCACTTGCCATACTTTATCTAAAAATCTGGTTATGCCGATTACGCCATCCGTACTCCAGGGTTTGCTATCTTGAAGTGGTCCCATAAACATTTCGTAGATTCTTAAAGCATCAGCTCCGTATTTTTGCACCACCTCATCTGGATTGACTACGTTGCCTTTAGATTTAGACATTTTTTCATGACCACTACCTAGAATCATTCCCTGGTTAATCAGTTTATAGAAGGGTTCTTTATTGGTTACTAATCCTAAATCAAAAAGGAATTTATGCCAGAATCGTGAATAGAGCAAATGTAATACGGCATGCTCTACTCCTCCAATATAAAGATGAACTCCAAAATTCTCTGATTTTTTATTAGCTAACCAATATTTTTCTATTTTAGGATTTACTAATTGTTTGTTATTTTTAGGATCTAAATAGCGTAAATAATACCAACAGGAACCAGCCCATTGGGGCATGGTATTAGTTTCTCTTTTTGCCGGACCACCACATTTAGGGCAGGTGGTATTTACCCATGAATCTATTTTAGCCAGAGGCGATTCACCTGTACCAGTTGGTTCATAATGTTTTACCTTTGGTAATTTAAGTGGTAAATCTTTAATTGATAAAGGCTGCACTCCACAAATAGGACATTTAACCAATGGAATTGGCTCTCCCCAGTAACGCTGTCTAGCGAACACCCAATCTCTTAATTTATAATGAACAACTTTTTTACCGGCAAGGTAGGTTCTAATTTTTTCTTGAGCTATATCGGTAGATAGATTGTTAAAGATACCTGAATTAATTAAAACTCCAGATGCGGTTAAAGGATTTTTAAGGGGTTCTTCGCTTTGACCATCTTTAGAAATAACCTGCACTATGGGTAAATTAAATTGTTTGGCAAACTGCCAATCTCTTTCATCATGGGCAGGTACTCCCATGACTGCCCCCGTGCCATAAGACATTAAAATATAATCAGCTACCCAAATAGGAATTAGTTTTTTATTACTAGGATTAATGGCATAGGCTCCTGTAAAAACTCCTGTTTTTGAAGCAGTATTCCCCTGTCTTTCCATATCTGATTTAGCCCGAGCTTTATCCTGATAAATCAATACGGCCCTCTTATACTCTGCCGAGACAATTTGATTAATGATTGGATGCTCTGGTGATAAAACTAAATAAGTAGCCCCGTAAATAGTATCTATCCGAGTGGTAAAAACTTTGATAGCTAATTCGGTATTCTCTACTTTAAAATCAAGTTCGGCCCCTTCACTACGACCGATCCAATTGGTTTGCATGATTTTAATTTTCTCTGGCCAATTGAGTAAGGGTAAATCATTTAAAAGCCTATCAGCATAAGCCGTAATCCTAAGCATCCATTGTCTGATGTTTTTATGTTCTACTAGAGCACCACAACGATCACAACAATTTTCCTTAACTTCTTCATCGGCTAAAACGGTTTTACATTTAGGGCACCAATTCACTGGCATTTCGGCTTCATAGGCCAAACCATGCTTATAGAGTTCTAGAAATATCCACTGAGTCCATTTATAATAATTAGGATCAGTAGTATTAATTTCTCTAGTCCAATCATAACTCAGTCCCATCATCTGCATTTGCTTCTTAAAATGCTCTATGTTTTTCTTGGTAGATATAGCTGGGTTAACTTTATTTTTAATAGCATAATTTTCTGCGGGTAGTCCAAAAGCATCCCATCCCATAGGATGGATTACATTGTAACCTTGGGCTCTAAAATAACGACTCAAAATATCTGAGGCAGTGTATCCTTCAACGTGACCAACATGAAGACCGTCTCCCGAAGGATAGGGAAACATATCTAAAACAAACATTGGTTTTTTAGAAGAGAAATCTTTGGCTTGCCAATTCTTGAACTTATTTTTAGCCCAAGTCGTTTGCCATTTTTTTTCTATCTTAGAATGATCGTAGCCTTGGTCATTTTTCATAAAGTATAAAAATAAAATTAGGAAACAAAAAACCAGCTTTGGGCCGGTTTATAAATGTATTACTCAAACGCTTTTAAAAATTTAAACCAGCCAGATTAATAATAACCCCTTTAAGGAGATTTCTCAAAGTAGCTTCTTTGGAGGTAAGCACAATCTTATCTAAAGCATCTAAGATATCCTTTTTGGTTATAGTGTCTATTAATTTAGTAGCACTATCTAGAGTGATAGCTGACCATTTGGTACCACCTAAAGCGTCTAGGGAAATAGTTAAATTCTTAACCATAGCCGTTCTCACTATTTCTGCTACTAAAGGATCCATTCCCTCTTTTTCCAGCTCATTGATAACTACAATCTGTTTTAAGCTTTGGCTAATTATGTTAGAAACTATGATATTGGACACTTCAGAATTAACATTAATTCTAGAGAAATCCCCAGCTAAATATTCAGACCAACTTGAATAAATCTCAATAGTTTTATTTGTTAAACCCTGACTGCCATCGCTAAGATAGACATCGGCTAATTCTCTAGTAATTTCGTTCAACTTATTAGAATCTACTACAGTTCTATCCCCAGCATTAAAAGTAAAAGCTCTGTCTAACCTACGAGATAAATTTTTGGACGCATAAAAAGGACTATCGGCTAAGATATTCTGTTCAGCTACTCCCAAATATTTTGTTATTTTATCAGCCAAGGCTTCACTAGCCCAAGCATGTCCACCCGCAAAACCGAGAAGGAGTGTTAATAGTATTAATACCCCTTTGAGATACTTGCTTTGTTTCATATATATAGAAGTCCTTATTTTAAGGGGTTTTAAGCCTTATTTTGGATTTCGGTCTTAATCTTAGCTAAAAACTCTTCTAAAGGCAAGACCCCGGCCTCACCTTTCCCTCTTTGTCTAACGGCCACTGTTTTAGCTTGTTTTTCCTTGTCTCCTATTATTAGGATATAAGGGGTCTTAAGCCCTTCTGCCTGCCTCACTCTGGCTCCTAATGGCTCATTGGCCTCCAGTCCCGAGACTCTAACACCTATGTCTTCTAGGCTATGCTTTACCTCATCTGCCCAATCCGACTGTTTCTCACTTATTGGAATAATGATTACTTGGGTAGGAGATATCCAGAGGGGAAATGCTCCTGCATAGTTCTCGGTAAGGATACCTATGAAACGTTCCAAAGAACCATAAATTACCCTATGAATAACTACGGGGGTCTGTTCTTTACCCTTATTATCTGTATATTTTAAATTAAAATTACGTGGTAATTGGAAATCTAATTGCATGGTTCCCATCTGCCACTCGCGACCCAAAGAATCTTTCATTAAAATATCTATTTTAGGGCCATAAAAAGCACCGTCTCCATTTTTAACCGTATAAGCTTTACCGCTAGCTTTCAAAAGATGAGTAAGTGTACTTTCAGCTTTATCCCAGGTTTTTATATCTCCCATAAAATTTTCTGGTCGAGTACCTAAACGAAAAGAGTAGTTAAGTTTAAAAATAGAATAAAATCTTTCTACTATTTCAAACAGATTCTTGTATTCACTTTCGATTTGATCTTCGGCCACAAAAAGGTGAGCATCGTCTTGGGAGAATTCTCTCGCTCTTAATAATCCGTTAAGAGTACCCGATTTTTCAAAACGATGAAGAGTATCACAGTCAGACAATCGCAAAGGAAGTTCTTTGTAGCTCCTTGGATGCATTTTGAAAACAACCATGGCATTAGGACAATTCATTGGTTTCAAACAGTAGGTTTCCCCTTCTTCAGTTTCAGAAATAAACATATTCTCTCTGTAATGATCCCAGTGTCCAGAGGTTTCGTATAGAGACTTTTTGTTAATGAGCGGAGACTTAATTTCTTGATAGCCACGTTTAACGTGTTCTTTTCTCCAAAAATCTAATAAAGTATTGTAAATGATTAATCCCTTGGGTAACCAATAGGGCATACCTGGAGCTGTTTCGTCAAAAACAAAAAGTTCTAATTCTCTGCCTAATTTTCGATGATCTCTTTTTTCTGCTTCGGCTAATAAATTTAGATAATCATCTAATTCTTTTTTATTCTTAAAAGATACTCCATAAATTCTAGTTAGCATGGATTCCTTTTCGTCTCCGCGCCAATACGCGCCAGATACTTTCATTAGTTTGAAAGAAGTGGGTGCTTTCCCTGTTGATTGTAAATGGGGTCCACGACAAAGATCAATAAAATTATCTAATTGATAGAGGGAAACTGTAGCAGGTGCTTTGAGAGACTTTTTTGTCTTTTGTTTAATAGTTAAAATTTCTTCACTATTAGTTGTGCCGTATTTTTTTAAATCAGCTAATAAATTTAGTTTGAAAGGTTGTTCTAACTTTTTAAATAACTTAGTTGCTTCTACCAAGCTTACATTTTTCTTTTTAAAAGGAATATCTTCAGCTATAATCTTTTTCATTTCAACTTCTAAGGCAGTTAAATCCTCTAAAGATAATTGCTTTTTGAGTCCCATATCATAATAGAAGCCATTCTCAACTGTGGGTCCCACACCAAATCTAACCTTGCCGTATAATCTAGTGGCGGCCAAAGCCATTATGTGAGCCAAGGAATGCCTAGTAATTTCTAAATCATCTTCGGACTGATTTTTTTTAATAGCTATGTCTCTTTTTTGTTTCATATTCTCAAGATTTAAAAGTTATAAAACCCATTACATCTTATGAAATCAATCAATTTGTAATAAGATGAAGGTTGGATAAAAATTAGTAGATTTTACTTGATCTACTATTAGTTGTCAACAGAAGTCAGCTCTTCTATATTTTCACAAACTATTTGTTTATTCCCTTCTCTCTCAGTTAATTTACCGTCTATTATAACCACTTTGTCTTTAGCGATAATAGAGACGCTACTTAGTAAAACGCGAGGGTAAACAACTATTTCTATCTTGTCGAAAGTAGCGTCGGTTAAAACGGCAAAAGCCATGGGCTCACCTTTTTTGGTAAGAATCTGCTTAACACTAATAATCATTCCGCCTATCTTTACCCTACTTCCAATGGGTTTTTCTTTACAGTTACAAATGGACTGACTAATTTTTGCCAGTACCCCTTGAAATTGTCGAAGAGGATGATCGCTTAAATATAGCCCTAGGTAATCTTTCTCCCATGAAAGCCTAATCATTAAATTCGGTTTTGTTTTCAAAGCTATTGGACCATGTTCTTGTCCGTCACGATCCCCCTGTTCTTCATTTAAATTTCCATTGGGCAATGAATCTAGAAATTTAAGATTTTGAGTTTTAGGAATTACTGGTCCATCACTATCATTGTTGAACAAGTCCATTTGGCAATTATTCTTATCAACATGCAAATCATTCACCGCTTCAATAATTTTATCTAAATTATCAGACATAGAATTCCTGTCTCCAAAATCATCCATAGCACCGGCTTTTATCAAGCTTTCTAATGTCTTACGGTTTAAATAATGTTTGTCAAGCCGAGTAAGAAAATCAGCCAAATTTTTATAAGGACCATTTTGTTTCCTTTCTTCGGTAACGGCTTCGGCCACCATACTGCCAACATTTTTAATGGCTGCCAAACTGAAACGAATATCTCCACTATCTTTATCTACACCAAATTCTACGAAAGAATGATTAACGCTAGGCGGTAATACTTTTATTTTTAAGCGTTCGCACTCATTAATTTCAATAGCAATTCTATCCAAATCCCCATAGTCTGAGGTTAAAAGGGCTGCTAAGAAGGCACTTGGATAACGAGTCTTTAAGTAAGCTGTTTGGTAGGCAATCCTGGCGTAAGAAGCTGCGTGACTCTTATTAAATCCGTATTGAGCAAAGGGTTGAATCCATTCCCAAAGTTTAGTCAATTCTTTATCCTTGTGGCCCATCTTTATACCGCCCTCAATGAATTTAATTTTTTGCTTGGATAATAATTCTGCATTTTTCTTCCCTACAGCTTTACGCAAAATATCTGCTTCTCCAAGTGAAAAGCCGGAAACATCTCTAGCAATTCTCATTAGCTGCTCCTGGTAGACCATAATGCCATAAGTATCTTTGAGTATGGGCTCTAACTCTGGCATCATATAATCAAATTTTATTCGCCCATTCTTTCTATCAATATATTCTGGTAAAAATTGCATTGGGCCAGGTCTAAAGAGCGCTACCATAGCAATAATATCTTCAAATCGTGTTGGCTTGAGCTCTTTCAAAAATCGCCTCATGCCTGTGGATTCTAATTGAAAAACACCAACTGTCTCACCGGCAGAAAGCTGTTTATAAACTTCTTTATCCTCAAAGCCTAAACCGTCTAGCTTGAGTTCATTTTCTTCTCCAGATATCTTTCTTATAATTCTCAAGGTATTTTTAATGACCGTGAGATTTTTAAGACCCAAGATATCCATTTTGACTAATCCGATACTTTCTATGTCATGACCAACATATTGAGCCACTACGCTGCTATCAGATTTAGCCGAGCGTTGGAGAGCAGTATAATCAGTTAGTGGCTCACGAGCAATGACAATGCCAGCAGCATGAATGGAAGCATGACGAGCTACTCCTTCTATTTTCTGAGCATTATCTATAATTTCATGGGCAATCACATCGGTTTCATAGAGCTCCTTTAGCTCTTTTATTTCTTTAAGAGCATCTGCCAAACTTTCCTTAGTAGCCTGACCTAACATTTTAGAAATTTTATCACCCATTTCGTAAGGGTATCCTAAGGCACGGGTAACATCACGTACCGCCAAACGAGACTGCATCATTCCAAAGGTGACTATTTGAGATACGTGATCCGCACCGTAACGTTTAGAAATATATTCAATAATTTCTTGGCGGCTTACATCGGGCACATCACTATCTATATCGGGTGGGGAAATTCTTTCAGGATTCAGAAATCTTTCGAAAAAGAGATCGTATTTTAATGGATCAATATCTGTAATTCCTAAGATATATAGAATCAAAGAACCGGCAGCCGAGCCACGAGTATTGGTAAAAATACCTTGATTCCTAGCATAGGTAATAAAATCGTGAACAATAAGGAAGTAATCAATAAAACCAGTCTTTTCAATTACTCCTAATTCGTATTCTAAACGTTCTCTAGCCTGTTTCTCGTCTTGAAATTTAAATTTAGGAAAATTAGTTTCTAAAAGGGATTTCAAATAATCGAGAGAATTAGTAAAAGGTTCTGGTAATTCAAAGCGTGGAAATATTGGTATTCCCATAGGAATTTCCACATCGCACATATCAGCAATCTTGTGAGTATTATCCATATACTCTTTGATCTTAGGATAATCAACCATCTGTTTTTCTATCTCTTCTGGTAATTTCAGAGAAAAATCTTTTCCTTTCAAACTTAAGCGTCCTTCATCGTAAATAGTAGAGCCTGTTTGAATTGCTAAAAGAATATCTTGAGCTGGACCATCTTCTGGAAGTAAGTAATGTGAGTCACAAGTGACTATACAGGGTAAATGTAATTCTTCGGCTAATTTTACCATTCCATCATTAACTACTTTTTGTTCTGGGATTTCTGGATGAGGTTGAAGTTCTAAATAAAAGCTCCCTTCTTCAAAGATATTTTTGTATTCAAGTGTTAATTTTTTAGCTAATTCGTAGTTATTTTTGACGAGAGCTTGAGAAATCTCTCCTTTTATACAACTAGAAGATGCGATTAGTCCCTTACTGTATTGTTTGAGGTGTTCTTTATCTGTACGGGGTTTATAATAGTAGCCCTCTAAATGAGCACTACTAACTAATCTCATTAAATTTTGATAGCCAGTATAATTTTTGGCTAAAAGAATAAGGTGATAATTAGAGCTATCGATACCACTTTCTTTATCAGTCAATTTCCGAGGAGCTACATACATCTCGCAACCCAAAATAGGCTTGATACCAGCTGCTTTAGCCTTGGTGTAGAATTCTAGAAGACCATAAACTACTCCGTGATCAGTTAAAGCCAAACTATCCATCCCCAGCTCTTTAACTCTAGCTATTAAATCGTCTATTTTGGATAGACCATCTAGTAAGCTATAGTGACTATGGACATGAAGATGAGTAAAGGACATGAAAAAATGGTCTGTTAATAGGCTCATTATAGCAGTAAAAAAAGTTTTGGCAAAATTGGCAGAAAGCTGCCTTTATGCTTTAATAAAAAGATTAAAATGAAAAAAAATAAAGTAAAAATTATTGTAATTTTAGGGCAAACAGCCACTGGAAAATCTGATTTAGCCATTCTTTTGGCTAAAAAATATAACGGAGCCATTATTTCGGCTGATTCTAGACAAGTATATAGAGGTATGGATTTAGGATCCGGAAAAGTTATTAAAGATTCTATTTCTAAAGAATTTAGTAGTGAAGGTATCCTCCATTATCTTATAGACGTGACTGACCCGAGAAAAGATATTTTTTCTTTGAGTGATTTTCTTAGACAATCTTTGAAGGCTCTGCGAGAAATTCAGAAACAAAATAAATTACCTATAATCTGTGGTGGCACTGGTTTATATATTTCTGCTTTTATAGAAAACTGGCAACTACCAAAAACAAAACCCGATTGGCAATTAAGGAAAAATTTGGAAAGTTGTAGTTTAGAAGAACTTTTTTCTCGTTTAAAAAAACTTGATCCTGAGAGATCTCTGAAAATAGATCCAAAAAATAAAAGAAGATTAATTCGTAGCTTAGAAAATATTATTCAAAGTGGCGCTCCAATGGTTCCGATTATTAAAAAAGAGCCCTTGGGTGATTTTCTTATTATTGGGTTGAAAAGAGAAAATAAAACACTGAAAAAATTAATTCGTTTAAGACTTAATAGAAGATTGCGTCTTGATATGTGTAGAGAGATAGAAAATCTTAAACAAGCTGGCGTCACTAGTGAACGCTTAGAAAGTTTCGGATTAGAATATCGATACTTAAATAGATATTCAGAAAAGAAGCTCACCTATCAAGAAATGAAAGAACAACTTACTAGCGCTATTTATCACTTCGCTAAAAGACAAAATACTTGGTTTAAAAGAATTCCTAATGTGCGCTGGTTTCAGTCTAAGAGCGACAATAAAAAAGCCTTCAAATTAGTTGAAGACTTTCTTAAATCTTAAGCATTAATCTATCTTTTTTAGACTTTTCCGAGCTCTTTTTCAAAAAGCTGTCTTAGTATTTCTGGACTAGCCTTACCATGGCTTAAAGCCATTGCTTGACCCACTAAAAACTGAATAACAGTTACTTTTCCGTTCTTATATTCCTGAACTGCCTTATCGTTTTTCACCAGTACCTCTTTAATTATTTCTAAAAGAGATTCTTCGTCACTATTTTGCTCGTATTCCATCAATAATCCTTCTATTCCCTTTTCTTGCCAATTATTATTCTTGTCTACTAAAATCCCAAGAATTTTTTTAGCCGAAGCGCTATTTAATTTGCCTGATTCTAGAGCCAAAATAATGGCTACTAAATTATCTAAAGCAATAAACTCTTCATTTACTGTAACACCACTAAGAGAGGCCAATCCTACTACATCTGTAGCTAAATAATTATAGGCTAATTTGTTCAAACGTTGTATCTCTTCTGGCACTAAATCTTTGCTTTGAATAATTGAAGCAAGCTTCTTGTAATATAAAGATACCGATTCGTCTCTAATGAGTAAATTGGCTTCTTTACTATTTAAATTATAAGCCTTTTCCAAAGCAATTTTTTTATCCCAAGGGAATTCTGGTAATTCTTTTTTTAGAGATTCTAAATCAAATAATACGTCTTGATTCTCTTTTGACCAGACATGCATTTTGGGTAAATCTGGTTCATAAAAATATCTATAATCATTAGCATTCTCTTTCACTCTTTGAGAAAAAGTAGCTCCATCATTTTCAGACCACCCTCGAGTTTCCTGAACCACGGTTCCATTAGACTCTAAAAGATCTATTTGTCTTTTGGTTTCGTAATCAATTGCTTTTTCTAATACTCTAAAAGAATTAAGATTTTTAACCTCTACTTTTGTTCCTAATTCTTTCTTATCTTTTAATCTCACAGAAATATTAGCCTCACATCTCATCTGCCCCTTCTCCATGTTGGCTTCAGAAACTTTTAAAGTCTTGTAAAGAATCTGCAGGCCTTCGCAGAATAAACGAGCCTCTACCCCACTTCTAATAACTGGTTCGGTGACAAGCTCCATAAGCGGTACCCCTGCTCGATTAAAATCTACTAAAGTTCCGCCATCACTATGAGAAAGTTTGGCAGTATCTTCTTCTAAATGAACTCTGGTAATAGCAACCCCCTTATTTTCCCCATCATCTCCTAAATATAATGGTAAATATCCACCCAAACACAAGGGCATATCATATTGGGAGATTTGATAGCTCTTGGGTAAATCTGGATAAAAATAATTTTTTCTATCAAATTTAGAATATTCTGGTATTTGAGAATTTAAAGCTAGTCCAACTTTAATAACTTGCTTTACCGCTTCCTTATTAATAGTAGGCATAGCCCCTGGCTGAGCTGTGCAAACAGGACAAATATAAGTATTGGGTTCAGCTCCCTCGGGATTGTTGGGGCAAGAACAAAACATTTTTTGCTTAGTAATCAACTCGGCGTGAATTTCGAGTCCAACTACTGTTTCGTATTTTGAATAGATATCAGGCATAAACTACAATTGTTCCTTTTGCTTTAAAATATTATTAGTCCTCAATTAATTTAGATTTAAAAAATAAGCTATTTTTAATATCTAATTTCCCTAATGATAAAAAAACTATAACAAAAATCAGAACTAAACCCAAGCTGGCTAATAATCTACCAGTTTCTCCATAGGTAAATACCAAAAAATTAAAGAGGGCATGGATAGATGTTCCAAAAACAAGGGCCCAAAAAATACCTTTCTTTTTTTCTCTTATTTCTATTTTTTCTTTAGCTAAAAAACCCCAAGTAAAACCAATCACTGCGGCAGTTACAACGTGTAATAAATTAGCACCTAAAAAGCGTCCAAAATAGGTTCCAGTAATGGTGAATATATCTACTAATTCCATACTCAGACTAGCAGAAATCATAACATTTTCTACTAAGGCGAATCCGGCCGCTCCCATTATTAAATAGATAACAGCATCAATTGGTTCGTCAAAATAAGGATTATATCTGAGTATAAAATAAATGATAAAGAACTTAACTAGTTCTTCTATTATGGCTCCCCCAAAAACCATAATTAATCTAAAATTCAAAACAGGTAGATTAGCAATAAAAGGGCTATTGTTTATTAGCAATGTTTCATATCCAATAATAATTGGAGCTATAAGCATACCTGCTATAAAACAACCGCTAAGCCATTTTGTGGGTTCTGGATTGGCTCTATCTCTACGTAAAAACAGATAAACCCAAAAGGCAATAGGCAAAATAGCCAAAAGATTGGCTAAGCATATAAGACCTAGTTTTGATAAGAAATCCATAAGTTTACAATGATTTTAAAATCTGAGCGGTATTTGTATTAGAGTCTACCACAAAATCATCAAAAATTATGGGAATCAATTTCTTAAACTCTAGAAGGAGTGGAATCATTATTTCTCTAATCTGAGGATGAGCCGCTATAGCCGTACGCATTTTCAAAACATGTCTCCATTCTCTTAGATTAGTTGTCATCACTATTTCGGTCTTTAAAGAATTTGGTAATAAACTACGAGCTTCTTCTGGAGTGGCTCCTTTTTGAAGTAAATTTTCATAATTTTTAGCTGCTTCTTGTGCTCCTTTTAACCACAAAGAGTATTCTTCACTTTCTTTCTTAAAAAATATAGGTTCTATAAATTGAATTTTATGACCATAGTTGCAATAGCGAGTAGACTCTTGGGTATAAGCAGCTAAACGATGTCTTACTAATTCATGGGTAACACCTCTATCGCATATAAATCTCACAGTAATATTTTCGTGTTCTAAAATACTCTCGTGTCCCCACTCTAAAATCTTTTTAATAAAAATAGGTGCGCTTCCTTCGTTGGCTCTATCTTCACTTTTATGTGATAACCGTCCATACATTTCTAAACGTTTAAGAATAGCTTGTCCGTTAATCTCTGTCTCTATTTTGTATCCGGGCTTAATTATTTCTATTTCCATAGATATTTCTTTAAATGTAAATAAATTTCTTCACTAATATCTTCCGAGAGTTGATCGGCATTGATAACTCTCCAGTGCCGTGGGTCTTTCTTCGCCATTTTTAAATAAGCCCGTCTTACCTTGAGAAAAAATGCTAGTTTCTCTTTTTCAAACCTAGTAGGATTCTCTCCTCTTTTTCCGAGACGTTTAGTAAGTAAATCCTTTTTTGTATTTAAGGGTAAATCTAACAAAAAAACTAGGTCAGGTTTTAACCCCATTGTTGTCCAATCTACTAATTGGTAAATTTCTTTTTCCTTTAAGCCTCGCCCACCTCCTTGATAGGCTATAGACGATGGCCAATTTCTATCCGAAACAACAATAACTCCTTTCTTTAAATTTGGTGCAATGATTTCTTCGTAATGTTGAGCTCTGTCAGCAAAGAATAAAAGCAGTTCCGAAGTTGAGCTCATTTTACCCTTGTTATATTGTAAAACCTGTCTTATTGGTCCTCCTAAGCAGGTATTTGGCCCTGGTTCTTTGGTTAAAAGGTAGGAAATATGGTCCTTTTTAAGACGTTGCTCTAACAGTTTCATTTGTGTCCCCTTACCACAACCGTCTATACCCTCCAAAAATATCAAAAGACCTTTTTTCATGGTTTATGTTTTTCCAATTATAGGGCAAAGTAAGTTAATTTTCAATTTATCAATGAATTAAAAAACCGCCGTTAGGCGGTCTCTCTTTTTAATAAAATTAGTCGACAATATCTATCCCCATACTTCTAGCCGCTCCTTCAACTATTTTCATAGCGGCTTCTATACTATTGGCATTGAGATCTGGCATTTTCTTGTTGGCGATTTCTTCTAATTGAGCACGAGTAACTTTACCTACTTTTACTTTTAAAGGATTTCCTGATCCTTTTTCAATGCCAGCCGCTCTACGTAACAAATCAGAGACTGGAGAAATATGATAAACCAAATCAAAAGTTCTATCTTGATAGATAGTAATTTCAACTGGAACTATTTCTCCTGGTTTATCGGCAGTAGCTGCATTAAATTTAGAGCAAAAATCTTGAATATTAACTCCGTGTTGTCCTAAAGCAGGACCTACAGGAGGTGTAGGAGTGGCTTTGCCAGCTGCGATTTGTAATTTGAGTACTGCTTTAATTGCTTTTGCCATAATAAAATTAAACTTTTAAGTATAATGTTTTTAGTTTTTTTTGACTTCAAGAAAATCTAGATCTAAAGGTGTTTCTCTATTGAAAAGAGTGACAATAACTTTGACTCTACCCTTTTCTTCATCTACTCCAGTTACTTTTCCTTCAAAATCTTTGAATGGTCCTTCGGTAATTTTTACTATATCACCAGGTAGATAACTAATCTTATAACGAGGCTCTAATTCTCCAATATTTTTAGTAATGATACCCATTTCTTCCGGAGATACGGGAATAGGAGTAGTTTCAGTTCCTATAAATCCTGTTACCTTGGGAGTATTTCTAACTACATACCAAGATTCATCAGTTACAATCATGTCTACAAGAATATACCCTGGATAAAGTTTTTCTTCGATTACCTCTCTTTTGCCATTCTTTAATTTGATTTTTTTGACTTTAGGAACTAGGACTTTAAAAATTTTGTCCTGCATATCCAACGCTGTAATCCTCTGTTCTAAGCTTTTAGTAACGGCATCTTCGTAGCCGGAATATGTTCTAATAACATACCAGTTACGGCCTAAATTAATTTGCTGTTTTGCCATATCTTTAGAGAAAGCTTATTCCCCAGCTTAATAATTTATCTACTACAAGCAGAACTAGGGCAAAAATGATAATAATCAAAAGTACTTGAAAAAAAGTCTTCGTTAAGGAAGTCCTATCTGGCCAAGTTACTTTTCTTAACTCCTGCCTTGATTCAACTAAATAATTTTTAATTGCAGAAAAAACATTTACCATATTGTTAGCCTATTTTAAAATGCCCTGGTGGGCACTGACCTATAATAACAAAAGTGCCCTTAAATGTCAAAAAGATTAAATATCTAGGTTTTTCACGTTTTTAGCGTATGCCTGAATGAATTTTTTGCGTGGCAAGACTTCGTCGCCCATCAAAACATTGAATAATTTATCTGTTTCTTCTTCGTTCTCTAATTGAACCTTTTTTAATATTCTATTAGTAGGATTCATGGTAGTTTCCCATAGTTGTTGAGGGTTCATTTCTCCTAAACCCTTGTAACGTTGAATAGAAATTCCTTTAATCTGACTTAATTCTGCACCCTCTTCACTTTCTTCTGAATCGATTGGTTCCTCTTCGTTATCTTCTTTTTTTGCTTCTTTAATTTTGTCTTTTTTAGCAGTATTTAGATTCTTGCTTATTTCTGTTATTAATTTATCTCTTTCTTCATCAGAATAAGCATAATGGAATATTTTACCAGATTGAATTCGATAAAGGGGTGGTTGAGCTATATAAACAAAACCATTTTCTATAAGAGGTCTGAAATATCTATAAAACAATGTCAGTAGTAATGTACTAATATGAGCGCCGTCAACATCGGCATCGGTCATGATAATAATCTTGTGATAACGTAATTTACTCAAATCAAAATCCTGACCCAAAGAAGTTCCTATGGCTATAATGAGGGCTCTTATTTCTTCATTCGCCATCATTTTATCTACTCGAGTTCTTTCCACATTTAAAATCTTACCTCTTAATGGCAAAATAGCTTGAGTAAAACGATCACGTCCCTGTTTGGCGCTACCACCAGCGGAGTCGCCCTCTACTATAAAGAGTTCTGAGTCTTCTGGTTTACGGCTGGTACAATCTGCCAATTTACCAGGAAGAGATGCCCCACTTAAGGCTCCTTTTCTTAAAACATTATCTCTAGCATTCTTAGCAGCTAATCTTGCTCTTGAAGCTAAAAGACATTTTTCAATCATTCTTTTAGCATCGTCTTTATTCTTCTCTAAAAATTCTTTTAAAGCATCATTCACCACCGTTTCCACGGCTTGTCTTACTTCTGGGTTTCCTAATTTAGCTTTTGTTTGACCTTCAAATTGTGGCTCTCTTAATTTAACACTTATGATAGATGCCAGACCCTCTCTGACATCATCACCAGTTAAATTGCCCTCTTTTAAAATACCACTCTCTTTGGCATAATCATTTAAAGACCTTGTGAGCGCAGAGCGAAAACCAGTCAAGTGCATACCACCTTCTGGGGTATGAATATTATTGGCAAAACTTAGCTCGTAGGTTTCTATTTCATCAAGATAACGTAGGGCTACTTCAACGTTTATATCGTTGATTTCTTTTTGAATATAGAAAATATTATTATGAAGGGGTTGGCTTTCAAAAGTTAAATATTTTAAATAAGCTATTAACCCGTCGGCAAAATGAAAAGTATAAGTTGGCGTAGTTGCTGATGGTCTTTCGTCTAGAATACGAATGGTTACTCCTGGAGTTAAATACGCCTGTTCCCTTAAATGATCTATTATCGTTTTGAAATTAAAAACAATTTCTGGAAAAATCTTGGGATCAGGTTGGAAAAGTACATAAGTACCAGTTTGATTACAAGAACCTATGGGTTTAACTTTTTCTAAGGGCTTACCGGCATTGTATTCTTGCATATATTTTTTGCCCTCTCGACAAACTTCTACTCGCATATAAGTAGAGAGAGCATTAACCACAGAAACACCTACACCATGAAGACCACCAGAAATTTTGTAGGAACTACCTCCAAATTTTCCTCCAGCATGCAATGTGCATAGAACTGTTTCAAGGGCGGATTTTTTAGTCTGCGGATGGATATCGACAGGAATACCACGTCCATCATCCAAAACACTAATCTTGTCGTCTGCCATTATACGCACGATAATATTCTTACAAAAACCAGCCATGGCTTCATCTAGAGAGTTGTCCACTACTTCCCAAATTAGATGGTGAACTCCATCAACTCCCGTAGAGCCAATGTACATGCCTGGTCTTTTTCGAACAGGATCTAAACCCTCTAGAACATAGATATCTTTTGCCTCATAAGACTGAAGGGGCTCTTTAGCTGGTGCTTTTTTATCTGGCATAAACGAAGTATTATTTAAATAGTGTTAATGTTTTATCTTATTTCTACTCCCCACTGAGTGATTAAATCTTGAGTAATTTTCTGCATAGCTTGATTAATTTCTTCGGTAGTAAGAGTTCGATCTTTATGTCTAAAGAGTAGGTGGAAAGCTACGCTTTTTTTATCTTCGGCTAAATTTTTACCTGCATATATATCAAAAACTTCCACTTCGTCTAAGATTCCTTCCTGACTATTATTAATTAGATTTACAATATCAATTATAGGGATATTTTTCTTAATTAAAATAGAAAGATCTCTTTTGGCCGCTGGATATTTGGTTAAAGAATTGATTTGATTGTTACCAGCATGCGCAATGATGGTATCAAGCAATATTTGCTGGTCTATGTGAAACACTAAGGCATTCTTAATCTGATTAAAATTAAGAATTTCCTCTCCTTTAAGAAATGTTAACCAGCCTATTAGTCGATCGCCAATTTCTATTCCTAAGAGCGTTTTTTCGTCCAAGGCCTTAAGCCCATTATATTGTTCATCTACCATCGGGACAAAAGATACTTTTAATCCTTCGGTTTTTAACCAATCAGATAAAATACCTTTGCTTTCTTGTAAAAGTTCTTCCGAATTTTCAGTTAAAGAAGCTATGGCTCCAGCTAAATAATTTATTTCTTTAAACTGATTATTATTTTTCTCATAAGTCTTACCAGCTTCTATCAACCATAATTTATCTATAGCCAAAAAGTCATTAATTTGTTTTTCTGTATTTCTTAGGGCTTTTATTAAATTTATATGTGAGAGAGGCTTCAAATAAGCTGCCTCCTGACTTACTGGATTAAGTAAATTAATTGTTTTACTTTGCCAAGAAGAAGGTAGATCATTAAAATCATTCGCACTGATAAAAGAATACGTATAAATATCGTAAAATCCTTGGCTAATAAAATATTCTTTAGCCCTATTTTCTAGATTAAGGCTTTCGTTTATTTCTGGCATAGTGAGAAGCGAAAGCGGTTGTTGGCTCTTGAGGGTTTCATAACCAATTAGTCTTGCGATTTCACCTATAATATCTTCCGGTTCATTTATATCCAATCTATAGTAAGGAATTGTTACCAACCATCCGGAAAACTTATTCTTTTTGCTATTTTTAATCTTGAATCCTAGAAAGTTCAATTTTCTTTTTGCTTCTGCCATATCTACTGCTTGGCCAATTACTTGAGGGATTTTTTCAAAAGGTATAAAAATTTCATGTGGTTTATTTTTCCCTCCATCTCTATAAGTGCCTTCGTCTATAGCTTCTTTAGCTATAGCTCCCCCTCCTATTTTTTGAATAAGATGACAAACTCTATTTAAAGCTATTTCTGTCAGTTCGGGAGATAATTTATGTTCAAATCTCCAAGAAGCGTCAGTTTTAAGTTGTAATTTCGTACTAGTTAAGTGAGTCGCCCAATAATCAAAATTGGCACTTTCTACTACTATATTTTTAGTAAAATTACTTATAGCTGCTCTTTGGCCACCCTTAATACCTGCAATAGCTAAAGGTTCATGGCTATCTGCTATAACAAGGGTACTTTCGTCCAATTTATAAGTATCATTATCTAAAGTGGTAATGATTTCCCCTCTTTTAGCATCTCTAATAATTATATTTTTAACCTTATCAGATGAAACACCTTTGGCATCGCTATCCAATCTATCGTAATCAAAGGCATGCAAGGGCTGACCAAGTTCTAACATAGTATAATTAGTAGCATCCACAATGTTGTTGATAGGTCTTAATCCGCAAGTCACCAATTTTTCTTGCATCCAAATGGGTGAAGGTTTTACTGTTACTCCTAATATCAAGCGACAATTATAGCGAGGACACTTTTTAGTATTTTGAATTTTTACTTTAAGATAGTTGCCAATCTTGATTTTAGAATCAGTTTTCAAGTCAATGGGTGGCAGTTTGAGTTTTCGATTAGTAATGGCTGAAAGTTCTCGAGCCAAACCAAAATGGTTAGAAGCATCACCTACTCTATTAGACAATAAATCTATTTCTAAAATATCGCCAGTATTAGTAAGGTCCCTGGCTTCTAGAGAATGATAAGTCAAAAGGGTGGCTAATTCCTTGGTAGTTTTTTTAAGACCAGTGATTTCTTTTAACCAAGCAGCAGAAAATTTCATAAACTTATTTTAAAATAAAAACTGAATTACTCTAAAAAACTAAAATTGTCTCAATAAGCGCAAATCTGGATTATGGAAAAGGCGAATATCGCTAATACCATATTTCAGCATGGCAATCCTCTCTAAACCCAAACCAAAAGCAAAACCTTGCCATTCTTTTGGGTTAATATCGACGTTCTCTAAAACATTAGGGTGTACCATGCCAGCTCCACAAATTTCTATCCAGCCTGTGTGACCACAAATGTTGCAACCATCCCCGTGACAATTAAAACAACTCATATCCATTTCTACCCCTGGAGTAACAAAGGGGAAAAAACTGGGACGAAAACGGATTTCTATTTTAGGTTCATTGAAAACAAAACTTAAAGTTTTCTCAAGAATATATTTCAAATTGCCTAAATTAATATTTTTATCAATCATCAAGCCCTCCATTTGATGAAACTGTACTTCATGGGTAGCGTCCAAGGCTTCGTATCTATAGGTAGTACCCAAAGCAACCATTTTTAGTGGTGGTTGATGATTTTCCATATACCTAACTTGTAAGGGAGAGGTATGAGTTCTAAGAAGATAATTGGGATTTTTATTTTTGCTCTTTTTTTCTGATCCCTCGTTTTTTCCACTCACCCAAATTGTGTCCCACATTTCTCGAGCAGGATGTTCTTCGGGTATATTGAGAGCATCAAAATTATAGTATTCAGTTTCTATGTCGGGACCGGTTACCACGCTAAATCCCATTTGCTCAAAAGCTTTAATAAGATCGTTTTCTACTAGTGTTAAAGGATTTCTAAAACCATAGGAAGAAGGCTTGGCTGGTAAAGAAAGATCTATATCTGTAGTGGGTGAAGTGGTGATGCTATTCAAATAAGCCAATTTGTCTTCATATTGCCTTATCATATCCCCCCTACTTTTATTAATCTCTTTTCCTAAAGTTTTGCGCTCTTCTGCCTTTTTGTCTTTTAACTCTTTATTGAGGATTCCTAATTGACTCTGCTTCCCCAAGTAATGATTGTGCCAAGCATCGAGAGCCTTGTTGTCATTAATGGCTTTCAGGGATTTAAGGGCTTCATTTCTATAGCTTTCTATATCAAATTCCATATGATTAGTTATTAAAAATCACACCTTATTGTAACAAAAATTCCTATTTTTTTCAAGTAAAAATGTTTACAAAATGGCTCTATAATGGTATAAAAATATGGCTAAATAGATGATAAAATCTACAATCTTGCTATTTGGTCGTTTTCTGATATAATAGTAAAGTTCGTTTTTTCGCGGGGTGGAGAAGTAGTATCTCGTGAGGCCCATAACCTCAAGACACAGGTGCAAATCCTGTCCCCGCAACCAATTAGACTGGAGAGGTGCTGGAATGTGAAACGAATAAATAGTAAGATTCTATCCCACTTTAAGAATATGGCAGGGTAGCTCAGTTGGTAGAGCATGGGACTCATAAACCCAAGGTCGTGGGTCCGATCCCCACCCCTGTCACCGGAGATTTGTTTTCAAATAGTTTTTTGGTATAATCAAAATCTATTGCAGTGGTAGCTTAGCCTGGCTTAAAGCGCCTCCCTGTCACGGAGGAGATCACGGGTCCGAATCCCGTTCACTGCGCCACTTGTTCTTTTGTTTAAATAAACTATTTATTGATCACCAATATGGTGATTTTAAGTTTCCTATAATAATTCCGATTGATCTTTGTCTTTTAAAATTTTTTAAGTTAAACTGTAATTATTAATATTCAGTTTATATGACTTCTCTCAATACTAATTCCAAGGATATCGATTTTGTTTTAAATAGAGGGGTAGAAAATATTTATCCTACTTCAGAAGCTTTTAAAGCCTTACTTTTGAGTGGCAAAAAATTACGTATTTATGCAGGTTTTGATCCCAGTGCAAACTCTTTACACATAGGAAATGCAATTGTTTTAAACAAATTATCTCAATTTCAGAAATTGGGACATCAAATTATATTTCTTATCGGTTCTTTTACTGGCATGATTGGTGACCCTACGGATAAAACTGCTGCTAGAATACAGCTAACTCGCAAAGAGGTCTTAAGAAATAGTCGCGTATTTAAAAAGCAAGCAAGCCGTTATTTAAAATTTTCTGGATCCAATCCCGCTATTTTAAAATACAATCACTCTTGGCATGACAAATTAACTTTTAAAGATTTGGTCACCTTAGCCTCAAATTTTACAGTGCAACAAATGCTTGAAAGGGATATGTTCCAAAAACGTTTAAGTGAAGAAAAGCCTATTTATTTACATGAATTTTTCTATCCCCTAGCCCAAGCTTATGATAGCGTTTTTATGAATGTAGATGTAGAGGTTGGTGGTAACGACCAAACTTTTAATATGCTTTGTGGGCGAAGTCTTTTAAAAGCCTTAAAACATAAGGAAAAATTTGTTCTTACTTTAAAGTTGTTAGCTGATCCTTCTGGTAAAAAAATGGGTAAAACCGAGGGTAATATTATAAGCCTCGATGTAACTCCCGCGGATATGTATGGACAGGTTATGGCCTGGTCAGATTCATTGATTCTCAGTGGTTTCGAACTCTGTACTAATATTAGCGACGATGAATTGCTTGAAATAAAGGAAAAGCTTACTCAAGGTACTAATCCTAAGGATTTGAAAAAGAAATTAGCTTTTCTTATTACAGAAATAAATTACAGTAAGAAAGAAGCTGAGTCTGCAGAAAATCGTTTTGAAAAACTATTTAGTCAAAAAGATTATAGAGGAGACATGTCCTTATTAATAGCTCCTTCTAACCTGGAAATAATTGATCTAGTTTTAGTAGCTAAGCCGGATATGAGCAAAAGCTTTGCCAGAAGATTAATAGAACAGGGCGGGGTTAGTCTAGGAGATGTAGTTTGTAAAGATTGGGATAAGATCTATGCCTACAAAGCTGGCGATGTTTTAAAGATTGGTAAACATGATTTCTGGAGAATCAAATAAACTACTACTAAAATATCCTAGCAATGCTAGGATATTTTAATTCCCAATACTTCTAAGGCGTTCCTGTAAGCAACAACATATTTTTTAGCATCTTCTTGAGAAAGTATACCCTGTCTCTCTACTATCTGATGGCAAACTTCATTGGCTAACTTTAAATTAAATTTAATTTCTTCGGGAACTATTTCAGGTAATAATTGCCCGGCCATATCACCCACATCTTTTCCTTTGTAACCCATTTCTAGAAGAACTGACTTTACGAGGGCATCGGCTTTTAAAACTGCTATCTGCCAAGCTCCCCTATTTTGAGACATTAACAATTCTTCTATTTTCTTATATCTACGTTTTAGAATAAAAAAGGGTGTTTTATTTAACCAAAAGATTTCTTTCCAATTGCCAATCTTTTTCTTCCACAAATCTAATTTTTTATAGTAAGCAAAGATTCTCCAAATAAGAAAAATGGATAATAGAAGACTAAATATTTTAAGGATGGCGAAAAAAGTATTTTTCATGAGCGCTTAATCTATTCTTTAATAATACCCTCTATTTTTTCACTTACATCCAAAAGATCTAGATCATGATAGCGACTGGCTATTAATTGTACTCCTAAAGGCAGACCATCCTTATTATTACCTAAATTTAAGCTAATAGCTGGTACACCTGCTAAATTAGCAGAAACAGTAAAGATATCTGCCAAATACATGGAGACAGGATCGTTTGTCTTCGCACCCAAAGGAAAGGCAGCTGTAGGGGTTGTCGGAGTTAATAAATAATCAACTTGTTTAAATACATTATCAAAATCTCTGCGAATAGCTGCTTGTACTTGTAAGGCTTTTTTATAATAAGTATCGTAATAGCCTGCTGATAAAACATAAGTACCGAGCAAGATTCGTCTTCGAGTTTCTGCCCCAAACCCTTCACCTTTATTTCTTAAATAATAATCGAGAAGTCCTTCATTTTCTTTAAACCCATTTGTATTAGCATAACGAATACCATCATAACGTCCTAAGTTAGAACTGGCCTCGGCTGGCATAATAATATAATAACAGGGCAAAGCTAGTTTAGTTAAAGGCAAACTGACTTCTACTATAGTTACTCCTAGTGTTTTTAACTTCTCTATTAAAACCTTAAGTTTATTCTGTATTTCACCATCAGTACCTTCAACAAAGTATTCTTTTGGCAGGCCTATTCTAATAGATTTTAAATTAGAAAGATTGCTACTCTTTTCTATCTCTGTGGTAGTGGCATCTTTTTCATCTTTTCCTACGATGGCTTGAAAAATAATCTTACAGTCTTCTACATCTTTTGTCAGTGGACCAATTTGATCAAGAGATGAAGATAGGGCTAATAAACCATAACGTGAAACAGCTCCGTAACTAGGTTTAAAACCTACTATTCCACAAAAGGCAGCTGGCTGCCTAATAGATCCGCCAGTATCCGAACCTAAAGCTGCTACGGCTAAATCAGCTGCTACGGCTGCAGCTGAGCCACCCGAAGAACCTCCAGGGACTAAACTAAGATTATAAGGATTATGAGTTGGGCCAAAAGCAGAATGTTCAGTTGAGGAACCCATGGCAAATTCATCCAAATTAGTTTTGCCCAAAATAATAGCTCCTCTACTTTTTAGTTTTTTGATAACAGTGGCATCTTCTATTGCCACATAATTTTCTAGAATCTTGGAACCAGCAGTAGCTTTCAATCCGTTAACTAAAATATTATCTTTTATAGCAATAGGGATACCTGCCAAAAGCTCATTTGGATCATTTTTTAAAATTGTTTCTGCTCTTTCTATATCTTCTTCTAAATAGTCGCCCTCATTAATAGATAAGTAAGCATTTAATTCGCTATTTCGACTATTAATATTACTTTTATAAGAAGTAATGAGGTCTGTGACCTTTATTTTTTGGCTGACTAATTTAGAATGAATATCTTTTATCATGGATTTAAAATACTGGAGGAATTTTAAGGTTTCGCCCTTCTTGATTAGGAAAATGTTTAATAATAGCTTCGCTCAAAGAGCTATCAACAATGGGGTTAGAATCTTCTCTAACTACGTTCTGAATTAATCCTGAAGAAGCATCGGGCAAATCATCTATTTTGGCTTCTGCTAATTGGTTAACATAGTTCAAAATCCCTTCTAAATCATTACCCAATATCGAATTTTCTTCGTCTGTAAGACGTAAGCGTGCTAATTCGGCTAAATGGTCTATATTTCTTTTATCTAACATAGAAAAGTGTTTTAAATAGAGTCAGCTTACTATAATTAAAGGTTCTTTGCAATTTAATTAAGATACTTTTTTCGCTTTATCTAGAAGACTTGTAAACTCATCTTCCTTAAGAATCTTAACATTCAATTCTTGGGCTTTATTGTATTTACTACCCGGATTATCTCCTATTACTAAATAATTAGTTTTACCAGTAACGCTTCCGCTAGCTTTGCCTCCCAGAATCTTAACTTCATTTTCTGCTTGCTCCCGACTAAGGTTTTTTAAAGTTCCTGTAAAAACAAAAGTGAAATTATGCCAAGGTAAATGATGGCTAATAGGTTTCAAAATTAAAGAGACCCCATTGGAACTAAGCTTCTCTAAAAGCTCTTTATTCTCTTTGTGAGAAAAATAATCTTCCAAGCTTTCTCCTATTTTAGGACCGAAAGCATTGATAGTTTGCCAAGATGTTTGATCTATTCGTGAGCCAATTAGCCAAAGATCTCTTGGCGTTTTTAAAGACAAACCCAGAGATTTGGCTATTTTAATTAAATAGTCAGCAACTAGGTATGCATTTTGATCGCCTATGTGATTAATACTTAGAGCAACCAAAAACTTTTCTAGAGTTACATTTCTTTTTTTGGTAATTGCATCTACTAAATTAAAAGCTGATAAGTCTCCTAATCCTGGCAAACTTTTTAAGCTATCAGTACTGAGGGTAAAAATATCTGCTGCATCTTCTATGAGCCCAGTATTAATTAATTTATCTAAAATTTTTCTCCCCAATCCTTTTATATCGAAAGCAGCCTTGGAAGTAAAATGATACAAGCGATGCCTATCTCTAGCTGGACATGCCTTATTCGGACAAATAGTTAAGATATTGTCAGTGCTTAGGATCACTTGCGTTTGGCATTCTGGACAACGAACTGGCATAATGAAATTCTTCTCCTTACCGGTTCTCAAATCTTTCAAAACTGCTGTAATTTTAGGAATCACATCACCAGCCCTAGTAATAATGATTGTATCGCCTATTTTAAGATCTAATCTTTTTATTTCTTCTTTGTTGTGTAAGGTAGAGCGAGTAATCACCGTTCCTCCTACTAAAACTGGTTTTAAGTGAGCTACAGGGGTGATAATACCGGTTCGCCCGACTTGGACGGTAATATCCTCTACTATTGTAGTTGCTTGGCGTGGGGCAAATTTATAAGCAATAGCCCATTTTGGGGCTTTGCCAACTATGCCTAAAATCTTTTGATATTTTATTTCGTTTACATTGATAACTGAGCCATCTATTTCATATTCTAGAGACTCTCTTTCTTTTTCTAGTTGTTTATAAAAGTTATAGACACCCTCTAAACCATGTTTCAAACTGTTATGGGGATTAGTTTTGAATCCCAAAGACTTCATTATTAAATGCTCTTCTTCGTGAGTTGTTTGACCTAAATTAGTTACTAAAATATAACCATAAGAATCAAGCTTTCTGGCAGCTGTTACTTGTGGGTCTAATTGACGAATGGATCCAGCTACAAGATTTCTGGGATTTGCATAAAGAGGTAAATTATCTAAATGTCTTTCTTTGTTAATGCGTTCAAATTCTTTTTTAGCTAAGAACACCTCTCCTCTAATTTCTATTATCTCTGGCCAAGTCTTCTCTAAATTCTCTGTAATATGACCCAGCCCCATCTTTTTTAATTCTTTAACAGCAGTTTCCTTGTCATTCAACTTAAGAGGGATAGCTTCTATGGTTTTTAAATTTTGAGTGACATCTTCCCCTACATAACCATCTCCACGGGTAGAACCTTCTATAAATAAACCATTTTTATAAATAAAAGACATGGCTAACCCGTCAAACTTTTGTTCACAATAAAAATCTAAAGTAGGCTCTCCGGGCAAAAGTTTAATAATGCTAGCGTACCAATCCTCCATATCTTTTTGACTAAAGGCATCATTTAAAGAAAGCATCCTTTGAGAATGCTTTATTTTCTTAAATTCAGCCAAAGGTTTGCCAGCTACACGTTGGGTTGGAGAATCAGGGGTAATTAATTCTGGATATTGAGCTTCTAAATCAAATAGCTCTTTTTTTAAAGAATCTAAAACCTCAGGGTCCACAAGATCCTGATCTAAAACATGATAGCTATAGCGATATTCGTTTATAGCTTTTCTGAGCTTGGTTAATCTTTCTTTAACCTTTTCTAATCTATCCATATTATTCAAAATTCACTTCTATGGAACGTGAAGTTGAGCCAGAATATCCAGTAGTAATAATCCCATCAGTGTCACATTTTATAGTTTCGTACTCTCCTTCCTTATAAGGATATTCGGCTACGTCACATGTGCCATCTATTTTTTCTCCGTATTTTACGTAATTATATAAATTTTCTTCACTAGCCCTATCGGCAAAATAGAAAGCTTTTAAGGAAGAGACTGCTTCCGTAGAAAGTCTAATATCTCGTATATAAATAGTACTCAAGCTAAAAGCTATAATAACTGCTCCGCTTAGAAGTAGTAAACTAAAAAGAAGAACTTGCCCTTTTAGATTGTGTCTTTGTGTTTTCATTATGGAAGAGTTTCAAAATTAAGATTACGTGGAGTAACAGCTGTTTGGAGACTATAGTTAAAATCAGTATTTTTATCTGTGGCTTCGAAAGCAATGATTACTGTCGGCTGTGATTCTCCTTTTTCCCCTTCAGTAATATAAAAACGTAAGAATTTAATTTCAATGGTTTCATCTAATAAGGGGACAGAATTTCCAGCTCTATCTGCATAGATATTATTTTTGCTTAAGCTATAAACAGTGTCTTGCCCTTTATAATCTTTGAAACTGAGAGTAGATGATCCATCGCTTGAAATATTTTCTGTAAAACTATATTCCTTAGCCATTCTGATATCTCTACCAATATAGTCTAAGGCGAAACGAATATTATTCTCTGTTCTTAAAAATGCATAAAGTCTTCTTTCCTGACGAATAAAGCTTATATAAATTGAGCTTACCATGGTGACCACCACTAAAAAGACTGTTATAGCAACTAAAGATTCTATCAGGGTAAAGCCACCATATTTTGTTGAAAATATTTGTTTCCTCATAATTATGGATTCAACCAATTATAAAGATAATCTGTAGTTTCGATTGTTTTTTCTACATCTTTAACTTTGTAGACTACTTTTACGGACACTATCAAATAATCATCAGCACTTTCATCTATAGTGATAAAACGAGAAAAATTACTTACCTCTGATTCTGAAGAATTATCGTAATTATAGAAATGAGTATCTGGGTGATAATATAAGGGTTTTCCACTATTTGAGAAAAGTTCTATTTTACCATCATTATTGGCTGCTATTTGACAGCTATCTACACTTTGACAATCAACAGCATTTAAAAAGTTTTTAAATGATTTCCCAGAGACAAAATCTGAATCTCTAAGAGCCCTTACTAGTTCTATACCCTCTTGGGCTAGATTGGCTCCGATTAAACGATTCTGCATTGAAGGAATGGTGGCAGTAGTTCGAATAAGCAGCAAAAAAGCACTTAATACTCCTACAATTAAAATAGCGATAGCAATAAGTGCCTCTATAAGACTAAAACCCTTTATACTATTCTTTTGCCTTTCAGACATTATTTATAAATAACTTGACCGATAGAGTTAATAAAAACTTGTTTAGATTCTTGGGCTTTATTCTTTATTGTAATAGGCAAACTATTTTGACCGTCAAGAGTATGCTCATTGCCATAATTATCTATGTATTCGACTATGGGCTCTGGTGGGAAGAAATAAATACTACCATGAAAGTCGGATTCAGTTATAGATATATTACTAGGTAAATTAATTGTTTCAAGATCAATAGATTTATTTCTAACGCTGCAATCACATTGACTCTCTGTTCCTTTTGGGCATGTTTGCGAGGTTAAAGAGTATCTATCATAAACTCCATCAGTCAAAACAAATTCTATCCCCCAACGGACGCATCTATTTCCACTAGTATCTTTGGGATTCTGATAGTTGCTCATGGCTAAACTCTGAGCTCTTCTTAATTCAAATACAAGTCTTTGCTGAGCTCGAATAAGATTATTACGATTTTCATTTCCTCTGGAGTAGCTAAAAACACCGGCTGTTATTATAGCCATCATGGAGATGGTAACGAGTAATTCTACTAGGGTAAAACCCCTTTGGGATTTGGACATAATTAAACAATCATCCCAAATATTCTAACATAAAAATTTAAAATATGATCGCCTAACAAAAATATTATCAAACTACTAGTAACTAGGAAGGGAGCAAATGGCAAAAGGCTTTTGAATCCCTTTTTCTTGAAACACATCAAAATCCCTCCTATAAATCCTCCTAAAAGAAAGGCTAAGGCTAAAACTAAAACTATACCCACAGGTCCAAAAGTTATTCCTAAGAGTAATCCTAAAATAGGATCACCATATCCCATGGCTTTACCATGAGAGCCATAAGCTAATAGACCCAAAACAATAAATCCAATGAGTCCGCCAATTAGTATTCCTAACCAATTATTACCTGCAAAAAACACGCCTTCATTTTGACCTAGAAATTTAAACCCAGAACTTAAATAAAACCACTTCGTTTTTGTAAGAGATAAAAGGAATTGGGTAATAAGGCTTAAACCTAAAATTCCTGAAGCGGTATAAATGAAAGTATCTGGAATAAGATAGTTTCTTAAATCAAATATAGCAATGGCTATCAAGGCACTAAAGAAAATTAACCAAAAAGCTAATTGACTAAAGAACATTATTTTTTCTCCCAATCCAATAAATGCATATTTTAAGATAGCATTAGTGAAGGAAAAACTTAAAATTCTATTCAGAATTAAAGCAAAAACACTCCCCATCAGAATCTCATTCCAAAAATAGAACGAGCTTATGGGCTGATGACAATAACGACATCTTCTCTTAAGCAACAAATAACTAAAAACGGGCACTAAGCCCCAAGGGCTTAAGGTGTGGCCACAAGTGGGACAATGAGAGCGCCCGTTAAGACTTTCTTCTTTTTCTCCTCTGAGTATGGCAACGTTAACAAAACTACCTATGATGGTACCAAAAACGAAGCTAACAATAAGCCAAAATAAATTGGACATTATTGTAAATTATTCTCCTACGCAAAAATTAAGTCCGTCGCAAGAACAAGTACCTACAGCTGTTTTTAAACCGCTCTTCAATAAGTCATCTGCATCTTTACCAGCTTCTAATTTTCCTTGGACTCTATAACTGCTACCGCTAACACAATAATGAACTTTCGCAGCTTCATGATCACCTCCAGGGGTTAAAATGTTTGTAGCCTTACTTCCATCTGTACCAACAATAGCTTCTAGTGCAGCTTCATCTGCTGGGTAAACACCGGCTGCATAAGAATTTTCTACTATAAGTTGCAAAGTATTAACATCTGAAGTAACTCTGGCATTTCTAGCTTTGGTACGAGAAGAACCCATACCAGCTAAAATTGCACCTGAAAGGATGGCAATTATAGAAATGACTATAAGCATTTCTACGAGGGTAAAACCTTTTAAAGATTTTTTCATAAATTATTTTTATTATTTTTTAATTTATTAAATATATTTTACACTGTCTGGGCTAATTGGTAAATAGGCATTAAAATAGCCCAAACTAGAATACCAACAAAGATACCCAAAACAACTATAAGCACTGGTTGAAAAACGTCTAAAAGAGAAGCGAAAGATCTTTCTGTTTCGTCTTGATAATATTTAGAAGCTCTTAATAACAAGTCATCGACCCGACCCGTCCTTTCACCCACAGAAACCATTTGCGAAACCATGACAGGAAATTCTACGGGATGTTCGGCTATAGCTTGACTAATACTTCTTCCCTGTTTTACTCTCTCTGCCAGTTCACGACCTATTTGTTGATAAATAAAATTACCAGTAGAATCTCCAGCTACCTCAAGAGCTGTGACTATTGGAATACTACCCCTGACTAGTGTGCCACAAGTTTCGGCAAAACGAGCTAAAAATATTTGGCGATACATTTTTCCTAATATAGGAATTTTCAAAAGCCAGTAACCTTTTAATCTATCTCCCTCAGGTGAGGCTAAATAATTTCTAATAATCCAAGCTATGCCTGCCAAGATAACTAAAACTACTATTCCCCAGTCTCCTAAGAAGCTTCCGACTGACATTAGTATTTTTGTTGCCAGAGGCGGTTGAGAGCTAAATTCATTAAATATTCCAGACATCTGGGGAGCTATTGAAATGGTTATAAAAGCTCCTACAACTACGAAGGTACCTAATACGAATATTGGATAAACTAATGCACTCTTGGCTCGGGCATTAAGCTTGTATTCATGGTCAGCGTAATCAGCTAGGTAACCCAGTGTCTCTTCTAATCTTCCCGAGAGCTCAGCCGAACGAACCATTTGGATATAAAACTCAGAAAAAATACCTTCATTTCTAGCCATAGATTGAGAAAGTGTTAGTCCAGAATCTATATCAATATTTAATTGATAGATAGCGTCTTTCATGGTCACACTAGACGTTTGGGCTATAAGTGATTTTAAAGATTCACTTAAGGGAACGTGAGCTTGAAGAAGAGTAGAAAATTGTCTCATGAATAATGAGAGGTCTTGTCCACTGATACGATTTCGTCTACCAAATAAATCTTCCCAAAAATTTCTTTGAGATTCTGGCTCAACATTTAAAATTACTAAGCCATGCCCTTGTAGGGTAGAGATGGCAGAATTAAGAGACTGGGCTTCTAATTTCCCGGCCTGAATCTGTCCTTGTTGATCTCTGGCTTGATAATAAAAAATCATATCTAATTAAGCATCATTCTTAATTCACTGGCATTTAAAGAATAAATCTCGGCATTTTCTAATGAAATAATCTTTTTCTTCACCAATTCAGATAGAGATCTATTCATAGAAATCATACCTTCTTGGGCGCTAGTGTCAATAACTAGATCTAATTGATAGTTTTTACCCTCTCTGATCAAATTCTTTACAGCTGAATTAGCTAACATTACTTCGCAAACAGGTACTCTTCCCCCACTTATCCTGGGGACTAGTCTTTGAGAAACTATGGCTACAATAGAAGCTGCCAATTGTGATCTTATTTGATTCTGTTGACTAGAAGGAAAACTATCTATAATTCTATCTAGTGTTTGACTAGCTGAATTAGTATGAAGAGTGGAGAAAACCAAGTGCCCAGTTTCAGCGGCTGTTAGAGCTATGGAAACTGATTCTGTATCTCTCATTTCTCCTATCATAATTACATCTGGATCCTGGCGTAAAACTGATTTTAAACCTCTGTGAAAACTTAAAGTATCTGATCCCACTTCCCTTTGATCTACTAAAGATCTATCTTGAACAAAGACATATTCTATAGGATCTTCTATGGTAATCACGTGATCCATTCTTTTGTGATTTATTTCATCTACTAGAGCTGCTAGAGTGGTTGTTTTTCCGTGACCAGCAGGGCCAACAGCTAAAATAAAACCTTGGTTATAATTAGTTAATTCATGTAGGATAGGTGGTAAATTGAGTTCTTCTATATTTCTAATTTCAGCAGGAATAAGACGAAGGGAAGCAGATAAATACCCTCTTTGGAAATAAGCATTGACCCTGAAGCGCATCTTGTCTTCGTAATTAAAGGCGAAATCCAATTCCCTTTCTTTTATTAGTCTATCTTGTTGCTCTGGAGTTAAAAGTCCGCTAATTAAAGCTGCTACTGAATCTGGAGTTAAAACAGGTTCTTTAGCTATTTCGATTAGGTTTCCATCAACTCTAATACTGGGACGGCGACCGACACTAAAATGAATATCAGAGGCTCCTTGCTGACCAGCTAAAATTAAAAGATTAGCTAAATGCTGTTGATGATCTTCCATAAAAATAATTATTAATTTTTAGCGTCAGTAGTTTTAATAACTTCTTCTAAGGTAGTCTGACCGTTCAAGGCTTTCAGAACTCCATCTTGTCTTAAACTTATCATACCCTGCTTCTTGGCTTCTTGAGTAATTAATTCACTATCACCATTTTTATAAATAATTTGTGCGAGTTCTGGAGACATTTCTAACGCTTCAAATATACCAATTCTTCCTAAGTAGCCCTTATTATTGCAAGTTTGGCAACCTTTGGAAGTATAAAGAGTATAAGGTTTTTTGAATGTTAAACTATTTTTAGCACTAGGAGGTAAATCGCTTAGAGCCTCGTCTATTATTTGAGTTTGCATTTCATTAGCCGCGACTTGCACTGTGCAATCAGGACACAATCTTCTCACAAGTCTTTGGGAAATCATTAAGCTTAAAGCTGGTGGTAAAAGGAACGATTCTGCTCCCATATCTAAAAGCCTCGGGATAACTCCAACGGCATTGTTTGTATGAAGAGTGGCCAATACTATATGACCGGTTAGGGCAGCATGAATAGCTAAATCAGCTGTTTCATCATCTCTTATTTCTCCTACCATAATTATATCAGGATCTTGACGTAAGATAGATCTTAATCCATTGGCAAAGGTATAGCCTATTTCAGGTAAAACTTGAGATTGATTAACTCCTTCAACTGTATATTCAACTGGATCTTCAAGACTAATGATATTAACACCCTCTTTGTTTAATTCTTGAAGCATAGCGTAAAGAGTGGTTGATTTTCCTGAGCCAGTAGGGCCAGTAATTAAAATCATACCATAAGGCTTAATCATAGCCCTGCTCAAAACTTCGGCATTATGACCATCTACACCCAAATCTTTAACACTTTTAAGACCAATCGTTGGATCCAAAACTCTGATGGCAATTTTCTCGCCTAAAGCAGTTGGAAAAGAAGATACTCTGTAATCAATTTCTTTCTCATCAATATAAGTATGAAATCTACCGTCTTGAGGAACTCTGGTTTCGTCTATTTTTAAATTAGACATAACCTTAATACGCGAAATAATAGCTGAATGAATTTCTAAGGGTAAAAAAATGTTTGAAGAGAGGTTACCATCTACTCTTAAACGAATACGTAATTTATCTCTTAGAGGTTCTATATGAATATCAGAAGCTCTCGTTCTTACGGCATAAGTAAAAACTGCTGAGAGTAGTTTTATAATGGGTGCTTCTTCGGCAATTGCTCCTTGTATTTTTAAATTAACTGCATGACCAGTTGGTTTGGCCTTATCTTTAAAAAATCTTTGGCTAAAATCTTGTTGAAGATCGGTTAAAATCTTTCTGAGATCTTCTGCGAAAGTCTGATACTGTGTCCATAAACGTTTTAAATCACTTTGGGTTACTACATAAATCTTAATTCCCAAATGCAATCTCTTGGCTATATATTTAATAGCTTCCTGGGCCCTTAAATCTTCTGGGTGAAGCATTCCTATCGAAAGATCACTCTTATCTTTGGCAATACTAATTACTTTGTAATTGCGAGCAGCATCTTCAGGAATCAGGGCTAAAACATCTTGGGGAATAGTGTCTTGAGGTAAGAATGTTTTGATTGGTAAACCAAAATATTTGCCCTTAACTATTGCCAGTTCATTTTCATTTAAAACTTTTTGGCTTAAAAGAAGCTCTTCGATATTACTCCCCGAAGGATTAATTTCTTTCTCTAAAAGAGAGGCCTTATCGGCCGTAATTAATTTTTGCCCAGCTAAGAATTTTAAAAAATTAAGATCCATTATCAAACCTATGCTACTTAGCAAAAGGGTTAGTTTTCCCCTTTGTGCCACTTACTAACTGATCTAAATCTGTGTGTTTCACCAATTGAGTTAAGAAAGGATAGCTTTCAAAAATACTTGTTATCTTTGCATTGAGATCTATGTCTTCAACAATTTCACTGCCTTTGGGTAAAAGTTTTTTAATATCGTTAGTGACCACTATTTCTGGATTTACGGCTGATTGAAGGAAGAAGAATAATCCTCCCCCAATTAAAAAAACCATGACAATTATCCAAAGCCACAAATTATTTTTCCTAGTAGGAGTTTGATTAATATTTATACTCATAGGATTTATAATTGATAATAGGCTGTTAGACTAATTTGGTATTCTAAAATAGTTGTTGTTCCACCCGTTACTTTTGGTTTAACACCTCCGATTACTATACTAGAAGGAGAAACATTCTTATTATTAATCGTCAGTCCGAATAAATTGAGTAAACGCTTTTCTTTTTCTACTTCTTGTAAGAACGTTTTGAAGCCTAAATAATTTCCTCTTAAAGTTAATTGAGTATTAATTAATGATGGCAAATCGGTTAAATTCTCTTCGCTACTTTGTCTTATAAGCCTACCAAAAGTAAAATCTATTTTATCAAGCACTAATCCATTTTCCTTTGCTAGAACATCTAGGGTGGCCAATATTTCTGCTGTTTGAGGAGAAGAGGGCATTATTTCTTTAACATCATTAATCTGGGACTCCATTAAAGCCGATTCACTAATAAGCTTTTCTCCTAACAGTTTGTATTTAATTAATTCATCTTTGTCTGCTTGGGCAATTTTTATATTACCCATAATCTTTTGTAAATCGTCTCTTCCTGGAGAGATAATTCTGGCAAATATAAATACCGCTCCGGCCACACAAGCCGTTATAAGGGCTACTGATAAAGTTTGCTTAGTATTCTCTCTCATAAATATTAAAAATTTAACACAGCTTTATTGACACTAAGTTCCAAACTGAAATCATATTTAGCTGTCCCATTGATTTTAGAACCCTTTAAAATCACTTGGCCAAAAGCCGGTTGACCATTTTCACTTAAAACTGCTTGTTGAAAGTTCTTCACTTGAATGGCTACAGTAGAATAGCTATCAGCCACTCCACTTAAAGTTAAAATAAGGGTATCTGGATCCCAGCCCATATTTGTGAAATAAACATTTTGGTCAGTATTCTCTTCGATAACTGTCAGGAGCTTAGCAGTACTTTGATGCTCTTTAAGAATTTGACCAATATTATTTAATGTTTTCTCTGTTTTAATAATATCTGCTTCCTCTCCAGGAAAAGAAGCTTTTAGTTCTTCAATTTCCGTATTTAAAGAAGTTAATTTTTTTGTTTGATAGCTACTCCATAATTTAAGTCCAGTGGCTACTAAAATAGCCACTATCAAAATTATGACGCTAAGCGCCACTAGTCCATTCGGCCAAGTATTTTTATTATCTTTATGATTTAGAGTATAGCTAACATCTCTTTTAACATTCGCAATATCCATATAAGAATTATTAAAGTCTCTTCTCTTATTATACTCTAATTAAATAATCAAAAGCAAGGGGAAACAAATACTACTCTCATTTTTTAGGATAATTTTACCATCGACAATCCACAAGCAATAGAAAGACTTGAACCTATTTCTTTCACTATCGGTTCTAATCTACTTTCGTATTTAATAATCCCCATTTCAAAAGGATTTCCTTTTATAACTTTACTCTGAGTTTCTTTCGCGAAATATTCTAAACACCCTGGAAGATTGGCTCCCCCACCGGTTAAAACTATGGTTCCAATGGTCAAATTATGATTACTCTCGTACAGACGTTTAGTTTTCATAGCTTGGGCAGCAATATTTCCTAAAATGGGAAGGATTAAACCAGCTACTCCAGTATTACTATCCCCATTTTCTAGTATTCCTTGGGTCCTTTTAAGCTCTTCGGCTCTGAAAGGATCTATATTCATACCAGTAGAAATGACTTGAGTTAAGTCTCCACCTCCTAGATCTATATTTTCTACAAATTTCAACTTACCTTTTTCAACTAGAGCAAAAGAGGTTAATCTTCCGCCAATATCTACTATCATGTATGGTTCTTTGACTACTGACGAGAAAATACGTGCAGCACTTATACTTTCAAGTTCTATAGAATTTAAATTCAATTTCGCCAATTGAGCAGTTTTTACTAAGCGAGCCACTTCATCTTTCGGAACAGCAATTAGTAAAACTTGCAACCCTTTTTCATCTTCGCCCACGTTTATCCATTCAAGCATAGTATCGGCCACTGGTAAGGGTATATATTGTTTAGCTTGATAAGCTAGGGCTTGATCTATTTCTCTTTCTGGCATTTTTGGCAAACTCACTAAAGCAACAAAGGATTCAAAGGCTGGTACAGACATAATCACATAGTCTGGATGCATATTGGTTTTTTTAAGCAGGGTGGAAATTAGTTGAGCAGTAGGTTCCTCTATTAATTTGAAGCTGCTGGTTTGAATAGATTCATTTAATCTTTCCAAATGAGCATAGTTTTCTAAAATACCGTAGGATTTAAGAAAAAGGGTCCCATCGGTACGTACAATTTCAGCTACTTTGATGCTAGTCGTTCCGATATCAATCCCAACATAATGATTGGGAGACAACATCTTATTAAAAAATGACATGCAAATGTTATAATTACTAATAATTCAAATCACATAACCGCTTCTTACCCTTTATTCTAATTGGGTTTAGCAAATATTGCAACTATGTTCGATTCTAAAAAATACTTAGATTTAATTTTGCCTAATCAATGCTTGGGCTGCCATAAATTTTTAAATAGTTCCATTCCTTTATGTCTCAACTGTGCCAAGGATCTAAGACCTAATGGTTCATTATACTGCCCCATCTGTCACCAGCTCTTATCAGATAATCAGATGGTCTGCCCTAGTCACAACTCAACTCTACAAGCCATAGCTTGTTTATTTGATTGGCAAATGCCCTTGGTACAATCTCTTATTTTAAATTTTAAATACCATAACTTAATACCTTTAAAAAATTTATTTCAGGTTTATGTCGGATCTTTTCTAGATTGTCATTCAAGTATATTAAGCGAGGGTAATTTTAGCATCATTCCCATTCCCTTGAGTGATGAACGAAAAAGAATGAGAGGATTTAACCAGGCTGAAATAATTATTCCCGATAAAAACTCATTAAAATTACCTGTCATAAATAATAATCTAATAAGAATAAAAAATAACCCTCCCCAGGCCCTTGCCATTTCGCCCGAAGATAGGTTAGAAAATATGCTAAATGCGTTTAAAATCATTGATAAAAAAGAAATTTCTCAAAAGAATTTTATTCTTATAGATGATGTCTATACTACTGGAGCTACTCTAAATGAAGCTGCGAGAATTCTAAAAGAAAATGGAGCTAAACAAATAATCGGTTTAACCCTAGCTGGTCAAATATATTAAAAACACCCATCATGGGTGTTTTTAAATCTAGTGAAGTTGCTCGTTCAAGTTAGGATTATTATCAATTTCTTCATGTCCGTCTTTATTGCCTGCATCTGCATCTTGCTGGGGTTCCATCTTGGAGACTTCTTCAATTACTTTTCTCAATTCTGGGCTGATGTCTTTCTTACCATCCGTATAAGAATCAATATCTTCGTTGCTTTTGAACAAACCCTTAAATGCTTCAAACATAAAATAAAATTTAAATTTGTAACAATCTTTGAGTGTGGGCAGTGTAGGATTCGAACCCACGACCTCCTCGGTGTAAACGAGGCGCTCTAACCAACTGAGCTAATTGCCCATACGTAACCAAAATCAATCTCAACTATTCCTATCACCTACTATTTGATACCAAGTTCTTGCTTAAAATAGTTTATAATTTCTACGTCTCCGATAAAACATTTAGCATCTTTTGTATAAAGGAATGGAATGGCTCCTAAATTATTTTCTTCTGTATAACCACAGATAGTTTGTTTTTGTAAAATTAACTGTTTGTTGGCCTGACTAAAATCTACTTCTATGTTTTTATAAGCTAGTTTGGTTTCAGCTTGGTTTTCTTTAAGAAAATTTTCTACATTTTTACAATGAGGACAACTTACTGAATAAAACAGAAGATCTTCTCCTTGAGCAATTGTCGTTCCTTTTTTTGATTTAATTTGTACGTAGACCAATAGTCCAGTTAAAGCCAATATTACAACTATTATAAATATAAGCAGCCCTTTGTCTTTGATGTTTTTCATATGGTTGGAATCTATATGGATTCAATAAGCTATATATATTAGAAAGTAAACACTTAAATTTTGAATCTGTGCCGAGGGGGTGAATCGGACACCCGACGCTATGCTCTTCAGGCATACGCTCTACCACTGAGCTACCTCGGCTAAAATATCTGATTAAATCTTACCATGTAGCACAACATAGTAAAACCTATTTGCAAAGCTAAATATAAAGGATAATCGTCGTTTTGTCAAAATTAATTTAGTTTTTCTAGTACCTCTTTTTTAAGCGTATCTATGCCTTCCTCTGTTAAATTTGAAAGGGCAATTGTTTTAATTCCTAACTTTTTGAAATAAGCTTCGGCTTCTTTTAATTTCTTGCTGTTTTCCTTTGATTCGTAATCAATTTTAGTAAAAATAATCAATTCTGGTTTTTCTCCTAAAGTATCATTGTAATTCGTTAGTTCTTTTTTTATTTTAAGATAATCTTCTATCAGATTCTCTGACTCCATACTCAAAAGATGCCATAAGAGTCTTGTTCTCTCTATGTGTCTTAAGAATTTATATCCCAAACCTTTTCCTTGGGAAGCCCCTTCTATTAAACCAGGAATATCTGCTATTACTATAGGTCGCATCTCTTTGGTATAAAAAACACCAAGATTTGGTTCGAGGGTAGTAAAAGGATAATCGGCTACTCTAACATTGGCTTTCGTTAGATTATTAAGAAGACTTGATTTCCCAGCATTAGGGAGTCCTACTAGACCGACATCGGCAATTAATTTTAACTCTAAACGAAAATCCGCTTCATCCCCAGGAAGACCTTTTTGAAATTGAGTAGGTGAAGTATTCCTTGAGGATCTAAATAAAAAATTACCTTTACCTCCGTGGCCGCCCTTGGCCACCATAATTTTCTCACCGATTTTTAAAACATCATATTTTATGTGATTCTGCTTATTCTCTACTGTAGTACCAGCAGGCACTAATATGACAGCATCCTCGCCTGTTTTTCCATCACGAAATTGCTCTTGGCCCGGCCCACCATTATTAGCCTTAATAACTTTAGTAAATCGAAGCCTTTCCAAAGCATTCATGTCGGATACTCCTAATACATAAACATTGCCGCCAGTACCACCACTTGCTCCTGATGGTCCTAGACTCATAAGGTTACTATTGAAGGCGGCTTTGCCATCACCACCATTCCCAGCTTTTATTTTTATTGTTACTTCGTCTATAAGCATATTTTAAATCCACAAACTATTATGTAAAAATCTTTCGACTTGGGGTAAGGCTTCATTCATTACTCTCTCTCCTTCAAGAATGACGGCTTTGGGATTGAACATATCATTCCAAGTAATTTTACCAACTTTTGGTTTAATAACTATATCAGCCGCGCTGTTATTATAATTAGATAGATTGGTAACCATTAGATCAAGGGCAACGTTAATCATATCTCCGGTATTGAATTTATTTTTACTATGAACTGTTTCATAATCAGAATTAAGATCTACGGCGATTACTAGCCCTGCCCCCATAGAACGGACTACTTGGGCAGGTACTGGCATAGCAGTTCCCCCATCTGTTAATAGTCTTCCCTCGTATTCTACTGGTTTAAAGGCTACTGGGATAGAAATACTTGAACGGATAGCTTTAATCAAGTCTCCACTTTTAAAAACAATTGATTCGGCTGTTTTTAAGTCTGTAGCCACAGCTGCGAAAGGAATTTTTAAATCGTAGAAGTTCTTTGTACCTATAATTTCTTCTAAATATTTTTCTATCTTTTCTCCTTTTATAAATCCATAACGCGGAGCTATATCTATTAATGACAAAGCTTGTTTTTTGTTTAGACCATAGATCAAATTTTCTATATAGGTAATATCCTTTTTAGCTGCATAGAGAGCACCGACCACTGAACCAATGCTACTACCAGCGATATAGTCGATAGGTATATTATTTTCGACTAAGACCTTGATTACCCCTATATGGGCTAGTCCCCGGGCGCTACCACTTCCTAGGGCTAAGCCGACTTTTCTAGTAACAAAAGAGTACATACCTCGGATAATTTACAAATTAATGTTTAATTTCTTTCAAATAATTGCTAATTATAGCTTGACAATCTGCATAGGTGCTAACTTGGCAAAGTTGTCGACGTAATTCTTTAGAATTTATTAGACCATTAGTATACCATAAAAGATGCTTACGCATGGTAAAAAACTTCTTTTCCCCAAAAAGACTTTTATAAAGCTTAGCATGCTCCAAAGCTATTTTTAACCTTTCTTTTGTAGTGGGTCTTTTATTATTAAAAATCCAAGGATTCCCTAAGGCTCCCTGAGCAATCATTAGTCCTTTTAAATTATATTTTTTAATCTTATCTAACGCCTCTACATGACTATTTATGCCCCCATTACCTATTATAATTACATTGTTCTTAGTCGCTAAGGGAATTAGTTTTTCCATAATATCCCATTGTCCCAAACCTTTTCTATTCTCCTTGAAAGTTCTCACATGGAGAATGAAGACTTCTGGATGAATTTTAGTTATTACAAAACGCAACCATTTGATATCGGGCTCTCTGTAACCAATTCTCGTTTTTAATGAGATAGGAATATGTTTCCTATTTTTTGAAAGCTTTAAATGATATTTTTTTTGAAAAGTTTTCCAGAAATTAATTTCTTTCAAGGTATATCCGTAATCTTTTAGATTTTTTCCTTGAGACCACTCATTAGCACTTTTTTGAGTTACCTCAAATAATTTTTTTGCTAAAGATGGATTTTTGATTAATGCCGCTCCAGCACCCCTAGCTAATATATGCTTATCTGGACAACCCATGTTTATATCTATACCATCAAACCCTAATTCACATAAAATAGGAGCTATTTTATAGAAGGCTTCTGGGTTATTACCAACTATTTGAGCAATAATAGGCCTTTCTTTTTCTGAATAAATAATATTTTTCAAAGCTTCTTCCGACATAGACAAAAGAGCTTCTGGCCAAATAAATTCGGTATAAATAAAATCCGGTTTCCCATATTTGGCTACAATCGATCTAAATGGTTCATCGGAAACTCCAGCCATGGGTGCCAAGCCAAGTAAATATTTTTTGCGTTTTCCAACTTCATACCAAAAAGAATTGGTTTTAACTAATTTACCGTGTGAAATTTTCTTTCCTTTTATCATTTCTTTTATGATAGCCTGGTTAAATAAACAACAATGATAACCGTGGCTAAAATAATTCTATAAATAGCAAATCCTTTATAACCTATTTTGGTTATATAATTCATAAATAATTTAATAACCAAATAACTACTTAGGGCAGATACTCCTATGGCTATTAAAATATTTACTATCGGTAAATTCACTAAATTCTTAACCTCTAATATAAGGGCTCCGAAAATAGCGGGCATTGAAAGTAATAGAGAAAATCTAGCTGCATCCACTCTTTTAAAATTACGATTTAAAGCTGCAGTGAGAGTGGCTCCTGAACGAGAAACCCCCGGAATTATGGCCAATACTTGCGCTATCCCTATGAATAGAGCGTTTTTACTTGTCATTTCTCGTAACTCCAAAGTTTTCTTTGAATATCTATCACTTATCCAAAGTAAGATTCCGAAAAGAATTAAGCTGAGGGCAGTAATTAATGGATGACGAAACCATCCTCCTACTTTGTCTCCGAAGACTAATCCCACAAGAGTTACAGGAAGCGTTGCTAAGATTAAAAACCATAAGGTTTTGTGGTTATAAATATCATCTGAATGAATTGAAGTTTTTCGATTAAAACCCAATTTTATAATCCTAAGCCAATCTTTAAAGAAATAAATAGCAAGTGCCAGAAAAGTTCCAAAATGTAGGGCCACGTCAAAGGCTAAGCCAGGATCAGTAATTTTAAAAAGCCATGGCAGAATCATTAAATGAGCCGAGGAAGAAATTGGCAGAAGTTCTGTGATTCCTTGAACAAGACCTAAAACAATTAGGGTAAACATTTTAAATAGAATTCTTTATCTTACTAATATAATTACAGTACTCACATTCTGGATTTTGGGGAGGCGGGGTTTCTCTTTCTAAACATTTTCTCATTTCTCCCAATGTTTTCTCTATCCAGTCACCATTCCCCGTATAGCTTATGATTTCAACTGAAAATTCTAACTTAGCATCAAAAGCTTGTTTATCTTTTAGTCCATTACAGTAAACAAAATAGCCGGTGTCTGATACTTTGTATCCATTTTTTCTTAGTAGCCATTGATATACTTCCATCTGGCGTTTGTATCCTTCATGATAATTTTGTCCGTCATCTAAATCAATTTTTCTGGTAGTACTAGTAGCCTTATAATCCACTACCATTAATTCTCCCTTAGAATTGAGCCATATATCATCTACTGCTCCAAAAACCTCAAAACTGGCCGGTGCATATTTAAACCTTATTCCTTTAAAATTTTCTTGCCATTCTTTTAAGTGTTCATCTCTTAGAGGCACGGCATTAATACCATACTTTTCCATGAGAGGATGTTTGGTACCTTGGACCCTGTGAATATCAAATTCTTTTTTTAGAAGAGCATCCACGGCATTATTAAGAGTAAAAGGGAAACCAGGTGGTCGTATAATCCCTCTATTTAAATCAAAATAAAAACAGCGAGGACAGTTTGTATACAGTTCTATTTTACTTCGACTTACTTTTCTATAAGGTATAGGTGGTTTAGTAATTCTACTTCCTAATCCCTTTTCGTTTTCCTCTGACTGTTTAATATCAAATAGATTTGTTTGCATAAGTATCAGTTTCTCTAATATAGCATAAACAAGGATAGTCTTTAAACCTCTTTGACTAAAACGCTTAGACGTGTCATTGTATATTGATTGCACATTACAACAAAGAGGAGGTGTTAGATGCCAAAAGGGTATCCATTTAAGAGAGATGTTCGTAGTTTGAAATCAAGGGTCAATTTGACTTGTTACAGAGTCACTGCCTATGTTGAAGGCAGGCGGTTTCAAGAGACTACTTACGCGAGAAGCGCGAAAGAAGCTATTTCCAACGTCAAATACAAGATTTGGAAAAAACCTTATGTGTATTATCCTGGCATCAGGGTAACCGAGGTGGCTGTCTATAATGAAACCACCTTTGGCTTCGACATCATCTCGATGGTTCCATAGCTTTTCAAAGTTTCGCAATACAAGTATCAAAAAGAGCCGCTAATTTACAGGGCTCTTTTATTTTTTCAGTATAGAATTCTTTCTTAAATTGTGGGAGCGTAAACTACTTTAGACATTAATAAAAGATATCCCATGAGAATAATTAAGAAAAGACTAAAACTATAAATTACATTCTGTATTACTTTTTTCCAGTTAATTTTGAATCTCATAGTTTTAAAATTGTTTGGTTATATTCATCTTTTATTTTACTCTATTTATTTAAAGATTGAAAGTCGCAAATTTGATAGTTTTAAATCATTTTTATTTGCCAAAACGCCTAACTCTTTTAGAATATTCCCTTATTGCTAATTGTAAGTCTAGTAGCGTGAAGTCCGGCCAATACTTTTTACTAAAATAAAGTTCTGCATAAGCCGATTGCCACAAGAGAAATCCTGACAAACGTATTTCTCCAGAAGTACGAATAATGAGATCTACGGGGAGTTGATTGGCTAGATATAAATTCTTTTCTATATTTTCCCTACTAATAGTTTGGTTATTTTTAACAAGGTTTTGGCATATCGAAACTATTTCATCTTGACCTCCATAATTTAAAGCTAAATTAAGATTCCCTTTGATAGTTTTTATAGAGTTTTGTCGATTATTACCAATAAGCTTTTTAATAGGTCTCGCTAACCCATCTTTCTCCCCTATTATATTTACGGCTATATCTTTTTGGTTAAATTCTTTTATATATTTAGCAATTTGTTTTTGGAAAAGATTCATTAAGAAATTTACTTCAAGATTGCTTCTTTGCCAATTTTCAGTAGAAAATATATAAAAAGTAACCGAAGGAATACCTATGGCGAAACAGGCTTTGGCTATTATTTCTAAATTTTTAGCGCCCCTCTTATGTCCTTCATTAATAGACATCCCCTTGGCTCTAGCCCAACGTCTATTACCATCTACAATAAAACCTATATGCCGTGGCATTTGAATATTCATATGGTAAAATTATTTCTATAAATGCACTATTATTGAGCCTTCGTTTAAACCATTGGTAGACTTTTCATATGAGTAACTTTTGATTTCGTGTTTTACGATTAACTTTTCTAGGTAAGCTAAAATTATCGGACGAATAACTGGGCCATTTGAAGAGTGTGACCCCTTACCAGTAATTAATCTTACTATTTTAAGGCCAGCATCTTTAAAATCTTCTAAATTGGCTTCTGTATAAAGCTCTAACTCTTCTCGAGTCACTCCAGAACCAAAGAGATGGTAATCAATTTCTTCTTCTGGTAAATTAAATCTAGAATATTTGTTCATATATTAAAGAAACCTCCATTGACTTTGCGAACTATGTTGTCGACCTCGATTCGCAAAACGATGAGCTTCGTCCCTTACCCTTTCTAAGAGATGTTTTTGGCTAATCAAATTATCTTTTAAAGCAGAAGAAAGATTTTTTCCAAAAACTAATTTATCTCCAGCATATTTAGATAATCCTATTATAGGGATTTTTATCTTCTTCGCTTTAAATAATTTTTCTATAAACTGTATTTGCGGACGACCACCATCGATAAGAAATAAATCTGGATATGACCATTCGAGATGTTTCAAGCGTCTTGAGATCACTTCTTCTAGAGCCCTTAAATCATCACTAGCTGGTGAATTCTTAATTTTAAATAAGCGATAATCTCTTTTATCGGCTTCGCCGTTTCTAAAGACAACCATGGCCCCATATGTTTCCTTGCCCGTTAAATGAGAAATATCATATCCCTCTATTCTTTCTTCTCTATAAAGGATTGGCGGAAGAAGATCATCGGTTTTAACCAAAGACACATCTTGAATATGTTTTAGGGCAAGGGCTTGCTCTGGGTTTTCTTTTTCTAATTTTTTTAACAGTTTAGCTTTTTCTCCCTTTAACAATAAAATAATGTTTTTTATGTTTTTGGCATATTCCTGCTTACTAATTTTTCCTATACATAATCCTGGGCATAACCCAATTTGATAATCAAAACAAGGTTTTCCTGAATTAGCTTTGCAAGTACTATACGGAAATACTCGTCGGATAATTTTAAGGGCCTCTCTCACAATCCTAATTCCTTGATAAGGTCCAAATATTTGTCCTTTAGGAGCCATGGTTTTTAATTCTCTTTCTCTTCCTATAATTGGTTTAGGAAAATCTCCTTTGGGAATAGCAATATAAACAAAGGATCTGTCATCTCTATCCTTTATATTATATTTAGGCCAATATTTTTTAATAAGATTGGCTTCTAAAATGACTGCTTCTAAAACACTTTCTGTTTCGATTGTTTTTAAAGAACCGGCATTTTCTACCATCTCTTTAAGCCGTGGCTCCAATTTTTTATCAAAATAATGAGAAACCCTTTGTTTTAAAGAAGTTGCTTTCCCTACATATAAAACTACTCCCTTTGAAGAGATAAATTGATAAACCCCTGATTTTGGAGATAATTTTTTAACAATAGTTTTATTTAACATGTGTCTTGCCTAATTCTCTTAGTGCATCACCACCTATAAATCTAGCTGAAGGCGTATCTAAAGTAATTATTCTTTTAGCTATTTGTATTGCCTTTGTGCGTAAATTCTTATTTCTTTTACCAATTTGTCTTAAAGCCCAATTAACCGCTTTTTTTACGTAATTTCTCTCGTCATTACTGGCATCTATAATAACAGGAAAAAATTGTTCAAATTGTTTATCATCTAAAAGATTTTTCCTATTCGAAGCTAGTGCTGCCATGAGGGCAAAACCAGCCCTTTTATAATATTCATCTTTTTCTTTAGCCCATTTAAAACATTTTTTAATAGCCAGGGGCGAATAACGAAAAAGATTCATACAGGCAGAATCACATACATCCCAAGTATCAAAATCTTTTGCCCATTTATCCATCTGAGAACTGGTAATTTTTAAAGGGTCATCAATCATGGCTGCTAACCATCGACACTCGTGGATGTTACTCCAAAAAAGATCTTGGGCCAGTTCATGATTTTTGCCAATTTTCTTTGCTAGTTGGCGTACTTGAACTACGCTTAATCCATATGCTTTTGTTTTAGGACGAATGCCAAAACGAGCCATGCCTAAAACATTTTTTGTTTTACCGTTTTTCTTTAAAAATTGAACTACTTCCTTTTCATTCATAAGCCCTAGAATTTGAGCTGAGAATATTCGGATAATAAGTAAGAAACTAGTTCTGGATACGTAATAGTAATGTCTTGGGCTCCAGCTGCGTAAGGAGCTACTTGATAAGGGTTAAAGAAAAAAGTAATACCATCAGCAGTACAAACGAATTGTTTATAATTAACTTCCTTCGGCCCAGCTCCTTCCTCTAACCAAATATCATCTTGAAATTGTATTTTTTCTAATTCCAATTTTAACCGAGGTTTCACAATTGAAGAGATATTCTGGAGATATTGATTTGGATCTTTAAAAAGATCCTGGGTTTTTAAAATCTTATTAAGTTTTATATCATAATTAAAAGTTGTGGTAGTGAAATTGCCGTGGGCTCCGCCAGTATCCATACTCTCGTCAAATTGTAAGCTAATTATTCTATCGGATAGATAGCTTTTATAATTAATCTCTAAATTCCCCTTGGCACTACTAATAGTTGTTAAACCTTTAATATTTTCTTTGAAACTTTTTTGCTCAGAATCAACAAAGGTTTTTATGGCTTCATTTAAAACCTCATATTTGGTCAAAGGATATTCAATCTTTAAATAACCATCTGGAAGAGTTTCTTCTACTGTTTTATTCTCTAAACTAAATGAATAAAAAGTGTCTAGAGGATTATGTTCAAAACCGTCACTAGTTACTCCCCAAACAACTAAAATTCCAATTATGATTAAACTAATAAGAATATTCCATTTCATATATATTTGTTTAAATTTAATTCATAAAGCCAACTAATAAACTCTTTTTTATGAGGCAATACCTCTATTTTCTAGTTCTTTTTTATATAAGATATTAGAATATTCTACCAACTTCCCCCACCACCCCCTCCTCCACCACCCCCAGAGAATCCTCCACCCGAGCTAAATCCACTAGAAGAACTGGCAGCAGAATTTTGCTCAATACTACTAGAAAAAGAATTCAAGCTTCTGGTAAAAATCGCATAATTATAAATACCACTTGAAGTTTGCCACCAGTCGATTGGTTCGGTAATTAAACCATCGAAAGCTTTTCCCCACTCTTTTACTACTCCTAGGGCAATAGCATATGGTAAATATTTCTCAAAGATATTTTTATAATCTAATTCTTTTATTTTGGCTTGGAAAGCTAAAATATCTTTTTCAGCTACTGTTAAATATTTTTTAAAACCTAGGCATTTTTCATAACCTTTTAATCCCTTAAAATTCCTTTTAATCATTAATTTCCCATACAATACAGAGAGTATCGAAAGACACAGTATAATGGGAATCATAAAACCCAACATTGTCTCAAAGGTTTTTGAGAAAATTAAGGAAAACATCATCCAATACAATCCCGTTATTATTGCTAACCTAATTGGAACTTGAGAAATTTTAATTATTTCTTTTGGTAAAATTTCAAAATAAGGTTTAATGGTTTCGCTCTGAGCTATTTTTTCTTCTAATTCCCTGGGAAACTTATTAAGGGTTTGTATTTTACCAACTTGGGACATTTTTACTTGTCTAATCATTGATTGAGAGGTTTCTCCAAAACTAAAAAGATAACCTATAAAATCATCTTCAAACTTTTTGCTTGTTCTTTTCCTTGCCTTTGTTTTATCATTTTCACTAATTAGATAATCTTGTTTTTGCCACCAAGATTTAGGTAATTCTTTTATATTGATATAGCCATTGTAAGCCATATCGATTAAGGTTGCCCCCATGGCCTTAGATATATAATTTCCATAGTTCATGGGGTACATCAGATAGAGCATTTCGGCTGGAGTAAAACCAATAGGAGGTTCATACTGAGGCACAATAATTATACTGGAACTAGCATCTCGTCCTTTTAGAGACCAGTTGAATATGCCCTCTAGAGTAGTTGCTAGAAAAAGAAATAAACCTATACCTAAAATAAAATATTTAACTGTATCCCCTAATTCAAAATAATTATTAGCCGCTTTTACAAACCCTTTAGGCCAACCAACAACTACAGTTAGTCCTTCTCCCACGGTTAAGGGTTGAGTCGTTTCAAAAAAAGCATTTCCATCTTCATTTAGACTTGCAATACAATTTTTGTCTTTACTTCCATAAATTCCGGTATAACAAGCTAATTGTATAGTGCTTTTTGAAACACCCTCAGGCAAAACTACTGTAGCTGTAGATTTTTCTATTGGCACTGTCCACCCATTTCCCGTTACATTGAAATAAAATTGATCTTGATCAGAAAAATAACGCAAAGCATTTTGGGCTAAATAACGTAATCCATAGACATTACGACCCGTAATAGTTTCGTTCGGAGAGCCTATTTTAAAGGTGAAGACTCCTCCAGATAGAGATGTGGTATAGGGATAATCTGTTACGGCATTGAGTGTAATTTCTTGAGGTTTTATTTTAATCCCTTCTACTTTTATATTCCGATAAATACCATGTTTATATTCAGTCCCAAAATCATAATCTATGCCTTCTGAAACAGAAACACTACTATCGGTATTAATTTGATACATACCAGAAAATAGTGGAATACTCTCCGCCGAAGTAACTTTCGGGGAAAGAATTAATAAACCAACAAAAGCTAGTGTATAAATCGGAATATTTTTAAGAAATTTCATAGTAATTGATATCCAAATGATTATACTCTATGTTTAAAGAAGTAACAAAAAAAGCCCTTTTGAGGGCATTCTTTTATTTTTTCTTAAGTTTAGCTCTGAGAGCAGCTCTTTTATTAGCTAATCTTACTTTTTTTGGTTTTCGTGCTGTCATATTTAAAATTAAATATCTTAACGTTTTGATACTAACACATTCTCTTCTGAGTTACAATTTTCTTCATCTTTTTCTCCAATATTGACAAATACTTATTATTTGTTATACTTTTTATAGTTGATTAGTTCGCAAGAGCTAGTCGATGCACGATTAGGTCCCGCAAGGGTCCTTTTTGTGTTTTATAGATACAGCATAGCTTACATTAAATGAGAAAGCCCCGTATGGTTACGGGGCTTTTGGTTAAAGAGCAGTTTTCTATGGCGAAAAACACAGCATGGTGGGAGAACAATAAGAATACTTATATTCATGATTTCCCAACCATACTAGGAATGGTAAGAGACCCGTAATATCCAAGTTGGCGTTAGAAGCCAAGAGAATTGTCTTTTCATCAGAAAATGGTTGTTCAAGTCGGACTTCAACAGTTTCTATTTTATCGTCAATCTTGACCTCTTCTCTTTTCGAGTAGGTAATGCTACCATCTTTATTTTTCACAAGTTCTTCACTTGGAAAAAGCATGGACGTAAGCTGGTCTAGAACTTGAATGTCAATCATCTCATCCTCCTTTTTTGGCTATTCGGGCCAATCACGAACTTGAGTATAGGGATAATGCTTCTCTTCGAACCAATTTAGAAGCAGTCCTATTCCAGTAGCTGGAATCCAGTAACCAGACCTTATGATGATACTATCATTGCTACTCTTTTCTATACTCAGATGGACTTCGCTTCGTCTAGATTGCATCGCAAAGCTGTTGTTATCTCTTACGATGATTTTGTACGAACCGGCACACAAATTCGTGGCTTGATGTATTACTTCTGTCCAATCCATCTCTTTCCCTCCTTTTGTATATAGTATGTAAAGAACGTTCAATTACTTTTCTTATAACACACTGATGAAGGTAAGTCAAAAATACCCAGACTGGTAGCCTGGGTATTTTTTATTTAAATCAAAACACTATTTCAAATAATCGTTAAGATATAAACCAGTATATGAATTTTTGCTTTTAATTATTTCTTCAGGAGTTCCTTTAGCGACTAATTTGCCACCTTTATCGCCACCCTCTGGACCCAAATCAATCACATAATCAGCTGATTTAATAATCTGCATATTATGTTCTATTACTATCACACTATTTCCTTTTTCTATTAATTTATTAATGACTTGTAAAAGTAATTCAATATCATAGTAATGAAGACCTACTGTCGGTTCATCCAAAAGATAAAGCGATTTCTTTCCTAGCGGCTGAGTAAGTTCTCGGGCTAATTTAATCCTCTGTGCTTCTCCTCCCGAAAGTGTCGTAGCCGATTGACCTAATTGTAAATAACCGAGTCCTACATTTTCTAAGACTTTTAATTTTTCAGCTATTTGCCAATTCTCTTTAAAAAAATCAGCCGCTTCTTCTATGGTTAAGCTTAAAATATCACTTATACTCTTGCCTTTGTATTTCACCTGTAAAGTTTCTCTATTAAAACGCTTACTGCCACAAACATCGCATTTCACCATAATTGGTGGCATAAAATGCATCTCAATAAGATTAAATCCTGCTCCTTCACATGATTCACAACGCCCCCCAGCCACATTAAAGGAAAAACGCGAGGCTGTATAGCCTCTTTCTCTGGCATCAGGTAATTCGGCATAAAACTCTCTAATGGGCGTCCAGATACCAGTATAAGTAGCTGGATTAGACCGAGGACTCCTGCCTATAGGAGATTGGTCTACCACCACCACCTTATCTATATATTCACTACCATTTATTTTGCTGCACCCTTCAAGTGGCTTATTGAAATGATTTTTAATGTGAATTAAGTTTTTATACAAAACATCATAGAGGAGAGTTGATTTACCGCTTCCCGAAACACCCGTGAGAACTACAAATTTCCTTAAGGGGAAATCAACTTCTATATTCTTAAGATTATTTTTAGTAGCTCCTATAATTCTTATCTCTTCTGTCTTTTTATCTCTTCGTTTATTCGGTAATTTAATCTTAGTCTGCCCTGTTAAATATTTTAGAGTGAGCGACCTGGGAAACTTTTTAGGATTTTTCATTAATTCTTCTCGCCCTCCTATAGCCACTACTTCTCCACCGTTTCTACCAGCTCCTGGGCCTAAATCTACTAGATAATCAGCTGCTTCTATTGTCTTCTCGTCATGTTCTACGACCACAAGAGTATTTCCCTGATCTTTAAGGGCATTTAAGGTATTAATTAATTTTATAGTATCTCTTTCGTGGAGTCCGATTGTAGGCTCATCTAATACATATAAAGTGCCAGACAATTGAGAGCCTATTTGTGATGCTAATCTTATTCTTTGGGCTTCTCCTCCCGACAAAGTTTCAGCTTCTCTATTGAGAGTCAGATAATTTAACCCAACTTCTAACATAAATTGAAGCCTATCAATAATTTCTTTTAGTAAATTAGTAGCTATTTTTAATTGTCTTTCGTTCAAACTTTTTTTATAAGCATTAAAAAATTCATGAGCTTCTTCTATTGTTAGGGATGTAGCTTCATAAATATTTTTATTTCTTATTTTTATAGAAAGAGCTTCCGGCTTTAATCTTTTGCCTTCACATTTAGGGCAAGTTTTGTCTAATTCAAAACCAACTCTTCCCAGCCCATGACATTCTTCACAAGCTCCAGAAGGACTATTAAAAGAAAATAGACGTGGTTCTATCTCAGGGAAGGCAAAATTATCCTCTGGGCATGTCCACAGACTGGAAAGAAGTGTCTCATCGTTTCCTTTTTTTAAATCCCCTTCTCTGAAAATAACCGTCACTAGTCCTTTACTATAATCCAGAGCATTCTCTACTGCTTCAAATAAACGGCTGCTATCTTTAAGCATTACCCTATCAATAACGATATCAATGCTATGGTTCTTATACCGAGAAAGGATCAATGGGTCTCGTAAGGATCTGAGCTCGCCGTCTATCCTAGCTTGACTATAACCCAAATTTAAATAGTCATAGAGTGTTTGATAATATTCTCCTTTTCTAGAACGAACTACTGGTGACATTATTGTAACGATCTCTTCTTTAAGTTCACTCCCTTTATTTAAAATAATATCTACGATCTCTTCGGGTGATAATTTTTGAATTTTTCTACCACAAATTGGACAAAAAACTTCTCCGAGACGAGCATAGAGCACTCTCAGATAATCGTAAATTTCCGTAAGCGTACCTACGGTAGATCTAGGATTATGGCTTAAAGCCCTTTGGTCTATGGCAATGGCTGGTGACAATCCAGTGATTTCATCCACATCGGGCCTATCCATTTGGCCCAAAAATTGGCGAGCATAAGGAGAAAGGGATTCTATGTAGCGACGTTGTCCTTCGGCAAAAATAGTATCAAAAGCTAGCGATGATTTACCACTGCCAGAAAGACCAGTAAAAACTACCAATTTATTTTTTGGTATTTCTAGACTGATGTCCTTTAGATTATGAACGCGCGCACCTTTTATTATTATTTTATCTGGATCCATAAAATCTTAATCAAAATTAAGAAAGTCTTCTATTCTCTTGTCTATAGTCTTAGGGGTAATATGATTTTTCTTGTTATAAGCTATTTGAATTTTTCTTCTTCTCTCAACTTCCTTCATAGCTCTATCTATAGAACCGGTAATAGTATCTGCGTAAAGAATAACTTTACCAGAGACATTCCGACTGGCCCTACCCATAGTTTGAATGAGGGAACTGTCGTTTCTCAAAAATCCCTCTCTGTCAGCATCAAAAATGGCTACTAAAGTTACTTCAGGTAAGTCTAATCCCTCTCTTAGAAGATTAACGCCAATAAGAATATCATATTTACCTTTTCTGAAATCTGTTAATATTCTAGTTCTTTCTATAGTTTCTGTGTCCGAATGCATATACTGACATTTGTGTCCCTTTTTCTTTAAAAACTCTGTTAAATCTTCAGCCATTCTCTTGGTTAAAACATTGGCTATAGATCTTTCTTTTTTACTTGCCAAAATAGAAGCTTCTTCTATGAAGTCACTGATTTGGCTTTTATTTTTTATCTTATCAAAGACCGGTCTAATTTCTATAGGTGGATCAATTAAACCAGTAGGACGAATAACTTGTTCGGTTATATTTTGGCTGTGACTGAATTCCCATTCTCCCGGAGTAGCTGAAGTAAAGATAGTATTGCCAATTCTTTTAAGAAATTCATCAAATTTTAAAGGACGATTATCGAGAGCTGAAGGTAAGCGCCAACCATATTCCACTAGTGCTAATTTTCTACTCCTATCTCCTTCGTACATTCCCCTTACTTGAGGTAGGCCAATATGAGATTCGTCCATAATGGTAATAAAATCTGGTTGACCATCTTTTTTGGGGAAATATTCTAACAGAGTGTCTGGTGGTTCGCCAGCCATTTTACCAGTTAGATGACGAGAATAGTTTTCTATGCCGTGGCAATAGCCGATCGAACGTAACATTTCTAAATCATAGGTAGTTCGCCTACGAAGTCTCTCTTCTTCTAGAAATAATTTTTCTTTATTAAAGTACTTCAATCTTTCTTTTAGTTCGATCTGAACATCTTCTATAGCTTGGTTCCTTTGAGGTTCTGTAGCCACAAAATGTTTAGAAGGAAAGATAATGGCTTCTTTTAATTCTTCTTTAATATTTAAACTTTCACTGTCTACTAAACTAATAGATGTTATCTTTTGTTCTAAAAGTTCAATTCTAAAAATATGCTCTCCACTAGCTGGCATAACTTCTACTACATCACCCCTTACCCTAAAATAACCTCTTTTAACAACGCTGTTAGTTCTTGTAAATTGAAGTTTAATTAATTGTTTTAGGAGATCACCTCTAGTTAAGATCTGCCCTATTTCTAAATGAAGGGATGATTGCCAGTAACTAGTTGGCAACCCTAAATTGTAAATACAAGAAACAGACGCCACTACTATAACATCTCTCCTGGTGAGTAGGGCTGAAGTTGCCCTATGTCTTAATTTATCTATTTCTTCGTTAATAGTCGCTTCTTTATCTATGTAAGTATCGGTTGTGGGCAAATAAGCTTCTGGCTGATAATAATCATAATAAGAAACGAAGTAATGAACTGAATTCTCTGGAAAGAAGTTTTTGTATTCTCTATAAAGTTGAGCTGCTAAAGATTTATTGGGTGCCATGACTAAAACAGGCTTATCAAAATGACTAATGACATTGGCCATCGTAAAGGTTTTTCCTGAGCCGGTTACCCCTAATAATGTTTGAAAGGATTTATTCTCCTCTAAACCATTGATTAGGCTCTTTATTGCTTGGGGTTGATCTCCGGTTGGTTTGAAATTGGATTTTAACTTAAAAATTCCCATAAATGGGTTCTGAGAGGGATATAACAATTGTCTATTATGAACTAAAAGTAGCCTAAAGTAAAGGCTATGAATGTCTAGTAAATAGTATTAGCTACGGTAGTTTTTTAAAGAAAAAAGAGGGTTTTACTGGTTTGGGAATCAACATTCCGGGAGCCAGTAAAATAGCAAAGGCTGCTGGTATTGATAGGATGGCAATAGTAATAAATAAGATATTCCCTCCATAATATTTATAGACTATTCCACCTAATAGGCCGAAAACTGCTGTAGAAACTCCTTGGGCAGTATTATCTATAGCATAAGCCACGGCTACTTTTTTGGGATTTAAATGGTGAGAGAAGATTGAAGACCAAGCTGGTGCATACATAGCCATACCCAAGCCTTGCATACAAGCTGCTAGATATAAAGCGATAGGATCTTTAACCGCTGTGTAGCAAATAGCTGTTAGGCCTGAAAGGACTACCCCTCCAAAAAGACAGTAAAATTCATCGTGTTCACCTTCTTTATTGTCTAAAAAATTAGCTATGGGGATTTGAAATATTGATTGAGTTAGAAAATAAGTAAAAGTACAAATACCTATAGTAATGGGAGTAGCTTGAAAAACTTTACTGGTTATAAAAAGAGCCATAATAGGGCTAGTAATACCCCAGGCACCCAAAAACAAAATATCCGAAAGGATTAGGTGATAACAGATACGTGTTAAGGTTTTATTAAAGAATGGAACTCTTATCATAAAATAAATAAGAAAAAAATTTTAATTAAAAACATTTTTTTCTAGTCGTTTGTGCCAATAAATAGCTTTGATTTTTCTTTTACCTAAATAATCGAATGAGTGCATTACAGGACAATTTTTTATAGTGCTATTACTAATAGCCTTTTTATCTATTATGAAAAAACCAGTATGTTCATGACCGATTTTTTCTTCCCATAAAAGTACTGCCCCTGGTAATGGTTTGTCTATTAAATACCAACCAGATTTTTTCATATCTTTTAGGAGACCATCTACCGTTAAGTGGTTTGCTTTGATTAATCCAAAAGTCAAAAGAACGGACGAAACAAAAAAAGCACAACTTGTTTTACCGCCCTTAACTATGTCTACAGTTTTATCGTCTATTTCAGCGTAAAAATTTCTAAAAGAATGGGTATTACAACTATTCTTGATAAAGGCAAGATAGGATTCTTTGAAAAGCAGTTTCATCTTTAACGATTCTTTGGTCTACTAAAAACATATAAATAAAGAATCTCTAAAATACCCATTGTATTGATAGGCAAAATACAAACGTACCAAATTTTTTGATTAAGACGAGCAGCACGCCAAAGAGCTAGTCCTTTCCAAACCAATGACCAAAGGAGCAAGGGCACTAAAATGTAGGGATTATTGAGAAGCGCTAAATAATTGTTCATAGTTTATAATTTATTATTAATATCACTTTAGTCTTAATCTGGATTCTTTTCAAGTAGTTCTTTTAACCTCGTTTCATTCTTACGAGCGACTATCATTGCTGCCGTCATATTATCTTTTCCATTAGCTAATTCTTTTTGTAAATCTTCAGCCATTTCTTTGAAGAAATCTGGATTATTGTGTATAAGATTTACCATTTTTTCTCGTTGACCTTCGGGTAAAGATTTCAATTGAGTCTCTACCATTTTTTGCATTAAAAAATTTGGAAGCATTTTACGATTAAATATTAATTAATTGAGAAGCTATTTAGAATACTGTAGAACTGAGGAGCCGTTGTGATCCAATCTAATTTGGGAGTATTAAAACTTATTACCCAAACTTCTTGATTTTTTCCCTCTATCACACCGAAGATACTTTTAAATTCTATATCATTTTCTTTTAACTCTACATCGATTAGATAGGCTTTTTGACCGTTGAAAGAAGTTTCATTTTCAGAATGAAATAAAACATTCTCTTTTTTTTGTTGGACACCCTCTTTTAAAAGGGCTACATAATCTACGATAGTTTTACCATTCAGTTCTTCCCTGGCAATAAAGAGACTAGTTTTATAGTTTATTTTCCTTGCCAAAGAATCTTTAGAGTCTTCTTTTCTATAAGCTATTAAAACAAAATTTTCTGAAGCTGGTTCCTGAGTCTCCCATCCAGAAGGTAATACTAATTTAAAATAGTTTGTTTCTATCTTTCCTTGACGAGAAAGGGGCATAGAAGAAACTATCTTATTATTAAAAAAATTATAAGCCACGATGGCTCCCAAAGATATCAAAATGATTGGAACTAGAATTATTAAAATCTTTTTCTTCATATAAACTAAAAATTTACTATAGTATAAGGCTCTCATATCTATTTGGCAAACAAAAAAAGGCCCCGGACATCGTTCGGGGCCCCTCAAATCAAAAGTTACTGTAAAGTTCTATCTGTCTTTCATGCGGCTTGGTGAATACCGCAATATTGACCGCTTGGCAGTTGTCCTTCAGAGTGGGCAGAAAATCCTTGCAGAAAATCTCTCCATAATGAGGAGCAACCTCTATTATGAAAAGACTCTCTGTATGATTAAACTTAGCCCAAATCTTGAAGCATATGACAGTTGAATGGTAATAAGACAACATGCCATAAGCCGCTTGAAGGCAACTACTATCGAGATTCATAGCAATAGAATCTTGTGGAGATTCCCTATATCTTCTATAGGCAATCTCTGCCAGATCCATGCCGGTAATTAAACCAGCTTCTTTTGCCAATTTTTGTATATTGGCATAAAAGCCTATACGGCCGGCTATTTGATTTTCCATAGTGTCCTCTTAGTCACCACTATGGCAAACGAAAGGACACGAGCTTTCTTTCCAAACCACACCATAGACTGGGATAACAGTGTTTTCCTCTATGGTGTTCCAAAAAGTCTTGTTTCTGCAGATTCTATATTGGTTGAAAAACTTGGGTGTCATCTCGATGATGGCTAGTCCAAACTTTGTTCCATGGTTTTTCTTGTAATACACCTTGAAAGAGGCTGCCTCTAACTTAAGTGGTGTAAAGATGTGCCACTTAGGTCGTGAACCATCATAGAGCTCTTTGAGACAGGCGCATCCCTGCATAGCCTCAAGTTTTTCTATCTTCTCTGTCATTGTCATGGATTCGGCTTTACCAACCAGAAATCCATAGACAATACAGAGTTTGTTTAAACCGTTTTCTAAAGATTGTAACGCATCTTGCATGATAAACCTCCCCTTCGCTTGCTAGAACTTGATGCTCGTCACGAAAAGCTGACGATGGCTTTATGAAAATAAACTTATTTGTTCTCATTGGGGCGTACATATTTCACACCCCTTCACATCACCTCCTTTTTAATTGTATAAGTGCATCAATACCGTAACACAATCGATTAATATCGTCAATAACTAATGCGATATGAAAAAAGCCCCGTTTGCAAACGGGGCTTGTCGTATGTACAAGCGAGTGTTAGGAAAGAATCTTGGCAGCAATTTCTGCCACTGAAGATCTCTCTGATTTTGTTAAGGTAATGTGACCAACTGTTCCTTCTGAACCCAATCTACGACCCTTAAATCGTTGAACAACTTGAGTGAGACCATTCGATCTGAAATCCAGAAAAGGATCATCTATCTGAGTCAGATCTCCGTTGAGAACGACTTTAGAGCCAGCGGCTACCCTAGTGATAAGAAGTTTTACTTCACTAGGTTTGAGGTTTTGGACTTCCTCAATTATGATAAAGGCATTGTGAATAGAATCACCTCTTTCGTAATTGATGGGTCTTATCTCAATTTGACCATTGGCTATCATTTCAGCTAAAGCCTCTCGAGGATTGACATCTTTGTGGGTGAGAGAATAGATTCGTCTTAAAGCTTCTTCGATTGGAGCTATCCACGGAGCCATTTTTGCAGCTCTATCTCCAGGAAGATAACCGAGTTCTCTACCCACCTCGATAAGAGGCCTGAAAATAATCATCTTTTCATATCTATGAGAGTTAATGACCTGGTCCAAGCCGGCATTCAAACATAGAATAGTTTTGCCGGTTCCCGCTTCTCCCACAAGTGTCATAAGAAGAACATCCTTATCGTAAAGCAGATTATCGGCGCAAGCTTGCTCTGGGTTTAACGGTAATATCCTGGATCTCTCTTTCTCTGGTTTATTGAACGGGACATAGACGATTTCTTCGGCATCTGTCTTATACCTGCCGTAAGCAACTTGACCCTTTTCGGTAACGAAGCGTATGAACTGGTTGGAAAGAATCTCCTTTCCATCAAGAGATTTTGGCAACTGCTTAACGGCCAATATGCCCGAGCTCCTATTGGCTTTGAGATCTCTAGTGAGATCATAAAGAAGAGATTGTTCTTCTTCTTTAAGATCAATCTGAATAAGACCAGTATAGAGATCTTTCATCGTAAGGATATCTCTGTCATGCTCATAATCTTCCTCGCAAATACCGTAGGCATTTGCCTTGATTCTCAGGCTCATGTTTTTGGAAACGATAGCTACTCGTGGTTTTGTTCCGCTGTATTGGCCCCCACATTCTTCGAGCTTCTTCCGCCATCCATTGGCAATAGCAATGATAGTGTTAGCATCATTTTTCTTTATCATAACTTTGGAATTTTCATCTTCCCAGTCCTCACCATCATCGTCCACAAAAAGCATACCGTCATTTACTGGAACACCATATTTGAGATTTCCCTTAGCTTCATATTCCGAGAGAACCCTGATGGCAGTCTTAGCAGCTAACGATTTTCTTTGTGAATCACTGTCTTTGAGTTTGTCTAGTTCCTCTATCGTTTTGATTCCGAGAACCACCCAATTGTCTTCAAATGTTTCCACGGCGTGAGCATCATACATGAGAACGCTCGTGTCTACTATGAGCACACGAGTTTTCTTTGTAAGCTTACTTAAGTGTATACCACTACTGTGCGACGAGTCTTTACTCATTTCCCTACCCCCTTTTTCGTCTGTTAAATTGTTACAGTACTGGCTGCCAGAACTTTGGCCAATAATCAATTTATACAATATTAAAACCTTTTTGGCAAGACATTAAAAACAAAAGAAAACAGCTACCCTTTTTTAGGCAGCTGTCTCTCTATTATGTGCAGTGAGGAATCATCTTGAGAAAGTGTTTTCATAAAACGAATCATAAACCGTGCTTACTTTTCTTCCAGAACCAGTCAAGATACTTTTTCTAATAACGAGTCTCTGAGCTTTTCTATCTATACGCGATTTCAAGTAACCCACACCGAGGATGTTATCGAACACGGTTACTCGAAATGAGTGATGCTGACTGTTTAAATAACCAATCAGTTCGGGACGATTATCGGCAGTGTTTATTCTCGCTAGAAATTGCTGTTTTCTATAATCCCCTAAAGGATTACTGCTTAAGTATAGTGAAGAGTCTAGATCGTCAGCAATTTTTTGTAAGTTTTGAATAAACTCACAAAAATCGCTAACGGTTGAATCAAATATCATTTCCCTTCCACCAATTTCATCTCGACCAATGCAACGGACACTAAACCCCTCTTTAAGAAGTATTAAACAGATATTGATTGAGGATTGGTGTTTGGCGCCACAACGAATAGTCACGACATCACTACCCAACTCTTCCTCAATAGAAAGAATCATGTTCTTCTTCTTGTCATTGGGGAAAGAAATTAGGCAATGTTTTTCGGAGAACCGACGTAACACCGATCCGTCACTTCTATCCATTTTCTTGTCAAGAATAGAAACTAAATCACAGCTTAAGATTCTCATCATCTTCCTCCTTTTTGTATTTGGCTAAGCAATTAAGTAAGCGCCATCGAGTGGTTCTCACTTAATTGCCTAATAGCTTTGTAAAGAACAGCTTGGAGATGATAACACTTTAATTATTTTTTTCAAGCATTACTAAAAGTTTGCAACCAATCTAGATATTCTTTTTGTCTTGTTTTATAATCTTCTGTTTTAAAAATCTCTTTTTGTATTTTTTTAGACTGCTCTATAAAAATTTTATCTAATTTGATGGCTTTGTTGCTAACTTTGAGAGCTATATCATTAAACCCTAAAAGATGAAGGCCAGCGAGTGTTCTAACACGGGAAAGGGCTACATAGCCCATTCCAGGAGTAAAGGAATGAGATAAGTCTACAAGAGCCTCATCGAGAGTCATCCCTTGGCTTTTGTGTACAGTAATAGCCCAAGCTAATCGCAAGGGATATTGTTGAACCATGGCTAAAACATTTTTCCCTTGTTCATCTTCTATTTCCCAATTGGCTAGAGGAACGGTAATATGTCTACCATCTTTGGTTAAAACAACAGGGTTTTCCCCTGATTCACATTCAGAAATTGTTCCTAGAGTGCCGTTTACATATCCCAATTCAAAATTATTCTTTAAAAACATAACCAGGGCACCTTTTTTGAGAACTAATTCTTCACTAGCCAAACAACTATTTTTTAAATTCTTAACCAAATGCTCGTCACCATAGTCAGTCATTTTGTAGGTTGTTCCCCTACCAGGCATAGCACTAAGTTCCTGGCTGTTTATTTCGTCTACATTGGCATTATGAGTATAAAGCTTAGTTATTTTATTGGAAACATCTTCTGATTTAGTTAGCGTTTTATTTAAAAGTTCCAACGTTTTTCCTATTACTTGATTAGTTCGTACTGAATCTAAAATGGTAACAAACTTTTTGTCCAGGTGGCGATATTGTTCTTCGAGATAGCAAACTTTAAAATTAGTTCTTTGCCACACTTCAGATTCGCAGACAAAAGCATCTTCTTTGCCTACTGGTGGCAATTGAAAAAAATCTCCACAAAGAATTATCTGCATTCCACCAAAATTTCTTTCATTCTTCTTTAACTTTTGGCAGATTAAATCTAGACTCTCGAATTGCTCCTGAGAAAGCATAGAAATCTCGTCGATAATTAAAACACTGGTTTTTTTGAACCTCTCTTTTAAATAAGGTTTTCGACCGAGTTTTCTAAGATCGTCTTCATCTAAAATATCTTTCATGCCTAAACCAGACCAGGAATGAATGGTGGTACCATCGAGATGAGTAGCAGCAATACCTGTTGAGGCTGTTACTCCGACTCCAATCCCATGTTTTCTTAAATATTCTATGTACTCTCTTAAAAGATAGGTTTTGCCAGAACCAGCTGCTCCCGTAATAAAAACATTGTAGCCACACTTTAAAACAGCTAAAGCTTCTTCTTGGGTCATGGCTTTAGCGTAAATTAAAAAGTTTGATTTTAGAGCTTAACAAAAAAATAACTCCTAAATAAATAAAAACTACTAGAACAAAAAGCCCAGCTTTAATTAAGGTTTTTAAAACAATACCAAAAGATTTTCGACAGCGATTAAGAGGATTAATACTGTATTGAATGGTAGTATTTCCGTCAACAATTTTTTCTGTAATCATATCTAGATAATCTCTTTTAAATTAATGGTTAAAGGGATGCCTTTTAAAAGACTACCATTTAAAATCTTTAAAGCCAATAAGCTCTCTACTTTATCTTGAAAGACTCTATTCATGGGTCTAGCCCCCAATTCTGGTTGATAGCCTAATTCAGCTAATTTTTGGATTACCCCTTCACCTAAATAGATAATATAACCCTTAAGTTTCATTTGGGATTGAATTTTCTTAAACATTAAATCTGCTATTTTCAGTATTTGATCTTTAGTTAATGGTTTAAATACAATAATACCATCGAAACGATTAAGAAATTCTGGCCTGTAGATATTTTCCTTTTGTAAATAATTCAATAAGTCATTTGATAATTTCTCCATGGCCGTTTCTTTAATTACTTCCTCTCGGATCAGATTAGCACCAGCGTTAGATGTCCCTATAATAATTGTCTGACTAAAGTTCACTTTATTTCCTAATCCATCTGTTAAATAGCCTTCATCTAAAACCTGTAAAAACAGATTTAAAATATCTGAATGAGCTTTTTCTATTTCATCTAATAAAACTACACAGAAGGGTGTTTGCCTAATTGCTTTTACGAAATTCCCCTCAACCAATTCATTACTATTGATATTTTTATAACCCAATAAGCGATTAGCTGATTCACGAGTTTGGTATTCGCTCATATCAAGACGTACCATGTTAGATTCACTGCCAAAATAACTCCAAGCCAGCGCTTTGGCAGATTCTGTCTTACCTACACCAGTTGGACCCAAGAAAAGAAAGCTACCCAAGGGTTTATTACTATCTTTAATTTGAGTCCGAGCTCGTCTTAAGGCATTGGCTACAGCATTAACAGCTTCTTCTTGGCCAATTACTCTAGTATGAATAATTTCTTCTAAGTGTAATAGTTTTTCTTTCTCACTGGCATTAAAGGAATTGATGGGAATATTTAGGATTGCTTCGGCTAATTGATTGGTTAGGTCTTTGTCCAGAATTTTTTCTCCTCGATTGTGGGTAGCAAAACAAATGCTATCCATAAGAGTTAAAGCTTTGCCAGGAAAATCCTTTATGCTGATAAATTTATCCGCTACTTTGTATATTTGAACAATGGCTCCATAGGTTATCGCTATTTTATATTTTCCTTCAAAATGAGGAGCCAGATCTTCCATCACCCTAATGGTTTCTCTAAAATTAGCTGGAGGCATAGGCACAACTTCTAAACTCGCTGCTAATATTGGACTTGGTGCAATGTAGGTTTGATAATTATTCCCTGTAGTCGTACCCACTATTCTAAAATCTGAATTGTTAAAGAATGACGAGAAAACTTGAGCAATAGCGTCTTCGTTGTTTTGACCATTACTGTTAAAGATTCTTTCTATATCTTCTATTAAAAGAATAATATTGCCGGCTCTTGAAGCCTCTGTGAAAATCTTAACAAGTACTTCTCTTGTTTCTTCAAGAGTATTAGCAATAATTTTATCTAAATTCAAACTAATCACTCTTTTATAGGCTATTTCTTTGTAAGTTTTACCGTAGTAAATCTTTTCAGCCAGAGCAGTGACTAAACTGCTTTTCCCCCCACCAATAGGACCCACTATCAAACAACTATTTTTACTATCTCGACTCAAAATAATACCTACCTTACCTAGAATATCTTCTCGTCCTTCCATAGAAACAGATTGAAAGCGATGACTATCAGTAATCTCTTCTCCATACTTCTCCATATAGGGCGTATAACCAAAAGCCCAGTTCTTACCGAGCCCACCTTGGGATATTTTGAGTCGTTCTATTATAGTGGGTAGCTTTCTTCTTTTATCAAAATTAATATTGCTCCAAAAACAAAGATTAGCTATATCTTCTAGGCTTAATTCTAATTTTGCTAAAAAGAGCTCTCTATTTGATAAGTTGGCTATAAAACCATAAAACAAATGAGCTGGAGATAGATATTCTTCTCCACTACCCTGTACTTCGGTTAAGGCTGAATTAAGAATTAAATTTAAACCTTCGGAAGGATCAGAAAATAATATATTGTCTAATAAAGCAATTAAATCTTTTTGATTAATATTAAGCTTGGTAGCAATAAAATTAACTTTGGTTGTATTTAAAAGTCTTTTGAATAACTTTTTTAAATCAGGGCTATTAAAATTTACTTCCCCTAAAATTAAAGCAGCTTCGAAATCAGTACACTCAAAAATAGAAACATTGTTGCCTAAAGATTTCTGGCAAATATTTTTTAATTCCAATTTTCTAAAATAACTGCCACTGAATTTTAAAAGCATGAAGAAGAAAATGGATAGAGCAATGGGACCAGCGATAAGATCGACATCTTCGTTTTGGTAAAGATTTAAAAATAGAATAAATCCCAATATCACTAAAAGATATGAAAGGAAACGAAACCAAGGCTGTAGTAACCACCTGGTTGCTCTAGCAGCCTTAATAAAAGATCTATTTTGTCTGAAGTCTATAGTTTTTAAATCCATTCAAAAAGATGTTTAACCCACGCTATTAAAAAAGTCACGCCTATTACAGGTAGGGTTATCCAAATCACAATAGCTAGCAGGAGAAGCGGTAGAGTAATAACTGTTATCAAAAGGTACACGATTAAAGAGACTGTTCTGATAAGAAATCCTAATCCCCTAGCTACAATTTGATCAAAAACAAAATTCTTTAAACCAACTAAGTTGGGTTCTAATGGTTTAGTTGTTCTTCTCCAAGGAGCAAATAAAGTTTTGAGGTTTAGTGAAACAGAAAAAGTATTCTTTAAAAAAACCAAAATAGCAAAACAAAAATCGAGACATTCCTTAAGCCCCTGAGAGTACCACCATAAAATCATGTTCGGTACTATTCCTATATAAGTCATGCCTCTATTGTATCATAAAAAGGAATAGGGATTTAATTCGCCAGTTTTTGCATTAACATATCTATTTCTTCCATTATACCTTTATCATAGTTATCCATAACTATAAAATCCCTTCCTACTGTTTTGGCAAGTTGCGCCGAAACAAAGTCAGGAATTTCTGGGAATTTTACTTTTTCATGTATGATAATTTCTACTAGCTTTTTTATATCCTTTATCAGGTCCTCTAACTCATTATAATTTAAAGGAAATTTTGTGGTTATGATGCTAGCGTCTAACGCCTGTATGTCATTATGTGCATAGAGCCAATTCCTCCATTTAGTGACTTTGTATGTTATCTTCTGATTTTTTTTCAGTATTTGTTTCACTCGTTTTGTTTGCTTGCTATCCAGTCTTTTCTTAGATAAACAATAATTAAATGATAAGCTATCTGAATCATTATCAAACAAACTGGCCAATCTCACAAATATAGTAATCTGGAGTGCGTTAACAATGGTTCCCCAGAAATACTTGTAAATACAATATACTTTGTTGTATTTTTGATTTTGCAATTTTTTATAAACGTAGAACGGACAATAAATATCGTCAAGAAAAACCTTAAATATTTTATCTGCTATATTATCCATGCGCACATTTATTTTATTTTTTCATACCCTTTCTTGTAGCGATAACCATTCCAAAAACCATATCCCAAAAAGGTGATGGCTAGGATTGATAATATCCAATTGAAATTGGTCATAACGGCACCCAATGCGGTTGAGCCAATACCAAAGCAAACTTCAAATGTTAAACGAAATTCGTTTGCGAAATCAATCTCTCTGCTATCAACGAGTTTAATATCTTGAACATTGTATTTAGCTTTGACTTCTTGTAAATTTATTTCTCCGCCCTGTGGCATATTTAAGTTTTCTTAATTAGAGAATCTAATATTTTTTCTTTATCTTTTTCTAACATTTGGGGATCCAAAGATTCTTTTAATATAATCCGGGCTTCATCATAATTAATCAGGCTCTTTTTCAATAAGATATTTAAAATGTTGAATATTAACTGTAATGGATCAAATGGTCCTAATAGTACTCCCATAAAAATGTGTTAATACTTTTATTTATTATTATTTGTTAATTTTTTTCTCTAGTTTCTTTATGCGTTCTTCTAATAAATCGATTCTGTTGGGAGTTATGGCGCTATGCATCTTGCCAGGATTCAATTCATTTTTAACCCATTCCTGTACAATATCTATTTTATTATATATTTCTGTATCGGAGGCAATTATAAACCAAAACAAAGAAGCAAAGCTAATACAAAGTGCAAGAAAGATATAATCCACATCTAATTTGTTTAAAAACGATAGGACACAAAGAATAATAAATAGCGTTAGAATGCCATACGTTAGTATTCCGATTCGTTTATAAACTTTGTTCGTATACTCAAGAGCCTTTGTTGTTTCTTTGTTAAAATAGGGCAAAGCATTTTGAACATTTTCTTCTATTTGCTTTTCTTGTGTCATGTTTATCAATAATTATTTGTTTATTTTATAATATTTTTAATCTTATTTAACTTTTTGTCAACTAAAAAGATCGCTATTTATAAAGAATGTGTTGAATATCCTTTTTCTTAGTGTCTACAATATTAATGTTCCTTTTGTGTCCATAAGGACTTGCAGGAGATGGATGGTATAAAGGAAGGATAAAGAATTTTTTATCTTTATGATTTGCCTGGTTAATTTCTCCCATTGCTAGATGTATACCAAACAATTTCTCTAAAATATCTTTTGTTATAACGCCCAAAGAAAGGATGAGACCAATTTTGTAATGTTTTATTTGAGAAAAAAGATGTTTTCCGCAAAGGCTACCGCACGTTTTTAATATTTTACGATTGCTACCTATATAGCACTTGGCAATTTCTGTAAAAGAGCAGTCTTCAACACTAAGATTTAAAACTGCCAATTCTTCATTCAATTTTTTTCCTGTTGGAGCTAACTTATCCTCCTTTGTATAGAAAGCTTTTCCCGAATCCATCCATCCATTTTTGGGTAGTGATTCGCCAAGTATAAGAATTTTGCTGCCAACTCCTTTTCCTTTTTGAAAAAAGAAAGATGGCGATTTATTCCCTATTTCCTTACAATTGTGTATTTCTATTTGCTTGTTAACAATTTTTTGTCTAGTCATAAAACTTATTTAATCACCAAATAGACCTAACGGCAACGTTTGAGCATCCCCTAAAACTGTGATACAATTTCCCTAATTGAAATATAAAAAATATGAGTGTTTTATCCAAACCAGAAATCCTCAAACATTACAAAGCCGGAAATATTATTATCGACCCCTTCGATAATGGGAATCTTTCCAATACTAGTTATGATGTTCGTTTAGGAAAGTATTTTTTTAGACAAACTCAGGTAAAACGTATCCAAGCTGTGAATCCTTTTTATGAAAAGTCTCTTAGAAGAATGTACTCAGAACTAGAAGAAGCTGTCCCCATAAAAATTCTTCGTTCCAAGCTTAACCCATTTAATAACTTAAAACCAAATGACTGTGTAATTTTGCTTGAACCCAATGAAACTATCTTGGCCCATACTATCGAGTTTATTGGTGGTAAGAATGGTATACCTGGGAAATTAGATGCAGTGACCACTGAGATGCGCGCTCGCAGTTCTTTAGGCAGAATTGGTATCGCTGTATGTAAATGTGCTGGCTGGGGAGATATTGGCTACGTAAATCGCTGGACAATGGAAATCACCAATTTTAGTAACAATGTTATTCCTCTACCTGTAGGTTTACGCATTGCCCAAATTATTTTCCATTCGACTGTTCCAGTAGAAGTTTCTGATGAGTATCATTTAAAGGGTAATAATAAATACCAATCGTTTGGGAGCTTAAAAGAAATAAAAAAGAATTGGACTCCAGATGATATGTTACCCAAGCTCTATAAGGACCATGATATTGGTCATTTCTCTAAATACAATCGTTAAATAAGTCCTATTTTTATAATCGTGAATACAAAAAACACTAGTCTTCCACTAGTGTTTTAAATATAGAATAAACTATATTTCTTTCTAGGATTTTACTTTATTCCCAAGCTTGGCGGAGGGGGTGAGATTCGAACTCACGGTCCCAGTAATCTGAGACAACGGTTTTCGAAACCGTCTCCTTAAACCACTCAGACACCCCTCCAAATAAATTTTCACAGTGATAATTACGAATAGTGCCCCCAGAAGGAATCGAACCCTCATCTTATCCTTAGGACGGATCTACTCTATCCGTTGAGCTATGGGGGCATTGAAATTTTGCTTATATCTGTTTCTAATCTACCATAAAGAAGGGGTAAAATAAAGCAGGTAAAGGCTCTTCATCCTTGAAATTAAATCGAAACTAATGTATTATGAGGTGTTTTGGAAGGGCTCGTAGCTTAGAGGAAAAGCGTTAGTATGGCATACTAAAGATCGCGGGTTCGAGTCCCGCCGGGTCCACATCTCCAAAAAATAACCCTTAACGCAATTAAATTAAAAGACGTTAAGGTACAACAAACATGGATAATGTTATCAGTCTTACATCCACTGTGGATGCAAAAAAATACCCTCAAAAGAACGGTGTTATAGAGGGTAAAGTTTTAGACCAGAAAAACCGGGTCCTTTATTTAGACCTGGGTATTTATGGTATCGGAGTAGTGCGTGGCTACGAGTTCCTTCAAGCTCGTGAAAGTATTAAGGATTTAAAAATCGGAGAGGTTATCTCGGGTAAAATCCTAAGTCTTGCTAACGAAGAAGGGCTTATGGAACTTTCCTTAAGAGAAGTTAATAGAGAAAGAACCTGGAGAGTACTTACTGGAGTCAAAGATAGTAAAGATAGTGTTAAGGTTAAAGTAAAAGAAGCTAATCGTGGTGGACTATTAGTAGAATACGTTGGCTTAACTGGGTTTTTACCAGTCTCTCAATTATCTACTGCCCACTATCCTAAGGTAGAAAACAGTGATAAGGAAAAGATTCTTGTTGAATTAAAGAAATTTATAGGCCAGGAAATTGAAGTCAAGATTCTGGATGTAAATTCCGAAGAAAATAAGCTTATCTTCTCTGAGAAGCTTATCCAATCCGACCAGAACAAAGACCTTATGGCTAATTATCAGGTTGGTGAAGTGGTTGAAGGAACTATTACTAAAATAGTAGACTTCGGTGCCTTTATCCAATTCGGTAAACCACCCGTAGATGGACTTATTCACATTTCCGAATTTGATTACAAACTGGTTTCTAATCCCACTGACTATGTTCAGGAAGGACAAAAGATTCAAGCTAAGATTATAAGCACTGACAACGACCGTTTGGCCTTATCTTTAAAAGCTTTAAAGGCTGATCCTTGGGATAAGATTAATGAAAGATATGTTCTTCTCACTAAAATATCTGGGAAGATTATGAAAGTGTTACCTATAGGGCTCTTTATAGAAATAGAACCAGGAGTGAATGGCTTTTGTTCCTCTTCAGAATTTGCCAACTGGGAGACTATAAAAAATGAAATCACTTTAGGAGAAACTAAAGAATTCTTCATTAAGAGTATAGACACCACTGGCAGAAAAATGACCTTATCTTTAACAGATAAACCAAAAGTTGTTAAAGAAGAAAAGGTTGAAGAGATTCCTTTAGAAGAAGTCTCTCCTGAAGTACCACCTGAAATTAAATAAGTGAAGATACAAAAAACTCCCCAACTTGGGGAGTTTTTTAATTTGATTTATTTATTTAACGGCATCCTTAAGGCCTTTGCCAGCTTTGAACTTCGGAACCTTGGCAGCAGCAATCTTTATTTTTTCTCCTGTCTTAGGATTAACACCGTTTCTGGCGGCTCTATGCTTAACAGTGAAAGAACCAAAACCAGTTAAAGCAACATCATCACCCTTTGAAAGAGCCTTGGTAATGGAATCAATGATAGTTTCTAAGGCATCCTGAGCATCTTTCTTGGTGCAATTGATTTTATTAACAATGGCGTCTATTAAATCTTCTTTATTCATAAATATAGTTAATAAAAATTTTAATTAATATTTATCGTTCAGCCTCAGGCTAGCGAATCGACCATTGAAAGCCGCCAAGGCTTTATTTAACACATTTTCAGTATAGGGAATGCAAAATATAATGTCAAGAAGGGCTTCAAATCGTGATTTAAGAATTGCCCTGAGTTTATTTAGCAAATTCAACAGCTCGTGTTTCCCTGATGACAGTCACTTTTACTTCTCCAGGATAATGGATTTCTGTTTCTATCTTATTGGCAATATCTCTAGCCATCTTTAAGGCAGAATAGTCATCTATTTGGGTAGGAGTAACAAAAACTCTTAATTCTCTACCCGCCTGAATGGCATAAGCTTTTTCTACTCCTTTGAAATCTGTGGCTATTTTTTCCAAATTAGCCAGACGTTTTAAGTAGTTTTCGATATTCTCTCTACGTGCTCCTGGTCTAGCTGCAGATAGAGCATCAGCTGCGTTTACAAAGTTGGCTTCTAATATTTCTATGGGGTAATCCTCATGATGAGACTTCATCGCATTGATGATATCTTGGCTTACTCCATATTTTTGCATAATCTTAATACCCAATTCTAAGTGAGCACCTTCTAATTCATGATCAACTGATTTACCAATATCGTGAAGAAGCCCAGCTGTTTTTGCCAATTCAACATTACCTCCCAACTCTGATGCCATCATCCCTGAAAGGATGGCTACTTCTATAGAATGGGTTAAGACGTTTTGGCCATAACTCGTTCTATAATTAAGACGACCAAGTAAATGAATGATTTCTTTGGGTAATCCTACTATACCAACCTCATAACAAGCTTCCTCACCTGCTTTTTTAATTTGTTCGTTAATTTCATTTTTAGCTTCTAGAATTTTTTCTTCTATTTTGGCTGGTTGAATTCTACCATCGGCAATTAATTTTTCTAAAGCTAATTTAGCCAAAGCACGTCTTACTGGATCAAAAGAAGAAATAGTAATGCTATCAGGAGTTTCGTCTACTATAACATCCACTCCACTTAATAGTTCAAAATGCCTAATATTTCTTCCCTCACGACCAATAATCTTGCCTTTGATATCTTCTGAAGGAATATTTACCGAAGAAGTGGTGACCTCACTTACTCCTGATCTGGCATACCTTTGTAAAACGGTGGCTATAATACCCGATGCCTTAATATTAAGTTCCTCTTCACGATCTTTTTCTAATTTTTTGAAGCTATCTGCCAAATCACTTTCGTGATTTTTCTTTATTTCCTCAAAGAGGGCTTCTTTAGCTTGCTCTTGGCTTAAGCCGGCCACTTCTGCCAATTTAGTTTCTTCTTGTTTTTGTAGCTCATCGACAGCAGCTCGAACTTCTTGTACTTTAGTTAAGTTAGCCTCCAGTTTAGTAGCATTAGCTTCCACTTCATCAGTTCTCTTGTCTAAAAGCTCTTCTCTTTTTATAAGCCTGTTTTCCAGTTCGATCAGTTGTTTTTTATGCTGCGAATTCTCTTCTAGAGATTGTTCAACTAATTGTTGTGATTTCGTTTTTGCTTCCAACAAAATTTTATTGGCTTCGCCCTTTACTTCTTCTATTTTAAGCTTTAACTTGGCTTCTATAGAATTGGCTTGTTTTTGACCTAAGGTTTGACGAACTTTGTAACCAATAAAGACACCCAAAACTATCCCCACTCCACCTAAGACAAAATATAAAATATCCATATATGTATAATATGGCCAACTTTGATTGCTAAAAGTATTTTTATCTAGATACTGACGCTAAAACAGACGGGATAAGTTCCCCCTTCTCTGAAAATTGAGTTAGCGAATAAGATAAAAATGGTGGGTAACAAATTCATATCGGGAAAAAGCAATCTTCTCTTGGCCATTCTGCTATTAAGTTTATAACCGGCTAATATTTTAGCCTGTCTTATAGTATACTATAAATTCAATTCTTGTCAAAAAGATTAAAATAACAAAAACTAGAAATATTTTTTGAAAGGAAAGGAATTTTTTGCTAAAATACATCATATGAGTTCTCCTAAAAAAATACTTTTAATAATTTTGGATGGTTGGGGTATAGGACAAAATAATTTTACTAATCCTATTTGGCAATCGGGCACACCTCAACTCGAAAAATGGTTTAACAATTACCCTATTGGGTCTCTTCAGGCAAGTGGTAATGCCGTTGGCTTAGAATGGCAAGATCTTGGTGGTAGTGAAGTGGGCCATATGACTATCGGTGCAGGTAAAACTGTTAAACAATATGCTACTAAAATAAATGCGGACATTCGAAGTGGTGGATTTTTTAAACAATCCAATTTAGTGGAGACCCTTAAAAATGTTTCTAAAAATAATGGCTCCCTTCATATCCTTGGACTCTTAACCAATACGCCTATTCACGGAGATTTAGATCATTTAATTGCTACTACTAGAGCGGCCTTTGAAAATGGTGTCAAAAATTCTTATTTAGATATTTTTCTAGATGGTCGCGATTCTGGTCCAAAAAGAGGAATTGTTTTTTTGAAAGAATTACAGGATAAAATAACTCCTTACGGAGGCATTGTTAATACTATTTCTGGAAGGTTTTTTGCTATGGATAGAGATCAAAATTGGGGTCGGACTAAAATTTGCTATGACAATCTCACTGGTCTTAGGTCCAAGGTAACCAATAATTGGGAAGAATACTTAAAAGATAATTATAACCAAGGGATTAACGATGAATTCATTGATCCAGTTTCTCTTGGTGGAGAAGATCCCTCACACCCCATTCAAAGTAATGATACTTTAATTTTTACAAATTTCAGGGAAGATAGAGCTCGACAGTTGTTTAGCTCCTTTGCTTTGCCTCATTTTAATTATTTTGAAACCAAAAAATTAGAAGGATTGCATTTACTCTCAATGGTTAAATACCATCCAGATTTCACTACTCCCTATCTATATGACCCTGATGTAGTTAATAATCCCTTAGCTCGCGTGCTCTCTGATGGCGGTAAACGCCAACTACATCTTGCTGAATCTGAAAAATACGCTGCAGTTACCTACTTCTTCAATGGCCTTAAAGAAAAACCATATCCTAGTGAGCATTGGGTAATAGTACCTTCTATTAAAACTGGGCATTTGGAAGAATCTCCCTCTTTGGCCATTGGGGAAGTCAACGAACGACTCCTGCAAGCTATGGATGATAATATTTATGATTTTATTTTGGTGAATTATGCTAATTCTGATTTGATCGCTCATACTGGCAATTTCCAAGCTGGTTTAGATGTTGTTAAAATTATGGATGATAAAGTCAATCAAATTATTAATAAGGCTCTAGCAGTAAACTACACTGTTATAGTTACTTCCGACCATGGTAATTTGGAGCAAATGATAAATCCTACTACTGGAGAAATTGATACTCAACACAATTTAAATCCTGTTCCCTTCTGGTTAATAGATCCCGACTATAAATTGGCTACTCCTCGATTTACATCTGAAAGCCAAAAAAGAGAAAAACTCTCTATTGGTACGTTAGCAGATATAGCTCCCACCATTTTAGAATTAATGGGCATTTCTAAGCCACCAGAAATGAATGGTCAGAGCCTTATTCCTATATTAAAAAGAAATAATTAGGTTTTTAATGAGGGTTCTATTGCAAAAAATCATCTTACAAATTATTCTTAATGCTATCGCTGTTTTAGCATTAGAACATTTTCATGTCTTGACATTTGATGGGGATTTAGTTACATTACTGAAGCTTAGCGCTGTTATCGGGACTATCAATATCTTCCTCAGACCCATCCTGTCATTTGTTTCTAAGCCCCTAATTTGGATTACTTTTGGCTTATTTGCCATCGTTTTAAACCTAATTCTTCTTAAGATAGCTATGGCTTTAGTGCCAGAGTTTAATGTGACTGGATTTAGTAATTTGTTAATTTCGTCTTTAATATTAGGAATAGCCAATATTTTGGCTACCGTTAATAAACAAAAATAAGTTATGCCTATCGTCTCTCTCATTAAAATCGCTTTAATCGTTTTAGGAGTTATCCTCGCCATCTTGGTTATCCTTCAACAAGGAGAATCTGGACTAAGTGAAACATTTGGTGGTCAAAGTAGCTTTTTAACCACTAGACGTGGAGCAGAAAAATGGATTTTTACTGTAACCGTTATTATTGGTATTATTTTCGTAGGACTGTGTTTGGCTTTGTTGAAAATAAAATAACCCTAAGTCTTGCGATCTAATTAAAATGTTATGGTAGCCTTTTCAAAAAAATATTGGCACCTTTTTTCTTTAAAAGAAAAAGTCCTTTTAGCGTCTTTAATTCTGGTTATTCTCACGGCCGGAATCATTCTGGTTAACAACATAGCCCATAAATATCTAAAAGTCGTGCCAGCTACTGGAGGTAAAATGACTGTTGGTATAGTAGGCCAACCTTATCTTTTGAATCCTATAGTGACCCAAGCCAATGAAGCTGACACCGAATTAGAAGCTCTGATTTATAGCAGCCTATTCACTATTGATGATCAAAATAATTTAAAGCCGTCTTTAGCTGAAAAATATGATGTCAGCGAAGATGGTAAAACCTATACTATTATTCTTAACAAAAATGTTCTCTGGCAAGATGGTACAGATTTTACTGCCGATGACGTAATCTTCACCATAGAAGCTATTCAGGATCCTGATTTTCATAGTCCTTGGCGAAGCAATTGGTTGGGAGTAGTAACCGAAAAGGTCAATCAAAGTGTAGTTCAATTTCACCTTAACAAACCTTATGTAGGTTTTAAAGATAATTTAACAGTAAAAATTGTTCCTTCTCATATTTGGAGTCAGATTAATGTCAAAAACTTGGCTTTTACCAAATATAGTTTACAACCTGTGGGAACTGGACCCTATATTTTTTCTAGCTTAACTAAAGATACATTGGGTAATATTATTAGCTATGATTTAAAGGCTAATGAATATTATTTCGAAAAGATGCCCAATATTAGTACTATTGCTTATCGCTTTTATAAAAATTATGATGAATTAAAAGCCGCTTTTCAAAAAAAGGAAGTTACTTCTTTAAGCAATATTCCTGTCTCTTTTAAAGAAACTATTAAAAATCGTTCAAATTATTTCGAAACAATAGAGCTCCCCCGCTATTACGCCGTCTTTTATAATCTGAAAAGCAACAATTCTCTTCTCGGTGATATCGATAATCGTTTAGCACTTAATGAAGCCATTGATAGGAAAACGATTAAAGAGAAAGCTTTTGGAAACAATCTTTTGGAAGCTAATAATTTAATTAGCCAAGGATTTTTAGGTTATAATTCAGTTCCAACAACTTCATTAGTGTATAATCCAACTCATAGTCGAGAAATTTTAGAAGAAACTTATCATTTAAATGAGTCTTCCAATTGGGAAAAGATAATCAAACAAAAAAAAGTAGCTGATACTTACCAACCACTCGGTATAACTTTAACCGTAGCTGATTTACCAGAATTAACGGCTGCCGCTGAAATTATTAAAGCCAATTGGGATTCCATTGGTATTCCAACCACAATTAAAATTGTCTCTCTCGTAGAGCTCGAATCAGATACTATCCCTAATAAGAATTATGAAGTCTTACTCTTTGGAGAATTTTACGGTCGAGAACCAGACCCTTATAATTTTTGGCATACTAATGGTAGCCTCAATCTCAGCAACTTTAGTGATAAAAATGCCGATGCTTTATTAGAAGAAATCCAACAAATTAGTGATCCTTCTAAGAGAGAAGCTGATTTAATTGAACTACAAAATATCTTACTAGAGGCTAGCCCTTGTTTTACCCTGGGTAATCCTCTGCAATTATATGCCCTAAGTCCCAATGTAATAGGAAACACCTTGCGTGAAGGCAGCTACCTTTCTGATCGTTATAACAACGTAGCTGATTGGTATATTCACACTCGTTTAAGCCGTTAGTCTAAATGCCGTCGTGGCGGAATTGGTATACGCGCAGCGTTCAGAACGCTGTGGCCATTGGCCTTGCCGGTTCGACTCCGGCCGACGGCACCATATTTAAGTATTTATTATCGTCTTTAATCTTTATTCAATTTAAATAATAAAAATCCCTTTTAATATAATGGGAAAATAATTTTATGGAAATATCTAAACCTCAGCCTCGTGGGAATTTTCATTCTCACAGACAAAATTATAAACACTATCCACCCAAAAATCCTAACCGAGGAACTGATTTAAAGAGTGGCAATCTAGGTGTGAGAATTATAAGTTCTACAACTATCCCCGCTCCCCAACCATCAAACCCTATCGCTCCAAAAAATAATGAAGTTTTAAAAATTATTGCTTTGGGTGGTTTTGAAGAGGTGGGTCGTAACATGCTTCTTCTTGAATATCAGAACCAAATCATTGTTGTTGATATTGGTCTTCGTTTTCCAGATGAAACAATGCCTGGCATTGATTTCATTGTGCCCAATATAGAATATTTAGTTAATAATCCTGAAAAAAAGATTCTAGGAGCTTTTATTACTCATGGTCATTACGATCATTTGGGAGCCATTCCTTATCTTATAGATAAATTAGATTATCCCCCCATTTACACTGCCCCTTTAACCCGAGCCATTATTTTAAGAAGACAAGAAGATTTTCCTAAATTAAAAAAACTGGATATTCGACTTGTTAATCCGGATGGAAACGAGAGTATCAATTTAGGACCATTCAGTGTTCAGCCTTTCCATGTCAATCATAATATCCCCGATGCCTTTGGTCTTTTTGTAAAAACTCCTGTTGGTACATTAATTTTAACTGGTGACTTTAAATTTGATTTACAACCAATCGGTGATAAACCCGCCGATCTTAATCATATAGTTCGTTTGGCTGACGGTGGAGTAGACATGCTTCTGATTGACTCTACTAATGCCGAAGTTCCGGGTTATTCCATGTCTGAAAGTGTGATTATGGATAATCTTGAAGTTTTATTCGCTAATGCAAAAGGTAGAATCATTTTAGCTACTTTTTCTTCCCTTATTAGTCGTCTGCAAGAAGCCCTCATTATTTGTGAAAAACTGGGCAGAAAAGTAGCTATTGAGGGATACTCTATGAAGTTTAATGTGGATGTCTCCGAAAAGCTTGGTTACCTCAAATCTAAAAAGGGAACTATTATTCCCCTGTCTGAAGCTCTGCATCTCCCTCCTCAAGAAGTGGCTATTTTATGTACCGGTGCCCAAGGAGAGGATAATGCTACCCTTATGAAGATAGCTAATCGTGAACATAAATTACTTCATATAGAAAAAGGAGACACCGTAATATTTTCTTCTTCTATTGTCCCTGGTAATGAACTAGCCGTCCAAAATCTTAAAGATACCCTCTTGAAACAAGGGGCCAAAGTTTTTCACTATAAGATGCTAGATATTCATGCTAGTGGACACGCTCAACAAGAAGATCTTAAGCTTATGATGAGCTTAACTCATCCTAAATATCTCTTACCTATTCACGGCCATTATTCTATGCGACGTTCTAATGCTAATTTGGCAGTAGAAGTGGGTATTCCCGAAGAAAATATAGCCATACCTTCTAATGGACAGGTTGTAGAACTCACAAAAGAGAAAATGACATTGACTGAAAAGTTTGTACCAGCTAACTATGTCATGATCGACGGACTTGGTGTAGGAGACGTCGGGGAAGTAGTCCTACGTGACAGAAATACTATTTCTCAAGATGGTATTTTTGTGGTAATCGCCGTTTTAGGAAAATATGGAGTGCTCATGTCTGAACCAGAAATTGTTTCTCGAGGATTTGTTTATATGAAAGAATCTCAAGACTTACTAAAAGAAGCCAAAGATAAAATAGCGCAAATTGTTAAAACTAGTGTTGGTAACGTCAAAGATCCTAGGATTAATGTGACCTACATCAGAAATAATATCAGAGAGGGGCTAGGTATCTTCCTCTTTAAGAAAACCCAGAGACGTCCAATGGTCTTACCCATTGTTATTGAAGCCTAATTGAAAAACCCATGCTTGAAAGCATGGGTTTTTTCTTATATCTCTTTTAGAGAAGCATCAACTATTGTTTCTCCCATTTCTATTTCTAATGGCGCGTTGGCCTTGGGATCTTTTTCAAAAGATAGGGTTTTTGCTTTAACCGCTTCTTTTATAATCTTTTCATTAGTTCTCAAGATATTTTCTATATCTTCATTTGCGGTATTGAGACAAAGATTAATAAATTTATCTGGTTTTAATCCGGTTTTTTGTCTTAAGTCTTGTAATCCACGGATAAGATCGTTCATGAGCCCTTCTTCATAAAGCTCTTTGGTGATATTGGTATCCAAATTAGCTTTGAGCTTACCTAACTCGCCTATTTTCCAATTATCTTTCTTACTAAATTGATTAACCTTTTTTATTTCTTTGATATTCAATTCATCTTTCAAGATTTCCCAAAACTCTATTTGTTTAATATTTTTGAAAGTGGAAACTGAAATCTCGAGAGTACTTAATGGTTGACGTACTTTTATTCCAGAAGTTTGCCTTATTTGTAAGCCAACACTAGCTAAATTTCTTATAACGTCCATTTGCTCTAATAATTTCTTATCTGAAGAAGTTATTTTTTTACTTTTTGGCCAATCACAAAGATGAACACTTTTTGCCAAACTCTTACCTCCCAATTTTTGCCACAAAGTTTCAGCTAAAAATGGGCAGAAGGGACTAATTATTTTAGCGGTTTCGCCTAAAACATAAGAGAGAACTGTAGTACTTATTTTCAGTTCATTAGAAGAATTTGGTTTTTGAAAGACTTTTCGAGAACGACGTAGATACCAACGGGATAAATCATCAACAAAATTTTCCAATTCTTTACTAGCTTCGTTTATTTTATATTGATCCAGAAGTAATTTAACTTGATCAGCAACTTCAGATGTTCTTACTAATATCCATTTATCTAAAATTCGTAAATGGTTTGCTTCTGGAGCCTTCTTTGGTAAAGTCACCACGCTTTTGGATCGATACATTTCATAGAACAGATACACATTCCAAAGGGGCATTATAAACCTACGGAAATATTGAAGCATTTCTTTCTCTGAAAATAGTTTACTTTCTTCAGGGGCATTTACTCTAAAGAAATACCAGCGAAGAGCATCGGCACCATAAGAATTAAAGAGAGACCAAGGATCAACTATATTACCCTTTGTTTTGGACATTTTCTCTCCTTTTTCGTCCAAGACTAATCCTACTGAAATTACATTTTTATAAGAAGGCCCTTTATCCAATAACGTGGAAATGGCTAGTAAAGTATAAAACCAACCTCTAGTTTGATCCGCTGCTTCACAAATATAATCTGCTGGGTAGGCTATTTTTTTATCTATTAAATTCTTGTTTTCAAAAGGATAATGCCATTGTGCAAAAGGCATAGACCCAGAATCAAACCAAACATCTATTAGATCAAGTACTCTGGTCATACTTTCGCCACACTTGGGACACTTTAATTTAATTTCATCTACGTAGGGACGATGAAGGTCGTTCTCTCCTTGAGTATTGATAGGTAAATGAGCCCATGCTAGTTTCTTGAGATCAGCATTTTTAAACTCTTTTAAATCTTGTTTTTGAGAATCCAAGAGAGAAATGAGAGGTGTTTCATGAGAAACGATTAATATGTTTTTCTGCGGATATTGATTAAGAATTTCTTTTAATCCCTGAACCATTCTTTTTTGAACTACAAAATAATCTTCGCCTCCATTGGCAGAAAAGTTCCTTTCTATATGATTTCTTTTAAATTCACGAGATTGTTTCTCGCTAATAGGCTCACCATTCAAAGTGCCGACATTAATTTCTCTAAAATTTGTATTCAAGATCACCGGAACGTTTAAAACTCCTGCGATTATATCGGCAGTTTCTTTTGTTCTAGCCAAATCCGAAGAAACAATAATATCTATCTTTTCTTTTTGTTTAGAAATACGTTTAGCCACAGATGCTACATCTTGTTTCCCTTTTTGGGTTAAATGAGCAACGTTAATCTCTGGATAATTACTAAAATAATGTTGAGTATTATTAGTTGCTTCTCCATGACGCAAGAGATAGATGTTTGCTTGCTCAGTATTTAATTTTGAGATTTCGTCTAAAGAGCCTACGGCCATTTCGTGATGGCAAGATGTGCATTGCCAAATAGGCAGAGGTGTGCCCCAATAACGACGGCGAGAAAGATTCCAATCCCTAACTTCTCTAAGCCAACCTCCAAATCTACCTGTTTTGTAAGAAGCTGGTACCCAATTTATTTTTTGATTATTAGCCAAGAGTTCTTTTTTCTTATTGGGCATATTAATGAACCAGCTTTCATTTGTCCTATAAATGAGCGGAGTATGACAACGCCAACAAAAGGGATATTCATGGATAGTTCCGCCTAAATTCCCTATATAGACCAGGTCTTTTTCTTTAAGATCTTTTAAAATAATAGGGTCAGCATCTTTGAAAAACTTTCCTAGAATAATAGGAAGACTTTTGGGGGCAGAATTAAATTTACCCTCTCCGTCTAAATTAATAATGACTGGCAAGTTATATTTTTGACCAAGTTTGAAATCATCTTCCCCATAAGAAGGGGCGATATGGACTAAACCTGTACCGTCGGTTTCTGAAATGAAGCTTCCAGTAAATACCTTATAAACCTTAGTAATATCAACGTTCCCTAGGGCATACAAAGGCTCATAACTAAGCCCTACGAGCTCTTTGCCCATAATCTTACCCAATAGTTTGGGTTTATTGGTTTCCCCTTCTCTAGAGGGTAATTCGTGTAAACTAATAAGAATTTCATCCCCTACTAGCCATTGGTTATATTCTAAATTCTCTCCTACAGCTACAGCTAAATTGGCTGGTAAAGTCCAGGGAGTAGTTGTCCATACTAAGAGGGCAGTTTTCTTTGAGCTTTTATTTTTAGGAAAATCTTTTAGGTAAAACTTTACGAAAATAGAAGGATCATGGACAGTTTGATATCCTTGTGCTAACTCATGGCTCGAAAGAGTAGTACCGCATCGGGGACAATATGGGCCTATTTTATAGCCATGATACATAAGCCCTTTATCATAGATATTTTTCAGAATCCACCAAACAGATTCCATATAAGGTTGACTGTAAGTAATGTAAGGGTTTTGCGTATCCACAAAATATCCCATTCTATCGGTGAGTCTTTGCCAGTCGTTTAAATATTTCCACACTGACTCTTTGGCCTTAGCGTTAAAATTGGCTACGCCATATTTTTCTATATCACCTTTATTAGTAAATCCTAATTGTTTTTCCACTTCTAATTCCACTGGCAATCCGTGGGTATCCCATCCCCCTTTACGATTCACCAAATAACCCTCCATTGTTTTAAAGCGGCAAACTAAATCTTTAAAGGCTCTGGCTTCTACGTGATGTAATCCTGGTTTTCCGTTTGCAGTTGGAGGTCCTTCAAAGAAAACAAATGGTTTTTTGTTTTTATTTTTATCGAGAGTCTTTTGAAAGATTTTATTTTCTTGCCAATAATTTAAAATCTGTTCCTCTTGAGAAGGAAATACAGAGCGACTTTCGTTTTGGTTAGCAGTTGTTTCAACCATAAAATTATTTCTTTTAATTACATTTTTTCTGGAATTACGATTCCAATTAAACTTAAACCATGTTTCAAAACTTCTAAAACATTCTTACTGATAGCTAGACGGTCTGTTTTTAATGAATCTTCGCTACTCAATATCTGGCAATTATTGTAAAAGTTATGATAAGTAGCGGCCAATTCTTTTAAATAAGTAAGAAGATGGTTGATTTCAAGACTAAGTGATACTTCTCGTAAAATATCCGGATATTCTCCGATCTTTTTGGCCAATACGATTTCTTCTTTTGTTTGCAAGCTATTCCAAGAGGGTTTACCTATTCTTTTTCCATTTTTAATGAGAAGACTCTTTATTCTTACGGCTGCATAATCTATATAATACACGGGGTTATCCATCGATTGAGCTTTGGCTTTATCAATATCAAAATTAAAATGAGTATTGGGCGGCTTCTCTAGGAAATAAAAGGCAGCAACATCATATCCCACCTCATCTATTAGTTCGGCTATGGTATAAGCATTTCCTGAACGTTTAGACATTTTTACCTCTTTGCCATCCTGCATTAGCATTACCAATTGCACTAGGATAATCTCTAATTTTTGTGTTGGCTTTATCTCTTTATCTCTACGCATTTGTTCTACTACCATTAACATCTTCTGCATGTGGGTATAATGATCAGCTCCCCAGATATCTATTACCCTGTCATACCCTCCCTTTTGAAACTTGTATAAATGATAGGCGATATCAGATAAAAAGTAAGTACCCACACCTTCAAAACCCAACTCATGGGGTCGGTCAATAACCCTGTCTTCGCTGTCACCAAAAGCAGTGGTTTTTAACCACGTAAGATTATCTTTTTCATAGGTTAAACCACTTTTTTTAAGCCAAACTCGAGTCTTTTTTAAATAACCATTTTTGATTAAATCACTTTCTCTCATCCATTTATCGTAATTAATCTTAAGACTCGACTCCACATCTTTTTGAATTGTTTTAAGTATTTCTTTACCTGCCCTTGATCCAATATCAGTAAAACTTTCTGCTGGAGTTATTGGAAGAGTCTCTGCCAAATGGTCTATAAGGGCCCCTCTATAACATTCTTCTAAAGTTATATCTGTTTTCTTAATATCTATTTCTTTCCCCTGGGCTACACAGATGCTCACGCCCAATTTTTCTATCTGACGACCAATATCATTGATATAATATTCTTTAGTAACTTTGCTTCCAGCTAGATTCAATATATTGGCTATAGCCATGCCCAAAAAACCGCCCCGACCATTTCCTATCGTTAGTTCTCCTGTAGGATTCGCTGATATAAATTCAACTTGTACCTTTCGACCTATTTTCTTTAAAATATCACCCCAAAATCCAGCTCTAGAAAAATTCTTAGGATTAGTGTAAAGACTATTTTGTAAATAAAAAATAAACTTAGGACCTAAAGAGAAATTGACGAATCCAGGAGAAGAAATTCTTATAGCACTAATCCAATTATTTTTATCGTAGTTTTTTGTAACATTTTCGAAATACGGCAAAAGCTCTTTAGCTATTTCTAGGGGAGTTTTCTTTAATTCTTTGGCTAAAATATAGGCGGCATTGGTGTTGTAATCGCCATACTCTTCCAAACTGTTTTTTTCTATTTTAAAAGGGATAGCTGCTTTAGGCAGTTGCTTATCCATACAAAAATCACCCAGAGCCTTATCGGTTAAGTCAGTTAAGTATCTTTTAACTGTTATTATCATCCTTTGAATATATCAAAAAAAGGGTTAACGAGCAAAAAGTTTGAGCTAATCTTCCTTTTATTTAAAAAACACCCTCAGTTTGTTTAAGGGTGTTTTCTATTAATTCTTATCTATTTTGTAGCGGCTACTTCTTTTATGATTGCCTCTAATAATTTCGGTTCTTGTTCAGCTAATTCAGATAAGACTTTTCGATTAAGCACAATATTCTGAAGTTTTAATTGATGCATAAACTGACTATAGGTTAAACCATTTAGTCTACAAGCTGCATTAATTTTGATCTGCCATTCTGCTCTCTTGGTTCGCTTCACTAATTTACGGCTAGTGTAAGCATGGACACCCGCATGCATAAAGGCTTCTTTAGCAGCACGATAATTTGTTTTTCGTCTGTATTGATAACCCTTAGCTGCTTTAATAATTTTTTTACGTCTTTTACTGGCTTGAACTCCTCTTTTAACTCTTGTCATATTCTATCGTCTTAAATAACTTTTTTAATAAATTTGGTATACGTACTATTGGCTTCCTTGGGTTTTCTCATTGCCCTAATCTTTTTGCCATTTTTGGCTAAACGATTATGTCCAATTTTACTACTACGAATCATTATCTTACCACTCCCGGTTACTTTTAAACGTTTAGATAAACTGCTTCTCATATTTTAAATTTAAGATTTTTTAATAGTTACAAAGAATCCTGACGGGGTAGCTTTGGTTTCTGATAATGGCTGATAGCCACCCGGAATCATTTTCAAAAAATTTTCAAACTTCTGTGCCCCTAAATCCTTGTGGGCCTTTTCTCTTGCCCTAAGGACCATTAAGAGATCTACTTTCTTGCCTTCAGCTAAAAATTCAGAAGCTTTTTTGGCCTTAATCTCCATATCATGAATTCCTTCCATGAAGCTTATTTTAATTGTTTTAGCTTCATCATTGTGCTGTTTCACTTGCTGCTTCTTGAGCTCTTTGGCCTTCTGATACAAATACTTGCCATAGTCACCTATCTTATAAATCGGGGGAACTGCCTTACTAGAAACTTCTATTAAATCATAACCGTCGTCCGTTGCTTTTTTTTGAGCCTCGGCATAACTCATAACTCCTATTTGCTTATCATCCAGCCCGATTAATCTTACAGTTTCGGGATGGTTAATGTTATTTGGTTTGAACAAGATAATGATTTAAATAAAATGAAATTAAAAACCTAATAAAAATTAGGTAAAGCTTAGTTTTTCAATTACTAAACTTAGTGGAGATGGCGAGAGTTGAACTCGCGTCTAAAAAATTTTCTAACGATAAAACTACGAATGTATCTCGGTTGTTGAAAGATAGTCTTAAACCGAGCTAAAGCGCTATCTTTTTGCTACCTATTTTCACTTGAATTCTGGTAGCCCTAGCTTCAAGTGCCCTAAAGTTTAAAGATAAAAAGCCTATTAGAGATCGGCTTATTATCCCTTGTCAAAGGTGAGCTTACGCTAAAGCGTAGGCAGGAACCAAAGTGTTGACAATTGTGTTTGCCGAAATGATTTACGAGGTAATTTGGCATCCTCGATTCGTTTATCGCTAAAAACGTTTTTTATCGAAACCCAACATCCCCAAAACTAATCTTCTCCCCTACGGATACGTGTTAGGTCGTCACGTTTTTTGATAGTTTCCCTCTTGTCATAAAGCTTTTTGCCTTTGGCAAGAGCGACTTCTACCTTGACTAAACCGCGCTTATTATACACTTTGAGGGGTATTAAAGTCAAGCCACCGGCTTTTATTTTTGAGGTTAAATAATCGGTTTCTTTCTTTTTTAAAAGTAATTTAATGCTCCTCGTTTTAGCTTCCTTATCTACTCCCTGCCCTTGATATGGCTCTATAAGACAATTGATTAAATAGAGTGCTGAGCCATGAGGAATCACAAATGAGCCATTCAAATGAATCTGACCCAGTTTGGCTGATTTAGTTTCTCCCCCCGTAAGGACCATTCCTGCCTCTATTGCATCTAATATCTGGTAGTCAAAACTAGCTCTCTTATTAAGGGCTAAGTCTTGCAATATAAATTTTGAAGAATTTTGTAACATTTTCACTCTTTCTGTTTTGGCTAATAACTAAATAGGTTTTAACATTTTGGCAATATATTGTGCCCCCAGGAAGAGTCGAACTCCCATCGTAGCCTTCGGAGGGCCATATTCTATCCATTGAAATATAGGGGCAAGAGAATCATCGGTTTTTCTCTTTTTATGCTTTTCAATTTTAACCAGCAGTTTTCTTAGCCTATCACACCCTTTAGAACCTTGGCAACTTCCATTGTTGCTCCCCCTAAAAGGGCAATAATTAAAACAATTAGCAGCCATTTTGGTAATGGAACAGTATATTCTGGTTCACGATTACTATCCATTTTTTTAGCTTTATAGGCCGATATTAAAACTAAAATTCCTTCTGCACCTCCTAGAAGAGCACCCATAAATCCAATGGCCTGTAAAAAATTATTTAAGCCAGTAAAATACAAAATGAAAGGCATTAGAAGAATCAGCGCTTGAGCGATGACTCTAGTAAATCCCATGTCGTTAACGAATAGATGTTTCAAATACATTCCAAAAGCAACATATGAAGTGACTACGGCTAATAATCCTAAAACTGCACCAAGAATTACTATTTTAGAGCCTAAAACACCAACCAGTCCGCCAATAGCTGTTTCTGTTGTAGAGAGTCCGCTAATTCCAACCACACTAACTATAAAAAGTGCATAAATAATTACTGGTATAATAGTCCCCCAAAGAATTATTTGTTTATATTTTTTACGAGGAAGATTATTGATTCTAGCTGTTTGTAAACTTTCTGGTACTGCAGCCAAACCATTAATAGAATAGAATATAACTCCATAAGGCAATAGAAATCCCAGCCAATGAGTGGGCACTATATTTGTCATCTGCATAGCTGGAAAGCTTTTGAGGGAAATGAATATAAAGATGGCGACTAAGATAAAAGAGAGAATAAAATTAGCCTTTACTGCTAAGCGGGAATCATAAAGAGTAATAAAAGAAATTACTAGCCATAAAATAGTAAATATCCATGGGCTACCCAAACTAGTAACACCTATTTGATTTAAGAGGGTCGTTAAAAATTGAGTAGCCAAAAGTAGCAAAATAAGTAGAGAAATTGAGAAGGTTAAAAGGGTAGTAAGAAGGACGAATTTTTTCACTCTATCCCCTAAATATATTCCGACATAACCTGGTAAACCACATGGCTTTTCAGTCCTTAAGGATAGCTCACCATAAAGAAGATGAATATAGGTAACCAGAATACCCACTAAAGCTAATAATATTAAAGTTGGTATTACGCCTGATTTAAGACTGACATATGGAAGAGTAAAAACTCCAGCTCCTATGATCATACCAACTAGAATCGCTGTTCCCTCAAAAAATCCTTTGCGCATAAAAATCTTTAAAAAATTATTTAATTAAATTGTGAGCAATCAAAAAATCTTGAGCCATTTCTAAGCGTGCCTCACTCTCTGAATAAAGAGTAAAAAGAGTTTCTCCTTTTTGGTATGAATCTCCCAGGCTTTTATTAAGATAAATACCGGCAGTTAATGTTTCTGGGGCACCTAAGATACGAGCTATTTCAATAACGGCTATGTTATCCATTTGTTTAATTAAGCCATTAATTTTCGCTTTATATTCAAAAACTAAAGGAGCTAATTTTACTCCATCATAATCGGGAACATTTCCTCCTTGAGCTTCTATAATATTTTTAAATTTAGCTAAGGCTTGTTTATTCTGAAGAGCTTTTTGAGCTAATTGTTTCCCCTTACCTCTTCTGGCATAACCAGTAAGTTCTAAAAGTGCTCCAGCTAATAGAGTAGCTTTAGCCTCTAAATCTAATGGTCTATTAGGGAGTTGGTTTAGGACGGCAATATCATCTCTGATACCTAGAGCCGGTCCTATACCCTTACCAATGGGGCCGCGAGCATCTTGAATAATGACTCTTAATTTTATGTTAAATCTTTTAGCAATATATTTAAATAAGTTTATGGTTTTTTTGGCTGTAGCCATATCTTTTATTTTTGTACCTTCACCCATAGGAAAATCAATTACCAAATGAGTGACGCCCATAGCTACTTTCTTAGCCATAATACTGACCACCATTTTAGAGAGAGGCTCTGTACCTAAATGTTTCAAAACAGTAATGAAGCGATCATCAGCTGGAGCTATTTTTAAGGCTCCTCCCCAAATTAAACAGGCTCCTGTTTCTTTTACTATCTTTTCTATATCTTCCCTGTTAAAACCGACAGGACTAATTACGCTCAAGGCATCAGCTGTGCCGGCCTCACTGGTAATCGCTCGTGAAGATGTTTTGGGAACGGTAATGCCATAGCTCGCTACTATAGAAACAATGATGGGTGTAATTTTATTCCCAGGGAGACCACCAATTGAATGCTTATCTGCCACTACTTTCCCGAATTTAAACATCTCTCCAGTTTCGGCAAAGGCCTTTGTCTGGAAATAAGCCTCTTCTCCTGTAAAATTATTCTCCGGAAAAGATGAAGCAATAAAATAGGCTAATTCTAAATCACTAAGTTTATAGTTGATAGTATCCTCTACTATAGAAGTAATTTCTTTTTCACTCAGTCTTCCCCCATTTAATTTTTTATTAATAGCTTTTAAAGATTCTGGCTTAGGAGCTAAGGAAAGGGAGAGCTGTTCTCCGGAAGACAAATGATAGTGTTCCAAAATATCTTTTAATATCCCTATCTCACCTGGTTTTACAAAACTAGTAGTTAAATCAACGGCTACTTCTGTTTGACGACTGTCCCAACGTAGAGACACTTCATCTCCAGCCCTGATACCATATTTTAAACCATCTTCTACATTAATAAGCACTATCCAATTTCTTCCGGTGACTATATCTAAAGGAACTACTTTTAATTCGAAGAATCTTTCTGTCATTTTAATTATTTAAATAATCTTTTAAAAAATTAGCTATCACGGGCGCTATAGTTATATGTTCGAAAGTTGAGGGTAAGGTATCTGTAGTAAGAATTTTTTTAAACCCAACTTTTTTCATTTTGGCTGCTACATCTGTGCTAGCCATATTATGAACAAAAGCCAAACTCACTGATTTTGCTCCATTTTTTTTCAATTCTTCTTGAAGCTGTAATATAGTTTTCCCACTAGCAATAACATCATCTACCAAAACTATCTTTTTATTGGCAACCACTTTTTTAAAATTGGTTGATTTAAAATTTACTTTACCAGTTGCAATATTACGTACTTTATCAAAAACAAGAATTGGTAAATGGTTTTCTTTAGTAAATTCATTAACAAACGGACGAGATTCTTTGTCGGGTCCTATAACTAAATCTTCATTTTTAAATTGGCTACCTAGGCTAGCAAAAGCCGATATATTTTTTACAGGAACTTTAAAAACATTTTTTACTAACAACCTGTGTTCGTGCGGATCAATCGTAACAAATTGATCTACATTATTACTAATCATGTTGGCTATTAGTTGAAAAGATAATGGCTCCCCCTTACGGAAAGCCTTGTCCTGTCTCGCATAGGGCAAATATGGCATGACTGCTACTATTTTTTTGACTTGAGGCCTAATATTGGCAACCACCAAATAAAATCTTATAAGGTAGTCATTAATTAATTCATTCTCTAATTTTTGAATAACTACAATTGCCGTTGAAGCGGTAATAGTATTTTTTAAGCGTGGTTGGACCTCACTGTCTGGGAAAGTTCTATTAATAACTGGTACGTATTTAATTTTCAAGATTTTGGCTATATTTTTAGCCAAACCTTCTCCTATTACCACTGTTTTATTTTGAGCCATAAAGTAAATTATTATCTGCCTCCCATATGATAGCAAAAACACCTCTTACAGTCTATATAGATTCCTTGTGTTTTAGATAAGGTAATCTTTTAAATTAAAAGTTTCTAGAGGTATTCTCTCTTTTATTTCCAATGACCCTGTTTGCTTTTTAATGCTAAAAATGCAATAATAGCAACGTTTTATCAATTTACTTACAGTTTCTAAACTATATGGCCATTACCAAAACAGCTAAAAGAGAAATAGCTAAAAACCGCAACAAGAAAAAAGCTAATGCCCCTAAGAAAGATAATTGGCATTCTTTACAAAAAAAATACATCAAACTCGTTACCGCTGGTAAGTATGAAGAGGCTCACAAAATCTTACCTAACGTTTACAAGGCTTTGGATAAGTTAGCCAAAAGCCATATCATCCACGATAATAAAGCTGCTAGATTGAAGGCTAAAAATGCTCGTATTCTTAAAGTCGCTTCAACTACTAAAAAGGCTTAAAGGCTTTGAATAAACATCATTAACGCTAAAGAGGGGTCTATCTGGCCTCTTTTTAAAATGCCATCTATTTTAGCTAAACGATTATAGATATTTTTAAGTTTTGTCGGGTTCAATTTTCGAGCAGTATTAATATTGGCCCTAACTGTAAAAGGAGCTAGGCCACTTTCACTATAGGCATCTTTACCAGATTGAAGAGCTGATTGAATAATTAAAAGACTTCTAAACCCATAAACTAGCATCGTGAGAATATAAAGAGGGTGGGCACCACTATCTATTTCTTGCTGTAGCATGTATTGAGCCTTACTCTTATCTCCTTGAACAGCAGCTCCTATAAGCGCGAAGATATTTTCATTCAGGGGCAAATATACCAATTTTTCTAATTGGCTTAAGTTAATAGTTTTTAATCGGGCCAGGGAAAGCTTAGTTAGGTATTGGTCCAACAAATTAGTTTCCCCTTCGAAAGCGGAAACTAGGGCTGCCAGAGCTTCTGAATCTAGATTGACATCTTTTTCTTTGGCCTGTTTTAACAGCCATTTTTTGAAATCAATTCCTTTGAGCTTTTCAATATGTTTGACTGTTCCTGATGCTTTAACAAAATGTCCCAATGGGTTATCAATGTCTTTAGCTTTCAGATCTCCTTCAATCCATATTAAATTTTTAGTCTTACTCTTAGCTATATCAGTTTTTTCCAAATACTCTTTTAATTTTTTTTGCTCAGTTTTCCCCCATTTATTGTAGTTATTAGCAAAATCTTTAAGAATGACTAAACTAATATCGGAGAAAAGGGAGCTCGTTGAAAACGCTTCGATTAAGGCTTGGTCTGCTGAAGAATCGTCTCCATCTAAAATATAATCCTCTATTTTAGAGCCTTTGGGTGCTATTTTAAGGAAAAGCTCTGTATAAGCTTCTTTTACAAGATAATTGTCTGCACCGTAAAAAAGATATAACATATTTAACTTTTAAGTAGTGTTATTTTTGGCAAAAAGGACAATAAACAGATGATCTCTGTCCTATTTTGATACCCACTAATTTGGTTTGGCAACGAAAACATTTTTTACCCTTACGACCATAAACTTGTAAAAGGTTTTGATAAGACCCTTTTTCCCCATTGGCTTGTCTATAATCAGAAAAGGAAGTGCCTTTGTTTAGAATAGCTAATTTTAAAGTCTTTCGAATAGCTATAATTAATTTTTGTGCTTCTTTCAAATTCAAAGATGATGATATTCTCAAGGGATTTAAACGTGCTCTAAAAAGAGATTCATCAACATAAATATTTCCTAAACCAGCAGCTATATCTTGGTCTAAAAGAAAAAGTTTTAAATGTTTTTTACTAGCCTTCAATTTATTAAGCAGTTCTCTAGCAGTTAAGGGTTTATCCCACCAATCGGGACCCAATTTCTGGAGCCTACTTTTACTATAAAGTTCTTTACTTTTTATCATTTCTATTCTAGCGAATTTCCTCATATCAGAAAGTGCTAGCATCTTGCCGCTTTTAAATTCTATAACAACATGGATAAATCTATTTGAAGGATTCTGTAAAGCATCCCTAACTTCGGGCCTCATTTTTTGACTACTAAGTACCCAAGTTGAATTGCCTTTTGTACTAATTCTACGCCAATAGCCTACTAAAAAGTGCCCACTCATTTTTTGATGTGCCAAAAGAGTAAGATCGTTAGAAAAATTAAATAAAATATTTTTACCAACTCTCGTAACAGAAATAATTTTCTTTCCCTTAAGTTGTAATTGTATATTTTTACAAGAAGCTAACCCTCCTAAAATTTTTGGGGTATCTGTCCAGATTTTTGTAAAGGTTTCTCCTTTGATTGTTTTATGCAAATATTTTACAATCGTATAAACTTCTGGCAATTCTGGCATAAGAATTAAGAATTAAAATCAGTTTGCGGTGGAATAAGATTTTCTTGTAATGGTAAGGTGAAGCTAACTGTAGACCCTCTACTTTCTACTGAATTAAAAGTTATTTTACCACCGTGATTATCAATAATATTCTTTGCGATATACAATCCTAGCCCAGTACCTTCTGTTTGATTTTTTAAAGCATTTTCTGCTCTGAAAAATTTGGTAAAGAGTTTGCTAATTTCTCTGTTGGGGATGCCTATGCCAGTATCTTCTACCCTCACTTCTACATACAAGTTATCGAGTGTTTTATTAATCTTAATTCTTACTTCGCCCTTTTCAACATTATATTTAATAGCGTTATCTACTAGAGTTTGAATTACAGTTTCTATCCGTTTATTGTCAAAAACAAAGTTGCCAATGGGAGGATCTGGTTTGTAAAAAGATAGGCGGATACCTCGTTTTTGAGCCGCTGGTTCTAAGGTATTTAAAACCGTAAGAATAGCTTCATTTAAATTATGGCTTTTAAAATCGAATCCGAAACGACCTTCTTCTAGTTGTGCTATGTTCAAGACATTATTAACTGTGATGGATAGGCTCCCTAAAGCAGTTTTCATTTGTTCTACCGTTGCTAATTGTTCTTTTGTCAAAGAACCGAATTCTTCTTTGAGTAATAAGTCTACTGCCCAATTCAAACCAGTTAACGGGGTTCGAAGTTGATGGGCAGCGACAGTAATGAAATCTTTTTGAGTGCGTGCGATAGATTCTTCTTGGGTTTTATCTTTAATGATTTTAAGAAAACCCATTACTTCATGTTTGTCATTAAAAATTTGACTAGTAGTTATCTCTAGCGTCATTTCTTTCGGTTCTACTAATTTTATTACCATTCGTTGGGGAAAAACTGAAGTTTGTTTACGAAGAACTACTGGTGCGAGTGAGGGAAACATTATTTTGGTAATTAGTTCGTATTCAGACTGAGTATTCATTTCCGGAGTGACTCTCATTCCAGTTATTTTTTGATTACTCACATTCAGGAGCCCTTCAGCAGCGCTATTAATAAACAATATTCTAAACGAGCTATCATAAGCAACTACGGGATCGTTAATACTTAGAAGTATATTGCTAATTTGTTTTTGAGCTGTTTCTATCTTAAAATTCTTTAAAACAGCTGCTAAATTAGCCCACCAAACAAAAATTAAAAAAACAAATTCTAAACCGCTAACAAAATAATTTAAAGGTTCGGCTAAATATAAAAAATTAAGAAATATTTGCACTCCTATCGTTAGGGTCAAAAAAATAACAGGCATGACTGCCCAAGAAGTAAGAATTGAAATCCATTGATTGGGAGCTGCTTTTTTCAATGGTTCTTTTTTACGTTTAGAAATAAATGGCATAAAATAAGTTCTTCTACCTTCTATTATAGCCTAAGAATCATCTTTTGCGAATTAGAAAAGTGATGGCGGTACCTTGGGTGATTCTTTGGGTTTATTTTTAATAGTTAGTGGTTCTGGTCTGTGATCTAAATCACCGTTTTGGGCTTTTATAATGAGGCTACTGAAGCCAAGGTCTTTAAACAATGGTTGTAGGGCTTCATAATTAAAATCTTTAAAAATAACTTTAGTAAGATCAAACTCTATGGGAACTTGGTTATCTATGGTAACTAAACATTGGCTAAAATAGGCCTGCTCTCTTTGTTCTCTTAATCTATTAACTAGATTCCTATCTTTCACAGTAGAGAATTTTTTTTCTATTTCTCCATTATCAATCGCCTCACAAATTTTTTCTAAGCTTGGATATTCGGTTAACAGTTTCAATGCCCCTTTTTCCCCTATACCCTTCACCCCAACTATATTGTCTGATTGATCTCCCCTTAAGCTTTTATAATCGATGAGTTGGGATGGTGTTAATCCAAATCTTTCTTTTACCTTTATAGGGTCATATAAAATTTCGTTTTTAATTCCTTGGTGAAAAGTATAAACAGACACTCTATCATTAACTAATTGCAAAGTATCCAGATCTCCGGTAACAATGATTACTTTCAATTCTTTATTGTCTTGGATGGCCAAACGACTTACTGTACCAATGATATCATCGGCTTCAAATCCAGCTTTCTCAAAATATTTTATACCAGCTTTTCGGAGAATTTCTTTTACCCGATCAATTTGTACATAAAAATCTGGTTCTTGCTTAACTCTCTTAGCCTTATAATCTTCATATTTCTCATGTCTAAAGGTTGGACCTGGCAAATCAAAAGCTGGTACTAAATAGGCGGGTGAAAATTGATGAACTACTTTAAAAAGAATTCTAAAAAATCCATAAATAGCATTGGTAGGTTCGCCTTTGGGTGAGGTCAATGGAGGAATAGCATGATAGGCCCTATGCAAGAGCGCATAGCTATCTATTAAAAGAAGCATAGGAGAATCTGTTTTGGAGATATTTTCCATAGGATAAATATTATTCCTTCTTTATAATAATACTCCTTTCTGTTTCAGACACGACCTTTAAAGATACTTGATAATCTGTTACTAATTGCTTTTTAAATTTATCAGCCCATTCTACTAGGATAATATTCCCCTTTTCCTTAATAAGGTCTTTCCAACCCAAGAGAATTAAGTCTGAAAATTCGTTAAAACGATATAAATCAAAGTGCCAAAAATTGGTAAAAGGGCCTTTTTGAACCTTGAATTCTTTGGCTATAACAAAGGTAGGGCTAAGAATTTTTTCTTGGACACCAAAATAATGGGCCATTCCCTTTACTAATTCTGTTTTGCCAGCCCCCAAAACTCCATTCAATCCAATAATAATGGCCCTTTTATTGTCTAATTCCTCTACTAATTCACCCAGCTTAGCGCCGATCTGTTTTGTTTCGTCTGGCGAATGGGTTACGAATGTGAAGGTTTTTCTTTCCATAATTCATTACAATATATCAAAAACTTGTCCCCTTGGCTAATAAAATCTTTTCGTATTAAGAGCGTTTGTGATAAAATAATTTCGTATGATTAATCTTAGAAAACAAACTGATTTAAACGAATTGCATGATTTGGGAGAAGAGCGTTTGGCTAAGAGCGCTGCCCTTAAAATGCATTTACCTTATATTGATCTAGATCGTGTAAATATAAAATCAGAAAATGCTAGTCTCTTGGCAGAAAGTGAAGCGAAAACTAGCGGTCTTATTGTTTTCGATAAAAAACAATCTGTTTTAAAATTAGCTACTACGGATCCCGATACTCAAGCTGCGAAAAACAGTTTGATAAAACTCAAAGATCAAGGCTATGAAATAATTCTTCACATCGCTTCTAAAGAAAGTCTGGCGAAGGCGTTAGTACGAACCTACGCGCTCTATACTCCTCCAAAAATTAGTTTAGTGGGAAAAATTGATATTAGCGGAACTAAAAGTTTGGATTTAGAAGAACTCAAAAATACTATTCAAGGGAGTCTAGATCCATCACAAATAATGGCCCTTGTGATAAAAACAGCTGTTTTTCTGAATGCTTCCGATATTCATCTTGAATCTAATGAAGATTTACTAACTTTACGTTATCGTTTAGATGGCTTACTTTATGACGGAGGAACTCTAGAAAAAAGAGATGGACAAAAATTAGTCGATCGCTTTAAACTTCTATCCGGATTGAAACTAAATATCTTGGCCAAGTCTCAGGACGGACGTTTTACTATAATAGATAATCAAAATACTTTAGAAGTTAGGGTTTCTGTCTTACCGGGGAATTATGGAGAAAATATTGTTATGCGTGTGCTTGACCCAGGAAAAATAGCTTTAAAATTAGACGATTTGGGCTTTAGTAAATGGGAACTTGATAAAATTAGAAATATTTTTAGTGCTCCCAATGGATTGATTCTCACTACTGGCCCTACTGGCTCCGGGAAAACTACTACTTTATATGCAGCTCTCAAAGAAAAAATTGATCCTAGTTTAAAAATTATCTCCATAGAAGATCCTATTGAATATCATTTGAAGGGCGTTAATCAAACTCAAGTAGATAAAAGCAAAAACTATGGCTTTGCTACTGGGCTATCTACTATTTTAAGACAAGATCCAGAAATAATTCTTATCGGAGAAATTCGTGACAATGAAACAGCTGAAATTGCTGCTCAGGCTTCCTTAACAGGGCATCTCGTTCTTTCTACTTTGCATACCAATGAAGCCGCTGGTGCCGTTTCTCGTTTATTGGAACTAGGAGTGAGTCCAAATGCAATTGCTTCCTCTTTAAAATTAGTAATTAGCCAACGATTAATTAGAAAATTGTGTCCTTACTGTAAAAAGGCTTATGATTTAGACGAGCCTACTGCTCAAAAAATTAGAGAAAGTTTTTCTATATTATCACCGAATGCCCATGTAAGCTTACCTGAAAAATTACCCCAATTTTATAAAGCTACAGGCTGTGAGCATTGCCATAATTTAGGTTATATTGGGCAAATCGGTCTTTTTGAAAATTTTATTATTTCTGAAGCTATTAATGAAGGTGTAAGAAAAAATAATAGTTTGGATTATTTAAGGCAATTAGCTATAGAAGATGGCATGGTTCCCCTCTTCCATGATGGAGTTCTTAAAGCCCTAGAGGGGATTACTAGTCTAGAAGAAGTATATAGAGTCGCTGGAGATATTGATTACATTGAAGGGCTCTATGGATCTATCGTGAGTAGCGCTTTGCGACGTGGTCTATTTGTAGAACAAAGCCAGTTAGACAAAATAAAAGCTATTCCCTATAAAGATTTAAATTTAACTGAAATTATCGCTGGATTAGAACCACTAGCTAAATTAAATTATATTATTGCCGCGGCTATAGTAAGGCAGGCGACTGATATTAATTGCCAAATAGAAAAAGACTCAGCTAAAATTTATTTGCGTGAAGAAAGCGGTTTAACTCTTCTTTGCGAGTTTAATAGTAGCGATTATTTTCGCTTAGTCTCTAGCATAAAATCGATTGCCGGGCTTCCCCTGAAAGAAGAAGGAACTATTTTAGAGGGTAGATTTAAAGTGAATTTGCCCGCAGAATTAACTGCAGACATTAGGGCTTCTATCATTCCTGGTGGCTATGGTCCCGTTGTTTCCCTTCGAATACTTAATAGTAATATCGGAATGCTCCAATTAGAAGAATTGGGCCTATTACCAGAGCTTATACCCGCTTTAAGTGAAATTATTAAAAAACCTCAAGGGCTTATCTTAACTGCTGGACCAACTTCTTCAGGAAAAACCACTACTTTGTTTGCCATGTTACAAAAAATCAAAAGGCCTGACATCAAAATTGTCACTATAGAAGATCCTATTGAATATCATTTAGAAGGCATCGTGCAAACCCAAGTTGACGAAGAAAAAGATTATACTTTTAGTAAGGCTTTGAGAGGAATGATGCGTCAAAATCCTAATATTATTTTAATTGGAGAAATAAGAGACGCTGAAACTGCCAAAGTAGCCGTACAGGCATCTCTTACCGGTCATTTAGTATTTTCTACTGTGCACGCGTTAGACGCTAATGGTGCCATAGAAAGATTAATTAATTTTGGTGTATCTTCTCGTGATTTATCGGCTATCAGGCTTATTGTAAGCCAAAGATTAGTAAAACGTTTGTGCCCAAATTGTGCCCAAACTAGCCAGCTTACAGTTGAGCAAACTTCTTTGGTAGATAAAAGTCTTCTTAAATTTCCTGATAAATGGAAAGCTACGTTTGGAAGTCTTTTGGAGAAACCGTATTCTTCAAAATCACCGATTGGCTGCTCCGACTGTGGTGGTGATGGTTATAAGGGTTTAACTGCTATATTTGAATTAGCTTTCTTTGACGATTCTCTCTTGGAACATTTAGGCTCGCCTACACTAGTTAAAGAAATAGCAAAAAATACTATTTCCCTTAAGCAAGATGCGGTGCTTAAATTACTAAGAGGAATAATTGATTGGCAAAGTTTCGAAGAGTTAGAATAAGACAAACAAAAAGCACCCTTTTAAAAGGGTGCTTTTCTCTCTTTAAAGTTGCATTAGCCTCAAGGCAAGGAATCACCACAAGGGTGACAAAAAGAGTGCGGCAAGGCATATCCCAGACGAATCCAGAATACCCATCAACCAATCACTCCAAACAGGTTATCTCCAAAATGTACCTGGTTTGCCCCGAGACTAATATCACTTTAAAGAACAATCGTATTATAGCCTATATAATACATTCTGTCAATGGCTAGACTGGCGAACATAAAATCCCCTAAGGGACTATTATATTATAGAGGAATCAGTCTTTTTGTCAAGAGCTTAGTGCCTTTTGGAGAAAAAATTGGCTATTGTAATTCTTCCGTAAAAAATTGTCCGAATTCACTATTCTACATCCTTGTGTTAGAATGTTTGTAATAAATTAAACGCAACTGTTATGTCTGGACATTCCAAATGGGCCAATATTAAAAATCAAAAGGCTGCTACTGATGCTAAAAGAGGCAAAAGTTTTTCTAAATTAATAGCCCTCATCACTGCAGCGGCTAAAGGAGGTCCTGATTTAGAAAGCAACCCCAAGCTTCGTATGCTGGTAGATAAGGCCAAGGCTGCTAATATGCCACAAGATAACATCGAAAGGGCTATTAAGCGTGGTTCTGGTACCGGTGGAGACGGTGTGGAGATGGATGAGACAATTTATGAAGCCTACGGTCCTGGTGGATCAGCAGTTCTAATCAAAACTATTACTGATAATAAGAATAGGGCTCTTGGTAGTGTAAAACAACTTCTTAATAAACATAGCGCTAAATTAGCTAGTCCTGGGAGTGTTCTGTACCTTTTTAAAGAAAAGGGTTATGCCGTAATTGATAGTAAGGCTTGGAATGATAATTTTGAAATGAAAGCTATAGAAGCAGGGGCTGATGATTTTAAAAAAGATGAGGAGAGTGTAACTATTTATACCGATCCAGATAAACTAGCTACCCTCATCGCTGCTCTAAAGAGCGAGACACCTATAATAGAAACGAATATTGCATATGTAGCCATTAATAGCATCGACATGGAATCTCAAGATGATTACAATGCTTTTCTCTCTTTTGTTGAGGATTTTGAAGATAGTGATGATGTGGCCGAAGTCTTCCACAATGTTCTCAGCTAGATTAAATGAAGATTGTTATAGGCTTTAACTGAAAACATGTTCTTCCCTCTTTTTAATTCGCTTAAAATGGCTGCCGAGCGCTTCGGCATGGCTAATTATTTTTCTTCCCAAGAAGAATTATCTCAAATTCAAGATGTTGTTGATCAAATTACTCCCGGCCTTACAGTCTTAGAATATAAGAATCAAAATCTTAGTATAGCTTCTAAAAGATTATCAGCTAATCAATTTAGCTTAGCCAAGAATAGCTTTGAAGAACTATGGAAAAAGGAACTTCATTTACCAATACCTAAAAAAATCTTTTATAAAATAAAATAAAAAGCCATTCATTGAAGAATGGTTTTTTAATAATAATATTTTTAGAAGGAATTTTTAAAAATCATTATATTATCAATTCCTTGTTGATTATATTGATTCGTTGCCGTGACTTTAATTTCACTTTGTTCCCCTATTTGGTTTAAGCTTATCGGCGAAGATTTATAAATAGTTTTACTCAGATTAGTTGTGCTATCTAATACAGTTGCTGGGCTTAATGTCCCTATTAAATTATCGTTTAAGTAAAGGTTTGATTGGCTCACGGGGTAATTGGATGTGATGCTGGCTTCTACAATGAAATCAGCATTCATGTAATCGCCATCTTTAGGATATTCAATAGTAACTGCTGGAACTTGAGCATCTACCGGTGGCTCATAAGGATCATAGGGAAGGGCCTGGTTATAATTTTGAAAATTGGGTATGTTACGACTTGCCCATTCAAGAACAGGTGTTTCCCATCCTTGGAATTGAGAATCATTATTGGGATTCTTGGGTATTGGACCAGTAGGATTGCTTCTATTTAAATAATAAAGAAGTGAATGAATTTCCGAATAACTCCTGACTTCTATATTTGAGGGACTAGTTAATGGTCCTGCTACTTGGCCAGTAGTTCTATCTATATTTATTCGTCTAGTAACTATGTAATCCCCATTAAACATGGGCTTATTAACAACTGGGATTTGAGGTGGATTAAAACTTTCTACCCCTAATTTACCAATAGCAGCTAATATAAAATCATGCCAACAAGCAGCTGATACCCTTTCTCCTGAACCACCTATCTTAGCAGGACTATAGTCATTATTTCCTCCCCAAACACCGACTGCCACTGTAGGAGTATAACCAATCGTCCAGGCGTCTCTGTAATCTTGGCTAGTACCTGTTTTTACGGCTACCTTGTAATCACCCACCTTTAATAGTGTGTTTTGGGCAAAAATTGGATACCTGGCCTCGTTGTCAGATAAAACATCGTTTAAGATTCTGACAGGTTCTGGTTCTATTACTTTTTCAGGAGCGGCTTCTTCTCTTTGATATATTACCTGACCATGGCTATCTTTAATTTCTAAAACACTAATTTGTTTTTGCTTCACTCCTTCTTGGCTTAAGGTAGAAAATGCTCCTACCATATCAACTAATCGTACTCCTCCACCTCCTAATACCAAGGATAACCCATAATCTGAAGCACTTTTATTTAAAGTAGTTATTCCTAATTTAGTAGCTAAATTTATAGTATCGTTTAAACCGGCAAGATAAAGAGTTTTTACAGCTGGAATATTGAGTGATTGAGCTAGGGCATGCCTTAAGTCCACTGGGCCATGATAGAGACCGTCGTAGTTTTGAGGAGTATAGGGATTACTAGGGTTAGTAGAAAAATTAGTAGGAACATCCCAAACTATAGTTGAAGGAAGATATCCTTTGTTGAAAGCTTCTAAGTAAGCAAAGGGTTTAAACGATGATCCTGGCTGACGAGTACCCAAAGCAGCATTAAAATTTCCTTGGTTTTCTAAATCATAATAATTACTTGAACCAACCATCGCCAAGATTTCTCCAGTTTTAGGATCTTCGGCTACTAGGGCCATATTATTTACTCCAGCATCTTTATTAATTTTAGAATATTTTTCTATAAGAGTTTCGGCTGTGGTTTGGAGCTCGGCGTCTAAAGTTGTTGTGATTTTATAACCATTATTAATAAGATCTTCTTGAGTATACTCATTAGCTAGTTGGTCAAGGGCAAAATAAACAAAATGAGGAGCTATCATTTCATTACTTTGTTTGATATAAACCAATTTCTCTTGTTTAGCTTGTTCACCCTCTTCCTTGGTGACCCAGCCATATGCAATCATATTGTCTATTACTCTTTCTTGCCTTGCCTTGAGTAAATCTGTATGAGAACCGTAAGGGGAAAGACGGCTCGGGGATTGAATCATTGCAGCTAAAATAGCTGCTTCGGCTAAATCCAATTCTTTAGCAGGTTTACCAAAATAACCCTGGGAAGCCGCTTCTATACCGTAAATTTGAGCTCCATAAGGTATTTGGTTCAAATACATTGTTAATATTTGATCCTTGCTATAAATCTTTTCTAATTTAAAAGCTAAAACTATTTCACTGACTTTTCTATCTATAGTTTTTCTAGTAGTTAGGAAAGCATTCTTGGCTAATTGTTGAGTAATAGTCGAGCCTCCTTGGGTTTGATTAGGATAAATAAAGTTATAGATTACTGCTCTAATAAGACTTTTAATTTCTATAGCTCCATGCTTGTAAAAATTGCGATCTTCTATAGCTAACAAGGCTTTTTTGGCTACATCAGGAATATCTTCTTCTGCCAATACAGTTCTTTTTTGTTCTCCAGCAAATTCATATAAAAGAACTTTGCCAGTGCGATCATATATCTTGCTAGATTGAATATAACGTTGGCTAGTAATATCTAAAAATGTTGGCACTTTAAGCCAAAGGACTACTAAATAGACTACTATCGCCGTTAAAAAAACTATTATTCCTATCCAAACCTTTTGTTTAAAAGAAAGTTTTTGTAAATTCATAGAAATACATTATAACACCATCTCTTCTTTTAAAAAAACCGACTTTTGAAGCCGGTTTTCTTCTTATTTAATAGATTTCTTCTTTGCGTCCGTCCTTGCCACATTCTTCGTAAGCGTTATTGTCGCCATCTTCGTCATCATCTGTATTATCATCCTCAAGATTCAAAGGAGCGTCATCTTCTTCATCAGTAGTGCTAAGAGAAGGCTTCTTTTTCGGTATAGTAGCCCCTTCTTTTTCTTCATTTGGGCTTTCTTCTGGTAAAGTTTCTTCCTCTTCGTCCACTATTACTTCACTTTTTACTGTATCGTCTTTTGGACTCATGGGTTATAAAAATAATTATTTTTCTATCTTACACGAAAATTTGTCCAATGTAAAGTTAATTTTTTTAAGTTTATTAAAGCTGGTAAAGGCTATTGCCATGGCATCCGAAGTATCGTCTAGCTTGGGCAAATGTTTTAAGTCTAAAATATTACAAATTGTTTTTCTTACTTCCTTTTTATCGGCTCGGCCATAACCGGTTAAAAGTTGTTTTACCTCAATTGGAGTGAGTTCTAATATCGGTAGATTATTTTCAGCTGCCGCTAGGATAATTACACCCCTGGCTTCGCTGATGCGAATAACTGTTTTGGCATTTTTAAAGAAAAAAATGTTTTCTAAAGACAAATATTCTGGGTGGTAATTTTTAATCGTCGCCCGTAAAAATTTATAGATTTTTTTCAATCTTATGGGTTGTTCTTTATCATCTGGCTCAAAACAACCATAACCCTTAATTTTAAGATGATATATTTTTTTAGTTTTCAGATAACTAATATCTAAAACTGCATAGCCTAAACGGGTTGTTCCTGGGTCTATGCCTAAAATTATCATATTAGTTGTTGTTAAGATTTAAGGGCATCAAGATATATAAGTAATCATCATTATTCAAACTCTTGAATCTAACAGGAGAAAGATCGCTATTAAATCCGAGCATAATTTTGTCGCTGATTAAAGAATTGAGTCCATCTATTAAAAAGCGATAATTAAAAGATATCTTTAACGATTCTCCTATAATATCTCCTTTAATAGTGGTTTCATTATTTCCCACACTGGTATCTCTGGCTTCTAGGATTAAAGCACTATTGGCGCTGTCTACAGTTAAGCTAATATCATTATTCTTACTTGTAAATATGCCAGCTATTCTTGCGGCATTAAGAAGTTCATTTTTATCAATCGTAACCGTTGTTTTAAAATCTTTCGGAATAATATTTTGATATTTAGGATAATTACCTTCTATCAGACGAGAAACTAATTTAATATTCCCAAAATCAAATAAAACTTGGCTACTTTCTATATAAATTTTAACTTTTTCTTTATCTAGTTCTCCTTCATTAATAATATGGAGAACTTCTTGGGCAGTTTTAATAGGAATAATAATTTCTATTTCTCTATCTAAATTAGATTCAATTTTATTTTTAATGATTTTCTCACTTAATCTAAAACTATTAGTAGCTACCATTCTTAAATCGCCTTTTTTATAGGTAAAGAAAATGCTATTTAACTCTGGACGTCCCACTGGGTAGCCGGCCGAGTTAATAACTTGACTTAAAGCCTCATTTAAATCTTTTTTATCTATTTCAATATATTCCGTGCTTTTAATCTCGGGAATAATAGGAAAATCATCTATTGGCATTCCTTGGAGATCGGCTTTGTATTCACCACTCTCAAGATGCATAATATTCCCTTTAACAGCTAAAGAAATCTTTTCTTCATTTAGATTATTTAAGAAGAGAGAGAGATTTTTAGCGGAAACTGTTAAACCTGGGCCATCCTCCATTTTACCAGGAAGAATCACTGTTAAGCCTAATTCTAAATCGGTAGCCGAAATTTTTAATTGACCATTTTCTGGCTTTAAAAGTAAATTACCTAAAATAGGCAGTGTTAGTTTTTTATCGCTTACTTTTTCAGCTAAGTTTATTTGTTTTTTTAAAGGTTCAACTAAAGAAGTAAATTTCATATTTTGTATTAATCTATTAATAAATTATTTTTAAAATAAATCTTATTATTTATTATTAAGGTGAGAAAAAGAGTGGAGAAGAACTTAAAAGGTTTACTAGTAATAAAATTTTCTCTAAGTTATTTTTTTTATAGATTGTGGATAAACAAAGGATAGTAAGCTAAATGATTTTACAACTTTTTTAAACCTCATTCTTTTAACCTTCTAATACTCCGATTATGCTAATTTAATCCACAGACTATCCTCGTATTTTTGCTTTACACTTTTCTTAAATTCTCTCTTAGGGTGGTAATTTCTCTATCTAAATTAATGTCTTTTTTAATCTCTTGGGTAATTTTGTTGCAAGCGTATATTATAGTCGTATGATCTTTTTTATTCAATTTTCCAGCGATATAAGGGTAAGAGCTTTTCATCTCCTCTCGCATGAGATACATAATAATTTGACGGGGTTTTACGATATCTTGACAACGAGATCTCTTAAGTAATTCTTCTTTCGGAACATTGTAAAACATAGCTACTTCTCTAATAATATCGGAAAAACCAACAGTACGACTAGGAATAGTTAAGATATTACCTAGTATTTTTTTAGCGTCGTCTACAGTTGGCTCTATATTTTTTAACTGGCAATAAGCAATAACCCTATTTAAAGCTCCTTCTAATTCTCTGATATTTCGAGGAATAGCCTGAGCAATATAATTATAAATCTCATCAGGGAAAGCAATACCTCTTTTTTGGGCCTTCATCTTTAAAATAGCAATCCTAGTTTCCAAATCTGGCAGACTAATGTCTACTATCATACCACCTTCAAATCTAGATCTTAGACGATCTTCTAAATATGGAATAGCCTTTGGGGGTCTATCAGAAGTGAAAGCAATTTGTTTGTTATGCTCGTAAAGGGTGTTGAAAATGTGAAAAAGTTCTTCTTGAGTCTTCTCCTTTCCCGTAATGAATTGGATGTCATCTATTAAAAGAACATCAATTTTCTTATAATTCTCCTTAAATTCATCTATAGTTTGCTGACGTAAGGCATTTACCAAGTCGTTAGTGAATTTTTCCATATTCATATAACGAATGGCTCTTGGGTGAATCTTTTTTTCCAAACGGATTTGATTACCAATGGCTTGTAATAAATGGGTCTTACCTAATCCAACTCCTCCATAGATAAAAAGAGGATTATACTTAGTGCCAACATTTTTAGCTACAGCCTGAGCGGCTGCGTGAGCTAATTCATTGTGGCTGCCGACGATTAAACTTTCAAAAGTATATTTAGGATTAAGATTTGTTTCTGGATCTACTGTTATCTCAGGAAGAGTAGTCTCTTCTACAAAACTTTCAGGTTCTTTCTTCTTTACATTCTTTTTGGTTACCTCTAAATCAGCTCTTTTAAAAGCATTGGTATCTATTTTGTAAGCCAACTCTTTAATCTGCGGTTGTAGCTTCACTACTGCCTTCAGAATGTTTTTATGGTATTTGCTTTGGAGCCATTCTTTTACAAAATTAGAAGGAACTAAGATAGTAGCATTTTTACCATTAGCTTCGAACTTGGTATCTTTAAACCAAGTTGCAAAGTTAGCCGGAGTAACGGTTACCTTCATTTCTCCTAAAACTATGTTCCAAATTTCTTCGTTTGTCATATAAATCTTCTTAATTATAACTGTTTAAAAAAGTCTTAGCAAACGACTTTTAGACCCTTTTGGGGTATAGCTTGTGGATAAAGGGTGTACAAGCGGAAAAGCCTTTATTTATTTGCAAAAATGGGCTTTTTATTCTACAATAACAAGGATAAATAGTTAATTAAAACATATGTCTATCACTTATCAACCCAAGAAAAAGAAAAGACGCAATACACATGGTTTTCTTAAGAGAAGCAATTCTAAAGGCGGGGCTAGAGTTATTAAAAGCCGACGTCAGAAAGGAAGGGCACGTTTAACAGTTTAAAACGAGCATGCTGCCTAAAAAATATCGCCTTAAACATAAAAAAGATATAGAAAGAGTAATTAAAGAGGGGCGATATTTTTATGGCCCAATTTTTTGGTTTAAGATCATTCGCAATTCAGAAACATTTTGCCGTTTAGCGCTGATTGTTCCCAAGAAAAGCTATAAAAAAGCCGTTATTAGGAACAGATTAAAAAGAGTTTTTACTTCAATTGTTGAACAAAAGGTTAGAAAGATGCCAAATTTTGATATCGTTGTGTATTTTAAGAACCAAAAAGTCTTGCCTCCAAGAACTGAATTACAAAAAGAGGCGGATAAAATAATTTTAGCTGTCCATTAAAACTATTATGACTCAATCAATTTTCAGTTTAATCGTTTACCAGCCAGTTTTAAACTTTGTTTACTGGCTTTATGGTATTTGTGGCAACAATTTAGGATTAGCCATAATTGTTTTTACAGTAGTCTTCCGTCTTGCTCTTTGGCCCATGTTTAGTAAAAGTGAAAAAATCCAGAAGCAATTAACCGGTCTACAACCAGAACTCAAAAAGCTTCAAGTAGAACATAAGGGAAATCAGGAAGAGCTCACTAAAGCCATGCTTGAGCTATATAAAAAGCACAATCTGAGCCCAAGTGTCACGATTACTGTGATGGCTTTTAGCTTTTTCCAGATAGCCGCTATGTTTGTTTTCTTTAGTCTTTTTGGAGCCCTAGTAGATATAAAACAGGCCGGTGGTGTAGCCGCTCTTCTATACCCTGCTTTTCAAGGGATTACTTTAGATACTATGTTTGCTGGTATAAACCTAGCTTCTCATAGTTTTATTTTGGCAGTAGTTTCTGCGATAACCCAAGGGATCCAAATGCTTTTTCTTTCCAAAAAACAAACAAGTCAAGCAGCTCCCAAACTCAATGCTATGATGATGTATTTTTTACCCCTTATTACCCTTGCTTTCTATAAAAATATTTATGCTATACTTTATTTATATTGGGCAGTTTTCAGTTTAGTTTCTATCTGTCAGGATTGGAGATTAAGTCACCAAAAAGAGCAAAAATAATATGGATACGACTACTTTCAAAGATTTTTTAGCTAATTTAATCCAAGTGATCGGTTTTAAAGACGCAGAAATTACCATAACCGAAGAAGAACCACAACGCTTGAAAGCCGATATTCAGTTAACTGAGAGTGGTTTGTTTATAGGGAACAATGGTGAGAATTTGTATGCTTTTGAACACCTTTGCCGTCTTATGGCTAATAAAGCTTTGGGCCCTGATGTTGGTTTATCGGTAGATGCCAATAACTATAATGCCTTTAAGGAAGAAAAACTTAAAGAATTAGCCCATAAAGCAGAAAGAACTGTTATGCTTACTAATAAAGCAGTTGATCTCCAGCCCATGTCTAGTCGTGAAAGAAGGATTATCCATACAGAATTAGCTGAAAGCGAAGAAGTAATGACGGAGTCATTAGGAGAAAGAGATGCAAGACATGTCGTGGTAAGGCCTAAGCAATTGTCTATTTAAAATTAATCAACTAAAAAAACAACCTCAATGGGTTGTTTTTTAGTGAATATTATTTTTAAGGATTCGGATTAAATGAATAGTTATGGATACATCCTGGTTTTCCACTCTGTGAGGTGAAAGTTCCTGGTAAAGAAACATGTAGATGGTCACCTGTGGTAAGACTAGTTTTACACTTGCCAGTTTCGTCTAGAACATCCAATCCCCAATTGTTGAGTTTAGTTATGGCAGTACTATAATCATTGTCACTAACAGTAATGTCTATGCAATTACCATTAAAATGGCAACTTGAATTACCAGCTATAGGAGCACAATTATCAATATTTTTTTCTAGACACGGTGTACAATCATAAGGATATGAACCGCAATAATTAGGGTTACAGCTATTAGAGCTATTAATTCGGCAGCCAGTAGAAACTTGATACTTTATTCCGGAACCATTCAATTTAGAAACCAAACTAGCTTGTGCATAATATTCAGAAGAGCCTATCCTACTTAAGCTTCCTATAGCAGTTTCTTGGTTGGTTTCTCCAGCAACCTCAACGCATTGTTCGCCAGCATTGGGGGCAAAGATATTACTTAATTTATTTAAATTTGGATTTATAAAGACGAGAAGAGTACCTGCCAAAAATAGAAAAGCCAAACCCATTAAAGCATTTTTTATATCTTCTCTTGCTTGGCTGATAGCCTTAGCACTACCAGAAGAGGTATACCATTTAAGACCGGCTAGAAATATTTTAATGAAAGCAGCTATAGCCGCTATTATATAAACGGCAGTTATAAATTTTTGAAAAAGCGTACTAAACTCCCCATAACCCAGTGTTTGACCTGCTCCTGCTATGAAAGGTATCCCCTGTTCTAATTTATAGCTTGCAATATTAGTTTCGGCCTCAGTAGAAAATGGTGTAGCAAGAATTGTAATTGCTAAAATTAAAAGCAAAGAAGATTTTTTATTTCTGTTTATCATTGCCTTGAATTAAATTTAAATTAGTTATTTTCTAAATTTTTTCTAGCCAAAATTGCTTCAGGGTCAGAAGTAATTACTTGCTCTTCGGCATAAGAAGAAACGACTTCTATAGGAACATGCTGGTTGCCGGCGAAGAAAAGACCCGTGCCAACATCTGATTGCAATAAGATACTTTCTTCAATTTCTGTTAATCCAAATGTTTTGGAAATAATTCCTATAGCTGCTGGCGATTGTTTCAGTAACAATTGAAGAGACGAGTTAGTAATAATAGGTTTACCATATTTATTAGCCAAGAAGTCTTCTACATCTTGAGTAATAGCCGTTATCCCTAAATAATATTTGCGGGAACGTTTGGCAATACTATATAAGAAAGAAGCGCTTTCTTCATATTTCATTAAATACCAGGCTTCATCAACAACTAAGACTCTTTTTTTGAGTTCAGCTCGGATAAGATTCCAGATATAACTCAAAGTCATGTACATAGCAATGGGGCGTAGTTCTTCTTCGAGGTCTCTGATATTAAAAATTATTAATCGGTTTCCTATTTCTATATTAGTAGGTTGATTTACGAATCCTGCAAAAGTTCCCTTTACGTATTTATATAATTTAGCCGAAAGTTCTTCCCCCCCAGTGATAGTATTCAAAACAGTTGCCAAATCTTCTAAAAGCGGCGGCTCTTTACCAGCAAAATCAGCGTCAGGATAGATATCTCGACTAGCATAGGTCTGATAAACTGCTTGATCTAGAAGACTCTCTTCTATGGGCGATAACTTCCCTATCATGAGCTTAACTAGTCCGATAATGTAGAGTACGTGTCCCCTAAAGACTTCCTCAGCAGTCTCATCTTCCTTAATAATAGGTAAATCAAAGGGATTAATATGTTGAGAAGAGCCTATGGCAATCTTATAAAAGCTACCACCAAAAGTCTCTGCCAAATATTGGTATTCATTTTCAGGATCAATGACAATAACTTCAGTTCCCAATATTAATGAACGAATAATATCTAGTTTGGCTGCGTAAGATTTACCGCCACCAGCCTTAGAAAGAATGACCATATTGGCATTCTCTAAAGAAAAACGATCAAAAATGACCAAACCACTATTTTGTCTGTTTACTCCATAAAGGATTCCCGAATCATCAGTTAAATCGGCAGAAATAAAAGGAAAAATAGTTGAGGCAGGCGAAGAATTCAAACTAGTCAAAACCGAAAGCCTATCTAAACCTATAGGAAAAGTAGATTCCAATCCCTCGTATTGCTGAAAGATAGCGGGCTTAAGATAAATCAATTTATCTTCTAAAATACTGACTACATTATCTTCGGCTTTTTTTAATTCTGCCAGACTATCGGCTATAACAGTAATGTAAATACCAATTTTAAAGATTTTTTCTGTTCCCTGAGTGATAGAATCTCTAAGGGTTTCTATATCTTGAATAGCAGTTTCTAATACTGGGTCTCTTACTAATCCTTTGGAAGCTTGCTCGTCTATAGTGGCTTGAACCTTACCAGATTGATCTCTCAATTTCTTTAAGATCAAACTATTGTCTACTGGATGAAAAAATATAGAAGCATTTAAACTAACCCCCAAATTTATTATCGGATTAAACCAATTAGGTACCAAATATCTAGGATAAGTTAAAACAAAAAGAGTTTTCACGTATTTCTCCCCTAATTTTATCTGATTTTGGAGAATCTCTAAACCAGCGGGAGCGATTAGGCTCTGAAATTGTTTTTGGCGGTCTAGATATTCTTGATTGGGATTTTGTTTTTCGTCAGCCATTTTAGTCTAATAAACTTTCAGGAACATTAATATCATTTTTTTCGAAATCAGAGGGGTTATAAAGGTTATAGATAAGAGTAGTTACTTCTTGAGTATTTAGTGGCTTAGCGGTTAACCCCATGCGATTTAAAGAGAAAATAGCATTATCTTGGCGTACTAAGAGCTGTTGGCTATAGCGCTCGAAATCATCAGCATTCAAAACGGTAGTAGAAGTAAAGGCTTCACGATTCAAATTAAAAAAACTACCAACTAAATTTTTTAAACTTGTCCCTGATTCCATTACCACTGGGTCAAAAGGAATTACCAAATAATATTCGTGTTTTAAAATATTATTCTGGGAAGTCAGGTCACTTATAAAATTAATATATTCTTCTCCTCCGGCCTTGTAATATTCATTCTCTTCTCGGCCGACAATACCTCTAACATTATTTAAATAACGTTCTATATTTAAGCGACGATTAAGAGCGACTACCTCTAAAGAGAAATCTAAACCGTTAATAAAGCTTTGCCAATTATTTAAAAGACTGCTTTGGTCTTCACTGGATTTTAATTCAAAGTTTACTCCTTGTACTCTTAAAATAGAACGCATACCCCCGTTCTTTAAAACGATAATGCCTTGTCTCACTTCGCTAACCGAGACTAGATTTTGACTTGGAGCTAATTCTTTGTCGGGTACCATAACTTATTACTTACTTTTGTAAATATAATTTTTGGGATGCCAAAACTGTTTAATCATGCTTGGGAGAATTCGATAAAAAGGTAACCCACCTATTTTCAAGAAAGCCATAGCCAGAAATAATCCACCGATAAGAATTGCCAAAAGTGCAAAGATAAATTTATTAGCTATCAAGAAATTAAGAAACAAAATTATCACTGCCCCTATAACTATAAAAATTAGTTGCCCCATATTAAAGAAACGACTAATTTTAGGGTCTTCTTCTATGAATTGAGGTACTTGATATCTTTCCATACTTAGCTTAGATCTATTATATTAGAATTTTTATTAGAAGAATCTTTTTTATCTAACGTTACACTAGCAAATGGATCATTAGTTTTTGGCGTCTGTTTAGAATAAACGATTGGCCCTTGCGGTTCTTCAGATGGAGCAGGTACATTAATTTTTTTACTAATATTTTTAGCTAAATTAATTATATCGTCTTCAACTTCTTCTTGCATTATAGCATTGGTAGAAATATTTGACGACTGCTCTTGAGAACTAATGACAGAAATATTGCTTAAATCCTTATTGACTACAGCGTATTTTCTGGGCTTAGGCCTAGAAGGTTCTTGGGCCACAGTGTATCTTTCAGGATGTTCAAAGGTTTCCCTTAGTTTGCCAACAATAGGAGGTTGGTTTTTAGGTTTCATAGCCATAGCCCCTAAAAGTTTACTATAACTTTTTTCGGCAGATATCCCCTGTTGTTCAGTTTGGGCAAATTTGAGATGACTTTGAGCTATATTCTCAGCCATAGTAGAGCTTTTAGGCTCCGTAGCAGCTGAATTGATCAATGCAGCAGGAAGGGCGACGGGGTTAATTATTTCTTCTTGAGCAGACTCTTTTAAACCGTCTATATCATTACCAGTTTCTATAGGATTAAGAGGTTTTAAATCATCGATTTTCTCTTCAGGAGTGGGAACATAAAGATTTAGATCTTCTTGATTAGGTGTCTCGGCTTTAGCTTTCAAAAGGCTAGAAAGTCTCTCTACAGATTGATTATCTTGGAATTTCAGATTAGTAGCAGAAGAATCTTCTAAAATAGCAGCCTTGTTTACCCTGAGACTATTAACAGTTCGATCTGTTTCTACAGTAGGAATGTTTTCTTTTATTTCGTTAGTAGCAGGAATGCTTGTTTGAATATTCTGGATCCCTACCGGCCCTACATCTCTTTTGGCTTTATCAAACATATCCAAAGGATCAGAAACAGTTTCCACTTGTTGGGCCACAGGAGTGATTGTTTGTTGAATCTCAATGGGCTTTTCTGTGGAGTTTAAAACAGGTGGAACAGATTCTGTTTTAATATCACCGACACTGTTAGGTTCACTATTATAAACAGCGTCCATAGCCTCTTTGAGTGGGTCTAAAATATCAGTTGTTAGAATGGATAAAATAATGGTAATTTGGGAGGCATCAAAAAGTTGGCTATTGTCTAAAGTTAATTTAGCCTGGTTCGGGCTAAGTTCGCCTTTCAAAATTTTACCCAAAAATTTGTTGATAAAACCCAATTGGTTTACCTCTGACTTACAAACATAATGAATTTTATCTGCAACCTTGGAAAAAGAAGGTCCATAATAAAAGTTCAATAACTGTTCTTTACCCTGTTCAGATTTTAGAGACATTGATAACGTTTATTTATGGTTAGGACCATAGGTATCATTCCATTTTTTTTGAAGTTCCTCCAAATGTTGTTTAGCAGATTGTTCGTCTTGAGCTGTAAATCTCTTTATTCTCGCAGCTTCAATCTCTTTCTCCAAACTTTCCCTATCTCTAGTAATTTCTTGAGATTTCTTAATATCTTGAATGGTTTTAATACGATCCCCTCTCATCTGTTTTTGTTTTGCTATATTACCTTCAATTTTAATTTCTTCAGTTCTAACGACATTTTCTTCAAATGCAGTTTCTAATGCTTCATTTACAGGTGTTTTATTAGCCTTTCTAGACCTAGCAGTATCTGTACTTAGTCGTGAAACATTTTCGTCGATATAATGCAATTGCTTCTCAGTATATTGAGAACCATGGTCGTCAAGATATTTTTGAAAGGCAGCTATTACTTCTTTCTTTTTAGATGTAGAAAGGCCACTTTCGCTAATTTGATCCATGACGCTTTTCATTGTGGCGGGATTTTCTGCTAATCGCTTCATAATTTCCGCTTGAACTATCTCGTTTTTATCTATAATTGCATTTACAAGCATCTCTTCATTTGCATTAGCAGCATTCCTCGCGAATTGGATACCTATTTTAGCCCTATCATCTAAATACTTTCTTAGAGCCAGTCCTACGTTACCCGGATCCAATCCTAATTTAGGGTTTGCAACAACCAATGCATGTGCTGCTTTCACAATATCTACATTACCATTTTCATCCAAATTGTTCTTGTTTGCCATAATGTCAGTCACTTCTTTTTCAGATACTCCTGTGTCTTTTTCAACATCATAACGAATAAATAAACTTGGCATAGAATCTTTTAAAGACTTTTTAAGTAGTGCAGGAATCCACCCAGTTCTTCGATTGTTATCATTAGCTATTGTATCTGCATTATCTTCTAATAATTTCGTAGAGTCTTTGTCCATCTTCTTTTGAGCAATAAGTTGTTTGGCTATAGCAACTTTTTCCCTTGCTAATTTTGGGTCAGTACTTGTAGCGATTGCTTTTAATCTGGCCTTATTAGTTTCAATATCTCTTCGATTAACGTCGGCGTCAACAGTCGATCCCTGCTTATCTCTATAAGCCAGGCTTGTTTCTCTTGCCTTTAACCCCGCATTACCCATCCAACCCAAACCCTTAGTAGTACTTAATGCACCAGCGGTTTTACCATACCATTCACTTGTAGTTACAGCATTTTTCGCTTGCATAGCTCCAGCTAATGCCGCTCCTCCAGCTAAACCAAGGGCTAATTTAGAAGCTCCTTCGGCAGCTGCTTTAGCAGAACCACCAGCCAGTTCATCAGCCAGTAATACTATAAATATTAGAAAACCAGCAGCCATAATGGGCACTATAAGACCAGACATAAAACTCATTTCAGAATTAGCTGCCAAGGAATCAGTATTTAGATTAATACATAACGATTGAAGCATTATAGTTCCCAAATATATTCCAGCAGTAACATATACTCCATAGAAAGTATATTTTAAAAATGCTGCTTTCCATTTTCCCCACCATTGCCCCATTCCTTTTCCAGGCAAGAGATAAGTTATAACAGCAAAAGGAGAAAGAATGAGAAGAACTATTAGCATAAAACCTCTTTTCAGAAGAGAGAATATAATACTTCCAAAAGCCCATGTCATGGCAACAAGAAGCAATATATTTATTAGAAGAGTGATTAATAGAACCCCAGTTGTGCTAGCAGCGGAAGAATAATTAGCAACCCCGCTAAAAATACTCATCCAAGCCGAAACTATACTCCCATTAGCACTATGGGCAGTAAGATTAAGAAAATATAAACTTAAATAATTGGCTAAATCTATTATTGAACCCGCTATAACCAAGGTAAAATTAATGAGAAGGGCAACGATTATAAATTTAGTTATTAAGTCATTAATTTTGTAACTCTTAAGATTTAAAATAGTCCCTATGGCCATAGCTGCGAGGACAACGGAAAAAACAATGTTAACTAATTTAACTGAAGCTCCAAAACCAGCAGCTACAGCTGGATTTGTACTTATACCACCCCAAAAACTGGGCTCTATAAAAAGACTCATCAGCTTTACTCCCCATTCTATAACTTTGCTTATAAGAGAAACTGTCCAACAATTGAAAGTTGGTAACCATGTGGATATTTTCCAAAAACTAAATCCATTGGCACAAACATCGTTGGTACTTTCTCCTTCATTTTGAAATGCAATCACAGTTGCATCAGCACGTGCATCTAAGGCACCTGTACCTATATTTGCTTTATCAGTATTTCCTAATGCTCCTAATGCTTTAGATAAATTATTAACACCTTCAACGTAGTTTGAATTATCTGGAATGTTCGTTATAAAGTCATTATAAGCATTCGCAAAATTACTTGTTTCTGTAGAGGTAGAAGTAGATGAACCTAATCCAGCAGTAATGTATTCGCTAATACCCTGAATTGTTGGATTAAATTTTTTATCTGTTTCGGGAGTAGAGCCTGTTAATTTTTTGTATACAGCAAGAATGTAACTGGCTGATTTCGAATAGCAATAGCGAGGGCATAAATTCTGAATAGTACAATCTAATGAAAGTTCGTCGATAACTATTCCACTATTATTTATCGAAGAATTTTCATCTTTACACTGAGGATATAACTCATTAGCAGTTTTTATTGCATTTGTAACATCAGTGCCCGTTGCCTTGTATCTTTGGTATGCTGGTGGGTCATCAGCTTTTGCCTTTAAAATATAAAGGTTAGAAACAAAAATAATTGCTATTAAAGCAACGCAAAAAATTTTAGAAAATCTTTTCATATATATTTTCACTTTATGCCTATATTATAAACCAAAAAGAAACAAATAGGAAGAAAATTTATTGGTTTAAACGCTCACTTAATTTTTCCCAATCAGAAATGCTTAAATTTTGGGCCCTTAGCTTATTATCAAAGTTTAAACCATCGAAGATTTTCAGAATTTTACCCTTTTCAATATCTAAACCCTTAGTTAAATTATTTAAAAGTAATTGACGGGGGTGAAGAAACCCTGTTTTTATAGTTTTGATTGTATTCGCAGTTTTTTCAAAATCTTTAATTAATTTTGGTTTGATTGTTATAACAGCCGAATCAACTCGCGGGATAGGATAAAAATTACCCTTGCCTATATTAAAAACAATTTTAGGTTCACCAAGAGTTTGTACAATAGCAGAGAGAGCCGTCATTGTAGGCGGTTTAGCAGTTATCCTTAGAGCGACTTCCTTCTGAATCGTTAGTACTATTAATTGAGGTTGGCTCTCTATATTTAAAAGTAAATGAATTAACTGACCAGTTAAATAGTAAGGAATGTTACCCACTACCTTATAATGGGGTAATTTCTTTATATTTTGAGACTGTTTAAGCCAAAAAAGAATATCTTGAGGAAGAATTGTTAGTTTATCGATATCTCTATATGTATTAATCAGCCCAATGGCTAATCCCTTGTCTTTTTCTATAGCTAAAATTTCCTTAGCAGGACTTTTTATCAAAAAATCAGTTAAGTTGCCCGTACCGGGTCCCACCTCAATAATTCTATCTCCATTCTTAGTATTTAAAGCCAAAGATATCTTTTCCAAAACAATTTTATTGGTAAGAAAATTCTGCCCCATTAATTTATTGGGAGTTACCCTTGACACTTGGTTTGCTTTTTTGAATGAAGGCATGATAGAATTGTGGAAGTAGCTTTTAAAAGCTATTTTTTTGTTAACAAATCAAATATTTCTTATTAATTTGAAGCGAGCTATAACGATCTAATGGCTGAAAAGTTTAAAACTATTTTACAGACAATATCTCCCAAGGTAAAAAAGGTTCTTTTCTTTTTGAGGAATGTTATTTCTCGATTACTTTCTAGAACAGACAAGAATTTTGGAGAACAAGTTCTTTTAGCAGTAGTTCTGGCAATTATTCTTATACCTGGGGAACTCGTTTTCAAACAGGTCGTTAATAAATCATATCAGTTTAATGATACGGAGGCAAACTCTAGCTGTGCCATTGATGAAGCTTATCCTCAATACGTAGAAAACTTAAATCACTCTGTTTTGTATTATTTTTCCGTGCCAGCCATAGCAGCGGAAAGTGAATTAGTTGATTTGGGAAATACCACTACAGAAAGTAATATTGGTGGTTTTCTTGTATATGATGGTGGCTTTCTTTCTAAAGATTCATCTCCAGAAGGCAGTTCTGGTAGTCTAGGTGGTCGTCGTCAGATGATGAGCTATACCGTTCAACAAGGAGATACTCCAGGGAAAATCGCTTCAGAATTCGGTATCAGTTTGAATACTTTAATCTGGGCCAATAATTTAAAAAACGGTAATTTGATAAAGCCAGGACAAGAATTGGTAATTTTACCTGTTTCTGGAATTAAGTATACGGTTAAGAGCGGAGATACATTAAGCAAACTTGCTTCTACTTATAAAGTAGATTCTCAAAAAATTAAAGATTTCAATAATTTATCTGGCGATATATTAGTTAAGGGAGAAGTTCTTATTATTCCCGATGGTAAAATGCCCTCAGTTACCTATATCCCAGCTACTACAGGCACAGAAGTAACAAATTCTGATTTAGCTGTATGTAAAGATGGTTATTTCATTCCTCCTACTACTGGTTGGAATTGGGGCGAACTTCATCCATACAATGCTGTCGATTTCGCTAATCGTTGTGGTACGCCTGTTTATGCCGCCGCTGCCGGTATAGTGACTGTAATTACCAATAATAGCGCTTGGAACAGTGGTTATGGTAATCACATCAGAATCCAGCATCCTAGCGGAGCCATGACTCTCTATGCTCATTTGAGCGTAGTAAACGTCAAAGTCGGTCAAGAGATCACTCAGGGCCAGGTTATTGGGGCCATAGGAAATACGGGAAACGTTAAAGGACCTACTGGTTGCCATTTACATTTTGAAGTAAGAGGAATGACCAATCCTTTTGCTAAGTAAACTAAATTTTTAGTATTTTCTCTATAACTTAAACTACCCCTATTGAAAGGGGTAGTTTTGTTTTCGAGCTTATTGTCTTTTATTTTTCAGTTGGCATTCTCTGCACAAAATTGAAGTAGGATTAGTATTTAGTTTTTCTATCTCTATTTCTTTTCCGCATTTAGAGCAATTACCATAAGTATTTTGTTCTAAACGAATCAAAGCTTCTTTGATTTCTAAAAGTCTAGTTTCTATAGCTTCTTCTATATTTTTTAAAGTATTATAGGCAATCAGTTCTGATTCGTTTTCTTCTTCCCCTCTTCCGTAATCTGGATACTTTGTTTCAAAATCGCCACTGTTCCCAGAGCTTTTTTTAGCGAATTTTTCCAAATCAGATTCTAAAGTCTTTTTTTCTCCTTCTAATTTGTACTTGAGACCTTTAAGTATTTCCTTATCCATAATAGTAATAACAGCTTTATATTCTTAATAACCTTACCTTAGAATATTAAGGCATTTTGGCTCCAAGTCAAGTTGACGACTACCTTGGGCGTGTTGTAATTCCAAAAGTCAATTTGCCCTTTTAAGCCTTTTAGTGTATATTAAAAAAGTTCATTGCGGTGGTAGTTCAGTGGTAGAACGCCTCCTTGCCAAGGAGGAGGTCGTGGGTCCGAATCCCATCCGCCGCTCAAATTATTTAACTTAAAAAAACCTTCCGTTGGGAAGGTTTTTCTTGTAACGTTATTTTTTATCTCCTTTCCTTCCAGGAACCTGTTTCTCCAAAAAGCCAAAGAGAGCACTCCATCCTATAAGCAAAAGTCCTCCCATCATTTGGCCAAATATTTTTAGCCAACCTGGCAACTCTCTTTTAGTTGCCTTTCCGGACTTAACTTCCACCGAATCGCTACTACCAGTTTTTGTTTCTGTTTCTTTTGCAGAAATAGATTTACTTTCTCCCCCTACTTCTTTAGAACTTTCTTCTAAATGTTTGATAGGCTCTTTCTCTCCGAATTCTGTTTCTAAAATGGCTTCTTTTGTTGTACTAGTAAATTCTTTTTTACTAATAACATCTTTAAGCCATAATTTTGCTGTTTCAACTTCTTTTTCCAACTTTATCTCTTCCAATTCTAGCTCTTTTAATCGCGGAGCATTCTCTGAAACAGCAGTAAAATCTTGATTTTTACTACTATCAACCTCACTCTTTATTAATCCTTTTAAATGTAATATTTGAGATTCTTTATCGCTTAGAATTTTGGTAGCTCTATCCAAATTTTCTTGTCCAGCAGCCTTAAATATATCATCAGATGCTTTTACCTGAGCAGGAGATTTCTTATCAGTGTCAAAGATGGCAAAAAAAGAGAATTTCTTTTCATCTTGGATTTTATCTACCCTATAATTTACCCACTCTAATGGCGACATTTTTTTGACATATTTTTCGTCCTCAGCAACACTCTTCTGAGTTGCTATCATGCTATTAGCTATCTCAGCCATTTGATCGGCATTGTCTGCCTTGAGTATCCCTTTTGCCATATCTGCCTCCATTTCATGCAAAGCCGTTTTTTTATAATAAGGCAATTCATCACCTAAACCATGAAGAGATTGCCTCTTTTTCTTTGTGTCATATTCTTTGCCAGCAATTTCTCCTGCTTCGTTAGCTATCTTATTTAAATCTTGCTGCTCTTTTAGAGTTAGGTTATTTTTATCAAAGCCTTCTTTCCATGACTTTTCCGCATAAGCCATTTCTTCTGCCCTTTTTTCATCGTTTTCGTAAGTTGGTGGATTTTCTATAGCCATATTTTAAAAATAAAAGAAAAAGTGGTCACTAAATTTAGGACCACTTCTTAGTTTTTATAATCTCATCTATTAAACCATATTTTTTAGCTTCATCAGCTGACATAAAATAATCTCTATCAGTATCTTTCTCTATCTTTTTTATGTTCTGCCCAGTATGTTTAACTAAAACGTCATTTAATCTAGCCTTGATTTTAAGAATTTCTTTAGTAGTAATTTCTATTTCCGATGCCTGACCACCAACACCCTCCATGGCCACCTGATGGATCATAATTTCGCTATTAGGTAGAGCGAATCTTTTTCCTTTGCTACCGGCACTAAGTATTACTGCGGCAGCAGAAGCAGCCAGACCTATACAAATAGTACTAACGGGCGATTTAACAAATTGCATAGTATCGTAGATAGCTAAAGCAGCGTTTACTTCTCCTCCTGGGCTATTGATATACATCACCATTTCCTTATTAGGTTCTCGGTGGTCTAGAAACAACATTTGAGCAATAACGATATTGGCGACAGCATCATTAATCACACCGCCCAAAAATACTATTCTATCTTCCAGTAATCGAGAATAAATGTCATAAGCCCTTTCTCCATAGGCCGATTTTTCTATTACTGTCGGGACTAGATAGTCCATTTTAGGATTAAAATTTTTCATACTTTCTTATTATACCGTATCTTTTGGAGTTTTAATAGTTTCTTCTTTGGTAATTTTAACACCTTCTTGGGGCAAAAAAGACTCTAAATAATCCCAAGTTTTTCTCCTAATAACCATTTCTTTGGCATACAGCTTAATTTCGTCATTACTGAGTTCAGACACTTCCCCACCCATTGAATGCAATAATTCTGCTACGGCCACATTGATCTCTTCTTCGTTGGCATTAATTTTTTGTTCTTTGGAAATAGCCCTTAGAATTAGATCAGCTTTAGCCTTAGAAGAGGCACCACTTTTCAAATCACTTCGCATTTCTTCTTCGGTTTTTTTAAGCTGTTTTAAATAATCTTCAAAAGATAATCCGTGATCTTCACACTGATGGCGCAGATCGTGAATCATAGCATTTAGCTCCCCTTCTATAAGAGATTCTGGGACATCTAATTTTACTTGATCAGAAATATTTTTGAGTATAAGAACTCTCAATCTTTCACTTTCTGCTTTTTCCTTCTCCCCCTTAATCCCTTCTTCTATACTTTTTTTAAGAGTATTTATACTATCAAATTGACCAAGAGTTTTCGCAAACCCATCATCAATTAAAGGTAGTTTTCTTTCAGAAACTTCATTTACTTTTACTTGAAAATCTAATTTTTTACCTCTTAAATTTTCTTCCCAGTAATCAGCTGGAGCAGTTACAGAAAAATTCTTCTCTTCGTTAGCCTTTAAACCCATTAATTCTTTTTCAAACCCTTCCAAAAAATGGCCCTTTCCTAAAACTAATGGATAATTATCTGCTTGGCTTTCTGAGAGTTCCTGGCCATTACTAAAAGTTTTAAAATTCACATTAACAAGGTCTCCTTCTGTGGCACCCCTTTCCACTTTAGTGGTAATTGCCCTAGAATCGGCCAACCAATTCAAGCTGTCTTCTATTTCTTTCTTTTCAACCTTACTTACAATCCTTTCTTTACCAAGAGGACTTAAAAGAAATTTTAAATCAGGTAATTCAATTTTAGGTAAAATATCTACAGTTACCTTGAATTCTAAATTATTATCTGGAGCTATTTTAGTGATTTCTACTTTTGGAGCACCTACTCCTTCTATTTTTTGTTCCTCAGCAGTTTTAGGCCAAATATCACGAATAGCTTTTTCAGCCCCTTCTTCTAAAAGAGCCACAGGATCTACCTTATCTTTTATAAGATTGGCCGGAGCCTTGCCTGGTCTATAACCAGCTACAGAAGCATTTTTAGCAATATCATTTAAAGCTGATTCAAGATATGGTCTTAAATCTTCGGGAGTTAATACAAAATTAATTTCTAATTGAGATTTAGCTAATTCTTTAATTGTAAAATCCATAATAAATATTTATAAGAATTATTCAGTTAACTTATTAGGGGTCTCTATGGGCTCTTCCACCTTTTCTTTAGTAGCCTCTCCTTCGGTACCCTCTTCATTATCAGACTGCCCTCCATTTATTTCCTGATCAGGAGTGGTAAGAGACCTTACATCTATTCTCCAGCCAGTTAATTTAGCTGCCAAGCGAACATTTTGACCACCACGGCCAATAGCCAAAGAAATTTGATCTTGAGGTACGTAAACTCTGACCTCTCTCTCATTGGGTAAAATTTCAAACTCTTTTACCTCTGCAGGATTCAATGCTTGGGCCACATATTTTCCAGGTTCTTCTGAATACTCAATAATATCAATTTTTTCTCCGCCAAGCTCTTCTATTATAGTGGCTATACGAGTACCCTTTTGGCCAACACAGGCACCAATAGGATCAATTCCTCCCTCGTTTGCAGTCACCGCTAGTTTAGTTCGTTCCCCGGGTTCTCTCGCTAAAGATTTAATAATCACTAACCCTTCTTTAATCTCTGGGACTTCACTTTCAAATAAAAGGGTAATAAATTTATTCCCTAATCTAGTTAGAAGAACAGAAGGTCCTTGCATTCTGTCTTCTATATTTAAAATCATAAACTTTTTTCTCTGACCTACTCTTAATTTTTCATGAGGGATGGCTTCTTTAGCAAATAAGATTCCCGTAGCTTTTCCTAAATCTATGTAAATATTGCTACCTTCTATTCTTTGGATAACACCACTAATAAGAGTTTCCTCTAATCCTTTAAAATTACTTAAAACAGATTCTTTTTCAGCTTCGTGTAGTTTTTGGAGAATAACTTGTTTAGCTGTTTGTGCAGCAATTCTGCTGAAACCTTCTTCGACAGGAGGTAGACTAAAAGCGATTGTTTCTCCAACTTTTACATTGGGTTCATATTGCTTAGCTTCTTCAAGAAGAATATGTCTATCGGGATTAAATTTAATTTTTAAATTTTCTACATTATTTTCTTCTTCTCCATTTTCTTCAGCAGCAATTTCTTCATCAGTTTTAAGCATAGAAGGTTCAACTACATTTTTGATTTGCCAAAATTGCATTTCTCCAGTAACGGTATCAAACTCACAACGAACCATTTCCCCTTTCTGGCGGTATTCTTTTTTATAAGCCGAAGCCAAAGAATCCTTTACCGCCTGAATGACGATTTCTTTATCTAAGTTTTTTTCAGCAGCAATTTGATCAATTGCTACATTAATATTTTTTAGATCCATATAATTTTTAATCAATTAAAAAATAAGTGTTTATCTTTTTAAAGTTTTTAACATTTTAATAAAATAATAATAGAGTAATGATGTTTATAAAATCTATAGTACCTTTAAACAAAACGGGCCGCTTCAAGCGACCCGTAATGGAAATATATTATTTTCCGTAACGGTATAACTAACAAAAAACATTATAGCAGAAGTAATAAAAAAGTCAACAAGTTTAAGAAAAAAGATTGTCGATATCCTTTTAATAATTTTATAAGATTGTTTTCTTTTTGATACGTTGATTTGTTTCAGAAAATAATTTAAGATTTATTTTTATAATATTATAAATATCTATTGTCAAGGTTAAACAGTTTATTTTATGGGGTAATAATAATATTATTCTGAATATTTTATCAATAAAAGTCAACAATTAAAAAATTAAACTACTATACACATAATTATACACAGGTTATTAACCCTGTGGATAACTTCGATGTTTTATCCACTTATTTCAGGATAAATTCTCATATATAATTATTTTTTAGGTATAAGATAGTTTTTACAATGTTTCACGTGAAACAATTCGCAATAATGGCTTAAGTTAACCTTGCAATGTTTCACGTGAAACATTGCAAGGGTGTGAAACATGTTACACACTCTAAAAGTGTTTCACGTGAAACACTTTTGTCTCAAAACAGTTGTTACAATGTTTCACGTGAAACATTGTAACCATTATTTGTATCTAAATTGTTTCACGTGAAACATTTCAATGTCGCAAAATGTTGTGTAACATGTTTCACACTATTTTGCGACATTGTTTATTTAATAATCCCTTTTAACACATAATTTGACAGAATATTGTAAGATACATATGATATGCAGTATTTTGATGAAGGTTTTAATATTTTTTTCTTTAGGGGCGTGAAGTAAGGGCAAGTGATTTAACCGTTTAAACGTGTAGCCCAAAATAGAATAATTATTTCAATCTCTCATCGTTTTACTATCGTTAGATAGGCCAACAAAATATATGTTATCGAAAAAGGTATCATAATGGAAAAGGGGGTCACGAAGAACTTCTGGCCAATAAAAAACTTACGCCAACCTATTTAAAACGCAGGCTCGTAGTTACGAGGATTAAATTATTGATTATTAAAAAACTGCCAATCTTGGCAGTTTTTTAGTAAACCCTACTTATTTCAGTTTTGCTAATTCTTCTTTTACTACTTGTCGATCATCCCACGGGGAGCGAATACCGTCTATAGTTATGAATTGTTCAGCACCCTTACCTGTGATTAAAACTACATCGTCGTTATTGGCTAAAGATAAAGCCATTTTTATGCCTTCGCGTCTGTCGATGATTCTAAATAAATTCTTGCCTTCTATCTTACCAGATATTTCAGAGGCCTTAGCAATATCTTCAATTATTTCTCGAGGGTCATCTTCATATGGATCCACATTACTTACAACTACGTAATCAGCCATATTGCCAGCAACACTACCCATGGCTGGCCTTTTGGCTTTATCTCTGCCACCGCCTTCAGCACCCAAAAGAACGATTACTTTATTTTTTGTCATAGCCCGAGCTGCTGTAATAGCGGCTGTCATGCTTTTTTCTTCATGTGCATAATCAACTATTACTATAAAATTTTGACCATTCGTTATTTGTTCCATCCTACCAGGAATATTATAAAGCTCTGCTAACCCTTTTTCGATAGCCGATTGTGGTAAATTAAAATTTCTAGCTACAGCGATTGCTACAAGAGCATTATAAATATTAAATTCTCCTGGTAAATTTATTTTATAATTAATTCCATTAATCATAAACTCATTAGAGAAGGGGAGTGTCTTAATTTGTTCTGCTTTAATATCAGCTGGGTTTTTAATACCAAAAGTAATTTTCCGATCTGCTTTAAAACTCAAAAAATAGGAAGCCTCTTGATCATCTGCATTAGCAATAATTGTTTTAGATATTTTATTCCCGCCCAATGTTTTATGGGGTAAGTTTTCTAGAGCTAAAAACAATTGTCCCTTAGCTTTTTTATAATTCTCAAAACTTCCGTGGGCATCTAAATGTTCTGGATAAAGATTAGTAAAAACAGCTATATCATAATTAATGGCTTTGTGACGCCATTGTTTAATACCCTCGGAAGTAGTTTCAACAATGGCATATTCGCAACCGTTTACAAGCATTTTTTTCAAAAGCCCTTGAATAATGGCTTTTCCTGGCATAGTCATATGATAAGGATTCATCGTCTCCTGCTTGCCAATTCTGATGTTGGCAGTACCTATAAGACCGGTTTTATGACCAGAAGCAGTGAGGACTGACCAGATAAAGTTGGCTGCCGAGGTTTTCCCTTTAGTACCCGTAATACCGATAACAATCATTTTATTGGAAGGCCGACCGTAAATGAGGCCACTGATAGTAGGGATTAGATAATGATAAGGGGTCATAGCCGCTCTTTTTATCGTTTTAAGATTTATCATAAATACTTATAAAATATTTTTTAATAGGCGCCTTGTGTTGTATAACCAATTTAAAAATGGTCGCGGAGAATAAATATAGGCCGGATTATAATTTAGATAAAATCCTCCATAATTCTTTTTGTAGAAAGTGATACCTTTATATTCTTTGTACATATTGGGATAATCAGAATTATAAACTCCTCCAAAAGAATAATATTTATACCCCTTTTCTTTAGCACTTAATATTGAGCGCCACTGAAGTAAAAAAGTTGGTCCCAAGTTTCTATAATTATTGCTTGATCCTCCAAAAAGCCAATTAGCTACATTACCTTCGTAATAGATTAAATCTGCCGCTAAATAGTCATTATTATATTCAGCTAAGAATAATTCTATTTTGTCTGGAAATTTTTGAAATAGATAAGCATAATAATCTTTGGGATGTAAGTTAAAATGATTTCGTTTGGCTGTTTCTAAAAGAAGGCTGTAAAATATTTCAAAATAGTTTTCTAATTGGTCTTTGGAAACTTTTATAATTTTTACACCTTTCTTTTCAGCCAACTTTATATTATAGCGAGAGTGCGGATGCATTTTAGAAAGTAATTCCTTCTCATTACTAAATGTATCTAACACCCATTCAAAACGCGGTTGGGTATATGTTCCGTGGTAACTATAAGAAGGAGCGATTCGCCAGCCCTTATCTGTTTGATTATTTAATGTTTCGGGCCAAGGGTCTATCCTTATAAAAATAGAGTCTTCCTTTATGGCTAGACCTTTTAAAAAACTAAGTAACTCACTTTCCTGGCTTTTAGCAAGCTTCCTTTTTAAAATAGGTCCATGGGAGATGTATAAATAATTGAGGTGTAGAGGTAAAGAATATCTAATTGTCTGAAAACCACCCAGTATTTCTTGTCCAGAAGAAACGATATAATTTTTCACTTGTTTCCCAGTGAACTTTTGCCATTTACCATAAGACCATGAGTTAGCAAAAGGAGCGAAAAAATCACCGCTAATAGCCTGAGTATACGAAAATTCGTTATCGGTTTCTATTATTTCTAGATTTTTGCTCGTATTGATCATAATTTTATCTATATTACCATAATAAAAGCTACCCTTAAAGTAGCTTAATGTGTTTTTGTGGACCCAGCGAGAGTCGAACTCGCGTCTCCGCAATGCGAATGCGGTGTACTACCAACTATACTATGAGCCCATTTGGTCGGGGTGCCGGGACTCGAACCCGGAATCTCGTGCTCCCAAAGCACGCATGTTAACCATTGCACCACACCCCGAAAACTCTCAATAAAGTCTCCTAGTGTCCCCAGAAGGAATCGAACCCTCATCCACAGCTTAGAAGGCTGTTGCTCTATCCGTTGAGCTATGGGGACAAATTTGGAACATTAGGATACGAAAGAACATTTCCTTACTCGAATCATATTCAAATTCATATTTGCGCCTGCTCCCAATCTACCATAAAGAAAGTTTAAAATAAAGAGAAGGGGGTTAAAATAATTTTATCATGATTTTGAGTTAATTTTATGTTATCATATAGACATAACGATATTTATTATCATGATGCAAAAATATTCGAAGGAAATTATTATCACCTTTTTGTCAGCCATAATCTTGTTTGGTAGTATTTTAGGGTTTAATTACTACAGGAAAACCCACCCTGGGGTAGTCGATAATACCTCTAAAATTATTACTGGGCTTGTAACTGAAGTAGCTTCATCAGCTAAAGTAATCACTATTGTAGATATTAAAAATCAAACCTATTCATTAGCAACAGTAAGCACTACAAAGTTCTTGGATGTAGATAGCAAAGAAATAACCTTTAAAGATATTTACAAAGGATTCACTGTAGAGGTTCAAGGCGAAATCCAAAATGACAATATTATATTGTCTAATTCCATAAAAATAGTAGATCAACCCAATATTTTAATTTATAGTCCTACTAGCGGTACCAAGATTAGTAACTATTTTATAGTAAAAGGTTTTGCTCGAGTGTTTGAGAATACTTTTTCTATTAGACTTAAAGATGCTGTATCAAATACTCTTTATTTCGAGAAATCTTTTATGACTAAAACGGGAGAGATGGGGCAATATGGCGAAATCAATCACGCAATTTCCTTGGGTGAAACTGCCGCAGACATAAATGATAAAGCCAGTTTAATTTTAGAGGTATTCGAATATTCAGCTAAGGATGGTCTAGAAATTAATAAAGTTACAGTCCCTCTTATATTTTCTAAACCCTTTACGAGTACTACAAAAGTATCTGATGGACCCACCACTACCATGAATGGTGTAGAAGAAATTATTAAAATTTATTTTAACAATAATAAATTAGATCCAGAAATTAGCTGTAACAAAGTTTTCCCAGTTGAGAGGAAATTGATTATAAACGATGATTTCGATCGTACTGTACGGTTAGTTCTGGAGCAACTTCTTTTTGGTCCTAACCAAACAGAAATAGCGGATAGTTATAGTACTTCATTACCCGTTAATGTGAAAATTAATAAAACCAATTTAGTGGAGGGAGAGTTAACAGTAGATTTTGATAATCAATTGCAAGCAGGCATAGGGGGTTCTTGTAGGGTCTCTGCAATTAGAACCCAGATTACTAAAACGTTAATGGATCTTCCGGGTGTAGATTCTGTTATAATCTCTATAGATGGGAATATAAAAGATATTCTGCAACCATAATTCTCACTTGTCTCCTCTGTAGTTTTTTGCTAAGATATACCACTTTTAAAAACATGAAAATTACCCACAAAAAAGATAGGTGCATGGGTTGTTTAGCCTGTGCGACTGCATGTGAAAAGTACTTTGAAAGCGATGATAATGGTCTGGCTCATCTAAAGGGGTCTCTTAAGAACCCTAAAACCGGAGACTATGAATTAGAAATTTCCGCTTCCCCAGAAGACGAGCAAAATTTAAGGGATGCTGAGTCTGTTTGTCCTGTTCATATCATTTCTCTTGAAAAGTAGGTTAGGAAAATATGGTGGCTGTAGCTCAATTGGTTAGAGCTCCGCTCTGTGGAAGCGGGGGTTGCCAGTTCGAATCTGGTCAGCCACCCAAATCAAAAACCCCAGCAAAGATGCTGGTGTTTTTGTTGTTAAGGGTGTGATAGAATAAAGATGACCGAATTTTGCAATATAAAACATAAAACGATGAGAGATACTTTTGATAAAAAACTATGGGAAATCATTACCTCAATTTTGATGTTTTATTTCCTTTTCCTTTGTTTAGAATATTTTACAAATAAAGCCACTTTTTGGAGATGGCTCATCTATGGAATTTTAATTTCTACAAGCATTCTCTTGGGAATAGTATGTTGGAACAAATGGAGGGAACACAAAGAACGAAAGATACTGGAAAGACTAATGGAAGAAGTTTTTAAAGCTAGTCAGGAAGATTATATTAAAAATTTTATAAATAGGTTTGGGCTTGAGGGAAGGGGTATCTTAGATTGGAGTTTTAGAAAGCATCGTTTCGAGGCAGAACGAATCGATGATCTGGAAAGATATTTATTAGAAAAAAATATTAATCTTCGAACCGATAAAGAGCATCGGGATATTTATAAATTGCTTAAATATTATATTCAACAAAAAGAAGAAACATTGACTCGTGAGAGCATAAAGAAAGAAGCTCAGAAATTTGCAAGTTTAACAGGGCCAGAATTTGAAGAATTAGTTTATCGTCTTTATATAGCCATGGGTTATTCGGTGGAACTAGTGGGAAAATCGGGCGATCAGGGAGGGGACTTAATAGCTAATAAAGAAGGAGAAAGATTGTTAATCCAAGCTAAATGTTATCTAGATTTGTCTGTTGGCAACGAAGCAGTCCAACAAGTTGTGGCTGCCATGAAATACTATGACTGTAAGAAGGCCTCAGTTATCATAACCTCCTATTTTACCCCCGAAGCAATAACATTAGCCAGGGCAAACTATACCGAACTTATCTCGAAAGACAGATTACAGAAAATGTTATTAGATTATCTTGAGGAAAGTTGGAGTTAACAGTCTATTAAATGGATTATAATGTTATTTATTTAGTAGAACTGGTGCACAAAAACACTAATAGAGATATTAGTGTTTTTATTTTCGAACAATAGTAAGCAGCAGAATGAGATAAGATTATTAAATCATTAGATTCAAATCAGGGATGTAGATATACCCATTTTGCTTTTGGATGATACTTCTAACGCCCTCTACATGTGACCCCAGTGTGTTTAGACATTAGCAGAAATGATGGTGTTTTTTATATATGTTTCACGTGAAACACTTTGTGAAACATGTTTCACACTTAATAGAAAACGACTAAAAAAACCACCCTTAACGGATGGTTTTTTAAATCTGGCTTTTATTTTTAGAGCTGCCAGTGAGCAATCTTAGAATTAACGATTTTGGCTTTAGCGCCTTCAAATAAGGATTGGAACTTAGCGTTCTTGTTATAAGAATAAATCACTAAGCCAGTGCAAGCTAAGGCAACTATAAGAGAAATAAAGATTACTTCGGAAGGACCAGTATCTACGGTTTCAGCTCCCAAGACAGTGCCTCTATTGTAATTAACATTAGCGCCATCCCTTATAGTGGAAATATTGTCAGCCCTTAATTGGGCGGTATTAATCACTATAGTTCCATAGTTAGCATTTCTGGTAACAGCTTGGAAGGTAATAGTTTTTACAGTGCCTTGAGATAAGTTACCTAAATAAAGTCCAGCGCCTGTAATGCCATCGGCAACAGAAACACCGTTTACTTTAGTAGTTCCGGATCTATAAATTAAATTATAGGGTAAGGGGTCGGTGACAATTATATTAGTAGCGCCATTAGAATTAGAGACATTAATTTCTATATAGAATTCTACTACATCACCACTGTTTACAGAGATATTATCAGAATAGAATCTATCTCCGGCAGACAAATCGCGACCAGTCTTAGAGAAGGTAGCAGTAGAATATATAGGAGGAAGAACGGTCACATTAACATTGGCGCTAGCAGAAGTGCTGCCATAATTATTAGTACAAACTATAGAATAATAATTGGTACCTTTGATTGGGTAAACAGTTTCAGAACCATTATAAGCACTTTTGTTTCCACCCCAATCGCCAGAAGCTGTACAATAATTGGCATTAGAAACATACCAAGTTAAAGTAGAGTTTTGACCAGTAGTTATATAAGTAGGATTAGCAGTAAGGGTAACAGTAGGTAATTGATTATTAATAGAACCTACGTAAACGTTTTCATTATCGCTAGCTTGGTCAGTATTACCGTAACAGGTAATAGAATAATTGTTATTAGCGCTAGTTGGATAAACTACTTGAGAACCAGAGGTATTTTTACTGCCACTCCAAGCGCCAGAAGCTGTACAATAATTAGCATTATTAGAATACCAATTTAAAGTAGAGGATTGACCCGAGCTAATAGAGGTGGGCGAAGCAGTTAAATTAACAGTAACATTCTGAACAGTATTATTTACTACTACGGTCTTATTATCGCTAGATTGGCCAGCACTATTAGAACAGGTAATGGTAAAAGTATAATTGCCAGCGTTGTAGAGAGTTACGCTCTCGTTGCCAGAAGAAATATTTTTAGAACCAGTCCAAGTACTATTAGTACTTGAGGCCGTACAAATAGTAGGGTTGTTAGAAGTATACCAAGATAAGTTAGTGGCATTGCCGGCTGTAATAGGTGTAGTAGCATTTAAAGTAACTACAGGTACTTGAATAGTATTAGGGCAATTATCGTTAGGAGTATCTATACAGGAACCCCAGGCAGAACCAGAACTATTACAAGTTTTAGTACCGCCACAGTTTTCTGAGGTAGTGCAATAATTAGTTGTACCCGGAACACAAACTTGGGTGTTAGGACAATTATCATTAGAAGTATCTACACAAGTACCCCAACCAGTACCATAACTATTACAAGTTTTAGTACCGCCACAATTTTCGGAAGTGGTACAGTAATTAGTCGTGCCAGGAGCGCAAATCTGAACTACAGGACAGCCATCGTTTGGGTTGTCTATACAGGCGTTCCAACCGGTACCATAACTATTACAAGTTTTAGTACCGCCACAGTTTTCTGAGGTAGTGCAATAATTAGTTGTACCCGGAGTACAGGTTTGAATTATAGGGCAATTGTCATTTGGATTATCTATACAGGAACCCCACGAAGAACCAAAGGAGTTACAAGTTTTGGTGCCACCGCAATTCTCGGAAGTAATACAATAATTAGTTGTACCTGGGGCGCAAACTTGAATATTAGGGCAATTATCGTTAGGAGTATCTATACAGGAACCCCAGGCAGAACCAGAACTATTACAAGTTTTAGTACCGCCACAGTTTTCTGAAGTAGTGCAATAATTAGTTGTACCAGGGGTACAAATCTGGGTAATAGTAGGTATAGTTGTTATAAATCTAGTATTAGATACACCAATAGCATTCATCATTGTAGAAGTATAGGTAGTATCTTTGGCATACACCCAGATTTTGCAATATTTCTGATTAGGTACTTGCCAATTAATAGAATGAGTACTAACTGAAGTTTGTCCGATGTAGCTGTTATAGGTATTTATATACTGAGTATCTCCACATCCAGAATAGACTTCATAATGATTGATCTGGTTTGTAGCTCCAAAAGCGAACCAAGAAATAGTAATATTACTACCTGGAGCTATATAACCGAGACCTTCACCTGGACCATCATCGGTATAGTTTCCAACTGTAATGCTGCTAATGGTTACAGTACAAGGAATCGGGGTAGTATTGCCATCGTAGCAGACATTGTTACCAATGGTTAAAGCATTAGTCTTAATGGCAAAAAAACCAACAAAAGAGAGGCTTAAGGCTAAAACTAAGATTATTTTTGTAAATGTTTGTCTCATAGATAACATTTTAATTTAAAACTTTATAAATATTGATATACTATATGCTAACACTACTATATATATTTGTCAATAGTCACCAATTTAATGATTATAATAAGGTTTTTAGCTATTAAGACAAAATGCTTAACTCTTTAGACCCCTTAATGCTATAATCAAATGGTACTTGACTTTTAAAACAACATATTATACTATAAAGCATATTAATATATTTGTCAATAGACGATTAAAAGAACCTATTTTATTCATTTATATATGTTTTTTACAAAAATTAGCAAAAAATATATTCGTTTAACAGAAAAACTTTTATCTGATAAAGCCGTTTCTACTTATGTTTTAGTATTTCTCTTTACAGGAATTTTTCTTAATTTAAGTTGGCTTTATATTACCCAAACTCAAATGTTTGCCGATATTTCAGGCAACCTTATAGTAGAAATGACTAATCAAACTCGAGTCAAAGAGGGTCTTAATACTCTTAAGGTAAATCCAGAACTTTCTGCTGCTGCTGCTGCTAAAGCAAATGACATGATTAAAAATGGTTACTTTGCCCATTTCAGTCCTACCAATGTTTCACCTTGGTTTTGGATAAAACAAAATGGTTATAACTATAAATACGCTGGAGAGAATTTGGCTATGAATTTTAGTGAAACAGATCAAGTAATAAACGGTTGGTTGAATTCACCTTCTCATAAAGCCAATCTTTTAAATAGTAATTACAAAGATATCGGTGTAGCCGTTTTGAGTGGCCAAGTTAATGGCCAAAGTAGGGTAGTAGTGGTTCAAATGTTTGGTTCTCCAAAAACTTCTTCTAATAACATTATTCCTAAAGCAGAAGCAGCTGTTATTCCTACAACCACTCTACCAACAGTTCCTAAAACCATTACTACTATAACATCAGCTACCACTGCTACAAGCGTGGCTACTACCTTAGCGGTTACGACTACAGTAGAAACAATAGGAAGAGTAGTGGGAGCTGAAACTAAAACTAGTGAAGAGAATTCCTTAAAACAAACAGCTTTAGCCGGGGCGCTAAGATTGGGTGGAGTACGAAAGGTCAATTCCGTATTAACAATGACGTTTTGGATGCTTCTGGGTATTTTAAGCTTAGGAGTTTTGGGTAAAAGTTTAGTAGAAAGAAATACCAGTACTACCCTTATTGGTAAACTGATTATAGTCTTGGTAGTGGCACTTTCTTATACTTTTGTGAGCGGAGGGTTCTTCTTCCCTGCCACATTGATTATGAATGCTTAAGATTTATGGGAAAAACCGCTTTAGGACTAAAAACTATCCTTTTTATTTTTGCCACATTTTTTGTAGTGGCGTTTTTAATTTTAAGCGGTCGCTCATTTTTTAGTTTAATAAACTATCAGATAAAAGACATCTATCATTATTTTGTTTTTGAATTGAGCCGTCCAGTAAATTTGTCGTTAATTAATCCCAATAGTCTTACCTCGTGGGGGTTATATAAATTAAATAATCAAAAAAACATAGCAACTACTTACTTGAACTCGATTCAAGAAGTAGGCAATACAACAAGTATTCAGCCCATAATAAATACCACTAGCACTACTCTTGAACCCTCATCTTATAATTCTATTTTTAAATTCCTTTCTTATTTGCCCTCTATTTTAACCGTTACCACTAAAGCCAATAATACGATAGTTACAACCACAACTACGACTTCACGCCCAGTTATCGTACCGAATGAGGAAAATAATTCATGGAAAGAATTAATAGCCAAATATCCAAACAAAAATTTTGTTTTTATTCCTCAATTTAATGTACAAGCACCCCTTCTATCACCCAAAACAAAAAATTTAGATTTAATTTATAAAGATTTAAGAAGTGGAGTAGTTCTGTTTCCAGGCACGGCTAATCCTGGTAGTGGTTACTCTGTTATTTTGGGCCATAGTTCTGCATATCCTTGGGACCCAGGGGATTATCGTTCAGTTTTTTCTCTCTTAAATGAATTAAATTACGGTGACCCATTCTTTGTTTACTATCAGGGGCAAATTTACGCTTTTAAAGTAGTCGCCAAAAAGATATTCGTTCCTCTAAAAAAAGACGACGGTATCACTACCGCCCAAGCATTACCACCGAGAGATAAACCAACAGTTATACTCCAAAGTTGTTGGCCCGTAGGAGTCAGTTCTAAAAGAATGGCTGTTCAAGGAGAACTGATTACAGAAAATTAAAAAACGCCCTAAATGGGCGTTTTTAAGATAGAGAAAAAGTTCCTTTTAACTTTAATATTTCCCCCTCTCTCATAATTGTAAATATTAAATTAGCATTTACTTCTACTTTCTCAACAATAGTTTCTGGTAAAGTGTCTAAAGTAATTTTTTTATTATTGATAGCCATTATAATATCTCCTCTCTTAATACCAATTCTATTGGCCAAACCGTCTGGGTCAATATTTTCTTCTTGATTATCACATTCAAAGGGAATATAGGCTCCTTCACTAATTTGAAAATGATGTTCCTCTTTGAGTTCTGAATTAAGAATTATGTATTTAAAACCCAAAGATCTTTGGATTAATTTTCCATATTTTTGAAAATCATGCCAAGCCCTAATGGCTTTATTAGAGGGGATTGCGAAACCAATGTTTTCTACTCCTATAATAGCCACAGCATTAATACCGATCACATCTCCCTTTAAATCTATTAAGGGTCCACCAGAATTTCCTGGATTAATAGCCGCATCTGTTTGAATGAGCCCCATTATTTTTTGAGTCTCGTTTTTACCTAAAGTATTAATAGTATCGGCAGTCACATAACGCGACAATCCAGAAATAATGCCTCTGGAAACCGTATTTTGAAACTCACCCAAGGCGTTGCCTATGGCAACTATCGTTTGCCCCAATCTGAGCTTACCGGAATCCCCCAACCAAAGATAAGGCGTTTTATGTGCCTCTATTTTTAGAAAAGCTAAATCATTTATTTCGTCTATAGCTAAAATTTTAGCTGGGTATTCTTTGTCGTTCCAAATAACGGTGTAAGCCGAAGTAGAATCAGCTACAACATGGCGATTAGTGAGTACTGTGCCATTTTGATCAATGAAAAAACCAGAGCAACCAGCCAATTTGACCATGCCGTTTTCATCTATTTTTTCATTATTACCTAAATAATTAAAAACAGGTGAATTATATTGCCAGGCGTTCTCGCCCAATTCTTTTTCTATAAGAGAAATGTGTTTAGTCACCAAAATTCCCACTACGGCTGGGATAGACTTTTCTGCTGCTCTTATAGTTAAAGAATATTCGCTACGCATAATTAATTATTCTTTACAACAATCAATAGCTTTAGCCAAGACCTTGCCTAAACTTTCTAAGAAATTCAATTTTTTACCATTATCATTTTGCTTTGAAGGAATTTTTTCTTCGGATTCATCTTTCAAAGAATCTTCGTCCATGTCATCGTCATCGTCTTTAACATCAATATCTTCTACACCCATTAATTTAAGGTTTAACCCCCAGAATAAAGAATAGAGTTGATAGGCTTTTTTAAATAACTCAGTTGCACCCTCTTTGTCACCCTTACCCAGAGCTTTCGTACCCACCTCTTCTAAACGCATAGTACCGGCTAAAAGATGTTTAGAAATACACCAGATTTCTCCTTCAGGATTCTTAACTATTTTTCCCAGAAGTTCTTTACGCATAGCTCTAACTTCATTGAGCAAGTCTAAATATTTGGGATTTTCAGTCTTTTGGGCAGTAAAGAATAAATGTTCTTCGATGCTAATTAAATTCATCACCGCGATGCTCAAATCTTCATCAGAAGATAGATCAAATTTTTGACTATTTTGTACTTCAGAAATTTTATCCATCAACTCCTTTATTTTTATATCATCATTCATATGAAAAGATTTTAAAATTAACCAGCTATTTGAATCTTGCAAAGAGGTGAACAATAAAGGAGGTAACTAGTAAACAGAAGGAGGGTTACTGGAATAATAACTTTCTGATAAGGGAAAAGTGCTTTACCAGCCCGTTTCCATCTCAGTAATTTATCTATGAGAATGGATAACCCAAAAACTACAAGTCCTATAACCATACCTACGAGTAATTTATCTATACCCCAAATCTTTCTTAAAGGGTCACCAATTATTTTGAAATAATACAGCGGCCAAATAACTAAAACACCCGTTAAAGATAAAAAAATGATATCTCGTATGAGAATCTGATGGCTAGTTTTATTTTTGCGTACGAGAGAGCTGTTGTACCATAGGATTCCAGCAAATAGCAAAGCTCCTAACCACGTGCCAGTTATTAGATCATCTATACCAAGCCATCGAGAGAGGCCTAAGCCAGCAGCTATTGCTATAGTGCAAACAGGACAGACGGCTTTAGCCGAAAGAGCACTTAATGGTAGAACAACTATACTTAATATTAATGCTCGAGTAATTTTTTTGTTCATGGAGAAGGTAAACAAAATTATAAACTATTAGTGCCCGGGGAGGGACTCGAACCCTCAAGTCTTACGACATACGCACCTCAAACGTACGCGTATACCAATTCCGCCACCCGGGCAAAACTTACTTTGATATTATTAACATAATACCGGCTTTAATTCAACTTAAAAAGCCCCTTACGGGGCTCTTCTTATTCTGTTTTAGTTTCTTCCTTTGGTTCTTCTTTAGTTTCCTTTTTTGGAGTAGTATCTCCCTGTGGTACGTTCAAAGTATTTTTAAGGGCAGCTCTAATTTGTTTCTGAGATCTCTCTCTAATGTAATATAATTTAGCCCTTCTGACCCTAGATTTTTGAAGAATTTCAATCTTTTCAACGTTAGCAGTCATGAGGGGGATGATCCATTCAATACCTACACCCTCTACTACTTTTCTAATTGTAATAGAAGCACCTGGTTCACGACCGTGTTTGGTAGCGATAACAAGGCCCTCTACTCTTTGTAAGCGGTCCTTTTTACCCTCTTTAATACGTTGAGTGATTCTAACCATCATGCCAGTTCGTATCTCTGGCCATTTGGAAGAATCAAACTTCTTTTTAATGTCTTCAATAGTAATTTTTTTGACCATAAAATCTAATAAAATAAGCGAATCATCTCAAAAGCTGACGTATGTTAGCATAAACAGTATATTTTGCCAAGTATTTATGACTAATGAGCTATTTTCTGTAAGGCTTCCATTAAATCTTGAGGAAGAGGAGCGAAAAAAGAATAGTGGGTATTATCAAGTGTGAATTCAAGTCTTGAGGCGTGCAGAAATTGTCTTTTTAAACCTAAATCATCAAGGTTGGATCCATAAACCCTATCTCCAGCCACTGGTCTTCCTATAGTTAATAGGTGCACCCTGATTTGGTGAGTCCTTCCAGTTAAAGGTATAATTTTTAATAAACTATATTTGTTTTTGTATTCATGAAGAACATGATATTCAGTGTAAGCTTCTCTGATTTTTAATCCTTCTGCTAGTTCATCTTGTTTGGCCCGTCTAAACTTACCAAATGTTTTTGCTCTTGTTAGGGGATAGTTGATGTGACCATCTTTATCGTTAAAAATACCTATAGCTAAGGTTAGATAATTTTTTTGGAGCAAATGGGCTTTAAAAATATGTTTCAATTTCAAAAATGTATCTTGGTTTTTGGCAACAACCATGACTCCGGAAGTATCTTTATCTAATCTATGAACTATTCCAGGACGGAGTGGGTCTTCACCCACTTCTCGAATACTTGGAAAAGCATAGAGAAGATAATTTACTAAAGTATTATCAGTGATATTACTTAAAGAGGGGTGGACACCTAAACCTGCCGGCTTGTTAATAGCAATTAAATTTTGATCTTCGTAAATTATATCGAGTTCGCCCTTAATAGGTTCGACAACAAATAATTCTTTCTTTTTCTCTAATTGATCGACTAAAATAATGTCATTGTTTCTTACTAAATATTTAGGTTTAACAGCCTTCCCGTTTACAGTAATATTGCCACTATCGATGGCTTCTATAATTTGATTACGACTAAACTCACTAAGCTCCTTTTTCAAGTAGACATCTAAGCGCCTAGTCATATTCTCGTTCTCTACTTTTATTTCTTTCTTCATGAATTCATTTAAACAAAAAACGGCTATTTAAGCCATTTTTATTAGTGGGCGATAGAGGACTCGGACCTCTGACCTTCGCAATGTCAATGCGACGCTCTAACCAACTGAGCTAACCGCCCATTCGTTATATTAAAAACGCGTTAACTGTACCTCTCTTATTATACAAGAATTATATCCGTAAAACCATAAAACAAGCAAAAGATCGTTGGGTGGGCGTGATAGGATTCGGACCTATGACCCCTGCTTTATAAGAGCAATGCTCTAACCAGCTGAGCTACACGCCCACGGACAAACCGTCCAGTATCTTACTATTTTAAGCTTTTTTTGGCAAGATAGTTTTAACTATTTCTTCAAACTCTTCTTTTTCTAAAGTTTCTTTCTTTATCAATTCTTGGGCAAGAACTTCCAGAATACTCAGATTTTCTCTCAATAATTTTTCTGCTTGTTTGTGAGCATCATCTATTAATTTTTTAATTTCACTGTCTATAATTTGAGCAGTTTGTTCGGAATAAGTTTTCTCAGTCGATAAATCTCTTCCTAGAAAAAGCATAGTTTCTGATTTTCCTAGAGATAAGGGCCCTAGCTTATCACTCATACCGTAACGAGTTACTAAATTATGGGCTAGAGCTGTGGCCACTTCTAAATCATTAGAAGCGCCAGTGGAAACTTCTTTAAAAATAATTTCTTCAGCAGTATAACCACCAAGAAGAGTAACTAACTCAGCTTTAAATTCAGACTTAGCTTTGAAATGCCTATCTTCATTAGGCATTTTTAAAGTATAACCAGCTGCTTGACCGCGGCTAATTATAGAAATCTTTCTTACTGTATCAAATTCAGGATAAAAAGCGGTGAGAAGAGCGTGGCCAGCCTCATGATAAGCAGTAATCTTTTTCTCCTTATCACTAAAGACTGCGCTTCTTCTTTCTGGGCCGAGAATAACTTTTTCAATTGATTCAAGGATATCAGTATTATTGATAGATTTTTGACTTCTTCTGGCAGCCAAGATTGCAGCTTCATTCATTAAATTAGCTAATTCAGCCCCCGAAAAGCCAGGAGTTCTTTCGGCTACTTGTCTTAAATTTACATTGGTTCCTAAAGTTTTGCCCTGAGCATGAATTTTAAGAATCTCTTCACGATCATTAATACTGGGTAAATCTAAAGCCACTCTTCTATCAAATCTTCCTGGTCTAAGCAATGCCTGATCTAAAACATCTGGCCTATTAGTAGCTGCTATTACTATTACGTTAGTGGAGCGATCAAAACCGTCCATCTCTACAAGAATTTGATTCAAAGTCTGCTCTCTTTCATCGTGCCCACCCCCCATTCCAGATCCTCGCTCTCTTCCCACTGCGTCAATTTCATCTATAAAAATTATGGAAGGAGACATTTTTTTAGCGAGGGCAAACAAATCTCTTACCCTTGAAGCGCCTACTCCAACAAACATTTCAACGAATTCAGAAGCAGATACATGGAAAAAAGGAACTTGTGCTTCTCCGGCGACGGCACGAGCCAAAAGAGTTTTTCCTGAGCCAGGTGCACCAATCATTAGAACCCCTCTAGGAATTTTAGCTCCCAAATCTTGGAATTTTTTAGGATTTTTTAGAAATTCTACTACTTCAGCTAATTCTTCTTTAGCTTCTTTAACTCCAGCAACATCTTTGAAAGTTATACTATCTTTATCAGGAGTAAAAAATCTAACGTTGGCTTTCCCAAAAGAAAATACTTGCATAGCCCCTTTTTCACTTTGTTTAGTTAAGCTTTTAAAAAGAAGAAATACTAATCCTACAGGAAGAAGAACTTGCAGGAACATAACTACTATTTCCCAGAAATTTGAATTATTAACCGTAACATTAAGATTATTAATGGCTTGATCTGTTACACCCAACCCTTTCAGGGTTTCTATTATTGATACCCCTGTCTCTTTGGAGGTAAGAAAATTATTTTTGCCATCTTTACTGACAGCCGTAATATCTGTACTAGTTACATTTATTTTACTAATTTCTCCGAGATTTATTTTCTGGGCTAGTTCAGATAAGGTAATTGAATTATTTTGACCTTTACTAGAAAAAGAACTAATCAAAAAAGCCACTACTAAAACTAGAAACAGTATTTGGCTCGTTTGTTTCAAAATAGTGCTCCATTTCTGGGTATTTTTAATCTTGGGCATTTTTACTTTATTCATTTTGCAATTATAGAATTTACTTGGTAAGAACTACTATAGTCAAAAAGACTCAAAATAGCAACCAAATTAAAACCCCCTAGAAAGGGGGTTTAAAGAATCTTTTTAGGGCGTAGCTAGATTATTTATTAGAGCCTCAAGATTATCTTTTCCGGTAGTAATAATTAGATAATTATTATAGACGATATAATTCAATTCAGTATTTTTAGTCTTATAGGCAATATAACGAGCAGTGCCTCCTATTGGCAAGACCCTATCTTTAAAAGCGATAGTTGTTGGTTTCACAACTGCTTTTAAGAATAAATTGACTGATCCATCTAGCATGCCCTTCTTTTCCCAATTAGTCATGGCTGTTTTTACGGCATCGGGAGAAGTAACTTCTACCATGAATCCTAGGGTTGGGCCTAGATTCCCGTAATAAGCGTACACAGCATATCTACGGCTCAAATAACTAGATAAATCTGTTGGTAAATTTTTAAAAAGAGCCGCCATTATCTCACTAGAATCTAAGTACTCTCCTTTATAATCTATTCGAATTGGTTTTAAAGTATTAACGGGAGTAGCTTTATTTACTTCAGCCTTAATCATAGCGAGGATTGCTGTAGCTAAAGTTTTATTTGAAAAATTTACCGATAGAGAAGAGATAGCCAAAGGGGTATTAGCATTCCCAGGAATTTCTATATAGGGTGTAGGTGGAAGGGTGGTTGTGGTGGTAGTCACTATTTGCTCACAAACACATTCACCTGCGTTAGTACAATCATTTCCAACTCCAGTAGCAGTACAAGTGGGGAAATTGCTTGTATCGCATCCACATTTAAATCCAGTACCAACAATAGCAGGAGTCTTGGGTTTGAAAAATTTGGGCCAGACAAATTTATAAACAGCAAATCCTCCAGCACCCAAGATGACTAATCCTAAAATAATTAAAAGATAAGCAGGTAGTTTTTTCTTTTTAGGTGCTTCGGTATTACTATCTTCAGTAGGAGGAATATTTTCTACCGGTGTATTTTCTGATTGAGCAGGTGGAAAAGGATTAGGTTCTATCGATTGGGCAAAGGGGTTGATTGGTTCTTCTGGTTTAATCGGTGTAGCTTCTACCATAGGTGGTTGTTGGATCGGTGAAGCTGGTTGTCCAAAAGTAGCATTGGGACCTTCAAAAGATGGAAGAGAGCCTCCATTGTCTTTAAGAGAGTCTATGTCGCTATTCATTGTACGGATAAAAATATTATTCGGAGGAGGAGCAAAACGATTATCTTCTTGCCCCTTAGGATCGATTGGAGTGTTTGAACTAAATTGTGACCCAAAATTATTATTATCCATAATATATATTTATAGATACATTATAGGGTTATGAATATTAAAAGTCAAAAGAAAAAAACACTCTATCTTTCAAATAGAGTGTTTTCCGTAAATTAACTTTAATAATTTCTCCTCGGTGGACGACTACCACTGCCACCAAAATCTCTATGGGGTCGCGGTGTATAGGAAGAGGGGGCACTGCCATTGTTGGCTGGCTCTGGCATAGTATTAAATTCTTTCATGGAAAGAGATAACTTGCCATTTTCTACTTTTTTAACTCTTACCTTAACTGCGTCTCCAATTTTAACGACATCAGTAACATTATTAACATGCCAAGGAGCCATTTCGGAGATATGTAAAAGACCATCATGGTTAGCATCTAAATCAACAATAGCTCCGAAATCTTTTATTTGGCTAACCTTACCTTCAACGATATCTCCTTCGCTATAACTTTTGGTTGAATTATTAATCATGAGAATAGCTTTGTCGGCACCATCTTTATCAACGGCGGTTACATAAACAGTACCATCTTCTTCAATATCAATAGTAGTCTCTGTTTCTTTTATGATTTGATTTATATTCTTCCCGCCAGGGCCGATTAAGCTACCTATGACTTCAGGATTAATATGTAGGGTATAAATTCTTGGAGCCAGAGGAGATAATTCTTTTCTAGGTTCAGAAATTACTTGATACATTTTCTCTAATACTTCCAAGCGGGCTCTGTGAGAATTGGCAAAAGCTTCTTTAAGAATCTCTACGCTAACCCCGTCTACTTTAACATCCATTTGAATAGCATTGACGCCATTACGAGTGCCTGAAACTTTGAAATCCATATCTCCATGATGGTCTTCAGGTCCTTGGATATCAGTTAAGAGTTTATATTTTCCCGTCGAATCAGACATCATTCCGCAAGCAACACCACCTACTAATTCTTTAATAGGTACACCAGCGGCCATTAAAGCTAGACTAGTTGCACAGGTAGAAGCCATAGAGGTAGAGCCATTAGAAGATAAAACTTCGGAGACAGCTCTAATTGTATAGGGGAAATTTTCGGTAGTGGGTATCATAGGAAAGACACCTTTTTCTGCTAATGCACCGTGGCCAATTTCTCTCCTCCCAGGTCCTCTCATAGGGCCAGTTTCACCAGAACAATAGGGGGGAAAATTGTAATGATGTATAAATTTTTTAGTTCCTGTAATTTCCATACCTTGAATAGTAAGTTCGTCCCCGGGGGCACCCAAGGTAATGACCGAAAGAACATGGGTTTCTCCGCGCATAAATAAAGCTGAGCCGTGAGCACGGGGGAGTATATCTAAAGAAATTTCAATTGGTCTAATTTCCGTCAAGGATCTTCCATCAGGACGCTTTTCTTCTTCAATAGCCTTTCTATGAACTAAATTATTTATTTCTTCTTCTATGTATATATCTACCAACTTCAAATCATCACTACTCCATTTTTCTTCTTCTATAAGATGAGTATAGAGGTTATCCTCGATAGTTTTTAATTGTTCATGATTCAAACGTCTGTTACCGTCGTAATTAAAAATAGCTGATTCTAATTTGTCATTTAAAAAATTCTTAATAACAGCAGATTTTTCTAAAGGTAATTCGGCTAAAGGAAGAATTAGTTTTGGTTTTGCTTCGGCTTTAATTAATTCTTCTTGGAAATCAATTAATTTATTTATTTCCTCTTGAGCTATTTCCATACCCCTACCGATTATTTCTTCGCTGCATTCTTTAGCCCCACCTTCTAGCATATTAACTTTGTTGCGATTGCCAGAAACTACCATATCTAAAATCAAGCTATCCCTTTCAGAGAAAGCAGGGTTTACAATGAATTCACCCTCGGAAGTGTAGCCAATACGTACGGCAGCCACGGGCCCACCCCAAGGAATATTTGAGATAGATAATGCTGCAGATGCGCCTAAAATTCCTAAAATATCTGGATCATTTTCCTCATCTAAGGATAAACAAGTCACTATAATCTGTACTTCGCGACGCAGGTGACCATTAAATAATGGGCGGAGAGTTCTGTCGATTAAACGACCAACTAAAACAGCATTTTCAGAAGCACGCCCTTCACGTCTGACAAAACGAGAACCATAAATTTTTCCGGCAGCATAAAACTTCTCTTCATAATCTACACTTAAGGGAAAGTAATCCAATTCGAAACGATCATTTGAACCAGCAGTAGTTGTTACTAAAATAGTGGTTTCACCCATTTTAGCTATTAAAGAACCATTGGCCTGTTGGGCCATGTTATTTATCTCAAGATTAATCGATTTCCCACCAGAGGTGGTTGTATAATTTCTTTTTTCCATATAATTTTTTCAATTTTGTTTTTAATTCTTCTCCTCGTTTCTAACCCACTTACTTATATTTTTGCGTTTTACTTTCTAATTCTGAACGATGGACGCATTTTATTTGAAAACATTAAAAATTTTCCTGGAGTTTTATCTAAATCAATGAATTCATCTGCTAACTCTTTAAACTTGGAAGAGGTTGTTCGACCAAAATTAGCTACTACTATATTTCTTCCTTGTTGTCTTAAATATTCAATCAGAGGAATAAAATCACCATCGCCAGTTGCCAGTACTATTACATCCATTAGATTGCTGTAACGAATAGCATCTACGGCTAGACCTACATCCCAATCAGCTTTCTTAGTACCATCGGGATAGACTTGGAGATCTTTCATTCTCATTTCTATACCGGCATTAGTTAAGGCATCAAAAAACAGACTTTCGCCAGGTTCATCAGACTTAACAACGTAAGCGATGGCCCTCACTAATTGTCTGTCTTTAACGATTTCTTTTAAAAGATTTGCGAAATTTATACGCGCCTTGTAAAGATTTTTGGCTGAGTGATAAAGATTTTGCGCATCTATCAAGACCAAAACTCTTTGATATTTATTAGAGATAAGCATTAACTGATTTTAAAATAACTTTCAACAACAAACAATTGAACTATTAAGCATTCAAACCCAATTTCTTGACTAAAGCAGTATATTTTTTAGAGTCAGTCTTTTTTAAATAATTCATAAGCCTCTTTCTTTTAGAAACCATACCTAAAAGACCTCGACGGGAATGCACGTCTTGTTTGTGAGTTTTTAAATGTTTTGTAAGCTCTTCAATGGACTCGGTTAAGAGCGCTATTTGAACATTTGTGGAACCGGTATCTGTTTTGTGAACTTTGAATTCATCGATAACCTTGATTTTCTTTTGAGGTTTTAACATATCTCTTTTCTTTTGTTTACTTATACGTTAAATATTAACTTTTTTAGGATAACATATTTTATGTCTTTTAGCAATAAATGCTCTTGGAATCTTGCTTTAATGTCGCAAAATGTATAAACTCTTTATAGTAAAAATATGGTAGCTTTACTTACTTACATAACTGACTATCTCGACTATCTAGAGATAGAAAAAAATAGAAGCCGAAAAACTCGAGAAAATTATGAGCGGTATTTGAGACGTTTTACAGATTGGCTCTGCGCCGCTACTAATAAAAAAGAAGGACAACTAACACCGCAAGATATAACAGCTGATCTTATTAGACAGTATAGGTTGTGGCTTAATAGAGTAATAATAGAAGGAAGTGAAGAGAATCTTAAAAAAAATACTCAGACCTACTATATAATAGCCCTGCGTAATTTACTTAAATATTTATCTAAAAGAGACGTACCCGTAGTCGCAGCCGATAAGGTAGAGCTCCCTAAAATGCCCATGAGAGAAATCAATCTTATAAGCTCCGAGGAATTAGAGCGTCTTTTAGACCAACCCAATACATTAAATATTAAGGGCTTGCGTGATAAGGCGATTCTAGAAACATTATTTTCTACAGGTCTTCGTGTCTCTGAATTGGCTGGGCTTAAGAAAGATTCTATAAATTTAAAGACAGGAGAATTTTCCGTTAAAGGCAAGGGTTCTAAAATACGAGTAGTATTTTTATCTGATAGAGCTAAGGCGGCCTTGGCTAATTATATGGATAAGCGGCAAGACATGGAAGAATATCTTTTTGTTTCCACTGGGTTTAATCAAAGTAAAACTAGCGTGAAAGCACTAACCACTCGTTCAATAGAAAGATTGGTGAAATATTACGCCACTAGTGCTGGTATCACAAAAGATGTTGTACCTCACACACTGCGTCACGCCTTTGCTACAGACTTACTCCAGAACGGTGCTGATTTACGTTCAGTGCAAATGATGTTAGGACATTCTTCTATTACTACCACTCAAGTATATACACATCTAACCGACAAAGAACTTAAGGAAACTTACAGAGCCTTTCATGGCCGTCGCATGAAAGATAAATAAAATTAGAAACAAAAAAGAACCATATGGTTCTTTTTTAAGTAGTCCACTCAGGGGGATTCGAACCCTCAACCAACTGCTTAAGAGGCAGCTGCTCTACCATTGAGCTATGAGTGGGAAAGAATACCTGTTTAATCTATAACATTTAAAACCAAAAATCAATAATACTTTTAGACTTTTCGATACAGTTATGTGCCCCCAGAAGGAATCGAACCCTCACCACTGGTTCCGAAGACCAGTACTCTATCCGTTAAGCTATGGGGGCGTAAATTAATTCATGAATCTATAACCCATCTTATAATAGTAACTACATTTTGGCAATTACACTTGTAAAACAAGATTTAATTGCTTATAATTATAGAAATAAATTTTTAATATATGTTTGACGGTGGATTTAAAGGAGAATCTAATGAACCAAGTGACCTTACCCCTGAAGATGTAACACTTAAAACAGAGGGCAATGTTGAAGAGCCACAGGAGATAGAGGATATGGCTCGACTTTCTTTAGATATAAAGGAATTAGAAGCTAGTATTAATAAAGCCGAGAGATTACAAGAGAAATTTAAAGAAGATCCAACTAAAAAAGCTGCCTACGATCTTATTCAAGACGATTATTTAGAGGATAAGCGAGAAGAATTGGTTATAAAGAAGAAAAGATTAGAAGAATTAGAGGCAAAGAATGGATTTCAGGTCTTGGAAGAAATATAGGTCTGTGTATTCTAAATTGGCAGTATTAAAGCGGCTTAAGCCGCTTTTTTATTTCAGTTGCCTTTATATACACCTTTTCTCATATTATAACCGTCTTCTATTGACATAAACAAGCAACCTATGCTATACTCTACATTGTGAGGTGAAAAATGTAAATACAAAAAATTGTTTCTAGTGTTACTTATTCATTTTTCTCCTCTAGAAATCAAGCCTTATCTCCCAGTAAAAATCCGAATTTTTTCGTTGACACTACTGAATATAGAGTACTTTATATTAAATCGCTGATTTTTTAAAACAGCCCAAGGTCTCTCTTCTCAAGAGGCGGCAATTACATCCGCCCTAGATATGCTTTTTAAGCATCAATCTCTTGAGGGTAGAGATCTTGGGCTGTTTTTTGTTGGTTCAACTTTATGGTATATTATTTAGGAAATATGGCAGAGACTAAATCTAAATTAAATATAGAAATTCCTAAAGTAGTGCGAGAGGCATTGCTTCTTTTACGGACTCAAAAATATGAAGCCTATTTAGTTGGCGGATGCGTAAGAGATTTGCTTTTGAATCGCCCAGTTCACGATTGGGACATAACCACTAGTGCCAAACCGGAAGAAATCCAAAAGTTATTTCCTCATAGTGTTTATGAAAATCAATTCTTTACCGTCAATGTCATTACAGAAGAATCTGACCCTACTCTTAAAAATTTAGAGATCACTACCTATAGGAGTGAAGGTAGCTATTTAGATAATCGCCATCCTAGCGAAATCAAACCAGTGCAAACTTTAAAAGAAGATTTGTCTCGTCGCGATTTTACTGTAAATGCACTAGCCTTAGATTTTCCAGATAGACAAATAATGGATTATTTTGACGGGGAAAAAGATTTAGAGACTAAAACAATAAGAGCCGTTGGAAACCCTAACGAAAGATTCCAAGAAGATGCCCTAAGAATGATAAGAGCTATTCGTTTTGCTTGTTCCCTTAATTTTGAAATAGAATCTGAAACTCTTTTAGCCTTAAAAGAAAATAATCTTCTTCTTAAAAATATTTCTACCGAACGTATTCGCGATGAATTCTTCAAGATTATAATGACACCACGAGCAAAATGGGGAGTGCAAACACTTTCGGAAACCGGTCTTTTAAAATTATTTTTACCCGAGCTAGAAGAAGGAATTAATGTTACTCAAAATAAACATCACATTTATACTGTTTGGGAACACAATCTTAATTCTTTGGATTATGCAGTTTCCAATGATTATTCTTTGGAGGTAAGATTAGCAGCCTTGTTACATGATATTGGCAAACCACGTCGTAAAGGAGGCGAAGGCAAGGATGCCACTTTCTATAATCACGAAATGGAAAGTGCCAAAATGTTTAAAGGTATTGCCAATAGACTGCATTTTAATAATGACTTATATTCTAAAATATATACCCTAGTACGTTATCATGGCTTTCTTTATGAAGTGGATATAACTACAGATGCGTCACTCAGAAGATTATTAGTTAATGTGGGAAGAGAAAATATAGAAGATTTGGCCAAAGTTAGAGAATCAGATAGAATTGGTTCTGGTTGTGCTAAAGCCAACCCGTTTAAATTGCGCCATTTTCTTTTTAGAATGGAAAAAATTCTAAAAGAGCTAGACGGAGAAAACCCTAGCCTTAAAATGCTTAAGGTAGATGGAAACGACTTAATGAAAGAAGGCATTAAACCTGGTCCACGTTTGGGTTATATTTTGGGAATACTTTTAGAAAAAGTTATAGATGATCCAACAATTAATACAAAAGAAAATTTATTAAAATTAGTTTTTGGATTGAAAGAAAAAACTGATAGTGAACTTTTAACTCTTTCAGAAAAAGCTAAAGAAATATATAAAGAAACCCTAGACGAGTCGGAAACAGAAATCAAAAAAAAATATTATGTTGCCAATGGGAATAAAGACGGGTAGTTTGTTAAAAAAGGATTTCTATAGAGTTTAATTTAGTTTCCTGGGTGTAGTGCAGTAGTTAACACGCGGCGTTCGGGACGCCGAGATCGTGGGCGCGCATCCCACCACCCAGACTAGTTTAATAATTTTTTAACTGTTTCATTGAATTTGGCTCCTCGGTCAAATTCGTTTTTGAATTTTTCAAAGCTAGCGCACCCTGGAGAAAATAAAATAATATTATTTTTTCCTTTTAGACGAACGAGAGCTCCCTTTAAACAGTCATCCAAGTTTTCTAAAACTAAATAACTAGAACTGTAATGAATGCTATAAAGTGATTCTATTAATTCCCTTGTCCCAGAACCATTTAAAAGAATTAAATTATTTATTGGTAGATTGGCTTTAATTGTTTTAGCCAAGTCTTCATAATCTAAATTTTTATTCGTCCCTCCGGTTAGAAGAATTAAATTAACTCCAGTTCGTGAAAACCTTTTTAAAGCAGCTATAGTCGCATCTGGAGATGTACCCGCACTATCATTAATAATCGTGAGTCCATTTTTTTTGTAAACAATTTCTTGTCTTAGATTAATTTGGGGTAAGTCTTTTATAGCCGATTTGATATCTGTCCATGCCAAACCGTAAAGATGGGTTGCAAGCATAGCCTCCAGAAGATTCATTAAATTATGTTCTCCCCAATTATTTCTAAAATCTTTTATATCAAGAAGTTTAATTATTTTATTGTTTTCTTGAAAAAATAATTTCTGACCCGATACATATAAACCATTTAAACTCTTCGGTAATTTTTTAAGAGATGTAAAATATAGCTGACTTTTAGGTTTAAGAGTTAAGAAAAATTTAGTCCAAGGATTATCTTTGTTTAAGATTAGATAATCATTTTTACCTTGGCTTTTGAAAATATTTGCCTTAGATTTTGCATAAGCCTTCATCGTACCATAACGATTAAGATGATCGGGATACAGATTGGTAATAACAGCTACCCTGGGACCATTTTCCTTTACCAGTTCCAATTGCCAGGCGCCTAGTTCCAAAACTACCGATTGGCCATCTTTGAGGTTGTCTAAAAAAGAAAGCATGGGTACATCGGAAGAATTACCCCCTATAATAGTAGAAGCATTTTTTCTCTTAAGAATATGACCGATCCAATTAACAGTAGTAGTTTTTCCACGGGTTCCTGTTACGGCAACAATAGGATTGGTATTGAATTTAAAAAACAATGACGCTTCATTTTCGATTTGCCTTTTTGAATTACGAGAAACTTGGAGATAAGGACTTTCAAGGGGCATACCAGGATTAACAACGATAAGTTCATTGTTTTTAAAATCTGTCATCACATGCTTACCTAAAGTATATTTTACTTTTTGTTTGTGAGGTCTTATTTTATTTAAAGAAATTTTTAATTCAGATTCTTTCTTTAAATCAGTAACCGTAACCAAGGAACCGTGTTTTAAAAACCAATTAGTAGTGGCCAAACCACCACCTAAAATACCTAAACCAGCCACGAGAACCTTTTTACCCTTAACCAGGTTATCAATTTTATTTTCCTTATTATTCATGAAATTAATTGAATTATAAGTCACATTCTTTATTATTTGGCCAGTATAATATTTTTTATAGTTTTTTACTACTTTTATAATTAATGACTTTTATCATTTACTATATTGACAGCCAATTGATTATCAAGCTATTGTTATATCAAAAATACACATATGCCGATAGAAGCTCCCAAATTAGTTACCTCGATAGAAAAGACAAGCAGTGAGAAATCGCCTCTATTTGTAGAGAAAGTTTTAACACCCGAAGTTATTACTCAATTAAGTAAAGAAATAGTCCAAGTAACAGGAGTAAACAAAGGTTCATCAGAAGATGAATGGCGAGAAAAGCTAAAAGGTTCAGAATATTTAGTAGAAGCTGTTTTTACTTTACCTACAATCTTTGATGCAGAATGTACTCTAGAAAATATTAAGAAAGCTCTGGAGCAAAATAATTCTTTAAATCAAAGCGAGAAAAATACCTTAAGAGATAGTAAAATTGTAGCATTGCAAGATTTAGCGGAATCTTTAGGAATACTTTCAAAATATTTAATAGACCATTGCTTCGCAGAAAAAGAATTAGAGATTTTCTGGAAAATTTATGAAACATATAGCATTGAGAAAGATATGTTTCCCACCTTTGAAGGAATAAGGGCGGGCATTATAGGGCAATCGGCCTCTTATCATTTGATTAAAAGTTTGGGTCTAAATTGTTCTCTCGCTCATCCAGACGAAGATGCTTTCCAGGGAACTGATTTTATTATTAGTAACAGCGGTCGTGCACCTGATATAGGCAGATTACAAGTAAAACATAAACACGAATCCGCTAGGGTAGAAATGATCAACGTTAAAAGCTATGATCCAACTTTTGCCGTGGAAACAGAATTAGATACAATTAACGGTAGACATTTAGCTCATATTGTTCCTGACGAATCACTTGCTAATTTAAAAAACAGTTGCAGTCCTGATGAATTTGCTTTCTATCTAGAACTTCCCGATAAAAATCCAGACGGATCTCTTGCCATTAATAACATTTCAGGGATTCCCTCAGAAACTCTTGTAAAAAATTTTAAAGTCGAAAGTGATATAGCTTTTAAAAATATTTTTGTCTTACAATAATATGACGTTATTTTTTATTTTTCTAGCCAATTTTTTAGTTAGCCTAGTTTCCCTTGTAGGCTTTGGGCTATTACTCATTAATCACAAAAGATTACTGGGTTTGCTTTTATCTTTAGTTGCTTTTGCTGCTGGAGCTCTTTTAGGCGATGCTTTTGTTCATATTTTACCAGAGAGCTTTACAATTTTAGGTGTTATGCCTACTTTCTTGATGACTCTTATAGGATTTAGCACATTTTTTCTTTTAGAAAAATTTCTCCATTGGCACCATTGCCCAGAAGTAAATTGTGAAGAAAATGATTTTGCCAAGCAGCCTCTTAAACCCTTAGCTAAGTTAAGTCTTATTTCCGATGGGGCTCATAATTTTTTTGATGGACTAGCTATAGGTGCGAGTTTCATTGTTAATCCTAGCTTAGGATGGATAACCACTTTAGGTATTTTAATTCATGAAGTTCCCCAAGAAATAGGAGATAATGCTATTTTAATTTATAGTGGTCTTCAAAAGAAAAAAGTTATTTTATATAGTTATTTAATAAGTTTAACTTCTGTTTTCGGAAGCCTTTTAGCTTATTTCTTAGGAGTGAAGATAATGAACTTAAATAATTATATTTTACCCTTTGTAGCTGGCAGTTTTATCTATTTAGCAGCTTCCGATCTTATACCAGAGCTCAAGGAGGAAAAGCACTTTGGTCATTTTATTTTAGAATTTTTCAGTTTTTTACTAGGTATTTTAATAATGTTTATACTCTGGATGGCCCTAGAATAGAGCCCATTTGACAGAGAATATTTTAAGTGGTTAAATATGGGCACTCCAAGTAAAGTTGTTGGAGTGTTCTTTTACATCAAAATATTAGTTAAAGGAGGATAATTTGGAAGAGTTAGCTGTTGCTGCTCCGAAGTTTGACGAAGAGAGGGCAAAAAGAAATCCTAAGTATCTGAGTAAGTATACAGTAAGATTTGTTCGAAAAGTATCCAAGCATTATCCGGTGGAATCTCCACAGATTATTTGTTGTCAAGGAGACTATCCACCATGTTTGCATGTTGTAAGGCATGTTACAAACAAGGGAATCATGATTGCTCCTTTTCTGGTTTACTCACCAGTAAACTGGAAACTATCTCAAGAGTTTTGGGATGAGCAACTGAACAGTCTTCTGGGTATCATGAGAGACATGCTTAACCACACTTGCTAATCTTATATCTATAAGAAAGGAGGTGATATGCCGGATCTAGTTCAAGAAACCATTGGGCTGATTCATGCGCTTAGTGGCGAGCAAGCATCGGAAGGTATTACTATACCCTCTGATCCTTTCAAAGAAAAACGAAAGGCCCTCTTGGACAAAGAAATCTTTTTTATTCAAGAAATCCTTGCTAGTCCAGATCACAGGGTTTACGTTTGCCCTTGGATCCCGAAACGTTACGGGAATGAAGCAGACTATGTTCTGGAGATTAGTGATGGGCTGGTTGATATCAAGCTGTATTATCGGCCTGATCATGGCAGACATCTTTATCAGAACATCGCTGCTGCTTTTTCCAACTGTATGGCTGTCTGGAACTCTTTGCCAGTCACGTGTTCCAATACGCACATGCGTGTTCGCACGGGATGTTTCAATTACAAAGGAGTTCCTTACAGCATTTCAGAAGAGAAAAGTGTGGGCAATCGTGTTTTCAATATAGACCTACACTCACGTTTCAACATGGATCAGTTATCGTTTTTGACACACGATCTTGTTATCAAGATCGGTGAGGCTTAATACTACTCTCGAAAGGAGACTTATGAAGAGAAGTGATACTCCCAAACCATGCACTCTAGAAAGAGTACAAAGCAGTATTAACTACATGCGTAGCCAACGTAACTGCAAATATTCAGATGTGGATCTTCAAATGTCAGAAGGTCATACAGAGGTTACGTTCGTTGGTATGGGGATACGTGTTCTGAACAATCAAAAAGTAGCTTGCTTCTACATACCCACAACCTGTACGAAAAGAAAGTATGTGGAAGACAGAGTCAACGATATCCTGGATAAGATTGAGGCCTCAAGCGGAGGGGGTGATAACCTGTGATTAAACCAATTTCGAAAGAATTGGCCGATGCTGGACGTTTGAGCCAGATGGTCCGTTCTCGTTTGAACAAATGGGCACATGGAGATGGTGAAGAAGGAATAATAATCCGTTTTTCCATCCATACCACCATCAGTGGCTCAGGAGTATTCCCCCTAAGTGTGGTTCCGTTTCACGATGAAGATTGTGAAACTATGGTCATCCTCTCTGAATGGAAGAATGAAGAGAGAGGAAAGGGGGAAAGAGAAGAAGTCAGTTTTATGATTCAACTCAAATGCCGACAGGGATTTGTTGTTAGTGCATCGTTAGCCGATGCATTGGCAAATCAAGTGTCGGTCGATATGGACGGTATTATCGACCAAAAGGAGTATGGTGGCGATGATATCTCCTAGGGTTGAGATCGGCTCCAAATTCTTCGTAAGAGAGGAATCAACAAGAACAGAACATATTCTTGTTCTTGGAGAATCTTCCTCACAAAACAGCGAAGAGATCGCTGTCTCTAGCCCTATAGGAAAAGCTTTCTTGGGCCGGGGGATAAACGAGAAAGTTGCTGCCAAAATTCAAATTGAAGGGAGGTGGGAAATTCTCAGCATCGTAAGTGTAAGAGCGTAAGTTCAAACAGTACTTCATGGAGGGGCGTCTATCCAAGGCATCCCTCCTTTTTTATTTTATAAGTGACGTGTGTTAGAATAGTTTCACTATGGAAAACAAACTTTACGATTTAATAATAATTGGTTCTGGTCCAGCTGGACTGACGGCTTCTATTTATGCCTCTCGTTACAAAATGAGTAACATGGTTATAGGTAGTTTACCTGGGGGGACAATTACCGAAGCGTGGGTAGTAGAAAACTTTCCGGCTTTTAATAAAATTCCTGGAATGGAATTAGGTCAAAAAATGTATGAGCATGCTAAAGAATTGGGAGCAGAAACGATTTTAAATGATGCTAAAGATATTTCTTCCGAAAAGGGTGTTTTTAAAATTAAAGTGTCTCAAGACAAAGAATATTTAGCTAAAAATATTTTAATTGCTACTGGTAGCCAAGCTCGTCGTTTAAATTTACCTAACGAAGACAAATATATTGGTAAAGGCGTTGTCTACTGTGCTACTTGCGATGCTTATTTCTTTAAAGGAAAAACAGTAGCCGTTATTGGAGCCGCTAATAGTGCAATTACGGCTGCCTTACTTTTAAGTACATTAGCGGATAAGGTCTATATGATATATAGAAGCGAGAATTTGAAAGGTGATCCAGTTTGGATAGATAAGGTAAAAGAAAATCCAAAAATTACCCTCATTCCTAACACAAATATAACGGGGCTTTCAGGAGAAAATAATTTAGAAAAAGTAACCTTAGATAATCCGTACAATAATTCAACCGAACTAGCTGTGGATGGATTATTTATAGAGATAGGTGTTGTACCCAATACTGTTTTAACCAATAAAATTGGTGTTTCAACTGACGAGAAAGGATATATAGTAGTCGATAATGCTCAGGCTACCAATATTTCAGGTATTTGGGCAGCGGGGGACATCACCAATAATTCTAATAATTTACATCAAGTGATTACTGCCTGTGCTGAAGGGGCCGTGGCCGCCAATGCCATTTTTATGTCTAAGGAAAGAAAAGCATAATTTAGAAATTCAGTTATTTATTTAAAATTATTACCGTATGGCTTTATCTATTGGAATAGTCGGCTTACCCAATGTAGGAAAATCTACTCTTTTTCAAACCCTAACTAAAAAACAGGTTGATATTGCTAATTATCCTTTTTGTACCATAGATCCTAATGTGGGAGTAGTAGCTGTTCCGGATGAACGTGTAGATAAATTAGCTGTTCTTACTAATTCAGTGAAAAAAATTTACACCACGATTGAATTTGTGGATATAGCTGGTCTAGTTAAAGGTGCTAACAAGGGTGAAGGATTAGGTAATAAATTCTTAGCCAATATTAGAGAAACAGATGCAGTTTTATACGTCCTAAGAGCCTTCGCTAAAACAGATATTATCAATACCGAGGATTCTATTAATCCAATTAGGGATAAAGAAATTTTGGATACTGAATTAGCTCTAAAAGATCTAGAGACAATAGAAAAACGCTTACGGGAAGTAGAGGGAGAAGCTAAATCTAATATAAAAGGAGCTCGAGAGGAACAAGAGACCCTCCTGAAAGCTAAAAGTTTTCTGAGCGCTGGAGCAATTCTTTATGGACAAGCCTGGGAAGAAGACGATTTAAGATGTTTAAATAGTTATCAACTCCTTACATTAAAACCACGACTTTATCTTTTAAATGGTAAAGATGAAGAAGTCCCCAATAGTATTTTAGAAAAATTTAAAAACAATAATTGGCCATATTTAATTATCGACGTTTTAACCGAATTCGAAGCTTCAGAATTTAGTCGAGAGGAAAGAATTGCCTTAGGACTCCCGCCGGATTCCGAATTAGATATGCTCATAAAAGAATCTTACAAACTTTTAAATTTAATTACCTTTCTCACCACTGGTCCAGATGAAACTCGGGCTTGGACACTTAAAAAAGGTCTTGCTGCTCCCAAAGCCGGAGGAGTTATTCATTCAGATTTTGAATCGCATTTTATTAAAGCTGATGTTATCAATTGGCAGAATCTTTTAGATAAAGGTGGCTATGCTAAAGCTCGTGAAGAAGGCCTTATTCGAACAGAAGGTAAAGAATATATAATTCAGGATGGAGATGTAATAGAAATTAAACATAACGCCTAAAGAACTCTAAAACTTATTTAGTATTTACTGAATCGCAACCTTTATGCTATAAATGAAGATACGCGGGTATAGCACAGTGGTAGTGCGGCAGCTTTCCAAGCTGTTTACACGAGTTCGAATCTCGTTACCCGCTCTATTAGGTTTCAACTTTTAGCTGTATTTAAATGCGCTTAATCAAAACCAGTTTATCGCTTTTAACCGTAGGTATAGTTATTTTTTCCTTCTTTGTTTTATGGAGTTATTTTAATACTCCTACTAATTTTTTAGTTAATCCAAAAATAATCCCAACCACTACCACTACTAAACCAGCAGAAGTTTCCTTTCTGGCTGTGGGAGATATTATGCTTTCTCGCGGAGTGGCCTATAAGATTGGTAAACATACCCCTGAGTATCCTTTTGAAAAAACTAAAGATATTTTATGGAAAAGTGATTTGGTATTTGGCAATTTAGAGGGGCCAATTCTCCAAGGACGGGAAATAAAAGATGGTGAGATGGTTTTTAGAATAGACCCTAATCTAGTTTCGACTTTGTCTGGTAGTAATTTTGGTATATTTTCTTTAGCCAATAATCATATTCCCAATTTTGACGAAGAGGGAATTAAAAGTACTATTACTAAACTTAATTATCAAAGTATTTATACGGTAGGAGCTGGTAAGGGGGAAGAAGCCTATCAACCAACAATTATTAATGTTAAAGGTATTAAAATAGCCTTTTTAGCCTATACCGATCCTATTATGGTTCCTGTAAGTTATGGGGCTAGTGAAGAGCATTACGGCACAGCCTTTATGGACAGCAGTCGCCTCGATAAAGATATTACAAGCGCCAAGGAGAAAGCTGATTTAGTAATTGTTTACATGCATTCGGGGGAAGAATACGAAACTACACCTACTTCGCGTCAAACAAAATTTGCACGTGCAGCCATTGATAGTGGTGCCCATTTAGTCATAGGCAGCCATGCACACGTGGTTCAATCAATAGAAAAATACAAAGATAAATATATTGTTTATGGTTTAGGCAATTTTATTTTCGATCAAATGTTTTCTCTACAAACACGCCAAGGAGTTATGGCTAAATTCATTCTTACCAAGGAAGGAGTAAAAAGTTTAGATTTTGTGCCCTTCCTTATAAACGATTATTGTCAGCCCACACCCGTAGTAGGAGCTGATGCCACTAAAATTCTTAAATTACTTAAACTAGATTCTTTATCAAAATAATTCTTTACAAAAAACTTTAGTTTGCTAAGATAAACTCAATTTTACATTAAAAAAATGAAGGAAGAAATAAAAACAAAAACCCCAGACAACTCTCTAGGCAATACCTGGGACTGGGTTTTAGATATAGCTGAAAAAATAGTTGAAAATATTGATCATTACAATGAAGCGAAAAAATTAATGATGGCAAATGATGGACGAGAATTTACACCCACGTCCCCAGAGAGTCTTAAGAATTTCTTATATAGTTCCATTTTGAATAGTTTAAAACAAGAAATTCAAGATTACGTACATAAAACAGAATCGGTTGACCTTCTCTGTCGCGAAAAATCATGTGAAGACGATGAGTCTAATGGCGAAGAAGCCCTTAAAAAATCTCTCAGTAATCAATGGGAACTCCATTGCCGGATTATGCATGACCTTACTCTCCTTGCCGAAAATTATTATAAAGCTTTTGGAGAAGCTGAGTGGTTCCGTTCTTTTTTAAGTGATTCTAGTACCGAAATCAATCCGTCTCTCTTTTCTCAAGTAAGTGAGGAAATTAGTCGTGAATTAAATGCTAGGAATAATAGTTCTTCTAATCCAAATTATGATCCAAGAATATCTGGTGACATGACAGAGACTTTAGATAGAGATTCTGTAAGTAATTGGGCTAAAACAGTTTATAGTTCTCTAGTCAAAACTAATTAAATTTTCTAATTATTAATTTAAACAAAGCATTCATGCTTTAAATTATTTAAATGTACAAAACAGTTGGCACTCACTTTTTAATGGATTTTTGGGGTGTTAATGCAGAGCTCTTGGATGATAAGAAAAAGATTTTAGCCATCCTGAAAACAGCTGCACAAAAAACACATAGTCAAATACTAGGGTTCAAGGCACATAAATTTAGTCCTCACGGCTTAACAGCCGTTTTATTGTTGGCGGAATCTCATATTTCGATTCATACCTACCCCGAACACAATTTCGCTGCTCTCGATGTTTATACTTGCGGGAATCATACTACCCCAGAGAAAGGGGTAGCCTATTTGAAAACCTCTTTCAAGCCCACAAAAGCCAATATTCAAAAAATCAAAAGGGGCTTAAATTAATTTTGACATTCTTCTACAAGCGTCTATACTTTAATTAATTAAGTTAAATTATAATATGGCTAAAAGAAATATTATTTTAATAATCGTTCTTGCGGCAGTAGTTTTAATTCTTTCTGGAGTTTTGGCCTATAAAAAGGACATTCTTCCTACTGGTGGCTACATCTATATTCTTAAACCCTTACCCACCAAAGTACCTGTGTTAAATGGACCAATGTGTGGTTGGTGCGGCAATAGTTGTGTTAATTGGAAAGTTACTAATGCTAGAACCACTCGTTGTGCCGATGTGATGCCTCCTGGTGGAGCTCAATGTGTAGCCGAAAACAATGCCTGCGTTTTAAAGGGAGGGAATTTCCAAACAGAATAAAAGATTAATAACCAAAGACTGTTTCAAAAACAGTCTTTTTTGTTTTGATTTTAGTTTGTGATAGAATAAGGAAAGTTCCCTCTAATCTGTTTGTTTCATGAATCAATCCGTATCTTCAAATAAAAATATACGCATCCTGACAGGGGATAGGCCCACGGGTAAATTTCATTTGGGTCATCTTTTTGGTTCATTACAGGAAAGAATTAATTTACAGAATGAAGGAGCCGAATGCTTTTTCATTATTGCCGATTATCAGGCTATGACCGATAGGCTAACAACTAAGGAATTAGAGGAAAATATTTTAGAAGCAGCACGAACCTATTTAGCCCTAGGGATTGATCCAATAAAAAGTCATATCTTTGTTCAGTCTCAAATTCCTGAAGATGCAGAATTGTTTTCATTGTTTTCTATGATGGTAAATATGGGGCGATTGGGAAGAAATCCCACCACTAAGGCAGAATTTAGAGCTGCAGTATCCCAAGGATTTACTGGAGAAAATCAAATGTCACTAGGACTATTTTCTTATCCAGTCTTTCAAGCCGCCGATATTTTATTGTTTAATGCGACGACTGTTCCTGTGGGTGAAGATCAATTACCTCACCTAGAGCAGACAAAAGAAATTGCCGAATTTTTCAACAAACATTTCGGGAAAGTATTTAATATTCCCAAACCTCTTATTACTAAGGGGGCTCGTATTTTAGGCCTAGATGGAATTCAAAAAATGTCTAAAAGCTTGAATAACTCTATTTATATTTTTGATCCACCCGAAATCATAACAGCTAAAATAAAAAAAGCTCATACTGATTCAAATACTGATATTAAGTATGACCCTCAAAATCGTCCTGGACTTAGCAACCTTATAAATATCTACAGTCTTTCTTCAGGAATAAGTATTAAAGACATAGAAAAAACTTTTGTAGGGAAAAATTATAGTCAATTTAAAGAAGCCTTAGCAGAAGTGCTTATCAAATATTTGGCACCTTACAGGGATAAATACACAGAACTTCTTAAAGATGATAGAAAAGTTAAAGAAGCTCTTAGAGTAGGAACTGAAGTAGCTAAAATTGAAGCCAAGAAAACTATGACTGCAATAAAAAGCGCTCTGAAGATGGATTATAAAGAAATTTTTAATTCCTAACTATTAGAAATTAGAAATAAAATATTTAACTATTTTAGGATTTCGACTATAGAATGAAACGGCTCCCTGTCTTGTGAGAAGCCGTTTTTTATGTTAAAATTGAATGGCTTAACAAAGAAAATTTTATGAATATTAGCTGGCTGGGAAGCGGTTTTGTCCGTTTAGAATACAAAAATTTATCGATAGCTGTTAATCCTTATACTGAAGTCGAAACTGGGGTAAAACCACCTCGTTTTAAGTTTGACTTGGCAGTTCTCTCTAGGCTCGAAGATGTAGCTACCAATCCTTATGTGAGAAATGTGGATAATACCCAGTTTATTTTAGCTGGTGATGGTGAAATTGAAAAAAATGATGTGTTTATTCTTGGGTTTTCCATGAACCAAGAAGGTAGCACTCCCAAAACAAAAAATGGCAATATTTTTGTTATTAAAGGAGAAGATATTAGTTTGGCTTATTTAGGCTGTTTGCCAGAAGGCAAATTAACTTCCGCCATGTTAGATAAAATAGGCACAGTGGATGTTCTCCTTGTTCCCGTAGGGGATGGCGATAGCCTAAGTGAGAATGAAGCCATTGAAGCTATTAATAACTTAGAACCCAAAATAGTTATTCCCATTAATTACGCCTTGCCAAATTTCAAAACTAAATTAGATCCTCTGGATAAATTCCTTAAAACTTATGGAAAAGAACCTGCTTTAAGGGATAAAAAAATTACTCTTAAGAAATCCAATCTTCCCCCCGAAACACTTCTGTATATTTTAGAACCAGAATTGTAAATTGAGATTTTAATTATACGTATGGATAAAGAAATACTTCCCGAAGAAGTAAATAAAAATATTAAAAATATGGACATGGCAGAAGAGCTTAGCTCTTCTTATTTAAGTTATGCCATGTCTGTTATTGTGGCTCGTGCTTTGCCCGATGTTCGAGATGGTTTAAAACCAGTTCAGAGACGTATTCTATACGCTATGAACGAAATCGGTCTTACTCACAGTGCTAAAACTAGAAAATCAGCTGCTGTTGTCGGTGAGGTGTTAGCCAAATATCATCCTCATGGTGATACCGCTGTTTACGATACGATGACTCGTATGGCACAGGACTTTTCTATGCGTTACCCTACAGTTCACGGTCAAGGAAACTTTGGGTCTATCGATGGGGATTCAGCTGCTGCCATGCGTTATACAGAGGCCAAGTTATCTGCTTTGGCCGAAGAAATGTTGGCTGATATAGAAAAAGATACTGTTGATTTTATTCCGAACTACGATAATACAAAAAAAGAACCCACAGTTCTTCCTACTAAAATTCCCTACCTTCTCTTAAATGGTACTTTAGGTATTGCCGTAGGTATGGCCACCTCTATTCCTCCTCATAACTTAGGGGAAGTAGTTGACGCCCTTCTTTATTTAATAGATAATCCCGATTGTGTCACCGAAGATCTTTTAAAATATATTAAAGGTCCTGATTTTCCTACCGGTGGAATTATTTATGATAAAAAAGCTATTGCCGAAGCCTATAGTACTGGTCAGGGTAAAGTAGTTACTCGGGCTAAAGCCGAAATAGTAGAAATGAAAAATGGTGAAGAGCATATTATCGTTACCGAAATTCCTTTCTTAGTTAATAAAGCAGAACTGATCAAAAGGATTGCGGAATTAGTAGAGGAAAAAACTCTCGAAGATATTAAAGACCTTAGAGATGAAAGTGACAAAGACGGATTACGAGTTGTCATTGAACTCAAAAAAGGTGTTGCCTCCAAAAGAGTCTTAGCTAAATTATATAAATATACAGAATTAGAAAAAGCTTTCTATTTTAATGTAGTAGCCTTAACTGATAATGGCTTACAGCCCAAGATATTACCTTTAAAAAATATTTTAGAAGAGTTTCTGGCTCATAGGGCCATAGTTGTTAAACGTCGCACAAGCTTCCTTTTAGAAAAAGCCAAAGCTCGAGCCCATATCCTTGAAGGTTTGAAAAAAGCTCTCGATCATATAGACGAGATTATTAAAATTATTCGTGCTTCAGATAGTAGAGAAGAAGCTGTCAAGAATTTAATTAAGAAATTTGATTTCACTGAATTGCAAGCCAATGCCATTTTGGAAATTAAATTGCAGAATCTTCCTAAACTAGAAAGACAAAAGATAGAAGATGAATTATTGGAACAGAAAAAATTAATAGCTGAATATACTTCAATTCTTAAAGATAGTAAAAAACTTTGGAAAATTATTGAAGAAGAACTCACTACTATCAAAGCCAAGTATAATGACCCTCGTAGAACCGAGGTAGTGAATCAACCAGCCGATTCTATCGCGGATGAAGATCTCATACCTACTGGTGAGACCTTTATAGCCCTATCTAAGAGTGGCTATATCAAGAGGCTTCCAGTCAATACCTTTAAAACCCAAAAGAGAGGTGGTAAAGGAGTAATAGGCTATGAGGTGAAAAATGAAGATGACTTCTTGGAAAAAATAGTGGCTGCCGACTTATCTGATTATCTTTTATTCTTTACTGATCAGGGGAGAGTCTTCCAGGTACGCGCCTTTGAAATAGGCGAGGCCTCTCGTACGAGTAGAGGTAAGCTTATTCAGAATTTCTTGGAATTAGGTAGTAATGAAAATGTCACTGCCATTTTAAATTACAAGCCAGAAGATAAAGGTAAGAATCCCTATCTCATTATGGTGACTAAGAATGGCGTGGTTAAAAAAACCGCTATCAAAGAATATGAAAATATGCGTCGTACAGGACTACTGGCTATAAAGCTAGCTAAAGGCGATGTTTTACAATGGGTAGGTTTTTCTGACGGAGGAAGCGAATTAGTTTTTGGCACCCATAATGGTCAAGCTATTCGTTTCGGTGAAAAAGATGCTCGACCCATGGGTAGAGTTTGCCAGGGAGTTAGTGGCATCAAATTAAAGAAAGATGATTACGTTATTGGTACTATTATTTTGAATGCTACTACTATTAAAGAAGGAAAAGCCAAGATAGTAGTCATTACCGAGCATGGTTATGGTAAAGTAAGTGATATTAAGGATTACAGAAAACAGAAACGTAGTGGTAGTGGTATTAAAACCCTTAAGATTACACCCAAGAATGGAAGCTTAATCTCTCTCATGCTCTGGAATGGCGAAGAGGAACTGCTTGCTATGTCTAAGAGCGGTCAAACAATCAGAGTCCCTTTAAGCAGTTTACCCATCTTAAATCGTTTAACTCAGGGCGTCAGGGTTATGAAATTGGATGAAGGAGATAAAATTAGTAGCGTTAGCCTGGTATAATAAATAACACTCGGAGAAATCCGGGTGTTTTAATTTGCGCTAAATTCCAACTAAGGTATAATGTATCTATATTAAATTATCATTATGCTTTCCGATTTACATCCAGAAGAATTAATAGAGAAATTACCTCTAGAGCCTGGCATGCAGGTAGTAGATTTTGGTTGCGGCACAGGATTTTTAGCCATTCCTATTGCTAAAAAGATTTTACCTGGAGGAAAAGTTCTGGCCATAGATATTGTGCCAGAATATTTGGAATCTTTAAAACTCAAAGCCAATAATTTAAATCTTAATTATTCTTTAGTCACCAAATGTGTAGATCTCACTTCGAAAGAAGCCACAGGACTAAAAGAAGATTCTGTCCACGGCATAGTTATGGCTAATGTACTATTCCAAAATAATGCTAAAAATAAAAAGATAATTCTAGAAGAAGCCAAAAGAATTTTACGTCCAGATGGTTTTCTTCTTTTAGTTGATTGGCGAAGCGAAGAGTTGCCACTAAGTGATAATATCTACCCTCTAGAGAAAGATTCTCTCCTGGGATTATTAGCTGAAACGGGCTTTAACTTAGCAAAAGAATTATCCCTAAAAACTACTACTCAAATTGCTTTTTTATTCTCTAAAACTATTTAAATTAATATAGCATGCCATTTCAATCTTTATACCCACGTCAAAAAATAATTTTAGGTGTTTTAATATTTGTTGTACTCATAATTATAGGAGTTGGGATTATTTTGCCCAGAGTAGGAAAAAATAAAGTGGTTTCTGGACAGCTTTTAGTTTGGGGACTAGATTCTAAACAAGCAGTCGCCCCATTAATAGATTCCTTTGTTACTCGTTACCCCAAAGTAGAAGTAGTTTATGAAACTAAAACAGCCTCTACTTATGAAACAGATTTAATTAACGCTTTTTCCAGGGGTCAGGGACCAGATGTATTTGTCATTAATAATACAAAGATAAATGAATATTTTCCCTATATCTCTCCCTGTAATCTAGGTGGCTCGACTGAAAGTATAAACGGCTGCTTTTTAAAAAATAAAGCTTATACTAAATCGCAATTAGAAAGTGATTTTCCTGACGTAGTTTTAGATGATTTTAGTGGTAACGGAGAGCTCTATGGATTACCCCTTTCGGTTGATACTTTAGGACTCTATTACAATAAAGATTTCTTTAACAAAGCCAATATTGCTTCACCCCCAACCGTGTGGGATGGTAAAAGCACTCTGAGCGTGGAAACAGTGGCTCGCAAATTAAGATTATTAAAGAGTTTAGTTTTAACCGGAGCTGGCATAGCCCTCGGGGGAGAATCAGGCACCATAGAAAATGCCAATGACATTTTGGCTCTTATGATGATGCAGAAGGGGGCTGCTCTAGAAAATAGTGTGGGTGAAACCATTTTTGATAGTGGGGAATCTTTAAGCCCATCCACTAAGGCTCTAAGCTTCTACATAGATTTTGCTAATCCTAAATCTACTAATAATAATTATAACTGGGGCCAAGGAGTTACGGCTGCCAATGCTTTTTGGCAAGGAAAAACGGCTATGTATCTGGGATACTACAGAGATAAAATTTTTATAGATAGATTTGGTGGTGACTTAAATTATGGTTACACTAAAATTCCTCAATTTGTTTCTGCAACCCAGACTGGCAATACTGTTAATTATGCTAATTATTATGGCTTTGTAGTTTCCAAACAATCTAAGCTTATTGATCCTGCCTGGCAATTTGTTATGGGTGCTACAGAAAATGATGTAGCTAATCGCTACTACCAAGTAACCAAAAATCCACCAGCCAAACGTTCTCTTATAAGCGCTACTTTAAATAATGATCTCTCTGGTGTTTTTGTGCAACAGATTCTGACTGCTCGTTCTTTCAAAGGCCCGTCTCAAAAAATTGTCATAGAGGCTTTTGATAGGATGATTTACGACGCCTTGCATGGGGTTGCCTTAAGCGAAGCTGTGAGCAAGGCCGCACGGACCATCAATAGTTATTAATTAAAAATTAATAAGCATGCCTTCGATTTTTAAAAAAGTTTTTACAGTTTCAACATTAATAGGGATGTTAATCATGCCACTTTTAGTTGGAGCCGTAGGTGAAAAAGGACTTGTTCCCTGTGAAGCGGGTAAATGTACTTTCTGCGACTTACTCACTATGTTGCAGAACATTTTGAACTTCATAACTAAATATGTTTTAGTAACTGGTGCTATTATTTTTCTTGTGGTAGGCGGATTTAATATGATTACATCTGGTGGGAATGCAACCAAATACAAAAAGGGATGGGATATCATAAAAGCTACTCTTATAGGAATTATTATATCTTTCTCAGCTTGGTTTTTAGTCAATACTGTTTTAAATATTTTGGCTGTAAAAGAAAATGGGGAAGGGATGAATTTACCTTGGGATAAAATAGAATGTAACTATATTAGTCCTAAAAATACTTCCGGTGGTGGCGATGCAGATTTAAATGTAGAATAATTTATAAAATCTTATTTTATATGTCTAAATTTTTAATATTTGGTCTCATTAGTTGTTTAGCTTTACCGGTTCTAGCAGAGGGTACCCTTGATCTAAATATATTCACTCCTGGAGATCTGGAAGCCACTATAAATCGAGCATTAAGTCTTCTGTGGATAATAGCCGTGCCATTAGCTGTCATCATGCTTCTTTGGTCTGGAATAGAATTCATCACGTCAGCTGGCGACTCTAAAAAAGTAACTGCGGCTAAAAATAGAATTAAATATACTCTTATAGGTTTAGTAGTTATGCTACTAGCCAGTGGTACAGTTGCCCTGGTGCAAAGTCTGTTTATAGAAGGATAGAATAAATTTTATTTGACAATCACGGGTGTTCCTATTACAATAAATCTATATAATAAATTAATTAAAATAATTTTATTTGTATGAAAAAATTAATCGTAGCTTCGTCAGCCATTATAGCTTTTTCTCTTTTGCTAGCTCCCGCAGTTTTTGCAGAACCTGCTTGTTTAAATACTGATGTTGGTTGCTTACCAAAAACAACGGTTACAAATATAGATGGCTTACTCAAATTTTTAACAAAAGTAACTAGTTGGTTATTTATAGCCCTTCTTTTCATGGCTTTCATCTTTATCATTATTGGTGGCTTTACCTATGTCAGCTCCAAGGGCGATCCTAAAGCCATTGCTTCTGCCAAAAACTATATTATCTATGCTTTGATTGGTGTAGCAGTTGGAGTATTAGCCAAAGGACTTGTTTATCTGGTTTGTAGTGTTCTAGGAGCTCAATGCCCAGTCTTTTTCTAATATTTATTGAGATTCAAAAAAACCGCCTTTAAGGCGGTTTTTTAGTCTCTGTGCCGAGGAGAGGACTCGAACCTCCACCCATTGCTGGACTGGCTCCTAAAACCAGCGCGGCTACCAATTACGCCACCTCGGCAGATGGCTGACGTTTTCGATTATAGCACAGGGAACTAAAAATATAGAAGGGGATAGGTACTTTTTACACATATTGACAATAAGATTTAATTCTGTTTTAATATGAGTGAGTAGTTCCAGAACATTACAACTGAATTATACACACGTGGAGGTGTGTGAATGAATAATGGTAAAAAGTACCATAATAACAAAATCGAACCGCTGATTGTATTATTGTTCGTTGTCGCCATTCTTTTCCTACTGTTTTCTGGTCACTGGGGAAATTTCCCCATGGCAAAGTAAAATCATATCTAAGGAGGATCGGATATGTGGGATATTGTTCTGATTGCTATCGGCATAGGGCTATTTGCATTAGTGATCTATGCCATTACTCACCCTCATCAGCAAAGGGGGGATTTCTACGATAACAAACAGAAGAATCGTGATGATGCTCTTACCTATCTGGGTAAGCATCCCAAGCGGTAAAAGGAGGAACGATGAAACAATTCTTTGATTACTTCTGTACCATCAGTGGTATTGCGGCGGCTGTTTGGTTGATCTATTTGGGAATGAAAAATGATCCCAATATGAAGCCAACCATTCATCGTCCCAGTAGTAAGTTAGAAAAGGATATGCGGAAGTCTGCTGCAAGTGGCAAGTGGAAATAAGGAAGTCCTATGAGATATGAATATGGGCAGTTAAGATTTGCCGAAAAGATCATCTCATGGCTCATGACCATTCTATTCTTTATTGGAATTTGCGCCTGTTTGCTCACTTTCGTCTGGACATGGTGCGCAATAGGCTATGCCATGGGCTATGTCTCGTCCATCTGGGTTTTCGGGTGGTATGGAATACCCCTGATACCCCTTGTCTTTTTAGAAAAGTTACCATGCGTGCAAGCAATTCTTCATCTCCTAAGTGAAAAGATGTTTCCCTATTAGGGAAACATACAAGTACATCAACCGCCGAGAAGGTAATACCTTTAAGGCGGTTTTTTTAAATAACAAATTAGTATATTTGTAAATTATATTCTCTTGACACTAAAAAAATAATTGTGTATACTGCCACGTCGCTTTAAATTTATGAGACAAATTTAAAACAACAAACAGCTCTTTTATAGTCTCACAGCTCTTTATGTACTACATTTTGTAGTATGAGTTTCGCCAATTAAATATTGGCAGAATGTCTTGTTGTGCAGGTGGGGTTTTATCCCCCCTGTGCCAACGGGGATGGAAAGGTGATTTTTATTTGTTCGATATAACTGCTTGACTTTAAAAGTAAAATAAGTAACAATTACATTACAAAAACCTGCTTATCGAATAGTTACCGGACGGCAGCGTGCTTGGGGCAACTCGAGCTAGAAAGCGTGGTTGGAAAAGGCCCTTTTGGGCCCTTTTTTATTGGAAATCCCAGCGGTCTTGCATATGTTTTTTAATTATCTCAATATACTTTTGATTATCGGCTTTAGAAGAATCACAGGACCTATTGATAGCCCCTGCAACCATATCGGCTAATTGAATTAATGGGTTTTCCTTAGAGTCCACCAATCGACAGTTTTTAAGAACGTGTCTCTGTTCGTTATTTAACTGTTTTCTTAAATAACTTATCATTCCTTTTCTGAATTCCTTGCTGCCACTACCATCTATTCTAATACTGGCGCCAATAATTGTATTATTGTTATTTTTGAGCGCTTCTTTTATACAGTAACTATAAAAAGACTCTTTGTTGTTTCTTAATTCAGGACTGTAAATTTTTTCTTTACGAACAACCAAACTTCTTATTCTAAAATCAAAATTATTTATTGTTTTAAAGAACTCCTCCTTATAATTATTATTTGTTTTGCAAAATTTAAACTCTACGTCGTCAGGAAGTTTCAACTTACGTTTTAAATTTTTAATAGCAACCGAAGTATTTTCGGCTTGAAGATTATCGTCAAAGATAACTATAGCAATTACGAATACTTTAGTAGAGCCACTATCTAACTTAAAACCTGGATCTCCCGAATCATCTATAAACGCCAACATATAATTTTAAAATTGTTTATAGTATAAAATTATCTCACAAACATAATTAAATGGTCAATTATCTTAAATCTTTAAGAGATTTTAAGACCTTAGTTTTCTTACTCGCGACCTCTTTTCTGCTATTTTCAACTTGAAAACGCATCCTAGAATCTTCCCAGGAACGAAGCATATCTCTAAATAATTCACTTTTTGACAAATACTGTCCCTCCGATAAAATACCGTCAATTCGCTTAGCGATTTCAGGGGTAACAGAGATACTCATTACTTTGCGATTAGCCATATTAGTGTATTGTATTACTTTGTAATACAGATTAACGCAATGAATAATTTCTGTCAAGTGTTTATAAGTGATAGAATGTGTCTATGCTAAATCTAGAACAGAAATATTTTAAGAAAGGGTATAAGCAAATTTTAGGTGGGGATGAAGCCGGCAGGGGACCACTAGCTGGGCCAGTTTCTGTGGGGGTAGTTTTAGCTACGAAGGAGACCTTTAAAGGATTAAAGAAAGATTTAAAGGATTTTCCAGTAAGAGATTCTAAAAAACTTTCTTCCATGCAAAGACAGACAATTTATAATAAAATTTTGACCCTTCCTTATATAAGGTACGCCCAAGCCTTTGAAAGTAATAAAATAATAGATAAATTTGGTATAGAAGAAGCTACTAGGAGAGCTTTTGATAAATGCTTAAAAAAGTTAAAAACAAAACCTGATATTATTCTCTATGACGGCAATCGCCCCATAGATAAGAAGCTTAATATAGAACAGATACCCATTATTCATGGCGATGACAAAGTATTTTTAATATCCTTAGCTTCTATAATAGCCAAAGTGGTCAGAGACACTTATATGATTAAGCTTTCTCCCAAATACCCTCATTATTCTTTTGCTACTCATAAGGGTTATGGCACGTCTAAACATATTAGGGCTATAAGGAAATATGGCCACTCAGATCTTCACCGTCTAACTTACTTGAAAAACTTGTAACGAAAGAAGGGTTCATCCGTCTATACTAAGTATAGAATATTTGTTGTTGAGGTATCTTTACAAGACTTGACAGCCCTATGATTTATGCTAACATTAACACCGTAAAGTCACCTGCGTCTACCGAAAGGAGTACGCAGGTTTTTTGATTTTTAAAATATGGAACAAAACAATATCTCTAGAGTTTGCGTATATGTAGATGGTAGTAATTTCTATCATATCGTGTTGAAGAAGTTGGGCGTCAAAGACACGGAATTTGATTACGAAGCCCTAACTAAGTATTTGGTAGGAAATGAAATTCTTGGCGAAAGCGGGAAACGATATTACGTGGGAACAGTTCAAGCCCAAAATAATATACCCAATGAAGCATTTTCCAGACAACAAGCTCTTTTTACTTATCTACGTTCCCATAATTGGGAGATAAAACATAGTCCCTTAAGGAAAAGGGTAGAAGAGGTAGTTATTGATGATAGGATCGATGCCTATGAAAAAATAAAAGCCATAGGCATTAATATTATTAAAGTAGAACGTTGGAGGGAAAAAGGTATAGATGTTAAACTTGCAGTTGATTTGATGGTAGGTGCCATAGACAATAAATATGACACTGCAATTGTTGTTAGCTCAGATACTGATTTAGTCCCTGCCATTGATTGGGTCAGAAAGCGTGGGCGTAAAACGGTTGAATATGTCGGCTTTTCTATTCCCGATAAATATAATTCCGAGAATGACACTAAACCGACCAATTCATTGATTAAAGCTTCTAGTCTCACTAAAGTTTTGCTGTCAACTGACATAGAGTCTTTTATTCATAAAAAACCATCAATTTCGCAGTTATAAATAGTGTCCAATATGATTATTTAAAAGGTAGTAATTTAATCGTTTATTGAAAATTTAAACCTTGAACTTTGGATTTTCCCTGTTTTGTGTAACAAAAAGGGGATTTCTCCGTCTTAACTAGTATATGGAAGAAAAAGACCTAATTGAGCAGTTAAAAGCCTTAAAAAGCATAAAGCCCGATGAACATTGGGTTTTTGCCACCAAAATGTCTCTTATGAGACAAATTATGGCCAAGGAAAGGGACTTAAATCCCACCTTTGCTAGCTTTTTAGGAAGCCGCTCTATGAAACTAACCTACAGTTTAGTTGTTTTGGCTATGAGCCTCGGTGGTTTCACTGCCTTTGCCAAGAATTCTCTTCCTGGAGATAAGCTCTATGCTTTTAAGCTTTCTGCTCAAAAAGCCATAGTAGCTATTGCTCCTCAATCTCAAAAAACAACTTTGAAATTAGCCTTTGCTCAAGATAAGATTATGGATTTGCAGAAAGCTAAGAATCCCGCTATGGCAGAAATTTTAGCCCAAGGAATTGCCGCTGATTTAAACGAAGTATCCTCCAGCATAAAAAGTGAAACTAATCCAAGAGTGGCATTATCTACTTCCAAATCCGTTAAGACAAAAACAGAGAAGATGCTTTCCTCTCTTTCCACTGCTCCTTCTAAAAGTCAGGATGCTGCCCTTAAAATTGCTGAAAGCGTAAACAAAACCGATGCCCAAGCTTATGCCATTATGGTAGGAGCTCAAGATAAAATTACTTATTGCCCTTCTTATATATTGGATGAATTTAATCTTATAAAACTCTATCTTACTAATATAGGTCCTACTAGTGAAAATTATAACGACCTAGCCATCAGATTAGCTGAAGCTAATTCTGCCCTCTCTTCTCAAAAAGCTGACCAATGTATAGATTCTCTAGTAATCCTTGATAAGTTAGTAGCCGATTATAAAATTACCTTAACCCCTTCAACTACCGCCACTACTTCTCCTGTCACCACCGAGTAGAGTTCTCAATTTACAAACCACATTGATATTCCAGATTCTATATTCTTGCGTTCTGTTCCCCCAGTGAGAGTTGTGCCATTTAATTTTGTTAGCAGAATCTTGCCTATAACCATTAAAAGTTACAAGCAAGAATTAAGCTAAAGGCGTTCTGGTCGCCTCTAATAAGACGACTGGTTGATAGAAAACCTTCCGTCGAGTACAAATTTTGTGTAGGGAATTCCCACAAAATTTATCTCCAAGGTAAATTGTTTGTTATAAACCTTTCTGTTACGTATAAAAATTTACGTAACGGACAATACAATTAATTACAAATGAAAAAACTTATTTCTTTATTAGTTGTAGCTGCTTTCGCTCTGACTTTGGTTCCTGTTGCCAAGGCTGATCAAATCTCTGATTTGATGGCTTTGATTGCTTCTTTACAGGCCCAAATCGCTGCTTTACAAGGCACTGCAACCACTGGCACCACCTGCTTCGCCACCAACTTAAAACTTGGTATGACAAGCGCTGATGTCAAATTACTCCAAACAAAACTTGGTGTAATCAATACTGGCTACTTCGGTCCTTTGACCTTAGCTGCCGTAAAAACTTTCCAAGCTGCTAACGGAGTACCTGCCACTGGTTTTGTTGGTGAATTAACTCGTGCTCAATTGAATGCTAAATTCTGCACAGCTACCACCACCCCAACCACTGCTACTACCGTAGCCGGTGCCGTAGAAGGTACCTTTACTGTTAAATTAGCAACTCAACCTGTTTCTAACTTATCTGGCATTAATGCTGCTGCTGGTATTCCAGTATACGGCGTTGATGTTACCGCTAAATACTCTGATGTCACTATTGATAGGTTAGACTTACAGACAAAAGTAGAAGTTGGTAGCTCTAGCTACAACCCCTCAACCCTTATAACGAAGATTGGAATCTATGATGGCTCCACACTTTTGATGGAAAAGTCTATTGCTGCTTCTGATTTCGTTAAAGATAGTGCAAATGTTTGGTATATTCGTTTAGCTGGCATTAACTTCAAAGTTGCCAAAGACGTTACCAAAACATTAACTGTTAAAGTAGATACTATTGGTACATTTGATACCGATAGAACCTTAACTATCAACGTTTATGGGACTCAGGGTATCCGTGGTACAGATGGAGTAGGTTTAAGTACCTATGCCGCCTTAGCCACTACTAGAGCATTTGTTATCAGAAAAGCTGGTAATGCAACTCTAGCCGCTACTAACAATGTTAACACTCCAAAGGCTAGCAATGTCTTTGTGGATATTAACTCCGGTGTCAACGATGTAGATTTAATGCATTTTGATGTTAAAGCTACAAAGGGAGATGCTAAAATTACTAGCTTAGCAATTGTTCCATCAGATGCGACAGTCACTGCTGCCCCTTCTTCTTACAAGCTTTATGATGGTTCTACGCTAGTAAGCAGTATATTAGGAACAGCCACTACCTTTACAGATTTGACTATTGCCGTATCTAAAGACACTACTAAAACCTTGTCGGTTAAAGCTGATTTTGCAGCCGCTACCACAACTGGTAATTTGATAGTTACTTTAGCTGCCAATGGTATTTCTTATGAGGCCACTGATGGTTCTACAGCCACCGTAGGAGCAACTTCCGTTACAGGTAACACTGTTACTCTTGATAATTATATTCCTACCTTCACTTTTGTGAGCGGTATAAATACTATTACCAATCCTACAACTGGTAGTTCTTATGCTACTGGTGTTATTACCTTTAAGGCTAAGGCTAATGGCGGTGCATTGACCAAATTAACTACTGCTTCTTCTGTGATCGGCGCCAATACTATTAAAATAGTTGCCGATTTCGGTGGAACAACTAAAGCGGTTGATAGCGCCATAGTAACAGCCACACCTGATGCCAATACTCCAGATGGCAGCGAGACCACTTATGTAGTAAGTGCTAGCGTTGCCTCTAGTGTAGCTAAGGGTTTCGTTAAGTTCTATATAGATTCCATTGAAGCCTCTATTGCTGGTGGAACTGCCAATACCGTGCACTCTGGTATCTTTAGTGATTACAAGACTAACGACGCTAACTTACAATAGTTAACTAAATTGTCTTAACTAAAAACCACCCATAGGGGTGGTTTTTAGTTTGAGTGTTTTATGATATATTGGGCTTATCTATATTATAGCTTAATATATGAACAAAAAAATATCTAATGCACTTTTCTGCTTAACCGTTGCATTAATTTTAACGCCCATGTTCGTCGTGTCAATTTTTCTATACCCATTTTCGGCAAATATATATCTTATACGGTTCTTAATTACACTCGTTCTTGGAATAGGTATTTGGCAATTTATAAGGAACCCCAACATTTATGCGAATTTCTTTAAACGCACCAATTATTTAATATGGTTACTCCTAATTATTATTCTAGCATGGTTCATAAGTGCAATGATTAACCATACTGTGTTTATAAGCCTTTGGTCTACAGCAGAGAGAGGAGTGGGGCTCATTACTTGGATATATCTAACTATTTTAGTCGTTATACTGAGTGTAAATATCAATAAACACGAAAAATGGCTCACTTTATTTAAGGTATCTACAGCCGCTAGTATAGTAGTTATAATTTTAGCGACACTGAGCTATTTTGGACTTTATTTAGATAAAACTTTTTATCATACTAGATTAACTGGTACATTTGGCAACCCACTTTTTCTAGCTAGTTATTTACTCATCCATTTTTTTATTACTGGATACCTGTTATTAGACGAATATAAAGATAACGGTAAATGGAATTGGGTCTATATAGCACTTGGAACCATACAGCTGATAGGGATTATTTGGTCGGGATCACGAGGGACCCTTTTAGCGCTCGTGATAGGAGTGGTCAGCCTGTTAATTATTTACTATATTACAGCTAAAAACAATTTTATTAAGCGTTCTGCGTTAGTATTACTCATAGGTCTATCCTGTTTAATGGTGTTAATCCTATCCCTTAAAAATATTCCAACTATAAAAAATAATCTAATCCTAGGTAGGTTTGTTAATTTTTCCCTTAGTAAAGATGCTAGTTTTCAATCCAGAATGATTAATTCTCAAATAGCCCTCAAAGCCTTTAAACAAAAACCAATATTTGGTTGGGGACCAGAGAATTATTTTGAAGCTTTTATCACGAATTACAATAAAGAATTCCAAAAAATTGATCCAGGAGAACTAGTTTTTGATAGAGTACATAATATGCCCATGGAAATCCTCGCGACAGGAGGACTGCTATTAGCCATTCCATATACTATATTTTATCTAGTTATTTTTTTGATAATTTACAAAATTTGGAAAGCCGATGAAAATAATAATTATCCAATATTATTTTTTGCAGCCTGTTTTTTGTCCTATTTTATTTCGAATATATTTTTATTCGATACTCCGATATCCCTTCTATTTCTATTTATTATACTTGCATATTTACTTTCCCTTTATTTAAACCAAATTAAAAATTCTGAGGAAATTTTACATCAAATATCTTATAAAAATTTCTCTAATATTTGCCCAAGAAACATTCTAATTATAACCACCATTAGCATTTGCATACTCATATTGAATTGTGAAACTACTTTCAAACAATTTCTATCTAGTCGCTATTTTGGTTTAGCAAATTATTATATAACGGGGGGCAAGACCGTCGAAACAGTTAAATATCTTCAACTAGCCCAGGGGCTATCTCCATATATATCTAAAGATGGAATAAGGGTCGGTAAGGTGGATGTAGCTACATATGGCGCGTCTTTCAGCAATGATGATCATGATAAGATTGTTCATATTCTAATTAATATAGCCAACAAGACAGTTCCATATTGGAAAAATACAGGAGGGATGCTTGATTATCACAGGGCTACTCTTTATAACAATCTCATTAACCCTACCAAAGAAGAATTATTAATTGCTGAAGGTATTTTATTTTCTCTTACAAAACAATATCCAGATTACATACCCTATACAAATGGACTTACCGAGACGTATGCCCTAGAAGAGAAATACAAAGAGGCTATTATAGAGGCGGATAAAATAATTACATTTACTGATTATTATTCTGATCCTTATTGGTATAAAGGAGTTTCTCTTAGTGCCCTTGGAGATCAAGAACAGGCATTTCAAAACCTTTACGCAGCCCTTGAGAAGGGTTACATGGTAGATAAAGATAATCTTAATAATTTGATTAAATTGGCCGTTATATTAAATAGAAAAATAGAGTTGCCAATACTATATAAAACTGCTATTAGTTTAGATTCTAGCAATATTCAACTTTACGCCTCTTTGGCCACTGCTTACCAAAAAATAGGGGATTATGATAATGCACGAATAACTGCTCAAAAAATGTTAGAGTTAGACCCATCCCTAAAACCTCAAGTAGATGCCTTCCTTAAAACTTTACCCACAGAATAAACTAGGAGAACTTTCAAGACTGTCCTTATTGGTAGTCTTTTGTTTTAGAACAATTTACTGTAGTATTGAAGTATGATTTCTGTCCTACAACACTTCAAATCTGACCTTCTTAGCAATAAAACAACTAGACAAACTGTAGCTAAAAATGCTTTTTGGCTTACAGTTTCTTTAGTCGCTAGTAAGATAATCAAATATTCTCTTATTATCTATGCAGCTCGTTTTTTAGGAGCTTCCGAATATGGTACTTTCAATTTTGCAATGTCTTTTGTAGCTCTTTTTGCTATCTTTTCCGACCTAGGAATCAATACTCTTATTTCACGAGAAGTAGCCAAAGAGAAAGAAGTTAAAGTCAAGCTTCCCACTATTTTTACCTTAAAGATTGCTATAAGTATTGCTACCTTTATTGCTATTGCCATTATTTCTTTTTTAGTTCCCCAAACAGAAAAAATTAAAACAGCTATTTGGTTAATAGCAGGATTTACCCTCATAAATGGCATTTCTAATTTTCTCTACAATTGTTTTTATGGCAAGCAAGAAATGCAATATCAGACAATCACTGAAATAGTTGAAGCTCTTGTTTGTACTATTTTGGGCATCTATTTTATCTCTTTAAATCCTCATGCTTATTCACTAGCTATTGCTTATGTGATTTCAGCTCTTTCTGGTTTCATTGTAATTACTTTAATTTTTAAACATAAATTTGGGGATATTCTAAAACCAACTGTAGACAAAAAAGAGTGGCAGAGGATTTTGACTATGGCTTGGCCATTGGCCCTTTCGGGTATTTTTGCCACTATTTATACTAATACTGATTCTACTATTCTGGGACTCTGGAAACTTTTTACTCAAGTCGGGTATTACAATGCTGCTCAAAAAATAATAGCTCTAGCAGTTATGCCAGCAGGTCTTATAGCTACGGCATTTTTTCCTGTACTTTCTAGACATAGTGAAAATGATAAGCCTAAAACTCAAAAGATTTTTGATTATCAGAATATAATTCTTTTAGCGATAGCCATTCCTATGATTGTGGGGGGCTCTATTTTAGCCAATGGCATAATTACTCATATTTACGGCGAAACCTATTTTCCAGCCGTTTTAGCCCTTAAAATCCTTATGCTTATGGCAGGTCTGAGCTATCTTTCTACATCTTTTGGCAATATCTTATTAGTTTACAATCAACAGAAAAATGCCTTCTGGGCCTACTTTTGGGGAGCAGCTATAAATGTTCCCCTGGACATCTTTTGGATAGCCAAATGGGGTTTCTACGGCGCTGCCTGGGCTACAGTAGTTACTTCTTTCTTGTCTATGATTTTGTTAGCATATTTTGTTAGAAAACACACCCCTTTAAAACTCGTCGATTGGTCTTTAACTAAATATTTAATTACAATTATAGTGGGCAGTATTCTTATGGGTTTCGTTCTTCTTAATTTGGCGAGCCACAATGTGAATGTCATTATTAAAGTGGCTCTAGGCGTTTTAGTTTACTTTGCCTGTATTAGTATATTTTATTTAGTTTTGAATCATAAATTAGCTATCAAAAAATAAGTATGTTTAAAAAAATATTAGTTACGGGCGGAGCAGGATTTATAGGTAGTCACTTAGTGGATGCCCTTGTCAAGGAAGGACACGAAGTTATTGTTGTAGACAACCTCTCTACTGGTAAAAGGTCTAACCTTAATTCTAAGGCTAAATTTTATGAGGTAGACATAGGTAGTTCTAAATTAAAGGATGTTTTTAGGAAAGAAAAACCTGAATATGTTTTTCATTTAGCTGCCCAAATAAATGTAAGAAAATCAATAGTTGACCCCATAGAAGACGCTAAAACTAATATTTTAGGAAGTCTCAATCTTTTAGAAAATTGTAAAAATTACAAAGTTAAGAAAATAATTTTTTCATCTTCTGGAGGAGCAATTTATGGTGACACAAAAATCATTCCTACCCCTGAAACAGTTATACCTCACCCTCAGTCACCCTATGCTATTGCTAAGTTGGCCGTCGAGCAATATCTAGACTTTTACTACAAAGTTTATGGTTTAAACTATACCATTTTGCGCTATGCCAATGTTTATGGCCCACGACAAGATGCTTGTGGTGAAGCAGGTGTAATTGCTATTTTTAGTGAAAAAATAAGACAAAATAAACCAATTACGATTAATGGAAATGGTAGACAAACACGGGATTTTATTTATGTAAAAGATGTTGCCAAAGCAAATATAATAGCTATTACAAAAGGTTCCAATAATCTTTATAATATAGGTACTGGTAAAGAAACAAATATTAATAATTTGGTCAAATTAATTAAGTTTTCTATTTATGGAAATAAACCAAATAGAATTCTTAGAATTAAATACAAATCCAAGGTCAATGGTGAGATATCTAGAAGCTGTCTCAATATTAACAAAGCGAATAAAGATGGTTTCTTAAATAATAGTATTAATATATTTGAAGGGTTAAAAGATATGTTATAAAAAAGGGTAGCATCGGTTTGTTTTTAAATATTAAATTCTCAATATAAATTAAATATAAAAAATGTCAGAAAATAATACAAAAAATGTCAGTGTGGTCGGTTATGGTTATGTTGGTAAGGCAATGGTTCAAATGTTAAAAGATCATTTCAATGTTCTAGTCTATGATCCCGGATATTCTATTAAAGATAATTATGAAAATATCAAGTTCTGTTCTTCGGCAGAAGATTTACAGATCGGAGAATTAGGTATTATTTGTGTTCCTACGCCACAATCTAATGATGGTCATTGCGATATCACTGCAGTAGAAGAATCTGTAAAGAGACTGAATACTCCCGTAATAATGATAAAGTCTACTGTATCACCAGGTACCACAGAAAAATTAAAAAAAGAAACTGGTAAAAGAATCATTTTTTCTCCAGAATATGTGGGGGAAAGCAAATATTATAATCCCTACTTTAATAATGACATGAAAGCCATACCATTTTTTATAGTAGGTGGTGATAATGAGGATTGCAATTATGCTTTGAAATATATGGTAGATATATTGGGGCCCACTAAACAATATTATAAAACCACTAGTTTGAACGCAGAGGTGATTAAGTATATGGAGAATTCTTATTTTGCAATGAAAGTTACTTTTGCCAATGAGTTTTACAATATTTGTAAGGCACTTGGCGCCGATTGGTATTCTGTAAGAGAGGGGTGGCTTTTAGATCCAAGGGTAGAGAGAATGCACACTGCTGTATTTCCAGACAAAAGAGGATTTGGTGGTAAATGTTTACCAAAGGATACATCTGGGATTGTGTTTGCGGCTAACGATGCTGGTTACAAGCCAGAATTTATGGAGGCAATGATAAATAGTAATAAAAAATTTATCAAACAAAATGATTAAAAAATATTTGCGAAATAAAATTTTACAAATAAAGGGTGAAGATTTTCAAAAAGAATATTCAGAAATATCCGGCATTAATAGTGATAAACAATTAGCAATTTTTCAAAAGGAAAATCTAGAAAAGTTAATCTTATACGCTTATAAAAATGTACCTTATTATACCAATATATTTAAAGATATAGACTTAGTACACAATGAGAAAGTTGACTTATCTAAATTCTGTAGCATACCTTTATTAACAAAGCAGATGCTGAGGGAACATTACCAAGAATTGATTTCCAAGGATTGTGTCCAAAAAAAGTCATATTGCAATTCATCAGGTGGGTCTACGGGGGAACCAACAAAATTCTTGCAAGATCGTGTATATCGTAAATGGAGCAATGCTGCTAGTCAATATTATTATCAAAATATACTAAAAATAGATGATAGAGATGTTAGGAATATAGTGCTTTGGGGTTCAACTAGAGATTTGTTTGAAAATAAGGCTAGTCTTACCCAAAAAATAAGCGATTGTTTGAATAACCGTATCATGCTGAATAGCTTCAAAATGACTGAAGAGAATATGAGTAGTTATATTAATATTATAAATTCTTATAAGCCTACAATAATCAGAGGTTATGCAGGATCTCTATATGGATTATGTAAATATGCAGAAAGGAATATCCTAAAAATCTATACCCCCAAATTAATTATTAGTGCGGCAGAGACCCTTAGAGACGATATGAGAGAAAAAATAGAACAAATATTCCAAACAAAATTATATGATTTCTATGGATCAAGAGAAACCTCTTCCTTGGCCGGAGAATGTAAATTTGGTTTTAAGCATATGCTTTCATTTAATCAATATATAGAAGTAGTAAATGATGTGAATTGTTCAGTTAAAGTAGGCCAAGAAGGAAAAGTGGTTGTTACCACATTACATAATTATTCAATGCCATTAATCAGATACGAAATTGGGGATACTGCCATCTTGGGACCCGAGAAATGCCAGTGTGGCAACATATTACCGACGTTTGCAAAAATTACAGGAAGGATAACAGATCATTTCATTCTTCAAAATGGCACCATTATTCCTGCCGAGTATTTCATTCATCTTATAGGAGTAATTTGTAATAAAGGATTTATTAAACAATTTCAAGTAATTCAAGAAAATTATCAAAAATTAAGGATTTTAGTTATCCTTCAAAGGGCAATGGATGTGATAGAGAAATTGGATATTGAAAATAAAATAAAACTTGTTATGGGGCAGGATTGCCAAATAATCTGGGAAATTGTTCAAGAAATACCCAAAACATCTCAAGGTAAATACGTGTATACAAAATCATTAATTCATTAACGAGAAAATGAAAGTTGCAATTATAAGCGATGATAAATTAGATTATAACCGGAATATACCATTTAGTCCGTCTCAAAAGTATCCAGAATATCCTTTCTCAGATATTAATAGCAGCCATAATTCTTGTTATGATTCTATTAGAAATCTTTTTGTAAGTCTCAATTTGGATTTATGTAATTATAATACGCCCAACTGGAACCCCCTGGGTTATATTATAGGGCCCAATGATACGGTTGTTATAAAACCAAATTTAGTTGCGAGTTTTGATACTCAAGCAGACCCCTGGTCAGAAGCATTAATTACCCATAGTTCAATCATCAGGGCAGTTTTGGATTATGTTTATATTGCCATGAAGGGTTCTGGTACCATTATAATAGGTGAGGCACCATTGCAGAGCACAAACTTCCAAAAAGTTTTACAAACGACCGGGATAAATAGTATACTTGATTTTTACAATCAAAATGGATTCGTTAATCTTAAAATTGTTGACTTCAGAACAGAGTTATCAACTAAAAATAAAATTGGACTACTAACAAAACATAAATTAGAAGGAGATCCATTAGGATATACAATTATAGATTTAGATAAGGACAGTGAGTTAGATACTATCATTTCAAATTATAAAGAATTTCGAGTAACAAATTATGATAAAAGTAGGATGAAAAAACATCATAATGAAAAACATAATGAATATTTAATACCCAACAGTATTCTTACCGCCGATACAATAATTAACCTCCCCAAATTAAAAACGCATCGAAAAGCTGGCATGACGTGTTCATTAAAAAATCTTATTGGTATTAATGGCTCTAAAGATTGGTTGCCACATCATAGGTATGGGTCGGTAGAAGAAGGCGGAGATGAATATTTGCATAAAAGTAAAAGAAAAAAAATACTTACAAAATTGAATGAAATGATAGATATTCAACAAAATACGCTTAAGTTTCTTATGTTAAAAGCTATTTACTATTTAATTTATAATTTTAAATATATAATTCCTTTTAGAGATTCTTATTTTGAAGGCAGTTGGTATGGAAATAATACAATTCCAAGGACTATCACAGATATAAATAAAATAGTGTGTTATGCCGACAAACATGGTTCAATGACAGATCAAATTCAGAGGAAAATATTTATTGTCGTTGATGCAATAATTGCAGGAGAAGAAGAGGGGCCATTAAAACCGGCACCAAAATACTGCAAAACATTAGTAGCCGGAGAAAATTCAGTTGCCGTAGACCTAGTTTGCAGTCAAATAATGGGGTTTGATTGGACAAAAATCCCTACATTTAGATATGCTATGGATTCCAAACGATATAAACTATTTGAAGAAAAACCCAATAATATACAAATACTGGCAAATAATTGTAATAGGTTCGAAGACCTTATAAAAAAAATCAATTTTCATTTCGTACCATCAAACGGTTGGAAAAAACATATAGAATATGCAAAGTAACAAATTGACCATACCCAAAGAACTAGTCAAGAATCTTAATAGTAAGGGATGGAAGGCTTAGGGAATTTATTAATTTATGCTTGTATAAAACCAAGAGTATAACTATCAGGGAAGAGTTATTTATGGAATCTGTCTTAAATTTATAATGGAATAAGCTTATCAACAATCTTTAATAGTTAACATCTTTTAATCAATTGATTGATTAATGATTATATATAAAACCCACGGCATAACAACAGGAGAGGAATGGTTTAACTTTCACCAACCAAATTTATTACCCCGTTTGGACATTTTTCAAGCCATTCAAATGCAAAATATTCCGTTAAACGTCAGGAAACCCCAGTCCTTTTATACCATAATTATTGACTTAGAACAGGATGTAACTAACTTAATAGAGGCATGTAATGAAACAACTCGTTATGAAATTAAACACGCTAATTCAGATAATAATTTAGTTTATATTTATAATGATAGCAATGTAGAAATAGAAAAATTTGCATCATTTTATAATGAATTCGCAAAAGCAAAAAGCCTTTTACCTATTAATATCAATAAATTAAAAGCTTACTCAAGAGCTGGCAATTTATTATTGACTAAATCTGTTTCCGCAGAGAATAATATAACGCTCGTATACCATGCATATTATTATAGTAAAGATCGAGTTAGGTTATTAAATTCAGCTTCGTTGTATAGAGAAACGGCAGATAGGCAAAAAAGAAAACAAATTGGTATGGCAAATAGATGGCTTCATTGGCAAGATATTCTATATTTCAAGCAACAAGGAATAAATATCTATGATTTTGGGAGTTGGTATAATGGGACAAGCGATAAGGAAAAAACATACATTAACCAATTCAAGGAAGGGTTTGGTGGGAAAATAATTCAAGGATATAATTACCAAAAAGGGTTAACTATAAAAGGTAAGTTATATCTTTTGATTAAAAAATTATACGACTTTATAAGGCATTAAAAATATACAATGAAGTCAATAGCTCAATATTTAGTTAGATTAGACGATGCCAATCCTTGGATGGACCATAAAAAATGGACAAAAATAGAAGATATACTTGATAACTATTCTATTAAACCTATAATAGCCGTTATTCCTAATTGTAATGACACCACCTTAATAGTAGATCCAGCGGATAATAATTTTTGGACAGCAGTAGAATGTTGGAATAATAAAGGGTGGACAATTGCCTTGCACGGATATGACCATGTTTATGTCACAAATAAAAGTGGATTAGTGCCAATAAATAAAAAATCAGAATTTGCTAGTTTGTCCATAGAGGAGCAATTAAAAAAAATCACTTTAGGATATAACATATTTTTAAAAAATAATATTATACCTAAAGTTTTCATAGCTCCAGCACATAGCTTTGATAAGAATACACTTAAAGTGTTAGAAAAAGTAACTGAGATCAGAGTTATTAGTGATGGTCTAGCTATTAAGCCATATACTTTTTTAGGTTTTAAATGGATTCCACAACAATTATGGAAATTTAGAAAAATGCCATTTGGCACATGGACCATTTGCTTACATCCCAACAATATGTTTGACGAAGATTTTAATAGGTTAGAACATAATTTAAATATGTATTCTAAACAATTTATATCTTTCAGAGATATTGTATGGAGACAAAATGACAGGGATCTTGTAGATCGTATTTTTGCTCTTTTCTTCATTTGCCGAGAAAAATTTTATAGATTAAAACAATCGTTGTGAAGAAAATTTTATATTTAATAAATGATTTAAATGTTGGCGGGACAGAAAATGTTCTGTTTCGTTTAGTTGAGGGGCTAGAAAAGACAAAATATCAGGTAAAAATAGTCTCTATATTACCCACTGGCTTAATCGGTAAAAAAATTGTAGAGCTTGGTATAGAGGTTTGTTCTTTGAATTCTTACAAATTTAATATTAGGGCCATTATACAGTTCCATAACATTTTAAAAAATTATAAAGCCGATATATTACATTGTTTTCTACCCCAGTCCATTATTTTGGGACGCTTTATTGGCAATTTTTTACATATGCCGCTGATAATCTCTTCCTATCGATCAAATAATTTTGGAGATCGTTTGCAGATTTTGGCTTTCCGTATAACTAATAAATGGAGTCATATAAACACAGTTGTTTCTTCTGATATGGCAGAGTCTATGATGGAAAGACATATAACTAATTTAAAACCCACTATTATTAGAAACGGAATAAATCTTAGAGATTACATTAATCAAACCTTTGAATTGCGAATAAAATGTAGGCAAGAATTAAAAATTCCCGAGACAGATATGGTTATTACAGCATTAGGTCAACTTCGTGAAGCCAAGGGTTATTTTGATTTATTAGGCGCTATAACAATACTTAAAAATAAGTATTCCAATATTCATTACTTGATAATTGGAGAAGGAAAACTTTATTCTAAAATTCAAGATAAAATTGAAGAATATCATCTGGGCAAATATGTTAATTTACTTGGTCAGAAAAATAATCCAGCATATTATTTAAATGCTAGTGACATATACGTTTTGTCTTCATTATGGGAAGGTTTTCCGAATGCCCTTTTAGAAGCTATGGCTTGTGGATTACCATCAGTCGCTACCAAAGTGAGTGGCGCCACAGAAATTATTCAAAATGGTCAAAATGGTTTTTTGGCGAAGCCAAATAATCCAATCGATTTAGCCAATAAATTAGAAAAATTAATTTTAATGAAATTAGAGGAAAGAAAGAATATAGGGCTCGCAGCAAGACAAACAGTAGAAAAGTATTATAGTGTAGAAAAAATGGTTTCTGAATATGAAAAACTGTATGATTAAAATATAAAAAGCCGATACACTTAAACGGTTAAGTCTAAACATGCAGACAGGGTATAATAATATAAGCGAAAAACAAAACACGATATCCATTGTAAATATATGGCTAGCTTTGTTCGTCATGTCTTCTCTAATTGCCTTTATAGTGCAGCTCGTAGTGTTACCCTATATTTTTCCAAGTTGGAATGGGGGACATGGTCTTTTGGTGGGGATGGATTCACTAAGCTTCCATCAGATTGCTTTAGAGCTTGCAAATAAAACAAGTAATCACGGATGGAGCAATTGGGAATTTAGGCCATCTGGGCAATCGGTGGCCGGAATAATGGGGGCTGTATATGTTTTAACGGGGATTCAAGAACCGTGGATAGTTATCCCTATTTACACTATGCTTTATGCTACTGGAGGAATATTACTTTGGCTAATAATAGATTTTTTTCTTAAGGATCGCCAGAAAAGTCTTTTATGTTTAATACCTTATATATTTCTACCTTCGGCGATTATGCTTTACGCTCAACCGCATAAAGATATGTGGCAAATAGTAGGTTTCTTTTGTTTTATTTATGGATGGTGTCTTTTTTTACGACCGACTACTTGGAAAAACTTATCTTTGGCTCTAAAAGCCCTTCTTATAATTCTTGCAGGAGCATTTTTTTCATGGATAGTTCGTCCTTATTGCGTACAAATAATGCAGGTAATAGCTACTCTATTAGCAACAATCCTTGCCCCTGTTCTTGTTTACCTAATATTAAAAAAAAGAATTAAACTTTTTAAAACTTGCATAGTCATACTACTTATTTGGATGTCTGTAATAATCCTTACCCCATTTACCACACCTCAGTTGATTAGTTTTTACTTTATATATTTTAAATATTCGTCGTCACAATCTGACCATTTAGGCTATTCAATTACACCATCAGAATCTATAACAACACCGATATCGCCAAATCCTAATTGGAATAAGACTTATTGGTTGCCGATTTTTATAGACCAAAAATTAGCTGATATTGCAATGGCTCGAGACGGCTTTTGTCGAACCGAAGGAAATAGTAACTTAGACAAAGAAATCACTTGCAATTCTGCGCATGATATATTTTTATACTTACCACGGGCAATGGAAATAGGATTTTTAAGTCCTTTTCCATACCAATGGTTTGAAATTGGTAGTACTTCATACAATACTTTGTTTCGTCGCATAGCAGGTCTAGAGATGATAATTACATATGTTGGTGAACTATTGTTAATATGGGGGATTACGAAGTTTTGGCGCAAGTCAGAAATATGGGCTATTTCTATAAGTTCTATCATAATGATTATGGCGTACGCCTTCGCGATTATTAATGTGGGGACATTATATCGAGAACGTTGGGGATATATAATCCTACTGAGTTCATTAGGTTTTGCAATGTTTTTAAAATACCGTAACCAAAAGACAATGTTGAAGTAGTATAAAACAAAAAATAATTAGTAATTAATAAAAATCCTTCAATAATCATTTCAAACGCATATGCGAATTTTATATATTATTACTAAATCAGAAATAGGTGGAGCCCAAACACATATTTATCAATTGAGCAGTTATATGAAAGCCATGGGGAACGAAGTTGCTGTGATGAGCCAACCAGAAGGTATCCTAGAAGAAACCGTTAAACCTTACGTAAAATATTATCCTAATAAGTATTTTTCTAATAGCCTGAATCCTGTTATTGATTTATTAATGGCTTGTCAAATTAATAAAGCGATTAAAAATTTTCGGCCCGACATAATTTCATGTCATAGCTCTGTAGCTGGCTTTTTAACAAGATTAGTTGTTAAAAATCGTATTCCAGTGGTTTTTACTGCTCATGGTTGGGCATTTACAGACGGTTCACCAAAATGGCGAAAAATATTAGCTATTCTAAGCGAGAGATATGCTGCAAAATATTGTTTAAAAATTATTTGCGTGTCAGAAAATGATAGACAATTAGCAATTAGATATAAAATATCACCCAAAAACAAAATCATAACTATACACAATGGAACAGAAATAGAGCCATGGAACAAAATTCTTAAATTAAAGAAAGATCAAAAAGAAAAAATAGCTTTAACGGAATATATTGGTCAAACGAGAATCGTCTTTGTAGGACGATTGGCTACGCCCAAAGATCCCACAACTCTTATAAGGGCTTTTAAAAATTTACCAGAACGTCTGCAACAAAAAAGTCATGTTTTTATAGTTGGTGATGGTCCAGACAGAGAAACGATATGTAAGATTATTGGTACATTGAAACTTAAAAATAAAATACATATCTTAGGATTTTTGAAGAGAAATGAGGTTAAAATGACAAATCTTTCTGCCGATATTTACGTTTTAACTAGTAATTGGGAGGGCTTACCTAGGGCTATTATTGAAGCCATGGCTTGTGGTCTGCCAATTATATCAACTAATGTTGGTGGTTGTAGGGAGCTAGTGGATAGTGGTAATGGTTTTATTGTGGCTAGGGGTGATATTTATGGCCTCACAAAGGCATTATCTGAACTAATTTCAAACAAAGAATTACGAGAACAAATGGGGAAATCTTCTTACGAAAAAGCGGCTTCAGAATTTTCTTTGGAAAAAATGCTTCGGGCCACAGAAACGGTTTACAACGAAATCCTCAAAAGTAAAAACTAGTATTAATATGGTATAATTGCCATATGCTAAATTCGGGGAAAATTAAGAGAATAATCCTTTTTTTGGGGGATATCATATCTTTCTATATAGCCTTCATTTTGGGTCTTTTTTTGAGATATGGCTTCTCTTTTAGATGGGATAGAATTGTTCTGAATTTATGGCCCTTTACTATCTATCTATTTTTAATTTTGTTATTTTATCTCATAAATCGCCTCTATGAAACTGAATTTAGTCGTAATCATTGGCGCCTCTATAAAAATATAGGAGAGTCCTTAATAATTGTATTTATTATTGCCGTTTTGACCATCTATCTAACAGATATTCCTTTTACTCCTCGTCGCAATCTAATTGTTATAACGAGTTGTTTCGCTGTTATAGATATTTTATGGAGAATAGTTTTTAGCTTTGTTATAGCTAAAAAGCATCCTCAAAAATTAGCCATATTAGGGCATAGTTCTTCCGTCGATGAATTTGATAACTATACTCAAAAAAATCCCCAATTTGGTTATATAGTAGTATCTACCTATAACGAATGGGGCAACGAAGCGAAGGAAGCTATTTTTGGGCAAATTCAAAACAAACGCATAAATTGTATAGCCATTAAAAATTTAGGTGAACAACCGAATATTTATAGTGATTTAGCTCACTATTTAAATGACAAAGTGCGTTTAGTTGATTGGATTAGTGTCTACGCAGAAGTATTTAAAAGAGTCCCCCTGGAGGACATTGACAATATTTGGATAGCTCGAGTGGTAGGAGTCAATGAAACTAACCAGGCCATTACTTTTAAAAGAGTTTTTGATATATGTTTAGCTTCTATCGGATTGGTTATTTGTTTACCTATTTGGTTTTTGGCAGCCATTTTAATCAAGCTAACTTCAAAAGGTCCTATTTTCTATTTATCCGAAAGGGTCGGCCAATTTGGCAAACCCTTTAAAATCGTGAAACTTAGAACAATGGTTTCTAATGCCAAAGATATTGGCCCTAGTTATACTGTGGTTAACGATTCTAGGATTACCTTTGTTGGACGAATACTGAGAAAGACACATCTAGATGAAACTCCTCAATTTATAAATATTTTGAAAGGAGAAGTGTCTTTTGTAGGTCCTCGACCAGAAGAAATTAAATTAGCCAGAGAATACGAGAAAAATATTCCTTATTATTCTACTCGTTATTTAATAAAGCCCGGAGTAACAGGTTGGGCTCAGATTAATTATCCTCAAAGCACTACCTTGGCCGAGGCCAAAACCAAATTAGAATATGATTTTTATTACCTCAAAAGTGGAAACCCTGTCTTGGATTTAATAATCATCTTGAAAACGATAAGAGTAGCGCTAGAAATGAACACAAACTAATAAGGTTTTGTTTTCCTAAAGAAATATCCTATACTATTTTAATGCCTAAAAAAATAAAGATTTTGAGTTTGACTGTTCTCGTGGCCTTGACTGCGATTTTTGGAGTGAGTAACTTTGCCGTCGCTTCTACCTCCATGCATATAGGAAAAGAATATGACTATACTGGAAGGGCTCAAATAGATGTGAATTTAATCCGTAGCTCCAATAGAGCCGATTTTTATGTTGATAGCGAATTTTACAACAAACTAAATCCAAATGATAAATCCGTTTTAAATGATCGTTTGAATAACCTAGGAGTTGAGTTTGATAATCATATCTACTCTGTTTTAGTGCAAACATATGGCTATAATGGGAGACTGAGCCAGAGCGGTCAGAAATTAAATGTGGTTATTCATCCCCTTAAAATGAAGACAGAGGGATATACTAGATCAATAGATTTTTTTGATAATGCCCATTTTATAGATTCCAATAATCACTTAACTGTTTATTTGGATTACAATGCTTTTGTAAAGTCTTCTACTACCAGCTTGGAACTAGCAGCTTTTTTAGCTCATGAGTTTACTCATATCATAAGCCTTGAGACTAAAGATTTTAAATATGGAGTGAGCGAAGATACTTGGCTAGCAGAAGCTCGTTCTGAATACAGCGAAACCCTTTTGGGTTACCCCTCTATTGATTGGGAGCATAGTTTATTAAAACAACGTTTAGCTGATTTTAGCGCCAATAATACTCTAGATTTTATTAGCTGGCAGAATAGCTCTCAGAATTATGCTTCAGTAAATTTATTTGCTCAATATTTAGTAGAGCATTACGGAGTTAAGGTTTTAGCTGATACGCTCCAAAATAATACTTTGGGTATTAATTCACTTAATATTGCCTTGGCGCGGAATGGATATTCAGAAAAATTTGCAGATATTTATAGAAATTGGGCTATTGCCAATATTATTAATGATTGTTCGGCAGACCACAATCAATATTGCTATACAGACGACCATTTAGGAGAGTTTGTCGTGATGCCCATTGGCTACTATCTACCAACGTCTGGGGAGGCCTATATGACAGCTAATAACAATCTTAGTCCTTGGATAATTCATTACCAAAAAATTGTAGGAGGCCATGATAATGTGCAATTAGATTTTGAAAAGCCAAATACCCTTGAACTTAACAAATTAACCTATATTATAGTTAAAAGCGATCAAAGTAGGGAAGTAAAAACTTTGGATCTTATGGGAAAGAAACAAGCCATTTTAAACATTTCTGATTTCGGTGGTACCAATGCATACGTTATTTTAGTTCTTTATAAAGAGAGCGGTAGTAGTAACTATGATTTTGTATGGAAGGCATCAACAGATATGGCTGCCGACCAAAAACAAGCAGCTCTAATAGCCAGCCTTCTTAAGCAAATAGAGACTTTAAAACAACAATTAGCATATTTACTAGCTTTGAAAACTGGTGGGAATGTACCAACCTTACCGACTATACCAGTCGTATCTACAACTTGTCCTAAATTTACAGTAGACCTTAGATATGGTATGACAAATAATGACGCCGTCCGTTGTCTGCAAAAGTTCTTAGCTTCCCAAACTAGTATTTATCCTTTAGGATTAATTACTGGAAATTATTTAACTTATACAGAATTAGCCGTCTCTGATTTTCAAGACGAAACAGGTATAACACCGACTGGTTACTTCGGACCACTCACACGAGCTAAGGTGAATTCTATGTTGGGATATTAAATACTAGACGATTAAATTAAAAAACTACTCGTTATGAGTGGTTTTTTATTCCTAGTGTTGTATATTGTAAAATCATCATATAAGTGTTTCGGACAGGGTTTTTAGCAAGTTCATGTACACTTTAGATTTAGATGTATACAAACTACCATAGTTTGTATACACTTGTGGGTGTAATGTATACAAACATAGGTATTTTGTATACATTACTAGGAAGATATTGACAATTGTATGCAAATTGCATACAATTGTATGCAATTTGCATACACCATTTAATATGTTCAAATTTACTAGAAACGGACAATTAATACTGGAACTCTTTTTTAAAGATCCAGAGAATTCCCTTTATACAAGGCAAATCGCTAGGTTACTAAATAAGGAACCTGGAGTTTTTCAAAGAGACTTAATTAAACTAGTAAAAGATGGAATATTAGTGTCAAAAAAACAAGGGAATAATGTATTCTATTCTCTAAATCAAAACTATTTTCTTCTTCAAGAGCTTAAGGATATTTTTAAAAAGACAGTAGGTATAGAGTATCAAATTAAACTGTTATTGAATAATTTTCCCGCTCAAATAAAAAAAGCTTTTATTTACGGATCCGTAGCTGCTAATAAAGAAACCGCTTCCAGTGATATTGACTTACTTTTAGTAGGAACTATTGATGAACCACTACTAGCTAGTAAAATAAGCGATTTGGAACGTGTTTTAGGTAGAGAAATTCATTATGTTATAATGATTCCAACAGAATATCAGAAAAAAAAGAGTGATAGTGATTCTTTTCTCGCCAATATTGAAAATAAACCAATAATTAATTTGATTTAATGGAATATCCTTTTCAAAAGTATCTCGATGAGGGGAAAATAACCAAAGAATTTATAGGCCCAGAGCAAATAAGAAGTGCTTATGCTGGTGCGTCGGAAGATTTAAAAGCAGCTGATTTTAATCTTCAAGCATATGCCAAAGTTACCTATGATTATGCTTACAAAGCTATGCAAAAAATGGGGAGGGCACTTATTCTATCCTTTGGATATCGTCCAAAAGTTACTAATTACCATAAAACGGTAGTTGATCTCTCCGGAGAAATTCTGGGCAAAGAGTTTTCAGAATTAATAGCCCATTTTGATAGGATGAGACAAAAGAGAAATGCTTTTACCTATAACGAACCCGATTTAGTTATTAGCCAAACAGAAGCGACCAATGCATTAAAAACTGCCAACGATTTTTTATTGGTTGTAAAGAACTTTATTAATAAAAATGGTCATCAAGGAATACTCCTCTAAATTAAAATTTCATAATAATACAAGCATTCAAAAAACTACCCTTACGGGTAATTTTTTATTCCAAGTTTTATTCTAGGTGTACCTTATTTTTGAAGTTCTCGTAACGAGTAAGAAGATTGGGATAAGATTTTAAACTAGGGTCTATACCCAAAACCTTTTTAGCTTCTTTCTGAGCCGCTTCCATAAGCTCAGTGTTCTTTAAGGCATTCATTATTAGATCTGGAATACCAGATTGTTTATGGCCTATAAAGTCGCCAGGACCGCGCAAGAGTAAATCCTTTTCTGCTAAACTAAAGCCATCATTATTTTTTTCCATTATTTTGAGACGGGCCGACACTGTTTTGGCACTGTCTTTGGCAAAAAGATAGCAATACGATTGGATATCACGCCTGCCTACACGACCCCTAAATTGATGTAGTTGAGCCAAACCAAATAGTTCTGCTCCTTCTATAATCATAATAGTGGCGTTGGGAACATCTATACCTATTTCTATAACAGAAGTGGCGACTAGAACATCCAAATCACCATTCATCATTTTAAGCATAGTGGCATCTTTTTCTTGTGCTTTCATTTTACCGTGCAAAATTCCTATTCTTAACTCAGGCCAAACGTCTTTACTATATTTTTCAAATTCGTTTTTAACTGATTTAACATCTTGATCTAACCACTCTCCATAAGCTAATAAATTTTTTCTAGCATTTTGAGGAAGATTAATATCACCCTCAATTATTGGTGGTTCTATACGGGGGCAAATAATAAATGTTTGGTGTCCTTTTTTGGCTTCGCTTCTTACAAAATCTAGAACTTCCTTTTGTTGATAAGGAAGAATAACTTTAGTGGCAATTGGTTTTCTATCGGCAGGCATCTCTTTCAGAATAGAAATATCAATATTTCCATAAATAGCCAAACTTAAAGTACGGGGGATAGGAGTGGCTGTCATAGACAAGAGATGGGGCCATATTTTTTGCCCACTAGTTTTAATTAAATTAGTACCGAGCGTTTTTCTCTGTTCTGTACCGAAGCGATGCTGTTCGTCTATTATTACCAATCCCAATTTAGAAGGTGTTACTTTCTTTTGAATGAGGGCATGGGTACCTATAATAATCATAGGCTCTCCCAAGCAAATCTTTTTTATAAGAAGTGATTTGGAAACACTACCAGTTAAACCATCATCGCTTAAGATACTATCGTTAGAAGTTAAAAGACAAATCTTATGCGGATAATTGGCAAGAAATTTAGTAAAGGTCTGAAAATGCTGTTTAGCTAAAATAGCTGTAGGAGCCATTATGGTTACCTGCCATCCTTCTCGTACAGTTAGTAAGGAGGCCACTAGAGCCACCAGGGTCTTCCCAGAACCGACATCGCCCTCAAGGAGCCTATTCATAGGGCGACCAGTCTCCATGTCCTGCATGATCTGCCAGAGAGCTTCACGTTGGGAATGAGTTAATTTAAAGGGCAGAGTCTCCAAGAATTTTTTAACAATTGTTATGTCAGCTTTTATCTTAGGGGCCTTAAGGGTTTGGAATTTGGCTCTTAATTGTAAGAGATGAATTTGGGTTAAAAATACTTCTTCAAAGGTAAATCTTTTTCTCGCCCTTTCAGCACAATCTATATTAGTAGGGAAGTGGATTTCCTGGAGAGCCTTACCAATAGGGTATAGCTTATAAGCTTCAAGGATTTCTTTAGGAAGCCCGTCAGGAAAGCTATTAACGTATTCGTCTATAATGGGTTTTATAAAATATCTCAAAGCCCTTGAAGTTAATCCTCGAGTTTCTGAATAAACGGGAATTAGCCCTTGGGTATGTTTGGAATTAAAATTATGATTTTCTCCAGTTAAACTGATTATTTCATAAGCAGGATTAGAAAGGAAAAGTCTGTTTTTTACTTTTTTGTTGGGAGCAACCTTACCAGCTAAACTAACCAAAGAACCAACTGGCAGATTTTTTTCTAAATAAGATTGATTGTACCAGACGGCTTTTATGGAGCCAGTTTCATCAGTAACAGTAGCTTCAGTAATAGATAGCTTCCGTGCCCAGATATGATTAGTTTTTATTTTTTCAACCGTAGCAATCACACTAGCCGTTTCGCCTAAAACTAAATCAGCTATTTTTTTACTTTCTGAGAAGTCTTGATAACGGAAAGGAAAATATCTCAAAAGGTCGTCTACCGTTTTGAGTCCCAATTTATTGAGACGGGTTAAATAAGCTGGGCCAATACCTTTAATAGTGGCTAGGTCGTTATTTAAAATATTTGGAATGGTTTTACTAGTTGAAACCATGGAAGATAAATTTTTTCATACCAGGATTAATATAGGTAAGAAGACGAAGTGTTTGTTGTCTTAAGTTGAGCTCTTTAGGAATATCGTTAAGATTTTTAATAATAAGATCGTAAGTTTCTTGATTATTAATTTCTTCTTCAGGGGTATTAAGCAGTATATCTTCCAAGTTGTTTAAAGCAGATATCACATTATCTTTAGCATAGATTTTACCGTTAGAGTCTACTACTATTTCTTGTTCGCTTTCTCGAAGAAGTCCTACCATTTTTGCGATACTATCCGTTCCATCAATAGCTCTACGAAAACGGGTGTCCTCATTACCATCTTCTACTCCTAAAAGGTCATTATCTTTCCCATTTTCTGTTCTAAAATGTATATCTTTTTCGTCCATAATAATCTTTATTAGCCTTTATTATATCACAAAAAGAGCCCTTAAAGGGGCTCTTTTTTGAGTGTCTTTTATTAAGATTTAAGTCTGTTAATTTTTTGATTCGTCTTTGAGCAATGCCCCATAAAATTGATTCAAATGAAAAAGATCGGTTATGTCTCCAACTGGAGCTCGATTTTTAATCATATCCGCTTGACCCTCCAACAGTGGTTCATTAGCACTATATTCCTCAGTTGCCCTGGCTAATGCTCCTAAATTGGGGCAGTTTTGAAGAGTAGATAAAAAAGCATCTTCTTTTTGGTCTTTAATAGTATCCGCCGATTCATTTTCTGGGGGAGTAAAATCCTTATTAGGTTGAGCTATACTCAAATCCTCTAAACTCGAAACTTCTGTTTCTGGTTTTGAAACCAAAGAATCAGAACCAGTGGTTTCGTCATATAATTTTTCTAAATCTGGTGACGTCATATTGTTTTTTAATTTTTAATTAGTGTCCCCGGAGCGATTTGAACGCTCAGTCTCAGCCTTCGCAGGGCCGCGCTCTATCCAGTTAAGCTACAGGGACGTATTCTTAAATTTTTAATACTCGACTTAAATAGTGTACCATAGGTTCTCTAGCGGACAAATCTTCTTTTAGACCCGTTCTTTCAAGAAAAGATATTAATGTTGTCATCTTTTCTGATGTAACTGGCAAAATTAAATCTTCATGAGCATTTTCTTTATAGCGGAAAGCGATATATTTTATTTCCGTTCCTTCAATTGAATAATATCTATCAAAGTCGGTTATTGGATAATGCCTTTCATCATCTATGGCAATTTCAGTTTGATCTACAGAAAAATTGATTGTTTGGGGCGATTGAGCTCCCTTTGCTAATAGCAGAAAATATAAAGCAACTATCAAAACTAAAAAAGTATTACTTTTAGTTTTGTAGGAATAAAGCATGAAAAGAAGGGTGATAACCGTCAGGGCAAAATACCAGATACCATTACGCTTGTAATACCCAGGTTGGTTTCCCTGCCAAGAAATAGAGGATGGTAAAACCTTCTCCACTTCAACGGTCTCCAAGACAGCTTTTTTCTTAACAGTCTTGGATTTTACCACTTTTTTTACCTTCTTATTTTTAGGAACAGTTTCCATTTAAATTTTAAAGTTAAACTTTTAAAATATGGGCGGTGGGTAGAGGATTCGAACCTCTGTGAGGTTTTTTAAGCCCCGACGGTTTAGCGAACCGTTGCTTTAAACCGCTCAGCCAACCCACCATGAATACTTAAACGATTGAAACTTAAATGCAAAGTTTGGAATCGAAAAATCTTAACATATTATGTTGTTTTTGTAAAAAACGATTTTTTAATCTATTATTAGAGAAATTAGCTTCTCTATGGATTTTAGAACACCCCAATTTCAAAGAAAGATAGAAAATTTCAAATGCGAACATTGCGGCCAAGAAATAACGGGAAATGGTTATACAAATCATTGTCCTTATTGTTTATGGAGTAAGCATGTAGATAATAATCCAGGGGATAGAGCTAATAAATGTGAAGGAGCCATGATGCCCATTGATTATGAAGTCAAAAGAAGTGGTACTTATTTCGTGATTCATAAATGTCTACGCTGCGGAGCAATTCGAAGAAACAAAATGGGTCCCAAAGATAATTTACAAGTTCTTATGAAGATAAAGGAACTCTAGGTGTTTGCCTTGTTTTTCTAGTTCTGCTATTATCGCTTAAAGTTATGAAAAAGTCTCATTTTATCCGAAACCTATTAGTGCGCTTGGCCCAGGTCGCTATCGTAGCGACATTTTTGTTTTACACCTATTTTTACTCGGAAAAATTTGTAACTAATAAATTGACTGCCTTTTTAGCCTTGCCGATTTCTAGCGAGATAGCTCAAACCAATTTTAAATTAAGCAGTTTGCAGGATAAAAAAGAAGAATTAATAAGTAGTAAAGTTGGTTTCATAGAAGTAAATCTTAGTGATATGGCGGTTCGCCTTTATCAGAACGGAGAAATTATTAAAGAATACCCAATTTTAGTAAAGGGCAAGGAAAATGATTGGGGAGAAACACCTGTGGGTTTATTCGAAGTAAGGGGAAAGGAGAGAGAACACTATTCGTCTTTGGGAGATGTTTTTATGCCATATAGTCTAAGATTCCAAGGGAATTATTATATTCATGGCCTTCCTTATTATAGCGATGGCAGTTTAACCGGCGCTGATTATAGTAGTGGTTGTATTAATTTGAAAACCGCAGATGCCAAAGAATTGTTTGAAACAGTGTCTGTTAACGTTCCTGTTTTAGTATTAGAAGGAAGTTCTTCAGAAAATACCAATGGAACTCAAAAAATAAACTTAACTGCTCCCAAGTTTACTGCTCAAAGTTATTTAGTAGCTGATTTAGATAATAGCCAAATATTCATGGCCAAGGAACCTCAAACTATTTATCCCATAGTAGGCATTAATAAGCTTCTAACCGGCATTGCCGCTAGCGAATTATTACGCTTAAGCTTTGATTCTAATATCATAGATAAGCTATATATCAATGAAAAAATGCTTCTACCCCCAGGAGATACAGCTGATCTTAATTTAGGAGAAAAATTTACGTTCTTTGATTTATATTATCCATTGCTAGTAGAGCATAGTAATGATGCCAGTGAAGCCCTGGCATTACGCTTTAACAGAAATTACTTGAACATTCTAAAAACAAGAGCTCTCTCTTTGGGAATGGGTAATACCACCGTAATAGATTCTTATGGGGAAGAGAATGGTAATTTTTCTACTTCAGAAGACTTGTTTTATTTGATACGCTACTTATTCAATAATCGCCTATGGATGTTGAATATTTCCAGAGGACAGATTTACAAAGACTTTGGTAAATCAAAGTTCACTCAAATCGAAAATAAAAATCTTTTTTCAGAAGACCCTAAGTTCATAGGCGGATTTACAGAAGAAAATAGTTTGGGCCTATCGACCTCTCTTTTTGTTTTCAAATTTAATTTGAATGGTACAGAAAGAAACGTCGGAATCATTTTAATAGGCTCTCCAGATGTTTTAAAAGACGTTCAGAGTGCACGTTCTTATTTAGATAAGATATATTTCTAATTTTTCAAAAAGCAGTTCTTTTGATAGAATAAAGAGATTTTATTACATGGAGGGGTGTCTGAGTGGTTTAAGGAGACAGTCTTGAAAACTGTTATACTCGCAAGGGTATCGTGAGTTCGAATCTCACCCCCTCCGCCTTGTAAAGGAAAAATCGTTATTATGAGTATCGTCACTATTGCAGTGGGATTACTTTTGGCAACAATAAAGTCTTTTTACTACGAGAAAAAGAGTCTCATTTATTCCGCAAATAAAAAAATAGAAACGTAATTATTTTAATCGGGCTTGACAGTAAAATTTATGGTATAATCTAAACATGTAAAAAATGATCTAGCGACTGGCTTATTTATGACAAAAGAAGAGATTCAAAATATTATTGAGAGTTTTAATAAAATGCCTTCCATTGGAGGGACTTCTCTTAGCCTGATTGATTTCGATGGCAATAATTTAAAAGTAAAGTTAGAGTGCAAAAGCCAAGATGTTTTTAAAGTTCAAGGGAAAATAGTCTCTTTTGCCGATGAAGCTCAAAAATCAATAGAAAAATATCTTCAGAGTCAAATGAACGATATTAATATAATTTTTGTCTAAAAGATTTATGTCGATTATAAGCAAAGCAAAGCAAGAAGATAAGGTATTAGAGCTAAATGGAAAAATGGTTTTGCAAAACAAAGGAATCGTGCAAATTCCTGAAACTATTTGCAAAATAATCTTAAACAAAGAAACTTTCTCTATCCTACCAGAAAATGGTGGTACCTATCTCTTTTCCTACAGAGAAGCTATAGAAGCCTTACCAGGGGATTACAGATTGATTATTGCCTTGGGGGAAGAACAGGAACTACAGCTTTCTCAATTGGGTTATCAATACGAAGATTTCATTAAAATCTTCATTAGGCTCAGAAATGAACTGCTTTTAAAAGACCTCTTATTCCAAGAAACATTAAAAAAATCTGGATTTGAGGCCGTTTTTGTATCTCTAGATAAAACGGGGCTAGAAGAACAAAGTGGGAAAGCCGAATTTAAATTTTATCAAACATCTTTAGTTGTTTTACCAGAGCAAGGAGAATTAAGGAGAATTCTCTTCAGTGATATTTTAGAAACTAAAGTGGATAATTTCCAAATTGAAATTAAAACAGAAAACGGAGACAAGATAGTTATTTCTATGCTTGGAGAGAAATTTGATCTGTTCAAAGACACTTTAAGGGATTGCTTGAACGAACTAACCATCAATGTCCAAAACTTTATTAAAGGACTCTATCCAGAAATAGATTTTGCTACTTTAAATAGGTTTACCGAGTTAATGAAAGAAGGGAGAGCTGTTAGTAATAAGGATATAAAAACTATTTCGGTTGAATTCTCAGTCAGACTGGAAGCAAACTTAATGAAAACAGAGGCAAAGGAAGAATATCAATTCTTAAAAGAGATGGGGGAACAGGAGCAAATCCATCTTGGTTTTAAAAAGGGATTAATGGGCAGCTTAACTGGTGATTACCTGTGGTTTTTAATTCCTATTTATTCTCAGGATAAATCTAAATTGGGAAATGCCATTGCTTTTGAAGCCATAGGAGAAAAAGAAACTGGTCGGGCAACTTATTTTTTCAGAATTTTAGGACATGAAGAATATAAAAACGCCAGTAAAGAGCAAATTGATAGTCAGATAGATAATTTAATTTCCCAAATAAATCGAGGATTAGTGAACATTAATTTTAGAAGAGAACCTATTTATTTATCAGAAGAAAAATTGGCTGAACCAGAATATGTCAAATATAAATTTTCTATCGCTAAAATCCCAGAAATTAAATTAATGAGAGACCTTTTTATCGGTAGAGTTAGCCATCGAGATGATGAACAATGGCAGAAAGATGTGCAGGATTTACTGGCATTTAATATTAATAATAATAACGATATAGAAAAATGGTCTGCTCCTCTTACCGCCGATAGCGAAATTATAGAAACGAAAAAACCTAATTTAATTAAAGAAGGGGAAGAAAATAAAACAGGGGAACTCAAGTAATTAAAACTTTAAATATTTTGTAATTTTAGATAATAAAATTCTATTTAAAAATATGATAAATAAAATTAAAATTTACTTAGGTTTTACGTTGTTCGTGGTTGGACTTTTGTTTTTAACTCCAGCGCTTGCCCTAACGTCCTTGCCAACTGGTGGAACTAGTTTCGGAACAGCCACTCCTTTATCTACTGGTCAATACCAGGGAGGAGCTCTTCAAGAATGGCAAACTCCATTTTTTTATTCTATTCAAGTCGGAGCAGGGCAGCAACTTACTGTTAGTGCTGGCGTTTTTGAACAAAGCGGCTGTAACCTTACCCTTTATGGTGATGACCAAACCGAATTAATATCTATCTATGATGAAAATCCAAAAATAGTTTGGTTAGCCAATGGAGATAAAAATGTACACAATTATTATTTGAAAGTTGCTAATGATGCATCAGCAGTAGAGTCTTTTTCTTTAACTATATCTTTAGCAAATTATTACGACACTGGTAGTAATACTGATGCTGGAAGTACTTTTGACAAATCATTAACTATTACGCCAGGGACTTATACTGGCTATTTAACTGGTTATTCTGGCATTATAAATGCAGTGGGGGATGATTGGCAGGATCTTTATAAAATTAATCTACAAAAAGGAATTACTTATCAGTTTAAAGTTACACCTCCATCCAAAACAACCATAGATTTAAGCCTTCATGATGCCAACAGGCAATTATTAGAAGAGAATAGTTCTACAAATGCTGGAGCAGTTGTAAGTTTATCATTAACTCCAGCAGCCAATACTAGTGTTTATCTTACAGTGGCTCACTCAGAATATGCTTATCAAGACGCATTAGTAGATTATAAAGTAGAAGTTCTTTCTTCCGTTTCTCTTACTAAATTTTATGTTTGTAATGGGCAGTCTTGCGAATTAGCTGGTGATTTTTCTACCAAAGAAATATGTCAACAGTCGACTACCAAAAATTGTTATACTTCATCTAATTGTGATAATCAATGTGGGGGATCTTCTACCACAACAAAAACAACGACTACGATAGTACCAACTACAATTATGCCTGTTTGTGAGAATGAGTGTCTCGTAGGGGCAACAAAATGTTTTGATAATTTTAATTATTATAAGTGCGGAGACTACGATAAAGATGGTTGTTTAGATTGGGGTTCACCTGTTTATTGTGGGGAGAAAAACAAATGTGCTAGTGGCAAATGTTCAGAAACAAAAGGGTGTCAATGTTCACAATGGCAGGGAACAGAATGTGGAGGTGCTGAATGCGCTGAAAATAGAATGGCTAAAACTAGGAGTTGTACTCCAGTCGCCTGTGATATCGAAAAGATATGTGGGGAAGACCCTTCCTGCCCCGATATAATATTCCCTCCTCATGATGGTGGAAATTGGTGGACATTTCTAACTGCTTTCGGAGCTCTTAAATGGTTTAGCGGGCTATATTGGTTATATATGTTATCGGGACTTTTGAGTTATATTTACATGGCTATTTGTTTACAAGTTATAGCCAAGAAAACCAATACAACCAATGATTGGATGGCTTGGATTCCTATAGCCAATATCTTCTTAATGATTAATATCGCTAGAAAGCCATTATGGTGGTTTATTTTATTACTTATCCCTGTAGTAAATATAGTCATCGGAATTATTCTTTGGATGGCTATTGCGGAAAGAAGAGGAAAAGAAAATTGGATAGGAATCTTATTAATATTTCCCGTTATTGGTATTTTCGTGCCAGGGTATTTAGCCTTTTTTGATTACAAAAAAGAAGAGAAACCGGAAATAACTCAACCTTATGTTTCTACAGGAACAGAGGCAGCGAATAAACCCACAGTTGGTTACAAACATCTTTGTAAATATTGCGAGAAATTGATTCCACCAGATTCAGTAGCCTGCCCTTATTGTGAAAAAGTAAATCCCTTAGGACCCTTTCGTTGTCCAAAATGTCACGAGCCCATAGAGAAAGATTGGAAAGTATGTCCGAAATGTAATTTAGGTCTTAGGATCCTTTGCCCTTATTGTGGAAAAATAACTTTTTTTGGAGACCATTGCGAAGATTGTGGCAAAAGATTATTGGTTACATGTCCCAATTGTGGACAGGAGCAACCCCCTATAAGTGATAATTGCATGAAGTGTGGTAAGGCATTGAAACCAAAACAAATATAAGTAATTAATAATAAAAAATATGTCTATCCAACCATTTACCGATAACTTTGCCGATAATTCCACTGAAGCAGGTTTTCAATTTACTTTCCCTTGTGCTATTTGCAATGAAGGTTATAAGACAAAATTTATTGAGGCAAAGTCAACTAAAAAAGGTAATTTCTTAAGAACCGCCGGTGGTATTTTTGGTGCTGTTGCCCAAATAGCCGGAAAATATAATATTGGCTCTGGTATTGAGAGAGTAACAGATGTTATTACTAATAAACACGAAGGACAATCACCAGCATGGCGCAAAGAATATGATATAGCTTTTGCTGAGGCTCAATCTGAAGCCAAAGCCCATTTTCATCGTTGTCCGAAATGTATGCAATGGGTTTGCGAGACATGCTGGAATGAGCAAGAAAATCTGTGCGTTGGTTGTGCCCCTAGAGAAGCAGTAGAAGTAGCTGCTGCTAGAGCAAGAAAGAAAACAGAAGATATTCAAAATAAAGCAGCCAATACCCAAGTTTTTACCGGAGAGATAAAGGCAAGACAGACACTATGTTCTGCCTGCGGTAAACCAGCTGGGACAGGAAAGTTTTGTGTTAACTGTGGAGTTTCTTTAAACTTAATTAAATGTCAAAAGTGTGGAGCAGAAAATCAGAATGGTACTAAATTCTGTGGTGAGTGTGGTGAAGTTTTAAAGTAATTTAGTATTTAGGCAAGAAACTCTTTAAAATAATAAAGAGAGGAAAAAGCAGGACCAATGTTGTGATTGGCTCTGTTTTGGTTTATACTTTTTACCATGAGTCCTTATTCAAAAAGTATTTTTCATAGTTTTAAGCACGCTTTTAGAGGCATTAATATAGCCCTAAAAGAAAGAAGCTTTAAAATTATGCTCATAATAGCAACTCTTGTTATTGTAGTTGGAGTATTAGTTGGCCTGACTCCAACTCATTGGGCATTGGTTTTGATGCTTATAGGAATAGTTTTAGGTTTGGAAATGTTTAATACCTTTGTAGAAAGAGTGGCTGATTTCCTGGAACCCAGTTATTCTTTAAAGGTAAAAGCGCTTAAGGATATTGCCGCTGGAGTAGTTCTTATTTTCTGTATTTTAAGCGCCACCTCGGGAGTCATAATATTTTCTCATTATTGGCAAAATCTCTTTAGATAGACAGCTATCTCAAATTCATAACTAAAATGCCCTAATTAAGGCGTTTTTTGTTGTTATTTCTAGCTTTTTTTGATATACTCTCGTGCGCAAGTTAAAACCGTAAAGATTTCATATGACTGTAAAACAAGAAAAAAACACAACTAAAAATTTGGATACGATCTCTCGGGCTCCCGTAGTAGTCATTATGGGACACATTGATCATGGCAAAACCACTCTTTTAGACTATATCCGCCATACTCATGTAGCTGCCAAGGAAAGTGGCGCCATTACTCAGCATATAGGTGCCTATGAAGCCATTGTTAAGGCTAATGACGTTAATGGAACTACCACCGATAGAAAGATTACCTTTTTAGATACGCCTGGTCATGAGGCTTTTTCAGAGATGCGTTCTAGAGGAGCTCAGGTAGCCGATATAGCCGTTCTTGTAATTGCAGCTGACGAAGGAGTGATGCCCCAAACTCTTAATGCTTTGGGTCATATTTTAAAGGCCAAAATTCCTTTTGTTATAGCTATTAACAAAATAGACAGACCCGACATTAATGTTGAAAATATAAAGAAACAATTAGCTGATAATAAAGTTTTTGTAGAAGATTGGGGTGGAGAAATACCAGTTAACTTAATTTCTGCCAAAGAAGGAAAGGGTATAGAGGAATTATTAGATTTGATTCTTCTTTTATCTGATATGGAGAATCTAACCACCGATTTGAAAGCCCAAACGAAAGGTATAGTTATAGAAAGTTGGTTAGATAAGCAGAGGGGCAATAGTGCAGTTATTCTTATGAAAAATGGAATCCTTAAGCAGGGGGATGATGTGGCCACTGTTAGTGCTGAGGGTAAGGCCAAAATCATAGAAGATTTTAAAGGGGAAAATATTCCTTCTTCCCAAGCTTCTATGCCAGTAAGGGTAACTGGCTTTGATAGTGTCCCTTTAGTAGGTGAAGAATTTTATGCTGGTAAAAGAGAAACTTTAAACGAAATTCTTAAAGAAGATAGAAATTTGGCCAAACAAATAGCTGAAGAAAAAAGCTTAATTTGCCAAAAGAATATAGCCGAAGCAGAAAGTACCGCATGTCTAGAAGAAAATATTTTTAATTTTGTTATTAAATCTGATGTAGATGGTTCTCTAGAACCCATTACTTCTAGTTTAGATAAAATAGCTTTAGCCGAAGGGGTTAAATTTAATTACCTCAAAGTAGAAGTAGGGGACTTAAACGAAACAGATGTTAAATTAGCTTTTTTCACTGGAGCCACAGTAATAGCCTTCAGGGTTAAAGAACAAGCTGCTGCTACTAGTTTTCTTTCCAATAATAGTTTAAAAATATTTAAGGCAGATATCCTTTATCAAATAATAGATTTTGTAACCCAATTAGTTCAAGAATCCAAGAATAAAAATAAAGTCGTAGAACCCAATAGTATTTTACATATCTTACAAGTATTTAATCCAGTGCATGGCAACCAATTAGTAGGTGGAGAGGTAATCAAGGGTTGTTTAAATCTTAAAGCTCGTTTTGATATCATGCGGGAAGAGAAGAGAATTGGTCAGGGTAAAATTATTAATCTACAGCATAATAAGGGAGATGTGGATAAAGTTGAATGCGACAAAGAGTGCGGTGTAGTGGTAGAATCAAAAAATGATTTAGTAGTTGGAGACGATCTTTATTTCTTTAATCACTAAAATGAGCTACAGAGTCTTAAGAGTAGGAGAATTAATAAAACAAGAATTGTGTCTCCTCATAGACAAGGAGATTAACAGAAGACCAGACATACTAATCACTGTGACCAGTGTTGATGTGCCAAAGGATCTTAATATTGCCAATGTAAGGGTTTCTGTTTATCCTGAAAGTGAAATGGCAGATATTTTTAAGGAATTAGAAAAAACTAAAGGAGAATTTCAAACAACTCTTGGCAAAAAGCTATACATGAAACCCGTTCCTAAATTAAATTTTGTCGAAGATCACGGACTGGTAAATGCAGACATAGTAGATAGGGAGTTGAAAAAGATGAAAGATAACGATAAGTGATTGACAAAGAAATCACAATAAAGTAAAAATACTATATAACCGGCCTGGTGGTGAAGTAGCTAACACAGCGGTCTGCAAAACCGCGATTCGCGAGTGCAAGTCTCGCCCAGGCCTCCCCTTATCCTCGTATGGACAAGAACAAGGTATTTGCCCAGGTGGTGAAATGGTATACACGAAGGACTTAAAATCCTTTGGCGCAAGCCGTGTGGGTTCGAGTCCCACCCCGGGCACACATATGAAACGAGTCAATCAAATGGCTCGTTTTATTTTTAAAAAGAAAATTTCTATGGTAGGCTTTAAATACGATGATTTGATAATAGAGCTTACTAATCATGAAAATATTATTACTAACACCAGACAATCTTTCGGAGATTATTACGACTACCATACAAATTTTAAAAGAGGGTGGGGTTATTGTGGCTCCAACTGATACGGTTTATGGTATGCTAGCCGATGCTACAAACGAATTAGCTATAAAAAAACTTTACAAAATAAAAGACAGGCCAGAAGATAAAGCTTTACCAATCTTTGTGCGGGATATAACTATGGCGAAAGAATTGGCGATTATTTCTCAAGAGCAGCAATCGTATTTAGAGAAAAATTGGCCGGGAAAAGTTACTACTATCCTAGAAAGAAAAGATAGTATCAATATTTTCGGAGTGGAAAATAAAACAATTGCCCTTAGAATTCCAGTTTACCCATTTATAAACTTGCTTCTAGAAAAAATAAATCTGCCCTTATCTGGTACTTCGGCCAATATTTCCGGAGAGCCATCATCAACAAAGATAGACGAGATCTTGAAACAATTTGAAAATAAGGAGATACAACCAGATTTAATTATAAATGCAGGTGATTTGGAAGAATCACAACCATCTACTATCGTTGACTTAACTGAAGCTGATCTAAAAATCGTACGACCATAAGATATAAGTTATAAATTTTGTTTTCTTCTAAAAAGAAAGATTTTGTGTTAGGATTTTGTAATTAATTATTTTATGAAAAAAGCCTTCAGCCAAAGATATTCAAACCTATTGGGAAAAAGTATAAAAGAAACTCCTAATGGTGTAGAAGCTCAGAGCCATCTCCTCCTCCTTCGAGGCGGATTCGTTGACAGTGCCTTAGCTGCTGGTATCTATAGTTTTCTACCCTTAGGATTTCGAGTTCATCAAAAAATAGCTGAGGTTATTCGAGAAGAAATCAATAATATCGGTGGGCAGGAGCTTCTAATGCCCGTTTTAAATTCTAAGAATCTATGGGAAGAAAGTGGTCGCTGGGAAGCCTTTGTTCCGCCTCTTTTCAAAGTGACGGATCAATTTGATAGAGAATTTTGTTTAGCTCCAACTCACGAGGAAATTATTTCTGATATTGCTAGAAGGTTTATTCATAGTTATAAAGATTTACCTTTTTCTGCTTATCACATTCAAGATAAGTTTAGAAATGAAAAGCGTTCCAGCGGAGGATTATTACGTACAAGAGAATTCTGGATGAAGGATTTATACAGTTTTCATACAGATCAAAAAAGTTTGGACGATTTTTATGCCCAAGCTAAACAAGCTTATACCAATATTTTTAATCGTTGCGGAATAGAGCCAGTTATAGTTTCGGCTGACTCTGGTAGCATTGGTGGTGCCGTAAGTAATGAATTCATGGCAGTGACTGAAATAGGGGAAGATAGAATTGCTCAGTGTCAAAAATGTAATTGGGCTGCCAACTTCGAAACCTTCAAAGAGGGAGAAGAAAAAAAACTTGTTTGTGCCCAGTGCGGCAGTACCGATGTTAAAGAAATCAGAGCCATAGAAGTTGGACACATCTTTCAATTAGGTACTACTTACTCTAAAAAAATGGATGTTTCTTTTACTAGCCCAGAGGGTAAAAAAGAATTAGTGCTTATGGGTTGCTATGGAATTGGTTTGGGTAGACTACTCGCCACATCCGTAGAAATTAATCACGATGATAAAGGTATTGTTTGGCCTAAAGATATCGCTCCCTTCAATGTTCATTTAATTGGTTTAAATTTAGAAGATAATAAAGTTAAAGAAACAACTGAAAAACTCTATACTAATTTAACAACAGCTGGTATAGAAGTGCTATATGATGATAGGGAAGACGTTACAGCTGGGGTTAAGTTAAAAGATGCCGACCTTATTGGTTGTCCCTACAGAGTAGTTATTAGTAAGAAGACTGTAGAAGAAAATAAACTCGAATTTAAGTTAAGAAAAGAAGTAGAAAGTAGACTGATCACTGAAGACGAATTCTCGAAGATAATTGATTAAACACAAAGAGGTACCATTTTATTATAATGGTGCCTCTTTTTGTTTGACACTCTCAAATAATTTGGCTAAGATTATCCCTGCTCGATTACAATCGAGTTTTTTAAATGAAATTTATGAAAGGATTTATTGGCTTTCTCATATCTCTTGTTCTCGGTTCTTTAGTATTTGGTTATGCATTAAAAAAAGTTGATATTCTGTCTCTTAAAACCGTTTGGCAAGCTCTTAGTTTTCAAACTCTAGGTTTAGTTTTACTAGCTTATTTAATTGCTTTTGTTTTAGCTATTCTTAGATGGCGAATTTTTAATAATAAGCAAGGGGTAAGAATTTCTGTAAAACAAATGGTTTTGGCTCGTCTGGCTGGTAATGCTTTTAATTATTTAACCCCACTAGCTTTAGCTGGAGGAGAATCAGTTAAAGTTTTAGTAGCGGCAGATGGAAACCAAGAAAACTACAAAAAAATTACAGCCACCATATTAGTAGAAGAATTAATTCATTTTGCTGTATTAGGTTTTTTTGTTTTCTTTGGTACTCTTTATAGTTTAATTCGTTATATAAACGCCCCTCAAATAGGTATTTTTATTATCCTTTTTGTCATTTTGATTTTCACTATTTCCCTTCTCACTATTCTTTGGTTTGGTGTATCTCGTATAAAAACCGAAGAAACAAGAAAAAATAGTTTTTTTACTAAGATTCAAAAATGGACCATTCTTAATAAACTAGAAAAATTTGTTAAAAGTTTAAGGGAGGAAATGGCTTTAGTTTTTAACAATGGTAAGAGCGCAGTATTCAAGGGTACCCTTTTAGCCATAGGAGATATTTTTATCAGTGCCCTTATGTGGTGGTTCCTTTTAGCTGGTATGGGTTACGTCCTAACCTTCCCTCAATATGTTGTCGTTTGGTCTCTTTTGTATTTAGCTTTTCTAGTACCCGTTCCTGCTGCTTTAGGAGTCTTAGAACTAGGCCAAATAGCTGCTTTTAGTATATTAGGATTTCAAACTCCCCAAGCGATAGCTCTTGCCTTTAGTTTAACCAATCGAGGCATAACTGTATTTTTTACAATTATTGGTCTTGTCATAGCTTTTTACTTTTGGATAAAGATAACCATAACAAGATATCTTAAGGAAACTATTAAAACTACTCAGAATATATTCAGATTTTTCATTACCCTAGGGAAGCAAGGTTTATTCATTAATGAAGATAATGACAAAAAAGAAATAGATTAATGCACTAAAAAAACGACCCAAATTGGGCCGTTTTTTAATGGATAGAAATCTTAAGGAAGGACTTCCATTGTTAACACCTTTACGCCAAAGTTTAAGGCAGATTCAACACTAGGAAACCAAATATCAACCTTATGGCTATTCTTGAGAGCTAAACGATCCTCAACAATATATATCTTTTTAGGATTTAGCTCAGGAAACCTAACTTTAGTTCCAAAAGGTAATAGATTGGAAGCTATAATACCGTCTCTAACAAGAGTGTTGGAAGCGGTTATAAAAGGAGTGTCGTCCGTTTGGTATTCAGTAGAAGAGTAGGCGGTAACCACTATTTTCATGGTTTTTGCCACTTTTTCTACTTCCTTAAAAACGACGTTATTTTCTCCCTTTTGGTCGGGTGGCCAGTCTCCAAGGGCTGGTTTAACCCATATATTAGCCAATAAGAAGGCGGCTAAAAGGCCTAAAACACTGATTTTCTTGAGATTTGCTTGTTTAAGTGTGTCTATAATAGAGGAAACCTCCATAAAACATAATTTAAATTAGGGCAATCAAAAAACTCCCTTAGTGGGAGCTATTAGTCATATGCTATCACGGGTACCATATTTTTGTCAATAGAGGGGGAAAGAAGGGGTAATTTTGCCTTTTTTTGTGGTATAGTAGGTTTATGATACTGAATACCCTCGTCTACGTTCTTAAAAGTCGTAACCAAGGAGACTTCGATAGAGTTTACACTGTTTTCAGTAAAAAATATGGCAAAATCGAGTTTGTCGCCAAAGGAGCTAGGAAGCCTTTAGCCAAACTCAGTGGATATTTGGAAAGGCCAGCCAAAGCTTCAGTTTCTTTAGTCGAGGGTCAAACTCTTAAACTGACGAGTGCCTTATCAGATGCCCAGTACCTGGAAATCAAAGGAAACCTTACTTCTCTTAATCTAGCCCTAAGGGGAATGGATTTAGCCAATAAGCTTATTTTAGCCCCAGAACCAGATATTGAAATCTTTAAACTTATTGGAGGGTTTTTAGATACAGAAGAAGTTTTGGCAAAAAAAGATTCTTCTCTTTGGCAAAAACATTTGGCTTACTATTATTTTATAGTGAAATTAGTAAATATTTTAGGTTATGGTTTAGAGGAGAATAAATTACTTTTAGAAAATAGATTAACTGCCAAATGGCTTTTAGCCCTCTGCCAGAAGAAAAATTTTCCCGAAGCTTTAAAATTCTTTGAAAAAACAGAATTTCCTAAATATTGGCAAAAAGAATTTAAGAGTTGGAATATCATATTTACTAAAATTATTAAAGACATCCCTTCTATTGAATAAAGTTTCCTTGGCTAGGTAAAATTTTTAAGTTATAATAGGAAGTATAATATCTCTTTTATATTCTTAATTTATGCCTGAAACAAAGATTGTGCATCACGTTCATCCAAAAATTTCTCTAGTAGGAATAGTCATTGGTATAGCAATAACTCTCGTAATAGGTCTTGCGAGTTTTGGACTATGGCGAGTGTTTCAGAACAGGGGAGTGAGTTTTAATTTTGAAGGCCCTAATTCTGTTGAAGCCGGTTCGGTTAATGAATATAGGCTTCATCTTGAAAATCAAACACGTCTCTCTATTAAAAATGCTTATATCAGTATTGACTTACCTGAAGGGGTAAAATGGTCTGAAAAGCCTGACGTGTCAAAAGTAGGTTTAGATCTTGGTGAAGTAGAAAAAGGAGGTATTTTTGATAAAACTATAGAACTTCTAATCGTAGGCGAACCCAGAAGCGCCAAAGAGCTTAAAGCTGTTTTAAGATATCAAGCAAGTGGCATCACGTCTCCCTTCCAAATAACGGATAATATTCCAGTTATTTTAAGAGATTCACTGTTTGTTATAGAAGGGGATGTCCCCCAAAAAGTTTTAGATGGCCAAGCTGTCCCAATAAGTCTTCGTTGGGAGAATCGTTCTCCTCAATCTATGGAGAAAGTTTCTTTAGAAGTTATCTGGCCAGAAAATTTTATTTTAGCAGAATCTAATCCCAGACCAACCACTGGTAGTAATTCTTGGGATATAGGTAACTTACCAGCCGGAGGACAGGGTATAATCAATCTTAAAGGAATTTTCAAAGGGACAGAAGGCTCTACTCAAAAAATTGTAGTTTCTTTAAAAACTATTTTTGGCGGTAGCTCTGTAATTTTAGGCAAGAATGATAGTTTAGCCACTCAACTAGTTCAAAACCCCTTGGCCTTTGATATTTTAGTAAATGATAATCAGGTTATTAACGCCAATTTAGGGGATAAGTTGGATGTAAAAGTCCATTATAAAAATAATTACACCGAAGTCATCAAAAACGTTGTTATTAAAATGACTTTCGATGGAACTATGTTCGATTTCAAAAAGATCCAGCCAGGGAAAGGACTTTTTAGTTCCAAAAATAAAACTCTGATTTGGAATAGTGGTAACACACCTTCGCTTTTAATAGTTCAACCCGGAGGAGAAGGTATTCTTAATTTTTCTTTACCAGTGACTACTACCTATCCAATTAAAAAAGATACTGATCAAAACTTCCTCCTTTCTATAGTTGGCGAAGCGACCACCGACAATACTGTTGAAGATCTAGGTGTTTTAGCTGCTAATGCCGAAGTGAATATTAAAATCAATAGTCAACCTGTCTTAACCCAAACAGTTTTCTATAGAGACATTATTTCTAATTTTGCTAATAGCGGTCCAGTGCCACTGCGAGCCGACCAAACAACTACTTTTTCTGTTCATTGGAAGATCAAAAACTTCAGTAATAATTTAAATGATGTAAAGGTAAGTTCTGTTTTACCTGCTGAAGTATACTTTACTAATAAAGTAACTGGTAATTATGGCACCAATGCTCCTAGCTATGACGAAGCTACTCGCACAGTTTCCTGGACGATTCCCATAGTAGCTGCCAATAGTGGCAATATTACTAAAGCGATGGAAGGAATTTTTCAGGTAGCCGTTAAGCCATCTCTTACAGATGTTAATTCTTCTATAGACTTTATTGGTAGTACCAGTATTCAAGCAACTGATGCCTTCACTCAAGAAAATTATAATATTAGTCTGCCTGCTTTAAAAACTTCTGACATACCATTATCGGATTTGAGCTTTGGTTTGGGAGATGGTATAGTCAGGCCATAATTATTCAATTATTCTATGGAAGAAAACGTTCAAATGAGTCCGATGGATAAGATAGTAAACCTAGCCAAGCGCCGAGGCTTTGTTTATCCAAGTTCCGATATTTATGGTGGCTTAGCCAATGCTTGGGATTATGGTCCCCTCGGAGTAGAGCTTAAAAATAATATCAAAAAACTTTGGTGGAATTTTTTTATTACCAGTCGTAGAGATATGGTTGGGCTGGATAGTTCTATAATCTTAAATCCTAAAGTATGGGAAGCGAGTGGTCACGTCAAAGTGTTTAACGATCCATTGGTTGATTGTAAGAGTTGTCATAGTCGTTTTAGAGCCGATAATCTTATAGAGGAACAATTAAAGATAGATATAGGTGGTAAAAGTTTGCAAGAACTTTCCGATATTATTACCCAAGAAAAATTAAAGTGTCCTAGTTGTGGTAAAAGCGACTGGACAGATGCGAGGAGCTTTAATCTTCTTTTCGAAACTCATTTGGGGGTTATTAAAGATGATAAATCGTTGGCCTATCTTCGAGGAGAAACAGCTCAAGGTATTTTTATTAATTTTAAAAATATTTTAAATACTACTAGACAGAAAATTCCTTTTGGAGTTGGTCAGATTGGAAAATCTTTTAGAAACGAAGTTACTCCAGGTAATTTTATTTTTAGAACCCGTGAGTTTGAACAAATGGAAATAGAGTATTTTATTAAACCCACTGGTTGGGAAGCTATTTTTGAAAAATGGTTAGAAGATATTAAAACTTGGCTCAAATTAATTGGTCTTAAAGATGAAGATTTGCATTTCCATGAAATAGAGAAAGAAGCTTTGGCTCATTATTCCAAAAGAACTGTAGATATAGAATACAAATATCCTTTTGGCATGAGTGAGCTTTACGGCCTAGCCTATAGAACCGATTTTGATTTAAAAAATCATCAAACTGCCAGTGGAGTAGAAATGACTTATACTGACGAGGAAACGGGAGAAAAATATTTACCTAACGTAGTAGAGCCCTCTTTCGGTGTAGAAAGAACTTTCTTAGCAGTACTTGCTAATTCATACACTGAAGAAGCTGTGCCCGATGCTAAAGGTGAAGACGCCTCTAGAATTGTTTTAAAATTACCCAAGACTCTAGCCCCATACAAAATTGCTGTTTTACCCTTATCTAAAAAAACAGAATTAAATTCTATTTCTCAAGAAGTTTTCGAGCTTTTAGCAAAAAAATATACCTGTGATTATGATGAAACTCAAAGCATTGGCAAGCGCTATAGAAGACAGGACGAAATAGGCACTCCTTATTGCGTTACCATAGACTTTGAAACTCTTAACGATAAGGCAGTAACAGTGAGAGATAGAGATACTATGAAACAAGATAGGGTGGCGATAGATGAACTCGCTAATTATTTTATAAGCAAATTTGAATAAGGAATAATCGAATTCATTTTCAATTCAGTGGAATTAGTGATATATTAGTTGCAACAATTGAAAAAGTTTTATCAAGAGAGCGGGGAGGGAAATAGCCCAATGAACCGCCAGCAACTTGTCTTAAAGATAAAGTGCTAAATCTATCCCTTAGAGGAATGATAAAAAATATATGGAAATATAATTTAGTCACCTTTAAGGTGACTTTTTTAATTGGTCTTATTAATTTCTATTATTTTATATGGCACAAATCTATACAGCCGAATGTGTAAGCCCCAAACATCCCGATAAAATATGTGATCAATTAGCAGATGCAGTTTTGGATACTTGCTTAAAACAAGATAAAAAAAGCAGAGCAGCCATAGAAGTAATGGGTGGTCATAATAAGATAGTCTTTATGGGTGAAATTACTAGCAAGGCTCAGATTAATTACCAATTGATTGTACATGACTTTTTGGGGCCAGAAGCTAGTAAATACAAAATAATAGAAAATGTAGTTAGACAAAGTCCAGAAATTAGTCATAGCGTAGATAATGGTGGTGCTGGAGATCAGGGGATAATGATTGGCTATGCTTGTGATGAAAATAAAGCCTATATCCCCCAAGAATATTATTTGGCAAGAAGTCTTTGTCAGTTTATTTATAAAAGAAATCCCACTGATGGTAAAACTCAAATTACTTTAAGTGATAAAAAAATAATTTCTCTTGTTGCTAGCTTTCAAGATATAAAAAAAGAAAATCTAGAAAAACTTATTCAACAATTTTTAAAAGAAAATCACTTGAAGGCTGATAATATATATGCTAATCAAGCAGGGGATTGGAATATTGGAGGGTTTGAAGCTGATACGGGCTTAACAGGAAGAAAAATTGTAATAGATAGTTATGGTCCAAGGGTACCAGTAGGTGGAGGGGCTTTTTCAGGGAAAGACCCCACTAAAGTTGATAGAAGTGGTGCTTATATGGCTCGAAAAATTGCTCTGGATTATTTAAAAAAATATAAAGCCCATGAAGTTCTAGTACGTTTAGCTTATGTTATAGGCTACGATCAACCACTGATGGTCCAAGTAATATGTGATGGCAGGATTAAAAACATAGAAGGTTATGACTTACGTCCACGAGCCATTATAAAAAGATTTAATCTCTTAAGTCCTATTTATAAGAAGGTGGCCGCTTGGGGCTCTTTTGGTCACAATTTTTCGTGGGAACGCTAGAGGCAAGGATAATTCTGTGCTATTATAGAATTCATTCTACTAGCTGAATTTTTTATTTTTTTATGTTTATTCTAGGAATAGAAACTTCTTGTGATGATACGGCCATAGCTCTTATAGAAGCTACAGGTGATTTGAAGGAGCCTCATTTTAAAAAAATAGCCAGTGTTATTTCTAGCCAAATTAAAGTTCATAAAAAATTCGGGGGAGTAGTGCCTATTTTAGCTGCTCGCGAACATCAGAAAAATATTTTTCCCGTTCTTAAACGTTTGGCTAAACAAAGCAATTTAACTTTAGAAGAAATTGCTTCTAAAGTAGACCTTATCGCTGTGACTTATGGTCCAGGACTTAAGCCAGCCCTCTTAGTTGGTGTTAATTTTGCTAGAACTATTAGCTTTTTATGGCATAAACCACTTTTAGGAGTAAATCATTTAGAAGGACATCTCTTTGCCAATTTTATAGATTTTGACTTTAAAACAGCTCCCAAATTATTTCCCGCTCTTTGTCTTCTAGTTTCAGGTGGTCACACACAAATAATTTATCTTCAAAGTTTCACTAAGTATAAACTCTTGGGAGAAACTCTAGACGATGCCGCGGGTGAAGCCTTTGACAAAGTAGCCCGTCTTCTTAATTTAGGCTATCCTGGCGGTCCTTTTATATCTAAAGCCGCTACGTATGGAAATAATGCAAAATATCCTTTTCCTAGGCCGATGCTCGATAGGCCCAATTATGATTTTAGTTTCTCTGGTCTAAAAACAGCCGTTCTTTATACAGTCCAAAAATTAAAAATAAAACCGAAACCTTACGATATTTCTAAAAAACCAAATAAAATTGTAGCTGATTTAGCTGCTTCTTTTGAAACTGCGGTTGTAGATACATTAGTAACTAAAACCATTAGAGCTGCTAAAGAAAAGAAAGTTAAATCCGTTTGGATTGGAGGAGGAGTATCGGCCAATACTAAACTAAGAGAAGTCTTAGGAGAGAGATTAAAGAAAGAAATTCCGAATATTCAATACTTTGTTCCCCCTATGGCATTAACCACCGATAATGCACTAATGATTGCTGCTGCAGCCTATTTAAAGCATTTAGAGGGTGATAAAAGTAGTTGGCACGATTTAGATGTTTGTGCTAATCTGACAATAAAGTAGGTCAAATATTTAAGAAAAAATAATCGTTTTAAGGTAAAAAACATTGTTAGACATGTCCAAAGAAAATATTTTAGAGAATACTAGCTATAATCCGCTTCAAATAGAAAAAGAAATCTATGCTACTTGGTTGAAGAAGGGTTGTTTTAATCCGGATAAACAATCTCAAACCAAAAAGAAAAGTTTTACAGTAGCCATGGCCCCACCTAATATTACGGGTTCTCTCCATATGGGTCATGCTTTGGAAAATACTCTCACAGATATAGTTGTCAGAAAAAAAAGAATGGAAGGCTACAATGTTTTGTGGGCTCCTGGCATAGATCATGCCGGTATTGCCGCTCAGAATGTAGTTGAAAAAGAATTACGCAAAGAAAATTTAAGTCGTTTCGATTTAGGCAGAGAAAAATTCGAAGAAAGAGTTTGGCAGTGGAAAGAAAAATCGGGTAATACCATTTTGGAACAGTTTAAAACTTTAGGTGTTTCCGCTGATTGGTCAAGATTAAGATTTACTTTAGATGTTCCGTACCAAAAAGCAGTCCAAAATGCTTTCATTCATTACTATGAAAAAGGCCTTATCTATAGAGGCAATCGAGTTGTGAATTGGTGTCCAAGATGCCATACGAGCATTTCCGATCTCGAAGTAGAATACAGAGAAGAAAAAAGCAGTCTATGGTATATAAAATATCCACTTAAAAAAGGTGGTTATATTACCGTAGCGACTACTCGACCAGAAACCATGTTGGGAGATACTGCTATAGCAGTTGCTCCAGGAGACAAACGCTACGTGAATTTAATAGGGGAATACGCAGTCTTGCCTATAATGGATAGAGAAATTCCTATAATAGCGGACAAAGCTTTAGATAAAGATTTTGGTACTGGAGCTTTAAAAGTTACTCCTGCCCATAGCCCTATAGATTTTGAGATAGGTCAAAGACACAATTTAGAATTCATAAGCGTTATTGATGATTTTGGTCGCTTTAATTCAGTTACACCAGAAAGATATCAAGGATTAAAAATGATAGAGGGAAGGGCTAAGGTTTTAGAAGAATTAAAAAATTTAAATCTTTTAGAAAAAATAGAAGATTATGACTTAAGCTTGCCAGTTTGTATGCGTTGCGGAGCAGAAATTCAACCCCAAATATCGAATCAGTGGTTTTTAAAAATGGATAATTTAGGCGTGGTAGCAGCTAAAGCAGTGAAAAGCAAAGCTGTTCAAATAGTGCCTAAAAATTTTGAAAAAACATATTTTGATTGGCTCAAGAATGTTAAGGATTGGTGTATTTCCCGACAAATTTGGTGGGGACATAGATTACCAGTTTGGTATTGTATCTGTGATACAAAACAAATTTCCCCTGTTATTTCCATTGATAAACCAAAGAATAAATGTTTAAAGTGCGGTAAGAATGAATGGGTACAAACAGAAGATGTTTTAGATACTTGGTTTTCTTCTGCACTTTGGCCATTTGCCGTATTAGGTTGGACGGGGGATAAAAAAGCTGATGATAAATGCAAGAATTTCAAAACCTACTATCCAACTAGTTATATGACAAGTGCTAGAGATATTTTTCATCTCTGGATTACTCGCATGATTTATTCTGGCATAGAGTTTACTGGCAAAGCTCCTTTCAATAAAGTGTACATTCATGCCACGGTGATGAATAAGGAAGGGAAGAGAATGTCCAAGAGTCTAGGAACAGGAGTGGACCCATTATTATTAATTAATACCTATGGAGCCGACGCCACTCGCTTCGGCCTAACTTGGCAAGCAACGGGAGTGCAAGATATTCGTTTTAACGAAGAGTTTATTCTTAGTGGTAAAAAGTTTTTAAACAAGTTATGGAATGCTTCTCGTTTTGTGATTTTAAATCTGAAAGATAAAACTTATTCTGATAAGAAACCAACCAGTTTGAAACTTAACAAATATGACAAGCAAATTCTTACTAAACTAGGTAAGATTATAAAACAGACAAATACTGATTTAGACAAAGAAAGATTCGGTCAAAGTTTACAGAATCTTTATCAGTTTTTCTGGCATGATTTCTGTGATCTGTATTTAGAGCAAAGCAAGAAATCTCCTAGTCCTGAAACTAATCAAGTTTTGTATTATGTTTTGGAGAATTGTTTGCGACTATTCCATCCTTATATTCCTTTTGTCACAGAATATATTTGGCAACTTTTACCTGGCAAGGTAACATTATTAATCACTGAATCTTGGCCTAAAGTTTCTTAAAAAATATGGAAAAGGCTCTAGTTTTTATTGGTTTCAATATTCTTAGTCTTTTACCAATTCTTTTTTGGCTTTTTTTCTTTCTCTGGCAAGATAGGAAAAAACCAGAACCTAAAAAATGGTTATTTGGTGTTTATTTAAGTGGCTTCCTAATTGCTCCGCTTATTTGGCTATTAGAAACTAGTTTTTTTCAAAACGGAGCACTTTTTAGCCCTGATCAATTGTTACAAAAAAGTTTGTGGCTTTGTTTTAGTGGGGCACTCATAGAAGAATCAATTAAATTCTTAGCTGTTTATCTTATCATTAAACGGAACACCCATTGTGACGAATCTACGGATCCTATTATTTACCTAGTAACAGGGGCTTTAGGTTTTGCTAGTTTAGAAAATATTTTAGCTGCCCTTTCTTTTGCGATCAGTAAAACAAATTTCGTAGAATTAATTAGTCTTTTAGGGGGAAGATTCTTGGGAGCCAATTTCTTACATGCGCTTATGGCCGTCATTATAGGCACAGCTTGGGGATGGGGAGTAAAAAGATGCTATAGCCCACAACGTATAACTAAGCTTATCTTCATTGGCCTGAGCTTAGCCATTTTAATTCACATGCTTTTTAATTACTCGTTAATCACTTCCCAAACTTATCTTATTTTACCAGTTGGAGGCTCCTTATTCCTATTAGCCATAATATTCCTTTGGTTTTTTCAATTGTTAGATGTGCCTTCTAAAAATTTAAAAGGGAAAGATTTTTATAAGTAGGATTTTATTTGAATAAAAAAGGTCAAAAAGCTATAATAAACTAGCTAAATTAAAATGAATTAGATATGTTTACAAAAAAAATACCTGTTTCTGAAAATACTAATTATCTAAATGAGAGTGAAGAAGGCGAATTAACCGTCGATGTTTACGCTGACGGAGATAATATCGTGATAGAAACCTTGGTGGCAGGCTTAGAATCTGATAGCCTAGATATTTCTATTGCTCACGATTTAGTGACAGTCAGAGGAGAAAGGAAGAGGGCAAAGGAAATCCCTAGCAAGAATTATTATTATCAAGAATGTTTCTATGGTGAATTTTCTCGCACAATTTTACTCCCTACAGATATTGATCCCGATAAAGCCAAGGCTAATTTCAGCAAAAATGGCATACTCACAATAATGATGCCCAAGATAGAGCAAAAACTTACTTCCAAGAAATTAACTGTTGAAGAAGAAGAGGGGGATGATGAGGATGAACCAATTAAACCCCAGCGTCGTGGAAAAATTTTAGCTGAAAAAGAAAATCCCGTAGAAGAACCTATTGCAACAGACGAAGAAGAGGAAGAAAATGTTTCCGTTGAAAAAAACAATGAAGAAGTAGAAGTTTCTAGTGACAGGGATTGGGCTCTTTTATCCCCTCGACCCACTCTAAAAAGAAAAAGTCGTACCCAAAGAGAGTAGGGGTAAGGGTGAAATATTTTATATTTTGGTTTACAAGGATAGCCAAACATGCTACACTACGGCTATCTCCTAAATGTTTTTGGTTTGCTGAAATAGTCTTAAAGCCAATTAAGTGGTTTATTATAGTGCGCCCTCAAGGAGATAAATAGAATTAATAGATGGACTCTCAAGAATTCTCAAAAATTTACGATACTTACGTAGAGAAAATTTATCGATTTGTTTATTTAAGGATTAATTCCAAAGAGGAAGCCCAAGATATCACTTCTCAGGTCTTCCTAAATTTTCTAAGTAAGTCCAACAAAATTACTAAGCTCAATACAGAGGACGTAGTATCTCTGCAAGCTTTTTTGTATAGAATAGCCAAAAACTTAGTTATTGATATTTATCGTAAAAAGGGGCAAGTAACTTTTTCTCTGGACGACGAAAATATTGATAATAAAATTCCCGTTGTTAATACTGCCGACGACAAATTAGACGATAACAATCACCTCGAGTTGATTAGAGAAAAGTTAAATCATCTCAGATCTCCTTATTGGGAAGTAGTAGTTTGGCACTATCTAGAAGAATTAGACCTAGACACTATAGCCAAAATTTTAAATAAAACACCCGGAAATACTAGAGTCATTCTGCATCGTGGTCTGAATCAACTAAAGAAAGGAATTGAGAACGAGAAATAGTTGTTGTTGATCAATTTTTGTGTTAATAATAGAAGCAAATAGCTTAATTAAGAATAAATTTTAAATATATATTATGGGTGGAGTACCTGCTAGGCATTTTTCTAAAAATCGTAGAGACAGTCGAAGGGCACAGCTTAAGCTCACAGCTGCGAAGCTTGCTGTCTGCCCTCATTGTCATAAACCATCACTATCTCATAAAGTGTGCCCTAATTGTGGCTACTATAACGGGAAAATGGTTGTAGATGTAATGGCCAAATTAGATAAAAAAGAAAAGAAAGCAAAGGCTAAAGAACTCAAAGAAAGTAGCAAAGAGAGTAAATAGGAGAGTAAATTAAAAATTTTAGCATTCTATGTCTTCCCGTCATTTAAGTCGCTCAATAGTAGTCCAGACCCTATACGAGCTTGATTTTAATGAACAAATGAAAGACGCAGAGAAAGTTCAACTAACCTATGCTAAAAACTTAGAAGATTTTGGTGAAGGTCTGGAAGATAAAGAATACCCTAAAGGGCTTCTTTTAGGAGTTTTATCTAAGAAAGATGATCTAGATAAGATTATTACTGCCTGCACTCCTGGTTGGACTATAGATAAAACAACTATTTTAGATAGAAATATTTTGCGTTTAGGACTTTACGAGCTTTTATTTAGTGATAAAAAAGCTGTTCCACCTAAAGTGGCTATTAATGAAGCCATAGAATTAGCTAAAAATTTTAGCGGCGATTCCGCCGGTAGATTTGTAAATGGCATCTTGGGAACAGTGGTAAAAGAAATGGGTTTAAATACTGAAGGGCAAAAGGAAATTAAAATCGAGCCTCTTTCTAAGGAATAATATGGATAATCTCTCTGGTAATTGGGAACAATTAAAAAAAATTTTAAACCTTTCCTGGAAAAAAGAGGACCTATTAAAAGAAGCCCTGACCCATAGTTCTTATTTGAACGAGCATCGTCGAGAGGAAAAACGTCATAACGAAAGGTTGGAATTTCTCGGAGATGCAGTTTTAGAGTTAGTTAGTTCAATCTATTTGTACAGACAATTTCCAGACGAACAAGAAGGTTTTTTAACGAATCTTAGAGCCGCTTTAGTAAATACAGATAGTTTAACCTTAGTTTCTCAAAAATTAGGTATTAATAAGTGCTTAAGACTTTCTAAAGGTGAGGGTAAAAATATCTCTGGCTCTTCCTCAGCTATCCTAGCCGATGCCTTAGAAGCAGTCATTGGAGCCATTTATTTAGATCAAGGCTTGGAAGTAGTCAATGATTTTATAGTCAAAAACATAATGTCACGTTATGAAGAGATTTTAGATAACAAAACTTATCGTGATAGTAAGAGTTTATTTCAAGAAATGGCTCAGGAACGCTTCAGGGAAACGCCTAAGTATAAAACCCTAGAATCATTAGGTCCTGATCATAAAAAAATATTTAAAGTAGGTTTGTATTTAGGGGAAGAAAAAATAGCCGAAGGTTCGGGTAAATCCAAACAAGAGGCCGAAGAAGATGCTGCCAAGAATGGTTTAGTTAAATACTAAAAGCCTATGTTTCTTTCTAAAGTAGAACTGAAAAATTTCAAATCTTTTGCCAAAGAATTTAATCTAGAATTTCCTGAATCAGTGACGGCTATTGTAGGTCCTAATGGCTCTGGTAAATCCAATATTGTTGATGCTATTCGTTGGGTCTTAGGGGAACAAAGCCCTAAGAATATTCGTATTGAGAAAAACGAAGATCTCATTTTTGCCGGTAACAAGAATCAATCTGCTGCCGGTTTCACTGATGTAAAACTCAGTTTTTCAGGAAGAAATAACGACGTTGACCAAGAGGCAGAAAATTTTACCCTAGGTCGCCGTCTTACTAGAAATGGAGATAGTGAGTATCTATTGAATAATGAGAGTGCCAAACTAAAAGACATCCTTCTTTTTTTAACCAAAAAGCAGATGGGGGTTAAAGGATTCTCTATTGTTAATCAAGGTACTGTAGAAGATCTCTTGAGGGTAAGTCCGAGCAATCTCTTTTTGATGCTAGAAGAAATACTCGGTTTACGTTGGGTAGAAATTAAAAAAGAGCAATCGAAAAACAAAATTAGATTGACTTTGGCCAATTTAGATAAAGCCCAGAGTTTAAGAGACGAAATTCAACCGCATTTGCGCAGCCTCAAAAGACAAGTGAATCGTTTCGAGAAAGCTAGCGAAATTAAAAATACCCTAGAGCTTAATCAAAAGATATATTTTTCCTATCATTTATCTATTTGTAAAAAAGAAGAAAGATCTCTAATCGCTTCGAAAGAAGATATCACACAGAAAATTGATACCTTAACTTTAGCATTTAATGAAATAGAAACTCAGGTACAAAAACTGCAGGGAAGTGGCGATAAGAGTCTAGATGATGCCATTTTTCAAAATGATAAAAGCATTCAAGATTTAAAATCACAGAAAAATCAGTTGATGTATGATTTGGGTAATCTTAACGGTCAGCTTAGCTCCTGGCAGAAAATAATGGCTACTCAAACAAAGAATACTGCTATTTCAGAGCCTTTAAATGAGCCATCAAGCTTAGAAATAAAAAATAAATTGTTGGTTCTCTCTCGAGACATAGAAGCCGCCCTCTCTTTAGAAGACTTAGTTATTTTTAAAAACGAAGTCAAAAAGATTCTTTTATCTTTGAAAGAATTCCTCATAAAAAAACCCACTCCTACCAAGTCTCAAGTTGGAGAATCCATTCAAGAGGAATCACAGAAAATCCCCTTAGAACTCAAGAATTCTATAGAAAAGATAGCCGCTCAATTAAAAATATTGGATGAGCAAATAGAGATTGCTTTAAAAAAACAAGAGGAGTTAAAAGAAAAACAATCTTTAAATCAAAAAGATTTTAGAGAACAAGTCAGGACTTTAGAGATAAAAAGAACTGAAATAGACCATGTTCAAGATCAATTAAGAGATCTCAATTTAGAGTTAGAAAAAAACCATTTAAAATTAGAAGATTGGTTAAGACGTTGGCAAGAAGGGGGCCAAGATTCTCAAGTTCTTCTTAAGAACTATGAAGAATTTCTTAAATTGTCAGATAGTGAAATAACCGAACATCTTTTAAATGAATTAGATAGCAAAATTAACCGAGCCAAACAGGAACTATTAGAAATAGGTTCTTATGATCAAAATGTAGTTTCTGAATTTAAGGCAGTGGAGGAAAGAGATGCTTTTTTATCCCAGCAAATAGATGACCTTAAAAAAGCTGCTAAGGATTTGGAATCTCTCATAAAAGAGTTAACTATTAAGATAGAAACCGACTTTAGCTTGGCTCTCAAAGAAATTAATATAGAATTTAATAAGTTTTTTAACCTTATCTTTAAAGGTGGCAGTGCCAAATTAATTTTAAAGAAAGAAACGGTCAACAATGCCGATATAACTCCTAAGATAGGGGAGAGCATTTTGGGGGAAGGAGAATCATCCGAAGAGCCCGACTTTCAAACGACAAAAGCTGTTCAATTAGATGAAAACGAAAGCGACTTCAGAATTAACGGAGTTTTTATAGATATAGATATTCCTAAATCCAAATTAAAGGGTTTGGAAAGTTTATCGGGAGGAGAAAAAGCTTTAACCGCCATAGCCCTTCTTTTTGCCATTGTCAGTAAGGCTGCTCCACCACTTATTATTTTAGATGAAATAGACGCTGCTCTTGACGAAGAAAATACTCGACGCATTAGCCTAATGATGAAAGAACTTTCTTCCAAAACTCAATTCATAGTTATTACCCATAATCGCATTACCATGTCGGGAGCGGCGGTAATCTACGGGGTCACTGTTGATGAAAACAAAACCTCCCGTATTTTATCTTTAAAGTTTGAAGAAGCTCAAAAATACAATAAATCGGGAGAAGTTTAGAGGGAAATTGGCAAATTAAAGGAAATATGTTAATATCGAGCTGTTAATCAAATATAATTTATAAATAGTTATTTAGTTTATGATAACCCTCAGGTTACAAAGACAAGGAGCCCCTAAAAAAAGTTTTTATCGATTAGTGGCAGTAGATAAAAGAGTTTCTGCAGCCTCTGGTAAGTTCAGAGAACTTTTGGGTAATTGGGATCCTCATTCAAATAAAATTACTTTTAAAAAGGAGAGAATAGCTTATTGGCTTAAGTGTGGAGCTCAAACTAGCGCCACTGTTCACAATCTTTTAGTGAGAGCCAAGATACTAGATGCCAAGAAAATAGTGAAGACCAATAAAAAGAAAGAGGCAAAAAAGAAATAATAGAAATTGCTGTTTGACGTTTGAATTATTATCTATTAAAATTACTTAGTTAGCAGTTTACTAACGGTAACTGAAAAATCTTAAAGGTCGCGGTTGCTGTCTTTATTTAAAATAGCATATGACTGAATTAGCTGATCAAGAAGTATTAGAACAAATCGTGAAAGCGATTGTTGATAATCCTGACAAGGTCTTGGTAGAACGCAAGATTGACGAAATGGGTGTGCTTTTAACCCTTAGAGTTGATCCTGCTGATATGGGCCATGTCGTAGGACGTGAGGGTGTTACAGCCAAGGCTTTAAGGACAATTCTTAGAGTAGTTGGAGCTAAACATCATGCTCGTATTAACCTGAAAATAGAAGAACCCGAAGGTTCTACTCGTGGACAGGTTGTTCAACCCATGAGCACTGATGATATTGTTGAAGGTCTCAAAATCTAGTTTGTAAAGACAACACAAAAACGGTTCAGCTTTAATTGGCTCGAGCCGTTTTTTAATGCTAGAATACGGTGAATAAATTTTATAAATCAAGCTTATTTTATGCTTCGTTTTGATATATTAACAATCTTGCCCGAAAGTTTAGATAGCTACATTAATGCAGCCATAGTTAAAAGAGCTGTTTTAAAAAAGAAAATAAAAATTAATATTTATAATCTACGGGATTGGTCCAATGATAATTATAAAAGCGTAGATGATCATCCTTATGGTGGTGGAGCCGGTATGATTATGAGGCTAGATATAATATATAAGGCTTTAAAAAAATTAAAGGCGTTAGGATTGAAAAAGAAAGACAAAACAAAAGTAGTTGTATTTGCGGCCAGTGGTCAAATACTTACTCAAAAAAAATTAGAAGAATGGAGTAAACTTCAAAGATTAGTTTTAATCTGCGGGCGCTATGAAGGAATTGATAATAGAGTAGCTGAAAAATTAGCAGATGAAATTATTTCAGTTGGTCCCTATGTTTTAACAGGGGGAGAAATACCAGCCTTAACTGTCATAGACGGGGTTACTCGTTTACTTCCAGATATAATTAAAAAAGAATCTCTACAAGAAGAAAGTTTTAGTAATAGTAGAGAAAAAGGCGAATATCCTCAATATACTCGTCCCGAAAAATTTTACCCAGAGGTTAAAAACAAGAAAAAACATTGGGATGTTCCCAAGGTACTTTTAGAGGGTAACCATAAAAAAATAGAGGAATGGCGCGCAAACACTACATAGGAATTATTTAGCTTGACAAATTCCTAGATTTCGCTAATATATAGATACTTTTAAATACAAAGCGTAAAAAGATTTTGGCCTAAGCCAAAGCTTAAGTCATTCTTTTTGTGCCTATTTAAAAAGTACAAATAAAAGTTAACAGATATTGAGTTTATTATTAGACTAGGATGTCCACTAAATCTTTTGTTTCTTGGTTAGTAAAATAACCTCCATAATAAAGGATCCCATACACATTATATAGAGGATTTGATCCTGGTCCAGGATGAACGCTGGCGGCGTAGATAAGGCATACAAGTCGTACGGTTTATTTGAACTTTCGCAAGAAGGTTTGAATGGACAGTGGCAAACGGGTTAATAACACCCTGGTACATACCCATAAGATCTGGATAGCCCGTCGAAAGACGGAGTAATACGGAATAGTCCCTTCGGGGTAAAGACGCAAGTCACTTATGGATTGGCCTAGGTCCTATCAGCTAGTTGGCGGGTTAAAGGCCCACCAAGGCTATGACGGGTAGGGGGTGTGAGAGCATGACCCCCAACAAGGGAACTGAGAACGGTCCCTACTCCTACGGGAGGCAGTAGCCGAGAATATTCGGCAATGGGCGAAAGCCTGACCGAGTGACGCCGCGTGCAAGATGAAGTCTTTCGGGATGTAAATTGCTTTTAATTGGGATAAACCCCATGTATTTGGGGATGATAGTACCAATTGAATAAGAGATTGCTAACTACGTGCCAGCAGCCGCGGTAATACGTAGATCTCGAGCGTTATCCGAATTTATTGGGCGTAAAGTGTCTTTAGGCGGTTTTGCTTTTCTTTGATTTATCATAGGAAAGTCGGGCAGGTTTCCTGTTCGATTAGTCCGTTCTCAAATATCCTAGCTCAACTGGGAAAAGGGAATGGAAACGGCAAAACTAGAGGGGGGGTAAGGTTAATGGAACACATAGTGTAGGGGTAAAATCCGTTGATATTATGTGGAACACCAAAGGCGAAGGCAATTAACTGGCCCCTTTCTGACGCTTTCAGACTAAAGCGTGGGGAGCAAAAAGGATTAGATACCCTTGTAGTCCACGCCCTAAACTATGGATGCCAGCTATCTGGAGTATCGACCCTCTAGGTGGCGAAGCTAACGCGTTAAGCATCCCGCCTGGGAAGTACGGCCGCAAGGCTAAAACTCAAAGGAATAGACCGGAGTTCGCACAAGTAGTGGAACATGTGGTTTAATTCGAAGACACACGAGGAACCTTACCAAGATTAGAAATCCATCTGCACATCTCGAGAAATCGAGACTCCTTCGAGGGTGATGGACAGGTGCTGCATGGTTGCCGTCAGCTCGTGGTGTGAATTGTACCCTTAAGTGGGATAACGAGCGCAACCCCTATGTTATGTTATACGTGTCATAACAGACCGCCCCGTTCTGCGGGGAGGAAGATGGGGATGACGTCAAATCAGCATGGCCCTTTGATATCTTGGGCTACACACATGTTACAATGGGAATTACAATGCGTCGCCAAACCGTAAGGTGGAGCTAATCGCATCAAAAGTTCCCCCAGTTCAGATTGAGGGCTGCAACTCGACCTCATGAAGCCGGAATTACTAGTAATCGTGAATCAGATATGTCACGGTGAATGCGTTCTCGAGCTCTGTACTCACCGCCCGTCAAGCCAAGGGAGCTGGGGATACCTGAAAACTGCGTTAAGCGGGATAGGGTAGATTCAGTAACAGGGGCTAAGTCGTAACAAGGCATCCCTAGCGGAAGCTGGGGATGAAACATATTTAAAAGTTTCTCTTTCATCTTTAATGATGAAAAGACTTTAGGTTGATATCGTAAGATAATGGCGTTGATCTCGGGCCATGAAGCCGAGATTTGGGATCCTATATTATGGAGTTTAGACCATGGAATTTTTCCGTGGTTTTTTCGTTTATACATCATACAAAACTTGCCTATAATCTATTTAGAAGGTATAATCATTCATCTAAAATAAACAATAATATTTTAAAGAATGGAAAATACAGTTACAGCTGATCAAAATAAAAAATTAGTTCTTCTCGTAGAAGATGACCCATTCTTAAGTAATATTTTAATGATGAAATTACAGAAAGAAGGATTGAATGTTATCCATGCCGTGGACGGAGATGATGCCCTTACCAAGCTCAATGAAGGGGATTATGAAATGGTTCTTTTAGATTTAATTCTGCCTAAAAAGAATGGTTTTGAAGTATTGGAAACTATGCGCAGAGATTCTCGTTTTGAAAATACCCCCGTTATTATTGTTTCCAATTTGGGCCAGGATAGCGATATGGAAAAAGCAAGAAGTTTAGGGGTCATCGATTACATTGTCAAAGAAAGGCTTTCTATAGACGACCTAGTAAACAAGGTAAAATCAGAGATCCCTCAGATCACTGTTTAAATGTTGACAAGAAGTTTTTTTCTTTCTACAATTAAGAAGTAATCGTTTATTGGTGATGGGTCGATGAAACCACTTCGTGGAGAAAAGACCAATAAATAATTATTAGTTTATTTATTTTATATATAAAAATTTTAAAAACATAGTTTTTTATTTTATGCCTAATAATAAAAAAGGTTTCACTCTCATCGAACTTTTGGTAGTTATGGGAATCCTCGGTATTTTAATGGCTGTTACCATCTTGGTAATTAATCCTGCAGAATATTTGAGAAGGACCAGAGATACCCAAAGAATCAACGATATTCAAACCGTTAACAGTGCCATCGCCATGGCTGTGGCAAATGAGGATTATGTCGCAACAGAAGCTGTTTGTTATGCTACGATAGCCGGTACACCTGCTAGAGTATGTAATGCAGGTGCAAGTGTTGCACCAACTGTCGGAGACAGGACAGTTGCCGGTACTACTGGTTGGGTTCGTAACGTTAATTTGGCTGCTTCTTTTGGAACCTTACCCATTGATCCCTCTAGCAGTGCAGCTAAATATTTTTACCTATTTTCTTCGTCAGCCACTGATTACGAATTAAATGTTGCCACTTTTGAGTCTCAATATTATACCGTAACCAACAAAGTAGCTGAAAATGATGGCGGAGAGTTAAATACTGCATGTGTTGCCGATACTTATGTTAAGGGTTGTATGTATGAAGTTGGTTCCCTCCTCACATTGATTAAAGCGTCACCTTAAAGTTATTGATTGCTAAAGGTCTCTCTGTAATGAGAGATTTTTAGCAATAAGTATTTCATTTATTTATAAAATTCTTATAGTCATGGATAGAAATGTGAAGGAAATAGTTCCGTTGATACATGTCAACAAAATAATCTCTACGAATATTGGTTTAAAAGGTTTCACTCTCATCGAACTTTTGGTAGTTATGGGAATTCTCGGTATTTTAATGGCTGTTACCATCTTGGTAATTAATCCTGCAGAATATTTAAGAAGAACTCGTGATACTCAAAGAATCAATGATATTCAAACCGTCAAGACAGCAATTACTTTGGCCATGGCGAACGAAGATTATGTCGCAACAGAAGCTGTTTGTTATGCTACGATAGCCGGTACACCTGCTAGAGTATGTAATGCAGGTGCAAGTGTTGCACCAACTGTCGGAGACAGGACAGTTGCCGGTACTACTGGTTGGGTTCGTAACGTTAATTTGGCTGCTTCTTTTGGAACCTTACCCATTGATCCCTCTAGCAGTGCAGCTAAATATTTTTACCTATTTTCTTCGTCAGCCACTGATTACGAATTAAATGTTGCCACTTTTGAGTCTCAATATTATACCGTAACCAACAAAGTAGCTGAAAATGATGGCGGAGAGTTAAATACTGCATGTGTTGCCGATACTTATGTTAAGGGTTGTATGTATGAAGTTGGTTCCCTCCTCACATTGATTAAAGCGTCACCTTAAAGTTATTGATTGCTAAAACCACTCTAACGAGTGGTTTTGAATTTGCTTTTAAGATATAATCAGCATTAATATATAAAATTATATTAACCTTATCGGTAAATCGTTTTTTGTAGTTTTAATTAATGTAAATATGTTTTTTAATTTAGCAAAACAATTTGTTTCTAACAGTTATTTAATTATAGGTATTTTATCAGTAAGTACATCCCTTTTTGCTTTGTATTCTGTTTGGATACTCAAACAAACAAATAAATATAAAAAATATTTTAGGGGTATATCTTTGGTGTTGGTTACTTTATATTTATTTATAATAGTTTCAATAATAATTGGCCAATATTATTCTTTTATTCCAGGATTAAGAAATTGGGATTATGTTTTGCACTATACATGGTTTCATGGTGTTGGTTTTTATACAGTTGCCATAGGTATAGGAACGCTTTTATTTGGTCTAACTGCTTTGATTAATAAATTGGGTCATTATCGTTTTTTTTACGAACAAGAATATTGGTTAATGGCCTTGGGAGGACTAATCATTGGTTTCCCCGACGTTATTATCTTCATTGGTGTTTTATTATTATTAACTATTCTAGCCCAAATTGTTTTGTTGTTGAAAAAAATAAATATAAGAATTAGTTTAATTTATTTTTGGCCGATAGCAGTTTTAGTCGCTTATTTTCTGGGTGGGATTATTAGTAAATTAACAGGCGTTTATAATTTACGGTTATAAAACATTTAAGAGCATTGCCAGTAATCTATATTTCAATTATACTGAAAGAGAATAATTATAATGAAGTTACCTCTTCTTACTCTTAAAAGTTTACTGCTCAAGAACAATGTTGTTAATGAAGATCAGTTTCAAAAAGCAGTAATAGAAGGTCAGCGTACCGGCAAGGATATTGTTGATATCCTTATTTCCCTAGGGCTAATGACTCGCCCTTATTTTTCAGAGATTCTGGCTCAGTTTTTTCATGTACCACTTGTAAGATTAGTGGGTCAAAGTATTCCTCAAGACATTTTTAATTTACTTACCGAAGATATAGTCAGAAGCAGACAGATAGCTATCTATGGAAAAGAGGGGAATCGCTATCAATTGGCAATGATTGACCCCGGAGATTTAGAGGCAATAGATTTTACAGAAAAATTAGTAGGAGGGAAAGTAGATGTAGCCATTACCAATGATGAGGATATCCAATATGTTCTTTCTTTGTATCGTCAAAGTTTGTCTGTCGACTTTCAGAAAATTATAGAAGACAATGTTCAAGCATCTTCTAACCTTTCTGGGGTAAAAGAACAGGATGCAGCCAAAGAGATGCCAATAGTGTCTATAGTAGACAATACTATTTCCTATGCCATGTCTCTCAGGGCCTCAGATATCCACATAGAATCGCTTCCAGACACTGTTATGGTGCGATTTAGGGTAGATGGTATGCTTAGGGAGATGATGCAGATTAGTAAGGTTATCCAACCGGCTATTATTGCTAGAATAAAGCTTCTAAGTGGGCTACAAATTGATGAGCACTACAAGCCTCAAGATGGTCGTTTTAAGTACAAAAGTGGTAATGATACGGTAGATATGCGTGTTTCCGTCATACCTACCATGCATGGAGAAAAAATAGTTATGCGTCTTCTGACGGGAACCACTAAGCCCATGAGTTTTGCCGAATTAGGAATGCTTCCGGAAACGATAGCCGTAATGGAAGAAAATATCAAAAAGACTTTTGGTATGATTTTGGTTACTGGCCCTACTGGTTCCGGTAAATCTACTACTCTTTATGCAGCACTAGATAAACTCAATAAACCCAATGTTAATATAAGCACCATAGAGGATCCTGTTGAATACGATTTAAAATATGTTAATCAAATTCAAGTAAATGTTAGGGCTGGGGTTACTTTTGCTTCTGGGCTCCGTGCCCTTCTTCGTCAAGATCCTAATATTATAATGGTCGGAGAAATCCGTGATGAGGAAACAGCTCAAGTTGCAGTTCAAGCTGCTCTTACGGGTCATTTAGTTTTAACAACTCTGCATACCAATGATGCCACTACTGCTATTCCTAGACTCATGGACATGAAAGTAGAGCCCTTTTTAGTGGCATCTACGGTGAATGCTGCCATCGCTCAAAGATTGGCTCGTCGTGTTTGTACCCGTTGCATAGAATCTTATCCACTAGAAGATACTACTAGAAAAATTATAGAAGAACAGCTTCTTGCTACAGGCAGGGAATCAGTTATTCCCAGTATCCCTAAGACTCTTTATAGAGGTAAGGGATGCAAGTTTTGTAATAATACGGGCTATAGAGGACGTGTCGCTATCTACGAAGTTTTGAATGTTAGCGAGCCCATGCGTCTTTATATTCAGAAACCAGAATTTGCTCTTGATGGTTTGCGTGTTATGGCAGCCAAAGAAGGTATGATCTCTATGTTTGAAGACGGTCTTAAAAAAGCAGAATTAGGTCAAACCACTGTAGAGGAACTCTTTAGAATTATTAAGGAATAATCCAGTTTATAAAGTAATAAAATTTCTAAAATAAGGGACAGAATAAAAAAGGCAGACATTTAAAATCACCTCAATAGGTGATTTTTTTGTTTATCAACAGAAAACAAGTATTACAGAAGCGGAGCCTCCGTAACGGAGGTCTCGCCTCCGTAAACCCTCAAAAACTATTGACTTTAATAGTCACTTTAAGGATATAATAAATAAATTGATTTTTTGTATTTAAAATTATTTTTATCTTTTTAAATTTTTAATTTAATAAATCTTTATGCACAAAAAATATTGGATAACAGTTTGTGTCTTGAGTGGAATTCTTCTCTTGGGGATGCTTGCATATTTAAGTATAAAAATGATTCCCAATTTAATAGTTCAGAAAAATTTTAGTGAATTAAAGACTAATTTATTAAACGATGACAATGGGGGAGCAACCCCTGTAGAAACTATAAGCCTTTTTAAAAAAGCACTTGAAACAGGTGATTTAAAAACTGCCAGTAAATATTTTATCTATGAAAAACAAGAACAAATTTTTCAAGATATAGAGAATTTTCAAAAAGAAGGCAAATTTCCCACCCTTCTGGGTTATTTAGATCAGGTTTTAGATGATAAAAATCCCAAAAGAGAGTATATAACAAATAGTCCTGATATGGTTACTATCAATATTTTAAGCGATAAACCAGACTTTAAAGAGTTTTTTGTTGAATTAAGACGTCCAGGGAACGATATAACTGGTAGTTATAAAACTTGGAAAATTAAATCGATGTAAACCATCGATTTTTTAGTACACCATATCTATTATTTTATGAAATATTTTGCCTTTGTTCCAATTGCTTTTGCTATTGTTTTTATTCCTAGTCATTCTATTTTAGCCTATGCTCCACAGACTACCCATTCTGGATTAACAGAAAATATAACCACTTTTTATAATTTCTCTGCACCTAAAAAAATTACTAATACTCAAATGGAATGGCTTGTTCAAGGCAGTCAAAACGAAGATAATGGTCTTCGCTGTCTTAACCATGCTTACGATCCCGTGTATAACAGGGGATGGCATCTTTCCTTGGCCAATTTAGACATTGGATACACATCAAAAGAATGGTCTCAATCGGAAAATGCTCAAATTAGTTTTGGAGCTATGAATTTTTCTGGTATAAAAGATACCTGGCAATCTTTATGGCTTGGTCCCAATAATTTGGATAGCAATCAAACTTGGAATAAGGCCATTTATGAATATTTGAATGGTCATGAGAAAGAAGCCTTTACGGCACTAGGGCATGTCTTACATTTGATAGAAGATGCCACTGTTCCTGCTCATGTCCGAGCTAATTCTCACCCAGATATTTTGGGAAAATATTCATGGAGCGATTATGAAGAAAAAGCCAAAATATATGATAGGGCTACCCTTAAAAACTATGCTATTGATTTAAAAAACCAAGGATTAATATCGCCCAAATTTGATACTCTCAATAATTTATTTGATGATTTAGCCGTTAAGGTTAACCATTATTTTTACAGTGATGACACTATTAGAAGCAGCGATTATAAATATCCTCAGCCCGAATACGAGGGCAAATTGCCAGAGGGTTATTTCATTATTGGACAAAATTACAATGGTAATCAACTTCATTTGGCTTATAAGCAACCCGGGATAGGATTCAGGCTAGAATCTGGTCTAGATGTCTACACATTAAATAATGATTTAGTTTTCAAAGATTATTGGAAAAATTTATCACCCTTAGCTGTTTCTTACGGTAGTAGTGTGATTGATCTATTTTTTAAAGATGTTCAAATAGCTGCCCAAGAAAAAGATTATTTAGCCAAAAATAATCAAAGTACTTTAATTAAATTAGCTGCCAACCTTTTAGGCTTAGCCGTTGATTTAAATAATAATCAGACGGGAACATCGGTATCCACTTATCCAGAACCTACGGTTACAACCACCCCTTCGGCAACAACCACTACTGCCAAGACACCTACAACAACGACTCTAAAAAAGATTCAAGGGGCTACAACTACTACCATTAAGGCCAAGGTTACGACTACTACTAAACCACCAGTTACTACTACAATTAAACGTACCACTACTACAACGACTAAGGCCATAACCACAACTACTACTAAAGTCCAAATAATCAATTGTTCATTTAATTCAACAAATTATATCTCAGGAAAAACAGTTATTTTAAATGAAGTCGCTTGGATGGGTAGTCCTCATAGTTCCAATGATGAATGGATAGAACTAAAAAACTTAACGGATCAAAATATTAATTTAAGTCAGTGGCAAATAATCAGCAAGACAAGCAACATTAAAATAATTTTTCCCAGTAATGCTGTTTTACCTGCGCATGGGTTCTATTTATTAGAGAGAACGGATGACACGAGTGCCCCTTATACCATAGCCGATCTCATTTATACGGGGTCCCTAAATAATACCAATGATGGCTTACGTCTTTTTAATAACCAATGTTTATTGGCAGACGAAGTTATAGCTAATTCTGATTGGCCAGCTGGCGACGCATCCTCAAAAAGATCAATGGAACGTGGGAATGATTTGACTTGGCATACCTACAGTTATAATAGTAGCTACAACAATCTTTTTAGCACGCCCAAGGTAGAGAATAGTCCCTCTGGCTGGCAAACACCTGTTGGTGGGGGAGGGAGCCCTTCTTCCATAACAACCACAACCCAGACTACGAGTTCATCAACTTCGACAACTACAACAAAAATAAACACCACTACCACGAATTCTACTTCTTCGACAACTATTACCACTACCACTACGTTACCTCAATGCAACGGTACAGTATTAGAAAATGAGCCTCAAGTTATTTTAAATGAAATTGCTTGGATGGGGAGCAGTAGTCAGTTTTCTAATGATGAATGGATAGAACTAAAAAACATCAGTGACACGAGTGTAGATATTTCTTCTTGGCAAATATTTGATAAAACAGGCAACATTAAAATAGCTTTTCCCAACGGAACTATACTTGCCGAAAATCAAATAATACTTTTAGAAAGAACTAATGATGAATCTGTTCCGAGTATTACGGCTGATTTAATTTATGTTGGCGCTATTAATAACGAGAATGAAAGTCTAAATCTCTATGATACTAATTGTAAATTAATAGATAGGGTTGAAGCAGATATCAATTGGCCAGCAGGCGATAAAGAAAGTTTTAAAACTATGGAAAGAGGGGGTGATTTAACTTGGCATACATATTGTGGTGTTATAGGACTTGGGTCACCGAAAGGTGAGAACTCTTCCAATTGTTCAGAAACAACCACTACCACAACAACGACAGTTACTTCTACTACGACTACTACTCTTCCTTCGATAGAAGAGGAGAGCTCAAATCCCTATATATTCGATATTAAATGGCACCCCTTTGGAAATGAAAAAAATTCACAATATATTGAATTCAAAGCAAATGATTATCCTTTTATTCCTAATTTACCAGATCAGACTAGTGATACTTTTTCAGCTATGACATTTTATTTAAACCAAGATGTACCCTTAGATCTGAGCTTGGGAAGTTCTAGTCCAATTGATTGGCAAGTTCATCAGGGAGAAACAAATTCCGCCCTTACCCTGAGTTATTATAATTGTGGACATTACCCAATAGAAAGGAGCGCTCTCGTATTCCCCATAATTAACAATGATAATTCCTGCCAGCAGTGTTATGGTCACGATGCCGCTATAAATTGCGGGTATATTCCTCAAGACCACGAATTCCTTTTTGAAGTAAAAGGTTGGATAGATAATACCGGTACCCATGGATTGGAAGATATCACAGCCGATGACTATTTTACTATTGGTTTTTATTCATATAATTCTGTCACTAGAACCATGGATTTTATTTTGGCTGATAATACAAAATATTATTTTGATCCAAGCACCACCTTTCAAGCACCTCAACCAGTTGAAGATTTTACCTTTCAGTACGATGATATTAATAAGCAAACTGTTTTAAAATTTAATCCAGCTAAAGATGCAGATACTCCCGAAAGAAAACTCAACTATTATATAGCTTACTCTCATACCCTAGAGGACCTTAACCAAGAAAAATATGTTTATGCTTTTAGTAAAAGCGCTTCGGAGTTATCCCAAGAGGAAAACGGACAATATATCTATATTATTCCTACTTCTGAAATGGGTGATTACGATATGTTTAATGGCAATGATTATTATTTCACCATAAAGGCCTACGATGCACAAACGCTTTTTTCTCCCCTTTGGGTACCTCAAGAAAATGATAAAATTTTTATTCCTCCCGAACCAAAACCACCAATGGTTTTAAATACTTATTTTAAAGATATTAAATTTAGCTTTATCAAACAAACAGAAACAGATACTCCCAGACTCACCGTAGAATATGAACTTATTAATTCTGGTAAGGCACCGAAAGATTTATATTTATCTGCTATTTTGGCTGCTTGGGACTATAATCCTGGATTAGAATTTCAAATATATGATGAATCTAGGCAGATGTTAACTCAAAATAATCCTTTAACAAATGCATATGCTGGCTGGCTATATGCTTATTTACCCCCTCACTATCCTTATGTTGCTGGACAAAGTGGAGATATTAGTTATGGTGGGTCTAGCCTTACTCTCGGTAAACAAAGGGCTATTATTAAAAAAATAGATCATCCTCAGTTGAACAATGGCCAACCCATTATTAATGTAGATGGTATAACAGAGGCAGATTTGGAAACTGCTGGATTTATTTTAAACAATAATGCCTACATCCTTTTAGCTTATGGTGCCACTGACATGAATATAACCAAGTGGTATTGGTTTACTCATAGTGCAGAACCTACTTATTTTACCAATGCAACTATAACCCCATAATTTATAGAAGTGATTTTGTAAACAAATACTGGGGTGCTATAATAGGGAAAATCAAACTTACCTTATGAATATAAAAGTCTACTGCACACCTCATTGCCCATGGTGCACTGCTGCCAAGGAATACTTAAAGAGTCATAATGTGGTCTTTGAAGAAATTGACGTGTCCACAGACCCATTATTAGCCGAAGAGCTTATAAAAAAAAGCGGTCAGATGGGGGTACCGGTTATAGAAATAGATGGAGAATTAGTTATAGGTTTTAATAGACCTCTTCTAGATCAACTTTTGCATATAACAAACGAGAAAGAAAAATAAGTAAAAGGCAGTTTAAAAACTGCCTTTTTTATTGCTATAATACCTCCATGAAAAAGAAAGATACTTGTGATATCGTTGGCATTCTTATAAATATCAGAAGCCTTTACAATGTTGGCTCTATTTTTAGAACCTCCGATGCTTGTGGCATAAAGAAACTATACCTCATAGGATTCACACCCACTCCAGAACATCCCAAACTTTACAAAACTGCATTAGGAGCAGAAGAAAAAATAGAGTGGGAAAAAGCTCACACAGTTTTCAGAATTCTTAAACAATTAAAAAAGGATGGTTATAAAATCGTAGCGCTAGAAACAGGAGAAAAGAGTTTGGACTTATATAGCTACAAAGCTAAGGGTAAAATAGCTATAATTGTCGGTAATGAAATAAAGGGCATCTCTAAAACTATTCTCCAAAGCTGTGATGCTGTTTTGAAAATACCCATGAATGGAATTAAAGAATCTCTTAATGTTGAAGTAGCCTTTGCTTTGGGAGTCTATCAGCTTAAATACGGTCATGGTAAAAAAATGGTATAATACAAACAGATATGTCTTCCAAAATTATAATCATTATTGCTAAGAAATCCTTTAAGGATGAAGAATATTTTATTACTAAAGAAATTTTGGAGAGAGCTGGTTTTTTAATAGAAACGGCTTCGAGTGAAAAAGGAATAGCATATGGTGTTGATGGCGGAGATGTTAATGTTGATGTTACTCTAGAAAGTATTGATTTAGAATCGATAGTAGCGCTAGTTTTAATAGGTGGCAGTGGAGCTCAAATTTATCTAGAGAGTGATATTATTCATGATCTAATTAGACGAGCTAATCAAAACGGCAAAATTATAGGAGCTATTTGTGTCGCTCCAGCAATTTTAGCCAAAGCAGGTATTCTTAATGGTAAGAATGCGACTGTTTGGACTAGCTCATTAGACAAAAAATTTGCTAAAATACTAGAGGCAGAAGGTGCAAATTATTTGAACCAAGATTTGGTTGAAGACGGGAGGATTATTACTGCCAATGGTCCAGAAGCAACAATGATTTTCGCCCAAGCTCTTATTAAAAAAATACAACAAACAAATTAAAAAATTATTATGAAGGTAGCTATTAATGGATTTGGTAGAATTGGGAGGACATTTTTAAGACAATCGCTTGATTATCCTCAGATAGAAATAGTGGCTATTAATGATTTGAGCGATGTTAATAATTTGGCCTATCTCTTAAAACACGATTCAGTCTATAGAGAATTTTCTGCCGAAGTAGAAGTAAAAATAGTCGGAGATAAAAATTATCTAGTTGTTAATGGTCAAAATATTTTAGTCATTCAAGAAAAAGATCCAATAAATTTACCCTGGGGAGATTTGGATGTAGATGTAGTTGTAGAAGCTACGGGAGCTTTTGATAGTTATGACAAAGCCTCATCTCACATTCAGTCCGGGGCCAAAAGAGTGGTAATTACCGCTCCCGTTAAAAAAGATGATATCAAGGTCAAGACAGTGCTATTGGGAATCAACGAAAAAGATCTTGCCTTTACCAATATAACTTCTAACGGATCGTGTACCACTAATGCCCTGGCACCTTTAGCCCAAATTTTAAGTGATAAGATAGGAATTAAAAAAGCTATTTTAAACACTGTCCATGCTTATACTGCAACTCAAAAAATAGTAGACGGTATTGATTCTAAAGATTGGCGCCGTGGACGAGCAGGAGCTGATAATATAGTGCCTTCGACTACTGGAGCAGCTATTTCAGTGGCCCAAGTCGTAACTAGTTTAGATAATAAATTTGATGGCCTATCTGTTAGAGTGCCAGTCATCTCTGGGTCTCTTATAGATTTTACCTTTATTTCCCAAAAGCAAACTAGCGTAGAAGAAATAAACGAAGTTTTAGTTTCTGCTAGTCAATCCAATGATTGGAAAGGAATAATAGAAGTAACCAACGAGCCATTAGTTTCCAGTGATATCTTGGGGAATATTTGTCCATGTTTAGTAGATTTGGGTTTGACCAAAGTAGTAGACGGCGATTTAGTGAAAGTGATGGCTTGGTATGACAATGAATGGGGTTACACCTGGACCCTTCTTAAACACGTTATTAAATTAGAACCTTATTTAAAATAATATGTTATTTTTAGGTGCCGATCATAGAGGGTTCTCTTTAAAAGAAGAACTGAAAAAATATTTGTTAGAACAAAATATTTCTTTTACCGATTTAGGTAATTTGAAATTAATAAAAGACGATGATTATCCAGATATAGCAGCTCAGGTAGCGCAACAGGTTAGTAAAGATAAAAAGAATAAGGGGATTTTAATCTGTGGTAGTGGAATAGGGGTATGTATTGTTGCCAACAAATTCAAAAATGTTAGAGCTGGTTTGTTTTGGAATTCAAAAGTGACTACGGCTGCTACTGCAGATGATAATGTAAACATTGCTTGTTTACCCAGTGATTATCTTAAGAAGCTTGAAGCTCAGAAAATAATAACCACTTGGCTCAAAACACCTATTAAAAAAAATAGTAAATACGCGCGACGTTTGAAAAAGATTTACAAATTAGAAAGAAATTTTTAAAATACTCTATGGCCAAAATCATACCAGTTATTAACGTTAAAACTAGTAAGGATTTTTTTGCGACGATGGGCAAGCTAGGAGAGTATACTGGTTGGATTCAAATAGATGTTGCTGATGGTAAATTCACTAATTGGAAAAATTTAACCGATCCTTCTCGAATTAGTGATAAGCAAATGCCAAGCAAGAATTCTAAGAAATATATGTTTGAACTGCATTTGATGGTAAAAAATGTTGAAGAAGCGATGGCCAAATGGCTTCATTTAAAGCCTAGAAGAATTATTGTTCCCGTAGAAATTAAGAATGACTTTTCAGCCCTTGCTAAATGGGCCAAAGAATTTAAAGGAGAGATTGGCTTAGCCGTTAATCCTAGTACTCTGAATAGTACTGTTTTAGAAACTCTTAAACCCAATATTAAAAATATTAATTTGCTTTTAATATTAGGAGTAAATCCGGGACCTAGCGGACAGAGTTTTGATACTATGATTTTAGAACGTATCAAATATTTCCATAAGTTATTTCCTAATTTAAAAATAGAAGTAGATGGTGGAATTAATGAAGATAACATTAAAGCCATTTTTAAAGCTGGGGCTAGTCTTGCAGCTGTAGGTTCGGCTATTTTTGAAAGACAGGAAAAGCCTTTAATAAGAATTCAAATGTTGGAAAATCTAATATCTTAATATGCCCCTTCCTTCCAAAGATCAAATGAAAGAATTAGAAAATCTCTGCACTAAAATTAGGGTAGAAATTATTCAAATGTTAACTAAAGCCGGTTCTGGTCATACGGCCGGACCATTAGGGAGTGTTGAAGAAATGGTTGGTCTTTATTTCGGAGGAAGTGTTAAATATGATATTCTTAATCCTATTTCCGAAGGCAGAGATTTGGTTGTCGTATCTTGCGGACATTATGCACCAGCTCTTTACGCCACTCTAGCTTTTGCTGGGTTTTTTAATGTGGAAAAATTACAAGAGTTTAGAAGCTTCAGATCACCACTTCAAGGACATCCCCATAGAGGGGAATTGCTTGGAGTGGAAAATACATCAGGACCACTGGGAGAAGGATTGTCTCAAGCAGTAGGCATGGCTTTGGCACTAAAAATGAATCACAAAAAAAATCATGTTTTCTGTCTCATGTCTGATGGTGAACAAGATGAAGGAAATACTTGGGAGGCAGTTCTTTTAGCCAATAAATACCATCTAGATAATTTAGTGGCTATTATAGACAGAAATCGTATTCAGATAACTGGTGATACCGAAAAAATATTACCCTTGGATGATTTAGAGGCAAAATATAAATCATTTGGTTGGGAAGTCATAACCATAAATGGTAATGATTTAAAAACCGTTATTCATTCTTTATATAAAGCCAAGAATTATAAAATTGGCCCCATAGTAATCATTGCCAATACAGTATCTGGTAAGGGTGTGAAATTTATGGAAAATAAAACGCAGTGGCACGGCAAAGCTCCTACAATAAAGGAAGCGGAAAAAGCTATTAAACTTTTAACAGGTATATAGGTATGCTTAAAAACGGAATCAAAGAAACTATTTTTTTAGAGAAAGTTAAACGCGAAACAACTAGAGTTGGTTTTGGCGAAGGTCTTTTATTGGCTGGTGAAAAAAACCGTCAAGTTGTAGCCCTTTCAGCAGACCTTTCAGAATCTACTCAAGTGGAAAAATTTAAAACACGTTTTCCTGAAAATTATATCGAGGTAGGTGTTGCTGAACAAAATTTAATAGGAGTAGCTGCTGGTTTAGCCCATTTAGGTAAAATTCCTTTTGCCGCTTCTTATGCAATTTTTTCTCCAGGACGCACCTGGGAACAGATAAGAACAACAATCTGCTATAACAATCAAAATGTTAAGATAGTTGGCTCTCATGGAGGACTCACTGTAGGAGCCGATGGAGCTACCCATCAAGCTTTAGAAGATATCGCTTTAATGAGAGTTCTTCCTAATATGACAGTCCTATCTCCTTGTGATTATTTGGAAGCCAGGCGTTTGACCTATCTAGCAGCTCAATGGATTGGACCTACATATATCAGACTCAGTCGAGAGAAAAGTCCTCTCATTACAAATCTGGATACAGGTTGTCAAATAGGTAAGGCAGAAATATTCTGGTCACCAGAAAATAAAAAACAAGCCGTTGTTGCTATCTTAGCCACTGGTCCGATTATTTTTAAAGCCCTTATAGCAGCCAAGGAACTTTTAAAAGAAGATATAGAAGTAGAGGTGATTAATTTTTCCACCATAAAACCATTGGACGAAACCACTCTTTTAAGAATAGGAAAAGAAATTGGCCGAATAGTTACATTGGAAGACCATCAGAAAATGGGTGGCTTTGGTTCAGCTGTTAGTGAATTTTACAGTCAAGTTCTGCCGATTCCCATGGAAATATTAGGAGTCAATGACCAATTTGGCCAGACAGGAAGCGGCGAGGAGCTTTTGGAATATTACGGATTGGGTGCTAAAGATGTCATTGCTGCGGCAAAAAGAATTCTTAATCGATAATTTTTATTATGTTGGATATTATTACAGTTGGTACAATTACTAAAGATATTTTTTTAAGTGGAATAGATCGTGCCCAAACGATTAATTTTCAGAAAAGGCCATACATAGGTTTACCCTTAGGAGCCAAATTAAGAGTGGAAAACATAATCACAAATTATGGAGGGAGTGCTCTTAATACAGCCATTAGTTTTTCTAAACAGGGATTAAAAGTTGGTTTAATAGGTCTTAACTGTATAGGTAAGACTTCCCAAGATATTTTACAGGTATTGCGTGATAACAAAATATCTAATTGTCTTTTGGATTTAAAATCTTTAAAAAATTTACCCCTTTCTACTATTTTAGTAGAAGAAAACGGGGAACGAACTATTTTGAATTATAGGGATGTTAATTATAAGTGGCCTAAAGATACTTTTACGAAGAAAAAACTGGATGCCAAAATAATTATTGTTGGCTCACTAAATGGTCAAAAAGAAATTTGGCAATCGCTTTTAAAACAAAAAAAGACAAAACAATTTATTCTTGCTGCTAATCCTGGCAGAGGGGATTTAGATATCTTTAAGAAAAATCCTCATTGGCTAAGAGATATAGACGTTTTATTTCTTAATCGTGAAGAGGGCGCCTATCTGACTAATAAAAAATACAGTCAATGGTTAAATATTTTTAAGGCCCTGGATAGACTAGTGCCAGGCATAATAGTTATGACCGATGGAGACAAGGGAGCCCTAGCTTCTAATGGTAAAAATATTTGGCAAGTAGAGGCCATTAAACCAAAAACTCAAGTAGAAAAAACAGGTGCAGGAGATGCTTTTTTAAGCGGTTTTGTCTATGGGCTTCAAAAAAATCATTCCCCCTTGTTAACTGAATGGCGAAACCAAGATATAGAAGAAGCCTTGCGTTATGGGACTATTAACGCCTATAATGTAGTAAGGTTTGTCGGGGCTTCTACAGGATTATTTGCTTATGCACACTTACCCAAAACTATTTATCAATCGGTAAAAATAAAAATGGTCGATTAAAATACAATATCTTTATTATTAATTAATTTATATTATGAAAGCTTTTTTAGAAACTTTTAAAAAATTAGTTTTCAGCGCCTGGGAATTAGTTAAACCACGCTGGAAAAACATAGTCTATCTTTTATTGGTAGAAATGGGCATAGGTTTTGCAGCAGCCCTTATTCTTGGTATAACCCTAGTCGTTTTTCCTGGTTATTCATTATTAGGCATGATAACTCTGAGCCGTGTTAGCCCTAGTTTATTGTTGTCAGCAGCCCTAAGGAGTCCTTTTTTGTGGATTATGCTTTTAGTAGCTCTTATAGTAGGTTTAATATCTCTAGTTCTCTCTAGCTTTATTTCTCTCGCTTTTATTGTGGCTCTTAAAGAAGATGCCCAAATAGGCTTTGGTAAATTATTGGAAAAAAGTAAGCTTAAATATTGGGATTATTTTGGTGCTTTATTTTTAAGCGGCCTACTTATAGCCTTGGCTTCCTTAATTTTTGTTATTCCAGGTATACTTTTAGCCATTATGTATTTTGCAGTTCCCTTTATAGTATTAGAGAGGGGTTTAAAAAATATGGCAGCTCTCCGTGCAAGCTTCGATTTAGTTAAAGGAAATACCTGGAAGGTATTTAGCCATATGCTTGCTTTCGGTTTCTGTATGGGAATAGTTTCCATGATATTACGATGGTTGGGTTCCATAGGACAATTACTTTCTATTGCAATGCCAATTGTTTCCTTAGCTTTTACTTACGAGTTATACAAAAGCTTGAAAGAACCTTCTATACAACAAGAATTGCCAGTTCAGGAATAAATAGTGATTTAAGAACCACCCCTTAAAAGGGGTGGTTTTCTATTTGTTTTTAAGCCTTAGATGCCTTATACTAAAAGCACTAAAGTAATAATATTTTATGAGCAAGTATATTCTATTTCTAAAAGATATCTCCATGAAAGACGTGCCTCTCGTAGGAGGAAAAACAGCTTCACTAGGTGAGATGTATAGTCATCTAAAAGAAGAAGAAGTTCCTATTCCCGATGGTTTTGCCATAACGGCTCAAGCGTATCGAGAGTTTTTAGATTTTAATAAATTGAATGCACGTATTGAGGCTATTTTAAAAACTATCAATTCAAAAAAAGTAGTTGATTTAAACATAAAATCTAAAAAAATAAGAGAAATTATTTCTTCAGGTTCTATGCCAGACGTTCTGGCCGAAGAAATATTGGAAGCCTACAGAAAGCTTAGCAAATCGTCAAATACTTCAAATCTTGATGTAGCCGTTCGGTCTTCTGCTACAGCCGAAGACTTACCCAATGCTAGTTTTGCAGGTCAACAAGAAAGTTATTTAAATATTAAGGGGGAAAAAGACTTGTTGATAGCTGTTAAAAATTGTTTCGCCTCCCTGTATACTAGCCGAGCTATTTCTTATAGAATAGACAAAGGATTTAAATCTACAACAGTCTATTTATCCGTAGTGGTACAAAAAATGATTCGCTCCGACAAAGGGGGGTCGGGTATCATTTTTACTCTCGATACTGAAACGGGTTTTAAAGATTCAGTTGTTTTAAATGCAGTTTGGGGTTTAGGAGAAATGGCTGTTCAGGGTCAAGTCATAGGAGACGAATATGAAATTTTTAAACCCACTTTTCTTCAAGGATTTTCTTCTATTATTACGCATAAATTAGGAAGTAAAAATCAGAAGATGATCTATAACCCTAAAACACCTGGGGACACCATTAAAATTAAAACAACTCTAGAAGAGCAAAGAAAATTCGTTTTACAAGATGAGGAAGTTTTAAAACTAGTAGAGTGGGCTCTTAAAATAGAAAAACATTATTCCCAACTTAAAAATACTTGGCAGCCTATGGATATAGAATGGGCAAAGGATGGCTTAACTGGAGAATTATATATTGTGCAAGCTCGTCCCGAAACGGTTCATTCTCAAAAAGATTACTCGGTGATTAGAGATTATATTATGGAAAAACCGGGAGAGCTCATAGTGAAAGGAGCAGCAGTGGGCTCGGCTATTGCGGAAGGAGCGGCTAGAATTATATCTTCACCCAAACAAATTGGCTTATTTAAAGAGGGAGAAATTTTGGTGACGACTATGACAGATCCCGATTGGGAACCTATTATGAAAATTGCCAAGGCTATTATTACTGACGAGGGTGGTCGCACTAGTCATGCCGCCATCGTATCGCGTGAGTTGGGGATACCCTGTATAGTTGGGACAGCTAATGCCAGTAAAAAAATTAAAACTGGTCAAAAAATAACTGTGGATTGTTCTAGTGGCGGAGAAGGATTTGTTTGGAAAGGGAAAACTAAGTGGCAAATCAAAGAATACAAAATTAGTCAGACTAAAAAACTGCCCTTAAAACTTACTCTTAATATTGGAAACCCGAGTGAAGCCTTTGAATACTCTTTCCTCAAAAATGACGGGGTTGGTTTAGCTAGAGAAGAATTTATTATTTCTTCAAATATTAAAATCCATCCTCTGGCACTAATCAATTATTCTACGCTGCCGAGCAAATCTTTAAAAGCTCAAATAGATAATTTGACTATAGGTTATTCTAAAAAAACTGATTTTTATGTAGATAAATTAGCCGAAGGTATTGCTAAAATAGGAGCAGCTTTTTATCCCAAAACAGTTATTCTCCGTTTTTCTGATTTTAAAACTAATGAGTATGCCAGCTTAATTGGTGGTAGCCTTTTTGAACCCAAAGAAGAAAATCCTATGTTGGGATGGAGAGGAGCTTCTCGCTATTACGATCCAAAATTCCAACCTGCCTTTGAATTAGAGTTACAAGCACTTAAAAAAGCGAGAGATGAAATGGGTTTAACAAATATTTATGCCATGATCCCTTTCTGTCGTACCCTAGAAGAGGCTAAAAAAGTATTAGCTATAATGGAAAAATACCATTTAAAACCAAATCAGAAAGATTTCAAAATTTATGTTATGGCAGAAATCCCTTCTAATTTTATTCTAGCCGAAGAATTCTTAAAGATTTTTGATGGTTTCAGTATTGGTTCCAATGATTTAACTCAACTAACCCTAGGACTTGATAGGGATAACGGTAGTTTGGCAAAGATAGGGGACGAACGAAACGAAGCTGTTATTAGCTTAATTACAAAAATTATCCAAATAGCTAGACGTAAGAAAAAATATATAGGTATTTGCGGTCAAGCACCTTCCGATTACCCTGAGTTTGCTAGACTACTGAAAAATTTAAAAATTGATAGCCTTTCTCTTAATCCCGATAGTTTAATTAAAGTAGCGGCCGATTTGAGTAAGAATAAATAGATTTTCTATGAAAATTAGTTCATTACTTACTTCTAAAATTAAAGATTCACGCGATGAAGATACTTTAAAGGTGGTTTTAACAACGACGAAATTTAAAGCCGAGGACAGTGTGCCCAGTGGTAAAAGCAAAGGATCTTTCGAAGCAATTTCGAAAGATGCTGACGAAGCCATTTCTATAATCGATGGTTTAAAAGAACAAATCATTAAAAAAGAATTCGTTGATCCCTTAGAATTTGATGAATATCTATTGTCTTTGGACGGGAGTGAAACTAAGAATATTCTTGGGGCCAATACTTTACTAGCCCTCAGTTTATCTTTTTGGCGCTTATTTTCTTTGGAAGAAAATTTACCACTTTATCAAGTTATTGCTAATTTAAGCGGCCGAGAAAATAAACTGCTCCATTTACCATACCTCATGTTTAATCTGATTAACGGTGGAGAACATACTGGTAAGGCCAATAGTACTCATTTACCCTTTCAAGAATACTTTCTTATTCCCGGAACAGAATCAGCCGAAATTAGTCTCCAAGAGTGTCGTAATTTCATGGAGCATTTAAAACAATATGTTAATAAAGAATATGCCGATGTAGTTATAGGAGACGAAGGGGGATTTGTTGTTCCTGAGAGCGACCCCGAAAAAGGTCTAGAGATTTTAAACACAGTTAAAAAAGGAATTCAGTCCACTACAACTTTAGATTTTGGTTTAGATATTGCAGCCAATAGTTTTTATAATCAAGAAACTCATACCTACAAATTCTTTAATCATAATTTTAGTACAGTTGAATTAACTGATTATTACAATAATTTATTAAATCATTATCAACTTTTATCAGTAGAGGATCCTTACTTTGAAAATGATTATGATGGTTTTAGGAGCTTAAATGAAAATTGGGGAGACAAACTTTGGCTTATAGGTGATGACTTAACCACTACCAATTCCAAAAGATTGGCTACAGCTATTGAAGAGAAATCTCTGAACGGAATTATTCTCAAACCCAATCAAATAGGAACTATCTCGGAAGTAATCGCAGTAGCCTCGTTTGCCCAAAAAGAAGGTCTGAAAACAATAGTCAGCCATAGAAGTGGGGAAACTATGGATGATTTTATTGCTGATTTAGCGGTTGGCATAGGAGCCGATGGTTTCAAATCTGGAGCCCCCTTGCAAGCCGAAAGATTAATCAAATATAACCGTTTAATAGAAATAGAAAAGAAGCTTAATAATTAAAGCTTCCTCCCTAAGGCTCATTCTGCTATAATAAATAGTATTTTTTATCTCTTATGATAAGCTATAGAACTCAAAAACAGATTTTAATAGGACTAGCCACTATTTTAGGTCTCCTAATCTTATTATTTTTAGGCCAGACCATTCTTAAGCCCAAGCCCACCTGTGTAGACCAAAAACAAAATCAAAGCGAAGATGCCATCGATTGCGGAGGGCCATGTTTGCCTTGTGAGTTAAAAGATATGAAGCCCTTGGTTATAGAAAAGGCTTACTCTTTGGACTATAAGCTGAAGGGGATAGATTTAGTGGCGGAAATTTTTAACCCAAATACTAAATACGGTCTTACCAATATTACTGGTTATTTTATTCTTACTAATAAAGCAGGGGAAACACTGAGAAAAGATTTAGATGAACCCTTCTACATTTTGCCAGGTGAAAATAAAATAGTGGCCAAAAGTAAGGCACTAATTGATAATCCTAATTTCATACCAGAATCAATTCGCTTTGACCTTGATACTGTTATATCTCTTAACGATTGGCAAAAATTACCTCCGGCTATAAATAATTTTGGAGAAGTTCTAGAGTTAACAGGAGTAAAAATGAAGTATACCAATTCTAAACAAGCCAGTCCTGTTAATATTACAGCTGATCTTATTAATCACTCTCCTCTAAATTTTCGAAGAGGTTTTGTAGATGTTTTACTTTGTGACAAAAAAACTGGTAAACCCCTTAGTTTCAATCAAATATATATTGAGAATATTAAAGCAGAAGGAATGCAGGGTTTACCAACTATTTCTTGGCGCCAAGCCTTACCATTAGGAGCTGAAGTTTGCTATCGTAAGGCCCACACAGATGTGTTTAATAAAGAGAATCTATATTAATTATTCATGCGCACTTCCCTGAAATGGATTTTAGTAGCAATTCTTGTCTTAACTTGCCTAGGAGTACTCGTGATTGCATCTCTATCGAGTTCTGAGATTAATCGTTGGCAGTTATTAAAAAAACAAGTTATCTCTCTCGCCATAGCTTTTGGTGCGTATTTTGTATTCCGCTTAGTAGATTACAGGCTATTCAGAAATTCTTCATACTTTTTATTGGTGTTTTATTTTTTTTCCGTTTTTATGATGGGGTTAGTGCTATTTTTTGGCACCAAAGTAAATGGTATTACTGGCTGGCTTCATTTAGGTTTTTTTAATTTTCAGCCAGTAGAATTAGCTAAATTAGCAGTTATTTTAATTTTGGCGAAATACTTCAGCAATCGTAATATAGAAATCTGGCAATTCAAGCATATTCTTATTTCGGGTATGTACGCAGCCATTCCTGCCATCTTGGCTATTTTACAACCAGATTTAGGTGGAGCGGCTATTATTATTGGAATTTGGTTTTGTGTTTTACTTTTAGCTGGATTACGTTTAAAACAATTTTTACTCCTAATTTTAATCTTTACGATTTTATTAACCCTATCTTGGCAGTATTTTTTGCAACCTTATCAGAAAACTAGATTAATTTCTTTTTTTAATAGTAGTAAAGATTGGCAGGGGAGTCAGTATAATGCTAGGCAGGCTATGATTGCTATTGGTTCTGGAGGGTTATTTGGCAAAGGATTAGGTTGGGGTACCCAAACCCAATTGCGTTTTTTACCTGCCGCTCAAACTGATTTTATATTTTCTTCCCTAGGAGAAGAATTGGGTTTTATGGGTGTAGTTTTAGTGTTAGGTAGCTTCTCAATTATTTTTTATAACCTTGCTCAAATTGGTTTAAATCTTCAAGAAAATTTCACTAAATTAGCCGTTATGGGCATTGCTATAAATTTAAGCTTAAATTTTATAATTAATTTGGGTATGAATTTAGGAGTTATCCCTATTGTAGGTCTACCTCTGCCCTTTGTTAGCTTTGGAGGATCTCATCTCTTAATGGAACTCATGGCCGTAGGTTTTATTAGTAATATAGTAATTCAGAATAGTTAAATTTCAGATGCTTTTTAAGAAAGAGAATATTAGAAAAGTCACTGGTATTGCCATAGTTATTTTGGTTCTATTTTATTTGGGAGTAGGCAATTACAAATTGCCTCTGCAAAAAGAAACTGTTAGTTTAAAAATTAATTCAGGCGATAGTATTAATTCTATTACTCAAAATTTAAAAAATAATGGACTGATTATGTCACCATTAGTTTTTAAATTATGGTTGGCTATGAATGGGTGGTTAGATGATCTGAAGGCAGGGAACTATAGTTTTGAAGGTGCAGTATCTACGGCAGAAGTAGCTTCCCGAATTGCTTTAGGAAAAACAATACCAGTTTTTAAAATCACTATTCCAGAAGGGCTAACTCTGAAAGATGTTCTCCAACTTTTTCAAGAAAAAGGAATCTTAATGGCCACTGATAAGTTTGATCTCGGTTTACTTACATCAGAAGAAAGAAAAATTCATCCCTATCTTTTAAATTGGAAAACCGTTAATCCTGAAGGACTTATTTTTCCTGATACTTATTTTTTCGAAGAAAATCCTTCTAATGCAGAAATCTTGGAAACTGTCTTAAATAATTTTGACAATAAAGTTTATAAATCTTTAGAATCTAAATTTGAAGCTTCCGATTTCTCATTTAGAGACATTATTATTATCGCCTCACTTGTGGAGAAGGAGGTGGTTTCTACTGAAGATAGACGTTTAGTAGCCGGCATTATATTGAAACGTTTAGAAATGAATATGCCCCTTCAAGTAGATGCCACTATTTGTTACATTAAAAGAAAGAATGGCAACACTTTATGCAAACTTAAAGAAAGTGATTTCTTAGTAGATTCACCTTATAACACTTACAAATACCCCGGTCTTCCTATAGGCCCAATCTGTAACCCTAGTCTAGATGCTATTCAAGCGGTTTTGAATCCAGAAAAATCTACGTATTTATACTATTTGAGTGCTGCGGCTGATTCTCAAACTATTTACGCCAAAACTTATGAAGAACACCTACTTAATAAAGCCAAATATCTAAATTAAACCATGCCCTTTAATATATTTTTTGAGTATAAAGGCAAAAAACACTCTGTTTCTTCTGAAAAACCCGATCAGATCTTAAATAACCTTGACAAATATTGTAAATTGAGTAATATAAGTCTATCAAAGGCTATTAATTGGAAATTGAAGATAGTGAATGATACTAGCTTGGTTTCTAAAAGAATAGCTCAAACGATATTTCAAACCATTGTCTTTTGGCAAAAGAATCGTCAAAAAGACAGGTAGACGCTCATATCGTTAATTAAAACCATAATACTCTCTTTAGTGACGCGTCACCTTTATAAATTTTATGGGAGCAGAATTTAACCCTTCTGTTTTGTTTTAGGGCCGTTTTTTTGTGCCCATTTTTCATTTGACAGGAACACGGTTTATTTACGGAATAAAAGTCCTTTTTTGAATGTTTTCCAGGTTGTTATATTTATATAATTTAGGAATAAATTTATACCCTTATGCAGCAGCTTCTCAAAACAAAAGTCTTTGGTGCTCATAAAAAGACCTTGATGGAAATCCCCAATCTGGTTCAATTCCAAAAAGATTCTTATGAATATTTTATAAAAGAAGGAATAAAAAATCTTCTTCGAGAAGTCTCACCTATTCGAGACTACACCACCAAGGACATGAGTTTAGAATTTTTAGACTACACCATTGGTGAGCCTAAAGCCACAGAAGAGAAGTGCAAACTCAAAAATTTAAATTACGAAGCACCCTTAAACATTAATTTAAGGCTCGATAACTACAAGACAAAAGGTCAAAACGAACAAAGCGTTTACTTTGGAGATATTCCCATAATGACAGAAAATGGGACTTTTATAGTTAATGGAGTAGAAAGAGTTATAGTTTCTCAATTAATTCGTTCTCCTGGAGTATTTTTCACTATGGAATATTCTCAGGGCCGCAAACTTTTTGGTGCCAAGTTACTACCTGCCCATGGCTCCTGGCTAGAATTCGAGACTGATAATAATAATATTATCAATGTCAGAATAGATAAAAAGCGCAAAATGCCAGCCACTATTCTTCTTAGAGTTTTTGGTATTGAAACTGATGAAGAGATTAAAGGATTATTTAACTCCGTCGAACAAGATAATGAAGTTAGATTTATAGAGAACACTCTCATTAAAGATCCTACTCATAGTAGAGACGAGGCCCTTTTAGAAATGTATCGTCATTTGAAGCCTAGCGATTTGGCCATTTTAGATAATGCCAAGAATTTTATTGATGGAGTATTTTTAAGGAGAGATCGTTATAATTTAGCTCATGTTGGTCGTTTTAAAATTAACCAGCGTTTAGGGTTAAAATCTGATGCCGAAGATTATAACAATTATCTTTTAACCAAAGAAGATATTATTGCCACTCTCAAAGAAATAATTAAATTAAATAATGACATCGAAGCAGAACCCGATGATATTGATAATTTGAGCAATCGTCGTGTAAGGGCTACTGGAGAATTGTTAGAAGAAAGAATGAGAATCGGTTTAATGCGTTTAAAGAGAGGCGTTCAGGATAGAATGTCTACTTATGATCCTAAAAGTTTAACGCCTGCCCAGTTAATTAGCCCCCGATATTTAACTTCTGCTCTAAAAGAGTTTTTGAATACTTCGGAGTTGTCCCAATTCATGACCCAAACCAATCCTTTGGATGAGTTGGAATGCAAAAGACGTTTAACTGCTTCTGGTCCTGGGGGTTTAACTAAAGAGAGGGCCACTATAGAAGTTAGGGATGTTCATCCTAGTCATTATGGAAGAATTTGTCCTATTCAAACACCTGAAGGCCAGAATAGCGGTTTGGTTGTTTATCTAGCTCTTTATGGAAGACTAAACAAATACGGTTTTATAGAAACTCCTTATGCCAAGGTTACGAATAAAAAAGTTACCAGTGAAATAGTTTGGATGGATGCTTTCACTGAGGCTGGTTATAAAATAGCTCAAGGAGGTGTTAAATTAGATGATTCTGGAAAAATAATCGAAGACTGGGTAGAAACACGTTATCAATCAGAACCAGGTTTATACAAAGCAGAGGAAATCGAGTTCGTTGATGTGTCTCCTCAACAGACTCTATCTTTAGCAGCCAATCTTATTCCTTTCCTTGAACATGATGATGCACGTCGTGCCCTTATGGCTGCCCACATGCAAGAGCAGGCTCTTCCTTGTATCAAGCCAGAAGCGCCTCTCGTTATGACGGGCTTTGAAACTATCGGAGCCAGAGACTCTGGTCAGCTTTTAGTTTCTGATCATGATGGGGAAGTAGTAGAAATAGATAGTCAACATATAATTATAAAAGATACTAAGAACGAATTACATACCTATAATTTGTCTAGCTTCGTGATTACCAATAAATCTACTTGTTTAATGCAGAAACCCAGTATTGCCAAGGGGACAAAGGTAAAAGCAGGTGATATTTTAGCGGATGGAGCTGCTATGGAAAAAGGGGCGCTAGCCATTGGACAAAATTTAACAGTAGCCTTTATGCCCTGGAGAGGTTACAACTACGAAGATGCTGTTATTATTTCTGAGAAAGTTTTATCCGATGATCGTTTCACTTCGATTAAATTACAAGAATTTGCTGTAGATGTAAGAGATACTAAGAATGGTCCGGAAATGACAACACCTGATATTCCTAATGTTTCAGAAGACAAACTTAAAAATCTAGACGAAGAAGGAATTATTCGTATTGGCGCAGAAGTCGAAGATAATGACATCTTAGTCGGTAAAATTTCTCATAAAGGAGAAACAGATTTAACTCCAGAAGAAAGATTATTAAAAGCAATTTTCGGCGAAGAAGCTAGTGATGTCAAAGATACTTCTTTGGTTTTAAAACATGGTAGTCGAGGAAGAGTAACTAATATTAGAATTTTATCTCGTGACGAAGGCGATAAATTAGATGTGGGTACCTTAAAACAAATCAAAGTAGAGGTAGCTGAATTAAGAAAGGTGAGAATAGGGGACAAGCTTTCTGGCCGTCATGGAAATAAAGGAGTTATCTCCATTATTTTGCCAGTGGAAAATATGCCTTATTTAGAAGACGGTACTCCTGTAGATATTATTTTAAATTCCTTAGGAGTTCCTTCTAGAATGAATATTGGGCAGATTCTAGAGACTCATTTAGGTTGGGCAGCCGATAAATTACATTATCATGCCGTTACTCCAGCCTTTGATGGAGCGACTGAAACAGAAATTAAAGAAGAGTTAAATACAGCCGATTTACCAGAATCTGGCCAAGTTACTTTATATGATGGTTACACCGGAGAACCCTTTGATCATAAAGTTACTGTAGGAAAAGCTTATATGCTTAAGTTAGACCATATGGTTGCCGATAAAATCCATATGCGCTCTATTGGTCCTTACAGTCTTATTACCCAACAACCCTTAGGTGGTCGTGCCCATATGGGGGGACAGAGATTTGGAGAAATGGAAGTCTGGGCCTTAGAAGGTTACGGAGCGGCCTATACATTGCAAGAAATGCTCACTATTAAATCAGATGATGTAATTGGTCGAGCAGCAGCTTACGAATCTATTATTAAAGGAGAGGCAATTAAACCCCCTCATATTCCAGCCGCTTTCAATGTAATCACAGCTGAGTTAAAAGCGCTTTCCCTTACTGTCGATACAATTAATAATGTTTCGGGCATGTCAGAAAACAGCCCAACTCAAGAAGCCTAACCTATATCAAAAACTTCTTTAAATTTTTGTCATGGAATTAGAATTCAATAATTATAATACTAGTACTAGTAACTATAATTTCAATGCCCTTAGAATAAGGTTAGCTTCCCCTGAAGAAATTAAGGGTTGGTCTCACGGAGAAGTTATTAAACCTGATACGATCAATTATCGTACCCAGAAACCAGAAAAAGATGGCTTGTTTTCTGAAAGAATTTTTGGACCAGCCAAAGATTATGAATGCGCTTGCGGCAAATATAAAAGAATGCGCTACAAAGGGATTGTATGTGATAAATGTGGAGTAGAGGTCACTAAATCTATTGTAAGACGCGAAAGAATGGGACACATTGGTTTAGCCGTTCCTGTAGCCCATATTTGGTTTTTAAGAAATTTACCTTCTCGTATAGGGTTAGTTTTGGATATTCCTTTACCCCAAATTGAAAAAGTGGTTTATTATACGGCCTATATTATTACCAAGATAGACGAAGAGGCTAAAAAACAAGTGCTTTTAGATATTGATAAAGAATATAAAAGTAAACTTAAAGCCGTTGATAGCACAGAAAAACAATCTCTTTTAGATTCCTATAACTCAGCCAAAAATGAAGCCAAAAGCATAGAAGTTAAAGCTGTTCTTTCAGAAGCTCAATACTATAATTTATCAAAAAAATACGGTCAAATATTTGAAGCTTCTACTGGTAGTACTCCTATTTTTAATCTTTTAAAAGAAATTGATTTAGAAGAAGTTAAGAGACTATTGAAAATTCGTTTAGCCAAAGCTACTGGTGAAAGCGCTTTAAAGATTAATCGTCGCTTAAAATTAATGGAGCAATTCATTAATTCCAAATCTCGACCCGAATGGATGTTTCTTACCAATTTGCCGGTCTTACCACCAGATTTACGACCCATGGTTCAATTAGATGGTGGTCGTTATGCTTCCTACGATTTAAATGATCTATATCGTCGTGTCATCAATCGTAATAATCGTTTGAAAAAATTAATGGAGTTAAAAGCTCCAGAGGTTATTATTCGTAACGAAAAAAGAATGTTACAGGAAGCCGTGGATGCTTTGCTTGATAATGGTATGCGTCGTAATAGCGGTAGTGCCTTACAACAATCACAGCATAGACCTCTGCGTTCTTTAGCTGATATTTTAAAAGGAAAGCAAGGTCGTTTCAGACAAAATCTTTTAGGTAAAAGGGTTGATTTTTCTGGACGTTCCGTTATTGTCATCGGTCCAGAACTTGATATTGATGAATGCGGTATTCCTAAGACCATGGCTTTGGAAATTTTCAAACCCTTTGTTATTAAAGAATTAAAAGAAAGGGGATTGGTTTTTAGTATCAAAGCGGCTCATAAGATGATAGAGGATGGTACAGATCAAGTATGGGAAATTCTAGAAGAAATTATTAAGAATAAATTAGTTCTACTTAATCGTGCCCCAACACTTCACCGTTTAGGTATCGAAGCTTTTAAACCAACTCTCGTAGAGGGTTTGGCTATCAGAATTCCCGCTCTTGTCTGCGAACCTTTTAATGCTGACTTTGATGGGGACCAAATGGCTGTTCATTTACCCCTTTCTAGTGAAGCTCAAAACGAAGCTAAAACAAGAATGCTTTCTTCCCTCGGTCTTTTAAAACCAGCTAATGGTGCTCCTGCCATGCATCCTCGTCATGAAATGGTAGCCGGTTGTTTCTGGCTTACTCAAAATATCGCAGGCAGCAAAGGGGAAGGTTTAAACTTTAACGACGAAAAAGACGTTTTAATGGCTCAGAATTATGGCCAAATAGATCTTCGTGCCAAAATTAAAGTTCGTAAAATTAAGGGTGATAGTCAGTATAAATCACTCGCCGAAGCTACCGAAACTACTGCCGGAAGAATAATTTTTAATCAAAATTTACCCGAAGATTACCCCTTCCTTAATCAAGAGTTAGTTTCCAAAGATTTTTCCACTATAACCAATGCTTTAATAGAAAAATATGGAGTGGATTTAACCGCCAAACTTATTAAAGGCATTCAGACTTTAGGATTTGAATATGCTACCTTAGCTGGATTATCTTGGTCCATGGATAGTTTACATAAAGTTCCAGAAAAACAAGCCATAATTACTGCCACTGAAGAACAAGTTACTAGTTTAGGAGAACAGTACAATGAAGGATTGCTTACTAAAGAAGAAAAAGAAAGAAAAGAAATTATTCTTTGGACCGAAGCTACTAGTAAAATTAGTAAATTAGTAGAGAAATTATTTGAGCCAACCGAATCAGCCTATACAATGGTGGCCTCGCATGCTCGTGGAGATTGGAATCAGATCATGCAAATGATGGGTATGAAAGGTTTAGTGGTTAATCCTGCCGGAGACATCATAAAACTACCTATTAAAACTTCCTATAAAGAAGGTCTCAATGCTTTGGAATATTTCTTATCTACCCATGCCAGTCGTAAAGGACAGGCTGATACAGCCCTTCATACTGCTGATGCTGGCTATTTAACTAGAAGACTAGTAGATGTAGCTCAATCTGTTGTTGTACGTGAAGAAGATTGCCATACAGATATTTTCGTAGAAGCTACCAAAGAATATGCCCAAAAACTCCATGAATCCTATTATGATTTGATTTACGGACGCACTTTGGCTGCAGATTTCAAAGAGGGAAATATTTCTATCTTAGCTGGCGAAATGATTACTCGAGAAACGGCTCGCATTATAGAAAAATTAGCTAATCCTTTACTAAAAATTAGAACACCCCTTACTTGCAAGTCTCATGTTGGTGTTTGCCAGAAATGTTATGGAGCAGATTTGGCTACCAATAGATTAATAGAAAGAGGGGAGGCTGTAGGAGTTGTAGCTGCTCAATCTATCGGTGAGCCAGGTACTCAATTAACTTTAAAAAACTTCCATAGCGGTGGTGTTGCTAGAGCTGTTGATATTACTCAAGGTTTGCCTAGAGTAGAAGAAATCATCGAAGCCCGTCCTCCTAAGGGTGAAGTGCCTATAGTAGAGGTGGAAGGCATTGTGGATTCTATTATAACCGATGGACCCTATCATGTGATAAAAGTTATGCCCATAGTGGCTAAAGAAAAAACTACTACCAAACGAGGGAGGATCAGTAATCGTTCTGCTATCCAAAGTAATGTGAAGATAGATGAATTTGGAAACTGGGATTACTATTTGGCCAAAGAATTGAATCTGTTTGTTAAGAAAAATGATAAAGTTCAACCAGGGCAAGCCTTATCTGAAGGTAGTTTGAATCCCAAAGTTTTACATAAAATAGCCGGTAGGCATGTGGTTGAAGAATATCTTATCCAAGAAATTAGGGCAGTTTATAGTCTAGTTAATGAAGCTATTAATGATAGACATTTGGAAGTTATTGTCAGACAGATGCTCTCTAGGGTACAGATTACAGATGCTGGAGAATCCATCTTTGTACCTGGAGAAATAATAGATAAGTATCGTTACCTAGATGCTCGAGAAGAACTTATTCAAAATAAACAGAAACCCCCAGAAGCTGCTCAAATTTTAACTGGTATTACCAAAGTAGCTGAAAATAGCAGCAGTTTCTTAGCCTCAGCTTCTTTCCAGAAAGTAGCCTACACTTTGATAGAGGCTGCTCTAGAAGGGAAGATAGATTACTTGAGGGGTATGAAAGAAAATGTGATTATTGGTCGTCTTATTCCAGCTGGTACTGGTTACAAGACAGATATTCAAGCAGAAGTTTAAAATTGCTAAATTAAGGTTTTTGGATTAAGATAGGGCTGTTATAAGCCCTATCTTTTTCTTTCGCTATTTTTTATGATTAAAAACAAGACCAACTATCTCTTAACAGTAAAAAACCTATCAGTAAGCGCTAAGGGTAAAAGTATTTTAAAGAAAATCAGCTTTAATCTAGAGGCGAATACCCTAACTATATTGACAGGTGCCAATGCTTCGGGTAAAACCTCTCTAACTCAGGCTCTTTTTGGTATTCCTCCATTTAATATCAGAGAAGGCAGCATTTATTTCAACGCTATAAATATCACCAAACTTTCTCCTTCAGAAAAGGCAAAATTAGGTATATTTCTAGCTTGGCAGAAAATTCCAGCTATAGATAGCCTGAAAACAATAGATTTTTTAGAATATTTAGATGCTAATAATAATGGCGTAGAGCAAATAGGTCGCGAAAATATTTTCAAAATTGGTCTTCAATTAGGATTAAACAAAGATTTATTAGAACGTTCATTTGGTATTGGTTTTTCTGGAGGAGAATTAAAAAGGTTAGAATTATTGCAATTACTTATTTTAAAACCCAAATTAGCAATTTTAGATGAAATTGAAGCCGGTTTAGATGCCCAATCATTAGTTAATTTTGCCAAATTAATAATACAACTCAAAAAAACGACAACTCTTTTAGTAATTAGCCACCAACTTCTATGGCAAAAAGCTCTTAAACCAGAGCAAATTTTAACTTTAAAAGAGGGAGCGCTCCATTATAGTCATTTTTAATTATGGAAGACGAGCGCTTACACATACAATTAAAAAATATAATCTTAGCCTTAAGCTCTCAAAAAAAAGAGCCTCTTTGGGTGAAGAATATGCGCTTAGAGGCTTTGGAAAAATTTATTAATTTACCTCTGCCTGATTTTTTGGTACCACTTTTAAAATTAAATTTAAACGATCTTAAATATTATCTCAAGCCAGAAGTAAACATAACTGATTTTACCGAAAAACATACTCAAAAGTTTTTTAAATTAATGGCTGACCTAGGAATACCTGAAGAAGATATGCTAAAACTTGGTGGTATAGGCGTGCAAGAAGAATCTGAGATGGTTTATGATTCTCTCTCTAAGAAGTGGTCAAAAAGTGGAGTTATCTTTACTAGCATAGATAAGGCTATTCAGAAATACCCAAAGATTGTTCAAAAATATCTCGGTACTGTCATTAAAACGGAAAACAATAAATTTTCGGCCTTAAATACAGCTTTATTTTCTGGTGGTAGTTTTCTCTATATACCAGAAGGAATTAAAATAGATGAGACTATTCAGGTATTGTACCTGATTAATCGAGAAGAATTTGGTCAGTTTGAGAGAACTTTAATAATAGCCGAAAAAAATAGCCAGATATCTTATTTAGAGGGCTGTACTGCCCCCACTTTCGTGGGCGGAAGCTTGCATGCCGGTGTAGTAGAAATTATTGTTAAAGACGGAGCGAAAGTAAGGTATGGAGCCGTCCAAAATTGGTCTAAAGAAGTTTGTAATTTAGCCACTAAAGGAGCTAAAGTTTTACAAGATGGTCAAATAGAATGGTTGGATGCTAATTTTGGTTCAAAATTAACAGTTAAATACCCTTTATCAGATTTAATAGGAGACAATAGCCGAGCCATTTATCAGTCAATCAATTCTCTTGCGAAGGGTCAAAAACAATACAGTGGGGCCAAAGTAATTCAGACTGGAAAAAATACTCTAGCCAGTGTTAATTCTAAAAGTCTTATCTTTGATGGTGGTTTTAGTCATTGGCAACCATTTTTTCAAATAAAAAGTTCAGCTGATAATGCGACTAATTTTTCTCGCTGCGATAATATGCTTTTAGGAGATGAGGCAACTTATATAACCGATCCCGTAACAGACCTTTCCAATTATACGTCTAAAACAGAAGTCGAAGGTTCGTTATTTCAGATAGAAGAAGAAACTTTAAATTATTTGGGAACACGCGGTATTGATAAGCAAGAAGCTTATTTAATCTTGGCTCTAAGCTTCTATGAACCACTTAGCCATTGGTTGCCCCAGGATTACCTTTTAGAAATTAAACAAATCTTGGCTTTAGCTCTAGCCAATTCCTCTTAATTATTATATGACTGCTATTAAAACAATTGTTCTAGATTTTCAGAAACTGAAAACGGGGCAAAAAACATCTTTTAGAATTAAACCGCAAACCACTTTATATTTAAAAGTTCGCGGTAGTTTTACCGACAAACATTTATATGAACATTCGGTTTATCTTATCCTTGGGGGAGACAAAAGCTCCGTAGATTTGCAAGGAAAGTTTTTTGTTAGCGATAGCAGTCAATTAAAATTGCATTTCTTCGTAAAAGATACTAATAAAACAAAAGAGGCTCGAATAAATCTGGACCTAAAGGGATTATTGTTTGATAAAAATAGTCAGGCCATAATAGAGCAAAATATTTCTTTAAGCCATAAAGACAGCCTTTTACATCATAGTTTGGCTTTCGGTAGCCCTAGCCCCGATATATTAAATTATTTGGCTAGTCGAGGCGTAGAAATAGAATGGTTCAAAAGTTATCTTTTTAGTAACTATGCTACAATTTAAGGAGTATGAATACAGATTATTTTCCTCAGATTAAACAAAGTCATTCTCAAAAATTACCGGCGATATATTTTGATAATGCCGCTACTACTCAAAAACCCCAAAAAGTTTTAGAGATGATGACTAATATTTATTCTTCTTGTAATGCCAATGTTTATCGAGGAGGATATTATTGGTCAGAAAAAACCACTGCTCTTTATGCAGAAGCTCGTCAAAAAATAGCTGATTTTATTGGAGCCAAATCTAGTAATGAAATAATTTTTACTAGGAATACTACGGAAAGTATTAATTTAGTGGCTCAAATTTTAGAACGAGATTATTTTAAAAAAGGGGATGAAGTCATAATCTCGCAGGCTGAACACCATAGTAACTATTTGCCTTGGTGGCAATTAGCGCAGGAGAAAAACATCGAATTGAAAATTATAGGTATAAATGCAAAGGGAGAATTTGATCTTCTAGCCTTTCGTAAGGCTTTGACCAGCAAAACGAAGTTAGTGGCCATAGCTGGTATAAGTAATGTCTTGGGGAATATTTATCCGCTCAAACAAATTATTGATTTAGCTCACAAAAAAGGATCTCTGGTTTTAATCGATGGGGCTCAATGGGTTGCCCATCTGCCAATTAACGTTTCACATTTAGATTGTGATTTTTTAGCTTTTTCCGGACACAAAATGTATGGTCCAACGGGTATAGGAGTTTTATTTGCAAAAAAAGAATGGTTGCTTAAAACAGAGCCTTTAAATTTAGGAGGAGAGATGATTACCAGTTTTGATGGTACAGGTGTCTGTTGGGCTGATTTACCTCAAAAATTTGAAGCTGGTACTCCAGCTTATATAGAGGCTATCGGTTTAAGAGCAGCTGTAGATTATTTAACAAAATTAGGATTTAAAAAAATTCAATCACAGGAAAACGATCTCACTAAGATAGCTTATTCTGGATTAAAAATGATTAAAGGTATTAGTATTTTAGGACCTTCGGATATCTCCAAAAGGAGTAGTATCATTGCTTTTAACCTGAAAGGAATTCACGCTCATGATCTTAGCGATTTATTAGCAAAGGAAGGTATAATGACTAGGGCTGGTGTACATTGCGCTGGTCCATTGCACCATCAATTAAATATTCCAGCCTCTGTAAGAATTAGTTTCGGTGTTTATAATACCCTACGAGAGGTAAATTATTTCCTACAGGTTATGACAAACATAAGTAAAGAGTTGTCTCATGATAAAAAATAACATTACTTCTAATAATAAAAGCCTCTTACAGCTAGTAAAAGAAAGCAGTTCCTTTGTTCATAAGGGGATATTAAGTAAACCAGAAATTACTTTGGTGGGCATCAATGAATCTTGTGGGGATAAAATAGTATTGCAAATAAAAACTGAAAAAAATCAAATATCTCAAGCTCGTTTTACCGGAGAAAGCTGTAGTCTCTCTGCTCTGGGTGCAGAAACGATGTGTCAACTACTGGAAAAAACGCATGATCTCAAATCTATTCCAGAGAATATATTTCTTCAAACCCTTAATTTTAATTTTAGTTCGGCTAGAAAAAAATGCGCTTATTTAATTTGGAACACTTGGGAAAATTATGTTCTTGATAAAAAAACAAAAAAGAAAGGGATTATTTCGAAAAAGTAATAAATATCCAATAATAGATCTGGACGCAGCTTCTACTACGCCCATGTCTTTGGAAGTACTTCGAAAGATGCATCCTTACTTTACAGATCTTTATTTTAATCCTAATGCCATTCATTCGGCTGGTCAATTAGTGGCTTCTGAGATATATCTCAAACGGAAAGAAATAACCGAATATTTTCATGTTCAAAATAGCAATATTCTTTTTACTAGTTCAGCCACAGAGGCAAATAATTGGGTTATTTTAAGTTGCGCCCAAGTAATTTTACCTAAAGGAGCTAAACCGCATATTATCTACAGCGCCATTGAGCATGATTCTATTATTGCTCCTATAAAAGCTTTAGAAAATAAAGGATTGATAACCACCACCGTTTTAAATGTGGATGAACATGGTCTCATTAGCGTAGAAGAATTAGAAAAAAATCTTTCCGAGAATACTGCCTTAGTGTCGGTTATGGGGGTTAATAATGAGATAGGTGCTCTAGAACCTTTAAAAGAAATAGGGGAGTTATTGAATTCTTTTAAACATAAGCAGAACACTCCTTATCCATATTTTCATACGGATGCAGTACAGGCCTTGAACTATTTTTTTTGGGAAGATATTAAAGGACTAGATTATCTAACTTTTTCCGCTCATAAAATTTATGGTCCCAAGGGTATTGGAGGACTTTTAATTTTCAATGCACCTTCTTTTAAGAATTTACAGCCTTTGATATTGGGAGGGCATCAAGAATTTAATTTAAGGGCTAGCACAGAGAATGTGCCTTTAATAGTGGGTCTAGCGGAAGCCTTATCTATTTTAAATATCAATAAGAACAAAGAAATAAAGTATTTAACTAAATTAAAAAAATCGTTTCTAACAAATCTTCTTAAAGAAAGCCAATTCATAGAAGTTAATGGCAGTCTAGACCATTCTTCCCCATGTATACTTAATTGTTATTTCCCAGGGGTCCTAGCTTCTGATATGGTAGTTGGTCTTAGTGAAAAAGGCATTTTAGCTAGTCCAGGAGCAGCTTGTTCGGCGAATAGCACAAATCCTTCCCACGTTATTAATGCCATGTACCATAACAAAATTAGAGCCCAAGAATCGGTTCGTTTCAGTTTTAATCATAATTTAAGTTTAAATAATATCAAGAAAGCTGCTTGCATGGTGGGGGATACATATAATAAATTAAAGAAAGTTTAATCCGTTTTTGAAAAACCCCCAGGGCTATTAGCGGGTTTTTGGACCCTTATGTTATAATCTTTAAGAATATTCATATTTTATGCCATCTCTAGATAAATTTACTCTTAAGGCTCAATCTAGCCTAGAAAGGGCTCAACAGATAGCTGTCGAGCACTCTCATCTTGAAATTAGAGCTATTCATATCCTCTTGGGTCTTTTGGAGGAGGGGGACACCTTAATCCAACCCATTTTAGATATGGAAAAAGTAGATATTCCCAATCTAATCCATAGAGCAGAGGAAGAATTAAAGAAAATAATCCCAAATCCTGGAGCCAAGAGTGCTAGTTTTGGTCAACTATATTTAACCCCAGAAGTAATTCAGATTTTTGAAAAAGCTCATTTACTGCTCAAAGAAATAGGCGATGAGTATATAGCTTGTGAGCATCTTTTTATAGCTATTAGTTTGACCGAGAATAGTGCCAATAATTTATTTAAAAGTTTAGGACTTAGCTCTAATAAACTTTTAGAGAATTTAAAAATTACTCGTAATGGAGAAACGGTTAGTAATGATAATCCAGAAGCTAGTTTCAAAGCTTTAGAAAAATATTCCATTGACCTAACCGAAATGGCTCGAAAAAATTTGTTAGATCCAGTGATAGGTAGAGAATCTGAGCTCCGCAGAGTGATGCAAGTTATCTCTAGGCGCACTAAAAATAATCCAGTTTTGATTGGAGAACCAGGCGTTGGCAAAACAGCCATTGTAGAAGCTTTGGCCCAAAGAATTATTAAAAACGAAGTACCAGAATCTTTAAAAAATAAGAAGATAGTTTCTCTAGATTTAGGCAGTATGATTGCGGGTACCAAATTTAGAGGAGAATTTGAGGAACGATTAAAAGCTGTTCTTGGTGAAATTAAAAAATTAAAAGGACAAGTTATAGTTTTTATAGATGAACTTCAAGTAATTGTAGGGGCTGGTGGAGCCGAGGGTTCTATTGATGCTGCTACATTATTAAAACCAGTTCTTTCCCGAGGAGAATTCAAAACAATCGGAGCGACTACTTTTAATGATTATCGCAACTCAATAGAAAAAGATCAGGCTTTAGCAAGACGTTTTCAGCCAGTAATAGTGGAAGAACCTACTCCCGAAGATACAGTTGCAATCCTTGAGGGCTTAAAAGAAAAATATGAGACCTATCATGGTTTAAAAATTACCGATGAAGCCATCAGAGCAGCCGTTGATTTATCCGTTCGCTATATTACCGATCGATTCTTACCAGACAAAGCAATTGATTTAATTGACGAAGCATCTTCTTCTCTTCGGTTGGAGATTGATAGTACGCCCCAAGGTTTGGAAAATGCTGAAAGAGAACTAAGGCGCATGGAAATTAATAAAGCAGCTAGTATTAGCAAGGGAGACAAGGGTTTAGCTCATGAGATAGAAAATTATCGAAAAGAAGTAGAAAAAATGAGGGGCGATTGGCAGAGAGAAAGAGAAGCTGTAGAAAAAATAAATAATCTCAATAGGGATATTAGTCAAGCCAAAGAGGCGGTAGAAACTTATGAGAGAGAAGGGCAACTCGAAAAAGTTGGTAAAATTTTGTATGGTGATATACCTCTCAAAAGTAAAGAATTGTTAGACCTTCAAAACAAATTAAATACTCTTAGAAGGAAAGGCAAACATTATCTCAAAGAGGAAATTACGGCTGAGAATATAGCCATAATAGTATCTAAATGGACTGGTATTCCAGTTACCAAAATGATTGAGAACGAATCCCAGAAGCTTATGCAGATGGAACATCTTTTGGAAGGTAGAGTTATAGGACAAACAGAAGCCGTTAGTTCTATAGCCAGAGCTATTAGACGCGGTCGTTCGGGTATTACTGAAGAAAATAGACCCATAGGTTCTTTTATGTTTTTGGGACCTACCGGTGTTGGAAAAACAGAGTTAGCTCGAACCTTGGCCGAGTTTATGTTTAATGACGAAAAAGCCATTCTTAGATTCGATATGTCAGAATACATGGAAAAGCATACTGTTGCTAGACTAATTGGTTCACCTCCGGGATATGTTGGCTATGATGAGGGAGGACAATTAACTGAAAAAGTAAAACATCGCCCCTATAGTCTTATTTTGTTTGATGAAATAGAAAAAGCTCATCCTGATGTATTCAATATTCTCCTTCAGGTTTTAGATGATGGACGATTAACTGATGGTAAGGGGAGAACGGTGAATTTCAAAAATACGATTATTATTATGACTTCCAATGCTGGTAGTGAATATATTACAGCTCAAAATCATTTTGGTTTTTCGAAGTCTGATAAAAAAGAAATTCCCTCACTAGCTGAATACAAAGATAAAGTAATAACATCTCTGAAAGAAAAATTCAGACCAGAGTTTTTGAATCGTCTAGATGAAATTATAGTTTTTAACCCCTTGTCTCTAGAAGATATTCGTAAAATAGTAGATTTACAAATAGAACAAATTAATAAACGATTAACGATTAAGGATATTTCTATTATTTTGGATGCAAAAGCCAAAGATTATATTGCTCTTCATGGTTACGATGCAGATTATGGGGCGAGACCTTTAAAACGTTTCATTGAAAGAAATATTCTAGACTCTTTAGCAGACAAGATAGTCAGTGGTTCAGCCAAAAATAATTCTCATTGGCACGTAGGGGTAGAGAATGATATTTTAAAGCTCACGGCTCTAAAAAAATAAAATGAAACCAAGTATCATATTTTTTGGTATTGCCTATGGTCTTGTCGTTTTTTTTGGATTGCTTTTTAATTGGCCCATTTGGTTATATTTTCTTTCCGTAGCAGCAATATTAGCGGTCTGGAAACTAATTAGCGGTTTAGCCTGGCATAATACTTATTTTTTAGCCTTCATTGCCTTTTTAAGTTTTGCTCTAGAAAGTACTACCAACAAAACAACTTCTCTAATTATCTTTGGTTTTCTCTATGGGAGTTTCTTACTCCAACTCAATCGCAAAGACTATAAACTTTTTTCTTATTTATTACGTCTGAAAATCTTTTTTTGGTTATTAGTTTTCAGTTGGTTTTTCTGGATATATAGTTTGAGTCAGTTTTTAGCTTTTGGTTTAGGACTACTTTTTCTTATTAGTGGTTTTCGTCTCTTACTCCAAATAGCTAATAATGAGACTGCTTGTTTAGGCAATAATCTCTCGCAAGACTTAGTTTACCTTTTGGTTATTACTCAATTTGCTTGGTTAGGGGCTCTTTTACCGATCAATCCTTTCGGCCAAGCCATTTTCCTTATGCTCTGGAGTTTTTATTTTCACGAAAGATTTAAAGGTAGGGAAGAAAATGAATCAACCAAAAATATTGTTTGGCAAACCCTATTAGCATTTATTATTTCTGGTGCCATTCTAATCTTAGGATAAACTAAAAAAACTAGCTTAAAGCTAGTTTTTTAATTACTTATTTTAGTTTTATAATTTCATCGAATCCCTTTTGAAACGTTTCATCTAGAAGAGAAAATTCTTCTTTACGAATCTTTTTCAAAGAGAAGGCCATCGCTTTGGCTTTGTTTTCAATCGAACGAGAGCCTAACCGTAATCGCCAATAAGCCTTAGTTTTTAGAGTATTATTTACAGAAATAATTCCTTTATGACCGGCATCGTTTTTATTCCAAGAGAGCTTATAATTACCAAAACTTAAATCACTATCGTCTTGTATAACCACTAAGGAATTTATATCTATTTTTAAATATTTTAAAAGCATAGGTAAATTCTCACCACTTTCATTCATATAACCAACTCTCTTGGCTAATAATACTATTGGCATATCTTTTTGAGAGCTTTCGCTGGGAAGTTTAGTTATAAGAAATCTATCCTTACAAACAGATTGCCAGGCTTCGGTTTTGAGGCCATTAGTTTTAGAGAGCCAACTTAAAAAAAGCCAACCTAAATTATGGTAAGTATTTTGATATTTTGAATCCTTATTTCCTAATCCGTACAAAAGCCAAATTTTTTGAGCCATTAAGCCTTAATTAATTTACTTATATAATCCCAAATAGCAGAATAGTTGCCCATACCCATTTTAGGCACTAATCCGTAGGCATAGCCAGTATTAGTAGCTATATTACTAGAATAAAGAAGTGGGTCAGATCCATTGAAAGAAAGAGTAGCGAAAGACCAATTACTTTTAGGTATTTTAGCCAACATTGTAGCTAAGGTAAAAAGTTGATTGTTACTTAAATCAGAAGCGAAATGTCCGCTAATACCTTCTTTAATTTTAAGAAGTTTATTCGCATCGGTTAAAAAATTGAGATCTTTCAATTTTTCTCCCAGTGCTGTTAATACAGCCTGTTGATGTTTAATCCTAGAGAAGTCTCCGTCTTTGGCATAACGACTTCTTACTAAGGAGACTACCATATTTCCATCTAAATAACGCCAACCAGGTTCCAAAGTGAAATAATTACCAGTGCCAGTGGAATCGGCTAGGGTAGGATCACTTACTTTTTCACTAATATAAACATTTAATCCTCCTAAACCGTTGACCATTGCTCTTACAGTTTCCACATCAAAAATAGTAGCATAATGAATTGGTAAATTAGTTATATTCTCGAGTTGTTGCTTGATAGAGGAGAAATCGGGCTGGGTAAAAATTTTTGGATTTTTTTCATTGTTCAACCAAAAAACACCATTTAATTTTACCAAGGTTTTATTTTCTCCCACTACCACTAAATCTCTAGGGACAGAGATTAAAACTATTTTGTTAATAGTTGGATCAATATGGGCCACTATCATAGTGTCTGTCAGATAAGCTCCGTTATTACCAGCCCCTGTAAACCCCAAAATAGCAAGATTAATAGGTTGAGAAACGATTTGTTGATCTATCTCTAGAGAAGAGCTGACCTTATTGCCCAAAAAAGAACCTAAAACTAATAGGTTTTTAGTCGGCAGAAATATCGCCGCGGAAGCAATAACTAGGATTGCTATTGAGGCGAATCCAATTATTTTAAGCCATATTTTCATGTAAAAATTATTATATCAGAAAAGGATAGGAGCGGCAAATGATAGGTTGCTTTTGGCCTTTATTTATGGTATATTAGCGGCAGAATAATCTTATCATTAGATATAAATATGCTTATTTTTTGGCGTAATCTTAAAACTTTTGTTTTAGAAACAGTCGAAGTGGTTCTAATAGCCCTGGCGATCGTTTTGCCCATTCGCTATTTCATAATTCAACCATTTATTGTTTATGGTCAGAGTATGGAACCTTCTTTTTTTGATAAAGATTATTTAGTAGTAGACGAATTATCTTTTAGATTAAGATCAATTAAAAGAGGGGAGGTAATTATTTTTGAAGCACCTTCAGAATTAACTGTTACCAGTAAAGAATCTAACAAAAATTTCAACATTAAAGGTTTATTGTCGTTATCTTTTATAAATGTTTCGAGAATAGACAGAAGCAAATTAATAAATTTTGATCGTAAACCAGGTTATCTTTTAGCGGCCAAGATATATACCTCTTCAGCAACTTTTTTTATTAAAAGGGTAATTGGTCTTCCCGGAGAGAAAATTACTATTCAGAATGGAACGGTCAAGGTTTATAATTCAGAAAAACCAGAAGGATTCATTTTGAATGAACCCTATCTTTCTAATTTAGTAAAAACTACTAGCGATATCAATATTACGTTGCCACCACAACAATATTTTGTTATGGGGGATAACCGTATGAATTCTTATGATTCTCGTTCCTGGGGTTCCTTAAATGGTAAAGCTATTTTAGGAAGAGTTTGGCTTAGAGTATGGCCCCTCAATCATGCCGCTGCTTTTAATCTTAATCCTTATAATCTTTAAATATTGTGTAATATCTCTTTATGGCAAAAATAAAGAAAGAAGCTAAAAAGAATTTTCAAGCTCCCAAGGGAATGCATGATATCTTACCAAAAGATATTCCTTGGTGGCGCAAATTTGAATGTGTTGCTAATGAGATATCCGAAGCTTATGGTTTTAGAAAAATTATTACTCCAATAGTAGAAGATACAGAAGTATTCTCTAAGGGAGTAGGGCTTGGTACCGATATTGTAGATAAAGAAATGTATTCATTCAAAACGAAGGGTGGGGATGCTTTAACCCTAAGACCAGAGGGTACGGCCGGAGTAGTAAGAGCTTACATAGAAAATAATATGTCCACCTGGCCCCAACCGGTTAAGCTTTATTATTCTGGGCCTATGTTTAGGCACGAAAATCCTCAGAAGGATCGCTATCGCCAATTATTCCAATTTGGTTTAGAGGCAATTGGTGATCCAAGTCCAATAACCGACGTGGAAATTATTTGGGTAAGCCATCTAATATTCAGTACTTTAGGTTTTAAAGATATTAATTTTGAACTTAACAGTATTGGATGCCCCGCTTGTCGAGCCGACTACTTGAAAGTAATAAAAGCTTTTTATAAAACCAAAACCAATAAACTCTGCTCTAGTTGCAAAGAAAGATTCAAAACAAATCCCTTGCGCCTTCTAGATTGTAAAGAAGAAAAATGTAGTGAATTAAGAACTAGTTTACCTTCTATACTAGACTCTCTTTGTCCCGAATGTCACGATCATTTTCATAGTGTTTTAGATATCTTGGATTATCTTCAAGTGCCGTATACTTTAAATCCTTATCTAGTAAGAGGTCTCGATTATTACACCAAAACTGTATTTGAAATAAAAAGTTCTTATGCCAACGGAAGTATCTCTCTTGGTGGTGGAGGACGTTATGATGGATTGGTTAAATTATTGGGAGGAACTAATCAACCGGCAGTAGGAGTAGCCTTTGGCATAGATAGAATTATTTCTGCTTATGAATCTCTTCATGATAAAGAACCTAATTGCAAGAAAAATAAAGTGTTCTTAGTTCAAATTGGTGATGCTGCTAGGAAGAGGGCATTCCTACTAATAGAAGAATTAAGAAAGAATGGTTTAAGTGTTTATAGTTCTCTCTCCAAAGATAGCCTAAGAAATCAACTTAAAATAGCGGACAGAGAGAAAGTTAAATTATCTTTAATCCTAGGGCAAGAAGAGGTGAGAGAAGACAGAATAATTATAAGAGATATGGAGAGTGGCATTCAAGAAGTAGTTATGCAAGACAAGCTAGTTTCCTCTGTTAAGAAAAAACTAGCTATGGACTAAGATTATTGCTAAAAATCCTCTAGTCTAGTATACTAAACTTTAATAAATTTAATTTTCAAAATAGCATCTATTCTTATGGCAATTAACATTGACAGAAAAAATAATGAACCTCTTTCTACCTATGTTTATCGAGCTATGCAAACTCTTAAAAAGAGCAATTTAGTTCGTGAGGTTAAGAAAAACCGTTATCACAAATCCAAAGAGAGCGCCCTTTCTACTCATAATTCGGCTATTTATAAACAGAAGAAAACTGCTCAAATTAATCGTAAAAAAGTATTAGGCCTTCCTTTCAAAACAAAGAGAAAACATAGATAATTGTGTCTATGGTGATTATTAATCTGATGGGTCTTAAAAAGAAGATTCCCCTTACCAAAAAAGACATAAATCTCCTAGTTAGCACTTTTCATATAATAACTAATAAAAAGATTGATCTAGATTTACCCTTAACTATTAATTGTGTCCTAGTTAGTAAAGAAAAAATTATTCAGTTAAACGAAAAATGGCGGAAGAAAAAACAACTCTCAGCTATCCTGGCATTTCCTGATTATTATCTGAAACAAAAAAAAGAACCCGTTCAGGAAGAAGTTCATTTAGGGGATTTGATTATTTCTCCAGAAGCTATCCGAATTAAGGCAAAAGAAAATTTCAAAGTCAGTAATTTAGAAAGCTTTCGTTTACAATTTATTTATTCTTTTATACACAGTTTGGCCCATTTATATGGCTATACCCATGATTCTTTAAGGAAAGCTGTAGAAATGGAAAAAATAGAAAAAAGGGCGCGGACGATCATTATTAAAAAGTTAATTAGAAGTTAAGAATCATTTATATTATGTTTCGATCTTCCAAAAAATTTGTCATGAGCTTGGATCTCGGAACAGACTCCGTTAAAGCTATCGTTGGTAGAGTAGATCTTAAAGATAGTGCAAATCCTTTACAAATACTTTTTAACACTTCTGTCCCTGCAGTGGGTCTTCGTCGAGGTTCTATTTCGAGCCTCCTTGATTTAGAAGAGCTTTTAGGTAATTTAATTAGTCAGAGTGAACAGAAAATAGGGACAACTATAGATAAACTTTTAATAGGAGTTAATCCTATTAATTGTAAAACCACCATTTCTAGGGGTACCGCCATTACGAATGAACAGGGCAATATTATTAGTCAAAACACTGTAGATAGGGCGATTAATTCAGCCCAATCTGTTATTTTGCCGAACAATTACAGTCTTTTGAGACCAATCCCTTTGAAGTATTCTGTTGATGGTGCAGGGGAATATCGTTCTGCTTTGGGACTAAAAGGCATGCGCCTAGAAACAGATGTACTCCTTATTAGTATATTGACTCAACAGTTAGATGATTTAAAACAAATAGTAGAAGACTTGGATTTCTCCAAAGAAGATGTTTACGATATTAGTTCTCTGCCCTCAACTAATCTAATTCTAACTGATCAAGAAAAAGAATTGGGGTCCGTAGCTATTGATTTTGGGGCTAGGACTACTTCTATTACCGTTTACGAAGAAGATAACTTAGTAGATATTAAAAGCCTCCCCTATGGTAGTGGTTATTTGACGGATGATATAGGGATTTGTTTACAACTAGATCCAATTCTGGCTGAAAAAGTAAAAAAATTAGAAGGTTATATTGATCCCCGCAAATTGAGTCGTACTGATATGCTGAACTTGGTCAATTCTGGACTTACTAATGAAGATTATTCGGGGGATATAGAGATTTCTCGCAAGAAAATAGCAGCCGTTATGGTTGCTCGTTTAGACGAAATATTTGATGCCATTAATCAGGCTCTTACTTCTATGAATCCTAGTCGTCATTGGCCCGGAGGAATTACTTTTTACGGTGGTGGTAGCAATTTAATAAATCTTACAGAATATGCTAGGACAAAGCTTGGTCTTCCTTGTAAAATAGCGGTTTTGCCTATTTCTTATAATCGTTTAGGTATGACCCTTAGTGATACAAACGCCTTATCCTTACTGCATTTTTTAGCAAAGGTAGATAATTCTTCAGAACATTCCAATCCCACCGCCCTGATTGATAAATCCAAATCTTGGCTTAAATCCCTCTTGCCTTAAATAATTTCCCAAGATAGTATATAATAAGAATTCTCTCCACATCAAAATAAGACACTAATTTTTAAATATTTTTCTAACAACGTGGCCAAAATAAAACCAGAATTTGAAACTAATATTCGCATGAAAGTTGTTGGCGTCGGTGGCGCAGGTGGTAATGCTATTACCCGAATGGCTGATCGCAAGATAAAAGGAATTTCTTTTATCGCTGTCAACACCGATGATCAAGCCCTTCATCACAGTAAGGCGGATGAAAAGATTGCTATTGGAAAAATCCTTACTAGGGGATTAGGAGCTGGTATGAATCCTGAAATAGGGTATGAATCGGCTAAAGAAAATCTGGAACAGATAGAGAATGCTGTCAAAAGTTCTGATCTAGTTTTTGTGACAGCGGGCTTGGGTGGAGGCACTGGCTCAGGAGCTAGCCCAGTGGTAGCTGAATTAGCTCGTAAAAATGGAGCTCTCGTTATTTCAGTGGTGACCAAACCCTTTGGTTTTGAAGGTGGTAAAAGGCAAGAAATAGCGGAGGAGGCTTGGCAAAAATTGCAAGAACAATCAGACGCTATTATTACTGTTCCCAATGATAAAGTTTTTAATCTAATAGACAGTAGTACTCCTATTTTAACAGCCTTTTCTTTGATAGATGAGATTCTTTACCAAGGTGTTAAAGGCATCTCAGATCTAATTACTTATCCTGGTATAATTAATCTAGATTTTGCCAATATTCGTACCATAATGACTAATGCTGGAGAGGCTCTTATGGGTACCGGCAGAGCCAGTGGAGAAGGGAGAGCCCAGAAAGCGGCTCAAGCTGCAGTTCATTCACCCCTTTTGGAAACCCAAATTAATGGAGCTACTAGAGTTTTATTTAATGTTAGCGGTGGCCCCGATCTCTCTTTGGCCGAAATCAATGAAGCGGCTAAGGTAATTACAGAAAATATAGACCCAAATGCCAAAGTTATTTTTGGAGCCATTTATGACGAAGGACTTAAAAAGGGTGAAATTAAAATTACAGTTATAGCTGGTGGATTTAATGAAAACACTTTTGATGAGAAAAATTTAGTTTTACCTTTTACTCGAACAGTAGTAGCTCCACCTAAAAAAGTTGAAGTTCAGAATCCTTTTGACAGTAAAACAGACTTTTCTTTCCCAGAGCCAAATTCTAAAAAAGAATCTTTAGAACAAACTCCTATTAAGATAGAAATTAATGCCGATGGTCCTGGAAAAGCTAATAAAAATTCAAATACAAAACTGGAAGAAATAGAAATTCCAGCTTTTCTGAGAAAAAAGAAACGATTCTAATATGTTTACCCCCTGTTGGGGTAAGGGGTCTTTGTTTTTGTTTTGATTACTTATTTATTAAAAAATAAATATCTCCAAATATGATTGCTGCCGCCTCCACAAAATTCGTTAATAAAATAAAAGAAGTACGCAAAAGAAGCGGCGACATTCAAAAATTTGATAGTGAAAAGATTCAAAATGCTATCTACAAGGCTCTAACAGCTACCGGAAATGGTGACATGAAGGAGGCTAAAGAGGTTTACAGACGAGTAGTCGTCCTTCTAAACAAACGGTTCAAGAAAGCCGCCCTTGTCAATGTAGAAGATATTCAAGATATCATAGAAGAGGTACTTATTTTAGAGAATTATATTGAGACTGCCAAGGCTTATATCCTCTACAGAGAGCAACATCGCCAGATTAGAGAATTAAAAGCTGCCCAAAGTGATTCAGTTGATTTGGTTGATCAATATTTAAATAATTTAGACTGGCAAGTCAAAGAGAATAGTAATATGACCTATTCTCTGCAGGGACTGAATCATTACGTAGCTTCCGATATCAGTAAAAAATACTGGCTCAATAAAATTTATCCAATAGAAATCCGCCAAGCAGCTCGTGGTGGTGATTTTCATATTCATAATCTAGATATTTTAGGAGCTTATTGCTGTGGTTGGGATTTATATGATTTATTACTAAGAGGCTTTGGTGGTGTAAGCGGTAAAATCCAATCTAAACCGGCCAAACATTTCCGTTCTGCACTTGGTCAAGTCGTCAATTTTTTCTATACCTTGCAGGGTGAGTCAGCTGGCGCCCAAGCCCTCTCAAACTTTGACACTCTGTTGGCTCCCTATATTAGATATGATGGTTTAAATGAAAGGGAGGTTAAGCAGGCTCTACAAGAGTTTATGTATAATTGTAATGTTCCTACTAGGGTTGGTTTTCAAACGCCCTTTACCAATATTACTCTTGATTTAAAGGTTCCTAAGCATTACAAAGATTTACCCGTAATTTTAGGAGGTCAAAATCAAAAAGAAACTTACGGAGAATTTCAGAAAGAAATGGATTTGCTCAATAAGGTACTCTTTGAAATCTATTCTGCGGGTGATGCTAATGGTCGAGTATTCAGTTTTCCAATTCCTACCTACAACATTACGAAAGATTTCGATTGGGATAATTCTAGCCATAATGGTTTATGGGAGATGACAGGTAAATACGGTATTCCTTATTTTTCTAATTTCGTTAATTCGGATATGTCTCCAGATGATGCTCGTTCTATGTGTTGCCGGTTACGTTTAGATAACAGAGAATTGTATAAAAGGGGAGGAGGTCTTTTTGGAGCTAATCCATTAACTGGTTCAATTGGAGTAGTCACTTTAAATTTACCGAGAATCGGTTATCTTTCAAAGAGTCGCAAAGAATTCTTTGAGAAATTAGATAATTTAATGGATTTAGCAAAGAATAGTTTGGAAATTAAAAGAAAAGTTTTGGAATCGTGGACCGACAAGAATCTTTATCCCTATTCTAAGTATTATTTAGAAGGAGTTTATCAAATCAGGGGTTCTTATTGGGGGAATCACTTTGCTACTATTGGTTTAATTGGAATGAATGAGACTCTCCTTAATTTTTTAGGTGAAGATATAACCACTAAAGAAGGGCAAAAATTTGCTATCGAGATTTTGGAGCATATGAGAGAAAGAATCGCTAAATATCAAGAAGAGACTGGCAATATGTATAATTTAGAAGCCACTCCAGCTGAAGCTACTTCCTATCGTTTAGCCAAAGCAGATAAAGCAAAATATCCAGATATCATAACTGCCGGTACTGCCAATCCCTATTACACTAATTCTACTCAATTACCAGTTGGTTTTACCACAGATGTGTTCAAGGCTCTTAAGTTGCAAGATGATTTGCAAACTAAATATACTGGGGGAACCGTTTTCCACATGTTTGTCGGAGAAGCCATTTCTAATTATGAATCGGTCAAAAATCTTATTAAAACAGTAGTCAATAATTACCGCTTACCTTACATCACCTTAACTCCTACCTTTAGTATTTGCCCCACCCATGGCTATTTAAGTGGTAACCATGAATATTGTCCCAAATGCGTAGTTGAGCAAAAGTGTGAAGTCTATTCTAGAATTGTTGGTTACCTGAGACCCGTTAGCCAATGGAACGAAGGCAAACAGGAGGAATTCAAGGAAAGAGTCACCTTTGAAAAGAAAATAGAGGAATAAGTATCAAAATATTTAATATATTTACCATGGAAGAAAATAAATGTTTTTGTCACGATTGTGGTAAGGAGATTGGCGAGAAAGATGAGGTTGCTGGTTACGAGTTCAATGGTAAAAAATATTACAAATGTTTAAAGTGTTATGACAAAGACGCGGTTTTACGTGATGTACAAAAGTGTGAAGTCTATTCTAGAATTGTTGGTTACCTGAGACCCGTTAGCCAATGGAACGAAGGCAAACAGGAGGAATTCAAGGAAAGAGTCACCTTTGAGGATTCTTCCAATTAACATATGATTTTTGGTGGTTTACAAGAGTTAACTTTGATTGACTATCCTGGCAAAATTGCTGCCACTGTTTTTACGATTGGTTGTAATTTTAGATGTTATTATTGTCATAACCCAGAATTAGTTCTACCAGAGAAGATAAAAACTACAAAAACTCTTTCCGAAGAAGATATTTTAAATTTTTTAAAAGGACGTCAAGGATTACTTCAAGGACTTTGTATTACTGGAGGAGAACCCACTTTAGACAATTGTTTACTGGATTTTATAAAACAGGTGAAGGCTTTAAATTTTTTGGTTAAGTTAGATACCAATGGTTCTAATTCAGAAGTATTAAAAAATCTTTTAGAAAATAAATTATTGGATTATATTGCTATGGATATAAAAGCCCCTTTGGCTAAATATGCCACAGTGGTTGGAGCAGAGATCAACCCAAATCATATCCAAGAATCAATAAAATTGATTAGACAAAGCGGTCTAGAATATGAATTTAGAACTACAGTTGCTCCTGGATTAACAACCCAAGACATTTTAGATATAGTTCCCTTAATAGAAGGGGCAGATAATTACTATTTACAAGTGTTTCATGACAATGGTAAATGCTTAAAAGATGTTCGTTATTTCGGCCGCTCTTTAACAGCAGAGGAGTTGATGCTTTTAAAAGAAAAACTAGTCGAGCATTTTATGTATGTGGCTGTTAGAGAGTAAATTTACTTTTAGGGGATTGGTATATGCTTTTCGCTATTTTTTGATTAGTTTTATTTTAGGCATTGGACTGGGTTCATCCCTAGCTTTCAAGCTAGGTTTTTTGTTGGTTCTATTTTTTGGTGGTTTGTTTTGTCTTTCAGAAGGATTTAAGAAATCTCATTATCCATATTGGTTATTAGGCTTATGTATCATAGGGATAGCACTGGGGACAATCCTTGGTAATCACGCCTTTTTAGTCTTGAAGAATCAAAGAAATTTTCTACAAGAATTTCAAGATACTGAAATAATTCTTACTGGTAAGGTTTTAAAAACAGAAAAAACGCAAAAAGGAATTTATGTAATTTTAAAAACAGAGACAATCAATAACAAAAGGTTACCTTCCGATAAAGCCAATATTTGTCTTTACCTTAATCAAAATCGTCAGATAGAACCATTTAGTCTTTTACGTTTAAAAGGTTCACTCTTAATTAGCGAGAAATTGAGTCTGAGTTGTAGGGCTTATCTTACAGGAGGAAAAATTCTAGAAGAAATAGCACCTCTACATAAATCTATTTGGGGAGTACTTTTAATAATCAGGAACAAGATTCATTTACAATTAGCTCGCAATATCAGAGAACCATTTCTTAGTTTGGCGAAGGGTTATATTTTAGGAGATGATAAGGCTACCAATGTTGAAGTTGCCGATCTTTTACAAAAAAACTCGATGACTCATATAGTAGCAGTTTCTGGTTTTAATATAGCCATTATTTTTCTCATGGCTAACCGTTTATTTAGTTTTTTCCATCTTTCTCCTCATAAGACTTTTTATTTTACCTTAATTTTAGGGACCTTCTTTATTCTTTTAGCAGAGTATCCGTCTTCGGCTTCAAGGGCGGGTATCATGCTTAGCCTTGCCTTAGGGGCAGAGCACTTACAAAGAATGGGTAATTCTATAAATATTATTCTTTTAGCAGCCGCCCTGATGTTGATTTTTAATCCTTTGATTTTAATTTATGACCTCGGCTTCCAATTATCGTTTTTAGCTTCTTTAGGACTAATATTTGGACAAATTCTATCGCCTAAAAAAGAATTAATTAATTCAAGAGCCCAACAATTAAAAGCTACTTTTCAGGACATCTTTAAAGATACTATTTATGTTCTATTCTTTGTTTCTCCACTTTTAGCATATTACCAAGGAATAATTTCTTTAAAACCCTTATTGGCAAATTTACCACTACTTCCCCTTATGCCCGCTGTTACTTTTTTGATTATCCTACTACTTTTTAGTTCTTTTTGGTTTCCAAGCGTAGCTGTAGTATTGGGTTTTCTAGTAGAGAAAATAATTGCCAGTCAAATTAGTATTTTAAAAATAGTCTCTCAGTTAAATTTTTTGAATTTTAAAGTTGGCTATCTGTTCTTTTATTGGATTATTCTTTATTATTTGTTACTAGCGTTTGTTCTACGTTTTAAAATTCGTGAAGCTAGGGTTATAATTTAAAATAAAGGAATGAAAGTTGATATTATCTATTTATGAAAGAGCTGAATAAAGAGCAAACAAAGAAAATCAAGAAAACTGTTCTAATTCTGTGGATTTTTAATATTTTAGCTATTTTATATCTTTCCCCAAGTTATTTTCATTACATCAATGCAGTATATTTTCTATCAGTAGGAGAGGGTGATTCGGAGCTTATCAAGTATAATGGCAAAAATATTCTAATAGATGCTGGCCCTGATAGACAAATACTTTCTTCTTTGAATCAATTTTTAACACCAGGAGAAAAACTAGATTTAGCTATTATTACTCATTCCAATAAAGATCACTACCAGGGTTTACTTTATATTTTAGAAACCTATCAAATAACCAGCGTTTTAATGCCCGAAGTTTCCAATCCAGATTCAAGTTATCAAGAATTATTAGATACTCTGGTGAGCGGGGGAACCAAACTTTATTTAGCTAAAGCCGATAGCTTAATAAAATTATCGGCTACAAATAGTTTGCAGGTGTTATGGCCACTGACCAGTAACATAGATTCAAATAGTGATTTTAATGCTCAAGCCCTTGTAATTCTTTATAAGAATCTAGATAAAAATTTTCTTTTTACTAGCGATATCGGTTCAAAAGAAGAGAGTAAAATTCTTACACTTTATCCGAACCTGGAGACAGATGTTTTAAAAATATCTCACCATGGGTCCAAGACTTCGAATAGTTTTAATTGGCTAGAAAAATTAAACCCGACTTATGGCATAATAGAAGTGGGAACAAATTCTTATGGCCATCCTTCTCCCGAAACCCTTAATCGCTTACGAGAATTAAATATTTTGGTTTTACGCACGGATAAAAGCGGTAATATTACTTTTCAGTTCAATAAGGAAGGGTCTATGAGCCTGTCTTATTAGGTTTCTATCTATAATTATTAAACTTTCTAAACAGTTTTCTTTATGCTATATTAATAGCACTTTAAATATTTGATATGGAAAGAATTTGGATTAAAGACATAAAACATGAAGAAGGGGAGTTGGTTTCCCTTTCCGGTTGGGTAGCTACACGCCGGGATCACGGTAATATTATTTTTATAGACCTTAAAGACAAGAGTGGTCTTATTCAGGTAGTTTTTTCTAAATCAGACGGAGAGGCTTACGACATAGCCAATGAATTACGTCCTTCATGGGTGATTAATTTAGAGGGGACTGTTCATTTGCGTCCGGAGAAGAATAAAAATGTCAAACTAGCTACAGGTGATATAGAAATTAGTGCCCAGAAACTTTCTATTTATTCTAAAGCCGATACCTTACCAATAGATATCGATAGTTCTGGTTACGATATTAATGAAAATTTAAGACTGAAATATCGTTATTTAGATTTAAGGAGAGAACGTTTACAGAAGAATCTACAAGTTCGTCATGAGTTCATGCTTTTTGTACGTAATTATTTAAGTCAAAAAGGTTTTACGGAAATTGAAACTCCTAACTTAACTAGATCTACTCCTGAAGGTGCTCGTGACTATTTAGTACCAGCTCGTATTTCTCCTGGTAATTTTTATGCTTTGCCTCAATCTCCCCAACAATACAAGCAACTTCTTATGGTCGCTCAAATTGAAAGATATTTTCAATTTGCTCGTTGTTTTCGAGATGAGGATGCCCGTGGAGATAGACAGCCAGAGTTCACTCAATTAGATATTGAAACTAGTTTTTGGGATAGCAATCAGATACTAGATTTAATAGAAAAAATGATAGTAGGATATGTCAAAACTTATTTACCAGAAAAACATATTCTTCAAATTCCTTTCCCCAGAATTGAATACACAGAAGCTATGGAAAAGTACCACAGTGATAAACCAGATATCCGTCAGAATAAGGAAGATAATAATGAATTAGCCTTTGCTTTTATTGTGAATTTTCCCATGTTTGAATGGAAAGAAAGTGAAAAACGCTGGGATGCAGTTCATCATCCCTTCACTAAACCAAAATTCTTGGAGAGTGAAACAGTTTCAGAACTTATAACTCGAATGACAGAGCATCCAGAAAGTGTAGTTGCCGATCAATACGATTTAGCTCTCAATGGCTTTGAAGCTGGTGGAGGTTCACTGAGAACTTATCAACCTGAACTCTTAGAAAAGATTTTTGAAATCATGGGGAATAGCCAAGCTTCTATAGAAGAAAAATTTGGTCATCTTCTAGAGGCTTTCAAATACGGTGTTCCTCCTCATGGTGGTATTGCTTTAGGCCTAGATAGGCTTATGGCTATCTTCCAAAATGAACCTAATATTAGGGAAACGATAGCCTTTCCTAAAAATGGTGAGGGTTTTGACCCACTAATGAATTCACCGGCTAGTGTAGATAAAGCTCAAATTAGAGAATTGGGTATAGAAATTAATACCATTAAAAATAATTCAAAGAAATAATTATGGAAACTTTTACCGAAGATCAAAAAAAAGAAAGAACTTTAGTCCTTATAAAACCCGATGGTGTTAAACGTGCTCTTACGGGAGAGATTATTCATCGCATAGAAATGCGTGGGCTTAAAGTAGTGGGTATGGAAATGATTTGGGCTCGACCAGAACAAATAGATGAACACTATCCTCATGATGAGGGATGGATCAGAGGAATGGGAGAAAAGACCTTGGCTTCTTACAAGGATTACGGTTTTGATCCTATAAAAGAAATGGGAACTGATGATCCTTTAAAAATTGGCCAAGAATGTCGCAATTGGCTCGTTAATTTTATGTCTTCTGGCCCTATAATTAAAATTGCCATTGAGGGTTTGCATGCCATAGAAATGGTCAGAAAAATAGTAGGTAAAACAGTACCAGCATCTGCCGATATGGGTACTATTAGAGGTGATTTCTCGGTGGATTCTCCAACCTTAGCCAATAGAGACAAAAGAGCAGTGAGAAATTTGATTCATGCCTCTGGCAATAAAGAAGAAGCCGAACATGAACTCTCCCTGTGGTTTGCTAATGACAAAATGTTTGATTATGAACGTTCAGACGAGAGCACTATATTTTAAATTATGTTGGAGTTCAAAGTTAATTCTTATTTAGACCAATTAGCTAAAAAATCACAGATCATTCACAAAGAGTTCTATCCTTCGAAAGCAGAAAAAATACAAACCTTTAGAAGGAATGATCCCTTAGAAGAAGACAGGCATATGCCTGTTTTTGGTCTTATTCATAAATACCCTAATCGAGTTCTTGTTTTATTGACTCTTAATTGTGTTGCCTATTGTCGTTTCTGTACTAGGCGTCGCTCAGTTTCTGATATTAAAAAAGGAGAAATAAGCGTCACCAATTTGAAGGAAATGGCTGCTTACATAAGGAAACATCCCAAAATTAATGAGGTTATCCTATCGGGCGGTGACCCGTTTACTGTTCCTAATATTTTAATTAATGCCCTTCATATTTTTGGTAACTTAAAACAAATTAAAATAATAAGAATAGGAACTCGTTTACCAGTATCCCTGCCTTCATCTATAGATAATAATTTGTTAAATATTTTAAAAAATAGTCATAGGCAGCCGCTCTATATTCTTATTAATTTTGAACATCCAGATGAGCTCACCAAAGAAACCTGCCTGGCTCTTAAAAAATTAAGAGAAAGCGGATGTATTTTGTTATCCCAAACAGTATTTCTTAAAGGAATTAATGACAATACTTCTGTCTTAGAAAAATTATTTACAAATCTAGTGTCTTTAGGGGTTAAACCTTATTATATTTTTCATAACGACGAGCCAGAAGGTACTAAACATTTTACCGTTTCTTTTAAAAAAGAGGCCCTATTAATGGATTCTCTTAGAAAAAAAGTAGGAGGTCTTGCTTGTCCAGTTTATGCTCTTGATACAGCCAAAGCTCCCTATAAAATACCCTTAAAATACGGCAAACAAGAATAAAAGGTTCAAAATTAGGAAATTGTAAATTAAAAATTAGCTTGTTATAATATATTTGACCCTTGAGAGATTTTAGACCAAACTTTATTGTTTAGGGAACCCAGCTTCAGAAACCCGTGGGTTTCTGACAAGGCTTCCCACTTGGCATTATTGCCTAAAATTCTTTCGGGGTCACTTAAGCTGCCATCATTTTGATGGCTTTTTAAGTTCAAAAAAACACCAATTTGAATGGTGTTTTTAAATTGTCGGGCTGGTGGGATTTGAACCCACGACCTCATGCACCCCATGCATGCGCGCTAGCCACTACGCTACAGCCCGTAAAAACAAAACCCTATGAAGGGTCTTATTTTGTTTTCTTTATTTTAGCTTTTGTTACCTTCTTTTTAGTAACTACCTTTTTAGCAGTTACAAACTTAGTAACATCAATCTTGCCTTGAGCAATACCTTTTTTACAATCGGTGCATACTAAAACACTCTTATGTCCTTTTATAGAGACAGATTGTAAATTAGGAAACTTTCTAAACTTTTCTGAAGGGTTATAATGACCACGCAGAAGATTTCTTTTTCTTTCCATGTGGCTAGTTTTGCCACAGACAACACATGTTCTCATAAAATATTTTCTTAATTAACGGACTCAGATTAGCATATAGGGCTAGTTTTTACAAGACGAAAGAAATGATATAGAATAGGGGAGAAGGATTTAATATTGTTCTAAAATTTAAATTTCCAACAATTTTCAGTTAATTATCTTATTAAATTTTGTAAATTCATTTTCCCTATGTCTAATGTCATTCTTATAGCTCTCGAAATTCTTATCTTTGTTTATTCTATTATTATTCATGAGATTTCTCACGGATATGCCGCTTTAAGAAGAGGGGATAAGACAGCCTTGGCTTACGGTAGACTAACCCTGAATCCTGTACCACATATAGATCCGATAGGTTCTATTCTTTTGCCTTTAACTTTATTTATTCTCACTCGAGGTCAGGTTGTCTTTGGGTGGGCAAAACCCGTACCGGTTAATCCTTATAATTTTAATAATCCCAGAAAGGACGAAGCCTTTGTTTCTCTTGCCGGACCACTCAGCAACCTTATCCTTGCAACTATTTTTGGTCTAGTTTTACGTTTTTGGCCAATGATTAGTATTGCCCCTCTATTGGTATTAATTGTTCGATTAAACTTGAGCCTAGCCATATTTAACCTTTTACCAATTTACCCTCTAGATGGTTCCCATATTTTGTTTTATTTTTTCCCCAAGACAGAAAGTTTTTTAACCCGTTACGGTTATTTTATTCTAATTGTATTAATGTTTGGGGGAATTAATTTCTTAAGTCCCGTTATTAACCTACTGTTCAAGATTGTAACAGGCTTTTAATCCGTATTTTATTGACAGAAAAGCCTTTTTTTGGTAGATTAGTAAAACTGCCGTAAAGCAGTTATTGTTTTGTTAAGATACATTACATTTAGTTTAATTTATTAATCATTTTATCGTGCCCACTCTCAATCAATTAATCAGAAAAGGAAGAAAGTCTAATGCCAAAAAAAGCAAAACTGTTGCTTTGGCAAAGAATTTTAATGTTCTTAAAAACAGACCAGTTAAAGTTGATTCTCCTTTCAAAAGAGGTGTTTGTCTTAAAGTGTTTACCACTACTCCTAAAAAACCAAACTCAGCTTTAAGAAAAGTGGCTAGGGTTAAACTCTCTAACGGAATGGAAGTAACTGCCTATATTCCTGGTGAAGGCCATAACCTACAGGAGCATTCAGTGGTTCTTCTAAGAGGGGGTAGGGTTAAAGACTTGCCCGGTGTTCGTTATCACATAGTAAGAGGCCTTTATGATACCTCTGGAGTGGATAAGCGTCGTCAGCAAAGGAGTAAATATGGCCGCAAAAAGCCTACTGAAAAAAAATAAGATTTGAATTATAGATTTTTATGCGTACACCAATTAAACATCCTAAACATAGAGAACCAGACGTTAGATATAACGACTTAGAAGTTTCTAAGTTGATTAATTATGTAATGCACAATGGCGAAAAGAGCATTGCTAGCAGAATTGTTTATGCAGCCTTTGATATTATCGGGGAGGAAACCAAACAAGATCCCTTAGAAGTTTTCAAATTGGCTATGGCCAATGTTGAACCAGCTTTGGAAATTAAAACTCAAAGAATTGGAGGAGCCAATTATCAAATTCCTTTTCCCGTAAGACCAGAAAGAAAAATTGCTTTAGCTTTTAGATGGATTCTAGAAGCTAGTCGTAGCAAGAAGGGTCAGCCCATGGCTCAAAAATTAGCTGCAGAAATTATTGCTGCCTCTAAAGAAGAAGGGAATGCGGTTAGGAAGAAAAATGATACCCAGAGAATGGCTGAAGCCAATCGTGCTTTTGCCCACTTTGCTCAATAATCTCTAAACCGCTAAAGCCAGTTTTCCTTATTATTCAGCTTAGCGGTTTTAATTAGCTTTTTATTTATTTTGATTTAAATTTATTTGTTTCTATGCCACGAGAATACTCAATGGAAAAGACGAGGAATATCGGTATTATTGCCCATATTGATGCGGGCAAAACGACTACCACCGAAAGAATTCTTTATTATACTGGCTTATCTCACAAGATAGGTAATATTGATGATGGAAATACTACTACTGACTGGATGGTCCAAGAAAGAGAACGTGGAATTACTATTACTTCCGCTGCCGTTACTTGTTATTGGACCCCAACTTATTTAGCCCAAGAACAGAGCAACAAATACAAGATTAATATTATTGATACTCCTGGGCATATAGATTTTACCGCCGAGGTACAGCGTTCGTTACGTGTCTTAGATGGTGCTGTAGTTGTTTTTGATGGAGTAGCTGGAGTAGAACCTCAATCAGAAACAGTTTGGCATCAAGCTGATAAATTTAATGTTCCTCGTGTCTGTTTTATAAATAAAATGGATAGAACGGGGGCCAATTATGTTTTTGATTATAATTCCATTTTAGAAAGACTTTCTAAGAATGCCATTCTTTTTAATTTTCCTATAGGTGCAGAAGATAAGTTGGAAGGAGTAATAGACCTTCTTACTATGAAAGCCATGTATTTTAAGGGAGAGAAAGGAGAGATTATAGAATATGGTGAGATTCCTACTGATTTAAAGGCAGATGCAGATAAATGGCGAGCTCGTTTACTGGAAATGGTCTCCGGAGAAGATGATGCACTATTAGAAAAATATTTAGAAGGTAAGGAAATTACGATAGAAGAATTAAAAGCAGCTACTCGTAAAGCTACCATTGCTTGTAAAATTAATCCTGTATTTTGCGGTTCATCTTTTAGAAACAAAGGTGTGCAGCCAGTTTTAGATGCTGTCATTGAATATTTACCATCACCTCTAGATTTACCCGCTATCGTAGGAACTGATCCTAAGACTGGAACAGAACTAACTAGAAATCCTACAGACGAAGAACCCTTTAGTGCTCTAGCTTTTAAAATTGTTACCGACCCCTATGTAGGTACTCTTACTTTTTTTAGAGTTTATTCAGGTTCATTCCAAAAAGGAAACTATCTTTTAAATGCTGGTAAAGGAGAAAAGGAGAGGATTAGTCGTATCATGAGAATGTATTCTAATGATAGAATTGAAATGGACGATGTTTATGCTGGTGATATTGCGGCCACAGTTGGTTTAAAAAATACTTTTACCGGAGATACTTTATGTGACCCAGACCACCCTATCGTACTAGAAAATATTACTTTCCCCGAACCCGTTATTTCTCTGAAGATAGAGCCAAAGACAAAAGATGATTCAGCCAAAATGGGATTAGCTCTTAAGAAATTAGCAGAAGAAGATCCTACTTTCAAAATTCATACCGACTCGGAAACTATGGAAACTATTATTGCTGGAATGGGTGAGCTTCATCTTGATATTCTAATTGATCGTATGAAAAGGGAATTTAATGTGGAAGTAAATACTGGTAAGCCCCAGGTAGCCTATAAAGAAGCCATTAAAGGAATTGCCGAAGCTGAGGGTAAATATATCAAACAGTCTGGTGGTAAGGGTCAATACGGTCACGTTTGGTTGAAATTAGAACCACTAGCAGAAAAAGAATTCGAATTCGTTAATGCTATTAAAGGTGGCGTTATTCCCCAAGAATTTATTCCCGCTGTTAAAAAGGGTGTTATAGAAACTCTAAGTAGAGGTATTTTAGCCGGTTATCCTATAAAGAATGTTAAAGTAACTCTTTATGATGGTTCTTTCCATGATGTTGACTCTTCTGAAATGGCTTTCAAAATAGCTGCTTCTATGGCTATGCAAGAAGGCTTTAGACGTGCCCAACCAATTCTTTTGGAACCCATTATGAAAGTAGAAGTTATTATTCCTGAAAAATTCTTAGGAGATGTTATTGGTGACATTAACTCTCGTCGAGGTCGCATTGATAATATCGGTGACAGGGGAATGATGAAGGTGATTGATGCCAAAGTTCCTCTGGCAGAAATGTTCGGTTACACTACCCAATTGCGTTCTATGACAGAGGGTCGTGGCTCTAGCAATATGGAATTATCCAATTACGAAGAAGTTCCTCGAAATATAGCCGAAATTATCATTAGCGGTAGAGCCGCTCTGAAAGGATCAGAACGTAAGGAATAAAGACAAAATAGTCAATAGAGGCCGAATTCTGTTGACATAAAATAAGTTTTGAGTTAATATACCCAAGCATTGTACGCAGTTTTTTGTTTCTAAAATTAACTATTAATTAATCAAGTAATTTTTTTAAATATTATGGCAGAAAAAGCAAAATTTGAGAGAGGTAAACCGCATTTAAATGTAGGTACCATTGGTCATATTGACCACGGAAAAACTACTTTAACTGCAGCTATTATCCATGCCCTTTTTCTCAAGGGTTTAGTTGCTAAGGATTCAGCAGTTAATGATATTGATAAGGCCCCCGAAGAAAAAGCTCGTGGAATCACTATTAATATTCACCACTCTGAGTACCAAACAGAAAAAAGACATTATGCTCATATTGATGCTCCTGGCCATGCCGACTACATCAAGAACATGATCACTGGAGCCGCTCAAATGGATGGAGCTATTCTAGTTGTTTCTGCTGCCGATGGACCTATGCCTCAGACTCGTGAACACATCTTACTTGCTCGTCAGGTAGGTGTTCCTTATATCATTGTCTTCCTCAACAAGGTAGATATGGTAGACGATCCAGAGCTTGTTGACTTAGTAGAAGCTGAAGTAAGAGAACTTTTAAATAAATACCAATTCCCAGGTAAAGATATCCCTGTTATTCGTGGTTCTGCTACTAAAGCCCTAGAAGCCACTTCTGCCGATGACGAAAAACTCAAACCTATCTATCAGCTCTTGGATACAGTTGATACTTATTTCCCAGAACCAGTCAGAGATACAGACAAACCATTCCTTCTTCCTATTGAAGATATCTTTACTATTGAAGGTCGTGGTACTGTTGTTACTGGTAGAGTCCAGAGAGGTGCTATTCATATCAATGACGAAGTAGAAATGGTAGGTATCTTACCTACAGTTAAAACAGTTGCCACTGGTATAGAAACATTTAACAAATCAATGGATGATGCTCAATGCGGTGATAACGTCGGTATTCTTTTAAGAGGAATCAAGAAAGAAGATGTCAGACGTGGTCAAGTATTGGCTAAACCCGGATCTATTACTCCTCATACAGAATTTGAAGCCAATGTATTAATCCTTACCAAAGAAGAGGGCGGTCGCCATACACCATTCTTTAAGGGTTATAAACCACAGTTCTTCTTAGGAACAGCTGATGTAACTGGTGAAGTTGTTCTTCCTGAAGGTGTAGAAATGGTTATGCCTGGAGATAATATTACTATGAAGGTGAATTTGATCGTACCTGTGGCTATTGACGAAACTCAACGTTTCTCCATTAGAGAAGGAGGTAAAACTGTAGGTGCTGGAGTTATCTCTAAAATTATCAAATAGAAAGATATCTAAACGCTTGGCTTATAAGGTCAAGCGTTTAGAGTGTAAGAAGCTTTTTTACAAAATTAGTTAACCTAAAGTCCCAGTTTAAAATGCAAACTTCAAATCAGTCGAAAATCAGGATCCGCATTAGAGCCTATGACCACAAGCTAATCGATAGTTCTGCTAAACAGATTATTGATACGGTTTTAAGAAATGGGGGAGAAATTAGCGGTCCAGTGCCATTGCCCACAGAGGTACATCGCTATACTGTTAATCGATCCACCTTTGTAAAGAAAAATGCCCGTGAACAATTTGAAATACGAGTTCACAAAAGAATTATCGATATTTTGAATGCTAATCCTAAAACCATCGAATCTTTAGGCGATCTAAATTTACCCAGTGGTGTCGACATAGAAATCAAGATGTAAAAGAGAGTATAGCGTTCGATGTGTTTCACAAATAAATAGTTAGTCTGGCCTCAGACTCATCTCTCCGTTAATTAAATTCAGAAGTAAGAGATGGACGTGAGGTACTTATCCGTTAAAATCCGGGTTAGTATCGACCCGGTTTTTAGTTGCTACAGTTATCTTCTAAGCTTACTTAAATCTTATATGAAATCTGCTCAAGAAAAAATTAAATTCATGTTAGGTCGTAAAATCGGTATGACCCAGATTTTAGTAGACCAAAAAATTGTTCCTGTAACCGTTGTTGAAGCCGGTCCTTTAACTGTGACCCAAGTAAAGACTTTAGAAAAAGATGGCTATGCAGGAGTGCAATTTGGTTTTGGTCTTCAAAAACATTTAAATAAACCTCAAATAGGTCACCTTAAGGATTTAAATCATTTTGCCTATTTAAGAGAAATTGCTTTAGATGATGGCCAAAGTGTAGAGGGTTTAGAAGAAGCTTCTGTTGGAAAAACTCTAGATGTTTCAATTTTCAATAATAAAGATTTTATCAAAGTGAGTGGCATGAGTAAGGGTAAAGGTTTTCAGGGTGTTGTTAAAAGGCATGGTTTCCATGGTAGTGATAAAACTCATGGTACCAAAGATCGTTGGCGTGCCCCAGGTTCCATTGGCTCTACTGATGCTCAACACGTTTTTAAAGGAAGAAAAATGGCTGGTCGTATGGGTTTTGACAGAATTTCTGTTAAGAATTTAAAAGTTGTCAAAGTTGAACCCGAAGAAAATTTACTTTATATCAAGGGAGCCATTCCAGGAAACAAAGACAGATTAGTTTATATTTTTGGTGCTAATTCTGCTAAATAATGAGTTATTTTTATGGAAAAGACTAAATTATACAATCAAGAAGGGAAAGAAAATGGCTTTATAGAATTGCCCGCTTTTTTTGCTACTCCTTACAACGGAGATTTAATTGCTCAAGTAATGAGTGCTCTTTCCAACCAGACTCGTAAATTAAGTGCCCATGTTAAGGGCAGGGGAGAAGTTTCTGGTGGTGGTAAGAAACCTTGGAAACAAAAGGGTACCGGTCGTGCTCGTCATGGTTCTACTCGTTCACCCATTTGGGTAGGTGGGGGTGTGACTTTCGGTCCTGACAAAAAAAGAAATTACGAGGTCAAAGTAAACAAAAAAATGAAAGCCAAAGCCCTTAAATCTGTTTTGAGCCAAAAATTGAAAGATCAAGAAATAATTTTTGTTGATTCGTTAAATAGTGAATTATTAAAAACCAAAACTGCTGCCAAATCTATTGATGCCTTACTTACAGTTGCTCATCCTCAAAAAAAATTACGATCTACTACCTTAGTTACTTTAGCAAAATCAGAAAAAGATATGATTCGCGCAGGTCGTAATCTCAAGAATGCCTACTTTGATATGGCCGCCAACCTTTCTTTGCTGCCTCTTTTGAATCACAAATTTCTAATCATGACTAAAAGCGGTTTAGAAGAATTGAAAACAGTACTCAAGGATTAATTTACACTATGGCTTTATTTAAAAAAAGATTAGTAAAACAAAAAATAGCTAAAAAGGTAGGGATTCAGCCAGAAACTTTACCGGCCAAGAATTCTTCCCTTTTAATTAAAGGAATCAGAATTACCGAAAAGGCTACTGCTCTCCAGGGCCAGAATCAATACGTTTTTGAAATAGATGGCCGAATTACCAAACCAGAAATCAGAAAAGCAATAGAAAAAATGTATAAGGTTAACATCACGAGAGTAAATACCATTAATTCTCCTTCTAAGCCTAAGCATTATGGCAGACACATTTACGCTCTTCCCGTTCTCTCAAAAGCCATTGTCACTTTAAAAGTAGGTCAAAAAATAGATACAGGTATATAATTTTCTTTTTAAACAGTAATATTATTTTATGAAACGCCGCAAGCCATCAACTTTTTCTCAACGCTTCCACGATGTGGTTGATTTTAGTGTACTAACAACCTCCAAACCCAAAAAGAGTTTAACCATAGGTAAAAATAGTACGGCTGGTAGAAATAGCCAGGGTAGATTAACCTCTCGTCACATGGGTGGTGGACATAAGAAGCAATACAGAGTAATGAGTTTTGGCCAAGAAAAATTAAATATTCCTGGTAAAGTTAAATCAATTGAATACGATCCCAATCGTTCTTGTTTTATTGCTCTTATTTCCTATAAAGATGGAGCCTGGGCATATGTTTTAGCCCCTGAAGGCTTAAAAATTAATGAGACGATTGTTTGCTCTGATAGTGCTCCTTTAAAATTGGGTAATCGTTTACAACTTAAATATATTCCCGCTGGTCAGTTTGTCCATAACGTCGAAGTTCGTCCTTTGGAAGGGGGTAAGCTAGCTCGAGGAGCTGGCAACTATTTACAAGTTGTGTCTCAAGAAGAGAGATATACCGATGTCAAAATGCCCTCAGGAGAGGTACGTAAGATTTTAAATAATTGTTTTGCTTCTGTTGGACAACTTTCTAATATAGAACATAAAATGATGCAGCTCGGTAAAGCTGGTCGTAGTCGTTGGATGGGTACAAGACCAGAAGTCCGTGGAAAGGTTATGAATGCTAAAGATCATCCTTATGGTGGTGGAGAAGGTAGAAATCAAAGAGGCACTAAGAGGCCAAAGACCAAGTGGGGTAAGGTTACTGGTGGTCACAAGACCCGTAAGCCAAAGAAGTATTCTAATAGTTTAATCCTTAGTCGTCGACCATCTCGTAAGAAGAATAAAAAATAAAACGCTTTATTAAAAATACAAATTTTTATGTCTCGAAGTCTTAAAAAGGGTCCCTTTATACCAGAAAGATTGTTACTAAAAGTCTCTAGACTTAAGGTAGGGGATAAAACACCCGTAAAAACTTGGTCTCGTGATGCTGTTATTTCTCCAGAAATGGTAGGTTTCATTATGGGAGTTCATAACGGTAAAACCTTTATCAATGTCGATGTCCGAGAAGAAATGGTAGGCCACCGTTTGGGCGAATTTTCTCCTACTAAAAAATTTGTAAAACATGGTGGTAAAATGCAAAGAGAACTCGAAGCTTCAGCTGCTGCTGCCAACAAAGCTCCCGCCGCCGCCGCCCCAGCTCCTACTAAGAAATAATTTTTATTAAACCTAACTAGAAAATAAAACTAGAATATGGAGGTCATTGCTAAGTTAAACAATTTACATATCTCTCCCCGCAAAGTCCGTTTAGTAACGGCCACTATTAAAGGACTTGATACTCAAGCTGCTTTAAGTACGTTGCGTTTTTTACCGAATCGATCGGCTAGACCTATAAAAAAACTTCTAGATTCAGCCATCGCTAATGCTACTCATAACTTTAATTTAAGTGCTGATAATTTGAAAATAGGCATTATCAAAGTAGACGGTGGCAGGGTGAGTAAAAAATTTCTTCCTCGTGCCCAAGGTAGTGCTGGTACTATTCGTAGCCGTTCTTCCCACGTTACTATTGTTTTAAGAGAAATAACTCCAGGCTTGAAAGGAAAGATAGAAAAAGTAGAGAATACGAAAGAAACTTCTGAAATCAATACGAAGAAAGTTAATGACAATAAAACAGTGAATTCAAAAGGGATAAAAAAGAGTAATATAAAAAATAAGAATATTTCTAGTGGTCCCAAAAAAGTTAAAGTATTTAACCGTAAAGCAATTTAATTTTCCTATAAGTTTATTTTATTAGTATGGCTCAAAAAATTAATCCTCAAGGTCTAAGAATCGGTCTGAATAAAAATTGGACTTCACGCTGGTTCGATTGGAATAATTATTCCCAAAATTTGGAAGGCGATTTTCTAATTCGTAAATTGATTCTCAAGAAATTAAAAGATAGCAAAATAGAATCAGTGGAAATAGAAAGAGGAGCTCATACTATAAAAATTACCATTCACTGTGCTCGTCCAGGACTTATAATTGGTCGTGGAGGAACCGGCATAGATAGTTTACGTAAAGAAATAGATGCGAATATCAAGAAATCCTATTCTCTTTATGCTCATCGCAATTCTACTGATAAAAAGAATCTTTTGGGTGACATTAAGAAAATGCAATATCCAAAAGTTAATCTCAGTATAGAAGAAGTTCCTCAGGTTGAAACCTGTGCCGCTATTGTTTCTCAAAATATAGCCGAAGAATTGGAAAGAAGAATTCCTTTTAGAAGAGTTATCAAACAAGCTCTTACTAAAGTAACTCAACACAAAGAAGTACTGGGAGCCAAGATTACCGTTAGTGGGCGTTTGAATGGAGCCGAGATTGCTCGTGATGAAACAGTTAAAGAAGGACGTCTTCCTTTAAATACTTTAAGAGCCAACATAGATTTCGCTATGGCCCGTGCCCATTGTACCTATGGTACTATAGGGATTAAAGTTTGGATTTATAAAGGAGATATTTTTGATAATAAAAAGCAAACAAAAGCTTAATTCTGAATAAAATTTTAGTATGCTTATACCTAAAAAAGTTAAACACAGAAAATGGAATAAAGGACGCTCTCGCGACAGAGTGAAAGATTCTCGCGGAACGAATATTTCCTTTGGTAAATATGCTTTAGCCGCCGCCGAGCCAGCTTGGGTTAAAACTAATCAAATTGAATCAGCCCGTCGATCCATTATCCGATTGCTTTCTAAAACAGGTAAACTTTGGATTAGAGTAGTGACCGATAAGCCTGTTACTAAAAAACCACCCGAAGTCACCCTAGGTATGGGAAAAGGTTCTGTTGAATATTATGTCACCGTGGTTAAACCAGGAAGAATCATTTTTGAATTAGACGGTGTCAGTGAAGTAACTGCCAGAGAAGCCTTTCGTTTGGCCACTAGTAAGTTGCCAATGAAAACAAAAATAATCATTAATAAGTAGCTAGATATTATGGCCAAGAAAGAAGATCTAAATCTTAAAACTATTCCCGAGTTAAAAAATTTACTCGATGAAAAGCGCAAAAAACTGCAAACAAGCCTTTTTGAAAAAAGAATAGGTAAATTAAAGAGTACCGATAGCGTCCGAGTGCAAAGACATGATATTGCTCGTTTTTTGACCATTTTGAATAATAAACTTAACAGTATTCATTAATTTATTTAGTAATTTCATTGTTATTTATGGCTTCACAAGAATTAATTAAACAAAAGAAAGTGGCTTCACTGCGCTCCATTCAGGGCATAGTGATTTCTGATAAAATGCAAAAAACGGTAGTGGTAGAAGTTACTTCACTTAAGAAGCACCCTCTTTACCACAAATATATTAAAACTCACAAACATTTTAAAGCCGATAATCCCAATAATCTTTATAAGACCGGAGACGAAGTCGTTTTGGGAGCCGTCAGTAAACCCATCTCTCATGACAAGCGCTGGTCAGTCATTAAAAAAGTCAATTAGAAAAAATCTATGATTCAACCAAGAACAATGTTAAAAGTTATCGACAACAGTGGGGCTAAAATAGTCCAATGTTTTCACGTTGTCGGTAGCACCGGTATTCGTTATGCCCAAATAGGGGATCTGATTCAGGCCTCTGTTAAGGTAGCCGAACCTCGTCAAGCCGTCAAAAAGAAAGATAAAGTAAGGGCTATTATCGTTAGACAAAGAAAACCTTTTAGAAGAGATGACGGTACCCTTATTTCTTTTGACGAAAATGCTGTCATTTTAGTTAATGATAAGATGGAACCTTTGGGCGGACGTTTATTTGGACCCATCCCCAGAGAATTAAAGGAACGTGGCTATACCAAGGTCGTTGCTTTAGCTAAAGAAATAATCTAACCTTTTGAAAACTCTATCCTATGATTAAAATACGCATAAAAAAAGGAGATAATGTCATTGTTACCAAAGGCAAAGACAAAAAGAAAATTGGTAAAGTAACTAAAGTTATCGCTTTAGATAATAAAGTTATAGTAGATGGCTTGAATACCTTTAAGAAACATGAGCGACCAAAAAACCAAGGTGAAAAAGGTCAGATAGTAAATGTTTCTAGGCCTATTAATTTGAGTAATGTTAAAGCCATCTGTCCTTCCTGCAAAAAAGCCACTAGAATTGTTTATAAACTAGAAACCAAGGGAGACAAAGTAATTAAGACAAGGGTTTGCCAGAAATGTGGAGCTAAAATATAGAATTAGAATATAAAATACAAAAATACGTTAGTTTTTTACTATGATTATCCCAGCTGCAGAAAAATATAAAAAGGAAGCTATTCCTTCTTTCAAAAAAGAGTTTGGTTTTAAAAATGACATGGCAGTACCCAAACTCACCAAGATTACAATCAATTGTGGTTTTGGTAAATTGGCAACCTCAAATCCTAATAATGCCAAGAATTTAGAAGAAAGAATAGTAAAAGCCATTACCTTAATTACTGGACAGAAACCGGCGCTTCGTGGAGCTCGTAAATCTATTTCAGGCTTCAAGCTTAGAGAAGGTCAGCCAGTAGCCTATGTGGTAACTCTGCGCGGAAAAAGAATGTATGATTTTTATGATCGCTTAGTCAATATTGCCCTACCTAGATCTCGTGATTTTTGGGGTGTCGATGAAAGAAAATTTGATAATAAAGGAAATTTAAATTTAGGGATCAAAGAACATACTATTTTTCCTGAAACAGCTGAAGATATAAGCGGAGCCCCATTTGGTTTGGAAGTTAATTTAACCATCAGCTCCAAAACCAAAGAACAAGGAGAACGTTTAATGCAGTTAATGGGTATGCCGCTAGTTACTACTGATGGCAGCAAAAAAAAGAAAAAATAAATTTATAATTAGTACTCTTTCTTAATTATTATATGGCCAAAAAATCAGACATAGCAAAAACTCTTAAAAAACCAAAATTTAGCACCCGCAAAGTGAACCGTTGTTTTCGTTGCGGTCGTAATCGTGGCTATCTTAATAAATTTGGTTTATGCCGAATTTGCTTTAGAGAAATGGCCCATAAGGGAGAGATTCCTGGTCTTAAAAAAGCTAGTTGGTAAAAAGGAACTGATACAATACAAATTTATTTAACTCATATTGGTTTTTATGACAATCACAGATCCCATCAGCGATATGCTCACAAGGCTTCGAAATGCAATCGCCGTCAAACATACAAATACTAAATTGCCTTATTCTAAATTAAAATTGGCTATTTTAGATATTTTATCCAAAGAAGGTATGATTGGCGAAGTGAGCAAAGTTGGTCGAGGTACCACCAAAAGCTTGGAAGTCATTTTAAAATATGAAAATGGCCAACCAGTAATTCACGAGGTTGAGAGAATTTCTAAACCAAGTAACCGGGTGTATCTTAAAGCCACTGACATCTATTCACCTAAGAATCGCTATGGTTTTTATATTATTTCCACTTCTAAGGGATTGATGACCTCTAAAGATGCTCGCAAGAATCATTTAGGTGGAGAAGTCTTATTATCTATCTGGTAATTTATTTATCACTGTCATATGGAAAACAAAGCCAATCAAAAAGAAAATACTCACTTACTTGTCAAATCTAGGGTGGGTAAACAAAATTTAATTATTCCTGCAGGTGTTAAAGTCACCCTGGAGGCTCAATTAGTTAAGATTGAAGGACCTCAGGGACACGGAGAGCTTTTAATCAACGACAATTTTGAGGTGATTTTGAAAGAAAACACTATCAATTTAAAACCAAGACATAATTTAAAAAATTCAGCCGCTCTTTGGGGAACCTTAACCTCCTTACTTAAGAACATGATTATGGGGGTATCAGAAGCCTTTTCCAAAAAACTCAGTGTTGACGGAGTAGGTTATAAAGCGGAAGTACAGGGACAGAAGCTCATTTTATCTTTAGGATATTCCCATACTATCGAATTAATATTTCCGGAAACTCTTAAAGTAAGCGTAGAAAAAAATATTATTACCATAGCTGGTTGCAATAAACAAACTGTAGGTGATTTTGCTGCTTTAGTTCATAAACAAAGAAAAGAAGATCCCTATAAGGGAAAGGGAGTCCATTATGTCGGTCGACCCATTAGACGTAAAGCTGGCAAGAAAGTTGCTAGCACCGCCGGTTAAACACCTTTTATTTAAAAGATATGACAAAGAATACAGAAGATAAAAATCGTAAAAAAGCTCGACGTATAGCTCGTGTTCGGGCAAGGATTTCTGGTACTAGTACCAAACCTCGTTTAGCTGTTTTTCGTTCTCATAGAAATATTTATGCTCAATTGATAGACGATGAAGCTAGCAAAACTCTTCTAGCTATCTCTAGTCTTAGTGTCGCCGATAAAAAGAAAAGCAAGAAGGTAGATTTAGCTGGTGTTCTAGGTGAAGAGTTAGCCAAAAAGGCTATTGCCAAAGGAATAAAAACAGTTGTTTTTGACAGAAGAGCCTATAAATTTCATGGTCGCATAGCTAGTTTAGCTACCGGTGCTCGCAAAGGGGGATTAATTTTTTAAGCTTAATAGACTAATAATATTATTTTATGGTGAGGACTAAATTTGCCAAAAAAGAAGTAAAAGAATATGACCAAAGGGTACTCGAATTAGCGAGAGTAACTAGGGTTGTGGCTGGTGGTAAGCGTATGAGCTTTAGAGCCACAGTTTTAATTGGCAACCGCAAAGGTAAAGTAGGTTTAGGTATTGCCAAAGGAGCAGATGTAACTCAAGCAGTTGATAAAGCTGTTAATCAAGCAAAAAAAGATATGCTTGAAATTACCACTTCTAATGACACCATACCCTTTGAAGTAGCTGCCAAATATTCAGCCGCTCAAGTTATCTTAAAGCCAGCTGCTAAAGGACGAGGTATCGTCGCTGGAGGAGCTGTCCGTTGGGTATTGATGCTGGCAGGTATTCCTAACATTAGTGCTAAAATTATAGGTCGCACATCTAACGCAATTAATAACGCCAGAGCTACTTTCGTAGCTTTAAGTTATTTTGAAAAAAATAAGCATTATACTCAAAGGTAGAAGATAATATTATGCAAATACATACTCTTACAACAGAACATAAGAATAAAGAAAGCCAAAGAATAGGCCGCGGAGGCAAACGAGGTACCTATTCTGGCAAAGGTCAAAAAGGCCAGAAGGCTCGGGCTGGTGCTAAATTTCGTAACATTCAAAAAGAATTAATTCTTAAACAACCCAAGAGAAGGGGAGAAAACTTTAAGAGCTTGCAAACTAAACCCACTTTAGTTTCTTTGGTTGTTATAGCCAAGAATTATAAAGCAGGGGAAAAAGTGAATCCAAAAACTTTGGTTCATAAAGGTCTTATTAGGGCTATAGGTAGAAAATTACCTCATGTTAAGATTTTGGGTAAAGTTGAACTAACTAATAAATTAGTGATTGAAAATTGTGTTTGTTCCAAAACAACCACAGAATGTATATTAAAAGCTGGAGGCTCGATAACCTAAAAAGTTTCTTCCAAATTTAAAGAGCTTTATTTTATGTCAAAACTTACACATTTTCTAAAAGATAAAGAATTAAGGCATCGACTACTGGTTATTGCAGCGATATTACTCTTAGTAAGATTGATGTATGTTATTCCTGTTCCAGGAGTAGATCAAGCTAAATGGCAAACCATTTTAGAGAATAATAAGATTTTTGGTTTAGCTAGCATGCTTTCCGGTGGCGCTTTGGCTAAATTATCTATAGCCATGTTGGGTATAGGTCCTTACATCACTGCCAGTATTATTATGCAGCTATTAGCTATGGTGTTTCCCGCACTGAAAGAGATGCAGCAAGAGGGAACAGCTAGTGATAGGAAACGTTTTGAACAATATTCTCGTGTCCTAACAATTCCTTTAGCCCTTCTTCAAGGGTTCAGCTATCTCAATATTTTAAAAGCCCAAGGAGTTTTAACCTATACTCCTGCTACTTTATTTCTGAACCTATTAGTCATTACTGTAATATCCGTATTTATGATGTGGCTTGGAGAAAATATTACTCGTCAGAAATTGGGTAATGGTATTTCTATTCTTATCTTTTCTGGTATTGTCGCTGAATATCCCCAGGAAATCGGCTTAACTATTGCTAATTACGCTGCCAATCCTTCAATAGCTTTAATGATCAATATAATCATTACTTTCCTAATGGCCTTTTTGGTTATTCTAGGAGTAATTTATGTTACTGAAGCAGAAAGAAAAATTCCTGTTTCTTATGCCAAAAGAGTAAGGGGGACAAAAGTTTATGGAGGTGCTTCTACTTATTTGCCAATGAAGGTAAACCAAACAGGCATGATTCCTATTATTTTTGCTAGCTCCATGCTTATGTTTCCTAGTTTAATAGGCTCTCTTCTTTCCGCTGTTAAGAATAATGCTACCATTCTGAAAATATCAGTTTTTCTCACTAACTTTTTGAATCCTAGCTCTGCTAACAATTGGAGTTATGTTACTGCCTATTTTATAATGGTAGTTCTCTTCACCTATTTCTATACCGCTATTACCTTTGAGCCCAAGAATATTTCTGATAATTTACAAAAAAATGGTGGCTTCATTCCTGGTTATCGACCTGGCAAAGTGACAGAAAATTTTCTGTCAAAAACTTCTACTAGAGTTACTTTGTTTGGAGCCCTTTTCTTAGGCCTAATGGCAGTATTGCCCTTCATAGTACAAAAGTTTACTAAAATTACTACTTTAACTATCGGAGGTGCCGGTATTCTCATTGCCGTTGGCGTAGCCGTAGAAATCATCAAGGCAATTGAAGCTCAGGTTTCACTGCGAGAATACGATACTATCTAAATATTTGTTAGAGCTTTTAAAATGGGCTATACTTGGTTAAGTAGCCCTTTTTAATTTTATTTTATTATGAAATCTAAACAAGCTTTAAATATTTTTCTTTTAGGACCTTCCGGATCTGGCAAGGGGACTCAGGCCCGTTTACTAACTAAAGAGTTCAAGCTTTTCCACATTAATACGGGAGGAGATTTACGAGAAATTGCTAAAGAAGTTACTCCCTTGGGAAAGAAAGTGAAAAGTATTATAGAAGGAGGTTATTTGGCTCCTTCGTGGCTTGTATTTTATTCTTGGTTCAAAAAAGTAGCTGACCTTTCTCAATCTAAGGGAGTCATTTTTGAAGGCGCCCCTAGAGAAATTGTGGAAGCTAAGCGTATGGATGAAGTCTTTACTTTCCTAGGAAAAGAAAAGAGAGTTTTTATTTATTTAAAAGTTAATTTAGAAGAAGCCCAGAAAAGAATTCTCAATAGACGTCTATGTTCTAAATGCCATATGGAAGTTTCTTTAGTTCTTACACCAAAGATTACTCGTTGCCCTAAGTGCAATGGAAAATTAGAGAAAAGAGCAGATGATACTCCGGATGCCGTAGTGAAACGGTTTACTTTTTTTAAAAAAAATGTGATGCCAGTAATTAACTATTATAAAAAACAAAATAGACTTATTGTTATTAACGGTGATCAATCTATAGAAAAAGTTTATCAAGATATTTTAAAAGGTTTGAAGAAATTTATTTAATTTCATGGTAACTATTAAAACGCAACAAGAGATAAAAATCATAGCTGATGGAGGGCATCGCTTAAATCAAGTTATGGATATTTTACTTTCGGCTTTAAAACCGGGAATTAGAGGGGATCAATTAGAAAAATTAACAGAGTCAGCTATTTTAAATTTTGGCGGTAAGCCTGCCTTTTTGAATTATAGTCCGGGTCCAGGAGAACCTCCTTTTCCAGCTGCCTTATGCCTTTCCTTAAATGACACCATAGTTCATGGTATCCCTAAAAATAATGTTGTTATAAAAGAAGGGGATTTAGTTAAATTAGATATAGGGATGAAATTTAAAGGATTGTATACCGATATGGCCCGTAGTGCTGTAGTAGGTACTGCTACTCCTGAACAAAAAAAATTAATTACTACAGCCAAAGAAGCTTTCCTTGCTGGTCTTAAAGCAGCTAAAGAGGGTAATACTTTAGGCGACATGGGGTTTGCCATAGAGAATCGTATTAAAGCTAATCATTTTTTTGTTATCAAAGAACTCACTGGACATGGCGTTGGTTACAGTCAACATGAAGATCCTTGGGTATTAAATTATGGCAATCCTGGAAAGGGCCTTAAATTAAAAACTGGCATGGTCTTGGCAATAGAACCAATGCCAACAATAGGAACTAGTGAAATAATAGAAAAAAGAGATGGCAGTTTTGCTACTGCTGATGGTTCTTTGGCTAGTCATTGGGAAAATACCATAGTGGTGACTAAAACCGGTGGTAAGATTTTGACTAAATAACATTCATGTTTATTTTAGGTTTAGATTTAGGGACAAAGAGAATAGGATTGGCACTAGGAGATACTAGGGCTAAAACTATTTTTATGCTACCTACCCTTCATTTTAAAAACATCTCTGTAGAACTTATACCGGCACTTAAAAAAATCATTGACCAGTGGCAAGTAGAGGCTTTGGTTATAGGCCAGTCGCTCTCATTGGATTTAGAAGAAACCATTAGCTCAAAAAATCAAAGTTTATATATTAATCAAATTAAACAGCTTTCCTTGCCGATATATTTAGAAAATGAGATGTTAACTTCTAAAGAAGCAGAAAGTATCTTAAATACCAAACAACTTTCGGTAGAGTCTTATAAAAAAATAATCCAAGCAGGGGATATTGATAAAGTATCAGCGTATCTTATTTTAGAAAGTTATTTCAAAAAAAATGGTTATTTGGGAACAAATTCTTAGAATTTTTTTTATTAGTATGCTTCCCATAGGAGAGTTAAGGGTAAGTATACCCCTAGCAGTAACTGCTTATCATTGGTCGTATCCACTAGCTTTTATAATTGGCGTTTTAGGCAATTTGGTTTTTATTTATCCCGTAACTTGGCTATTAGATACCCTTCTTTTAAAGTGGGTAGAAAATGGCTGGTTTGGATATAAAGTGCTGGAAAAGCTCCTAACAAGAGCCCAAACTAAGACTAAAGAAGTCTACCAGAGATGGGCTAAGTGGGGTCTAACAGCCTTTGTAGCCATTCCCTTGCCCCTAACTGGCGCTTGGACAGGTACAGTGGGAGCACGCCTTCTAGGGCTTTCTAGGAGAGATACTTTTTTCTATGTAGGCTTGGGAGTTATTATCGCTGGCCTCATAGTTACCTTAGCTACTTTCTTGGTTACCAAAGGTGTTCATATTTTCTTTATATAAAATGTCATCCCAAAAAACTCTTTTTTTAAATTGGAAAGCCAATCCTAGTAGTCTTAAAGAAGCGGAGGTTTTAGTAGAAACTACTAATCTCTTAGCTCTTTTGGTTAAGGATAAATTGGATGTAATAATTGCTCCTCCACCAGTATATCTTTTACCGTTGAGTCATTCGCTCAAATCGGGAATTCAATTAGCTTCCCAAACAGTAGACGTTATTACGAATGGGCCACATACTGGAAGTATCTATCCAGCCCTTTTGAAAGAAAATAATATAGGTATTACTCTTGTAGCCCATTCTGAAGATAGGGCAAAAAAACAACTCACTAGTGAAAAAATTAGTGATTTACTTGATGCTTGCCTCAAGAATAATCTTAAAGCAGTTCTTTGTGTGGGTGAGCATCAAAAAGGAGATGAAGCCATTAAAGAAATAATCAAAGATTTAAATTCTATTTTAGATCCTCTTATTATTAAATATCCAATTCCTTTTATAGGCAGTAATATAGACATAGCTTATGAGCCGCTTTGGGCCATTGGTACACAGCAAATTTTAGATCTGTCATATCTCACTACCCAATTATCAGCTATTAAAGATTATTTAATGACAAAATTAATAAGTCCTCCGCATCTTTTTTATGGAGGTTCTGTAAGTAAAGATAATCTAAAAGAAATTTTGGCTCTTCAAGAAGTAGCCGGGGTCCTTATAGGGGAACGCAGTAGTCAAAAAGAGTGGCTGGAAGAACTTTTCCGATATGTGATATAATTACATTGGTTAATAAATTAAATATTATTTATGAGAAAAGAACATAAATACTTTGCTGTTGCCGCTTTTTGTTTAGTCGCTGTATTTTTAGGCAACTTAATTTGGTATAACGGTCAAAAAATTAGATTACAACAAGCTGGAGCAAACAAAACCATTGCTATCTCGGGCGAGGGAAAGGTTATCGCCAAACCCAATATTGCCGAACTCACTTTCGGAGTTATTACTCAGAACGTTGATAGTGCCAAGGCTCAAACAGATAATGATGCCAAAATGACAACCTTGACAGGTTTACTAAAAAGTCAGGGAGTGGAAGATAAAGATATTACTACCGTGACATACAACTTAGAGCCCCAATACAATTATAATTATTGTAAGGTCAGCGCAAACGATTATCGTTCTTGTCCTCCCAAGATTACGGGATATCAATTAACTCAAAAAGTAGCAGTTAAGATTAGAGATTTTAGTAAAATTAATTTAATAGTTGGCAGCCTTGCCCCTAATGGCGCCAATGATATTTCTCAAATAACCTTCTCTGTCGATGGTCTTTCCGGTTATCAATTACAAGCCCAAATAGCCGCCATAGAAGAAGTTATGAAGAAAAAAGCTACTCTAGAAAAAGCCACTGGTATTAGAATAGGCCAAGTTTTAAGTATTAGTGATGGTTCCAGTGTTCCAATGTATAACTATAAAACTCTAGATGCTGCTTCATCACAAGGCATGGGCGGCAGTAGCGTCAATGAATCTTCTATTAATCCAGGATCCCAAGAAATAATTTCTCGACAAACCATCGTTTTCTCTCTAGAATAAATCTATGCTCAAACCCTTAAGTTCCGCTGCTTTAAAAAACAAGCGGGTTTTGATTCGGGTTGATTATAATCTTCCCTATAATGCTAAAGACAAAAAAATCAGCAGTGTTTTTAGGGTAGAGCAAACCAAGAAGACTATAGATTATATTTTTAAGCATAAACCAACTTATATCCTTCTTCTAAGTCATTATGGCAGGCCAGATAGATATTCGGCTGATCAAAGTTTGCAATTATTTCTTCCTGCCATAGAGAAAACTTTAAAATACAAAATAGTTTTTCTTGGTTACAGAAAAAATATAAGTAGCTTACAAAAAGAATTAAAACCGGGTCATATTTATCTTCTAGATAATTTACGTTTTTGGCCAGGTGAAAATAATAACGAGGCTCATTTCGCCAAAGAGATAGCTCAACTAGGTGATATTTTTGTAAATGAAGCTTTTAGTGTCAGTCATCGTAAGGCAGCTTCAGTTTCAGCTATTACTAAATATTTGCCAAGTTATAGTGGCTTTCATTTGATAGAGGAAACCTCTGCTCTTAATAGTTTTCTACACTTAAAAAAGGAACCTTTCATTATAATTTTAGGTGGAGCTAAAATTGCTGATAAATTAGATGCTTTGAGCACCTTAATACCGAAAGCGGATGCCGTTCTTTTAGGAGGCGGTCCGGCCAATACTTTACTATCTTTAATGGGTTTTCCTATAGGAAAATCGCTAGTAGAAGTCCTTACTCCTAAAGGAAGCAGATTACTTAACAACAAAAAAATAATTTTACCCATAGATTGGAAAATTTTAAGAGGCAATAGAATACTTTTTGTTTCCCTAAATGATGTAGGTAAAAATGATATAGCAGTTGATATTGGTCCCTTAACCACTAAGCTTTATAGTCACCTAATTGGTAAAGCTAAAAAGATCTTCTTTAACGGTTCCTTGGGTAAGAGTAAACATCTGCCTTTGGCGGCTTTGGGCACTAAAAATGTTTTAAAGTCGATTTCTCCCGCCTGTTTTGCCTTAGCTGCCGGAGGAGATACTGGTGCTTTCATTGAGAAATATGGATTTACTAAGAAATTTAAATATCTTTCTACGGCTGGAGGAGCTACTTTAGCTTGTTTAAGTGGAAAAAGATTGCCAGGATTGAGATAGAATAATTGATATTACTTCATTATGGAAACAGAAAAACTCAATTACCTAAAAGAAAATCCTTTAACTTTTTTAGATATAGAAACAACAGGATTACGCTATGATCAAGAAATATTAGAGATTGGTGGAATTGTTGTAAGCCAACCCAATTATGAAACTATTAAAGAATTTGATTTTAAGGTCAAACCAATTAATTTGGAGATAGCCGATCCTATAGCTTTAAAAATAGTAGGTTATAATGAAAAAGATTGGCAAGATGCTATTAGTCTCAAAGAAGCCTTGTCTCAACTAGAGGTGGTAGCTAGAAATACTATTCTTATAGGACAAAATTTTACGTTTGACTGGACTAGGTTAGAAAAAGCTTTCTTTGAAAATGGTTGGACTGATATTCCTCCCGCTTTTAGCTATCATCGTTTGGATGTCATGTCTATGGCTTTTGCTAAATTATACAAAGAACCCAATATCAAACACTATTCTTTAAGAGATTTAGGTGATTATTTTGGAATCAAGAACGAGCATCAGCATAACGCGTTATCTGATTCAAGAGTAACTTTAGCTGTTTTTAAAAAATTAATGGCTTTATAAATATGGAATCTGTTATCGTTCATACCGATGGTGGGGCAAGGGGTAATCCTGGCCCAGCTGCCATAGGAATAGTTATTGATATAGATGGAAAGAAAAAAGAATATGGAGAGACTATTGGTAAAGCTACTAATAATATAGCTGAATATAAAGCCGTTATTTTTGCTTTTAAAAAATTAAAACAACTCTTAGGAGAAAATAAACTCAAAACTACAGAAATAAAACTCTGCACAGATTCGGAGTTGATCGGTCGTCAATTAAAAGGGGAATATAAAATCAAAGAACCAGAATTGCAAAAAATGTTTTTAGAAGCTTGGAATCTTAAAATAGACATTCCTAAACTTAAAATAGAATTGATTCCTCGAGAAAAAAACAAAGAGGCTGATGCAATGGTTAATCAAGCTCTTGATAAAGAAAAACAAAAATTATTTTAATTATTTAATTACTATGACTGATGTTAAATATCAACCATTAGGGAAACGCGCTTTCTTAGCCATTTTAATGGAGAAAATTCCCTTACTTTTAATTCTTGTAGTATCTACCTATATCATTAATCGTTACGGCACAAATTTTTTACCAGAATTTCTCCTTAATATTATTCCAATTCCTTTTTGGCCGATTTTTATTATTATCGCATTGGCTCTAATTGTAGCTTATTTAGAGTATCTTCATTATGGCGTAGAAATATTCAATAGCGGTTTGAATCATTTTTACGGTCTAATCTTCCAGACCCAAATAGGAATACCTTTTAATAAGATTAAAGAGGTTACTATTACAAAAACATTGGGTGGCCACTTTTTAGGTATAAATACAATTTTTATAACTCTTGTTGGATTGAGTGAATCAGAACCCAATTTAAAAGAAAAAACAGTACGTATAGCTTATTTAAACGATAAAATAGCTCATGAAATACAATCAGCTATTTTAGCTCAAACTAGAAGTTTAAAAATCAAGACTTGCTTGAAAAAATAGTTTGTGTTTTAATAAGGAACCGATACTGGCAAACGCCAAGGGGTTTCTCTTGGAGGAAAGTCCGAACATTTCAAAAAGGGTGGTTGCCAACAGCAACCGTGTTAATGCCTGTAAACAGACATTAATATAGGGAAAGTACCACAGAGACTATACTATCCTTGTTTGTAAAAGAATGAGGAAAAAGGTGAAAAGTAGGCCGTTAAACGGTCTTCTAGGCGGAAGTAATTTCGTTTAGTGGCAAACCCCAGGTCACTAAGTGACCATTAATATCTGTAAAGATGTTAATCCTGATGCAAGAGCAACCGAGGTTTGGTCGCCTCTGACGGTCAAATCACGAGACAAGTAGCTCGCTTGACCCTGAAAGCGATTTTGGGGCTAGATAGATGTTTGCCCAATACAGAATTCGGCTTATAATATCGGTATCAAAAGATCTGCCCTAAAGGCCGATTTTTTGTTTAAGAGTAATCAAAAAGACGCTCTACTGAAGGATTATTTGTTTTTATAAACAACAGCTGCTAAACTAATTAAGATTTTCAGTTTCAGAATACTATTTTATGGGCAATCCTTCTTTAAACATTATTGATTTAAGGCCCAAATTAAGCCCTAAACACAAAAGGCGCAATTCTTCTTACCATAAAAAATGGTTATTTTGGTTAGTTCCCATAGCCCTTGTTCTAATTACCTTAATAAGCTTTTCTATTGTAAAAATTAGTCGAATAGAAAAAGAATATTCTAATATTATTAATTTATTACCAGAAATAGGTAATGATTTAAATACTTTTCATTGGGATGATGCTATTTTGAAAATTGATTCTCTCAAGACGTCTTTTTCAACGGTTAATATTCTAGATAAAAAGTTAGAAACATTGGTAAAATATATTCCCATTGTTGGGCAAAAAAAAGAAATTAGTCTCTATTATAATTTAAAAGACCTCGCTCAAACCTTAAATCAGTTGTCCGAAGGTAAAGTCTTTGATCTAGACGGTCAAGTAAATTCTACATGGAAAGATTTATACCCACAATTACTTAGTGAAGTGGATGATATTATCCTTTTAAATAAATCACCGGAATCGATAGTATCAATGAAGAAATGGCAAGATTCGTTTATTAAACTCAATACAATTAATAAACTTTTTGGTAATTCACAGCCAATTAATTATCTTTTTATCCTTAATGATATTAATCAGGCCAGACCATTAGGAGGGGAGGTTGCCGGAGTAATAACCGCCTCTATTTCTAATTGGCAGATTAAATATTGGCGAGCTTATAATGCCAGTAGTTTGGATAATCAAATTAGCAGCAAGATTATTCCGCCCAAAGAATTGCAACTCATTAACACCAATTGGGGTGTCAGACAATCTAATTGGTTTGGGGATTTAAATCTTTTTGCCCAAAGTTTTACGACTTTATGGAAACAAAGTGGGGCAGGGGCACTTTTTGACCCAGATGCTTTAGTCATTTTTAATGTTAAAGATGTTGAACCTCTAAATGGATATCTTGGTAATATTGCTCTAGAGCATCAAACGGTTACCAATCTTAATGATTATTTGGAAAATAGTCTTAAATCTTATCGCTTGTCTTCTGGCCCATTGGCTGAAGATTATTTAAGTTTTGTAAACGATTCTCTTCCTCAGAATTTAAAAAATTTACAAGGTAAGGAATGGCTCTCAATTTTACAGGCTTATGTAAGTAATGGCAGTGGTATTGGTTTAAATAATGTTTATTTTCTACCATGGAAACAAGCTAATTTGGCTAAAGACCTAAATCCAACAGAGGATACCCCAACTTTTATGTTTACCCATAGTGATTTGAATACTCCTATAGCAAATCTTAGTTCTCTAAATTTGAAAACTTCTGCCAAAGTTACTCTTAATAAAGTAGCAGAAGGGTATAATATGGAATGGGTAATTAGTTTGACGAATCAAAACCAGAATTCTTTTGTTGATTTTATACGCTTGTATGTACCTAAAAATATTAGTATTTCAAGTGTAAGTGGTTTGGATAAATATCTTATTCCCAGCGCTCCTATTAATTATACGGTTAAGAAATTTTCCCTAGATCCACTAATAGAGAATTGGGAGAAACAAAAAGATTGTACTAATCAAAATAATTATTGTCTTTTGCAAGAAGGGGATAAAACTGTTTTGTCGGGTTGGTCTAAGATTAAAGCGGGTCAAACTAAAATTATTAAAGTTCAATTATTTTTACCTTCAAGCGTAAATGAATTCAAGATTATTCCTCAGATAGGCACTAATTTTTATCTACAGTTAAAAGGATCAGACATTCTTTATTCTGAAGAGATCTCATCTTACTTAGAAAAAAGTATCCTACTGAACAAAGATATACTTATTCGATTAAATCATGATTAAATTGAATTTTCATCTTTTAAAATTAGGCCAAGAAGGTCTCACGGGTGCCGCCATTCTTATAGCCGTTGCCGCTCTTACGAGTAGTCTTTTAGGGGTATTTAGAGATGCGCTTCTAGCTAGTAGTTTAGGATTGTCTCGATCGCTCGATATTTATTATGCTTCTTTCAGGGTACCAGATTTTTTCTATAATATCTTTGTTTATGGAGCTATCACAGTTGGTTTTATACCCGTATTAACCGCTTATTTAAAAAAAGACAAAGAAGAGGGCTGGCAGCTTACTAGTGGCCTCTGTTTTTGGCTAGGAGCATTTTTATTTGTTTGTGGCATTTTAGTAGTTATTTTTGCTCCATACCTTTGTCGTATTTTTTTCCCTGGGTTTAATATCCAGGAATTAGCTCAAACGGTTCTAATGATGAGAATTTTAATGCTTCAGCCCATTCTTCTAGGACTTTCGAGCATTTATAGTGCCGTTCTGGAAGTTTACAGATTATTTTTAGCTGATTCTCTGGCTCCTATTCTTTATAATGTTGGTATTATTTTAGGAATTATTTTTCTGCTACCCAAATATGGCCTTGTAGGGCTTACTTTGGGAGTAATTTTGGGCGCTTTTTTAAGTCTTTTGGTCAGGATCTTAGCCATGAAGGAGCTTGGGTATCACTGGGGATTTGAATACAAAAAGGTTCGATCTGGACTGCAAAAAATAGTAAAGCTCATGATACCAAGATCTATGAGCATTATTCTCTACCAGGTATACATGTTTATCGTAGTGGCTATGGCCTCCAAATTACCCGCCGGACATTTAGCTGCTTTTAATTTAGCTAATAACATTCAAAGTCTACCTCAGGTTGTAATAGCCTTATCGTTAATTGTTTCTAGCTTTCCTATCTTAGCCAAGCTTTATAACGAACAAAATGAAGAAGGTTTTTCAGATGTTTTTGAAAAAACTTTAAAACAGAGTTTATTTTTAATGGTTCCCATTACTGGTTTATTTTTTGTTTTAAGATACCCTATAGTTAGACTTCTTCTGGGGTATGGAAAATTTAGTTGGGAAGCAACTAATCTGACTGCCAACATCCTTTTTATTTTTCTTATAGGTCTAATTTTTCAAGCCCTACACAATTTACTAATTCGTACTTTCTTTGCTTGTGACAAAAGTAATCGACCACTGTTTGCTAGCTTAATAACTTATTCGGTGGGCATATTTTTAGCAAACTCACTAGCTAAAACCAATGGTATTTTAGGTCTTGCCTGGGCATTCGTCATTACTAATATTTTATATTTTTTCATTCTTCTTATTCTTCTTTTACCTTTTTTAAAAAAAGTAGCCTGGAAGTCTTTGCTTTATAAAACATTTCAATATATTCTTATAACCCTAGGAGCTTGTTTGATAAGCTTAACCTCTTTAAGCCTTACGAGTTCATGGTTTAATGAAACAAAAGTTCTAGGCGTTTTGGGACAGTCTCTACTTGTTTCTATTATCTTTATCTTAGTTTTATATATCGAAGCTCATTTAATGAAAATAGAGGAGACGGCAGTGATTAGAAAAATAGCTTTGCGTTTTCTTAAGACACGTTAATCCTTATCTACTAATGTCAGAAAACAATAAAAAAGATTCTCAAATGCTCGTTCGTAATTTTGCTATCATAGCTCATGTTGATCATGGCAAATCAACTTTGGCTGATAGACTTTTAGAGTATACGGGTACAATTAAGAAAGATAAATTAAAAACCCAACATCTCGATCAGATGAGTTTAGAAAGAGAGCGTGGTATCACCATTAAGCTTCAGCCAGTTCGTATGGATTTCGAACATAACGGTAAGAACTGTACCTTTAATCTTATTGATACACCTGGCCACGTCGATTTTACTTATGAAGTTTCTCGATCTTTAGCAGCCGTAGAAGGAGCTATCCTTTTAGTAGATGCTACTCAGGGTATTCAAGCTCAAACAGTAGGGAATCTTAATTTGGCCAAGAAGCAGGGTTTAACAATTATTGGAGCCATTAATAAAATAGATTTACCAGGAGCAGATATAGATACTCATCGACTTGAATTAGCCACACTTTTAGAGGTTGATCCCGAGAGCATTCTATTGATTTCTGCCAAAACTGGTATAGGAATAGATGCTCTAGTAGAACGTATTATAAATGATATTCCTGAACCTCAAGGAGACCCTAAAAAACCATTTAAAGCCCTAGTATTTGATTCAGTTTACGATTCTTTTAGAGGGGTAATAGCTTATGTCCGAGTCATTGATGGTAGTATCACGGGTAGGGCTAAGCTTCATTTCATTGCCAAACAAAGAACAGTGCAAATTATAGAAAATGGCTACTTTAAACCAGAACTAACGGCCGAAAATCTTCTAGAAGCCAAAGATATAGGCTATATAGCTACTGGGCTTAAAGATTCATCGGTTGTAACCATTGGTGACACTATCACAGATATTGATGGTTTAGCTAAAGGAGTTACCTCTCTTCCAGGATACAAAGAACCTCAATCAGTTGTTTTTGCTGGTTTTTATCCAGTAGATCAAAATAAATTCGAAGAGTTTAGAGAAGCAATTTTAAGACTTAAGTTGAATGATTCTTCTTTATTTTACGAACCAGATAGTTCGGAAGCCTTGGGTAGGGGTTTTCGTTTGGGATTTTTAGGACTTTTACATTTGGAAATTACTCAAGAGAGGTTAACTACCGAATACAATCTACAATTAGTTACCACTTCTCCTAATGTGAATTATAAGGTTCATCTGATCAGTAAAAAAGAAGTCTTTGTTTCTAATCCAGCTGAATGGCCAGAAGACCAATACATTGAATATGTGGAAGAGCCCATGGTTAGAATTGAAGTTATCGTACCCACTTCATTTTTCCCCCCTGTCTTAAGTCTTTTTAATAGTATTCGTAATAGTACTTTAGTTACTTCCAAAACAGTGGGGGAGTCGACTGTAATAGTAAATTATGAGATGCCTCTCAGTGAATTAATCAAAGATCTTTATGATAAACTTAAATCTGCTTCTCAGGGATTCGCCTCTCTCAGCTACGAAATCATAGATTATCAAGTAGCCCAAGTGACACTTCTTAAGGTAAGGTTGGCTGGTAAGTTATTTCCTAGTCTTTGCCAAGTAGCTCCTATTTTTAATATAGAGCGAGAAAGTCGCCAACTAGCTATTAATTTAAAAGAAATTATACCTAGAGAATTATATACGATTGCCATTCAAGTAGAGGGTATGGGAAGAATTATTGCTAGAGAAACGATTGCTGCTATGCGTAAAGATGTTACTGATTATTTGTACGGCGGAGATAGAAGTCGTAAAATGAAATTATGGAAGAAACAAGCCAAAGGTAAGAAGAAAACACAATCAATGGCTGATTTGCATTTAAGTCCAGAAACATTTCTCAAGATTTTAAAGAAAAATAATCAAATGTAAAATATAATGAGTAGTTTTTCTAAATTTAAATTTTTGGCAAAGAAAATAGTTGTTCTAACTATAATTATTTTAGTTGGTATAACCCTTTATCGTTTGTATAATCCAGTAGTTCAAAATTATCTTTTTTTGCAAAGAGAAAAAGGGAAACTCCTTAGACAAAAAGATAATATGTTGGATAATGCAGAAATCTTAGAAGGCCAAATAAAAGCATCGGAAGAAGAGGCAAAAATGGAAGCTTCGGCTCGTCTTGAGCTTAATATGAAAAAGGAAGGGGAGGGAGTAATTTTGGTTTCAGAAACCACTACTACAAAAGCAGATAGCAAAAATTCTCCCATGGCCCTGTGGGAAAGAATTAAAAGTTGGTTTTTTAAAAAGAATTAGAATTCTATACTTTTTAACCCTTTTTGGCTATAATGCTGCGGCCATTAAGCGGGCGTAGTGTAGCGGTAACACGTTTCCTTCCCAAGGAAAAGACCGCCAGTTCGAATCTGGTCGCCCGCTCAAGTAGATTTTATGAAGCATTACAGGCTGATGTAGCTCAGTTGGTAGAGCAACGCTTTCGTAAAGCGTGGGTCGTCGGTTCAAGTCCGACCATCAGCTCCAATATCCTTGACTGTTTTTGTTGTTTTTGTTACTATAATACAAGTTTTCCATAGACATCAGGTACCAAAAGGGTAAAGCCTGACGAGGGAGCGCATGAGAGTTTTAAAACTCAAGCGTTCAGGTCGATCTGTGGAATCACAGATTTTTTTAATTCATAAAAATTTTATGCTTACTCGAGAAGAAAAATCAGAAGTGCTAAAAGAGTTAGGTGAAAAATTATCCAAAGCTAAGGGAATATTTTTTCTTGATTTTGGTAAAACCAAAACCTCTGATATTAACGGTCTTAAAAAGAACTTAATACCTCTTAATGGAGAATTTAAAGTTGCCAAAAAAACTTTAACTCAGAAAGCCTTAAAAGCCCAAGATAAAAATGTTGCCCATTTTGATCCTTCTGGCCCAATGGCTGTTGGTTTAGCATATTCTGAGGTCGTGTCTGTTGCTAAAGCTTTAGTTGATTTTGGAAGAAAAAGCCAAAGTTTGAAAGTATTAAGTGGTTGGGTCGAGGGTCAATTCTATACAGGGGAGCAGGTGCTAGCTCTGTCTAAATTACCTCCTTTGAAAGTCTTACAGTCTCAATTGCTTATGACCATGAATGGTCCTACTCAAAATTTCGTTTATGTTTTAAATGGCAATGCTTCCAAATTAGTTAATGTTTTACGTGCTATGAGTGAAAAAAGTGCCTAATTAATCAGTTATTAATTAAATTAATTATATATAAAAATATGGCTGACGAACAAAAAGAAGTCATCGTTCCAGAAAAATTCCAAGATATCGTTTCTAAACTGGAAAAATTAACCGTTTTAGAAATGGCAGAATTAGTAAAAGTACTAGAAGAGAAATTTGGTGTTAGTGCTGCTCCTCAAATGGTGGCTGGAGCTGCTCCCGCTGCTGCCGAAGCTGGTGAAGGAGACCAAGCCAAAGCTACAGTTTCCGTAGTTTTGAAAGAAGGTGGTGAAAGCAAGATTCAAGTTATTAAAGCCATCAGAGAGATTACTGGCTTAGGACTTCAAGAAGCTAAAGCAATCGTTGACGCTGCTCCTAAGGCCGTCAAAGAAAATATTGCCGTAGCCGAAGCCGAAGAAATTAAAAAGAAATTAGAGGAAGCCGGTGCTACAGTAGATCTTAAATAAGAGCTTTTCTGATAAAAACACTCCTAATTGCAAGGAGTGTTTTTAAATTGAAAAAAATGATTAAACAGGTTACAATACAAGGAGGTGAGTGATACCGACGATTTTGATTATTTTTCGACACACTTACTAAAATATAAATAGATAGAAACTATGCCCATAGATTTAGAAGATTTATTTGGTTCTAAAGACAAGGTCAAAATTCTTCGTTTTTTTCTTAATCACGCTCAAACGAACGTTTCTTTAGGCGAATTGCAAAAAACTCTCAAGATAAAAAGAGCTACTTTAAATAGTGAAATAAAAAAACTAAAAAACTTAGGGCTTCTCAAAGAAACTAAGCGTTATTCTGTGGTTAAAAGTTCTCCTGCAAAAATTAAGAAATCGAAAAAGGGTAAAAACAAAAGAATCGCAGTTGTTCCTAAAAAGTCTGTAACAGTTTACATTGTTAATGAAAGCTTTTTGTTCCTGCGAGAATTAGGGAATATTATTGGCCAATCTTCTGGTTTTGGCCAAGCAGATTTGTCCAACCAGCTTTCTAAAACAGGCCAAGTCAAATTAGCCATCATAGCTGGTTGTCTTATCAATAATCCTAAGGCGCGAGTGGATCTATTATTAGTTGGGAATAAATTAAAAGAGAAAAAGATACAAACAGTTATCAGCGATTTAGAGTCTAGTATTGGGAAAGAAATAAACTATACAGTAATGAATACGGGAGAATTTTTAGAAAGAAAAGAAATGGGGGATGTATTCATTCGAGATATTTTAGAGTGGCCCAATAAAACTCTTATTAATCGTCTCTAGAGAAAATAACTAAGGACAAATAAGGGATTGAAATGAATGGGCGGTTAGCTCAGCGGTAGAGCATTGCATTCACATTGCAGGGGTCATAGGTTCGAATCCTATACCGCCCACTATTACTCATTAATTAAATTAACGCTATGAATATCAATAACAAGGGTTTATGGATTTTTGCAGCTATTGCTAGTATAGCTTTAATAGTCACTGGCTTTTTGGTTACTAATGCTATTTATAAAATAAAGAGCTCAGAAAACAGCATAGCTGTCACTGGTTCCGCCAAAAGGAATGTAACTTCTGATTTAGTAAAATGGACAGTTTCTTTTTCTCGAAATATAGATGTTAGTGGTTTAAAAAATGGCTATACTTCGATGAAAAAAGATTTGGAGATAGTTGAAGCCTATCTCAAAACTAATGGCATTAATGATGATACTTATACAGTTTCTCCTGTTTTTGTTGAAAGTGTTTATAACTACAAGCAAGATGGTGGCAATCAACTTGCAGGCTATACTTTAAAACAGGATATTATTGTACAATCAACTGATTTACAGAAAATTACTAAGCTTGCTCAAGATGTTACTCCAATTATTAATCAAGGTATAATTTTTTCTACCCGATCTTTAGAATATTTTTATACTAAGCTTCCGGAAGCTAGAGTAGAGCTTCTAGCCGAAGCCACCAAAGATGCAAAAAATAGGGCAGAAAAAATAGCTCAGAGCACTGGCTCTCAAGTAGCAGCTCTTCGTTCTGCTAGCGCTGGAGTAATCCAAGTATTACAACCAAATTCTACAGATGTTTCTGACTATGGGTCTTATGATACAAGTACTATAGAAAAAGAAATCACAGCTGTAATTAGAGTTTCTTTCTCTCTGAAATAAATTATAAATTACAAGTTAAAAAGCAGCTTATCTTTAAAAAGAAGGCTGTTTTTTAATTATTTTAAAAATCTATTGTGTATAAAAAGTGGATAAGAAAATAAGGAAACTCTGGATACCTTGTTAATGGCTTAAAACCCTTATAAACACTACCTTTTTAAAATTACATCTGCTTATATTTTTCCCATATAAAAGTGGTGATTTCGTATTGACTTAAACATCTAAGTGGAATAAAATAGAAACAAGTTGGAGGAAAGTGGATAAAAGTGGGGATAACTAAGTTTGTGAGTGGATAACTCAAAGCCACTTTGAATCCATATATTAAAGTAAAAGTAGCTTTTGTTAAGAAATGTTTATAGGAGAATATCATCATAGCGTTGACCCAAAGGGCAGATTATCTTTACCCGTTAAGTTCAAGTCGGAATTAGCCGGCGGAGCCGTTTTAACTAGGGGAATAGATAACTGCCTTTTTTTGTGGCCGAAAAATGCTTGGACTCTTTTCGTGAATAAAATTCAAAACCTTCCCTTAACTCAAGCTAATCCTCGAGCCTTTGCTCGTTTAATGTTAGGTGGTGCCATGGATGTTGAATTGGATGCCCAGGGTAGAATTTTAATTCCTAATTATCTAGAAGCTTACGCTAAACTAGGGAAGAAAGCCGTCATTATAGGTTTAAACGATAGGTTAGAAATCTGGGATGAAGATTCATATAAAGATTATCAAACTAAAACTGAAAAAGCTTCTGCCGAAATCGCTGAACAGTTAGTGTTCTAATATGCATGTTCCAGTTCTTTTACAAGAAGTTTTAAAATATTTAGCTCCCCAGTCAAACGAAAATTTCGTTGACGGTACTTTAGGGGGTGGAGGATATGCTTTAGCCATTTTAAAGGAGACATCTCCAGAAGGCAAAATACTAGGAATAGATTTAGATAATGAGGCCCAAAAGAGAACTGTCGATTCTTTGATAAGTAGCCAGATAGAATTAGATAGATTTGTTTTCCAGGAAGGAAATTTTAAAGATATTGATACTCTAATTACAAAGGCAAATATTAATAATTTTTCAGGACTCGTTCTAGATCTTGGACTTAATACGAATAGTTTAGAAAATTCTGGCAGAGGTTTTTCTTTCAAAGTAGATGAACCATTAATAATGACCTTTAGAAGTGATTGGCAAAATGCTCCCTTAACTGCCGCTCAGATTCTTAATAGTTATTCTGAAAGTGAATTAGCACAAATCATTTGGCTCTATGGCGAAGAACGTTATAGTCGTCCAATAGCCAAAGCGATTATAATTACTCGCAAAATTAATCCCATCACCACGACTAAACAATTAGTAGATATTATCGAAAAGACAGTACCACAGAATTACGAAAGAGGAAGAATCCATAAAGCCACTCGTACCTTTCAGGCGCTCAGAATAGCTACCAATGGTGAACTAAATAATTTAAAAACTATCTTAGATAAGATTCCTAGCATTTTTCCTTCTAAAAGTCGCTGTGTCATTGTTAGTTTTCATTCTCTAGAAGATCGTTTAGTCAAACAAGCTTTCAGAGAAATGAAAAAGAATGGTATAGCTACCATCTTAACGCCTAAGCCAATTGTAGCTACGCCCGAAGAGATTAGTCTTAATCCTAAAAGTCATTCCGCTAAGCTTAGAGCCATTCAAATTATTTAATAATTTTTAATAATAACAAGATTATATGTCAGCCATCGCTTACAGAGCCAATTACAATCAAAACACTTACGATAGTTACAGTGGTGGTTTTAATAGTCTATATTTCAAAGGAATTAAGAAAACTAAACGTCTTTTAGGCGGTATTAGTTTAAACGTCCTCCTAATTGTCATTAGTATTACAGTTTTTTTGGCCCCTTACATAGCCCTTCGTTGCGGAGCAGTTAATTTGGATAGTGAAATCAAAAATCTCAAGCAATCTCTTGCAGGATTAACAGAAAAGAATAATACCTTAGAAACAAAAGTTTCAAAGGGTCTTTTACCAGCTCAGATAGTTAGTTGGGCAAAAGCCAATCATTTTGTAGAAGTAAACGACTTTTATCCTGTGGTTTTAAATAATACTAACAGTGTAGCTTTGACAAAATAGTATTTTAAAAAACTCCGGGATGGTCAGTAATCATCTTTCTAAATCTTTTCATACTCGTACCCTCACGGTCTTAATTTTAGCGATTTTTTTACCAGCCCTAATAATCATTAGCAGGCTTTTTTATTTACAAATTATAAAAGGAGAATATTATTCTCAATTGGTTTTAGCCAAGAATCATACCGTAGTTACCATTCCTTCCGAGCGAGGTGTTATTTATTTCAGAGACGATGTTAATAAAAGTATCACGCCCATAGCTATTAATAAAGTTTATTATACTTTATATTTAGACCCATCTCTTTTGAACGCTGCAGATGAAAGCATTATTAGTAATAAGATAAAATCATATTTTTCAACTGTTGACGAAGCTAAAATCAAAGCCTGTTTTCAAAAAATTAATTCCCAATATTGTCCTTTGTTATCTAAAATTGATATCTATGATTCTATTGATAAGCTCAAAGCTGAAAAAATAAAAAGTATTGGTTTCACCAAAGAGAATGTTCGTTATTATCCTTTCGATGATCTAGCTAGTCAGGTTGTAGGTTTTTTACAAGAGGATAAGGACACAAAAGAATTAGAGGGTGTCTATGGTTTAGAAAAATATTATAATAGCATCCTAAAAGGAACTAGTGGGATTTTTAAGGGTGCCAAAAGCGGTTTAAATAATGTAATTCGCGCTATTACAAATAAAGAACAAACGGTTGTCATGGGTAGTTCCCTAGTCGTTTCTCTGGATAAGAATGTCCAGTTCAAAACAGAACAAGAACTCCAAAGCATGGTTCAAGAAAAAGAGGCTGAAAGTGGATCGGCTATTATTATGGAAGCAGATACGGGAAGAATTGTGGCTATGGCCAATTATCCTAGTTTTAATTTGAATGAATATTTCAAAGTTAAAGATTATGGTCTCTTCAGAAATAATACAGTTGAGAATAGATATGAGCTAGGTTCTGTGGTAAAGGTTTTAACTATGTCTGCTGGACTTGATTCTGGTAAGATAAAAGAATCCAGTACCTATAAAGACGATCATAAAGTCACTCTGAACAATAAAACTATTGGTAATTACGGTAATCATTTTTATGGATTAGTAGATATGAAAGAGGTGATGTCCAAGTCTATTAATATGGGGGCCGTGTATATAGAACAACAAATGGGAGGATCTCTTCTTAGAGATTATTTTAAAAATTTCGGTTTAGACAGCAAAACAGGTATAGATCTTCCTAATGAAATAAACGGAGATCTAGATAATATTGATAAACGAGAGACTAGAGAAATAGATTTTGCCACTGCTTCCTATGGCCAAGGTATTGCTACTACGCCCATAGAAATGGTTAGAGCCATGAGTGCCATTACTAACAATGGCAAGATGGTTAATCCTTATATTTTAGAGAGTATTCAAAATCCGGATGGGAGCTTAGTCTCAGCTCATGATAGTCCAGAAGATTCGTCTCCTATAATAAATTCTGAAACAGCTGAAAAAGTAAAATCGATGATGGTTTATACTGTAGAGACTGGTTACGGCCAAAGAGCCAAAGTTGATGGTTATAAATCTGGTGGTAAAACGGGAACTGCTATGATGTTTATTGATGGGGAATATTCTGATACGGATAACATCCATTCTTTTATAGGATTTTTCCCGATAGAAAAACCTAAATATATTATTTATACCCTTCTAAAAAAGCCCCGTATAGGGCTTTCAGCAGAAAGTACAGCCGCTGTCCTTTGGCATAATCTAGCTGCCTATCTTATTAGCTATTACAATATTCCTCCAGATGATTTGAGTAGTTAATTAACCATTTATTTTAATTACCCAAACTACTAAAAACAGGAAATAAAGAGCTATTAAAGTAGCGGTTAGAAAAAAAGCTATTTTCCATTTTGGTTCTTTACTCTTAAAGCCTAAAAATATATCGCTTAAAATAAAAATAGTAGCAATAGCCGGGATGGTAAATAAGCTTCCTCGACCACTGAAATAATCTACACCAAAAGCATTGCGATGTAGGATTATATTGGCTCCAGAACCAAGTCTCAAAACATAATTAATAGCTAGAAACCAGGTTGAACTTAGACCTAAGCCAATAGCCAATAACCAATATGTTTGGTTGTTTTTAATTTTTAATTTAAACATATTTATCAAATGAGTCTTACTTTAGTACCCCTGTAGGGATTTGAACCCTAGTTCTATGGCTGAGAACCATATGTCCTAACCAGGCTAGACGACAAGGGCTTAGAAGCGAGTAAAGGATAGCTGATTTAAGCCCTAAAATCAAGCCTTTTATAGCCTTCAACTTGCAAAAAACAAGCAAATCAGCTATTATATAGCTACTTAAAATAACTCTTATATTATGATCGCAGTAATTGAAACAGGTGGGAAACAGTATCTCATCAAACCAGATGCCGTCATCACTGTAGAAAAAATAGCTGAAGCCAAAGAAGGGGAGAAATTATCTTTCGACAAGGTTCTTTTAACAGCCGAAGGAGACAAAGTTAATTTGGGCAAACCTTACCTTAAAGATACTGTTATAGAAGCAGATGTCTTAAAAATCGGTCGTTCTCGAAAAGTAACTATTTTTAAGTATAAGAATAAAACACGTTACAGTAAAAAACAGGGACATCGCCAACCTTTTGTTCAAGTCAAAGTTAAATAGAAAATAAAAACCGCCTTTATGGCGGTTTTCTAGTGTTATATTTCTTGTCTATACTTCAGGGCATTAGCCAATGTTTCTTCATCAGCGAATTCTACTTCACTGCCATGGGGGAGTCCATTAGCCAGGCGAGAAATTTTTATCTCTTTATCAATATTCTGAATATGACCTTTTAGATAATTAGCAGTTAGATTACCATCAGTTGTTTGTCCTAAGGCGATAACGATTTCTTTAATCCTTGCCCGCGAGATATCCTTTTGTCTTTTTAAACGTTCTTTAAGTTCTCTGGTTTTAAGTTGGGTGCTATTTTCTGGATCTATAGAGGCTAAAAGGCCACCCAAGACAAAATATAATCCGTTATATGTACCAGTTTTTTCTAAAGACAAAAGATCTGTTTCCTTTTCCACAATAATAAGCAGCTGGTGATCTCTCTTTTTATCGGCGCAAATTGGACAGACCACTTGTTCTTGATTATCCTCAAATGGCATAAAGCACAATGAACATATTTTAGTTTTAGCCATTGTGTCATTAGCAGCTTTCATTAGTTTTTCTAAATCCAAAAAAGAATGACCCAAAGAATCAGGGCGCACTAATACAAATGCCGCTCTGAGTGCCTGTCGAGTGCTCATTCCCGGCATTTGTGCTAAAAGATTAGCTAAATGTTTAAGACTCTTGGGAATAATTTCCATAAAATAGCCTTATAGTACTTCAGGATCAATAGAACCCTCTTCACTATATTGCTCAAATCCTTCGGTTACATTTTCCATGTCCGTAAAGCTAGCAATATCTTGATTGAAATATAATTGAATTTGCCCTGTAGGACCATTACGATGCTTGGCTATGATTATATCGGCTATAGGAGTTCTATTGTAAACTTCTGGTTGCGTTTCTGTATTACCCATTCCCATCCCCATCCCACCACCCCTTACTTTATCTTTTCTGTATATAAACATAACAATATCAGCGTCTTGCTCAATAGAACCACTTTCTCTTAAGTCTGATAGTCTTGGTTTCTGATCACCATCTCTCTTTTCTACATCACGAGATAATTGAGATAGGGCCAAAACAGGCACTTCTAATTCACGGGCGATAGCTTTTAATCCTCTGGAGATTTCAGTTACTTGCTGTACAATTCCTTGAGAATTATTAGCTGGTTGAATAAGTTGTAGATAATCAACCACAATAAGACTTAAGCCTACCTCAGTTTGCAAACGCCTAGCCATAGTTCTTATCTGTAAAATAGTGGGAGAAGGGGTATCATCAATGTAAACAGGGCATTGAGATAAGGTATCCATTGCATCTCTTAAAATTGTGAAATCATTCATTTCTCCTTCGTCAGATAAATGACCGGTTCTTATCTTCCAAGCATCGATTCTAGATTGAGCGGCCAACATTCTATCCACCAATTGGTCTTTTGACATTTCTAAGCTGAAGAATCCTACTGGTTTTTTATTTTTTAAAGCTGCTTGGCGAGCGATATCTAAAGCTAAAGAAGTTTTTCCTAAAGATGGTCGAGCCGCTAAAATAATCAGATCTGATTTTTGTAATCCAGAAAGTTTATTATCCAGATCTTTAAATCCTGTGGCGATACCTCTTAAGGCTCCATAGCCATGTTTATTTAGTTCATCTATTCTTTCGTAAGCAGATTTTAATTCACTATTTAAAGGCACGAAATCTCTGCTAATAGAATTTTGAGAGATAGAAAAGATAACTTGTTCAGCTTTGTCTACCAAAATATTTACATCCTGATCTTCTTGCCAACCAAGAGAGGCTATATCAGAAGAGGCACTGATCAAATCTCTTAAAATCTTTTTTTGATGAACTATTTGAGCATAATATAAAATATTGGAAGCGCTAGTTACTTTATTTACTAAAGCGCTTAAAGCACTGGATCCACCTATAGTTTTTAATTCATCGGTTGCCTTCAAGCGATTACTAAGGCTTACAATATCAACTGGTTCAGCTTTGGAAAATAGGTCTAAAATACCTCTGTAAATAATTTGATGCGCAGGTTTATAAAAATCTTCAGGAGTAAGAATATCGGCTATTTTGTACATAGCATTATGGTCTATCAAAATAGCACCAAAAACAGCTTCCTCTGCATCCATATTTTGAGGTGGGACCCTATCAGCTGGTCCAACCGTCATTTCTCGATTAACCCTGTATTTCTTCTCTAGGGGTTTATTCAAAGTTGGCATACTAATTTTGATTTTTTATTTCTATTATTTGTCCTCGAGCAGTATCCTTCACCGTAAACCCCAATCCTTCCAATTCTTTTCTTAAACTATCTGCTTCTACCCAATTTTTTTCATTTCTTTTTTGTTGACGACTCTCAAGGAGAGAAATCAAATTAGCGGGAATTAATTCATGAACTTTGGGTAATAATTGTAAACCTAAAACAGTATCCATTTTATTAACAGTATTCAAAATATCAGAAGCATTTTCAAAATCTAATTTTTCTTCGTATTTATTAAGTAGTACATTTAGATTAGCTAAAGCTTGAGGCATATTCAAATCATTGTCAATGGCATTATCGAAAGCTTCTATAATGCTGCCGTAATTAGCAATAAAATTGTTACTGGTTTCTTTTAAGATATTATTATAGGTAGGGTAATACGATAAAAGATCGGCGGTCAATTGGATATTGGCTAAAATTTGTTTCAAATTCTTGAAGGCAGTTTGCGCACCCGTCAAAGCCTCAAAATCAAATTCAATTTTCTTTCTATAATGAGTATTCAAAACTAGATAACGATAGGCGAGTGGGTCAAAACCTCGTTCTATAAGAGTAGAAAGAAGAATAGCATTACCTTCTGATTTGCCCATACGACCTTCTTTTAATTCCAAGAATTCTCCATGTAACCAATATTTAACAAAGGGTTTACTAGTAGCTGCTTCCGCCTCTGCGATTTCATTGGTGTGATGTACAGGAATATGGTCAATACCGCCACAATGGATATCAAAAGTTTCTCCCAAGTATTTAATAGACATAGCCGCACATTCTATGTGCCAGCCAGGAAATCCTATACCCCAAGGCGAATCCCATTCCATTTGACGCTTATTATTTCCGTCCAATGATTTGGGTGAAAATTTCCAAAGAGCGAAATCGGTAGGATTCTTTTTGTCTACAATCATTTCTACTCTTATACCAGCCCTTAATCCTTTGATATCTAAACCAGCTAATTTTCCGTAATCAGATAATTTAGAGGTATCAAAATAGATACCATCAGTTGTTTTATAGGTGAACCCTTTTTTCTCCAAAGTTTCTATCAATTGAATCTGTTCTTTAATATGGTCAGTAGCCTTACACCAAATATCCGGAGGTAAAATATTTAAAGACTCTAAATCTTTTTGAAAAGCAGTTGTATAAAAAGCAGCTATATCCCAAGCAGTCTTCTTTTCTTTAGTTGCTTCTTTTTCTAATTTATCTTCTCCAGTATCCGCATCTGAAGTTAGATGGCCCACATCCGTGATATTCATCACGTGATTTACTTTGTAGCCATTATTTAAAAGAACTCGTTTTAAAACATCTTCAAAAATATAGGTTCTTAAATTACCTATATGAGCATACATATAAACAGTCGGACCACAGGTATAAAGACCGACATTAGGGGGATTCAGTGGTACAAAATCTTCTATTTTTCGCGATAGGGTATTGTAAACCTTTAGATTCATTTTAAATAACCTTTTTCTTTTTAAGAATAGCAAAAACAATGAGTGATAGGGCTGCAGCTAAACTTAAGATATATATCCAACTATATTGCCTCTCAATAAATGGCATATTTAGACCATTGGTTTGATAAAAAGCAAAAACAAGTAGCGCTGGCCAAATAATTAGGGAAATATACGTATAAGTCTTAGTAAGCTTGTTTACTTGAGCTGATACGAGCGTATTGAAAGTATTCTCTAAAGAGCTAATGATGTCGCTGAAACCTTCGATAGTATTATTCATTCTGAAGCTGGCATTAGCCAATTCATCAAAACAGGAAGAAGATTCTTTTCCATAAAAAGTTTCCCCGCTAATCTTTAAAGATTCCAAGATATTTTTATTTAGGCTAGCTATACGTCTAAAGCTTAAAATATCTCTTTTTAAAACAGCTAACTTATTAACCAATAATTCATGGGAACCATTATTTTCTAAGATTTCCTTTTCTACTATATCTAAGTTATCACTAATATGTCTGATTTCTCTAGAGCAATATTCGAAATAAGTATCTAAAAGTTTTTCTAAGAAAGCATAAGGAGTGGTATTAAGATAATTTTCACCGATTTCACTTGGTTCACAGTTGGCTAAAATTTGTTCAATGGGCTCTATATGATTCTCATAGCGCACAGTGACAATAGCATTTTTTGTCAGGATTATATCTAGCTCTAGTGGACGGGTAATTTGTTTTTCAGCCTCCCAAAAAGGGAAGTGAATAACCATGTATAAAAGGCCATTGTACTTACTAACACTTTGGCGAGGAGATTGTTCCATTAGTCCCTCTAGGGCATTGGGAGGAAAAGAGAATTCCTTTTTTAAAAACTCAGCATCGGCTTCATTCGGCAAGCCAATATCTACCCAAGTGCATTTATTTTTAATAATAAGCATAAAGTTAGTAAGATTATAAAACTGTTAGCAGTTTATCATTTTTAGATAGCCCCCGCAACGGTTTATAAAGAGGGGATAGCCAATGAGCAAATGAGCACTCTTGACAAGAGATTGCTAACGAGTATAATGAGGTCTGTTAATCTTAAATATCTATATGCGTAAGACTAAAAAAAGAATAGTTGTAGATAAAAAAGCCAAAACCAATAAGGTTAAAATGACTATAGGAAGCAAGAAAGAAACAGAACTTCTAAATCGCCGTTATCATATTTTGAATTTAGTGGTTAGCCAATATTTAGAAAGTGGTGAGCCCATTGCGTCCGATTTTTTTTGTGAACATTACGATCTTGATTTAAGCCCTGCCTCCATTAGAAGAGAGTTTTCCTTTCTGACCCGTGATAATTATCTTACTCAACTCTATCATTCAGCTGGACGTATACCTACCGATGAAGCCCTGGAACTATTTATTGATAATTTTTTAAGAAGTGGTCAATTAGCCAAAGTAATGGAACATTTAATAGGTTCCCTAGACGATTATTTGGAACCGGCTAAATTAAAAAGAGCCGATAGAGAGCCGGAATCTTTTGAAGAATTGGTTGATCGCTTAGCCGAAGAATCAAGCAATTTAACTTTGGGTTATAACCAGGACAAGGGTCATATTTATCGCGCTGGTCTAGAGCATCTTTTGAATCAATTAAAAACAGAAAATCCAGAATCGCTTAAAAAGATTATGTTAAGCCTTGAAACACTTCCACTAAAATTAGGAAAAATTATTGAGAGCCAAAAACCAAATCAAGTTTATACCTATGTTGGTCAAAATAATCCCTTTGGAGGATTAGAAGATCTAAGCGCCGTTACCTTGAATATGCCACGTACCAATTGGCTTTTAGCTATTCTCGGACCAAAGTATATGGCCTATGATAAAAATATTGCTCTATTACAATTAATAGCCAATAAATTAAGCTAAACTATGATAAAAAAACACACAGACCAATTACAAAAAAACGATTCTCCTCCATCTGAAGAAAATATTCAAATCGTTGATACCGATACTGTAGAAGAGCTTAAAAAACAAATAGAGAAACTAGAAAAGGAAAAAGATGATTATTTTAAAGGTTGGCAGCAAGAAAGAGCAGATGCACTTAATTACAAACAAAGAGAAGGGGAAAGAGTTGGCGGAGCTATTAAATTTGCCAATCAATCACTCCTTCGAGAGTTAATTAGTGCTCTAGATAATTTTGATTTTACCTTTTCTAATTTGGAATCCATAGAAGAAAACGAAGAAAACAAACCTCAAAATTGGGAAATAATGCTTAAAGGTATCTATCTTATAAAAAGTAACCTTGAACGGGTAGTAAAAGAGTATGGCCTTGTAAAAATTGATTCCCTAGGAAAAACTTTTGATCCCAACTTGCATGAAGCTATTAATTATACAAATGATAAAGAGCTACCCCAGGATATTATTACCGAAGAATTGCAAAGTGGTTATAGTCTAGAGGGTAGAGTAATCAGACCGGCAAAGGTAGTCGTGAATTCGCTTCAAGAAGATAAAGAACAAAACCATTAGTCAAAATTTATAATCTAAACTTTTAATTTATATTACATATGTCTAAAATAATTGGAATAGATTTGGGAACTACTTATTCAGAAATGTCTGTTTTTGAAAATGGTCAGCCCAAAGTATTAGAAAATAGTGATGGCGAAAGGACTACCCCTTCTGTTGTCGCTATCAATAAAAATGGCGAAAGAATGGTAGGTATGCTTGCCAAAAGACAGGCCATTATTAATCCCAGTAATACAATCTTTTCTGTTAAACGTTTAATTGGCAGAAAATTTACAGATGCTACTGTTCAGCAAGATAAAAAAATTCTTCCTTATGAAATTAGGGAAGCTGAAAATGGCGGTGTAGAAATTAAAATGGCAGACAAATGGTATAAGCCCGAAGAGATTTCAGCCATGATACTGCAGAAAATTAAAGCTGATGCCGAAAAGTATTTCGGTGAACCAGTAAATGAAGCCGTTATTACCGTACCAGCTTATTTTGATGACTCTGAACGTCAAGCTACTAAAAATGCTGGAGAAATAGCTGGTTTAAAAGTCACCAGAATCTTAAATGAGCCTACTGCTGCCGCTTTGGCTTATGGTTTCAATAAGAAAAGTAATAGCAAATTAGTTATTTATGATTTTGGCGGTGGAACTTTAGATGTTTCTGTTATTGAAGTCATGAACGATTTAAAAGATGAAAGCGGAGTCAGTAAGGGAGGCGAAGAAGTAACAGTCTTGTCTACTGGTGGCGATAGCCATTTAGGCGGAGATGATTTTGATCAAAGAATTATTGATTGGGTTATTACTGAGTTTAAAAAAGAAAATAGTATAGACCTTTCCAAGGATCCCCTAGCTCTTCAAAGAATTAAGGAAGCCTCTGAAAAAGCAAAAAGAGAATTATCTACTTCCCAAGAAAGTGAAATCAATTTACCCTTCATCGCTTCTGATAGTGCCAATACCCCTAAGCATTTGGTAATGAAAATTACTCGAGCGAAATTCGAGGAATTAACTCGTGATCTGGTTGATCGTTCTATTGAAAGATTAAAAGGAACTCTAGAATCAGCCAGTTTGAGTCTTAAGGATATTGATGATGTGATTCTAGTCGGGGGAACTACTCGTATTCCTATGATTCAACAAAGAATAAAAGATTTAACAGGTAAAGATCCTAAGAAAGACATTAATCCTGATGAAGTTGTCTCTATGGGAGCGGCTATAGTAGCTGGCAATTCCAATGGCAATAGTCAGGGAATCTTACTTATCGATATTACCCCTCTCACTCTTTCTATAGAAACAATGGGCGGAGTAGCTACGCCTATGGTGCCCAAAAATACTTACATTCCTTTCAAACATGCTCAGATTTTTTCTACAGCTGAAAACAATCAACCCTCAGTAGAAATTCATATCGTGCAAGGTGAAAGACCAATGGCTACAGATAATAAAACTTTAGGGAAATTTATTCTGGACGGTATTATGCCAGCTCCAAGAGGGGTACCTCAGGTAGAAGTTACTTTTGATATTGATTCCAATGGCATTTTAAATGTAACGGCCATAGATAAAGCTACTAGTAAGAGTCAGTCGGTTAGAATAGAAGGGTCTACAGGACTTTCTAAAGAAGATATTGAAAAAATGAAACAGGATGCAGAGAAATTTGCCGAAGAAGATAAGAAGAAAAAAGATCTTATAGAAGCCCAGAATCAAGCCAATAATTTAGTTTATACAGCCGAGGGTGCTATTAAAGATGCTGGTGACAAGATTGCTCCAGATTTAAAAGAAAAATTGGACAGTAAGATTAAACATCTTAAAGAAGTATCTGGTCAAAATAATCTAGAAGAGATTAAATTGGCCAGTGAAGATTTGAGCACCACTCTTCAGGAAATAGGCAAAGCCATGTATCAACAGAAAGAAGCTCCTAAGACTGAAGAAGGAAAAACTTCTGAAGGAGAGACTAAAAAAGAAGATTCTGAGCCGAAGTCCGAAGAAACAAAAGCATAAAAATATTAAAGGGGTATTTGTAATTTTACATCCACCCCTTTAATTGGCTATAATACAATATTCTATATCTTATTAAACTTTAACATTTTAATTTATATTGTATGGCCAAAGACCCCTTTGAGGTTCTAAAAAAGATTTTTAGACCCAAAACAGTTCTTAAACAACAAAATGATTTTTACAAAGTTTACCGAATGGCCTACAGCGATAGACGATTGTTCTATCGTCAAAGTCTGGCGGTCTTGAAAATTATTTTGCTCACAATAATTTTAGGAATTTCAGCTTATAGTGCACTATCAGGTAAAGCAATCCTAGGTTTACAATTTAGTTTTTGGATAGCCCCTCTATGTTTATTCTTTATCCTGGCCCTCGTACCCATTTTCTTTTTCATACTCAAGCCTGGTTACATTGCCGCTATTATTTGCTCAAGTATTCTGTTTGCGATTATTCCTTTAGTAAAATTAGCTACAAGCGGAATCACCTATTGGCAATTATTAATCCTACCCTTTGCCTTTCTAGGTCTTTGTTTAATAGGTATAGGGAAAATGAAGATGACGGCCGAAAATGGAGTAGATTTCAGTTGGTGGCAAATAGGCGGTAGCGGTCTTAGATATTTTATTTATGCCTATCTATGCCTCTTAAGTGTTTTTGGTTTTTGGATGGTAAAAACTGGAATGATTAAACAATCGGTTAATCTAGAAAAAAGTTTTACCCAATCAGTAGCTTCTCAATTTAAACATATCTTGCCTCAAATTAATTTAGAGGGCAGCGTAGATGATTTGCTCTCCGGAATTATAAACAGTCAATTAGATACTTCTACTTCTTTAGTGACTACGACAAAGCCAAGTAGTCCTTCCCAAACTAAAACTATTTTACCCCTGAGTCAGAATTTGTCAGCCATAGCCAACCAAGAAATTACTAGACAAAAAAATATTCTTTTAGTAAGTACTAGAGAAAAATTTTCTCAAATGTTAGGCATTCCTATCACTGGCAAAGAAACTATTTTCGGTCTTATTAAAAACTATATCACCACAAAGTCTTCTACCTGGGGACCAGTGATAACTTCAATTCTGGTAGCTGTAATAATATTATCTCTTTGGCAACTCTTAAATTTATTTGTCTCAGTTCTTTACTTCTTTGTTAATATTACCAGTTATCTATTATTAAAAATTCTCGTAGGTATTAAGTTTCTTCAATTTAAAACAGTTAATATACCCCATAAAACATTATCCTTGAATGAGGAATAGCTATGCAAGATTATTACAAGACATTAGGCATAAAAGAAAACGCTAGTCAGGAAGAAATAAAACGCGCCTTTCATCAATTAGCTTATAAACACCATCCCGATCGTCCTGGGGGCAACGAAGACAAGTTTAAAGAAATCAACGAAGCCTATCAGAACCTAAATGACCCTAAAAAAAGAGCCCAGTATGATGCGATGCGTAAAGGAGGTTTCGATTTTAATGGTTTCAATAATTATTCGGGAGGCGAGGCTAATGGATTTTCAGGCTTCAATAATTTCTCTGATTTCGGTTTTGATTTTAGCCAGTTTGGCAACTTCGGTTCTTCTTTTAATAATAACCGTCAAAGAGAAGAAGAAGGCCGTTTGAATATAGAAATCACTCCCAATGATGTTAATAAGGGGATGGATAAGGAGATGGCGTACGAAGATATCATTACCTGTCCCACTTGTCATGGTTCAGGAGCTGAGCCAGGCTATGGTTTTAAAACTTGTCCGGTATGTAAAGGAAGTGGCTCTCAAAAAATAAGAGTACCTCTCTTTGGTTCTATTAGTATGGCCTGTGAAAATTGTGGAGGCACTGGTAAAGTTGCTGAGAGGATTTGTCATACCTGTAGAGGCAGGGGAAAGGTTAAGAAAGTAAAACGTTTTAAAATTAAAATTACTCCGCTCGATTAATATATGTCTCACGAGCCTATAATTAATGAAGCGATGCCACTAGCCGAGAGAATGCGTCCTCGTGATTTTAAAGAATTTATTGGTCAGGAAGAAGTAGTAGGGGAAAATACTCTTCTTAGGAAATCCATAGAAAATGATACTTTGCAATCAGTTATTCTGTGGGGCCCACCAGGATGCGGTAAAACTACTTTAGCTAAAATTATAGCTAATAAAACTAAAAGTTATTTCCAAGATTTCTTACCAGTGGCTCAAGGAGTAGCTGATGTCAGGGAGATAGTAGAATTAGCTAAAAAACGTTATCGTTTCAACAGTCAAAAAACAATTTTGTTCGTTGATGAAATTCATCGTTTCAATAAAGGACAGCAAGATGTATTTTTACCCTATGTCGAAGACGGTTCGATTATTTTAGTTGGCGCTACTACTGAAAACCCTTCTTTTGATATTATTACTCCTCTACAATCACGTTCTATAGTTGTACCCTTAAAACCCTTAGATGGACTAGCGATGGCTAAGATTATTAGGAATGCATTGAAAGACAAGGAGAGAGGATTGGGAAAATACAATGTAGCTATAAAAGAAGCTGCTCTCAAAAACTTGGTTATCTTTGCCGATGGGGATGCCAGAAATGCTTTAAATCTTTTAGAATTCATAGTTACCAATTACGGTACCTTAAGCAAAGAAAAATTAATTATTGATAATGAACTTTTAAAGACAAGTTTACCTAAACAAATAATTCGTTACGATAAAAAAGGAGATGCCCATTATGATATTATTTCGGCTTTCATAAAATCCATGCGTGATAGTAGCCCGGATGCAGCCATTTATTGGTTGGCGCGCATGCTTGCAGCCGGGGAAGATATTCGTTTTATAGCCAGAAGGATGATTATTTTTGCATGTGAAGATATAGATCATATGGACGAAAATGCCATTGTTGTGGCTAATAATGTGGCTCAAGCAGTGGAATATGTTGGACTTCCTGAAGCCAGAATAATTCTGGCCCATGGAGTTACTTATCTAGCCTCAGCCAAGAAAGATAACGCTTCCTATATGGCAGTAGAAACTGCCCTCAAAGATGTAGAGGGGTTTGGTAATTTACCAGTACCCCTACACTTAAGAAATGCCGTCACCAAGTTAATGAAAAATTTAGGCTATAATAAAGGATATCAATATCCCCATGAGTACGAGGGACATATTACTAATCAAGGTGAAAAAGATTTACCAGAGAAACTGCGAGGTAAAAAATACTTTAAACCGCGAGAAAAAATTTAAAATTAAAATTATATGCCTGCTCCTCTTCTAATTTTAAGCATAATCTCTATTGTAATTTTTGCCATTTTTATGGCCATTGTTTTGTGGTATCTCAAAAAATTGATCAGTAAACCACAAGACAATCAATCCTTAAGTCTCTTACAGGGTCAAATCTCTGATATTCATAGGACTCTAGATGAAAGGTTAAAAGATCTGAATTTTGTTACCCGTGATATCACAGAAAAAGTTACTAAATTAGACGATACTAACAAACAAGTTATTGGTTTCGCAGACCAATTACAAAACCTGCAAAATATTTTACAAAACAGCAAACTTAGGGGTAATTTGGGGGAGTATCAATTATCTATGGTTCTAAGCAATGCTCTTCCTCCTACGGCCTATAAGGAACAATATGAATTCCAAAATGGGGATGCGGTAGATGTAGCTATTTTATATAAAAAGAAAATTATTCCAGTTGATTCCAAGTTTCCTTTAGAGAATTACAATAAGCTCTTGAGCGAAAAAAATGAAACAGAAAAAGCCAAATGGGATAAAGCAGTTTCCGAAGATATTAAAAAAAGAATAGAGGAAACCTCAAAATATATTCGCCCCAAGGAGGGAACCACAGAATTCGCTTTCATGTTTATCCCTTCAGAGGCTATTTATTACGATATTTTAACGGATAACGTAGGCGCTCTCAAAAGTAATACGCGTTCACTTGTAGAATATGCTATGGTAGAAAAACATGTTTATATAGTGGCTCCCACTACTTTATGGGTTTATCTGCAGATGGTTGTTCAAGGACTACGGGATGAGAAGATAGAAAACTCTTTTGGTGATATGCAGGAAAAATTAAGAGATCTCTCTTCGCATCTAAAAGGCTTTGAGATATATCTTAAGAAATTGGGTGAACATCTTAAAACTACAGTTGGGGCCTTTAACGATGCTTACAAAGAAATGGGTAAATTTGGGAAAGATGTTAGAAAAATTACAGATTTAGATATAGAAATTACTCCTGAGAAAATTGATAAACCAAAGGGATTAAAAGAGGGAGACAATGACGACGATGAAGAGGAAGAAGAATCCTAAACCCTTGACAGTAGTTTCATTCTGACTATAATTCTCATTGGCAATCTCAATAGTTGATTGCTAATCAATGGTTATTAATTAAATTTAAAGATTTATTATGGATAATATAAAACCCTTATCAGATCATTTGTTTATAGAAAAAATAAAAGAAGAAAAAATGAGCGCTTCAGGAATTGTCATTCCCGAGACAGCTGAAAATCATTCTTCTATTGGTAAAGTTATGGCTGCTGGTCCAGGAAAAATCAATGAAGATGGTGATTTAATTCCCATGTCTGTTAAAGTAGGCGACACAGTAGTATTTACCCAATATGCTCCTAGTGATATAAAAATAAACGATAAGGAATATTTGGTTGTTCGTGAATCCGATGTTCTCGCCATCCTTGCCGAATAATTACTATATAACTTTATAAACTTATTATCATGTCCAAACAAATTTTATTTGATGACAAATCTCGTCAGTCTTTAAAAAATGGTGTTGATAAATTAGCCAATGCCGTTAAGATTACCCTTGGTCCTAAAGGAGCCCATGTTGTTATAGACAAAGGCTTCGGTTCCCCCATGATTACTAATGATGGTGTTACCATAGCCAAAGAAATTGAACTCGAAGATAAGGTAGAAAATGTAGGAGCCTCCTTAGTTAAAGAGGCTTCTGAGAAAACAAAAGAGTTAGCTGGTGACGGTAGCACTACGGCCGTAGTTTTAGCTTGGTCTATGATTAATGCTGGCTTAAAAAATGTAACTGCTGGAGCCAATGCTTTAAAACTTAAGAGCGGCATGGATAAAGCTGTTAAATTTGTGACAGATTATTTAGAAGAAATAAAGAAGCCAGTAGATGTGAATAATAAAACAGATGTTTCAAATATTGGAGCTATTTCTGCACGCGATATAAAGATAGGTGAGATGATAGCCGAAATTATGGCCAAAGTTGGCAAGGATGGTGTTATTACAGTGGAAGAATCCCAGAGCACTGGCTTAAGTAACGAAATTGTTGAAGGTTTAGAATTTGATAGGGGGTACGCTTCTCCCTATATGGTTACCAATGCCGATAGAATGGAAGCAGTTTTAGATGAGCCCTATATTTTAATTACTGATAAAAAAATTTCAGCTATTAGTGATATTTTGCCAGTACTTGATAAGATAGTAAAAACTGGTAAAAAAGAATTGGTAATCATTGCTGACGACATTGACGGAGAAGCCTTGGCTACTCTGATAGTCAATAAATTAAGAGGAATTTTAAATGCCGTTGCTGTTAAGGCTCCTGGCTTTGGTGATAGTCGCAAAGAACAATTAGAAGATATAGCAGCTGTTACTGGTGGTAGTGTCATTACTGAACAATTGGGTCTTAAAATAGAAAATACTACATTAGAAATGTTGGGCCAAGCTCGCCGAGTAGTAATTACCAAAGATAATACTATTCTTGTTGGTGGCAAAGGAGAAAAGAAAAATATAGAAGCGCGTTTATCACAAATAAAAATAGCTTTGGAAAAATCCACTTCTAATTATGATAAAGAAAAATTACAAGAAAGACAGGCTAAATTATCTGGAGGTGTGGCTGTTATAAAAGCCGGGGCCGCTACTGAAGTCGAACAAAAAGAAATTCAACAAAGAATAGAGGATGCCGTTCATGCAACCAAAGCAGCTGTTGAAGAAGGAATTGTTGCTGGTGGAGGGGTGGCTCTTCTTAGGGCTGCAGCTAAATTAGATAATTTGAAAGTCGACGATGAGGATGAAAAAACTGGAGTGGCTATTATAAAAAGAGCTTTAGAAGAGCCCATTAGACAAATTGCTACTAACGCTGGGCTAGATGGAGCAGTCATTGCTCAAAAAGCTCGTGAAGCTAGCGATGGGTATGGATTCAATGCTGCTACAGGAGAATTCGAAGATTTATTAAAATCTGGAGTAATAGATCCCAAGAAAGTTACTCGTATTGCTTTAGAGAAAGCTTCTTCTATCGCTGGTATGTTTTTAACTACTCAGGCAGTAATTACAGAGGCTCCAGACAAAAAGGAACACAATCACGAAGCCTCTATGCCAGATATGGGAGGGGATTACTAATTTGCTCCTAAATTAAATGTTCGCTATAATTAATTTACTTATTAAATAATTTAAATTTATAAAATGATCATTGCATTAGTAATCATAGGTGCCATAGTTTTGTTTCTCATTGGTCTCTATAATTCCTTGGCTCAAGCCAAGCAAAGAGTAAAGAATGCTTTCTCTGATATCGACGTTCAGCTAAAAAGACGTTTCAATGTTATTCCTAATTTGGTGAATACCGTTAAGGGGTATGCCAAACAAGAGGAAGGCGTTTTAATGAAAGTTACTGAAGCACGCACTAACTTTGAAAAGGCTACTACTACTTCTGACAAATTATCTGCTAATGACGCAGTTTCTAGACTCTTACCCCAGATTTATGCCGTAGCTGAAAGCTATCCTGATCTTAAGTCTAATCAAAACTTTTTAGAACTCCAAAGAGAATTAGTAGATACCGAAGACAAGATTCAATCAGCTCGCAGATTCTTTAATGGAGCTGTGGAAAGTTACAATACCAAATTGGTTACTTTCCCCTCTAATATTGCTGCTAAAATGTTGGGATATACAGAAGAGAAATATTTTGAGACTTCTAAACCCGAAGAAAGGGATAACGTCAAAGTCGAATTCTAACTTTAGTTTTAAATGGCCAATCTTTACGACTCCTCTAAGAGGAACATTTTAAAGACCTGGTTCTTATTATTTGGCTTTGCCACTTTGATTGGTGGCTTGGGCTATTTATTGTCCAGAGTCTATGACAATCCAGGTATTTTTTATTTGGCCATTATTTTAAGTTTAACTCAAGTTTGGGTGAGCTATTGGTTTTCTAAAGATATAATTCTACGTTCAGTTAGAGCCCATAAGGCAGCTAAAGAAGATAATCCTTACATCAGTGATTTGGTAGAAAATTTGGCTATAACAGTGGGACTACCCACACCTGAGCTCTATGTCATAGACGATCCAGCTCCTAATGCTTTTGCCACTGGGCGTAATCCCAAAAATTCTGTGATTTGTATTACCACGGGATTAATCAATATGTTGTCTTATACCCCCGATGGTACCCCTGATTTAAAAAGTAAAAGAAAATTGGAAGGGGTCTTGGCTCACGAATTATCTCATATCAAAAATTACGACATTCTTCTTTCAAGCATTGCCGTTACCATGGTGGGTATCATTTCTATTATGGTAAATATTGGCGCCCGCTCCAGTCATTCTCGCAGTCGTGATGATGATTCTTCGACATCAGCTATTATAGGAATTTTAGCACTAGTAGGAATGATTTTAGCTCCTCTAGCCGCCACTCTTTTACAAATGGCTATCTCTCGAAAGCGTGAATATTTAGCCGATTCAAGTGCGGCTATAATAACTAGGTTTCCTGAAGGATTAGCCGAAGCCCTGGAAGACATTTCTCGTGATGAACACAAATTAAACGTGCCTTCTAATGTTCAATCGTTATTTATAGCCTCGCCTGTTAAAAGCGACGTACAGGGCAAAAGAAAGTGGTTTATGGGCCTTTTTGACACTCATCCACCCATAGAAGAGAGGATAAAACTTCTTCGTTCGGTCTAAAATTAGACTAACAAAAATACTCCCGTTTGGGAGTTTTTTAATATGCGGAGAGGGCGAGATTCGAACTCGCGAACCCTTACGGGTTACGCGCTTTCCAAGCGCGCGCACTAGACCAACTATGCGACCTCTCCAAAAACGTTTTTACTATAACCAAAATAGTCATTTCTTGCAAGAATTAATGTAAGAAAAAAGATTTTTTGCTATAATACATAAACCTTTAATTAATACATATGAAAACAAAAAATATTGGCAAAATGTTTTTAGCTATAGTTATTTGTGAATTAGCCGGAGTGATAGGGGCGTTTTTTACTACACCATCTATTCCTACTTGGTTTGCAGGTATTACCAAACCATCTTTCTCTCCACCCAATTGGCTATTTGCTCCCGTTTGGACAATTCTGTTTGCCCTTATGGGTATTGCTGCTTATTTAATTTATGAGAAGGGGATTGATAGAAAAGCGGTAAAAATAGCTCTTGGAATTTTTGTCATTCAACTTGTTTTAAATACCCTCTGGTCAATAATCTTTTTTGGTATGCATAATCCAGGATATGCTTTTATAGAAATTATTTTTCTCTGGATAGCCATTCTTTTAACTATCATTGCTTTTTCCAAAGTTTCTAAGTCAGCAGCGTATCTTTTAATTCCTTACATTCTTTGGGTAAGCTTTGCTAGCTTCCTTAATTTTTCTATTTGGCAATTAAATCCTCAAACAATAAATCCAGTGGCCTGTACTATGGAAGCCAAACTTTGTCCTGACGGTTCCTATGTTGGACGTACTGGTCCCAAATGTGAATTTGCTCCCTGCCCTGAAATTAATTATACATGGAAAAAACTTACAGATTCTAAACAAGGGGTTTCTTTTACTTATCCAGAAAGTCTATTAACTACCTATATTCATCCCGTTGATTGGCCACCGCAAGTAAATGTTTTAAACGAAACCTATTCTTGTACTGAAGGTGGTACAGAAATTGCCAGAGCTGGTCAAACTTCAAAAAGTTTGGTGAATAATAGGGAATACTGTGTTACCAAAGAAAGTGAAGGAGCTGTTGGTAGTATCTATACTAATTATGCTTACGCTTTTCTCAAGGGCACAAAAACTATTATTTTTACTTTCACTACTCGTGCGACTCAATGTGCTAATTATGATGAACCTAATAAAACTGCTTGCGAGAAAGAGCGAGAGGCTTTTGATTTAGATGGGGTCGTAGATAAAATGGCCCAAAGTCTTTATTTTGGCGATTAGTATTTGTCTATGCTTATTCACGTCAAAGTATTTCCCAATTCTAATAAACAGGAAATAATTAAAAAATCAGAAGACTCTTTTGAAGTGAAAGTTATCTCCAAGCCTGAGAGAGGAATGGCTAATAGGGAAATAATGGAAGTCCTGAGACATTATTTTAAAGTTTCTTCTAGTGGTATTCGGTTCATAAAAGGTGCCCACACCCATAATAAACTTTTCGAAGTTACTTTATAAAAAGTAAATAGCAGAATTGTAAAAACCCGATATAAGTCGGGTTTTTTAGTGAATTTAATTTAAAAGATATAAAACTAGTATTTGTTTACAAAATACTATAAAAATGTTTCAATAATGCCGAGGTTCATAGTAGAAAGACTGGATTTACTGATCTTTACAATAGAATATAAAAAAGACAAAGGAGGAAATATGCTCTCTCTACAACGGCTTTACAAGCTAGCTGTACGGGCGTACATGGCTAGTTACATACTAGCTCGTTATTCCTGGTGTAAGAACACAACTTTGACTGAGTCACAGAAAGTTATCCTGATATCCATGAAGTTCAGACTCATGGCTACCTTAAGGGTTGCCAAAAAAAGAAAAGGTAGAAAAGCCATCTTTGCCAGTAAGAAAACAATGACCCATGTGTATTTCTTGGGATTCTGGGAGAAAGAGAAAACAGAATCGATTGAAATCACCCTAGGGGTTATCAATGATGCCCTCAGAAGTTCTTGGCCCATTGATCGCAGCAAATTTCGACAGGCCATTCAATACTTGGAAGAATTGGGCCTGTATGCGTGGAAAGATGAAACAGTCTTTGTTATAAGCAAAACTGATCCACAGAATCTCTTGCCAATGTTAAACCTCACCTTGAAGTGAGGGTTTACCAGCTTAGGAAGGAGGAACTATGGCTAATCTATCGAAAGAAGATGAGCTAAAGTTGCTACAAAGTTTGGAATTTATTCCAGACGATCCTGTGGCAATAAGAAATATAGCAAATCTGCTTGAATCGATCGCTGAACAGGTAGAACAAGAAGAACATAATCCCAACAGTTACCTCGCCTCACCATCTGCATCTCATGTGGAGCTTCCTTTTTCAAGACGGTTGAGTTCTTCTACTATTTTCCATGCTGCTAGTACATTTAAAAAAATGGCTGCAAAGGAGAAGATAGACTCTGACGATCATCATAAAGCTTTAAACGTGTATGGCTATATCAAACAACGTAATACATGATGTAGGCCAAAAGGAGGCTCAATCATGACCAAAGATGAACGAGTAGAAGTTGCAACTATCGAGAGGAAAGCCGAAGAAATGATTTCTATTCTATCGGCTTATATCTATGGAAGAGCCCTTTCTGTAGAAGAAAGACAAGGCTTGGATTGGATACGAGATCGTATCTTTGCCGTCTGTCGTAATCTCTTTCATGATAAGTTTTCTACGCATTACAGACTTACTCCAATAGAGAGACCGTTCTTTATGAATAGTGCTGAAAGGTATCTAATGGGAAATGCAATTCCTTTCAGTAATATTCAAAACGGAGAGCTGTGTGGAATGGAAGTCAATTTTGCTATTTACACTCTTGTTGATTACCTCAACAATATTACCAGAGAGTGTCGAATAGCAGAACATGATGACATCCTTCTCAAGGAGCAAACCTTTGATGTCGAGTACTAGTAGTATGTGTATGTTCTTTGATTCATCATAAAGGGGTAACTTAGCGGTTGCCCCTTTTATTTTTTATTATTTAATTATACCTGTGCTTAACAACAGAGAAGGGTGAAATTTAACTCAACCCAAATATGATATAATAATTCTATAAAAATAAAATTAAAAAATCGTTGCAGCCTTAGACAAATAATGTTTTAAAATATGTTTTTAGATAAATTAAAAGAATTAGGGATTAACATTGATGTTAAGGAATTTGATATCTCTACAAGGACAGCAGCGGAAGCGGCCGTGGCTATTGGATGTGATATAAATCAAATTGCTAAATCAATTGTTTTTAATGTGGAGGGGGAAATAGTACTGGTGCTTGTCTGCGGTGGCAATAGGGTAAACGAAGAAAAAATGAGTGCCCATTTAGGGAAAATACTTAAGAAAGCTGATGCTGATTTTGTTAAAGAAAAAACTGGTTATACCATTGGCGGTGTGCCGCCCTTTGGTTATGAAACCCAACCCCAAACTTTTATAGACGAGGACCTTTTGAATTACAAAGAAGTCTGGGCAGCAGCTGGAGCTAATAATACGGTTTTTAAAACTTCTCCAGACGAATTAATAAAGTATAGCCAAGGAACAGTCTTGGATATTACTTAATCTATCGAAGTTCAACTTCGATAGATTGCTAAAACAGCTGGAGCCATTTAAAGTTTTAGATTATAATATAACTGGTCGTTAGGTTTAGAAGAAACTAAAATAACTTTATGGAAAAAAGTAAACAAATCACTTTTTTTGAAGGCAAAAAAATACGTCGAGTTTGGGATGAGAAAAAAGAACTTTGGTATTTTTCGGTTATTGACCTTATTGCTGTACTTACAGACCAAGCACACTTTCAAACTGCTAGGAAATATTGGAATAAGCTTAAAGAAAGGCTTAAAAAAGAAGGAAATGAGTCGGTGACAAATTGTCACCAACTGAAATTATTGTCTGCCGATGGTAAATTTTATAAAACTGACATTGCAGATGTGGAAACGTTGTTTCGACTTATTCAGTCTGTTCCCAGTAAAAAAGCCGAACCGATTAAGCTATGGTTAGCCAAAGTCGGCTACGAAAGAGTAGGGGAAATGAATGACCCGGAAAAAGCCCTCAATCGCAGCCGAGATTATTGGCAAAGGATGGGCAGGAGCCAAAAATGGATACAGCAAAGAATGATGGGACAGGAAATCAGAAACAAATTAACGGATTATTGGAAAAATAACGAAGTCGAAGAAAAAGACGAATATGCTATTTTAACAAACATAATTCACCAAGAGTGGAGCGATTTATCGGTGGAAGAACATAAAAGTCTAAAAAAGCTCAAGACGGAGAATTTGCGTGACCATATGACAGATGCAGAATTAGTTTTTACTGCTTTGGCGGAACTTTCTACTCGTCAAATTGCAGAAACCGTTGAAGCTAAGGGTTTGGAAGAGAATAAAATACCTGCAAGGAAAGGTGGGCGAATTGCTAAAAATGCACGTTTGGAATTAGAGCAAAAAACCGGTAAAAAAGTAGTTACTGGTCAAAACTTTTTACAATATCCTAAAAGTGGCAAAATATTAAATAGTGGTAAATAAGGCGGTCTTTCATAACTTTATAAAGTTACTGCGATTTTGACTAACTTTATAAAGTTACACTCAACTAATCTATTGTTTAATTACTTATGGCAGATTTTGAAAAAATAGACACGACTAAAGACAATAATAACGAAATTAAAAAAGATCCGTGGCTTAACGCTATAGAAGTATGGAATGAGATTTTTCTCAACGATCCAATTTTTAAGCCTTATGATATAGAAAAAGATGCTTGGCAACCATATTTAACCAAACACTATGTAACAGAAAATGGTAAACGAGGTGTTTGGGCACGGCTTTATCAAGACAATGATCCTACCGAATTTGTTTTAGTATCTAATGGTGGAGACCCTATGGCGCTTTTGGAAGTGGCTAGTAAACTTCTCAGAAAAAATATAAATGTTATTCGTATCAAAGGGGGTTATGATCCTTTTGTGCCAGGAGAAAATCAGGAGATGGCAAATGCTAAATTAGAAGAATTAAGAAGTAAATTTAATCGCTAATTTGGAGTATAATTTATTTAATAATTTAATTTTATAATATGAAAGAATTTTTAGATTTCATAAGAGAGCAGGGAGTAGTGGGGTTAGCCGTCGGTTTTATTCTAGGTGGGGCTGTTTCTAAAGTAGTATCTGCTCTGGTTACGGATATTATTAATCCTATTTTGGGATTAATCTTGGGCAAAGCTGCAGGATTACAAACAGCCTCCTTTCCTATGGGTCCAGCCAGAGTGATGTACGGTGACCTTATCAGTGTGATTATTGATTTCGCTGTAATTGCTCTCGTTGTATATTTTGGAGTAAAACTACTTCATTTAGATAAACTAGACAAGAAAAAGGAATAATGTCAGTTCTTTTTCAAAAATTATTTCTCATTATATTTTTGATTCAAGGTTTATTTGTGGATGAAACAATTAATCCTCAAGAAATAAATCCTCACTTAGACTACAAAACAAAATTGGGTCAGGTTTTAATGTTTAATATTCAACCTGATGCCAGTGAAGAATTTATTACCAAGCTTATCCGTGACTATAAAATTGGTAATTTTAATTTAGTGGGTACTTATTTAAAACCAGAAAATGTTACGAGAATTACAAGTGTTATTCAAAGAGAATCTAAAAAATATTTATCCTATGTTCCTTTAATAGCAGTCGATGAAGAGGGACAGATTTCTAGAACAGTCTTTCTCAAATCAATCCCACAAAGAGATTTTAAAACAGAAGCAGAAGCTTATAAAGAAGCTTTGCGTAGGGGGAGAACCTTAAAATCTTTGGGCTTTAATACTATTTTTTCACCAGTACTAGATTATACTACAAATAAAACTGATTATATTTGGGCTCGGACATTTCAAAAGGATCAAAAGACTTCTCTCCTTTTAGCTCAAGCGATGATAAAGGGTTATAGAGACTCTTTAATTATTTCTATCCCCAAACATTTCCCGGGATACATAAATGATAATAACGACCCGCATGGAACAGTAATAGAGAGAAAAACCTTTGTGGATTACATAGAATCTATAGATATTTTCAAACAAATAATGGCAAAAGATGGTCCATTAGGATTAATGTTTGCCCATTTGAGTTTAAAAGAATATGGAGAGACACCCATTACTAGATCCAAAACTTTTGTGCAAGATTTTTTAAAAGATTATAAATACTATGGACTTCTAGTAACTGATAGCCTAGGTATGAAATCTTTTAAATTAGACAAAAATTTCGAAGAAGCTACTTTAGAATCTCTTTTAGCTGGTTACGACTTGTTAATTCTTTCTTCTAACGAAGAAGCTTCCCTAAAAGTAGTTGATTATTTAAATTCCAAATTAGATAATCAAAATATTCAGGCAGCTATTGATAGAAGTTTTTTCAAGATAACTGTTTTAAAACAAACCATCCAATATTAATATGAAAAAGATTTATTTTTTGTATCTAGGGTTAGCTGTATTCAGCATAAGCTCTCTTTATCATTACAACAATATCTGCTGTATGTATTCGTCAGAAAGACATTATGGCTGGCCATTTCCTTATTTGAGTCTTTGGAAAAGCACTGATATTCACGCAGAAGCAGAGCTTATAAATACTGAATCTATTTTTAGTCTGCTTTCTAAGGGTTGGCACCTTGTTTTTGCTAGCGATATGACATCACCGTTCATATGGCCCATAGCCCTATCTATCAATCTCGCCGTTAGTTTAGGAATATCTTTAGCCATAATCCTTATTCTTAGAGGTATTAAGAATTTAAGAGCCAAAAAGAGTTAAAAAATCTTTCTTTTGTGCTATAATAGTCCCATTTAAAGGGATATGCAGAAAGTTAATACAGTTATAGGCAATTTACTTTTGAGTTATTACTCATTGAACGGACTAAGCCAAAAATCCGTTCTTTTTTTGCATGGTTGGAGAAGTGAAAGTTCTCTTTGGGAAAAAGCCATGATTGCTTTAGCTCAGAACGGCTATGTTGTGTATGCTTTGGATCTACCAGGATTTGGTGGCTCACAATACCCCGAAGAAGCCTATGGCGTAAGCGAGTATGCTGAAATAGTTAAAAAGTTCATTTTAAAATTCAATTTATCAAAGGTAGTTTTAGTGGGCCATTCCTTTGGGGGACGAATTTCAATCAAATTGGCTGCCCAAGAGCCAGAATTAATTTCTAGAATAGTTTTAGTAGATAGTGCCGGTTTTATAGATACAAGCTTTAAAAAGAAACTAAAAGGAACTATCGCTAAAATTTTAAGACCACTTTTTAAAATTCCTGGATTAAAATCCTTAAAGCCTAAAATTTACAGTCTTATGGGTGCAGGTGATTATTTGGCCACTCCCAAACTCACCGGTTCTTATATAAAGATCGTAAAAGAGGATTTAACTCCTGATATGGAACGAATTTCTCAACCTACCTTAATTTTCTGGGGAAATGAAGATACAACCACACCCATTAATTATGCCAAGAGAATGAATGCTCTTATTAAGAATTCACAATTAGAAATAGTTTCTGGGGGGCATTTCAGTTTTTTGGATAAACCCCAAGAATTTGAAAAAAGTCTTTTAAAATTTTTAGCTTAAAATGTCTTGGTATCATTATTTTTTGTTATCAGTTTATTTTCTCCAATTAGAGAATTATGATTTGGGTCGTTTTTTGAAAGCAGCTTATGGAAAACAATTAATAGTTAAGAGACAGGCAATTATTTGGACTCGTAAATTAAAGATAGTTACAATAATTGCCTCTCTTTTCTATATCATCTTTATAGGTGGTTTATGCATTATTGCCATCAAAGTAATTCCACTAGAAAACATTTGGCTCAAGATCCTTGCACCCTTAGTTCTCTCAAGAATACTTTTAGTAGTTTTTCCTATTCTTTTTTCTTCAGCCGTTCTTTGCTTTAGCCCTTTTGATTATCTAATAAAGTCTAGAATCATAGGCAAAGCTAAAAAGAAGCTAACCGAGGCACCTAACTTGAAGATTATAGGGATCACGGGAAGCTATGGAAAAACCACTTTTAAAGAGGCTCTCAAAACAGTCCTAGAAGAGAGGTATAAAGTCTTAGCCACTCCAGAGAACAAGAACACTCCCATAGGCCTTTCTAGGGCTATTTTAGACGGTTTAGAGCCCAATTTAGAGGTTCTTATAGCCGAAATGGGGGCCTATAAAGTGGGGGATATTAGGAGCCTTTGCCAGATAACCCAGCCAGATATATCAGTTCTCACGGGAATAAATGAAAGCCACTTGGAAAGATTCAAATCTATCAAAAATACTATTAGGGGAAAGTTTGAAATAGTCACTTCTTCTAAGTCCAATTCTGTAGTTTATCTCAATGCAGATAATGAATATATAATAGATAATTACAAAAAATTCGTAGGAGGAAGAACTGTAAACTTCTATTCAGGAGAAAAATTCACCAAGACCCCTTATACAATACAAAATAAAAATTATCTACCAGATGCCAAGGGAATAGAATTTGATTTAGTAGATTTAGAAGATAAAATGATTGGTCATTTCAAAACCTCTCTTATTGGTGACTACATTCTTGGTACTCTTATGGGTGTCATAGAGATAGCTCTCAAATTAAACTTAACTTCTCAAGAGATTCAAAGAGGTTTGAACAGATTGAAACCAGTGTCCCATAGACTAGATCCCATTTTGACTGTTAATAATGTTTTGATAATCGATGATAGCTATAATGGTAATCCTCATGGTGCTCGTGAAGCAGTTAAGGTTTTAGCTCGTTTTCAAGATAGACGTAAGATTTATTTGACTCCTGGACTTGTAGAAATGGGCAAGGCTACAGAAAAAATTCATCATGAGTTAGGAGAAAATTTAGCCAAAGTAGCCGATAAGGTTATTCTCATTCAAAATAGCGTGTCTGGATATATAAGAGATGGATTACTTCAAAACGGTTTTGATGAGTCTAATTTGTCTATATATCCCACCGCTGATTCTGCTCATAGCGATATTAAAAATATTTTAAAACCTGGAGATGTTATAATCTTTCAGAATGATTGGACGGATAATTATCAATAACTATTAATAAATTTTTATGACTATAGGAGTATTTTTTGGCAGTCGCAGTCCAGAACATGATGTAAGCATCATTACAGCTCAATTTATTATCGCTGGGCTTAAGAGTGCTGGCTATGATGTAATGCCAGTGTATATCGGTAAAAACGGCCAATGGTATATTGGTCCTCAATTAGGAGATCTCAAAATTTTTCAAGGAGAAAAAGATCTAAGCCATTTCAGTGATTATGTCTTAGATCTAGTTGAATCGAAAAGAAAAATGGTTTTTAAAAGAAAAAGTCTTTTTGGCAAAAAAATAATCATAGATTTAGCTTTTCCTGCTTTCCATGGTCAGAATGGGGAAGATGGTACTTTCCAAGGACTATTTGAATTATTAGACATACCCTATGTAGGTTGTGATGTAGCCTCTTCGGCCATAGCCATGGATAAAGCCTTAACTAAGCAATTCTATGTCGGTAATAATATTGAGACAGCTCCCTTTATTTCTTTCACCAGCGATGACTGGAATAAAAATGAACAAGGATTAATGAAAGATGCTCAGGAAAAACTGACTTGGCCTATATTTGTTAAACCAGCGAGATTAGGGTCTTCCATAGGCATTACTAGGGTGAGTTATGAAAACGAACTAAGAGAAGCTATTAATGTAGCCTTTCATTATGATGACAAGGTAGTGGTGGAAGAAGGAATTAAAAACTTAGCTGATTTAACCTGTGCTGTTTTAGGAGGAAATAATCCTAAAGCCTCCCTTATCCAAGAATCGCGCTTTGATGCAGACTTCTTCAATTATGAAGAAAAATATTTAAATGAAGGAGGAACACAGCTCGGTGAAGCTAAAAGCAAGTTAGTTATTCCCGCCGAAATAGATCAGGGGGACGCTGCCATAATCGAAGAACTGAGTTTAAGGATTTATAAACTATTAGGTTGTTGGGGTACGGCCCGTATAGATTATTTGTATGATAGGCAAAATCGTAAAATTTATGCCAATGAAATCAATCCCTTACCTGGCACTCTCTATCATCACCTTTGGAAAGCCAGTGGAGTTGAATTTAAAGAACTACTCAAAGAATTGATTGATTTAGCCCTTGAAAGAAAAAAAGAGAAGGGTAAATTACTTAGTACTTTTAATTCCAGTATTTTAAAGAAACTTAATTTAGCTAATAAACTGCAACTCAAAGAAACCAAGGAACCCCAAGAATAAAGAGGATAGAAAGAAACTTCCTAGCTCTTAGGAGATAGAAATTGTAAAGATTAATAATTTTATAATGTCTTTTACCAGAATTCTTAAACAGGCCGATGCTCCTCAGATAGTAAAACTTGAAAAAGAAATAGCTCGTTTAGAAAAATTGGCTTATCATGACTTTTTACTCGGTACTTATAACCGTCGTGGTTTTTTGAAAGCTAGTCAGATACCATTCAAAATGGCTGTACAGGCAAGGGAATATAATCGTCGCCAGAGTGATAAAACCAGAGATTTATGTTTAATGCTTTTTGACATAGATAATTTTAAACATTATAACGACACATATAGCTATGCTATGGGAGATAATGTTCTAAAATTGGTGGGTTATTATTTTGGTAACTATGTAAGAAAAACCGATGTCTTTGGACGTTGGGGAGGAGATGAGTTCATTCTCTTATTACCTTTTACTACCATGTCAACTGCCCTGAAATTAACTAAATATCATAAAGCTAATTTTCCTAAAGTTGCCCTTAAACTTATTCAAAAAAATAAAAAGTATCTTGATAAATGGACGAATGGAGAAGCCGTCACTTTTTCCATAGGCTTAGCCAGTTTAGATAAAGAAAAAACTATCCAAGCCCTTCTTAATAAAGCTAATCGGGGATTGAAATTAGCTAAAAAGAAAAAGAATGCTATAGTGTTAGCGAAATAATAAAAATGGACAGCCAATTAGAAGAAATCAAGGGTAGATTAGATATAACCCAAGTGGTGGGCGAATATGTCAAACTCACCAAGGCTGGCTCTAATTACAAGGGCCTTTGTCCTTTTCACAACGAGAAGACCCCTTCTTTTATAGTGTCTCCTAATAGACAAATCTTTCATTGTTTTGGCTGTGGAGCCGGTGGTGACATCTTCGGTTTTCTTATGAAAATAGAGCATTTAGAGTTTCCCGAAGCTCTTAAGATTTTAGCCGGTAAAGCTGGGATAGAATTAAAACCTCGTAATGCAAAATTAGAATCAGAACAAAATACTCTGTTAGAAATAAACGACAAAGCTGTTAAATTTTTTAAAGACAATTTATCCAAAGACAAAGAAGTTTTAAATTATCTTTTAGAAAGGGGATTGTCTTCAAATACTATAGAACAATTTGAAATTGGATTTGCTCTTGATGACTGGCAATCACTAGCTAAATATCTTTCAAACGAAGGTTATAAAGCTGGTAATATTTTAGGAACAGGATTAGCCCTTCTAGCTGGCGAAGAAGGTAATGGAAAGATTTATGATAGATTCAGGGGAAGAATAATGTTTCCTTTAAAAGATGCTTTCGGAAGAACAGTAGGCTTCACGGGTCGTATTTTTGATAAGCGAATATTAAAAACAGTAAAAGATCCCAAAGCAGTTGGAAAATATGTTAATACTCCTCAAACGCTAGTTTATGACAAGAGCAAAGTTCTTTATGGTCTAAATGTTACCAAGAACAATTTAAGAAAAAAGGATCAGATAGTTATAGTAGAGGGACAGATGGACATGTTAATGGGTTGGCAAAGTGGTTTGGATAATATTGTGGCTTCTTCTGGTACAGCCATGACTGCCTATCAATTAGCTATTTTAAAGAAATACTCAGAAAATCTAATCTTAGGTTTTGATATGGATGAAGCTGGCCAGAACGCTGACGAAAGAAGTATTGCCTTGGCTCTTCAGAAAGGATTTAAAGTCAATATTTTAGAGTTACCAGAGGGCAAAGACATGGCTGATTATAGCCGTGAGCACAAAGATGAAGTAATTAGTCTTCCTGCTAGTGCAATACCAGTAATGGAATTTTATTTTAATTTATCTAAGAATAAGGGGGATATAAATAATTTAGAAGGTAAAAAATCAGTAGTTTCTTATCTTTTACCTAAAATTAAATATTTACCCAATCTTATAGATCGTTCACATTGGTTATCTCAACTAGCTGGTTATACAGGAATTGATTTTGCTGTTCTAGAAGATGAGCTATTAAAAGTGAAAGCTGAAGAAACTTTTAGGAGTGAATCGCCTAATGAAGAATCAGAAACGTATACCCTCGATAAAAATACCCTTATAGATAGACGGGAAATTCTTTCTAAAAGAAGTTTGGCCCTATTACTTAAAAGTAGTTATGAGGGAGAAGCTCTATCTAAAATTTTAGAAAAGTATCATTTGTTCTTTGATGCTAGTGAACAAGTTATTGTAGAACAATTGATCTTAGTTCCCGGCCTCAAGAGCACTACTCATCAAGAATTAGTGGCCAAAGAGTTAGATAGTAATTTAATCAACCAATTAGACGAATTAGAACTCTATGGTGAAAATGAGTGCAGTATTTTAACTATCACTAAATGTGATCTAACCAAGGAAATAGAAACTTCTCTGAATGAATTAAAGCAATTGTATTTTAAAAATGAGATGAGTCGTTTGAGTAATCAAATAGTGGAAATCGAAAAAACTCATGTAGACGATACAACTCAAATTCAGAAGATAGGGGAGCTCATGGAGAAGCTTAGGGAGCTCATGGCGGAAAGCCAGGAGTATTGGCCTTTGAATTAATTAAAAATATTGTTATAACTACTACGCTATGTCCAATACAAAACTCAAAAAGAAGAAGATTAAAAAAGTTAAGATAAAAACTAAGGCCAAAATAAAAGCCAAGAAACCTGCTAAGGCTAAATTTAAGGTTCATAAAGCTGTTAAAAAAGTTTCTTCCAAGAAAAAGACTTTTGTCAAACTAAAAAAAGTTAAATCTCTGAAGAAGCAAAAGCCCTCGGTTAAAAAAATTTTTAAAAAACTTGGCAAAAAAGGTGGTCGTCAAATAAAAGATGAGAAAGCTCTTATTTTAGAGGACCTTATCTCTAAGGGTCGTGAAAGAAGTTTTATTACTCAATCTGAAATTTTAAAAGCCCTACCCAATGTTGAAAAAGACATTAGTCTTTTAGAGGAGCTATACGATAAACTCTTTCAAAATAATATAGAAGTTGTCGAAAACCAAGATTTTATAAACAGTAGCAAAGAAGAAGAGGTTAGCCGTGATGAGCTAGAAAAACTCATCAGTGCCGAAAGTTTACGTACAATGCCAGATAATGTACAGTCTTACTTAACTGAGATTGGAAAAATTCCCTTACTTACTACTCCCGAAGAAAGAGAAATAGCCAAAAAATGTCAGATGGGGGATGAAGAAGCTCGTCAAAAAATGATCCAAGCCAACTTAAGACTGGTAGTTAGCATTGCCAAAAAATATGTAAATCGTAGTAAACAATTAAGTTTTCTAGATCTAATTCAGGAAGGGAATATCGGTCTTTCTAGGGCTGTGGATAAATTTGATTGGCACAGAGGTTTTAAATTTTCTACTTATGCTACTTGGTGGATTAGGCAGTCTATTACTAGAGCCTTAGCCGAACAGGCAAGGACTATTAGAATCCCAGTTCATATGGTGGAAACCATGACTAAATTCAACCAGAAAAGACATGAATTGATGCAGCAGTTAGAACGCGAACCAACGCCAGAAGAAATCGCTGTAGAGATGAATGAAACAGTAGAGAAAATTAGAAACATTATCAAAATCTCTCAGGAGACCCTTTCTTTGGATCAACCCCTTGGTCATGATGAAGATAGTAATACTATCGGTGATACCCAACAGGATAATAATAGCCTTAGCCCATTAGATCAGACAGTTAATGTTCTTTTAAAAGAAGAACTCCAAAAAGCATTAGGAACACTAACCGAGAGAGAAAAAGAAATTATTACTATGCGTTTCGGCCTTGAAGATGGCGTTATGCATACTCTAGAAGAAGTAGGAGAGGCTAAAGGAGTTACCAGGGAAAGAATTAGGCAAATAGAAGCTAAGGCTATTGAAAAAATAAGGGGTAATCCAGAACTTTTGGATAAACTCAAAGAATACAAAACTTATTAAACCAAAAAACCAATCTCTTAGGGGGTTGGTTTTTTAGAAGCTGCTAGAGATTTTTTAAATAAGTTTCGTGGCTTCTAGTGATTTCCTGAATAGCAAGGTCTTTATTTTTAAAATGACCTACTTGAGAGAATTTAGTATCTTCCAATTTTTTGTAATCTTCAAAAAAATGACTTATTTTATTTAGAAGGACAGGGTCTATATCGGTAATTTCTAAAATATTATCCATTGATTTATCGTTATTCGGTACTCCAACAATTTTATAATCTTGTCCTTTCTCATCTGTCATTTCAAGAACTCCGATTACCCTCATTTCAACAATACTACCCAGACTTGATGGTAATTTTTGTATTAAAAGTGCGTCTAAATGATCTCCATCTCCAGAAAGAGTCTCAGGGATAAATCCATAATCAGTGGGATAAGAAAAGAAGGCCGGCAATACTCTGTCCAGTATCATAGAATCAGTTATTGAATCATATTCGTATTTCTCGTGACTGCCAGAAGCAATCTCTATGGCAACATTAACTATAGATGGTGTTTTATCACCAATATTAATATTTCGTAGGCTCATTATTTCTTATTGAGCCAGTTATATAATAAAGCAAAAACTCCGAAATGAAAGAAACCCTCTATAAAACCCCAGAAGGCTCCTATTAAAATACCTACCCAAGAAACATGATAGCCATAGAATCCATATATTGCTTCTAGGGCATTAGTGAATTCAGGAAATCCTGGAAAAGTAAACATAGACAAGATGGTGCAGAGAGCAAAACAACTAGCAAAATAAATTCCTCCAGTTAAAGCTAATTTTTTGACGTTCATATTAATTTATTTAAAATTATTTAATATGGCAAAAACTTTTTAAATTGGCAATTTCTTCGACAGTTAACTCTAAATTGTCTCCTTGGTTAACTTTATACATTATAGCATTGGAAATGTCAGAATGGTCTAATCCAAGGGCATGGCCAAGCTCATGAGCCAAAACTCTTACTAATTTATTGTAACTATCATATTGGTAGATAACAATTTCTGTTCCTGAGATATCTTTTTTGTATACACCCTCTTGAAATTCTGTTTCTTGATCTGAACCAATATTATTGTAAGTATCGGCATTAATATTTAAAGCTGCCACCAATCTGTTTAAGACGTTGGCAGTAGCGTTTATAGTATCTACTAAATCGTTCAGTTCTTTTTGAATAACCGCTATTTGAGATGCCAAGTCAGCTAAAACCGTCCTTTCCTCTATCAATTTATCATATTCTACTCTTGGGGCACCACCTTTTTTATTCCATACATCTACCCGAGTTTCATATTCAACTTTAATAGTTTTGTATTCAGTAACCAAGCTATCTAAACTCTTTTTTTGGGAAGTATAATCAGAAACTAATGAATTATATTTTGTTTTTAAAGTATTATAAGTTTTTTGATCATCTTTTATAGACAAACCCAATTCTTGCAATTTTACAGTAGACTCCTGACGGCTATCATATGTTAAAGATATTTTTAAACCGCCACTCTCTTCATAAGAAAATAGATCTTTATTAATAGGCTTTTCCCAAATATCTTCAGCTTGTTTAATAGCTTTTAGTAGATCATTTTTACTAAGATTAAAGCGGGGATCAACCTCTCCCAAGGAATAAGCAATTGTTTTTTGACATGGCCTAAGAAAACCACTGGCAGATAAATAAAACCCTCCGCAAACAATAAAAATTATAGTTAGAAACCAGATGATGGTACCCTTAGAAGGTTTCATAAAAATATTTTATATGACTTGGTAATTAATTATCACAAGGAATATTATTATAGGAATCTAATTTGTCTACTAGGTCACTTACATTGGCTGACGGAACATTAGAATGGGGTATAATGGCATTTCCTATCAAATTGTCTGCCATATTTATTATATCTTTAATAGGTGCAATAGTAGCCTCATTGGCCTGATTTAATTTAGCTGCAATAAGCTGATGGGCTAAAGACATTAATCCATTACCCTTAACAGAGGTTTTGAAAATATTTATTAATTGATCTTTAGTATATTGGTTAGAGCCCAGAAAGAGTGAATTTATTGGCCAATTAGTTTGATGATTTTTCCAATATCCTTGTCCATAGACACATTGGTTAATGATACAAGCTACGGCTACTGATAAGGAATTATTGGTTTGATTAGTTTGTAATGAATCGTTAGTAGTAAAACTGGCAGTATTTAAAACTTGATAATCACCACAAACATTATAAGGTCCTATGTTTAAAAAATAATTAAATGTTTTAGGAGACTCGGATTGATTGGCTGTTCCCAGAACACTCATATAACTATCACTAACTATTATATTTTCATCTATTTCATTTATAATTGTATTCCAAGGATTGTTAAATTCTACCAAAACTGCAGAGGTATTTCCTGGAACCATTGGAGTTAACGAAACAGTATTAATATAATAGTAACGATTGGAACCAGTAGCCAATGATTCTGATAGCTCATAATTGCAAGAAATGGATTCTCCGGTCTGCAAGGTATAAGGAAAAGAGACTGAACAAACAAGGGGTATAATTTGATCTGGCGAAGAATTTAAGTCCAAAGTAATTACACTAGAAACACTTGCTAAAATAACGGCAGTAGGGGATGGATTAAATACATCAAAACTACCTCTTAAGCGCCAATTATTATCAACAATATTTGTTGAAACTATTACTGAATAATCCACAGGAACATTTTGTCCTAGAGGCAAATTTAATGAGTTAGTAGTTGAATTTTTGGTAATATTCCAATTGTATGTTCTATCTAGGGAAGGAACTGTAGAAATATTAGTTACTCTTAACGAAGTGTGATAACACAATTCTATGCTTGTAATGACAGTTGGTGTACCGGTTATCAAGTCAATGGGAGCAGAAAGACCTGCATCATCAAAGCGATTATAATCAAAATAACCATTAGCCATATTACCACCGCGAATAATTATTCCATCAACAGCCATTTCAGAAAAATAATCTAAACTAGTATTGGTAATGTTGGTTAGAAATAATCTATCTTGGTTATTCTCGTAGTAATAAATCCCAGTATTGAGACTGTCTGGCGTAAAGCTAAAATTATATCCTAAATTTTGGCAAGTGGCGGTTTCGGAAAGAACGACAGGATTGATACTTGTGGCAGTGGTTTTTTGGGCAAAAACACAGCTTAAAATTATACTTAAAATCAAAAATAGAACACTATTTATTTTTATCCTCATAGACAATATTCAAATTCATTAAAATTAGGTCACAAATTCCTTTATATTGTAACATATAAAATAATAAAACAAATTAAATGAAAAACAGCCCACTTATATTGTGGACTGTTTTTGTTATGTGTAAATGATTTATCTTACAAAGTAGTGCTAGTAGTAGCGGTTGGTGCTGTAGTAGTTGTAGTACTGGTAGTAGTTGTAGAAGTACTGGTGGAAGTGGTCGTAGAAGTAGTAGTTGGAACTGTGGTAACAGTAGTGACCGTAGTAGTCGTTGTAGTTGTTGGTCGATTAAACAACTTTAAAAACCAACCCAACAAACTAAACTTGCTCTCATTAGTCTTTAGGAAAGTTTCTAATTTCTGTTGTTCTGCTTCAAGGCTAGTCAATTGTACCTGAAGAGTGGTTTTAGTAGTTGGGTCAGTAGTTTTGTCCATTAATTTCTCTACTTTTCTTATTTGATTCCTAGTTTGGACCATTTCACTACGTACTTCTCCAACGTTTTTGTAATCTGTACCCAAGAGGAATGTTTTAAGTCCATTTCTATCCTGAATAGTATCAATGGCTTTAGCTACTCTTTCTTTGGCTTCATTTTGTTCACGAGCCATTTCTCGCACTTGTTCACCAACCTCACCTGGTTCTTTATCAGAAACTTTAATGAGGGTTTGAACAATGTTGGCTATATTGGCCCTGTGTTCTGAGCCGTTGAGGGCAATATTACTTTGGTTTTTTGCCAAAGCTATTGAGCTTAACGTAGCACCTATTAATAGTGTACTTATTAGTAATATTTTATATTTCTGCATAAATTGATTTTAATTATTAATAGTAATAACACTGTATTATAGCACATATGGACAGCTTGCTGTCAAATAGCTTTTTAACTCTTCCTAATACAAAAAAACAGACTCATTTCTGAGCCTGTTTTCTATCAATTTGATTACTCAAACCAATACTTAAACGCGAGTTACATTGATAGCGTTAGGACCTTTTGGAGAATCGGCTTTCTCAAAAGATACCTTGTCGCCAACTTTTAACTCTGCGAAAGTGACACCCTTGAGTTCGTTACCATGAAAGAAAAGATCTTTCTCTTCTCCTTCAACGGCGATGAACCCAAATCCCTTATCAGTAAGGGTTTTGATTGTTCCTTCCATGTTGTGCAAGTTGCTTTATTATATTTTAAGGTTTTACCCTAAAGTTTAGTTTTCCGACAAAGCTCGACGATATTTTATTAGACAACTATCTTGTAGGGGAATACTAACATATAAAAACCCAAAAGTCAACTAAACTGATGCTTTAATTTATTTCTTTGCTTTTTTAACAACAGTCTTGGTCATCCTTTTTGTCTTAACAGCTGGCATTTTTTGTATCTTTTCCTCTGCTTTTTCTTTAGTTATTACCGGATGGGCATCTTTCATGGCACCAATAGCCGTGATAAGCTGGTCCATTTTAGTATTAAGCAGTTCTAACTGTTTTTTTACTTCATCACCGTTTCCCTTGTCAATGCCACCTCCAAAGCTTGTTCTAGCAGGAGCCTCATATCTATTAAAGCTTTTTTGTGGAAATCTGCCACCACCACTAGTGCCCTCTGAATCTCTTTTGGTTTCAAAACATTCGCTGCAATACACTGGTTTACCAGAAGTTGGTTGGAAAGGTACCTCACAAGGTTTTCCACATTGACTACAAATTGCTTGATGCATAGTAACTGGACCACGATCTCTACTGCCAGAACGACCACTATCGCGTCTACCAAACCCACCTCCATGACTACCACTAAAACGATTTCCCCCTCTTTGTCTAAAATCTCCCATATTTTTAATATTAGTTATTATAATAATAAATAGAGTATGCTCTTTTTTAGCTCAAAAAGCAATAAAAATCTTTTATTTACAGCATTAACTCCGAGTAAATTTAGTATATTAACAAAAGAAAAAATCCCTGTCTTATAAGGGGATTTTTTGCTCGAGTTTATTTTATGGTTGGAAGAGTTCTTCGGGTATAAATCTAACAGTCTGTACTTCTTTAAATTGTTTAGCAGTTTTCACTATTTGATTCCAGAGTAAGCTGACTCTACAGGAACCACCGCCAGTTTTATCAAGTGGATCATCAAATTTTAATGTAAGCGTGCCATTCTCCAAATTGGCATTAACCAAACTTACTCTCTCTAGAGGAAACATTGGGGCAAAACCAGCATCTTTTTCTGTTTGAGTTACAACACCCTTAAGCAATAAATTAATAGCATCTTGAATGGGTGTTTGGCTCACAGGTATCTCTCTTTCTACTGGCAAGATAGCATCAAAACTACAAAGAATATTCTTAGAAATTTCTTCATCCTGTTTTTGATTATAGTAATACAATTGAATTTTTGAAATATTAGTTGTGAACTGTATTGGCATTCTAAGCTCGTCATCATTTTCTTTCAAGCCAGAAGGATTATCTTTGGAAAAAACTAACGTTCCATTCTTGGTGTTAGGAGTAACAAAAGTTAAAGTCGCCTCAAAGGGAACAAAATTTTCTGTCATCCAATCACTTCTAGTATGAGCAATGGCTTGCCCAATTTCTTTATTATTTCCATCATAAAGATGGATAGGAAAACTGGCTTCGAAAAACCACGTACCTCTAGCTTGTCCTTTAATAGCAAGGGGATTGGTTATAATTTGATTTGGTCTAGGATTCTCAACTTTTATCAAGTTGGCTTTTTCTATTTCATTACCAATATCTTCCACGAATGATTGTCCTTCAGGAGTTTTACAGGAACGAGGATATGATTCTAGAACAGGGTAGCCCTTATTTACGCAAGCTTCAAAATTAGTTACCGTTACAACAGGGAGATTCGTTTTCTTAGATACCGTGAAGTACACCACAGTTCCTATTAATAAGATAAGAATCAATATGGGAATAATAGTTTTTTTCATATGTTTTTTTATGCTGTCAATTTAAATTTCGTTTAAATCATGTCTAATTTCTCCCGATGCTGTCACTATACCAATGGCATTTGATAATTGTTTTCTACGAAGATTTAGTTGATTGAATTCTTCTTCGGTTAAGTCTCCCTTCGGATTCCAAATTAGTTGGTTTCTCCAAAACTCATCATCTTCTTTATATCGCTTGTTTAGTGCGATTAATGTGTCATAAATTCTTACTAAATGTTCTTTTTCCTTTTCTCTCGCCTCACCCACTTCAACTCCCTTGTTTTTAACCATCTCTTCCGCTTCATCGAATAGGCTATTTAATCCTTCTACCCTTTCTTTTTTTAAAGAATCTTCAAGAAAACCCTCTTCTTCTGGTTTATTTGAAGCCATTTCTTGTCCTCTTTGTTTTATGTCCTGGCCTGGTTCAGGAAACTTAGAAAATTCTTCCATAAGTTTATTTTTTAAAGAAAAAACGAATAACAAAATAAATAGCAGTTGCTATAAAGAACACCCACCAAAGTAACGTCAGACCAATTAGATAGCCATAGAAATACAATCCCAATAAAATACCTAAAGAAATCAGGCAAAGTTTTATTAAACTTATTTCCCACCATAGAAATGTACGAGTTTTAAAGATTTGCATAATATTTATGATTTAAAATAATAATCAATCCTAATATCATTATATCACTTTTATTTTAAAGACTTGTCAAATACAAAATACTAACATTTTTGTTAGTATTTTTAATATTGATATGTAAACTTTTTTCAAGTTACTAAATAATATTTTCTCCAGCAATTAACCCAGTAATTGCAGCTCCTACGATTCCTCGGCTGATCCCCGCTCCATCACCAATTGCTAAAACATAGGGTATATTTGTTCTCATTTTCTCGTCAACTTTTAATTTTAAAGAATAAAATTTTATTTCCGGAGCATATAAAAGAGTAGAATCTCCAGCTATCCCTGGTAAAAAATTATCTAATTGATCTAAAGCATCTATGATATTATCAATCAATCTTCCCGGATAAGCTAAGCTTATATCACCAGGAATAGCAGTTTTTAGTGTGGGCTGTACCAACTTATTGTTTTTTATTCTATTAGGAGTACTTCTTCTTCCCATTTTTAAGTCTTTAAGCCTCTGTAAAATTGGATTTCCATCACCAAGTTTCGTTGTTAATTTTGCTAAATCTCTACCCCATTCATTAGGGAATTTAAATGGTTCAGTAAACTCATAATGGCCTAGTAAAGCAAAATTTGTATTATTTGTTTTTTCTTTACTTTTACTATGGCCATTAGCCAAACAAAAATCATTATAATTCTCACGAATTACCCATCCGCCAGGACAAGTACAAAAAGTTCTTAATTGGTCATCGTATTTTCTTGTTGTAATTCTAAGTTTAGGATCATAAGCGATTGAAGTGGTTTCATCCATTATTGAAGACGGTACTTCAACCCTAACGCCAATATCAATAGCTTTGACATCATTATTTACAGAAAGGTCATAGTCCTTAGACCATTTCTCAAGAAATCTTGAACCTTCTCTACCAACAGCAATAATCAAATGTTCGTATTGATATTCTTTCTTACTATCTGTTTTTATTTTTTTTGCTTTAGGATTAATGTCTAAGACAGTTTCTTCTGTAAAAAATTCTACTCCTTTTTTCTTCAGATCTTGCTCAAAACTTTTTATAATTTTGGGAATATTGTCACTACCTAAATGTCGTTGTCTCAAAGGAACAAATTCTATTCCCACTTTATTAGCTTTTCTCATCAAACCTTCTATTTTCTTTTTATCTCCTCCGCATAGTTGAGTAGTGGCTCCATGGGCTAGAAAAATCTTGTCCACTTCATTCATCTTTTTTACAAAATAGTTTCTGTCTAAAAAATCAAAATCACCACCAACAGTAAAACTTGACGAATATTCTGGATTTATAAAATTGAGTTTGCCATCAGATAATCCTCCTGCTCCTCCGATGCCAGAAGTTATACTACAGGGATGACATCTCTGGCAATTAATTTGTCCTGAATTACTAGGACAAACTCTTTTATCAATGTTTTTTCCCATTTCAAAAATAGCAACCTTTTTTCTGCCAGCTAGTTTATAGGCAGCAAACAAACCGGCTGGACCGCCACCTATAATAATGACATCATATTTCATAATTTAAATTTAGATTAATGCTCTTAATTTAATTATTAAATCCCACCTGATTGTATCATGGTAATCAAATTCTTTACAAACAAAAACACCAGCATTTCTGTTGGTGTTTTTTAATATGTTCATCATCTAAGAAATAGAGTTCAAGTATTTACCAGCAACACTTAATGCAAATGACGGTAGTATAATAAAAACAGTTGTTACTAGAAGTTTGCGTAACATCATGTTTAACAATGAGCCATTTACATCTGGCCCTCCAACTAAAACTAGTAAAATTCCTGTAATCCCAAAAACAATTGATGAATATATAAATACACGTGTAGCTATTTTTTGCATAATCTCAGTATATCACAATTTAATTATCTTTATGTTTTCTATAGATATTAAAAATAATTCTTACAAAATAAAGTTAAAACATTTGCTCAGCGGATTGGACGACGTTCGGACCTGTTTTGTGGAATTATTTATCTGATCTTTGGTCAAAAAACTTTAAAAAATTGAGAAAATATAGAAAGTTAAAAAATAGTAAATAAAGCCATGGATTGTAATAATTTCCCAAAAATCCTAAAAATCCAAGAAAACCAAGAAATCCCAAAAAACCTAATTGATTATATTTTTTCATATTTTTATTTTATTATACCATAAACAGGTTCGAACATGCCACATGGGTATCAAAAAACACCCAAACAAAATGGATGTTTTATGTTGGCTCCGGGAGCTGGACGATATTAGAACCTGTTTTGGGGTAAAATAGGAATTATAAGTTTAATTTATTAATTGTGTTTATTACGAAAGTTTTTGTCGCCTGGCTAACAGAACTATAATATGGCACAACAAATCGCCAGTCTTCACTATATTTCTCTGAATCCAGTAATACTTTTCTACGACAATCTTGCAGTTCTTTATTGGATGTTATATTTGTATCCGCCTCTTTTACTGAAAGTATAGGTATATTCCAAGAATCAGTATTAGAATATTTTTTCGCTATGTAGTTTTTCATTAACTTATCATAAATTTTTCCACATTCATTTTCGGGAAAATTGTCATTGGTCTTTATTAATAATCCATAATAGGTTTGAACTTTTTCCTTGGTAAAAACATTCTTATAAACATCGGCAAAATCTTCCCCGGGTGATAACATCCAATTTGAAGTATAAAGAGGGGTTCCTGTAGGTATTTGTCTTAAATTGTAATATTGTTCCCAATCAGCTGCTGTTAAAAGACTTCCAATGTAATGACCTAATTCGTGAGTTAAAATATCATTTAATCTAGAACTATTGAGTTGATTTTTGTTAATAAAAATAAAGGATAAATTACCAATATGTTGACTGTATGCTCCACCACCTTGCAGAAATACCGGTGGTAATTGTACCATTTTAACTTTACCAAATGGGCTATCAAAATACTGATTAGTAGAGGCTGCTAATGTATTAGTAATAATTATTGCTATGTTTTGAGATAAATTTTTAGAAAACTTGGCATCATAAATTATTTGAGTAATATCGTTTTTAGTCTGGTCTGTAATAGCTGCTGCACTTGGATAATCAATCTGGCCTAGATAAAAAGTATATCCAACATTACTTATTTTCTGAAGAGGTATCATTTCAGCACTTGAAGTTATCAGAGTATGTGTTGTTTGGGTTGTTTTTGATTCAGAATTTATATCAGTTTTTTTTATTTTAAAAAAATAAAATGACCATATGCAAATCATATAAATTAACCAGATTACTACTACTGCCCATAATATCCACCTAATTCTTTTGGGCATAGAATCATTATCAACGCGTTCAGATATATCTATAGGGAATTGACTTTTGTTTTGATTCAACTTAGTTTGCATCTGATTTTTATAACGTTTGTACCAATCATTGTTTATTTCCATACTTTGAGTTTTGATAATGTATTTTATTATACCATGTCATTAACACAAAAACACCAGCATCTCTGCTAGTGTTTTTTTTAAAAGCTCCGCGAACTGGACGACGTTCGGACCTGTTTTTGAAGCAGGGAAGCATTATTTTACGCAACAGAGTCCATAATCTTTGATTCTAATTCCTTAGCATTATAGTTATAAGCCGTTTTTATTCGTAATAGTGGTAAATCGGCGGAATTAAATACTTCGTTAACAAAATCATCTCGTACTTGTCTTGATTCTTTTTCGTGAGAAGAATCATCCAATTCTATGGCACAAACTGGATTAATATGTTCTGGCTCACAAAGAACAAAGTCTACATGTTTTTGAATTATCCTACCACGACTAGATTGGTCATATTTGGGAACATAAAATAAATCCAACAGACGTACCTTAGAAAAAATTATGAGATTATTGTTATCGGCGATAGGTTTCAAAATAAAGTAGAAATTTCTTTCAGCATCAGTTAGAAAATATTTCGTTTTATGATAATAAACTTCTTTGTCGGTTAAGTTTAGTTTTTTAAGATTATTTCCAAATCTAGCCAATTTAGCAGATGCATTTAACATATTACTCGCAGAAGATCGGAGAAGAATAAGACCGCCTATTACTACTATAATTAATAAAAATCCCATGTAGAATTTATTACATAAACAATAATATATTATATTTTGTCATGATATTAACAAAAACACCAGCATCTCTGTTAGTGTTTTTAATGTGTTTACATTGAACTTGCTGAAGTGCTCCGCGGGTAGGATTCGAACCTACGACCAACTGCTTACACTTTACCCTTAATTACTTAAGGAGTGGACTATATCTTTGCCATGTCTCACATTTGTGGGATTTAGGTATCTCGGTATCTAGTCTCTACGGCGCCCCTTCAAAATGAAGGGTTCCCACGGTATTACCCCATAGGGGCTTCACCGTTATCCCGAGAAGGACATTCCAAAATTTCTTTTGGAAGCTGCGTAATACCAGAATGGATTTCCCTATGGCAATTGGCACATACGAGAATACACTTATCAATCTCGTTTTGAACCTTTGCCCAAGATCTAGTGTATCCTTTATCGGATATACCAAAATCTTTTCCACTAGGAGAGAGGTGATGAAACTCTAGAGCTTGGAGACATTTGTCATATCCACAAACCTGACATTTACCACCTTTGTATTGTACAGCCAAGTCTCTGATTTTTCTGCGCCTTTTGGCAACAGCTTGAATCATATACTTAGCTCTGCTGGTATAGTTTCTTTTATCTGCCATATTGGCATGTGTAAGATTCACAGGCAGCCGCTCTACCACTGAGCTACCGCGGAATATGTACCCCTTAAGGCTTAGGCCAAAAGGAATACTCGTCTATAATAGTACATTAGTTCTTTTTTTTCAAGCCATTTTTTATTTAATAATAGTTGAGTTATAATAAAAGATATAATACAGAAGAAAAAAGACTTAATATTATGAAAAAATCTTTGGTTTATTTAGTTATGATAGCGATGTTTATAGGCACAGCCATTATAGGACTTCTGCTCATTAGATTTTTAAGTGGTCCAGAGGATTCATGGATTTGTGATAAAGGAGGATGGATCAAACACGGTAATCCTAAGGGACCTAAACCCTGGATAGCTTGTACTACAAAACCCAATCAAGTTATTTCTTTTGATAAGATTGGTAATTTAACTCAAGATACAGTATCTCAAGCATGGACTTTTGTTTATGAAGAGCCAGGTGCCCCAGCTTTAAGCGTTAAACTTCTTATGAGCCAGGAATGTACCATGACTAATACAGAGATTACTTGCGGAAATTATACTTTCAGGGTAGGGGACAGGGTTAATGCAGTAGGAATTATAGAAAATGATAATTTAGAGTCCTTTGTTTTAAACCCTAGTAGCGATTAGAATTATTTGAATATTCATGCTATATTAACGAAAATCTAAAATAATTTATATATTTGATTATGATCAAAAAAATACTTAAATTCTTTAAAAAGAATTGGAAGGCCGTTCTTATGGTCTTAGTGGGTGCAATCGTTATTGTAATCCTAGTAATGGCTTTAGGCGGAAAGAAAAACGCTTCTAACGAAGAAACTGTTCCTACTACCACCTTGTCACAACAAGGACCACGCTTTAACCCTAAAAATGTTTCTGAAAACGATACAACTGTGCCATATACAATTGAAGCTACTTACCCAGTATTTAAGGGTATAGCTAATACCGAAGCCGAAACAAAAGTAAATCAGCTATTGGCTGATAATGTTAATGGCAAAATCGCCGCCTTTAAAAATGGAGTAGCTGAAAGAAAAACCAATACATCCATTCCTCAAAATCTTAAAAGCAGTTTAATTATTAATTACCAAGTAGAATATTTATCTGATAAATTAGTCAGCATTCTCTTTAATGAAGAGTCTATGTTGGCCGGTGATGCTCACCCTGGTCATGAAACGAGCACTTTTAACTATAATCTAGAATCCAATAAAGCAATCGCTCTAACAGATTTATTCGCTGAAGGCAGTGGTTATCTGACGTTTCTATCCACTAATACTATTAAATATCTCACTAATTTAAATATTTCTAACTCAGAGATGATTCAACAGGGTGCTGGAACTGACGTTAAGAATTATTCCAACTTTTACATTACTGATCAGGCAATAGCTTTTGTTTTTGACTATTACACAGTTGCCCCTGGAGCCGCTGGAATGCAAAAAGTTTACTTTACCTTTGAAAATTTAAAGAATTTCCTTATTCAAGATGGTATCCTAAAAACTTTATTAGTAAATAACGTCATTTAAAAGAACGGGGCTATTGCCCCGTTCTTTAATTTGATCCTTTGTTTTTGTGATATAATTGAATTAGTTATTAATTATTATTAATTATGAATAAAAAATTAATTATCCCTATTCTTACTGTGGGTGTCGCAGTGATTGTTTTAGGTGTTTTAATGCTTAGGCATCCCAAGAATATAATTAACAATGCAGATACACTTACTAATGATAAAAATGCCTCTGGACAAATAATCTGTAAAGATAATGCTTGCCTTGGAAATAATTTTAAAAGCTGTACTCCTGCTACCTATGTTATGGAAGGAAATGATAATGGTACTCCCGTTTCTGTAACCTTAACCGTAGGGGGATTGAAAGATTCTAAGTGTCTATATGAAATGAGTATTGGCGGACAAGGTATTCGTTGTCAGTTTCCAGTTTCTGATTTAAGTGACAAGGTTTTAAATGAAATGTTTGGTAATGACGAAGGACAAGCAGCTGTTATTGCTCAAAGCTGTACCCAATTTTAAAAAGGATAGTTACAAAAGCCTATATACTTAAAAAGCCATTAAATTTAAAACTATAATCAACTTATGATTCAATTAACTAGGGATTTTATTTCCCAAGAAAATCGCGATTTTAAATTTAGATTGGGACGAACGATAGCCTCTTCTTTATCAGGCTTTATCGTGGGAACTATTTTTGCTAGTTGTGTATGGATTTTAGCCATCTATATGTTTAGAATATATACATTCACTGGTTGCCGTTAGTTCAAATTATTAATATTTAGAAGGAATTGGAACTTAAAGCCAATTCCTTTTTGACTTATGCAAAATTATAAAATTTCTACTTTAAAAAACGGTTTAAAGGTTTTAACCGTACCTTCCAAAGAGGTTATGTCTGTCAAAACAGAAATGATTATTAAAACTGGTGCCGAATACGAAACAGTCAAAAACCAAGGGATTTCTCATGTACTAGAGCATATGTGCTTTAAGGGTACTAAAAATTATCCGGGAGTTAAAGACATTAGCCAGGAAATAGATAATATCGGTGGTATTTATAATGCCTATACCGATAATGAAGTAACTGGCTATTGGACCAAAGTAGATAAAAAATATCTAGATAAATCTCTAGATATCATTTCTGATATGTATCTTTACCCTCTTTTTCCAGCAGGTGAACTAGAAAAAGAAAAAGGAGTGATTATTGAAGAAATTCATATGTACAATGACAATCCCATGGATCATGTAAATGATGTCTTTACTGGTTTAATGTATGGTGAAAACAATCCAGGTGGTTGGTCTATAGCCGGTACGGTAGAATCTGTAAATGCAGTAACTCGAGAAGATTTAGTTAATTATGCCACCAAGCAATATACCGCTTCTAATTCTTTACTAGTAATTAGTGGTAATTTTGACGAAAAGAAAGTTTTAACCCGCTTAGAGTATTATTTTAGTAAAGCATCTATTAAAACAGCTAAAGCTAAAAATAAAGTTAAAAAACTTCCTCAAAAAACTCCTAAAACTAAATTAGAATACAGAACATCAGATCAATGCCACCTTATTTTAGGTTTTCCCTCTATTAATGTTTTCAGTTCTAAAAAATACGCTTTGCAAGTTCTTTTAACTATCTTAAACGGTGGCATGTCTGCTCGGCTATTCAAAGTTATTAGAGATGAACTAGGCGCAGCCTATTACATCAGTGCAGATAATGCCGCCTATCTAGATTATGGTTTTTTCTTTATCAGCACTGGCTTAAATATCAACAAAGTTAATGTTGGTTTAAAAGGAATCATTTCTCAATTAAACGACATGAGTAAAGGGAAAATTAGTGAAGAAGAGTTCAAGAATGCCAAAACTAATTTAGAAGGGAAACTCGCTCTAAGTTTGGATAGTGTTTATAATTATGCGAATTGGATAGCTAAAGATGTAATTCTCAATCAGCCATATGAGAAGCCTCAAGAATACTTGGCTAAAATAAATAAAATAACCATGAAAGATGTTATTCGTTTGGCCAAAGAGATATTTGATCCAGACCAATTAAATTTGGCTATGATTAGTCCGTTTAAACAAACTAAGGCTAAAGTATTTCTTAAAGATATAGAAAAAGGGTGGAGGAATTAGATCCAATTTTAGTTTTTGAACTTTAGACTTTTGGATGTGCTATAATAAACACATAAATTATCAATTTATTAAATTTATTATGAGGTTAGAAAATAAAATTGCTATTGTCACTGGTGCCAGTAGTGGTATCGGTTTGGCTACTGTTAAAAAATTTGTTACTGAAGGTGCTAAAGTTGTTATGGCTGATATAAATGAAGAGGCTGGTCTTAAAATAGCTCAAGAATTAGGCCTGGATTTCATTAAAACAGATGTCAGTAAAACAGAAGATATCCAAAATTTAATAAACACGACTGTTCAAAAATTCGGTGGGCTAGATATAATGGTTAATAATGCAGGCATTGGTGAAGCTAGTGCAGTTTTAGAAACTAGTGAAGAAAGTTTTGATAAAGTAATTGCTGTAAATTTAAAAAGTGTCTTTTTGGGTACTAAATATGCAGGCTTAGCTATGAAAGAAAAGGGCGGAGTAATTCTGAGCACTTCCTCTATCTTAGGAAATGTAGGTTTTAAAGGTGCTTTTGCCTATTGCGCTTCTAAAGGAGCTATTGTTCAAATGACTAAAGCGGCTGCTTTAGATCTAGCCCCTTACCATATTAGAGTAAATGCTGTTGCCCCTGGCTTTATTAAAACAGGCATGACTAATGATATCTTAAATAATCCTCAAGTAGCCCCAATACTTTTAGCTCAAACTCCTATTGGTAGATTTGGTGAACCAGAAGAAATGGCTAACATATTTTGTTTTCTAGCTAGTGATGAAGCCAGTTATATTACTGGTGCAACTTATTTAGGAGATGGTGGCTGGGTAGCTATGTAATCTATTTCTAATGAAAAATATCATTAAATTTCAAGTGCCTATAGAAGTAAGCGCTCGACACATTCATCTAAGTGAGGGTGATTTTATTAAATTGTTTGGTAAGAACAAAAGTTTTAAAGCAGCTTTTTCCCTTTCCCAGAAAGGTCAGTTTGCTTCTACTTCTTATGTCAAAGTTTTGTCTAAAGATGGAACAAAAAATATTGTTCTCAGGGTTCTCGGACCATTTAGGAAAGTATCTCAGATAGAATTATCATTAAGTGATGCTTATAATTTAGGCTATACTGTACCTTTAAGAATTTCTGGTGATCTTAAACAGGCTCCAAAACTTAAAGTAAAAAGCAACTTGAATAATATTTTGGTTCCAGCTATCGTACCTTTAAGACATTTACATGTACCTAAGGATATTTCTCAAAAATACCAATTAACAAATGGGGAAAAAGTCCTCTGTAAAATCAATGGTGATAGGCAAGTTACTTTAGAAAAAATAACAATAAGGGTAGATGAAATGGCCACACTGGCACTTCATCTAGATACAGATGAAGGCAATGCCTGTGGAATTCAAAAAATCGGTAAAGGAGAAATTCTAAAACAATAAACTATTATGGATATCTTTTTGATTATAAACGCTGGATCTACCTCTTTAAAATATAAAATTTTTAATAGTAGTAATCTTAATCTTCTTAAAGAAGGTGGTTTTTCTATAGAATCTACTGGTAAAGAACGTTTAAAAGAAGAAAAAAAGATTTTCCAAGATCTACAACAAATTGCTAAAAGCTTAGGGAAGGTAAAAGCAGTAGGGCACAGGGTAGTTCATGGTGGTAATGAATTTTACAAACCAACAGTAGTTACTCCATTGGTTGTAAAAAAATTAACCAAATACAATAAATTAGCTCCTTTACATAATCCTTACAATTTGGGTTATATTAAGTTGGCTCTAAAATATTTCCCTAGTTCTAAAAACATTGCCATTTTTGATACTGCTTTTTTTCATGATCTACCTTTGGAAGCCCAGGTATTTCCTCTTCCTTATAAATATTTTCAGAAGGGTATTAGACGTTTTGGTTTTCATGGTTTATCCCATCAATACATTAGCGAAGAAGCGACTCATTTGCTTAAAAAACCCATTAATCAATGTAATTTAATTACCCTGCATTTAGGCGGAGGAGCTTCCATTTCCGCCATTTCTAACGGCCATCCAATAGATACAACCCTCGGTTTCACTCCTTTAGGAGGTGTACCCATGTTTACCAGGTCAGGGGATATTGATCCGGGAGTTTTGCTTTATCTTAGTGAAAACTACCATCTTAATCTTAAGGAATTAAAAATAGTTTTAAATAATCATTCTGGTTTGAAGGGAATAAGTAATAAAAATGGTTTTCTTCAACTCTTAGAAGGTGTCGAACAAAATGATCCTCAATCAGTTTTAGCCTTTAATATTTTTACCCGCTCTCTTAAAAAACAAATTGGTGCTTATATGGCCCTTTTGGGACATGTCGATGCCATTGTTTTCAGTGGCACAGTCGGTAGTGGTAAGCCTATTACCAGAGAGAAGATTCTGAATAATTTAATTCTCCCTAAAGATATGAAGATTCTCGTTATTCCTACTAATGAAGAATTGGGTATGGCCAGACAAATTAAAAAATTATTATCCAAATAACCTATGATAAAAAGTTGGAAGGTAGGGGGACCGGCTGGATATGGCATAAAAACTGTAGGTCAAATTTTTGCCTATGCTTTAATGTCAAAGGGTTATTATGTTTTTCTCTATCCAGAATACCCGTCTCTTATTCGTGGAGGGCATAATACCTATCAAGTAGAATTTAGTACAGAATCTATTAATTCTATTGGTAAGCAAATAGATTTATTAGTAGCCTTTGATCAATTAACTATCGACATGGATTTATCCTCTCTTAAGAAGGGAGGAATTTTGCTTTGCGATAGTGGCTGCTCTTTACCTAAAGTTTCTGATATAAAAGTAATTTCCTTACCTTTTAAAGAAATTCTTACCAAAGTTAATCTTGAATTTTTGTTAAAAAATAGTGTAGCTATTGGCGCTAGTTTAGCTGTCTTGGGTTTAAAGTTTAACGACAGAGAATTATTAACAATTTTAGCTAAAAAATTAGGGGGAGATAGTAAAAAAGATGCTAAAATTATTTTGAATAATAATTTAAAAGCGATAGAAGAAGGTTATAAATATGTCACAGAAAAATACGGAGTTTCTCTAGAAGTCCAAAATATAACTAAAACAAAAAAATCTCTAATTAGTGGTAATGAAGCCATTGCTATAGGAGCCATCAAAGCAGGTTGTAAGTTTTATGCCGCCTATCCAATGACTCCTGCTACTTCTATCTTGGAATATTTAGAGTCGAAAGAAAGAGACGCTAAAATAATTGTTCATCAGGCTGAAGATGAAATAGCTGCTATTCATAATGCCATAGGAGCTAATGCAGCTGGGGTAAGAGCTATGACAGGAACTTCTGGAGGCGGTTTTGCCCTTATGAATGAGGCTGTCTCTCTTTCAGGAATGACTGAAACTCCTGTAGTAATAGTTGAGGCCATGCGCTCATCACCGGCCACTGGACTACCAACTTGGACTGGTCAAGATGATCTTCAATTTGTTCTTCATAGCGGCCACGGAGATTTTCCCAGAGTAGTTTTAGCTCCAGGAAATCCCACAGAAGCTTTTCGTTTAATTCAGGAAGCTTTTAATCTTGCCGATAATTATCAGTGTCCAACTTTTTGTTTGGGAGATAAATATTTTAGTGAAAGTCAAACTAGTACAGACAGCTCAGAATTTACCAATACTATTAAAATAAATAGGGGTAAATTACTTTTACAAAAAGCACCTTTAGACTACAAGCGATACGCAATCACTAAAGACGGCATTTCGCCTAGAACTATTCCTGGTATTTTAAAAGGAGAATTTATTGCTAATAGCGACGAACACAATGAATTTGGTTATTCGGTAGAAGGTTATACTGAAGATCGTAATAAGCAGATGAAAAAAAGAATGCTTAAAGAAGAAACTCTGAGAAAAAATATTCCTCTACCAAAAATTTACGGACCTTCTCAAGCTAAAATAGGAATTATAAGTTGGGGATCTAATTGGGGAAGTATTTTAGATGTCTTAAAAACAACTCATTTTTCTATTACCAATAAATATTTGAAAAATATTAATCTTAATTATATTCATTTTAATTATCTCTATCCCTTACCAGTAGAAAAAATAAAAGAAATCTTAAAAAGATATAATTATTTAATTTTAGTAGAACAAAATTATTCTGGACAATTTGGCAAATTAATAGCCGAAGAAACTGGCATTCAAATAGAAAACAAACTCTTAAAATATGACGGCCGTCCTTTCTATAGAGAAGAAATTATGAATTTTCTTACTCAAAACAAATTAAAACCTAATTCTTCTTATGAATTATAAACCGGATAATTTCAACACTTTGGTGCCACCCACTCTCTGCCCTAGTTGTGGAGGGTGGACTATTTGGAGCGCTCTGAAGCAAGCTTTAGCTGAACAGGGAATTCAAACAAAAGATTTAGTTCTTGTTTATGGCATTGGCTGTTTTGGTAATATGACCAATAGTATTAAGGGGTATGTTTTTCATTCTCTTCATGGACGTAGTTTGCCTATTGCTACTGGCATAAAACTGGCCAACTCTAAATTAAAAGTTATTGCTATCGCCGGGGATGGGGATGTCTACGGTGAAGGTTTGAATCATTTAATTAATTCCAGTAGAGCCAATATAGATATTATCCAAATTGTTGCTAATAATCATTCTTACTCATTAACAACTGGCCAAGCCTCACCCACTTCTTCTTTGGGATATAAAAGCAGAACCACTCCTTTAGGAGAAGTCAAAGAACCTTTAAATCCTTTGGCACTATCCTTAGAATCAGGAGCCACTTTGGTAGCCCAAGGATATACAGGTAATCTTAAAGAGCTAACTCAAATATTTAAGGAAGCCTTAAATCATAAAGGATTCTCTTTAATAGATATCCAACAAGTGTGTATTACCTTTAATCACACTGAGAATGCTGCGTATTATGCAGAAAAAGTGAAGCCCTTGGTTAAAGCAAATACCGATATTGAATTGGCATTAAAATACGCCAGAGACAAAAAAAATATTAATACTGGTGTTCTTTATGAATTAAATCGTCCTATTTACGACTCTCACTTTAATCATTTGGGTACTAAAACTCTTGTAAAGCAAGCCACTTCTCCAAATCCTCAATTAATTAACAGTTTTATTAAAGAATTATCTATTTAAGATGGAAACGAGAATAAACAAATATATAGCCGATAGTGGACTCTGTTCAAGACGGGCAGCCGAAACTTATATCACTAAGGGAATAGTTACTATCAATGGTAAAGTAGCTCCATTGGGTGCCAAGGTAAAAACTGGTGATATTGTAAAGATTAATGGTCAAATTATTAAGCCAAGTGAAAACAAGGTTTACATAATCTTTAATAAGCCCATTGGAGTCATTACTACGACTAATCAAGAGTATTCTAACAATGTAATGGAATATGTTCATACAGAAGAAAGAGTCTTTCCTGTAGGGCGTTTAGATGTAGAATCTTCTGGACTCATGCTTTTAACTAATGATGGAGAATTAAGCAATTCTTTATCAAAAGGCAGGGGAGAGTGTGAAAAAGAATACGTAGTAACCGTCGATAAGACTGTTAATGGTTTGCTTCTTAAAAAATTAAGTGCTGGAGTAATTTTAGACGGTTATAGAACTTTGCCAGCCAAAGCTTCTCAAATTGGTTCTAAAAGTTTTAGTTTAATTATTTTAGAAGGTAAAAATAGACAAATTAGAAGAATGTGCGAACATTTTGGTTTTAATGTTGTTAAATTAGAACGAATTCGTATAGGAGAAATAAAATTAGGAGGGTTAAAAAGTGGCAAATGGCGTTACTTAGAAGAGAAAGAGGTTGAATCTTTAAAATCAAAAACAATAAAATAAATAATGGGTTTGCGTTAGAAAAATCTTCGTGATAAAATTTAACAGTTTAATTAATAATTTTTAATAAAAAAGAATTATGTCGAATAAAAAATTCATTCTCTACAGTGCTCTGGCCGTTATTCTTGTAGCCTTTGCTTTAACCCAAGGATTTGGATTATTAAAAGGAAAACTTGGTACAGCCAATAAGCCAGCCGCTGTTGAATCTGCCATGAATCTGATTATTAAAGAAATTGGTAATCAGGGCCAAACTGCAGAATTTGTAAAATATGAACTTAAAGATGGGCTCTATGCAATCACTTGGAAGGTAGGTACGCAGGAATCTGTTAGCTACACCAATTTAAAGGGTACCATGCTTTTCCCCTATAGCCTTCCGCTAGTTACTACAACCACTACTACTAAACCACTAACTAAATCTGATAAGCCTATCGTAGAATTATTTGTAATGTCTTTCTGCCCATATGGCAATCAAGCCGAAGATGGTATGGGACCGGCTTATAATGTTTTAAAAGATTACGCTGATATTAAATTACGATATATCGTTGATCAAAGCGGAGCCAATAAAGATGAATACGTTTCTCTCCATGGTACTCAGGAGTTAAATCAGGACATTCGAGAGTTGTGTGTGGCTAAATACAATCCAGATAAACTTTGGACTTTTGTAGCTGCTATTAATAAGGCTTGCACTTCTGAGAATGCTGATACTTGCTGGACAGCTGAAGCTAATAAAATTGGTTTAGATGCTAATCAGATAAAAACTTGCCAGAAAGATGAAGGAAGTGCACTTCTAGCAACTGAATATGCATCTTCTACTGCTTATCAGGTTACCGGATCACCAACATTAGTAATTAATGGCATGATAGTTAATAGCGGAAGAACTCCTGAAGAATATAAAAACACCATTTGTTCTGCCTTTAAAGATGCCAGTAAACCAGCTGCTTGTTCCCAGGTTTTATCTAGTACTGCTGCTGCCGCTTCGGGTAGCTGTAATTAATTACCCTTTACAATTATTTTTTCCTGAGCTATAGTAGCACGGTTTAAAGTGTAGGGGTTCAAACCATGTTTGGTGCGAACGGGTCTTTCTACATGAGTTATAAAATAATATTTACTTTAGAAGAATGGCTAAAAGATTATATGTAGGAGGATTGCCCTACAATACCAGACAAGAAGAGTTAACTGAATACTTTTCCGCCGCTGGTTCTGTAGAAATGGCGACCATCATTACCGATAAGTTTTCCCATCGCTCTAAAGGTTTCGGTTTCGTTGAAATGTCTACTGAAGAAGAGGCTCAAAAAGCCGTTACCATGTTCAATGGTAAGGAATTCGGTGGTAGAGTTTTAACCGTTAGTGAAGCCAGACCCTTAGAACCCAGAGCTCCTCGTGAATAACTAGGAACTATAAGAAAACAATCAAAATCCGATCTTAACAGGTCGGATTTTTTGTTACCTCACTATTTATTCCTTATGCTATAATGTAATTGTTATAAAATATTAAAACTTTTATATATGTTAAAAGATAAAAATACCGTTTCTGATTTTGAACCAGTAACCAAAGGATCAGAAACAGAAAAAAATTTATTAACCGCTTTTTCCGGAGAAGCCCAAGCAAGAAATAAATATACTTATTTTGCTCAAATAGCTGAAGATGAGGGAATGGAACAAGTAGCTGCTATTTTCTTAGAAACAGCCAATAATGAAAAAGAACACGCTAAAATTATTTATAAATTACTTGGCGAGTGGACCGATACTTCAACTAATCTAACCAAGGCTATAGAGGGGGAACATTATGAATGGACTACTATGTATAAAGAATTCGAAGCTAAAGCTAAAGAGGAAGGGTTTAAAGACGCTGCTACTTTCTTTAAAGAAGTGGGGGAGATAGAAGAAAAGCATGAAGAACGTTATCAAAAATTATTAGACAATTTAAAAAATAAAGAAGTATTCCAGAAGAAAGAAGAAGTAATTTGGGTATGCCGCAATTGTGGCTATGTCCATAGAGGGACAACTCCTCCAACAGAATGTCCAAATTGTCATTTCCCTCAAGCTTACTTTGAGGTTAAAGCCGAAAATTACTAAAATATAATTCTGCCTATTTAAAAAATACCCTCTAATGGGTATTTTTTGTTTGCAAATATTACTTATCTAAATCTAAAGTTTGATCTATACGAATTTTACTTATAAATTCCGGCAAATGACTTACTATAATCATAGCACCCTCATATTTATTTAGAGCTTCGGCAATAATGGGAATATGGCGAAAATTTATATGATTTGTAGGCTCATCTAGAATTAGCAGTCCCGGTTTCTGTAAAACAAGTCTAGCAAAGGCTACTAAGCCCTTTTGTCCTTCCGATAAATGACCTACTTTAGTATTCATAACGTCACTAGTAATAAGAAAACCAGCTGCCATGTGTCTTATTGTTTCGTCAGATTTATCCTTGGCCACTTCAGAAAGAGATTGATAAGTGGTATCTTCGAAATTTAGAGTGGAGAAATCTTGACGATAATAGCCGATTTCTACATTAGGAGCAATTTTAGTGCCTTCAGCTTCATTATTGGCAATGAGTTCTAGAAGGGTACTTTTACCAATACCATTTGGACCTTTAAGGAGTAAATGCTCGTTACGTTTAAGGCTTATATTTGTTTTACGCTGCAAAGCTTTGTAGTTCTTTATAGTTTTATAGGCAGATATATGAACAATTTCCCCGTAAGCATCTTCTTGGGCAGGAATAATAAAAGGGTGAATTGTTCGGTCTTCTTTGCGTGTATCTACTTTTTCTTCTTCAAGTTCTTCGGCTTTTGTTCTCATTTTTTTGGCCACTAAACGTAATTTCCCACCCTTATGAGCAAAAAAATTAGCCTTATCTTTATTCTCTTGAATTTCTTTGGCTAATTGAGCATTTTTTCTGTTTTCTTTTTCCTGACGCAAGATAATTTGTTCTCTTACATCAAAATAATTACCCATGTATTGCTCTACTTTTTTGGTAAACAAATCAAGATACAAAACTCCATCGGTAAAACTATTTAAAAAATCTGCATCGTGAGAGATGACAATACAAGTTTTTTTATAATCAATTAAAAATTTAGTGAGATGTTCTATACCTGCTCTGTCTAGATTATTTGTCGGTTCGTCTAATAAGAGTAAATCTGGATTTTGAATAAGCGCTGATGCTAAAAGTAGCCTAGCCTGTTGACCACCAGAAAATGATCTAATGATTCTATCGTGAGGCGCTTCAAAATGAACTGCCTCTAAAATATTATCTATTTTTGGATCGATATCATAGGCTTTTTTATTAGAAGATTCTAACAAGGCTTTTTCAAAAAATTCTCTCACAGTTAAATCGAGATCATTTCTAGGAATTACCTGACGTGAAACAGCGATAGAAATATCTTCTCCAACGTTTATAGCCCCATCATCGAGTAATATGTCTCTATTAATTAGACCAAAAATAGTACTTTTACCAGCACCATTCTGACCCATAATTGTTGTTTTTGTACCCCGACGAATAGAAAAATCCACTTCGTTTAAAAGTGGTTTTGTTTCTACGTACCGAAAAGATACCTTATTGAATCTAAGGATGGATTCATCATTACTCATATACTAAGAGAATACATTATTTTAAAAGAAATAGAAAGGGGTAAATTGACAAACCGATATCCTTATGGCACCATACCAACAGTTCTCTACAAATTAACACATCCTACAGAGGGAGGTGATTCCATGAAGTCTAGTGATGTTTCACCTAAATTCGACCCGATCATGAAAAGTCTTCAGAACGAAATTCAAATAAGGGCTAATCAACTGTTGATTGACCAATCATTTGATGTCGCGTTCTATGAGACCGAAAATATGAATGATATAGTAGCATATTATGAGGAGCTTCAATCTAGAGGCCAAATTAATATGCTAAGGATATTATCCGAAAATGAAGGAACTATCGTCGTTATCCACAATTCCGAAACAGAGGAGATGGGATCTATTGATATCGTCCTCCGAATTGGTCAAGATCTAGTCTCCCTTTCTTTCCAAGCTCTTAAAGCCCTTATTTGGTATAAATATTTTTTACCAATTGAGGTGTCTATAGACAAGCAAATCAATTGTATCATCGAAGGCGAACAATCTTACGACTTATTTGTTACCAATGTCTGTGATACTATAGACAAAGAGATAGAGGCATTGGCCATCCATTTCACTGGTGTAATCCAAGAATTGGCAATATTAAACTCTCCAAATGCTTCTAAAGAGGAGGATAGGAATGGGTAAACAGGTCAATCTCGCCAAACATATTCTAGGCCCAGTTTGCTTGGGATACAATGGTCATGCATATTTGATAGAAAACAATAAACCAGAAAAGGATCTGGGAAGACTATTTGAAGTTCTTCCTAAAAATCTGGCTAGGCTACAGTTGAGCCTCTCTTCCAAACGAAGTGATCCAGATGTTCTGTTTATGACGACAATTATTCAAGAGGCCTTGGAGATGGAAACTGCCAATGTAACCAAAACCATATACAATAAAGTCAAGGCATTGAGTTATTTTCTTCAACTCTATTCTGTTGAAGATCAAAGACTCAAACCATCTATCTATCTCCTGCGGATCGAAAAGGATCTTTCCCAACTGAATCAACTGCCAAAGCTAAAGACCGTCTGTAAGAAGCTCAGGGTATTGGCTCAGTTAATAGAGATTGGGCCAGTGACTAAAACTCTGGTCAAAAAAGAAGTCCGCCAAATAATGGCAGACTTAGTACATCTAGTAAATCCGTAATAAACAAGGGGCCAGCAATGGTCCCTTTATTATTGATTTAAATTTTAATTCCTAAATAAGCTGCTAATATCTTTTGAATACGAGAAGAATATTGGAAGGCTTTTTTAGATCGCCAAACTATTTCCTCAGGTAATCCCAATTTTTGCCCTACCAATCTCAAAACATATTTTTCTATAATAGTCTCATTCTGTTTATATAATTTCAATTCTGAAGGAATTAATAGGGCGTATTCCAAAAATTGTTTTTCTTCATAGGGATTAATAAGCTCTATCTTAAAATGATTTAAAATAGCGCAATCTCTTTTATAATCAATTCTACCTACTTGTTCGTAATCCAATTTTAAATATTCTTTTAAATCACCTTCGTAATTTTTATAACGGGTATATCCACCAAAAATCTCATCTGCTCCTTGACCTGTCAGAATATATTTTAAACCGATCTTTTTAGCATAAGAAGCTAAAAGATAAAAGCCTAAACCTAAACTCATTTGCATTAAATTGGTTTCAATTCCTTCTTTTTCTAAGATCTCTTTTACTATATCTATATCGTCTTTTAAAAATGATTGAGGATCTACTATTTCTATTTTATGAGACAGATGATTACTCAAAAGATCTAAAAAAGGTTTGTCTAGACTATCTTTACCGGCTAGGGATAAATAGAGTGGGTCTTTTAAATAAGCACCAGAAAGGTGTGCTATAATAGAGCTATCTAGGCCGCCGGAAACAATAATCCCGGCTTTTTCATCCTTTATAACCCCTTTTAAACCCTCAAAACTACCCTTTAAAAGGGTTATTAACTTCTCGACGATAATATCTATGTTTTCTGACATAATAGGCTTTACATAATGAAATCAGCTAATACACGAAGAGTTTATTTAAAATGGTCGGATAACTTACCCCAACCAACAAAAATCTATAAAGCTGCTGCACTAGAGGCTATTTTTGGTTTAGAGAAGAATATCTCAAAAAAAGGATTTAGTAAAAAAGAAGCTGAGCTTATTTTAAATCAGATAGCCAAGAAATATAATCTCAAGGGTCAGTTACCTCGTTGGTATCTTAACTATATCTTATTAACCGAAAAAAATCTTTTTAAACAAATCAAGGAATCTTCATTAGAAAAAATTGCCATTCTTTTAAAAACCCATGACAGACGCACCCAGTCTGGAGTAGCTCCCGTCTCATTATTCACTGCTCCTGGTGGTTGTCCTTTTAATTGTCTTTATTGCCCCAAAGGAAAAGATACACCGAAAAGTTACTTAAAGGATGAACCGGCTATAATGAGGGCTATTAGAAATGATTACGACCCTATAAAACAGACTCTTTCTCGCCTTATTCAATTAAAATTATTGGGACACTCCGTTTCTAAAATTGATATTATTATTCAGGGTGGAACATTCTCTTTCTACGATAAAAAATATCGCAAGAATTTTATTGCTAAAATTTTCTTAGCAGCCAATGCAGATCTCTTACTAGTTTTGAAAAGGGGCTATCTCGATATTCCTAAAAAAATAGATCTAAATAAAATTCAAAAGGCTAATGAAAAAGCTGATAATAGAATTATTGGCATTACTGTAGAAACTCGACCGGATTTTATTAATATAGAAGAGCTTAAGTTTTTGAGGGAATTAGGGGTAACTCGTATAGAAATTGGCGTTCAAAGTCTGGACGAGCAAATTCTCAAAACCATTAAAAGGGGACATGGTTTACTAGAAATTCAAAATGCTAATAAACTTTTAAGGGATTTTGGATTCAAAGTGAATTTCCATATGATGCCCAATCTCCCTGGGGCAACTCCTCGAAGTGATATTTCTACTTTTAAAGAACTCTTTAGAAACCCTGCTTATCGCCCAGATTATTTAAAAATCTACCCCACCATGGTAGTAAAGGGATCAGATTTAGCTAAATGGTATAAAGCACATCGATACATTTCCTATTCAAATAAAATTTTATTATCTACCCTTTATTCAATTTACAAAGTACTCCCTAATTATGTCAGGGTTCAGAGGCTTATAAGAGATATTCCTGCAGGAGAAATTGTTTCTGGTTCTACTATTTCTAATCTGCATGAAGATTTAGATAGATTATTTCTAAAAAATAAAACTCCTATTGTAGAAATTAGGAGCAGGGAAATAGCTGGTAATATTCCCGCTAAAAAATTAATCTTCAAAAAGACAACTTATGAATGTGCGGGAGGTAAGGAACATTTTTTGGAATACATTGATAAAGAAAATAGACTGTACGGGTTATTGCGTTTAAGAATTTGTGAAGATAATTTGAATGCTTACAATAATTTCAAAGGTAAAACAGCTCTAGTAAGGGAAATCCATGTTTACGGTGAAGCCACCAAATTAAAAAGTCTGGGACCGATTCAACATAAGGGACTGGGTTCCAAACTGTTGAAAGAGGCGGAAAAAATTGCTAAACTCGAGAGTTGCTCCTCTCTAGCTATTATCGCTGGTATAGGGGTAAGAAAATATTATTACGAAAAAGGATATCGGTTAGTACAAACTTATATGTATAAAAAATTAATTTAATTGTGTATTATGTTACATTTCAAGCCTTTGCATTTCAAAAAAATCCATTGGCAAAAGATAATCTTTATTCTTTTGGCCTTTATAATGGTAGCGGGTGGTGCTTCTAGCGGAATTATAATATTTTTACAAAATAGAATGCCTAACTCAAGCGTATTACAACCAAAAATTATTAAAGAGGGAACTGGTAAGACAGCTAAAGAAGGTGATAATGTAAGTGTTCTTTACAAGGGATCACTTACAGACGGTACTGTATTTGATGCTTCCACCAATCATGATAATCAAACATTGGATTTCACTTTGGGCGGAGGACAAATTATTAAAGGCTTTGAAGCCGCCGTTATTGGCATGAAAGAAGGGGAAATTAAACAAGTTACCCTTCCTCCAGACTTAGCCTATGGTGCTAATGCCGTAGGTAGCATTCCTGCCAATTCTACTCTTATCTTTGAGATAGAACTTGTTAAGATTAATTAGAGACATATGTTAGTAGTCCTGCCGCAAAAAGAACCTTTGGTCTGGACTAATCATGCCCAGGCCAAAATGCAGTACTACCACCTTACTCAAAACAAAATCAAGGCTATTTTACGCAATCCTTTTAGAATGGAAGAGGGTATTGCTGAAAATACTTTGGCAGTTATGATGCCAAATAAACTGGTATCATCTAGTTCTCAAGCTGTCATTAAAAAGCCATCGGCTTTTAATAATTGGGGAAGAACCTACAAACATCATAAAGAAGAAATTTGGACTATGTACCAAAAAAGACATGGCCAAATTTTTATTATTAGTGCTTGGCGCTACCCTGGAGAAAGCCCTGTTAATAAACCCTTAGAACTACCACCCGATGTTTATGATGATCTGAATTCTTTCTTAAAAGAAAGTGTTTAAAATATTATGCTTATCTCTGAATTTAACTACGAATTACCCGAAGAATTAATTGCTCAAAATCCTCTTAATCCTCGACCATTAGCCAAACTAATGGTTTTAGATATTCATACTGGATTAGTTGAACATAAGCATTTTTCTGATTTACCAGAAATACTTAAAGCTGGAGATGTCTTGGTTTTAAATGATACTAAAGTTATTCCCGCTAGACTACAAGGAAAAAAGATTCTTACAGGTGGACACGTTGAAGTATTATTATTACAACCTCAAGACGAAAATTTCACTCATATTGGATTATGGCAAAGTAAATGGTCTACCATAGGAAGCCCTCGGTTAAAATTGGGAGAAGCAATTAATTTCTCTGAAAATCTTAGTGCAGTAGTGATAGAAATGACTGAACTGGGAAGTGTTTTAGAATTTAATTGTTCGGGAGAAGAATTGCGCTCGCGTGTTTATGCCGTTGGAGAAATGCCCATTCCTCCTTATATTAAAAATAGTTCACTTAAACAAGAATATTTACAAAAAGAGTATCAAACTGTTTATGCGGAAAAGGAAGGCTCTGTCGCTGCACCCACGGCCGGACTTCATTTTGACGAAACTCTTTTAGAACAACTTCGAAATAAGGGTATTCAAATAGTATATATTACTTTGAATGTTGGCTTTGGCACTTTTAAACCCATCAAAGTAAATGAAGTATCTGATCATAATATGGATGCTGAGTATTATGAGATTAAACCAGAAGTAGCTACAATTTTAAATACCGCCAAAAGAGAAGGTAAGAAAATTATTGCCGTTGGTACCACCGCTACTCGTACGTTAGAATCAGCTTCAAATGAAAATGGCGAATTAGAAAAATTGAGTGGTTGGACCAGTATTTTTATCTATCCTGGCTATCGTTATAAATTCATTAATCAATTGATTACTAATTTCCATTTACCCAATTCTACACCTTTAATGCTAACTTCTGCTTTTGCCGCTCAACCATATTTAGAAACTGACAGTTGGCAAAAGGGAAGAGACATTGTTATCAACGCCTACAGAGAAGCTATCAATAATAAATATCGCTTTTATTCTTTCGGAGATGGTATGTTTTTAAAGTAATATGTTCAACTACAAACTTCTCAAAACTAAAAAAGGTACCTTTGCTCATACTGGGAAAATCACTACTAACCACGGTGTTTTTAAGACACCTATTTTTATGCCTCCTGGAACCCAAGCAACTGTTAAATCATTGACTCCGGAAGATCTAAAAGAAATAGGAGTAGAAATTCTTTTAGTTAATACCTATCATTTGTTTCTAAGACCCGGTTTAAAAAACTTACAAATTATTAATAAAAAGGCTGGAGATATCCATGGATTTATGGATTGGCCCAAACCCATACTAAGTGATTCTGGTGGTTTTCAAGTCTGGAGTCTATCTCAAAAAAAGTTCCAGGGAGGCCAACCCTTAGCTAAAATTACCGAAGAGGGAGTTAATTTTAAATCACCTTTAAATGGAGAAAAATGTTTCTTCACTCCAGAGTTATCTATTCAAACCCAACATCTTATAGGTTCTGATATTATAATGGCCTTCGATGAATGTACACCTGATAATGGAGACCATAAATATGCTTTGGAAGCAGTGGAAAGAACTACTGCTTGGGCTAAAAGGTGTATAGAGGAAAATAATAAATTAAATAAAAATAAAGAGTCTAAAAAGAAACTTGCTCTTTTCGGAATTATTCAAGGGAGTACTTTTAAAGACCTAAGAATTAAATCGGCTCAAGAAATTACTGCCCTACCATTCGATGGAATTGCTCTAGGAGGGGAGACTATTGGTTATAATATGGAAAAGAGTAAAGAAATTTTTGATTGGGTTAGAAATTATTTACCAAAAAATAAACCCATTTATATGATGGGACTGGGAGCTAAACCCCAAGATGTTATTGATGCAGTTCTTTCTGGAGCTGATATGTTTGATTGTGTTTCACCAGCCCGTTTAGCTCGCCATGGAATTTTATTTGAAGGAAATATCAAATACAAAAAAGGACTACCTTATTGGGATAGTCGTTTCAAAGACGGAAAATTAAATATCATGAACAGTGGTTTTACTAATGATTTCACTCCTATTGATAAAAATTGTCACTGTTATGCCTGTACTCATTTTACTAAAAGTTACTTACGTCATCTTTTAATTAATAAAGAATTGCTCTATTCAAGATTGGCAACTATTCATAACCTTTCTGTTATGTTAGATACTATTCACGTTTTAAGAAACTGGATAGAGAAATAAAAAAAGCCCCCGCAGCAAAGCTTTGGGGGCATCGACTCATATTGAGTCAGTTTTGGCGCCCCAAGGAGGGGTAACCAATCAAGGGGATTCAGACTAGCCGAATCTCCTCTTTCGATTACCATCTCCTTTAGGGCATATGTATTCTATGTCTTGGAGAAAGGTGGACGGAGGGGTGTATTCCTGGGACCCCCTTGTAAGTGCTACAAGATGTTAGTAAGCACTTACAATCATGTCACTATCCTATCCCCCTATGTATGATGAGAAACTACTTCTACTTAAGGAAGAAACCTTGAAGATGTTTGTGGCACTGGTTACCTCCTCGAGCTGTTTGTCAGCTCTTATGTTTGACCATATGGCCGATCATTGATTGTTCGATTAGGCCCGCAAGCGAATAACGCATGTAAAGGAACTACTCCCAATCCTTTACCGGGCTTTGAAACTCAGTCTACCAATTGGTTTAGTAGAGGGAATTAGATCTTTGGACACCTCCGACCTAATGGTCTTTTTTCACCTTTTTAGAGGTGATAACGTCTCCATATGCCAGTCGAGTGCCTAAATCAAATTACGACTCCTCGACACAGCAACTTCTCAGGGGTGATCTTGATCGGCTCCGTGCTTTATCCAATTTGGGTGTTACTGTCGAGCAAATTATGCCACTTCATAGGCGATACCTCCTTATTCTCAGACATGAAGAACGTCTAAAGCAAACTCACGAAAGGGCTGATTTCACCAGTGGTACGATTTCTGGAGGCAGTTTCACAACGATGCCTTTGATGTTATGAGTGCCTCTCAGAACTTTCGTACGAATCTCATGTTTGAAATTCACTACATGAGATTTACGAAGATCTGGGCTACAGTCCTTGGGCAAGCTGAAAAGCAACTTTTCAGCCAAGACTTTGATTTCATCAACCTTTTCGTTGGTAGAAACCTGTCTGTTAGCTGCTTTACACATTCTTACTCCTTTCTTCTAGATTTGTTAAACTTTGTAGATGTACTATAACTTCTAGGGATCTTAAGTGGTAAAAACCACCTCCTTTTGACCCCTTTAAAAACGTGAAGAAATAGTAGCACTGGGTTTTATATTTGTCAATAGGGGTAAAATAATGAATATGATATAATAAAAACATGTCTAAATTCAAACCAAATAAGCGGTTTTTTCTCATAGGAAGCATATCTTTAATGATCCTAATAATACTAGTTATCGTTTTGCTAGTTACTTCCAAAAGAGGGGAAACTCTTCCATTAGAAAATCTTAATCTTAAATTAGAAAGAAAAAATCCTGAAATCTCTACTTTTGGAGTTGATACTGAATGTACTAATCCTTCCTTCTATTTACCTGGGGATAAATTATCTTTAATTTTTGATGGCATTAATGAAAAATTAAGTGTTAACTGGCGAATTACTCATGAAAAAGAGGTGATTAATCAATCGGCTAAAAATATAGTCCTTACCCCTCAGCGTCAATTTGTCTATTCTTCTATCAATTTACCACCCTATGCCAATACTTATGATTTAAGAATAAGGGAAGGCAAAACAAATCTAATAACCAAAGAGGTTAACACTGTAGATTTAAAATATAATTCCCAGTCTTTTTCGAGTAATCGTTTTCTGATAGATATGCCTATGAGTTGGCAACCACTAAATATAGAAGCATTGAATCGTCAATATCAATTACTTTTTTCTCAAACTCCCAGTATTTCTAAAAATATAAGGTTCTTAGCTAGTTATAAGGACGAAAACGGTGCCACTATTAGTGTCTATACAAGATTCTTAACTAAAGATAATTTAAGAAAATCTTTAAAGGATTTAATCCGAGAAGAAAATACGGCTTTAGGCAAAACTGGCTATGTTGATTATAGCAGCCGAGATATCATTGAAAATTACGGAGAGAAAGAGGCAACAGTCTCAAGACAATTAATAGTACAAGGAGTACCAACCCTTTCTTTAAGTCGTACCTTTTGGTTTATAGGTGACGAACACCAACCAATGCTTCTGACAATTAATTTCACCACCTTTCAAAAATGCGCTATTCGTTATGAAGAAATAGCGCAACATATTTTTGATTCCATTAAACAGAATTAAAGAGTGGGCTGCTTTAAACCCAATCCCTTATAAATTACATCCCTTAGGATATCGGAGGAAATACCTGGACATTGTGTCTTGCCACCGCGAGCATCTAGTTCTTGGTGTCCTTTAATAATCTTGGAATCTAGGATAAGGGCTGAATTATCGGGGCTAGGAAGCCAATCGGCTTTACTCAGATCTAGCGAATATTCCTGACTCAAATAGCCTACCAGCTTGATTAAACTGGCTTGCATAGCTTCTGACATTGGTTCTTTTATTAAATTAGTCATTAAAGCTATGCCGATAGAGCCTCTATTATGATAGCCAGTGTGAGAGCCTATTACATATTTGCCCCCACCTCGACCTTCAAAAATATTACCATCACTGTCTATTAAGTAGTTATAGCCAATATCACGCCAACCGTTTAAAACAGCATGGGCATAATAAATTCTATTTAATTCATTAATACTATTTAAATAGCTTTGGAAGTAGGGATGCGCAGTGTGATGAATAATTATTTGATTCACCGGCATATATTCATACACGTTATCATTGACAGTTTTTGTCTTAAGTAATCCTTCATCTATAAACTTGAAATTGGTATCGTAATTATTCTTTAGTTTTAAATAAGTTAAATCATTGTCAAAATCATTTTGATTTTCATTAAAACATTTATCCGCTTGCGATTCGCAATAACGCTTATAATAATCTTCTCGAGAATAGTTAATAGGTGCTTGCCATGTCTCTCTAGAAATAATAGTTATACTAGGATCATTATTTAAAGGTTGCCCATAAGTATTTTCAAAATCTATTAGATTAGAATAGCTTCTCCTGTAATTAGTCTGTATTTCATTCCCTATGATTTTAGCTGGTTCTGGGGAATAACAAACAGGTGGTCTTAAAAGAAAGAATATTAAAAGAGCTGCTGCCAAAAGAGGAGTTACCCAGGCATATTCTTTTAAGCTAATATTTTTATTCTGTAGCAATGGCTTGGTGATTAATCATTTTTAGAAACAAAGATTCCAGAAGAGTGTCCATTAAGAAAAGCTTTTCCAGACATAATTTTTTTACCCGCCGGTTGAATGCTTAGGATTTTAATTGAACCATCAATAGTAGCTATTTCCAATTCTTGATTATTTTTAACTATGGTTCCCGGTTTAACTGACAAAGGTTTTGAACAACCAATTTGACCTTCAAAAAATTTAATCAGCAAACTATCGTGATCTTCTTCTCTGAAATAGCTATAAACCCCTGGCTCAACTTGAAGAGCTTTAATTTTTGAAAGGATTGTTGAAGCACTTTCTGATTCCCAATATATCTGTCCATCTATAGAAGCAAATTTTCGAGTAAAAGTGGCCAAAAGCTCGTTTTGAGCTTTGGGAGTACAAATACCTTCTAACCATTGTGGAAGCGTTTCTAAGGCCAATTTTGCCCCTAAAACAGCCAATTTTTGGCTTAGAGAGACGTAATCATCCCCATTCTCTATGACAGCCTTTTCTTGGCTTAAAACAGGACCATCATCCATACCCTTATCCATCAGAAAGAGGCTAACACCAGTTTCTTTTTCTTCGTTTAAAATAGCAGTTTGGATAGGTGAGGCACCCCTGTATTTAGGTAAAAGAGAGGGGTGAAGATTAATAAATCCTTTGCCTCCTAAAGACAAAACTTCAGTGGGAACTATTTTCCCATAGGCAGTAAGGAAATTAAATTCACATTGATAATTTTTAAAAGCATTAAGAAATTCCTCGTCCTTTAATTTGGTGGGAGCAAGGATTGGTAGATTATTCTCTTCAGCTAAAATCTGTAGATCACTTTTAGTTAAATCTTTTCTTCTCCCGGCTGGAGCTGGGGGAGTAGCCACTATTAATTTGGGCCATAGATTATTTTCTAAGAACACTTTTAAAACAGTTGCCGAGAAATTTGGTCCGCCCCAAAAACTAAAATCCATATTAGTAATTATTACCGCTTTTAGGTTTTAAACTTTTAGCCTTATCTATAAACAAAATGCCATCTAGATGATCGTTTTCATGCTGAATCACTCTAGCTAAGGCCCCAGTAGCCTTCAACTTGAATTTCTTATTGTTTGTGCCAATGGCTTCTAGTGTCAGTTCACATGGACGAGAGACTATGCCAGCTTGATCTGGTACGCTAAGACAACCCTCTTCCATATCAATTAATTCAGTTGAATACTTTAGAATAGTAGGATTTATAAAAACATAGAATTTGTTTTCTAGCTCTATTATGAAAAAACGCTGGTTTAAACCAATCTGAGGAGCAGCTAAGCCAACTCCATTTTCTAGATTCATTAATCGACGCATGGATTTAAGAGTTTCTTTCAGTTCATTGTCCACTTTCAAAACAGGAGTGCTTTTTAGCCTCAAATGTTTATCTTTTTTGTAATCTTTAATTATTTCCATAATTTAAATACCTGAAGGTGGATCTATTTCTACATTAAAACTATTACCATCGATTTTTGCTAGGAGTAAATTCCTCAAGTTGATATTATCTGTTTTTAATTTTAGTATAATTTCCCAAAAAAACAAACCTTGGTTCGATAAATAATTTCCCTCGAGTGGCCCAGATACTTCACAAAGCTGCTTTTGCTCTAACGGCAATTTGGTTATAGCATTTTTGAGCCCAGTAGCCAAAGCGGTAGCCTTTTTATTACCCAAAAGACGATTCTTATGGGAAGAAGTAATTTTAACTATATGGGCAAAGGGAGGGTACCCATAATTCTTTCTCTCTTTTAATTCGTCTGCATAAAAATTAACCAACGGTTCTTTTTCCAAGTATCTCCATATTTCTCTTTGGGGTTCAAATGTTTGAAGAATAATCTTCTCTCTAGTAAGAGCTCTTAACTGATAAATGATATTAAGTATTTCTTCTGAAGCTAGATAATTAGGAGAATTCAAAAGATTATCTAGACTTACTATCACTGTTAAATCATAAGGATGCGTTTGGGGTTTAAAAATAATCTCAGTGGCTACTGTAATTGGAGAACTCTGTTGTATTAAGTTTACTAGATCCAAACCATTCTCTAATTCATCTTGGCTGATTAATTTAACCTCAGTAGAAGAGGGTAGAGTTGATTTTAATTGATTAGCTATCGCCTCTATTCCTAAACCTATTTCTTTTAAATGCCAGGACTTACAATTAGGACAAATATTGGGTACTGCACCATGATAACCACATCGACGGCAAAGAAGCTCTCTTCCAGCACCCCTTTCTTTTAAAGAAAGGGGGCGGAAACAATGCGGACATTTCGGTGTTTCGCCACAATCTCGACAAACAATATAATGAGATAAGCCCTTATGGTTCAAAAAAACTAATACTTTCTTTTTATTTAAAGCAGCTTCCTTAATTTGCCCTATAACCTGAGGAGCCAAAAGAATCTTAGTTTTCATCTCTTGACTAAGATTTTTTATATCAACTATTTCGATTGATAACTTCTTATTTTTAGGTAAATGGGTTAAGGAATCTGGTGAGATTTTAGCTAATTCTATTCCGGGGATAGTTGAAGAAAGAATAAGCTGACAACCAGTTAATTTTGACCACATTGCTCCAACTTTTACCAACGAATAATAGGGGTGTTGATCTATCGAAAAATTTCCTTGATGTCTGTAATCAACTATTATAATTGTTTTTAAGTTATAAAAAGGTAAGAAAGCAGCGCTTTGCAAACCCAAAATAATAGATTTTGGTTCGGTAATATATTTTTCTAAAAAAGATACTTGTTCTTTTATTTTAAAATCCCTTTGATAAGTTAATACGGGAATTACTGTAATTTTTAAAAGTAAATCTTTTACAAATTGAAGATGAGTGAGAGTGGGACAAAGAATTAAAATTTGACCTGTATTTTTTTTAAAAATATTCTGAAGTGAGTGTTCGAACTCTTCGTTATTCCAATAAATTATGGGCGTATCTTTTTTTAATTCTTTTTCCGAGTTATTTACTTCCGGTATAGTTACATTATTTTTTTTAAGGGCTTTCCAGGCTTTTAAGGGAAACATTAGTTTTAAATAAGCTCCTCTTGGTTCAAAATAATATTCGCTCAGATATCGAGACAAATCATAATTGTTTTTAGGCAAAAAGTTATTATCCCATAGAATCCGTGAGATAGGGGAAAGAGAGAAGTCTGATTTTCTAACACTAGCTTTATAATCATTCAAATTATTGGTTTCTAAAACTAATAGCTTGACCAACCGTTTATTGATTTTAGCTTCTACAAGACTTCCTTTTGTAACATTTTGAGCACTAAAAAAAGTAAAGGTTTCACCGGCCTTCTTGGGGATATAATCTAGGGGAATAGCTGTAATTAGATGCATGAGTGGTAATTTTTAAACATTTCCATTATACTATAAAAGTTTAGGCAAAGCGATTTTTTAAACAATTAATTTAAGTAATATTTATACCGTCTTATGATCAAAATTGCTTTTAAAAAGGTAGGTAAAGAAAGTTTAGCTGTTACTGGTGTTTTGATTCTAGCCATAGTTAATAGCTGTTTAGTCTATATGCTTGGCTATAAATTTGGAGTAACCAACTTCGTAGCAGAAAGAAGAGCTATCAGTGCTGATTACCGACCTGAAGTAATGGTAGATTATCCTAATTTTTCTACTTTTTGGGAGGTTTGGGATCTTATTAAAACAAAATCTGCTTCTCGTAGTCAGATCACCAATGATCAATTACTCGAAGGGGCTATTAATGGACTTACTAGTGCTTTAAATGACCCATTCTCTGAATATTTGAATAAAGAAGCTAACGAATCTTTAAATGAAGAATTAGTAGGGCATTTTGATGGTATTGGTGCAGAAATTAGTAAGAAAGGTGAATATATTACTATTGTTTCTCCTTTAGAAGGTTCACCTGCGGAAAAAGCTGGGCTTTTACCCAATGATCAAATTATTAAAATAGGGGATACTGATGTGGTGGGTAAATCCGTGAATGAAGCTGTTAAATTAATTAAGGGTCCAGCGGGTACTTCTGTTAGTTTGACTATTACTAGAGTTGGTATAAAAGAACCCAAGGTTTTTGTAGTTGAAAGAGCTACTATTAACTTACCTTCTGTTGGCTGGCAAATGTTAGATAATGACGTAGCCTTTATTAAAGTCTACAATTTTAATGATCAAGTAAATGGTGCTTTTGACGAAGCCGTAAAACAAATTTTTGCTAATCATCCTAAGGGAATTATTTTAGATCTAAGAAATAATCCTGGGGGTTATTTTGATTCAGCCCTCCACTTAAGTAAATATTTTTTCACCCCTGGTTCAATAGCTGTAAAGGAAGATTTCGGTAACGGAGAAATCAAAGACTATAGAGTCTATGGTAATGCTATTTTTGCTTATTTACCTACAGTAGTTTTAGTTAATGAGGGCTCTGCTTCTGCTTCAGAAATTCTAGCCGGGGCATTAAAAGATTTGAATAAGGCTGTATTAGTTGGTCAGACGACTTATGGGAAAGGATCTGTACAAGAATTAATCCCTCTTTCGTCTAATCAGAGTCTCAAACTTACTATCGCTCATTGGCTAACTCCTAATGGTACTCTCATTCAAGGTAAGGGTTTGGTACCCGATTATGTAGTTAAGAATGTTGAAACCGCTTCTTCGTCTTATGGTAAATTAGATACTAAGACTGATCTGCAATTTCAAAAGGCCATAGAAGTTATTTACTCACTACTCAATAAATAAAATAAGAGATGAAGGTTATTTTCCTTAAAAATGTTTTAGGAAAAGCTAGGGTAGGGGACATTAAAGAAGTTCCTATTGGTTATGCTAATAATTATTTATTACCTAACCACCTAGCCACAGTCGCTACTCTAACTACTATTAAGGATGCTGCTTTAAAATCGGAACAACAAAAAGAATCCGATGCCAAAGAACTGGCCGAGTTAAAAGACATTGCTGAAAAAATAAAGAATCTTACTTTAAATTTTTCTCTCAAATTTTCTAGTAATAGTGATGACCTTACCAAGGAAGTACTTTCTGAAAAAGCCTATGATTCTGTTAGCGCCCAAAGAATAGCCGAAGCCTTAATGGATCAAGGATTCAAAGTTAATCGAAATCAAGTCTCCTTAGATAAGCCCCTAAAAACTGTAGGGCTTTTTGAAGTAGAAATTAAATTATTGCCTAAGATAAAAACTCTTGTAAAAATAAATATCACTGGAACAACTAAAAACACCCCCTAAGGGGTGTTCTCTTTATTTAGTAACAACTACATTTGCTACTTTAATTTTCTTTCGATTTCCGTCATAATTAATCTTGGTCTTGTCAGAATAAGCTACCTTACCAGAAACAGCTGCATATAAAGTATCGTCACCAGCCCTTTTTACATTCTTTCCAGGATAGTAATGAGAACCTCGTTGTTTCAATATAAGTTCGCCAGCTTTAACAGATTGACCAGCGGTCTTTTTGATACCGAGATACTTAGATCGAGAATCTCTACCTAATTTTGTTGAGCCACCTGCCTTAGTATGTGCCATATGCTAACTAATAAAAAGAATTATGTTTAAGTTGTCTTTTAAGGACTGGCCTATATTAACAAAAACGAGTCACTTTGTAAAGGAAAATGGGGGGATCATTCTCCTAGGGTTTTTAGTCGTTTCTGTTATAATCACTGTTTTTCTTTTGGGCATTATCACGGGTAAGAATGCCTTCAAGACAGAACCCATTCTTTTGGAAGGTGTCACTCCAGTAGACAACTTGCTACTTCAAGCCAATATAACCTCATTAAACAAAACAGCAGAAAATTCAGAAAATGGTACTTATGTAGCCAGCAGTAAGGGAAAAATGTATTATCCAGTTAATTGCGGAGCAGCTAACAATCTTAAAAAAGAGAATAGAATTTACTTTCAAACAGCCATTGAAGCTGAGACCGCTGGTTATAAGAGGAGCACTGCCTGCCCCTAATTATTTAACAATTTTAATTTAAAGAATCTAAATCTTCTTCCTTGCGAGCAGCTAGGATGATTTTTTTGAAGCTATCTGGTAATTCTTGCAACACTTCTTCCATTACTTTTTGATTTACCATTAAAACTTGTTCTAATCGATTGAGGGGACCAAGGGTTTCTATTATTTGATTAATATTATAAGTAATTCTTTTTCCCGAAACTTTTTTCAAAGTTCCTGTTTTACCGCTAATTTGAGCAATATTATTTTTCTTACAATAATCATTAATTTGTTCTTTGATCTCTTTCAGCCTCTGATTGAGCTGGTAATTCTTTTTTTGCAAATAAAAGTATTCATCTACCAAAAGAGATACTTTTCTACCAGTTAAATTAGTCTGTACATAATAATCATGCCATACAGGGCAACGTCTTCTATAGCCGCACCAATCACACAACTTTGATGGGGTAGGGGTAAAATCACTTTTAAGAATGTTTAAAATGCCCTCCTTTATTTCTTGTTTTGTTTTCTCTAAGTGACTGGCAGTCCTTTTACTAGTAACTTTTAATCCTGGTTTCAAAAAATAGAGCGATAGATCAATATTTTTTGGTTCTAACTTGGGCCAAAAATTTAGGAGACCTAATGCATAAATAGAAAGCTGCAAATCTTTGTCTGTATCTTTTTGAGAGGGGACTCGCTTGCCAGTTTTATAGTCAATGATTTCATAACGATTATTTCCTAACGAATCCACTCGATCAATAATACCAGACAGATGATGCTTTTCTCCATTAACATCAAAATCTAAAATAAAATGTTTTTCTAATTCTAGTATAACGGATTGGAGAGGGGTATTCGCTGCATAAAAAGATTCTAATTGGCGCACCCCTTCATTAAGATAATTTTCAGCATCTTTATTATTCTTCCATCCAAATTCATCTGGCTTGGGCCAATTTTCTTTATAATGATCAAGGAGCTCTTCTAGGGTAGGAAAGTCTGGATCATTTTCATAAAACCAATGTAAAATTTCATGGATATAGCTCCCAAAAACAGCCTCCCTAGTTTTAGGTTCTTTTATCTTTTCTATTTCACTAAATTTATATTTCTGAGGACAATTTTTAAAAGCCTCAAGAGATGAGTAAGAAACTTTCATAAACAAAAAACCTTGTCGCCATTTGGCTACGAGGAGAATAAATAAAGGGCAGTAATTCCACCCAAAAATGTTTAATAACTATATTCTAGTTAAAATATCTCTAAATAGCAAATAGTACGCATTGACCCAGGAACCCTCGGGGAAGGGCCTTAATAAGGGCTATTGTGAAATACAGACAATGTCGCACAAGATAGCTTTTGCGACATATACCTATATTAAACAAGGGGCTTACGCCCCTTTGCCCTAAAAACCTATTTATTGTATCTAATCCTTTAATTAAAAGTTTTAGCTAACAGATCAAAAAACATTTTAAATATTCCTACAATGAATTCCCACATCCCCTTAAGAAATTTTAAACAAATAGCTATGAAGTCACTTGTAAAGATTTGTCTGAATAACTCCCCTACCTGTTTAGCAAATGTCGTAAAAAATAGAGTAACCTTATCTACCCAAGGAGTAATTTTTTCCGCATTAAACTCTTCGTAATTAAACTTAGTTGTACTAGTAGCACTTAAAGATATCTTATAACCAACAACCAAAACGCCTAAGATAACCAAAATTATTATAACCAATAAAATTTTCGATTTTCTACTCATGTGATTTAAATTATTAATGGTAGTATTAAATTACGAGCAGATTCTAAACGTTTCAAAGATTCGGTTTTTCCTAATACCATGATAATTTCAGCTGGAGTTGGAGAAGATTCTTTTCCAGATAAAGCTACTCTTAAGGGCCAAAATAATAATCCTTTGTCCTGGTTATAGGGTGCTTTGCTATCTACAAAATCATTAAAAACTTTTTGCAAGGTAGTGTAATCGTAAGTATCCAAATTCAAAGCGCTTATAATATCTACGGCATAGTTTAAAGCCAAAATAACCTCTTGCCACGGAGCATTGTGCCATCTTAAAAGCTCTGGAGAGTAGTTAAGATCGTCTTTGAACAAATACTCGGCTATGCTACTAAAGTCGCTAATTTTGGCTAAACGGGAGCGTTCCAGGGCTATTGCCCCGGTTATGTAATTCAAATCTATGACTCTTTGGCTACCAGATATAGAATAGCTAACTTTATCTGGATTTACTTCAATCAAATGATTGTCTACTAAACTTTTAACGGCTGGTTCTATTAAAGTTTGAGGGTTTAATGATTTAAAATATTGGAGATTAAACCAATCTAATTTTTGCACATTAAAAATAGCGCCACTTTTTTGTAGTCTTTCAATACTGAATTCTTTGATAAGAGCCTCCAGATCATATAGTTCTCGATTGTCTGAAGGGTGCCAACCAAGCATGGCTATAAAATTAACCAAAGCCGGTGGAAGATAACCTTCTTCTTGGTAATCTTTAATGCTTACCGTGCCATGCCTTTTGCTCATCTTAGAACGATCTGGTCCTAAAATTAAAGGTAAATGAGCAAACACCGGAGAATCGAAGCCTAGGGCAGCAGCAATAGCCATTTGCTTAGGCGTATTTGAAAGATGATCTTCTCCTCGAATGACGTGAGTAATTTTCATTAAAGTATCGTCTACCACTACGGCAAAGTTATACAAAGGAGTGTCTAGATTTTTAGCAATAATAATATCACCCACCAAGTTTAAATCGGCTTTTACCTCTCCCCTAATCAAATCTTTAAATTTTACTATCGTTTGAGGCATTCTAAAACGAATCACCGACTCCTTCCCTTCATCAAGATTTTTCTGGACAATTTCTTTATCTAATCTCCCACATTTACCGCTATATTTTGGCTGCTCTCCTCTAGCCAAAGATTCTTGCTTTTGGGCTTCTAACTCATCCGGTGTACAGAAACAATAATAAGCTTTATCTTCGTCTAAAAGCTGTTGTAAATATTTTCGATACAAAGCAGTTCTTTCTGTTTGCCTATAGGGACCGTAATCTCCGCCCACATCGGGACCTTCATCCCAAGTAATTCCCAACCATTTCAAGCCTTTTATAATATCTTCCTCATATTCTTTGCTGGATCGTTCTAAATCAGTATCTTCAATACGTAAAATAAACTTACCACCATAATGTTTGGCGGTTAAATAATTAAATAAAGCAGTTCTAGCTGTACCTATGTGAAGCCAACCAGTTGGACTGGGAGCCATTCTTACTCGGATATCTTTTAAATTAATTTCTTTATCTTCCATCCTTTTCTATTAAGATCTTTTGTAATTGTTTTTTATTATAATACTCCTAAGGTTTTTAGTCAATTTAACTGAAAATATCTTGAACGATTGTTTCGGCAATAGTTTTAGCCGCTTGCTTATGATCTAGTCCTAAAGCCTTTGATTTAACGGCTATCAAGTTTAATCTTTCTGGACTATGAAGTAGATTTATTATCGTCTGGGTTAAAGTATTAGCCTTAAGATTCTCCTGTTCCAAAATAATCCCTGCCCCTTCATTGGCTATGGCACTAGCATTCTTCCATTGATGATTTTGACTGGCGCTAGAGAGTGGAATAAGAATCATGGGCTTTCCCATAGCCGATAATTCGGCAATAGAACCACTACCAGAACGAGTCACTACTAAATCTGCGCTACCCAACACCTTGTAAAGAGATCTTATTCCTGCCGCTTCTTGTTCATCCAAAAAAGCGACTGGATGATAATCTAATTTTTGAGATTGTTCAGTACCTAGATTTTGAAAAACTACTTCAGCCATTTGCACTGTCATTTCAAAATTATTGGGACCAGTCTGATGAACTATTTGGCATTCAGGTAATAATTCTTCCAAAGATTCTATAACCAAATTATTTATAAATTGTGCTCCCTGCGAACCACCCAAAAACAAAACAACTGGCTTATCTAATTTTAAGCCCACTTCATTTTTGCAGCTAATCGCATTATAAGGTTCATAAAAATTGTCTCTTACTGGACTTCCTGAAAGATAGGTTTTTCCGGCAGGAAAAGAAGATAAGGCTGAGCGAAAACTCACAAAAATTTTCCGAGCACTTTTTTTAAACAAATTATTAACTAATCCAGGAACGGTATCTGATTCGTGTTCATAAAACGAAATATGAAACAAACTAGCCACCAGAGATATTGGAAAAGCTCCAAAGCCGCCTTTTGATAAAATCGCATCTGGCATATAAACGAAAGTCCAAAAGAATGCTTGCCAAAACCCAATAAATGTTTTGAATCCATCAATTACATTAGCAAACGAAAAATAGCGACGTAATTTACCTGCCAAAATTGGTCTTATTTTCACTCCTTCAGAAAGTAATGATTTAGTCGTATAGTCTGTTGGCCCTATATAAACTAAATTTATTCCCAAATTATTATCTTTGGCTATTTTATTTAATTCTCGCGCTATGGCTACCAAGGGATAAACGTGACCCCCGGTACCTCCTCCGGTGAGAATTATTTTAATATTTTTATGAGACATAGATGTTAGTTTCTGTGTTTAACAGTATTAAAAATAAAACCAAGACTCATAGCCATTATAGCTAAATTGGATTTTCCATAACTCACAAATGGCAAAGGTAATCCTGTCACTGGTAATAAACCAATATTAACGGCTATAGTAACTAAGGCCTGAATGCCTATAGAAAAGACCAGCCCTATAACTGCGTAGCGGGCAAATAAATCTGAAGTATTCATGGCTAAACTAAAACCACTGCCAATAAAAATTAAGTATAAAAGAATTAAGAGTAAGGAACATAGAAAACCACTCTCTTCGGCAAAAATAGCAAAAATATAATCACTGAATCCTAAGGGTAAATACTGGTACTTTTTAACCGACTCAAAATAGCCTACTCCCAATAATTTTCCCGAACCAATACCTTCTAATGACTCTTCTTTCTGTTGCAACTTACTTGGATCGGCTCTTTCAGGGAAAAAGGTTATAAGAATTCTTTCTAAACGATAGCCTTTTCCAAATATGAGCAAACAACCACCTAGAATTAGAAATAAAAGAAGAAGAATAATTAAATGTTTCAATCGCATACCAGCAACTAGATACATGGTGACAGCTATTAAACCTATGAGCACTACTATACTAGTAGATGGCTGTAAAATTAGAGGAATGCTAACGAAGGCTAATATAAGAAGAAAGGGTAAAACTCCTTTTTTAAAACTTCTTAAATTAGATAAGGGATTTTTAGCTAACCAGGCTGCTAAAAAAATTATGTAAAAAAATCTTAATACTTCTGATGGTTGTAATGACAGCGGTCCTATACTCAACCATCTACGAGAACTAGTTCCTTCTAGTCCTAATTGAGGTATAAAAGCCAAAAGAACTAATATAAGACTAATTCCTAGCCAGAAGGGAGAAGTTTTCTGCCAAAAACGATAAGGTATTTTATAAAATATGAACCCCACTATTAACGCTACCCCTAGGCCTATTAAGTATTGCTGTTTAACATAATAAAATGGATCCCCATAAGCCCTAGCACCAGATTCTGAAGAGGCTGAAACAAGAGCTAAAAAACCGACAACCAAAAGAAGAATGGTTGCAACCAAAAAAAGTATTCCAATTGGTTTCTTGGATGAAGGCATGTTTCCATTATAGCTAAACCTTTTTAAAATACCAAATTAAAAGACACCTACCGAGGTGTCTTTTATATAAATGATTAACGTTTTCTCCACTGAGTAGCTCGACGAGCTTTTCTTAAGCCGTATTTCTTTCTTTCAACGGCACGACTGTCACGAGTCATAAGCCCAGCAGCTTTTAAAACGGTTCTATTGGCCTTATCTATAATAACGAGGGCACGGCTGATAGCCATAGCAGAGGCATCTGCTTGACCATTGTATCCCCCACCCTTTACTAATAAACTAATTCCGTAGCCATTTAAAACATTGGTTAATTTAAGAGGTCTAACAATTTTAGCTTGCAAACTTTCCAGAGCAAAATATTCATCTAGAGCCTTGCCATTAACTATCATACCGGTCTGTTTTGGAAAAAGTCTTACTCGAGCTATGGCTAATTTACGTCTACCCAAGGCTTCGATATAAGTACCAGTAAAGCTATCAGCTTTAGAAACTAATTTTTCTTTTTTAGGAGAAATCTTTTTGATTGGTTTTGGTTTGGCAGCCACTGGCTCACCAGCCAAAATCTTAGTTTTTGGTTTTTTTGCTTCTGTTGTACTTTTTTCTTTAGTAGCCATCATATAATTTAAAATGTCACCTTAAAGGTTTATGGTTAAATTTTTCATGCGTAAATTACGTAACTTATTCTCAGGAAGCATACCAAAAACTGCTTTATAGAAAACTTTAGTTGGGTCTTTATCCCACAATTGTTCTAAACTAGTAGATTTTAAATGGCCCACATAGCCAACTGTATGACGATAATAAAGCTTCTGAGTTTGTTTTTTTCCGGTCACTAAAATGTGAAGAATATTATTGACCACTACTTTAACATTACCAGTTTGATTGTTAGTAAAATCAACTTTCTCTTTGCCCTGAAGAATCTTAGCTACTTTAGAAGCTAATCTACCAAGAGTTTCTCCGGTTGCATCTAAAGTTATTGTGTCATTTGTTTGCTTGTGTACCATGTTATATACTTTTGCTCTTAATTAATCTAATAGAGAAATAATCGCTTGTTCTGACTGGTCTTTGGTCTTTCTTTCAGCTAATTTTATAATACGAGTATAACCACCTTGACGTTTGGCCATTTTAGGAGCTATCTCATAATAAAGCTTGTCAGCAGCCTTCGCGGGTAATCTTTGTTTTAACAATCTGAAAGAAGCTAAGTTTTGTTTCTTAGCCAAAGTAATCAAGTGTTCTACTTTGATAGCCACTGATTTAGCCTTAGCTGTACTAGTTTGTAATCGTCCTTTGACGATTAAATCACCAGCTAAGTTTTTTAGGAGGGCTACTCTTTGATTTTTTTTAACTCCGAATTTTCTTAATTTCTGAAGATGGCGCATACTAAAAATTAATCAGAATAAAATTATTATTTCTCCTTACTCTTTAAACTATAACCTAAAGATTCGACTCTCTCTTTAATTTCGGTAAACACTTTGTCTCCGATTTGATTCATACCCTGCAAGGTTTCACTGCTAATTTTTAAAACTCCGGATAGGGTTCTGAAGCCATTACCATTCAAAGCCTTCACGGCTCTTCCAGAAAGACCCATTTCGTCCACTTTGATATCTTTGGGGTCTTTGTCTTTCAAAGCACTTACAACTGCTTTAGAATCTATTTCTTCTTCTTTCTTGGTTTCTTTACTACTTGCTTTAACCTCTTTTTCTACTTCTTTAGTCTTCGTTTCGTTCCAAGGAAGAAGGCCTATCATTGACTCCGTTAATTTATCCAATGTTACAAGGGCTTCGTTTAAAGCATCGTGAGGAAGAACGGTACCATCAGTACCAACTTTAAGCCTTAAAAGATTGTAATCAGTTCTATCCCCTACGCGCATATTCTCTACTTCAAAGCTTACATTTGTGACTGGAGAAAAAAGAGCATCAACACCTATTACTCCTATAGGTAATTTACCTGTTTTTTTCTGTCTATCTTCCACCTGAGAATAGCCCACCCCCTTTTCTAGGGTTATTTCTAAACTAAGGCTGGCTTTTTTATCTGTCAGAGTGGCTAAATGGATCTCGGGATTCATTAATTCAACTTCGGCATCTTTTTTAATATCATAACCAGTTACTTCTTTCTCGCCACTGGCTTCTAGATACAGAGTTTTTGGTTCATCACTAAACAATTTAAAAGATAATTGTTTTAGATTTAACATGACCTCTAAAGCATTCTCATAGACACCCTTTAGAGTAGTAAATTCATGGGGTACATCATTAACCTTAAAATACGTAACAGCAGCTCCCTCTATGGAAGAGAGAAGGACTCTTCTTAAAGAGTTGCCCACTGTAATACCATAACCAGGATAAAGACCGGCAATTTCAAAAATGCCTTCTTTATTGCTTTCTGATACTACACTAAATTTGTTTGGTAAAATAATCATACTACTAAATAACTTACGTAATAACTAAGATTAATTTATATAACTAGTAACTTTAATGGCTAAAATACTCAACTACGGTATTAATATCAAAAGGTAAATTGAGATCTACCAGTTTGGGTTTGGCAGTTATTGTAATCTTGAGCGTTTTGGGATCTACTTCAAACCAAGTATTGTTTTTGGCATTCTCTGTTAATTTGTCGGCAGCTTTCTCAAAAGCAGGTAATTTTAGGCTACGGGCATTAATGCTGATAATGTCTCCCACTTTTAAACGAGCAGAGGGAACATCATGGCGACGACCATTCAAAGTAAAATGTCCATGGGTAGTTAACTGACGAGCTAAACTGCGAGAAGAAGCTAAACCAGAACGGAAAATTATATTATCAAAACGTAATTCTAATAATTGAGCAACAACTTCAGGGGTAGATGTCTTTGATTTAAAAGCGGCACTAAAATAATTAGATAATTGTTTGTCTCTCAAACCATAAGATAACTTGAGCTTTTGTTTTTCGTTTAATTGACGACCATATTCACTTTCCTTGCCGGGTCTGGATTTAGGAGACTTACCGGGAGCATAAGGTCTTTTAAGTAATGGGCATTTAGGTGAAAAACACTTATCCCCTTTGAGGAATAACTTTTCTCCTAAAGCTCGACATTTTTTACACTTGGGATCTAACATATTTTGAAATAAATGTATGAATTAAAATCTTATACTCTTCTTACTTTTGGTCTACGAGGACCATTGTGTGGAATAGGGGTCACGTCTTTAATGGCTATAATATCTAAGCCATTAGTGACTAGTGAACGAACAGCAGCCTCTCTCCCACTCCCGGCTCCTTTTATAAAAACCTTCACTTGGCTAGGACCAGTTTTAACTAATTTTTCTACTACAGTAGCGGCTACTTTAGAAGCGGCATAAGGAGTAGCTTTCTTTGGCCCTTTAAATCCTAAGGAACCAGAAGAAGACCAGGCTAAAATATTGCCTTTATCATCGGTAGCAGAAATAATTGTATTATTGAAGGAAGAATTAACATAAATAGAGCCCTTTTCTATTCGGCGAGTAATGCCTTTAGAACCAGAACTACTAACGGCTTTATTTTCGTCTATATCCCCACTTTGAGTTGTAACTCTTCTTTTTCCCATAAAATTTAAACTATAATTCTATTTTATTACTTTAATTCTACCTTATGCTTACCAGAAGTGACTGTTTTTCTAGTATTGCCTCTAACTGTTCTACAATTAGTTTTAGTTCTTTGACCACGAGTCGGTAAATGACGAATATGACGAGAACCTCTATAGGCATTGATATCAATCAGTCTCTTGATATTGTCTTTCACCTCTCTTTTTAAATCGCCTTCTATCTTATAGGTTTTTTCAATATAATCACGAAGCTTGTTAACTTCGGCCTCGGGAATATCTTTCACTCGAGTATTCGGGTCCATTTTAAGCTCCTTCAGGATCTTTTTAGACAAACCAGCTCCAATACCATACAAATAAGGTAGGGCTGCTTCTATCCTTTTATTTTCTGGAATACTTACACCGGCTATACGCAACATAAGATTAAATCTTTAAAATCAAAATTATTAAATAGTTTACTACACAAAACATCGCCAATTAACCTTGGCGTTGTTTGTGCTTGGGATTAGAGCAAATAATATATACCCTCTTTTTGCGTCTAACGACCTTACATTTACGACAAATAGCTTTAACTGATGCCTGAACTTTCATAAAATAATAAAGAGATGATAAAACTATAACTAATGAAGTGTGTAAAAAAACAAAACGTATATTTTACTTATTGCGGTAGACTATTCTACCCTTAGTATTGTCATAGGGAGAGACCTCCACTATAACTCTATCTCCGGGCAAAATTTTAATCTTGTGTAATCTAAGCTTTCCCGCTAAATGTGCCATGACCTCGGGGTCAGTATCGTTAATATGCACTCTAAAGTTAGCGCTCGGCAAAGCTTCCGTAATTACGCCTTCCCGCCTTAATTCTTGTCTTTCTATTTTATCCATCAAAATTGTGCGTATAGATTACTAAATTTTTGCTATTTAGTCAATAGTAACCCTGATTTTAGCCTCATTTGAAGGTATTTTTTGAATATACCCAGGCCACAACTTAATACTAGTTTTATTCATATTAGGAATATTTTCCAAATATGTTTTTGCTGCTTCTATATTCTTACCAGCTAAATTATCAATAATTTCTTCTTGACTAATAAGTGGCCTAGATGACCAATTGGCCTTGATTTGACCGGTTAAACTACCCTTAGTAAAATCAGCTTTATTTATGGTGTATTCTAAAGTAGGGTCTCCATAGATATCAGTAGTAGTATCGATTTGCTTCTGCAATTGTTCCTTAACTAATTTTTGTAATTCAATTTCTTTAAAAGCAATCACCCTAATTTCTCCCGACATAGTTACAGTGAATTTTTCAGCAACTTGATCTGTTTTTGCTGTACTTTCTATTTGTTGCATTTTATAATTCTTGGCTCCTTCCAATATTTTATAATCAGTAGAAATTTTGATTTTCAATTCTTCATCTAAACTATTTAAAAGATCTTTCCCTACTTTGGTTTCAGCATTTTTTAAATCATCCGACGTCACGCTTTTTATTCCTCCCATAGAACCACCGGCAGCAGCTTTATCGCTAGTAGCATAAAATCCTGCGAATTTTTTAGGATCATTAAAACCCGGAATAGTAAATTTGCCTGCAGGAATATTATAACTATCTCCTGGTTCATCTGCTGTGGCCATGGCCTCTATATAAACAGGAGTAAGATCTCCCTGATTGTCTTTCTTGGCAGGAGGAACAACTAAGCGAGAATCTAGCCTGAATATCTTGCCACTCTCTGCTTGAAAACGCGTACCAGCCACCAATATCTGGGGTGAAGTACTGTAATTGTTATAGATATTTAATTTAACTGTGGCTTTCGTTCCACCAATTTTATTACCAGTAGCTAAAAATTCTTGGCTCTCTTTGTGACTAACTACGTACAATTGAGCTGGTATAAGAAGAGTGTCCACTTGAGTAGTACCTTCACTGGCTTCTGTGGTCGCAATAAAAACCCTGGCATTATAAACACCGGGAGTTTTTACGGTATTAATATTAACGGTAGCTTTGGGTAAGATAACAAAAGCTAAGACATATAGACCGACTAAAAAGATTACACCACAGAGAGGAATTATTATTTTTCTAAATAATGATTGGCCAATTGAATAAAAATGTTTAAAATGTATTTTAGGAGTAACAACTCTACGTAAAGTATTTTTCTCTTTTATATTCTTAAGCCAAGAAGCATCCTCGTCTTCTTCCAAATAATTAATAGGAGGCATTTCTTCTACCGTATCTTGTATTTTATGCACCTCTACCAAATCTTCTTCGCTTCTTCTAGAAGAAACTGTTTTCCAATTTCGAGGTGGTTTAATGTCGTAAATTTTTTTCTTTATAGGCATGAGTACATTATACGATTTTATTGTTCAATCGCCAAATTAAATTAATTGTATTTTAAATCTTCTTACACCAAAAGAAGAGGCTTCCTCTTTAACGATCTTAATTGAGCCTATTTCTTTAGTCTCTTTAACGTGAGGACCAGCACAAATTTCTTTTGACCACGTATTACCACTAGCATCTTTAAAAGAATAGACTGTTACTACATCAGGATAGCGAGCCGCAAAAACACCAATAGCTCCACTTTCCAAGGCTTTTATAACAGGCATTTCTTCTTTTTGAACTGTTAAATTTTCGGCTATTTTCTGATTAATCAAATCTTCTACTTGTTTAATTTCTTCAGGGGTTACTTTCCGCGGAAAATTAAAATCTAAACGAGCTCTTTCAGGGTTTATATCTGAACCTCTTTGAGCTATATCTTTATCCAAAATTTCTCTTAAAGCCTGAAATGCCAAATGAGTAGCACTGTGAAGTTTGGTAAGAATTTGGGCATCTTTTTCATTCCATTCATAACCACTTTTAAGTCCATGACCGCCGAATTTCTTTTCTACTCCAGCTCGTGAAATTTCTTGGTGTTTTTTAAAGGCTTCTTCAAATTCACTCGTATCAACACTCATACCTTGTTCCCTAGCTATATCCACAGTAACCTCTAGGGGTAAGCTTGATGTTTCATAAAAACTGAATGCTTCTTTAGCAGAAATCGTGGTCTCCCCTTTTTGTTTGTGCTCAACTATAAGCGCAAGGACGTCTTTGGTGCCTTTTTCTAATGATTTTTCAAATTTTAATTCTTCTGCTTTAAAAATCTCTAAAAAATAATCAATATTTTCTAATTGGGGCCAGAAATCTTTATAGTTTTCTCTGGTTGTTTGCGCTAAAACTTCTTGCCAATTAGAAGGTAACTTAAGCTTTTGGGCATAACGTACAGCTCTTCTAATTATTCTTCTTAAAATATATCCTCTATCAGTATTTGAAGGAAGAACCCCGTCGGTAATAAGAAAATAACTTCCCTTTAAGTGGTCGGCTATAATTCTTAGCGCACGCCAATTTTCTATATCTAAATTGTGGCTATTTAAACCACTCAACTCTAGTAGCTTATTGATTAAAGGCTTGAATAAGTCCGTATCAAAAATTGTGGGGACAACTCCTTCTTCTGTTACTTTACTTAAATTATCAAATTGAGAAACTAGGGTTAATCTTTCTAACCCCATACCTGTATCTATCCCCAACTGTTTAAGAAGTGTTAGTTCTCCTTGTTCGTCACTATAAAATTCGTTAAAGACTATATTCCAAATTTCTAATCCGTCTAAATAAATTTCTACAGTTGGTCCGCAAGGTCCAGAATTGCCCGTGGGTCCCCAAAAATTATCTTCCCTTCCTTGCCCTATAATTTTTTCTGGATCAATCCCCGAAGAAATAATAGCCTCATAGCCAGTTAAATCCTTTGGAGTTTTATTATCCCCCTCAAAATAGGTAAAAGTCATTCGATTCAAGGCTAACCCTAATTCATCAACAAGAAAATGATAAGCCAGAGAAAAAGCTTCTTTTTTGGAATAAGCTCCAAAAGAAAAATTACCCAACATTTCAAAAAAAGTGAGGTGAGAAACGTCTCCCACTGATTCTATATCACTCGTTCTAAAACATTTTTGAATAGAAACTACTGTATTTCCTCCCAATGGCTTACCTAATCCGGGGTGATTATCCACTAAAGGATCTAATTGCTTGGTATAGTAGGGCTTGAACTGTTGCATTCCTGCCGAAGTGAAAAGAACACTACTATCACTTTCGGGTACTGCTGAAGATGACGGTATAATTTGATGACCGTTTTTGGAAAAATAGTTAAGAAATTTTTGTCTGATTTCGTTAGAAGAATACATACAAATAGTGAAAGAAAATTCTTTTCATTGTAACTTTTTTAGGTCTTATTGTCCAGAAAATTATTGAATAATACCGCCTCCTAAAAGCTTACTCCCGCTATAAATAACTACCGATTGACCCGTTGTTGGAGTCCACTGAGGCTTTTCAAAATAACCTATTAATTCTTGCTTGTTTTTCGTTCTCCAAGTTACTTGTTGATCAGCTTGGCGATAGCGAATTTTAGCCGTAGTTTTAAGTGGCCATTTTTGAGGTCCCTGAGTATCTATCCAACTTAATTGGTGAATCCTAATTTCTTGGCTCCATAATTCTGGATAGTCTTTGCGAGCTACATAAATTATATTATTATTTATATCTTTTTTAACTATAAAATAAGCCTCTCCCCCACCCCCACCAAAACCATGCCTTTGTCCAAGGGTATAAAATGCAGCTCCATCATGATTGGCTACAATTTTATTTTCTGGTAGTAGAATAACTGGCCCTGATTTAGCTTGTATTCTCTGCTCCAAAAAATCTGCTAATTTTACTTTACCCACAAAACAAATTCCCTGGCTATCTGGTTTTGTTGCTACAGGTATCTTAAAACGTATGGCTAGTTTTCTAACCTCTGGTTTAGTTAAATGCCCAATAGGAAATAAAGTATGGGCTAATTGATATTGATTAAGCTGCCATAAGAAATAAGATTGGTCTTTGTTTTTATCTACACCTTTAAGTAGTTCTTCTTTTGAGTGTAACCAACCTATATGTTTCACTCGGGCATAATGGCCGGTAGCTATCATATCTGCCCCCATAGCTAAAGCCTTATTCAAAAATAAACCAAATTTAATTTCTCGATTACATAACGTATCTGGATTGGGAGTTTCCCCTTTGGCGTAACCATTAAACAAATAATCTACTACTTTATTTTTGTATTCTTTCTGAAAATCAAAAGTATAAAAAGGCATTTCTAGGGCCCGAGCCACACTTTGAGCATCTTCTTGGTCTTTGACCCAAGGGCAGCCGCTGTCATTTGTTTCATCTGGGGCCCAATTCTTCATGAAAATACCAGTGACATCATAGCCAGCCTTCTTTAAAAGAGCGGCGCTTGTAGCGCTATCCACTCCTCCGGAAAGAGCACAAAATACTTTTAAAGGCTTACTCATCGTGTTTCCGTATTTCTTAATAAACTATATTCACAACCACAATACTTCTGCCTGTAGATACCATATTTTTTAGTCAGTTCTAATCCTTTGTTATAAGCTGTTAATTTATCTAAAGGAAAAGTTTCATAACGTAACCCCATTTTATCAGCCAATTTATTCCCCCAGTCATTTATAAACTCGGTATCCTTATAACGATTAAGGCTTAACGTAGTCGCTATGCTATCGTATCCCAATTCTTTGGCTTTCAAAGCCAGGCTATTTAAGCGGAAAGCCAAACACTCTTTGCATCTTTCTTCGTTTTCAAAATAGCATTCAGGTTCCTTTACCAAATTTCTTTTTAAATAGATAAGCCAACTTTTACTGTCGTATTCTCCTTCTACCAGGGTTATGCCATAAATTTTAGCAATTTTCTCTACTTCCCTGAATCTTCGCAAATATTCGCTGGGGGGATACAAGTTGGGATTATAAAAATAGAGGGCTAAATCTTCAGCCCCCATTTTTAAATCGTGAATTAAATAATCAATAATGGGCAATCCACAAGGAGCGCAACAAATATGCAAAAGCATTTTGCTCATGCTTTTACTTTATCACTAATTAGAACTCTAATCAACGAAAGTTTAATATTTTGGCAAAATTAACTTTAACTAAATTTAATTTCGATATTTTTTATATTGGGCAAGATTGTTCAAAACAAAAAACAGAGGCTATTTCTAGCCCCTGTTTTTCAAATCAGTTTATTTTTTCTTTTTTAAGACCACGGCATATAAACCACCGCCAATCACTATGAGTCCCAAGAATATCAAGAACCAATTAACATTCTTTTTCCCGGTTTCGTCAGCGGCGCCTAAAACAATTTCTTCTGGTTTAGTAGTCGCTGTAGGCACAGTGGTCGTTGTGGTGGTAGTAGTAGCTTCTGTGGAAGCTCCTAATACAGAGCCTTCTGCACCTAAATCACCCTTCCCGCCTATTTCGTTTGTGAGGTCTGGCATAGCCAATCCCAATTCTGGACAAACTATAAGATTAATCTTTCTTTGAGTGGTTCTATAAACATAACCAGTAGGATCATTAGAACTTGCGAGCAATCCTACATTTACCCATGGCTGTAAGACTTCGTCTTTATAATTTAATTGGAAAGTAACAACGGCATCATAATCATCTTGGCCATAAATACCATCAACGGGTAAATTAAGACCAAGGTATTCGTTAAGGAAATGTTGTAATTTTATAACTTCTTCTGGGTCATTATTACCCCCAAGCTTTATGTATTTATAGAGGTACAAATCACATGTTCCAGTAGAAGCACCCAAAACTTCACCAGTGGGTCCAGTGTTTTCTGTGCTAGCTCCCGCTACTGCAGCAGGAGTAGTTGTAGTTGTGGTTGTGGTTGGATTCTCTCCGGTATAGGTAGGAGATGAACCGCCGCCAGTCGTACCAGCACTTGTGGTAGTTGTAGTAGTAGTAGAACTAGTAGAAGTTGATTCGTAATTAAAGAAATTAACTGTTACGGTTTGTCCGTCTACTACAGTAATTGTTTTACAGGGAGTAGGGCTTGTCCATCCTTCGTGTCCAGTTGTAACTTCGCAAATTTGTGTTTCTCCAACCGGTATTCCTGGTAAAGTGTAGAAGCCCAAATCAGTTTCACTAGAAGAAGTGGTAGTTTGGGGATTATCTCCAGCGTCATTGCAATCGCCATCTTTATTTCCATCTACACATATGTTCCAACCACTCAACCCACTTTCACTTCTTTCATCCCAATCGCCATCTTTATCTAAATCATTATATTTATGGCCAGAAACTATCCCTGTTATTGGCTCACAAGAAGACCTCACAATATCAAGCTTGTAGAGAAGGCCTGCAGGATTAGATTCTGACGTACTTCCTTGAGATGCCCAATTTTTAACTTCAAATTTAATGCTATTAGAACCGGTATGAAGATTGGTGATATTATATTCGTCTTGACCTGCAAGATTATAATTAAATTCAGTCGCATCCTCTCCTACGAGAATATCGTTAATCCATACTTTATACGAATTATCGGTTGCAATTTTTAATGTTGCCGAAGTTAGCGCACCAACAATATCAAAGTTCTTCTTAAAGATATAGGTTTCGTCTTGGATAGGATTTTCTACATTGTAAGTTTTCCATATCCAATTAGCGCTATTAATAATCGCTGTCCAACCTGTATGGTTCCATGTTAAAACAGCTTTGCCAAGAAGATTATCTTGCACATCAAAGACATCATCATTTGTATCACTTACAACGACTACATTCTCGCATGTGGGTGCTGGATTACAACCCTGACTAACATCACATCCATACTCACATTGTAATTCGTCATAATTAGATATGCATTGTCCGCTCGAACAAGTTTGTGTACCATTACAGATATTATTGTCGTTACAGTCAGAATCTTGTGTGCATTGTAACAGAATATCGGTTGTACATAGGACAGTATCAAAAGAGCAGTCACTCTTGCAACTCAATGTCCCACCATCAAAACCTTCATCGAGAGAACTACAAGTAGCACTACCCAGAGCGCTCCCATCACATTCTTCAGACCCCTCTATGGTACCATTGCCACAAACTGGTTCTGTATTACAGGTAGATGAACAACCGTCATCATCAGTAGTATTGCCATCATCACATTGTTCGCCTAATTCTGTAATTTGATTACCGCAAACAGGAACAATACATGTCAATTTTACGTTATCTATAAATGTACCCAATGAATCAGGGGTGCCGTAGTCACCAAATTTAATGTTGGTAGCAGAATTAACTGCAGTAAAATCATAAGAATGCGATGTCCAACCAGTATTGGGTGAACCTACTCCATCTGCAATAATTTCATCTTTTTGAGTATCATCTACAAAAACTCTAAGGATATTTTCTGATTGATCAGTATCTGGTCTTGGAGAAAAATCAAAAGATAAATTATAGCGTGCGCCTACGGTAGTATTTGCATTCTGGTTAATAGATACTGAGGCTGGTTCATTAGTTAAAGAACCTGCAGGTCCATCCCAATCAGAGTCTAGTTCTGCATATTGGTTGCCTTCTGAAGGTGTCCAACTATTTACACCTCTATGTAATTCTAAATTAGCTGTAATTGGTCTCGTTTCATCCGTGGATCCATTTACCCAATCAACTAACCACTCTAAAAGCGATGTTCCTGAGGAGAAAATATCCCAGTTAGCATCCGTGCTAACAACTGGATTTTCAAAACTACCGTTATTTAATAAGTTTGTAGAAGGATTGCATGTATAAGTAGAACATTGGTTATCACAAGTACTTGTGGTAAAAGAACCACTAGGTGTTTCTACGCAACCTGCACCTGTAGGGCTACAATCATAATGAACTACAGACTTGCAATCATTAGAACAAACATCTGTGTCGACACTATTACCATCGTCGCATTCTTCTGTTTCTTCCTTAATTCCATTACCACAAGTTTGTTCAACTTGCTCTAATTGGCATATGGATGAACAACCATCATCATCTACTAAGTTGCCATCGTCACATTGTTCCGTTTCTTCTTTGACACCATTACCACAAACAGCATTTAAAACTTCACAAGCATTACCTGTACCGTTTCCATTATCATCAGTTTGATCAGTATTGGAAATATTTGGACAATTATCACAAGAATTTCCAACACTATCGCCATCAGTATCTAGTTGAGCTGGGTCATAAACATTTGGGCAAAGATCACAGACATTACCTACTTCATCTCCATCTGTATCTGCCTGGTCGTTATTAGATACATTGGGACAGTTATCACAAGCATCACCCAAAAGATCTGTATCTGAATTTAATTGATCAAGATTAACTAAGGTTGGACAATTATCTGAAGAGTCAGGAATACCATCTTGGTCGGTATCTGTGGGCGGAAGGTTACAACCATTGACAACATCACAACCATACTGACATTGTAAAGGAGAACCTGACACACATTGATGTGTTACATTGCAAGTTTCTAATCCATTACAAACCGTATCATCATTACAATCCGAATTGGAATTACAATGCCAAGTATTTGTAAGAGTACATGATTTAGTATCTCCAACTCTTAAAGTTACCTGACCATTTGAATTACAATCTCCAGAAAAGCTCTTAGAATAATTTGGATCATTTGTTTCTGTAATTGTATAAGTCTTAGCAACATCCAACGTTTTTTGGCTTCCAGAAGTTATTGATATAGCATCGGCTAATAACGCAAAATCAGATACACTTTTAATACCACCACTAACAATTTTAGTAACTGTTAATTTGGGTTTATAAGCAGCACAGTCGGAATCTAATAGATCGATTAATCCATCTAAATCATTATCTATGCCATCAGAACAATGAGATAAAGTATTTTCTGGAGGAATTGACATACCTGATAAAGTTAAACAGTCAAGCCAGAATTCGTCCTTATCGCCACCGGAGCCGTGTAAATCACCTACAAATCTAAACTTGAAAGAAGCTTGATTATTGGCACCAGTAAAATTAACCGTATCACTTATCCAATTTGGATTCAGTGACCCATTCTGCCAACTCCATGTACCATCTGGTAAGTTTGTATACGTTTTAATTGTGCTCCAAGTTGATCCATTCCACCATTCTAGTTTTATATTATCTGTTGGACCAATAGAATCTTTAATAAAGTAAGAGAAAGATAAAGATACATTCTGATGGCCAGTAGTAGGGATTTCTTTAACCAACTGGTTTTTAGAAGAATCAGTGTTATTTTTAATCCAAGCTTTTTTAGTATCACATTTGGCATTTCCTTTGGCATTTCCCGAATCTTCATGCCAATCGGTTCCAGCCGAAGTCCAATCACTAAAAGTGGAGGCCTCAAAGCTAGATTCAAATAATTTGGTAGGAGTTAACCGCTAGCGCTGTTAAAACCTGTAAAAACCCCCCACTAGACGAAACCATAGAAAAAACCATGGCTACTGCTAAAACTCTTGATAAAAATGTTTTTGTCATAATAATGCTTAAAATATTTATTATATATTATTAAAATCTAAGGTCTTAAGACCTTAGTGGTTACCCCTACAACTGGAGGGTAATAAGGATAACCACTAAAGCCTTAATTTTAAATACTAAAAAATTGGCGCCTTAAGCCAACATAAATAAACCTCCAATCCCCCCATTTATATTCTGGATGGTTCCCCTATCCCAGAAATGCTTAGAAACTAAATCTTGCATATTTTATTCCGACCCCATCAACCTCCAGGTAGATGGATAACAGACTATTTTAATATTCTTAATTCCCCTTAATTAAAATGACTTAAATTACTATAAATTTAAAAAACCAGCTCTTAAAATAAAGCCGGTTTTGCCATTGACTCGCCATAGTCCTAAGGCAACCAATATATAGACTATGGGTCTTTGTCTCTTTAGAACTAATTTGATTTAAATGAACAAGTTTATTTAAGACTTATTTTCATGTTTTGTCAAGAGAGTTATCCACAGGGATGCAAAATCCTAAATTTAAATTTTAAATAGAATCTAGACTATTAATTTATATTTTAGTAAGTTCACCGCAAATCAACTTTCTATAAAATTATAAACTGATTCTTATTTCCCTAATATTGTATCCAGGATATTTTTTAATTTTTTAGTGTCCACATTCTGTTTATTGGGACGACTGCTAGTCGTAGCCCTTATCGCATCAGTATGCTTATCTGATTTGGCTGTAAAGGAGGCTGGTACAACGTTTTTAGTAACGCTATCTAAAGCTTCTATTTTTCCTGTTTTTATATTCTCTAAACAATCTGAACAGTAAACTGGTCTATTGGCATCTGGCTCGAAGGGTACACTAATAGGTCGGGCGCATAGTGAACATTTGGTCACCCAACGAGTCTTTTCTTTTGTTGATTCTTTATTACCATTATTTCCCCTATCTACTTCTGCGGAAGGATTCCCTGTGTCCAATCCATAATTATAAACACTCCAATCACTAATTGTTTTTTCTACCTCATCTTTATGACCACTATAAAGACTTCTGGAGTATTCTTTTATTTTTTCTCGATTGGCAAACTTAACCCTATCAAAAGGTGGAATATTTAAAGCAGAAAATGGTTCAGAAACATAACCATCAACCATTAAGCGCATATAGAAATTAAAGTTGGGTAAGTTGGAGATATCTATAGCACTGAATTGGCGTTTACATTCATTTTCAAAATACATGGCATCCTCTATACCTAAACGGTATAAAACCATCGTACCGACGTTACCAATAATGGCGTCCCTTACGGTATCGTTTAGTTGAGCTACATACTGATGAGCCATTATGAGGTTCAAATGGTATTTACGTGCTTCAGATAAGATATTGGCGAAAGAATCAGTAGAGAAATTTTGAAATTCATCTACATATAAATAAAAGTCAGGACGTTCTTCTTCGGGCACATTTACTCTGGACATGGCAGCCAATTGCAGCTCAGTAATAAGAATGGCACCTAAAAGAGCAGAATTGTCCTCCCCTATTAGCCCCTTAGAAAGATTCACTATCAATATCTTGCCATTGTCTATAATCTCTCTCAGATTGATTTTGCTGTGTGTTTGACCAATGATATTTCTAATTAAAGGATTAGAAATAAACTGACCGATCTTATTCTGAATGGCAGCTACAGCTTCTTGGGCATATTTTTCATTATAGTTAGCAAATTCGTTTACCCAAAAAGATTTAACCATTGGGTCTTTGACGTAATCCACTACTACCTGACGATAATTCTTATCGCTCAACATTCTGTTAATACTTAGAAGGGTTGTATCCGGATATTCTAGAAGAGCTAATAAAGTATTATTTAAAATATATTCCATTCTGGCAGACCAAACATCGGGCCAAATCTTTTTAAATACCGCCATAAGCCCAGAGCTAATTAAATGGCGAGATTCTGGAGTAACATCTTCCATTACATTAAAAGAAATTGGCCAATCCAAATCGCTTGGATTGAAATACACCACATCTTTAATTCGTTCCTCGGGAACATAATCCAACATCAAATCAGCAAATTCTCCATGAGGATCCACAATACCAATACCTGAGCCATTTTTAATATCAGCTATGGCCATATTCTCCATAATAGTAGTTTTACCGGTACCAGTTTGCCCGATAATATACATATGGCGACGCCTATCCTTGGCTTTAATTCCAAATTTAGTAAGATCCCCTCTAAAATTAGTTAACCCCAAGGGAATGAGCTGGTCATCTTCTACTATAAAAGACTTTTTAATTGGAATATTCTCTGCCATAAATTTTAATCTAGGATAATGGGTAAATTAATGGGTGGTTTACCAGTGTTACTTACTAACCTTCCCATAGAAGGTGCTTGTACAGCATTAATGGGCATATGGAACATGGTAGCCAACTCTTCAACATCAAATATACTTCCTTTTTTGATCATACTTCTTTTCTTACCGTTCTGCATCAAATTTCTCTTGCGCATAAGATTACGTCTCTCGGCAAACCAACTTCTGCCACTAAGAGAAAAACCATCACTATGAAAAAGTCCTTTTAAAGAAATGTTTATGTCCTTATTGGCATCAAAAGAATTTAAATTCTGAGTACTAAATTGTTTTAAATAACTTTCTACTACAAATTTGGTATTTTTAGAAAAAATTTCTTTAGGGGCTATATAGCAAGCTCTGATGCCACCATTAAAACCTAATTTAGCAATCTTTTCTCCGATTTTATCAGCCACTTCTCTTTCCACCGCACTTAATTGAGTATTTTTTGGTTCTCCTTTTTTCTCTTCACTCCACAGGGGAGCCCTAAAAGCTCCTAAGAAAAGATTTTCTAGAAATTCCATAAGACCAGCTATGAAACCTAAGGGTTTATTAGCCTCTGGTCGTCCCATGGCTTTGTTAATAATCTTAAGACCGCCTTCCTTCCACTTATCATCAGAGGATTTAATTATCATCTGAATAGTTAAAAGTTCTTTGTCTTTTAACTTACTCATCATTTCTGCCACAGAAGAAAGTGGGTCTAATCTTTTTTCCTCTTTAGGATCTTCAAAATCTGAATAAGTAATCAAAGGATAGGCACTATCTGCTTTTAAAATGTATTCACCTCCCCAAAAATCATAGTTATTATTAGGAATAATTGGTGGCCAAGACTCAAAGTAATCCTTAACCACTTCTATACTACTGGTTGGATACTGGGAATAAAATAAGGCTTTAATGTAATCTGCATACTTTTTTAAAACACGTACGTAGAAATACATTTGTCCCCCATAACCTACCAATTCAAAACTAAACCAATCGGGAACAGGCTCTTTTGCCGGAGCAGCATGAATGGCAGAGAAAATCTCTTCCATAGCCCTAGGTGTTTTAAAGATATCTCTACTTGGAAGAATCACTAAATTAATCCATTCTAGAGCATCGGATTTTTTCTTTTTTTCGTAAGCAGTCCTGAGTTCCTTGTAAATAGGAATAAGCACTAAAGGAATAATGAGCCACCAAAACTCTCCAAAAAAACGCCCTATTATTCCCAGGGCACCAAGTAAAAAATTAAGAAAAGAATCTAACATGTTATATACAGAATAATAAGCCTAAAAAGGCTAAAACGCAAACGGGCAATCAAAAAATGATTGCCCGAGAAAGTTTCCTATAAGAAAAAACCCATATAGTCCAAACTATCTTTTATTTTTTAAGCGTATAACGTTTATCTTCAGTCTTAAGGAAGTATTTCTTGTTTTGGAGGTTCAAAAGTATAGTATTGTCTTTGACAACTCTCTGCTCTTTGACCTTTACTATAACTTCTTCAAGGGTTAGGGGTGTTTTCGCTTCTGAGAGAATCTTCTGTAATACCTGTTTGACTGTACCTGGTTGATATCCCCATTGAGTTAGGGCATAGATACCTCTGCCTACCAGGACAAAACGCTTGTCTTTGATTAGTTCATTATGAACTGTTTGTACTTGAATATTTCTTTTCCAAAGATTATTACCACCATTATCATTCCAAATGTATTCTCCACTAACATTAATCGCTATTGGTTCATTAATAAGCTTAGAGATTTCACTGAAATGAAGGGGTTTCTTAATGTGTTTCATTATGGCATAAGCCCTATCTTTCACTCCTCGCGGTTTAATCTCATAACTCTTGGCTAGACCATATTCATTAAAAGGATTTCTTTGGACTTGTTTACTAATAAAACAATATGAAGAAAGATTTTCTAAAGATAAATTTTCTCTCCAGTTTTTAGCAATATTGTAAAGACTTTCAAATGGCATTGGCTCCCCTACTTGTTGCAACTTTTCTACCACTTTCTTTATAAAGATTTCGTAATCTTTTTTATAGAAGCTATCGTCATGTTGCAAGTGCCAATAATTGTAATAATTGTCAGTTTCTTTTTCTTGATAAACATTGGCCGAAAGTTTTAAAAAGAAACGAGTAAAATTACCTATTCTTTTCACAGACTTAGAGGCATCCAATTCTTCCGCTAATGCTTTATAGAATCTTTCGCTTTCCATTGCTCCCCCACTGTTTTTTAAAATAGCTAAAGCAATTTCTTCAAACTTTTTCCAATCCAGTGGTCTTTCTTTTTTATCAATAAGAGCCAGGGCATTATTTTCTATCTGACGGACTCTTTCTCTAGTGATATGATAAGTTTTTCCTATAGCTTCTAAAGTTTTTGGTTCGTCATCGATTAATCCAAAACGCATCTCTAAAACAGCCCTGCTTTTGGGAGCGAGAGCCGTTAAAATATCTTTGGCAATGCCAGTTAGATTTAGATTCACAACGATATTTTGTGAGGTACCTCTGACCTCTGTGCCGTTATTCATTTTGTCTTGATTAAGGTTCTGCATAAGCTACAAATTAGCCTAAATAATATAACATCTAAAATTAGATAAGTCAAATCAAATGGGTGCGTCCAGGGGGATTCGGACCCTCAACCAACAGCTTAAAAGGCTGCTGCTCTACCATTGAGCTATGGACGCAAATATTTAACAACTTTTTTATATTACAATGGTTAAACTAAAAAATCAATAGCCCCGCTTCTCAAAAGGATTAATTTGAGCTATATTGCTCAAACAAACTTCATTATGGTAACTAAAAAGAATCAAATTATTAACGGAAGAGTCATCAGTTATGATGCCCTTAAAAAAGAAGGTTCCCTTAAGGCTGGCTCAGCTATAATCCCTTTCGTTTTAAAGACAAATTTCCCCTATCCATTTGGCTCTCTTGTTAATTTTAAGGGTGTTATATCAAAAAATATTCTTAGAGTTTCCTCTTTTTCTTTGATTAAAAAACCTGAATTAAATTTTGAAGCCTGGTGGAACAAAAATAATAAAAATTGGCAAAAAGGAGTAACTGATCCAGAAAGAATAAAATTACTTAAAGACAAACAACTTCTTATCATTACTACTCGTAAGTTTTTTGAAAAAAATAATTTTACTGAAGTATTTACTCCCCTTTTAAATTCAGTACCTGGAATGGAACCATTCTTAGATCCTCTAAGAACTAAAGCTGGTTGGCTGATCACTTCTCCTGAATATAATATTAAAAAACTCTTGGCTAGTGGCATTGGAGATGTTTTTGAAATCACAAAAAGTTTTAGAGATAATGAAGAGAATAGTCCCCATCACAATACAGAGTTCACTATCCTAGAATGGTATAGGGCTTATGCAGACTATACAACAATAATGGATGACTTAGAAAAATTAGTTTTATCGCTCAATAAGATATTGGGACATGGTACACGAATAAACTCAAATGGCATTTCAATTGACTTAAAATCTCCTTGGATAAGATTAAAAGTCAATGATGCCTTCAAAAAATGGGCCCATATTGATTTAAATAAGTGTCAGAATCTAAAAAGTTTCAAAATAGCTATTCAACATGCCAAGCTTAAAATTAATACCAAGAATATCAACGATTGGAATGACCTTTTTTATTCAGTATTCCTCAATTATCTGGAACCCAATTTCCCTAAAGATAAACCCCTTATAATATATGACTATCCCCTACCACAAGGTGCCCTGGCTAAAAGAAAAGCTAAAAATAGTTTCTGGACTGAACGATTTGAATTCTATTTAGGAAGTATTGAAATGGGTAATTGTTTCTCGGAACTAACCGATGGAAGTGAGCAAGAAGCAAGGTTCAAAACTGAGCAAAAGATCAGAAAAGATTTGGGTAAAGAAGTTTTCCCGTTAGACAAAGATCTTATAGAAGCCCTTAAGATTGGCTTACCGCCTACAAGTGGCATTGCTATTGGACTAGATCGACTTTTTATGTTACTATTGGGCTTGTCTGATTTACGGGAATATTTAGATTTCCCTTCGAATCAAGTATAAATTCTAAAATATTATCCATGATTGGTTCTAATGATTTCAAGAAAGGAATGGTTATTAAATTGAATAATGAACCTTTCCAGGTTGTAGACATCTCTCTGGTAAAGCCAGGCAAAGGCTCCTCTTTTGCTCAAACCAAACTTAAGCACCTTATTAGTGGCAAAGTTCTTGATCGTAATTTTAAATCTGGTGAGCAGTTTGATGAAATGGATCTAGAATACAAAAACGCTACCTATGTTTATCACGATCGAAACAATTTAGTATTTCAAGACCCTAAAACAAATGAAAGGATTACTCTCCCCCTTGAAATTGCTGGTACCCGAGTTAATTTCATGAAAGAAAAGATGCCTGTCAGTCTTATGAGTATTGATGAGAAAATATTTGATTTCAAAATTACTCCTAAAGTAGAAATGAAAGTTATAGAAGCCATGCCAGCCACAAAAGGAAATACTGCTAATGGAGCTTTAAAATTAGTTAAGATCGAAACTGGTTATGAAATCAACGTTCCCCTCTTTATAAAAGAAGGTGACGTAATAAGAATCAATTCCGATACTGGAGATTACGTAGAAAGAGTTAATTAAAGAAACTAAAACCGCCATGATGGCGGTTTTTTATTATCCTTTTGTCCTTGGCGTTTTTATCCATTGAGGATTCCGTTTCCTCAAAATGTAATAATCTATAAAGCCCGAAACATATGGCCAAGAATAGAGAAATAAGATAAAGGGCATATACGTGAATTGGGCAATTAAATACCAGAAGGTTTGTTTTTTCCAAGTATTATTTTCTGGCCAAGCGATATATTGACGATAGGCTATTAGGAGCACTATGCTATAAAGCATTAGGGGTATGGGAATATTAGAAAAAAACCAGCTCATAAACCCAAAAGTCGTTTTAGAGATACTGAAGTAGGACCATTTATTGCCAATGGAAAAAAGCGAGATAACTCCATTAATAGTACGAGAGGTAAGAGATACTAGGCTCAACATGGTAAGAAAAAAATAGGAAAGATATTGAGTGGGTCCATGCCAAATATACGCCCAATAAAGACGTTTTATTTTTTTCTTAATATCTTTAACATTTTTGAGATTGTCTGGTAGCTTATGGCTCCATCTAGATAAATCAGTGATCATAAGAAGCTGACCCATTCCCCAGCGTTTTCTCTGCTTTACATACATTTTAATAGTTGCTGGAGTCTGCTCGGAAGATGGATAAGGTAAATACTGAGGCCAAGCATCTTCTTGTAGATACATACGTGTTCCTAAGTCCAAATCATCAGTAATGGTATAAGGATTAATTCCCCTAACTGCCCAGATTAAATTTCTTTCTATAAACAAATTGGTACCACCTACAAAAGGCATATACACAAACATATAGGGCAGAAAGGTTTGATGAGAAAAGGCTTGGCCAATAGCTGCTAATTTAGAAAAATTAGAAATAGCACAAAAATTTCGTACTTGAAAAACAGGTAATTGAAACACTCTTTTAGAATTATCTAAAAGAAAAGTTTTGGCTACTGCTAAAAATGATTGAGCATTAGGATGGGCATCTGTATCAAAAAAAGCATAAAAAGTAGGTTTTTTTAAAGATTGTTTATCGTGTTCTGTAAAAGCCCAATTGATGGCCCGCCCTTTAGTAGAAGCTACTTCATGCCCTAAGCATTTTCCGGATATTTCCCCGTCAAAATCATAGGGAACATCGTAATGACAAAGATGGAAATCTGGTTGGCTATCTTTGTATTTCTCTTGCATTCTCGCTACTTCAGTTTGGGTAGTAATTTCACCCTCCTTAGCTTTTAGAGTTTCCTTTTGATCGGTAACAACGGCGACTTCATATTTATCTCGAGGATAATTAATTTCAAGAAAAGTTTCTATGGTAGGAGCAACAACATCACTATCGTCTTTGGCTGGTATAATGATGGTAAAAAACGGTAAGGAAACATTTTTCTCATGAGCTATTTTTTCTACCTCTTCCAAGGTTACCGTTTCTCTTTTCTTCCAGTATTTAGAATAGGAATAAATAACTACTAATAATATTCTAATGGCAAGAATGAGAAAAATTATTCCAGACAAATATACAAAGATATTTCCTGAAAAAGACATAAAAGTACGCCAAAAATAAGATTTGGGTACCAAGAAGTTAAAACTTAAAATGAATGGAATGATAGAAGAACCCATGGAAATTAGATTAATTATTTGTTCGAGGATCTAAATGCAAGCCATCATTGAAATATCTAGGAATAATGTGAATATGAGGACGATGAGGTACGGCTGATTCAGCTGCTTCCCCATTGTAAATCATATAGTTATAACCATCGGCTTTTACTTCTTCTTTTAATTTTTCAGCTAATTCTCGAGCCTTGGCATTTAAAAGTAGCCATTCTTCTTGGGGCATTTCTGAGATGCTTAAATAATGATTCTTGCTAAACACTAATAAATGTTTAGGGGCTATTGGTTGAATATCAAAAATGGCCAGAAAGTTATCATCTTCATAGTATTTGTTGGCAGGAATATCCCCTTTTATTATTTTACAAAATATACAATTAGGATCCATGGGTGTAAAAATCTCTTTTAATATTATAAAACGTTACGTTTGAATTGTTTAACAAGGTGAGCCAATAGAAAAGTATTAATGATATCCTCTTTGACTACCCACCCTCTTCGTGCCTCGCCGATACCGTATTCTATTTGATTCATATCTTCTAAACTATGAGTATCGCTATCAATAACCAATTTTATACCCTCCCTCTTGGCTTCTCGTATTTTAGGGGCTTCTAAGTCCAATCTTAAAGGATTGGCGTTAATTTCCAGAATGGTACCAGTTTGTTTGGCTGCCGTCAAAATCATACCCCAATCAAGCTTGGCCTGAGGACGCCTATTGATTAAACCAGTAAATGGATGAGAAATAATATCAATATAAGGATTATTAATGGCTTTGAGCATTCTCGCAGTTATTTCTTCTCTATCCATATCTAATTGTGAGTGTAATCCTGCGATTACATAATCTAATTGTTTCAAAATAGTATCTCTAATATCCAGTGAGCCATCATTTAAAATATTGGCTTCGCAGCCCTGTAAAATAGTGAAATTAATATGTTTGTCTTTATATTTGGCATTTATTTTCTGGATTTCTAATCTTTGGGCCATTAATTGCTCTTCATCCAGTCCACGTTCTATTTTTAAAAATTTAGTATGATCTGAAATACCAATATATTCATAGCCCAATTTTAGTCTAGCGTATTCTGCCAAATCACTAATTGATTCCTTTCCCCCATCCCAATCAGAATGAATATGTAAATCCCCTTTTATATCTTTTATATTTATTAAATCTAATTTCTTTTTACCCTGAGCCCATTCTATTTCTCCTGTATTTTCTCTTAATTCTGGCTCAATGTAACGAAGCCCTAACATTTTATATATTTCTTCTTCCGAACTACCAGCTACTTGTTTTACTCCTTTATATAGGCCGTATTCATTTAACTTGAAACCCTTGGCTATAGCAATTTTCCTCAGTTCTATATTATGTTCTTTACTACCAGTAAAATATTGGCACGCAGCTCCGTAAGATTTCTTATCAACAACTCTTAAATCTATTTCTAAACCATCTGCTAGTCTTATTGAAGAACGTGTTTTGCCATGACTAATTATCTCTTCTACTTTGGGATTCTGGAGATTGGTGAATACATCCATAACTAAAGTGGGTTTACTAGCTACAGTGACGTAATCCAGGTCCCCTATGGTAGATTTTTTACGTCTATATGAACCTGTTATTAAAAGGTTAGAAACACCTGGCACTATTTCTAGTTGAGCTTTTATTTTTTCCGCCAAAGGTTCTATTTCAGCATAAAGCCAACGTTTATTAGCTGTTTCTACCAAATTTAAATTATTAAGAATATTTTGTTCTAATTTTGCCCCTCCTCTTGGTAAATTTTTGACTAAACCTTTTTCGGCAGCAATTTTAAGATCAGAAACATTTTTCACTCCCAATTCTTCCCAAAGCCATTTAATAGTCTTAGGACCCAATCCAGGTACTTCATCTAAATTATCTATATCTATAGGATAAAGTTTCAGATATTTTTCATACGTTTGAATTTTCCCAGTTCCTAAATATTCCTTTATCTTATAAGCTAAATTCTTACCTATTCCCTCTAGGGCTTCTAATCCTTTTATATCACTTAATCTATAGATATCTGCTACCGATTGATCTAGGGTCCTTAGAATGGCCGCTGCCCTCTGATAAGCAGTTGGTTTGAAGTCAACCCCATCCATATCCAAAAACACTCCAAGGCGATGGAATATCTTGGCTATTTCTTCATTAACCTCAAATTGTTCAGCAACCATAAGAAATCTAATTAACTAATACTACTACCATTAAAAGATAATTTATCGGGAGTCAAAAGTATCGCTTCGCCATTTTCTCCATGCGCAGCTAGAAGCATGCCCCGACTCTCCAGTCCCATAAGCATTCGGGGTTCTAAATTAGCTATCACGATTATTTGTTTTTCTAAGAGCGCCTCCGGTTCATATTGTTTACCTATCCCAGCCACTAATTGGCGAACTTCTTCGCCCAAATTAATAGAAAGTTTGATTAACTTATCAGAGCCTTCTACTCTTTCAGCTGTTTTGATGGTAGCCACTCTTAAATCTATCTTTTTAAAATCTTCTATATTAATTAAGTCCATGTACTAAAAATTAAATTCACTTATTTGCCCTCAACTATTAATTTTGCTTCTTTGTATAACTGGTCTACAGTCGCCTGGTTAATATGGTGGCCTTTGATTGATTGTTGGATATCAGTATTTAATAATTCTCTTACCATTAAAATCTTTCTGGCTTTTAAAACTTCTGCTAAATAGCCCTTAAAAGACGGCAGAATAGTGACAGGATATAGTTTCTTTGATTCTATAATGTATTCTAACCCTCTATCCTTTGGATAGCGCCAACCAATCATATTTAATCCCATGCATTCTCCATAAGCAATAGCTTCACTAGTAAACTTATTATTAGTCATAATAAGCGGATGAATATGTGCCGATGCATTGGCTAAGCCAATATCATAAAAGTATCCCCAAGAGGCCATGAGATCATGAAGATCAACTCTTCCACCCGCTTGAATTCTATATTTGCATTCCACTAATTGAACATCTTTGTCCTTGCGAGTTTCTATGTCGACTTCATGACTAACACACTTCCCCTTCCACATAACTCCAACCTGGGTCTTATAATCATAAAATCTCCAAAGACTGGAGATATATTGTTCGAAAGGAAATCCGGTAGGACCTAAAGCCTGAATAGCTTTTTTTAAATTTAAACGCATTCCTACTAAGGGTGATTCCTTTCCCAAGACTCCCAAGATAATATTGTAAACATCTTGGGTGGACATACCCTCTACGACTAATCGAGAAGCTTCTTCTACGGCTTTTTGAGCTTGAAAAGTACTGGCACCAGCTCTTCTTGCACTTCGCCAAACTTTTTTAGGCGAAAACGCCTCCATGACTCCCTGAGAGTTAATAACGTATATCCGTGGCATAAATAATTAGTATATATTTGTAATCATTATATCCAGAACCCCTGAGTTCATCAAGTTATAACTTCCCTTAGTTTCCCCCACTTCTTTTTTGTCTAACCCTATCGAGTTTAGAAAGATATTTTTTACGTATTCTAAGTGATTGCGGAGTAACTTCTAATAATTCATCGTCATCAATAAAATCTAGGGCTTGTTCCAAGGACATAATTACTGGAGGGGTTAAGATAATGGCCACATCGGAATGTTCGGTATGCATATTGGTCAACTGTTTAGCCTTACAAGCATTAACCTCTATGTCGTTATCTCTGTTATTGGCACCTACTACCATTCCTTCATAGACTTGAGTTCCAGAGTCTATAAACATCGGTCCATGATTTTGGGCAATATTTATCCCATAAGAACAAGCACGTCCTGTTTCACTGGAAATAAGGACACCATTACGCAATTCGGGTAAGGTTCCTTCCTTAGGGAAATAATCTGAAAATTGACTAGCTACTATAGCTGTACCCCTCGTTCCCAAGAAGGCTATATTTCTAAAACCTAAGAAATTGCGACTAGAAATTTTATAAATAAATCGAGTTAAACCATTGGTTTCCGTATGCATATCAATTAGTTCTGCTCTACGTTTAGCCATCTCTTGATTGATAAATCCAACATAATCTGAGCCAACTTCAATAACAACTTCTTCAAATGGTTCGTACTCTTTCCCGTCTATTACTTTAAAGATTACTTCTGGTTTAGAGATTTCTAATTCAAAACCCTCTCTTCTAAGCGTTTCTATAAAAATAGCTAAATGAAGTTCTCCCCTACCGGCGATAACAAAACCATTACCAGAATCATTGGTATCAATTTCTAAACCAACTGTTGTTTGCTTTTCTTTTTCCAAACGATCATTAATCTGCATGGCAGTGAAGAATTTACCTTCCTTGCCAGAAAAAGGACTACTGTTTGGTCTAATCACCACTTTTAAAGTTGGCTTACCAATTTCAATAGTGGGTAGAGCTTTTTCTACTGAAGTATCAGCTAAGGTCTGACCTATTTTCACTTCAGGAATACCAGTAAGAGCAACTATTTCCCCGGCAGTAGCCATTTCTGTTTCAACTCTTAAGAGTCCCTCACTAACATAAACATTTTCTACTTTACCTACTCCCATTTTTCCGTCTTTTCCTAAAATATTAACAGGGGTACCCTTTTTAATTTTCCCATGAAAAATCTTTCCAATAGCATATTTACCCTTATAAGAATCAAAATCCAGGGCATTGACTATCATTTTGAATGGCTGGTCTGGGTCTACTGTGGGTGGGGGTATGTATTTAATAATAGCTTCAAAAAGGGGCACTAAACTAGCCGGTTCAGCTAATTCTGCTGTAGTGGGCAAATGATCATAGGCACGACCCTCTCTGCCAATAGTATAAATTATAGGAAACTTTAATTGGTCATCTGTTTTGGCTAATTCTAAAAATAGTTCTTCTGTCTGTTTAAGAATTTCCTCAGGAATAGCATCTTTTCTATCTATCTTATTAACTACTAAAATAACCTTGAGATGATTCTCAAAAGCTTTACGTAAAACGAATTTTGTTTGGGGTAGTGGTCCCTCGGCAGCATCAACTAGTAAAATAGCTCCTTCAACCATATTAATAGTTCTTTCTACTTCACCAGAAAAGTCGGCATGGCCTGGAGTATCGACTATATTAATTTTGATACCTTTGTAAACAACCGAGGTATTTTTAGCTAAAATAGTAATCCCTTTCTCTTTTTCCAAAGCACCGCTATCCATAATAAGCGTTTCTTCCATCTCAGTCTGATTATCTCTAAAAGTATGGGTCTGCTTTAAAATACCATCTACGAGAGTGGTTTTTCCGTGATCGACGTGAGCGATAATAGCAACGTTTCTTATCTCCATAGTGACAAAATGAAAAGATGGCTGGGGGCCATCCTTAAATAAATAGTTAGGCTCTTTCTCAAAATATCCCTATTATATCAAAATACTGTGTTTTTGGCAAGATTAATTAAAGGGATTTTCCTTGGTAAAATCAGGGTTTAGACAAATAGCCGCTTTTTCTTCTACTGGTTGATACCAACCATTAGAAAATTTTAAGTTATTCATCTCTGCAATAACCATTCCAGCCTCTTTCAAAGATAAGGTTTTGCCTAATTTCTCATCTCCCAAGACCTTAAAGGCAGGATTATACTGGGTCATAAGACTTAAATGAACATTTTCAGAAAATCCCCTAATAATTTTTAAAGATTCTATAGAATTTTGAATATAACCCGGGAGAATAAGATGACGAACGAGAACTCCTCTAGTAGCAATATTATTTGAGTCTAAAACAAGATCCCCAACCTGATTAAACATCTCTTTTATAGCATTGATTGCTACTCGTGAGTAATTAGATATTTGAGATAGTTCTAATCCCAATTGATCATCAGCATATTTAAAATCTGGCAAATAAATATCTATTAAACCGTTAAATTGTTTTAGGATTTCTAAGTTATCATAGGCATTAGTATTATAAACAACCGGAATAGTTAAACCTTTCTTTTTCGCTATTTTTAATCCCTTTATAATTTCAATTGACCAAATTGTAGGTGAAACTAAATTAATATTATGGACACCTTTTTTCTGCAATTCTAAAATTAAATCAGCCAGTTGCTTTGGAGTATAGGCATTCTGACCAATACCTAACTGCGAAATTTGGTAATTCTGACAAAATGAACAATGTAAATTACAGCCACTAAAAAATATAGTACCTGACCCATTAGTACCAGAAATAGGAGGCTCCTCTCCATAATGTTTTCCAGACCAAGCTATAAACATAGAGTCTATCGCTTTCTAAAATATAACAAATGTTTAATTCTAGTTGCTAGGACCCTAAATTGATTAAGAGTTTTTGTTTCTTCTTTACTAAACCCTTCCAGGCCATCACTCATTTCTATAATTTTCTTTCCTTCTTCATCCATTTTCATGAAAGAAGAGTCTATTTTCTTGTCATACATTAGATGGTATCGTCTATTCCTTTCCAAAATATAGAAGATTAAAGTAAACAATACTATGGCCGTAGCCGCTAACATTACTATAATACGTAAATAATTAGCAGCTAATGCTTGAATTTGTTTTAAAGGAGATGGTTCTACTTGTAAAACGGCTGGAGTAGTGTAGTAGCTTGAGGCTAAATTATCTAAAAATACTTTGGCTTTAATCAAGTAGCTGCCCTCGGTTAATAATCCCTTAAGGTTTGTTTTTAAAGAACCATTTTTATCTGTAGTTAGAATAGTTACTATTGGTTCCCCGCCTTTTAATGATTGGCCTTCTATTTTAACGTTAGAAGAGGGATACTCAGTAATAATTTCTATCTCAAGATTATCCTCTGCACTGATACTTAATGGCAATCCATTAATTATGGGCAAAACTAATGGCTCTATAGTAAAGTCTTTAGTTGCGCTTAAAGAATAATTGTTCTTATAGATAGCTGTTACTCCTATAGAGTGGTTACCAGGTGGCAAAACCCTTGTTTCATAGCGATTACTCTTACTAGTTGGCCAGACCTCTTTGCTTCCATTATCAATAGTTACTTCATAATAATCTGGATCTTCGGCTCCCTGTAATTTAAATAAGAAAGCAACTATGGGGTCAGTAGCTTGCTTGGAAAGAGATTCTAAAATAAGTTTTGGGGATGCCTTGGTACCAGAAATAATTCCAGTTTCATCTGTCACCACTGCTTTTGGTAAAACAGTAATATTTAAACTAGCCAAATTATCTAAGATGCTAGTTCCTTTGCCATCATTGGCTAAAATTGATCCACTAGAGAAAGTAATGGCAGCAGTTCCTTCTTGTCTACAATTAAAATTTAATCCTAATATTCTACCGGATCTACCTAGGTATCCAGGGTTTAAAATGACACCCTCAAAAGAAATGATACCTGACGTATTATTTTTAATTGGCTCTTGAACCCAAAATTGCACCAAAGAATTTTTAGTATTTAAATCTATTAAAGACAGTTTATTGGGAGAAAACTTAATCGTCCCCTGGACTGCATTAGCTGCAACCTCTGGACTATTTAAAAGTATTTCTAATGAAATATTATTACCAACTCGACAACTAGGATTAGTGGTACTTATAACAAAATTAGCAGCCCGAGCATTGAATGCACCACAAAAAATCCAAAGAAAAGTTACTGTGAGTAATATTTTAAAAACGTGATGGTAAAAATTCTTCATTTATTTTTTTCTAAGTCTACGATAGTAGGAAAGGCTTATCATTCCTATGATTATAACCAAAACAATGATTACTGTAAATGGGTTTTGAGAGATGGCCTTATCTTTTGATGGTTTTAAATCCAGGACCGATAATTCTACATTATTTGATCCATCAAAGGCTTTTATAGCTAAAAATCTTTTAGCCTGAGAAACATTTAAAATAGCAGGGCTCTCTACTATTTGCCACTTTAAACTTTTATTATTAAAATCATCTACTAAATCTGCCTGAGCCATTTCGTAGTGATTGATACCTGAAATACTATCAGCGGCATTAAAGATAACAAAAACATTGTTTAGGGGCAATGAAGAAGACGGTGAAATTTCTATGGTAAATGGTTCTGGTTTGTCTACATCGATAATAGTAGTGATAATATTTTTATCAAGAGTTGTGGGCAAATCTAGAGAATAGTGCTTTGTTTGAATGATTTTTTCTGTCGCCAGCGGGTCATTTAAAAACACCCTACTAATACGATTCTCATCGCTAAGAATATTTAAATCTATGGTAGAAATAGCTATTTTGGGTTGGAAAACCATAGTGAGTACCCTTCCCTTAGAACCAAAATAACCCGCAGGAATGGACCCAGCAAAATGAATTAAACCATCTTTAATTATTGGTTTTTGAATCCAAAAATTAATTACTGAGTCTCCGGTAAGAATATTTTTTAAATCAAAATTAGTGAAAGAATAATTTAAAGAAACCTCTAAAACATTAATATTGTCCCCCTGGGTATCTAGATTTAAATCTATGGCATAAGTATTTTCTGTTTCTTCGATTAATTTAGGAGACGAAAAATTTAATTCGGCAGCATAAGTTGTATTTAATCCTAAAAATAACACTGTGAGTACTAAACAGTTTGCTATCAAAAATAATTTTAGTTTGTTTTTATACCTCATTTATCTAAATTTTAACTACCCCGTCCAATAATACGCCATTATACTAAAGTCTCTTAAATCTATTTTGCCATTTTCATATACTTTTTTATCTATGGCAATAAGAGTATCACTACTGCCACCTCTCCCCCACCAATAAGCTAAGATAGAGAAGTCTATAAGATTCACCCGACAGTCATCATTAATGTCTCCCTTGGGTGGACAAGTAGTTCGTCCAGGGGCAACAGAAGTCTTAGACACATTTTTTGTACCTACTACAAATGAAAGGATATTGCCATAAGTTGATATCAATTCTTCACTAGCTACATATACCTTTGTTTTCACCTCATGATTACCATATTCAAGACCTGTCGAATCTACCAGATAACGATAAAGGCCATCTTTACTCGCTACTATTTTATCTATTATCTCATTAGTTGAATTAATCGATACAGTAATAATTGCACTCGGAACTGTTTGACCAAAAACAGTTAGGGCTTCTCCTTTTTTCACTTCTGATTTATCTATAGCCACAGTTGGTGGTAGTAAAATACCGCTGATAGTAGTAGTAGCATTATCGGTAATGTAAACGGAAAAACTATGGCTCAAAGATCTTATAGAATTAATGTCTTCCGACCAAACACTAAAATTATAATTACCAGCGGTAATATTAGTAAGTTCTACATAAAATTTAGCATCTGGACCAGAAACTGTTTGAATGGCCAAAACACCATTCTTTAAAATATAAACTTTATTGTTAGGATAAGCTAATCCGGAAAAAATTACTTTAGCAGTACTAATTGGAATATATCCCCCACCACCGCCTCCTCCACCTCCACCACCGCCAGAACTAGTTGTCGTAGTTGTAGTTCCACTAATTCTTACCCTTACAGTCGTTTGTAAATTGTTAGCTAAAATACTTTGAGCATTCATCATCCAAAAACCGCTGCTAACTAAGAATATAATTGGCAGCAGTTTTTTAGAAACAAAATTTCTAGGTAAATTTTTATAATCAATATTATTCACTCTTTAGAATAATTAGAACCTTTTAGATACCTTACTTTTAATAACAAAAATTATTGTTCCAGTCATCAGAATGGAAGATGATAATATAATCAGTTTGGTAATATTAGATGTTCTCTGCCATAAACTGTATCCCGAAACATCTTTTTCTATAACACTTAAATCCAAAGTACCTTTATGGGCAACATTTTGATTTTTAAATAATTGATACTCCACCGAATAACTACCTGCTGCTAAATCTACGGGGAGACTTGCTGTTATCCATTCTATGCCAAAAGGGGCTATTTTTGATAAACGAGTAGTACTCACTGTTTTGTAAATCGTACTCTGACCTGGTCGGCTAATATTTAAAAGTAATTTAGTTGGTGAAGAAGAATAATTACCCTTGTTTTCAATTTGCATTTTAACAAGTATCCGAGCCGGTACAGTAAAACCTAACCAATCTTTGAATGAAGCTGATGAATCTCCTAAATTAATATTATGTAAAGCAAAATCAAAAATCTTGGTACGAGATACTTTTAAATTAACATCTATTTGGGCACCAAGAGCAATAGAAACCACTCCTTGCTCGGGAGCGGCTACGGGAATAGTCCTTATGCGAATTCTTCCTTTATAATCACCATAAGAAGCATCTTGAGGTACTCTTACAGAAACTATCATGGGAACCTGGTTAACATCTTTGGGTAAAATAAAACTATTACCTTTATCAATAGAAATCCAACCATTAGCATTTTCTACCTCTACGGTAATCTCTGCCTTCCAGTCTTCTGTAGGATCACCTCGTACTAAAACTATCTTTTGTTCGTAATAAGAGCCACGGCTTAAATTATCATTATTGACATAGGGAGGAGAAATACCGAAACCAGCCAAGACTGGTTTAGGGTCAAAAGATAGTAAACCCAAAAGACTAGTGATTATTAATAAGAGAAAAGGAAGTTTAATCTTGAACATAAAGTTTTTCCAGATCTAAATATTGATTCTACCTATGTAATTACCAGCCAGCATATTCGCTTACCTTGCCTTCTATAGTGTTAGTACCACTATATGTTCCAGTTGCCTGTGGATCAGGAACTCTCAAAACCCAATAAGTACTTTTTGTTGCCGGTGTGCCTGTCGTGGTAGTTTTTGCTAAATTCAATTCTGCCTCTGCTCCGGGCGTAGCTAAAAGTGTAGTACTACCCGATCCGCCCCAACCTTGAGAAGCTGTTAAATTATATTTTTGTTGACCAACAAGTATAGTATCTCCTCCTGAAGTCATATCAGTTCCATAAAGTGTTTCGTCTAGACCAACATTACCAGTGGCTTCTAAAACAGTACTTTGTTCTGCGGCATCAGCTCCAGGATCTAGACTACCATAAGCTATAGAGGCTGTATTTAAATCATAAGACATAAATTGACCCATTTCTGTTCCAATTGTAGCAGTGTTCCATCCAGTATCAGCAGTATCATCATCTGTAGCCTTGGCGTCCGCTAACCAATTTTCGGCTGCATAAGTAGAATCTGCAACCGTTGGATCGGCGTGATATTGTAAAGGAAAAGTACATGTCCACTCTATGGTATCATCACCAGATCCACCGCAAGTACCAGTCTGGGTACATGAAGGATTCCAGGCAGAAGCATCTGGATAACAATCATTGGCATCATAATCCCCTGATGCCAAACAACTACCAGCCGCTATCCCTGAGCGTCTAACATTTATTGCGGCTGAAGTAATTTCATCCCCTGCAGAAGAGTTTAAACAACTATTTTTATCAGTTACAGTAAATTTCACTTTGAATCCCGTAGTTTCTGCTTGAGAAGCGGTTAAAGTCATATCTCCACTTTCATCGGTATCATACAGACCCACAGTCGACGCAGTAATAGAGGGGGCAACGTTGCTTATAGTTAAAGTAGAGTCTGTTCCCTGTTTTGTATCAATAGATACAACTCCAAGAGCATCAACTATATAACCATAAGCTTCCCAATCTTTATCTTGCATGATACTAGCCATAGCTACATTGCAAGTGGGGTTGGAAGCACTGGCAGAACTATGGCACCATTCCCCCCCCTGTACAAGTATTTCCACCAGTAAAACCAGCTCCTTTACAAACATATAAAGTTACATTATCGCCATCACTATCAGAAGATGTACTTGTCCATGTAACTGTAGCTCCGGGATCTTTCCCTGTACCTGCATCATCGGCAAAAGCTGAAAAGGTGGGTGCGTGATTTACATAGAAAGGAGAACCGCTGTCTCCAGTACCGCTATTCACAGCTGAACACAAACTATTGGCATTCTTATCACAAACATAGGCATACCAATTATTAGAAGAAGCATCGCCCTGGAGAACTGTATAAGCTGCTGTAGCTTGGTTGCCAGAAGCTGTTTCAGCGGATACTTTCCAAGTGCCAACATCGCAAGTAGGAGCGGCGTTCGCATGGGCAGTAACGGCAGCTGTTGTACAAACAGCTAAATAATACGGATCACTATTTTTATCAGTCGCATTTACTTCAAAAGTAACATCGGCTCCCACAAGGGTGGGAGCAGCTGAAGTAGAGGCAGGATTTTCTGCTACATTTCCAGTAATTACTGGAGCTTTATTATTGACTCCCGCCGAAGTGGATGCATTACCAGCAAAAACAGAGGTTATATGGTATAAACCAGTTCCTTGAATAACTAACAATAAGCATAAAAACCAAGGAATAAATTTATTTTTATTGAGAAGTTGCATATAAAAATATGTGAGTCGGTTACGCCACTAGCTCCCTCGAAACTAGGCGTCCAAATACGGTTTCGAGTTCTTTGCTTCTCTTAACTATTAAAATGATAAAAGCTTAATTATTAAATTAGAATTTTTTACTTATTTTTACCAATTCAACTGTCTTTAATTATATCATAAAATTTATTGTCAACACAAGGGTTTATAAGCAGAGATTGTCTGGGTTAACTACCGAGGTTCAACCAAATTTCTATTTCTAAATGTGAATTTTTTAACTTAATAAAAAATGATGAATTATAAATATTTGAAGCTTTAAAAATCCCGCACACATCGGGCTTTTTGTAGGTAAGCCTTATCACCGTCACCCTGATAGCCAATGCCCATATGCTGTATCCACGCATTAATAGCATTGATCTCGGAAGAACTCCAATAGTAGTTGGAGGTGAAACCTTCTATTGCAGCCTGATTTAGATACAATTTATTTAATTCATCTTTTGAGGGTAGATACCAGTCAGTATAAGTATTTAAAGATAAATCATAACACAATCTACCGGCATTACTCTCGGCCCCATAAAGAGCAACTATAGCATCTGTGTTAGCATTCCCTGTACCCAATACAGTTCCTGTTGCACCCGTGACCCCATCATGTGTAACGTGCCAATATATACTAGTGCTTTGATCACTAGACGCCGCTATAAGACCGTGTTGTACCCCCGCATCATAGCCAGGGTCTCCGGATTGAAGAATGTAGGCAACTTTGCCGCCTTCATAATCGTCACCGACAGCTAATTGCGATATTTCACACCAATCGCCTGGATTTGTCCAAGTATTTTTAACAGCAGAAAAAGTATTGGTACCACTATAAGTTCCAGTGGGTTGAGGGTCAGGAATAGCTATCCCCCACCACATATCTTTAGTTTCCTTTGTAGTAGAAGTATTTTTACAAATGTTTGTATCTGCATCAACTCCGGGACTTACCAAAAGCTGAGTACCCGAAGCAAAAGCCGTTCCCGAATTTAAAGAATATCTTTGTTGACCAACAGCGATACTATTACTACCAGAAGTCATGGCAACTCCGTAAACATTTGTATCCAAAGAAACATTACCAGTAGATGTTACTACGGTTTGTTGGTCGAGAGTGGTAGAGGAACTTCCTGGGTCAAAATTTCCATAATTTATTGTCGAAGTAACTGTTAAAGCCAAGAGTGAATTCACTTCTGGGGCACCATCCGTGTTTAAAGCACTATGGAAAGAAGAACTGCTATCAGTGGCTTTTATCCAAGCCTTCCAATACTCGCTTGACCACGGAGTAACAGTATCCGTAGGTTCGGCAAAGAATTGCATATTAATAGTACAGGTATAAGTAGCGTCATTGTCTCCTGCCCCTGTACAGCTGCTACCATCTTGAGTACAGCTTGCTACCGCATAACAATTATTATCATCGGCCGTGCAAGTAGAACCATCGGTAACTCCTGACCTATAAATTTTAGCTTCAACGGTACTGATAGTGGAACAACCAGCTGAATCTGTCACAGTGGCTGTAGCACTAACAGATTTTGTAGAACTTTCAACTAAATCAATATTGGTTTGGTTATTTAATTTAACATCAGAAACCATTGGTAGATGGGCAATACTGGCTTCGGCAAATTTAGAATAGGTGAAATCGGTAATACTACCAGCATTACTTAACCTAAAACAATAATCTCCGGTGGCGCTCGCATTGGGCTTAATAGAAAATTCGGCTTCTATAAAATTTTCATAATTAAAATTAAGTGAGCCTACCGTAGAACTCGTATCTTTAACGGCTGTATTAGCAGTAATCCAACTTGTATTATTGTCCGTAACTCCACCCGTAGAAACTGCAATGTTAGTTGTATTGGCACCATCAGCTGTTATATAAGTACTATCATACATATCCCAATCACCGCTTGCTGCTCCGACATCATACCAAGTTGTAATATCTGAACAATTAGCTGTTGATTTTATTCCGTAGTCCAATCTCAAAGTTACTCCTTCTTTAGCAGCTGTCCCTTTATTGGCCATATCTATTCTTAGTCGCTTATTGTCGCTTAAAGAAATATTTAAAGAAGTGTCTTCTGTTCCTCCTGTAGCTGAAGTAGCCGTCGATTCATTATTATCATCATTTCTCCAATGATAATGACTTTGAGTTAAATTGGAAGTTGGTGAAGAAGAAGATTTACCGAAAATAACATCCCAATAAGGCGGTTGATGGTCGACAGCGGAACCAAAAGAGACAGTAATAGTATGCGTATGATTAGTATTTGCAAAAGTAGTTCCAGTAGTTCCACCATACGCCATGGTAGTAGTTGAACCATTCGTAACAATATTTAAATTAGCATGCGTATGAGTAGAGACATCACTAGAAGCTCCATAGGTCCCCGTGGGTTTGAAAAATCTATTAAAGAATGGGTCGCCAGAAGAAGCAGATTTAGCAGTCCAACCAGTGGGAAGAGAATTATCAAACATTCCTATCATATTAGTTGGAATACTACCAGAAGAATCTTTCTTAGCCAAAACAACTGTCATATAAGGAGGCTGGATATCCTTACTATCGCTTGTACCCGTATTAGTAATGGTATGGGTATGATCCTTCGCAGCCGTTGTACCACCAGAAGCATTTTTAGTACTAGTCTGGGTGCCCGCAGTACCAGAGGGGCTAGTTAATGTGATGGTATGGGTATGAGCATTACCAGTAGTTCCTCCAGCAACATTAACATTGGCAGTGTTTTCGCCCCTAATATAACGGCTATCATTATCTAAAGCAGTCCAACCAGAGGGCTGAGTACCATCAAAAATGGCGATTATTCCTGCCGGTAAGGTTGCCGGTATTCCATAATTATATTTTATAACTTTCAAATTTCTGTAAAGAGGTATATTACTGCCATCATTACCGCTGCTTACAGAAATTGAATGGGTGTGGTTTGGTAATGGTGGATATTGTTTGCCATTGGAAGTATTCCCGATTACAAGTGAAGACGTTCCAACCGCAAAACCCAATGTGTGGGTGTGATCAATACTCCCTCCTGCAGCTGAACCATAAGAAGTAGCACCTCTTATAAATCTTTGATAAAATGGGTCTCCACTACTACACGAGATGCAAGTCCAACCCGTGGGGGCATCAAGAGTGGCGCTATCCCAAAGCATAATAAGATTAGCCACCACATCTGAGGCTATTTGCCATGAACGATTTTCACTGTATAAAACAGTGCCTTCAGTATTTTTAAATGATAATGGTCCTAAAAGATACAAATAAGGAGAAATATTAGGAGCATCAAAAGAATACAGTATTTCGTAGGTTTGTTCCGCAAGCCAATTCACTTTCCATTCAAGGGTAGAGGAACATGATTCCCCTGGTAGAATAGAAAATGAAGAAAAATTGTTTTCATTTGTTAAATTGGTAATTTGAAATCCTTCAGGAATTTTTTCTTCTAGAGTACCATTGAAATCACTTTGAGGAGTAATCTTAATTAAAAAATTATAATTAGATACTGGGTAAATTCTAGTAGCCCCCAATCTTTCGACTATAAATAACGGTGTATTCTCATCAACTTTTAAATTCTCATTAATTACATACCCATTATCCAGATTAGTTAAAATAAATTGGTATTCACCAGAAATGGTAAGAGTAGTATAGGCATAATAATCTGGCAAACTAGTGACATTATTAGGACCACAACTAACAGATTTTTCTACAGGTATAGTAGTGGTCAATCCTTCGGGAGAAATTATATCTAACTTTAAATTGGAATCACATTGGGTATTACCATTTTCATCAAGAGAAGCCATTTGGATATAGGATGTTTCCCCTATTTGATAACTGGCTTTATTGAAGTTGATAGCCATCACCCCCCACATAAAATCTTGGTCAACCAAATAGTCTTGTCCCTCAATATTAACCACAGCCCGTAAATGATAACGCCCTGGCTTGGTTTTAAAACTATGATTCAATTTAATTTGAGGCTGCCCTTCATTTAAAGTTAATTCTATATCTGCCTTTTTAGGTGACCCTTGGGCATCAAAAAATTTAACTTCTTTAATCGTCAGCCCTTGAGAATTATTAACTTTTATATCAGAAGCAATATCTATTCCTGCACCAGTTAATTCTAAATCTGTCTGAGAGGGCTCTAAAATAAATACTGGTTCAGTATTCAAACTGAAGGTATTATGTACTCCAAAGTTTTTTTCTTGATAAATAACTTCTAACCAGACAGAATCTAAATAAATGCGACCAGTTTTATTAGGATTATTTAAACTGATTCTAATTTTTAAATTTTCTAAATCTTGCCACTGAGAAATAAGGGGCAAAGCATAAAGAAAATATCCTTTATTAGTGGCATTAGAAATTTCGTCTTGATTTAGACGAGTTACACTACTGTTTTGCCATTTTTGATCAAAATAATAATCTACTTGCAAATCTGCTTCCTTAAAATTAAAGGCAGCATAAGACAGTCTTAATTGTAAAAGTTTTGGTTTTTTATTACCCCATTTTTGACCACTAACACTAAAGCTAGACAGTTCTATAAAATCTACCGGTGATTCAATTACTACTGGTGGCACTAAAAACTCCTTTTTTTGTACCGTAAGTGTAGTGGAAGAAGTTGATGCATTTTCAGGTAAATTAGTTACAACTGTAGTAGTATCTACGACTTCCCCTAACGAAGTGACTGTAGTGCTAGTTAGGAGAAGAGTTGTTGTAGTTGTATCAATAAAAATAGTGGTAGTAGGAACAGTTTCTGTAGTAGTACTAGTGGAAGATGAGCTAGTAGTTTCTATTGTTGTAGTTGGTGGAATCTCTTCAGCTATAGCTTTTTCTGTTAGTCCCAACAAACTTAAAAAACTTTTAATGGACTTACCAATATTAAAATCATTGAAATAATAATTAGCGCTGAGAGTGGTAACGGTTGTGAGCGGAATTGTTGTGGGGGGAACCGTAGCGATTGTAGTAGTAGTTTCCTCTGGCAAAGTGGTTGTAGTTTCTGGAACAGAACTAGTCGAGGTTGTTTCCACTATCGTTGTTGTCGTCGGTTCAGTAGGAAGCGTTGTATTGGTTGTACTAGTAGTACTGGTAAGTACAGTAGTAGTTGTAGAATTCAAGGTATTCGAGGTTGAGGTAGTATCATTCACATTCCCTCCACCAGAAGGGACTGGCAATGTAGTCGTAGTAGTAACAATGGTTTCTAATTTATCCCAAATGATAATGGCTGAATCAGAAGGTGAAAAAGCATTTAAATCATCATCTTCTTTTTTATCCTGTTGTAAAATATTATTACCCCCTTGCCATTGACCCTGGACTTGAATACTAGTTGGAAATATCTTTATAATTTTTTCCTCCTGAGCTTTGGTGCTATTTTTATGATTGTTTCCTAACGTAATAATTAAAATCAGGGCCACAAAAATAAGAGAGGCAGAATACCAAGTATATCTCCGTGATTTAAGACTTAAATCGAAATTGTGATAATTGTAAAATTGTTCAAAAAACCTTCTCATAGGGACTGCCAAGAGATAACTAATTATTATAACTTAATTCAGGTAGTTCCTCAAATAAAAAAAGCTTTTTAATTATTATTTTGTTCTTTTCCTGCCAATTGTCCGCAAGCTCCAGCGATTTCACTACCAAAACTTACTCTACGAGTCCAATTGATGCCTTTTTTAGTTAATATCTCTCCAAAATTTTTAAAAGCTATATCACTAGGAGCCTTGAACTTATCCCAATGTCCGTAACTATCTTTAGTGGGATTATAAATAATTAAATTAACAAGACTTAAGCGAGAAATGTTTTTGTAAGAATGAATAAGTTTGGCTAATCCCTCTGCTTCTTTTGTACTATCGTTTATTCCCCCTAAAAGAAGATATTCTATCATAAGCTTTCTGTTGGTTTTTAAAACATATGTATCTAGAGCAATCATTAATTCTTCAATGGGATACGTAGTATTTATAGGCATAAGCTCGGAACGCAAAGCATTGGTAGGAGCATGTAGGGAAATAGCTAGATTAATTTGCCAATTTTCTTCCGTAAAGTTTTTAATACCGGGAATAATACCACTAGTAGAAATAGAGATATGTCTTTGCCCTAAATTGAAACCCTCTTTGTCATTTAAAAGTAAAATAGCTTCTTTGACATTGGTATAATTTAAGAATGGCTCTCCCATTCCCATAAAAACAACATTAGTAACTTTTTCGTTCTTACTTTTGAGCTCACGAGCAAAAGCTAAAACTTGTTCAAATATTTCAAATGAAGTTAACCCTCTTTTAAATCCCAAATGGCCCGTGGCACAAAAAGAGCAATTGATTTGGCACCCGGCTTCAGTAGACACACATATTGTTCGCCTCAAATCTTCGTGCTTAATTAAGACACTTTCTATAGCTAAGTCATCATAAGTTAAAAACAATTTCTTAACTGTACCATCAAGAGACTTTTGTTCTGTTTTTAAAGTAAGCTCATTGAAAGGCAAAAGTTTGGCCAAACTCTCCCTTAATCCTTGGGGTATATTATCCACAAAACCGAAGTCTTCTTTGAGATCTCTATAAACAGCTAATTTAATTTGTTTAAAGCGGTAAGTGGGTTCCTCGAGCTTATCTAGAATTTCTTTTAATTTATCCAAGTTCATATGTTTATTATAGCTTGTTTTCCTTAATTCTGTAAGTTTTTTCTTGTAAAAAAGAGCTAAAACAGTTAAGATAACTTTAGTTTTTATTACCAACTTAGATGGATTTTTCCCTTATTTTACCTATTTATAACGAAGAGAAAAATATTGGTTCCATTGTTTCCCTTCTTATAGAAAAATTCCCTCAAGCGGAAATTATTTTAGTGAACGATGGTAGTACAGATAAAACTGCTGATATTCTGAATTCTTATTCCAACCATACTAGAATAATCAGTTATCCTAAAAATATGGGTAAGGGATACGCTATTAAGATGGGCATCCAAGAAGCCAATAAGAAATATGTACTTTTCTGCGATGCTGATCTACCCTTTGGAATTGATGGAATTACGCGCTTGTTAGAAAAATTAAATGCTGATTCTAACTTAGATATAGCTATAGTAGAAAAAAACCAACCCAAAGAAAAACTCATCTACCATTTATCCAAAATTATTGTGAAAAAGCTTATCGCTCTTTTTACTGGACTAAAATTCAAGGATACTCAAGCAGGACTCAAGGGTTTTAAAAAAGAAATTGCTCAAAACATTTTTACCCATACTTTTATAAAGCGTTTTGCTATTGATATTGAAATTCTGTATTTAGCTGAAAAGCTTCATTATAACGTTGGCACCCTAGGATTAAGAGTAGAAGATAACCATTACACTCGTCCTAGTAAGTTCACAACTAAAGAAGGATTTTATTTATTAAAAGATATTTTTAAAATTTATTTTCATCATTACAATGTTTAAACAATTACGATCTTTAGACAAAAAGAAATTAAATGAAATACTTCTTACTATTATAGTGTTTTTAATAGTTTATATTTTTATCTTCTCAATTATCCCAACTAAGTATCTATTTACCAATACTGATTTGGCTGGTGGAGATACTGGCTCTCATATTTATATCCCTTGGTACGCTAAGGAGGTCTTTCCCAAGATTAAATGGTGGTCTCCCGATTGGTACAGCGGCTTTCCTTTCCTGTATTTCTATCCACCCCTTCTCTATACCGCTACTGTAATTTTAAGTTTCCTGGTACCCCTTGCCATAAGTTTCAAATTGATTACCTTTCTAGCTATTGCTGTTTTTCCTCTAGCGGCTTATTTGTGTTTAAAATTCCTCAAAGCTAAGTTCCCTGGTCCACAGTTAGGCACTGCTCTCATAACTTTTTTAATGTTCTTTGAAGGATTCAACACTTATGGTGGCAACTGGCCCAGTACTTTAGCTGGCCAATTTACTCATACCTTTAGTATCGCCCTTCTTTTTGTCTTTGTCGGGTTAATGTATAAAGGAATAAAAGAAAAACGTTATTTAGCCGCTAATGCTATTTTGGGTGCAGCTGTTATTTTATCTCACCCCATATCCGGCCTTATGCTTATAGCCTTAGCACCTTTTTTCTTTTTAATTAATGGAAAAATCAAGGAAAAAATCAAATATATTTTCTTCACCTATATAGGTATTTTCCTCCTCTCAGCTTTTTGGACTCTGAGCATGGTTTGGTATAAGAGCTATTCTGGCACTATGAGCTGGACTAATGAAGTGAAATGGAGCCTTATTTTTCCCAAACTTTGGATTGGATGCACAGTTTTGGCTCTAATAGGAATTATCTGGACCATATTAAAAAAGGATGACCGTCTACGCATTCTAGGGGTGATTGCTTCCAGTAGTATTCTTCTTTACCTCTTCCTTAATAAAACTACTGTTTGGAACACTCGTTTTTTACCCTATTTTCTTTTTTGCCTTCTTTTAGTCGCTGCTTATGGATTTAGTTTAATAAGAGAAATCAAATTTCTTAAAAAGAAATATTTATTATTAGATCTGATTCTTCTTTTGGCAGTTGGCACCTCTATCTATTATGTAAAACAAGAACATACTTATTCTGCTTCTTGGTTTAAATGGAATTATGAAGGCTATCAAGCTAAGAGTAGCTACAACGATTTAGATAATCTTTATTCTTATATTAAATCTCTTCCACCAGGAAGGGTGATGTGGGAATACCGACCTGAATATGATAAATATGGTACCCCTAGAGTTTTAGAAACTATTCCTATGCATACGGGCCACCCCACTTTTGAAGGACTCCTTATCGAATCAGGTCTGGCTGGACCTTTTCACTTTATTAATCAAGCCGAAACTACAAAAAAACCAACAACAGCTATTGCCGGATTTGAATATCCACCCTTTGATTTCACAAAGGGCATTAAACATCTCCAAGCTTCTGGGGCAGAATATTTTGTATCTTATACCGAAGAAATTAAAACATTAGCAGATAATAATGCAGATCTTATTCTTTTAAAAAATACTGGAGCCTTTAATGTTTACCGAGTTTCTAATGCTCCCCTTGTAGAACCGATTAATAATTTTACTATTCAAGTTAAGAATAAAGATTGGTTGAAAAAAGATTCTGTTCCCTGGTACAAAAATGGTGATTTAAAAAAACCCATCATTTTTACTACTTCTCTTGAAGAAAATGAACTGTGGCAAAATCTGCTTTCTGCTGAGAGACCAGAAGGACAACCAGTAACTAATATTTGGGTCACCAATGATACAGTAACCTTTAGGGCTCCAGTTATAGGCATTCCCTATGTTATTAAGATTTCTTATTTTCCTACTTGGAAAGTTATCGGTGCCAAAGGACCTTATTTAGTATCTCCTGCCTATATGGTTGTTATTCCTACGGAAGAGAATGTAACGCTCAAATTTGGTTATGGCTTTATTGATTATGTTGGCTACGGCCTTACCCTAATGGGCATTCCTTATTTATTTATGATAACCAAAAAGCTTAATAAAAAGAAAGGTGATTAGGGTTATTTAAAAACATACAAAAAAGAGGGGATAATCCCCTCTTTTTTAAATAAATTAATTATAGAAGCAAAAAAGGGAAACCTTTTAAGGGGAATCCCATTCTTACGGCTCGACGACCTTTTAAGGGGCCATCAAGATATTGTTAGTTTATCACAACATCAACTTATGTCAAGAATACGTGGACTTCCTTTGTGTTTATTTGCCCAATCTCCTCCTTATAAATATTAAACCAAAGTATGAGAAGAATCCCCTCCTTTGTTTTTATCTAATTCTTGATTTAGGGACTTAAAAGTATTTTCTGCTTTAGTAATTTGTTCACGGCAAAATTTAATAATCTCTACCCCCTCTTTAAATTTCTCTAGCCCAGCTTCTAAATCAACATCTTGATTATTAAGTTCGGAGACTAACACATCAAGTTTTGATAAAGCGTCTTTAAGAGTTAATTCTTTTTTGTCAGTTTTCATGTTTAAATTTTAATTATTATTTAAATTATTTGATTTTATTTTTTTTATTTCCGACTCAGCCGAACCATCTTTAAATTTTAAAGATACAAGCTCACCTACTTTTAAATCATTAATGTTTTTTACTAAGTTACCCTTCCCATTATAAATTAAACTATATCCTTTAGCTAATGGTCTTTCTGGATTTATTCCTTCTAAAATTCTGTTTTTTAAATCAAGGTCTCTTTTTAAGGAAATAACTGCATTAGTAATATAGTTTTGAAAATTTTCAGTAACTTGCCCTAGCTTTAGGCGACTTTCCTGAATTTTAAATTGATAATTATTAAGAATTGTAGCAAAAGCATTTTCTTTCTGCCGCCAGTTTAAAAAGATATTGGCTAAACTGCTTTTTAAAATAACTGTTCTTTGATTTAAAAGAATGGTTTTATTATATAAATTATTCTCTAGACCCTGTTTTAAAGAAAATTCTCCCTCGTTCAAAGTGTTTATTATTTCTTCGTATTGATTTCGAAAATAAGTAGCCACGGCAGTTGGGGTAGAAAAACTCTTATCTGCTACCATATCAGCAATGCTTAAATCTCTTTCATGCCCAATACCAGTAACAATGGGTGTACGAGAATTGAAAATAGCTTCAGCCATTTTTTCTGAATTAAACACCTTTAGATTTTCGGCTCCACCACCACCTCTAATTAAAACTATAGCATCTAAGTTCTGTTTTAAATTAAGAGAGTGCAATGCTTTTATAATTTCTGCTTCAGCCAAATCCCCCTCCACATGAGTATTAACCTGCCAAACAGTTATCCCCCAATTACCTAAATTCTTTTTGAAATCCGTTATAGCGGCACCAGTATCTGAAGTGATTAGACCAATTTCTCTTACGGGCAATGGCAGGCCTCGTTTCCGATCTAAAGAAAAATAGCCAAGCTTTTCTAATTTTATTTTTAAAAGTTCTAGGGCTTTTTGCCAAGCTCCCTCGCCCACTGGTTCAACTTTTTCTAATCTTAAATTGAACCTACCTGTTTGATAAATACTGGGACGGCCAGTGACCACTACTTCAAGTCCATTTTGGAGTAAATAACCATAAGTTTCATAATCTTGGAAACCTAAGAAACAATTGACTACATAATTATTAAAATTGGAATCCTTTAAATCAAAATAAGCCTTATCTTCTTTGATACTTAAACTGCCAATTTCGCCTTTAACCTCTACCACTCCTAAGCCGCTTAAGGCCTTATTGGCTAAGCTCATGAATTCGGCTACTGTCATAATCAAACTTCTTGGCCCTGAAGTATTAACTGCATGAGAAACAGTTGATTGGCTATCTTCTGGACCATCTGAAGAACTAATAAGAGCTAGGTATTCGTGACCATAGGCAGCTATCTTTTTTTGTCCCCATCCTTTAATTTCTTTTAGATCATCTAAGGTGGTTGGCCGAGAAGCAGCTGTACGCTCTAAAGTATCATTACTAAAAACATAAAAAATAGCCTTGCCTTCACGACGAGCTATTTCTTCTCTTTTTATTTTAAATAGATTTAAAAGCTGTCTGTCATCCATAATCTAATCTTTAATATCCATGAGCACGGGGCAATGATCGGACCCCTTTACATCATTTAGCATTTGGCAATCACTAATATTTTTCATCCATCCATTATTAACAAAAAAATAATCTAAGCGCCAACCGATATTTCTTGTCCTGGCAGCTGTCCTATAAGCCCACCAACTGTATTTGATTTCCGAAGGATGCAAACTGCGAAAAACATCAATAAAATCCTTATCTAAAAATCTATCTAACCAATGCCTTTCTACTGGTAAAAACCCCGTATGTTTTTCGTTATCTTTTGGTCGTGCCAAATCTATTTCGTTATGAGCTGTATTGAAATCCCCTGCTAAAATTATCTTTTCTTTTTTCTTTAAAAGTGGTTGAAGATAATCTACTAATCTGTCAGAGAAATCTAATTTATAATCTACTCGACTCAAGTCTCTTTTGCCATTGGGAATATAAACAGAAAAAATATTAAATCTAGCAAGTTTTATTTGAGTAATCCTTCCCTCTTTCTTAAATTCATTATCCCTTATGGGAATAACGTTTACTTTTAAATTGTTTCTGTAAAGAATGGCTGTACCGCTATAACCAGCCTTTTCTGCACTATTCCAAGTAATTTGATAGTCTTTCAAATCTTTGTCTAACTGACGCATATCCTCATCGCTAATTTTAATTTCTTGGAGGCAAATAATATCTGGCTTGTATTTATTAACAAACGTTTGCCAATCTTTTTTAAGAACGGCTCTGAAGCCATTAACATTCCAAGTAATAATTCTCATGAATATTTACACTTCTTTATCGAGAGTTCCTTTAATAATCTGGAAATCTTTTTTCAAGTCATCAAGCATGTGATTATTGTACACAGCCACAGCTGGATGATAGAGGGGAATAATAATATAAGAGTTTTTACTGTTAGCATCTTTAACTATAAACTTCCTCCCTCTTAATTGACTAATACCTAAATGACTTTCGGCTACTTGAAATTGTTCCAACATAAAGTGAGCTGAATAATTACCGAGAGTGGCTATTATTTTGGGTTCTATAGCAGCAATCTGTCTCAAAAGATACGGGGTACAGGCAAGGATCTCCTCTACTGCTGGTTCACGATTTTGAGGTGGTCTATCTTTTAAAATGTTAGCTATATAAACATCATCTCTTTTGATTCCAGCAGAAGCTAAGAGAAGATCTAAAACTTGACCCGCTCTGCCACAAAAAGGTACACCAGTTTTATCTTCACTGGCTCCCGGAGCCTCTCCTATAAGCATTATCTTCGCATTGTGACTCCCCTGGCCAATCACAGGTAAAATACGGGTTTTAGATAACCCACATTTTTGGCATTTTATGACCTCATCTTTTATACCTAGAAGTAAATTTTCTTTTTCCTCTTGATTCATAATATTAACCGTGTGACTTTTAAATTGAGCTTATTTTGTGATATATTGGCTTAGCATTCTTGCGGGATCGTCTAATGGTAGGACATGGGCCTCTGAAGCCTAGTATCTTGGTTCGAATCCAAGCCCCGCAGCTTTTTTTACGTAGTCTCCATAAAATATTACTATATGCCCTATTACACATACATAGTAGAGTGTGCTGATAAATCTTTGTACACTGGCTGTACTAATAATTTAGAAAAAAGAATTGCTCAACACAATGTTTCGAAACAGGGAGCTCATTACACTAAAATACGTAGACCAGTGGTACTAAAATACTTTGAAGTTTTTAAGACCTTAGCTGCTGGCAGACATCGTGAAGCTGAAATTAAAAGTTTTACCCGAAACCAAAAATTGAAACTAATTCTCAATAATAATTCTAAGTAGTTTTGCTGCAACTATCTATAATCGCTAATTCTAATGGCAGGGTCACCAACCCGGCTTTTTTAGTTCGTGACATTTGTTCTATAAGGGCTTTTATAAATGATTCTATCTGGATTACACTCGTTTTTTCTACCTGAGCTTTTAAAACTTTCATTTCTTCATCCGTGGTCACCTTATCTATAAGTTTCTCACTGATAGGCGAGACTTTAATTAGTAATAACCATCTAAAATAATCTAGAAGGGAACGATTTAATTCATCTAAATCGTAACCCCCATCATTTAAAACATTAATCATTTTAATAGCTTCACCAATATTCCCACTTAAAATATAGTCAGCTAATTGTTTCAGGGAAGAAAAATTCAAAGAACCCATTATTTTTTCTAGGGCTTCTAGAGTAATTTTTTCTTTACCGAACATGGCTGCCATTTGTCCTAGCACTGATTCGGCATCTCGCATTCCCCCACTCGCATTGGCGGCTATTAAACGTAATGCCTCTTCATCGATATTCAATCCCTCTTTCTTGGCTACCGATTTAAGTTCCTTAATAATATCTTCTAAAGCTATACGTTTGAAATCATAACGCTGCACACGAGAGAGAATGGTGGGTAAAAACTTTTCTGGTTCTGTACTAGCCAAAATAAAGACTGCATATGAGGGCGGTTCTTCTAGGGTTTTTAAGAGAGCATTGAAAGCAGATTTACTTAATTGGTGAGCCTCATCGATAATATAAACCTTGTATTTGAATTTTATAGGAGGAAATTTTATATTCTCTATGAGCTCACGAATATCGTCAACTCCAGTGTGCGAGGCAGCATCTATCTCTATAATATCTAAGTTGCTACCATTTTCTGCGGATAAACATGATTCACATTCATTACAAGGTTCAAAACTATTAGCCTTTCTTTTCTGACAATTTAAGGCCTTGGCCAAAAGCCTAGCCGTACTAGTTTTACCTGTCCCCCTTGGTCCAGCAAACAAATAGGCATGGGAAATCTGGTCCTCTTTAATGGCTCTAGTGAGAACTTCAATAGTTACATCTTGGCCAGCAACTTCAGAAAAAAGACGGGGACGATATTTACGATAAAAAACTAGGGACATATAAAGTTTTTAAAAATTATTTCATTTGCATACGGGCAACCATTTCTGCCTCTATTGCTTCTTTTGATTTGCCATATTTCATGGCTGACAAACTTTTAATTAATTTCGCTAGAGATGGATTACCAGCTTCGGGTTTAAATAAACGGTTCAGGCTAAAGGGCGCAGTAGTCATCCCCTTAACCATCAATCTTGCATATGCTTTACGATTATCCAAATTTACTAAATCGTATTGATTTACTTGGGGTCCAAATTCTTTCAAAAGTACTTCTGTATCCATAGGGCCGATTCTATAAGTAATTAGACTACCCACATTACCAAATACAGCATTGCGAATATTTTCTGTTAATTGGCCTATGTATTGATGGGCTATCGTCAAATTCAAGTGATATTTACGAGCTTCGGATAATATAGTAGCTACGCTGTCAGTGGTAATGTTTTGAAACTCATCTAGATATAAATTGAAATCCTTTCTATCTGCTTCTTCTTGATCCGCCCTAGCAAAAGCAGCCATCAAAATTCTTCCCACTATGATCATTCCCAAGATTTGGCTATTAATATCTCCTATTAATCCCTTAGAGAGTTTAACAATAAAGATCTTGTGATTATCTAATATATCTCTAAAATCGATAGTGGAATGAGATTGGCCAACTATATATTTGATCAAGTCGTTGGAAAGGAACGGACTTAATTTGGAATTAATATAGGGAGCCATATTGGCCAAAGAAAAGTCTCCCCCAGCTTTTTCTGCTTCTTTGACCCAAAATTCTTTTACGAGTGGATCATTACATTTCAAAAGCAAATAATGTCTAAAATCTGGATTGGTTAAAACTCTTACTACTTCCATTAGGGTATAACCGGCTTTGGGATCACTTAAAAGCAAGAGTAAAGTATTTCTAAAATATTGTTCAAAGATAGGGCCACCGGTTGTTTTTAGATCATAAATCTTACCGATAATACTTAAGAGTTCATTAATGACAAAATTCTTTTCTTCCGGTCTTTCAGAACTAATTTCCAAAAAATTTAAACCAACAGGGCGTTCATTATCTCCTGGATTAAATATAACTACGTCTTGTGCCCTACTTTTAGGTATATGGGTTAGGATATCTTCGGCATCATCTCCATGAGGATCTATATAGCAAACACCTTTTCCTTGTTCTATATCCTGAATGATCATTTGCTTCAGAAGCGTAGTTTTACCAGTGCCAGTTTGACCGATAACATAAACGTGTCTTCCCCTATCACTATCTAATAAACGGACAGGGGTAATACCATTCCGATAGACATTCTCTCCTAAAATCACTCCGCCTTCTTTAGCTAAATTGTTTGGAGGCATTACTGTTTTGGCCTTAAGCCATTTAATACTGGGAATATCAGTGCAGGGCAATGGGAAATGCCACATGCCAGTTACCTCCGCAGAATTTAGAATTAATACGTTCTTTCTACTAGACAATCTTAAAACAAACTCATAAACCAAGCTCTTTAAGGCTCTTTCTCGATGGGTATACTTTAATACCTTTAGATTATTACTATTTGGAGAATCAAATTGTGAAAAACCAGAAATTAGACTATCAACAATATTTTCCGAACGAGCAGCTGTTTCGGCAGAAGCCAAAATTCTTACATTAATGTTTAAGAGTGGTCGACTTAATTTTTTCTGAATAGCCTCTACTAATGGTTGATCAATAGTTTTTTCTTTTTCTTTAGTTTGCTTGTCTTTTTCAATTTGTTCTAAGCTCCTATTGTCTAAAAGAGTTTTTGATAATATTTTACCAACACTATCACCCTTAATCTCTTTTAAACTCTTTCCTTCGCGTACGTATTTTAAAGTTCTTTGGATATAAGAAGAAGAATTACTGTCTATTGGGGTGGTAACGATTTGAATAGCAGCACCCTCTTTACCTAAAGAAACTCTTTCGAGAGCATTCCCTAATGAATTTAATGGGTCGTTATCTAATTCTAAATAAGATCTAAGGGGTAAAGAATAATCTTGACCGAGAGCAAATGTAGCCCCAGTAATAATTCCTCCTTTCTGGAATATAGTATAATCGCTAGTTTGTTCTACTTCTGCTTCCGGGAAAAAACCATTAATTTGTTTAGTAATTAAATCGATATCTTTTTTGGGAGTAGCCACATAGAATTCTATCTGATCAGAATCAGTAGCCACTGCCATTTCCCAAATTAAAGGAAGCTTATAAGAAGCTAAGCTACTTAATAATTGATCAAAAATACTTAAAAAATCAGATGGCTTTTTCTTGCCCATTTCCTCTGGAGAAGCTTTGGGCATTAAAAGTCTTAAAAGCCTGTAATCAAAGGCTTTTTGAAAAATATTCTTTTTAATTTTTTTTAGAAGTAGGACTATTAAAAATACAACTCCTAAAAAAAATAAAATAAATAAATAATAAATACCCTTCATATAGCTAACGTCTTCTATTGGTTATTAGATAAAGTTTCTTGCCTCTCTGTTAATTTATCTACGAGACTATCATGGAATTTATCCAAAAGAGAAAGTTCACCATCGCGACGCATTTCCTGAACAGTATCATAAATACCAGAAGGATTGTCTAGGGCAGTTGCAACCAACGCCTCTACCACTTCTGAGTCTTCGGTTGTAGAAGGAATTCTATTATCTGCTGCCTTTAAACCCGTTTCTAGGGCCTTTGACAATGGTCTATCTATGTCGGGCAAAGAAGCAATGACTTTGTCTATTTCTCCTATCACTATTTGCTCTGCTTTTTCTCTACTATTAGAAAGACCTGCTTCTGGATTATTAGCATCTATTTTATTTAATACCTCTACTTGAGAATCAAAACCTTCGGGAAAATTATTAAATTGTGAAATGTTGGGAGATATCATATTATAAAGATGATAGCTTATTCAAACATTAAACACAAATTGTTTTAATGGCTAAAAAAACTCTCTGGAGTGTAATAAATCTTTGGATAAAAACATAGATTTAAGCTCTCGAGTCCTTGCCAATTTTTATTATTTTTAACCTTTTCTTGTAAGTTTTGAACCAATAGCATTATGTTGGCCACGCTACCAGTAGGATTAAAAGTGATCTCTGTTTGAGAGACAATAGTTTTGGCTTTTAAGCAGGTTAAGTAGCTCTCACTTAAAATAATTTCTTTGAAAGCTATCTGACTGTTTTGAAGTCCTTGATACCAGTTTGCAATGTTTTGGATTGTCTCACTTGGGAGAATTAAAGAGCCTACTTCTGGATTAGTATTACTATCTTTTAATTCTCCCCTTAGAATTAGGTAATTAGCATAGGGTGAATCATTCGTAATCTCTTCCAATTCTAATTTTTTGAAATAAATACCATTAGTATCTACCAAACCGCAAGCATTTTCACCACACCAAATAGCCGCTAATATCCTTTCACTCATAGTCAAATTTATTTCCCGATGCCAAAAATTAAATTTAATTTGACTATCACTATATTCTGGAAATTGTTGATTTAAACCACTTTTTAAAGATGAAAAGTCTTGCCATAGAAAATTTTTGGTATTAAAAGACACTTTTTCTAAAAAAGGTCTTAATTTGGGAGAAATAAAAAACCAACTATGGGAAGTAATTGATTGATTGATATATTCTTGGATAGAAGTAATTTGGGTAGGGTCAGCTCCTCCAATAATAATTTCTTTAATTTCAAATAATGGTGAAAAAAATATTGCCCAAACAATAGCACTAATTAAAAACAAACTCAAAAACAGAAGAGTAAAAAACTTAATCTTTTTTAAGATTCTTTGTTTGTGTAAACGTTTTTTTCTGTCAGTCACAACAACCATAATTAGGTTTTGGCAATAATTTCTTTAATGCCGCCCATAAATGGTTCTAAAGCCTCTGGAACCATTATTGTTCCTTTAGCTGTTTGATAATTTTCTATAATAGCTATAAGGGCTCTTCCAATGGCAAAAGCTGTACCATTTAAAGTATAGGCAAAATGCAATTCTTGATCTTGGGGATCTCTATAACGAATATTTAAGCGACGGGATTGAAAATCTGTACAATTAGAAGTGGAATGAGTTTCACGATATTCCCCTTCTCCATTGTTTTGCCCTGGAAGCCAGGCCTCAGTATCAAATTTGGCAGCAGCTGGATCACCCAAATCACCACTGCATATATTCAAAACCCTGTAAGGAATTTTTAGGGCCTGCATCAATTCTTCTTCCATTCTAAGAAGATGTTCGTGTTCTTTTACAGCCTCTTCTGGCTTACAAAAAACAAACATTTCTATTTTATCGAATTGATGTACTCTTAAAATTCCCTTGGTATCCTTACCGTAAGAACCGGCCTCTCTTCTAAAGCAAGAAGAGAAGGCTGCATAACGTAAGGGCAATTTATTAAAATCTAAAACTTCATCACTATGCATAGAACCCACCATTTGTTCGGCCGTACCGACTAAATACATATCGTCTTTGGCCAGATAATAAATTTCTTCTCCGCCTCTTTCTACATATCCCATTCCCTCCATGAGTTTGGGCTTAAGCATTACTGGGGTAACTAAAGGAATAAAACCTTCTTTAGATAATTTTTGAAAAACAAATTGCAGAAGAGCAAACTCCATAAGAGCTAGTTCGTTTTTAATAAACCCAAACCTGGAGCCAGAAGTTTTCGCGGCTCTTTCAGTATCAATTAAATCTAATTTTTCACTTAGACTTACATAATCTTGAGGTTCAAAATCAAATTTAGGCTTATCCCCAACTTCTCTTAAAACAAAAATCTCTTTACCAGTAGGATCTACTGGAACAGTATCTAAAGGTGGATTTGGAATAAGTCGCATTACTTTTATAAATTCCTCATCAGCTATAGCTGCTTTGTCTTCCAATTCTTTTAAGGTAACCTTGGCATTTTTAAGAAACTCCAAATCAGCTGGTTCTTTTTCCCCTTTTGCGATTTTATCTTCTAAAAGAGATTTACTATGTCTTAAATCGTCTATTTTAGAGACTAGTTCTTTGCGATTATCATCAGCTAAAATAACTTGATCAATCAAAGAAGGGTCACTCCCCTTATTGACGAGTTTTTGTTTAAGTAATTCTTGATTATTATGAATGTATTTTATATCCAACATAGAATTTTTTTAGGTTACAATATGCCTATTATATAGCAAAAATGATTCTGAGACAAATAAAAATGGCGCCCTTAGAATCAAGGGCGCCTTAACTTTTCTAAACGATATGTACTACTTGTTTATCCCTTATGGAACTAAGGGGTAAGAGATTTTAACCATCTGCAGTTCTTCATACCACTGCACATGGTCAGATGTTAAACCAAAGTTTTCTACGATGAAGCGTAGCGGGAAATAACTCCGCCCGTTGACGATGAACGGCATGACCTTTCTATCGCCGATTTCAATATCAACGTAATGACTTCCGGTATAGTCCGTTATGCGAGCCACTGGCTTACCTATCCAAAGTTCCATTTGGATAAGCCTACCAGCTGGTTGCAAGGGATTGGCTCCAGGAATGCGAATCGTAATCTTCTGAGACTTAGAGTCCCAAAGTACATCGCCGCCCAGAACCTCAATGAACTTTCTTATAGGAATAAATACCCTATCGTTACGAAGAAGGGGCACTGTATTCCTACCGGGATCAATTTCCTCGGTCACAAGGTGTGGCTGACCATCAAGCCCTATTTGGGTTGTGGTCATTCTAGGGTTACCTACTTGGAAAGCAAAAGTAATAGTGCTTTCCACCTTAACTATCGTTAAGGTAACCTTGGATTGATTGCCGGCCAGATCAGTGGCTGAAACATAGACTTGATTGGGACCATAGTTGAGCGTGGTGGGATAGCTGAAAGAACCATTACGATCCACTGTCACGGAATTATTATTGATAACGAGGTTTTTTATTCCCCCCGCATCAACAACTTTTCCTTCGACGAAGATATCATCTATCACCGTCGATTTGATTCTCAGTGGACGAGTAATGATAATGTCGGGAGGAATTGTATCTTTCTTGGTACTCGTTTGCTTCGATGCCATATTGCCGATTTTATCATAAGCGGCAACAGTAACAAGGTTAATGCCTTCGCTCAATGGAAGAACATAATTAAATTCTCCCTGGGCATTCAAGGCAACTGAGATGGCCCCGTTTATAATAACGCGGTCAATCCCCGATTCTGCGTCGGTTACCTTACCCAAAATGGACATTGAATTTTGATCGGTCCATTCTGGCCACTGCGTGATACTGATCACAGGTGGAGTTGTATCTGGCACAGAAAAATGCCAGATAGTAGACCACGGTCCTTGGCCAGCATCGTTAGTTGCCGAAACTCTCCAAGTGTACCAATGATTGTACTCGGTTTCTATGAACAACGAAGGCAAGGTGGAAGTGAAAATCCACGTTTGCCTCGTCAAATCATCGGTAATCCACACTTTGTAAGCCGTAGTATTTGCTACGGTTTGCCATGTCAGAGTGACTCCTAGTTTCTTGAAGATGGAGTCATTGAGAGGTGTGGTTAACTTAACCACACCAGGAGTAAGAAGGCACCTGAAGGGCACCCAATCACTCCATGGACCCCATTCATAGATATTTCCGGCCCTTACTCTCCATGCATATCTTTGTCCTGAGGTAAGAGTCATTGAGAATGAGTTACCATAGTAGGTCTGATCAAGATTTGTTCCCCCTGTCTGTACCTGTATTTGGTAGATTGATGCATAGGAAACTGATGACCAACTAAGAGTTACTTCATTGGTTGTTACTAGTGTTGGACTAGTAAGAATTGGAATTGTGAGAGATGGATAAATTACCCTAAATACTCTCACTTCCGACCAGGGTGAAGAGATTGAGGGGTTTGTTTGTATAACTTTGACTCTCCAGAAATAATTACTCATTCCTGGAGGATTGAAAACAAAGTTACTGGTAGTAGTAACCCCTCTGGCCACTATGTATGGCTCAGCAAAAGTTGGTTCGTAGGCCACCTCTGTCATGAAAACAAACCAACTGGGATAGGGTGGCGTATACTGCCAACTAAGATTGACCGAGGAACCGAGAAAAAAGGTAGCTCCGTTTGCTGGTAACAGCGAGACTGGAGTTCTTGGAACAAGAATGAATGTTTGATTAACACTCCACGCCGATGTACCAGCCGAATTGATTGCCTGTACTTTCCAGAAATAAGTAACCCCGTAATTCAAATACGGTGTTACTTGTTGGTTGGCAGTTGTCATCGCCGAAAAAATCGGTGTGACAAAATCGGCCGTGGCTGCAAAGGTTACGTTGTATCCGGTCGCCCCTGAAACGGGCACCCAAATCAGAGTGATTTGTATTGGGTAACTCGTTTCAATAGAAGAACCACTGATTGGTAAGGCTGGAACAGGTATGGCTGGGATATCAACAGCAAGAATGTTACCAGAACTAGCAAAAAGCAACGCCACAACCACAAACAAACTTACGATGTACTTCTTCATTTTGTTACCTCCCAAAGTGTAAGATATCCCCGAATGCTAATCCACCAAAAGAAGAAAAACATAAGGGGGAAAAACTGGATTGGCCACAACTGGACAATCAAACTAACAGAACAAACTGTAACAACTAACTTAAATCTACGAATGCTGTTCATCTGTTCCGCCTCTTTCCAATTCTGAGGATAAGATTCGACCAGTCCTGCTTCTATTAAAAAATTTCTATCATTCTCTGGGACTTCCTCTACCTCCGTGGTTTCTGTGATGAGTTGAATGAAATCAACGCCTGTAGATGAAGTCTGTGTTTCTCCTGGGCTATCCATATCCACACCTCCTTGGTGGACAAAAAAGAAGCACTAACTGCGTGTTTCTATTGACTTGTAACAGTACTAAAAGCTTATTATTTATACCACTCTTCATTATTTTTGTCTACATATAAAAACAAAAGAAAAAGCGCCCTCGAGATTCCGAGAGCGCTGTGATGCGTATTGTACGTTACTTGTTTGTGGGTGGCCATACCCACATAGATATTTGGCCAGAACCGTAGAGAGTTTCTCCGGGGTTACATAAATCATAAAGCGGTTCCCCCCTCAAATACTTTTCGACGGCCCATTTGGCTGTTAAATCAAGGAATGCCCGAGAAGGTACTCCTTGGGCTAGCCAACGAGACAAACGAACTTTGACCTTGTATCCGGCTGTGATTGTGTAATAAGTATACACAGCCGACAGACAACCAGAGGCCTTACCATGGTAAACAATAGATTTCCCATTCACCATGGTGACGGTGCCATCATAGCCACCATCATAAGGTCTACGCAATTCCTCTGTGATTTTTGAAATAGAGGAAAATGTATATGTTCCTAGGTCAAAGTTGGCCCTATCTTCAATCGGGCAACACTGGACAAAGAAAAATTGTACAGTGTTATCACTTATGAAGATATTTCTCTTGAACGATGTAGCTGTACCGTCTTTGAGAGCTACAGAAAGTAGAAGTGTATACTCCCCGTTTCCCCTCACTTTCCAAACTCTTGTCAGGTAAGAAGCAGGGATGGTCACTGAAATAGTATCTTTGCCATACAAAGGATAGCCTCTCAAAAACAGGTCTTGGCTATTGAAGAGTCCTCCTCTGATAGCTTGGATGTCTTCCATCCCTTTCTCGTATTTGAAGATAATCTCAACAGAATCCTGAGGGGTATAGACTCCTTCTCCATTGAGATAAAACTTGACGGGCACCTCAGTTGTAGCAGATACTCTCGGAGAAAAGATTCCGAGAGTCAACAGAGCAACAACAATAAACAGTGCAACAATCCTCTTCATCTTAATCTCCTTTCCCCGTAGGGCTTTACTGAATGTGTGCAGCCAGAATTACTATAGCAATCAAGATTATGGCCATTAAACAAATTCCGGCCACTAACCCAGAAAACTCCTGCCCTTTTGTTATGACAGGGCGGTTCTCGTTGTTCATGCGACCTCCTTTGTTTATATTTTTTCTATTTGAAAACTGTGGTAAATACTTAAGTCTAAATTTAGGCTCAAATACTTACCACAGTTATTATTTTTAAAGGACTACAAAACCTATCTACATTAAATCACTCCTAACGATTATTGTCAACTCTTGGTTTTTGGCACTTAATTATTGTTCTTGGTGGCAGGAAAGAAAACTGTTTCTCTAACCGGTCTATCTACTATAAAGGAGAAAAACCTTTCTGATAACCCAAAACCAGCCGTAGGAGGCATTCCATATTCCAACGCTTCTATGAAGTCATCATCTATCATCTGAGCCTCTTTATCTCCGCTCTCCCTCAGTTTCATTTGCTCTTCAAATCTTTCTCTTTGATCTAAGGGGTCATTTAATTCCGAAAAGCCGTTTCCAAGTTCGGCACCACAAACTAAAATTTGAAAACGTTGGGTACGTTTGTGATCTTCAAAAAAAGATTTGGCTAAGGGCGATACTTCTATGGGATGATTAATAAGAAAACAAGGTTGAATAAGTTCAGGGCGGCAAGCTTTTTTATAAATCAAATCTATTAAACGTCCCCTACCCAAATTTTTCTCTGGTTTAAGGTTAAGCTCTTGGGCTTTTTTATACAAATCTTCTTCTGTACAAGTGTTCAAATCTATACCTGTTTTTTCTTGAAATAATTCATAATAATCTATCTGAGACCAAGGCTTAGACCAATCGATTGTTTGACCTAAATAAGTAGTAGTTAAACTACCCGCTACTTTTTGTACTACAAATTTATACATTTCCTCTGTCAGGGCCATTAATTTATGGTAATCAGCATAGGACCAATAAAATTCCATTTGGGTATAATCTTGTAAATGCTGAGCATCTATCCCCTCGTTCCTAAACACCCGACCTATTTCAAATACCTTTTCAAATCCTCCAACTATTAATCTTTTAAGAGCTAGCTCTAAAGAAATCCTTAAATAAAAATCTTTATCTAGAGCATTATAATGGGTTAAGAATGGTTCAGCATCGGCTCCTCCTGGAATACTTTCAAGTACGGGTGTCTCTACTTCTAAAAACTTTTGTCCTTTCAAGAAATCCCTAATGGCATCCCAAAAAAGCGTTTTTTTATAAAACAATTCTTTGGTTTCTTTATTCATTATCAAATCCAGATAACGTTTTCTCAAAAGCGTTTCAGTATCCTTCAGCCCATACCATTCTGTTGGTAGTGGTCTAATGGCTTTAGTGAGAAGGGTTACATTTTTAGCTAAAATTGTTTTCTCTCCTGCTTTAGTTATAAAAACAGGTCCTTCTATTTCAATGTAATCGCCCATATCTAAATGATCTAACCAAAACTTCAATTTATCTTCCCCTATCTCATCAGCTTTCAAGAGAAGTTGCAATTCACCTTTTTCGTCTTTTAAATCTAAGAAAACTAATTTACCATGTGGTCTAATAGAAAAAATACGCCCAGCTGTAATAATATTTTTCTCGGACTTTTCTAAATCAGCGAATTGCTCTAGCACTTCGCTTAAATTTAGCTGTCTATGGGAAATAGCTGGAAAAGGATCTATTCCCTTCTCTCTCAGACTAAGAGCTTTATTAATTCTAGTTTGTCTTAAATCATCTAGTGGCATGCGATATGTTTAATTTAGAATTTTCAAATATTACTTTGGCATTTAATCCTTTTCGAGTATATCATAAATAATCGTGCCACTCAACCAAAAAGACGAGGCTAAGCCCCGTCTTTTTCTTATTTTATTTTCAAAATTTTATAAGTGATTTCACCTTTAGGAGTTTTTAATTTTACGCTTGAACCTTCACTTTTTCCTAAAAGAATCTTACCCAAGGGTGAAACGTTAGAAATTCTCCCAGCTAACGGATCAGCTTCTTCGACTCCCACTATGGTAAAAGACTTTTTGGTTTTTTTCTCCAAATCTTCTACCTCAACCGTCGCCCCGACAGTAATGACATCTAATCGATGGGCACGAATAGGGGTAGCTCTCCTAAGTAAATCTCCTAGTTCTTCTATCCTTCCTTCTAAAAAAGATTGGGCAGTACGAGCCTCTTCATATTCTGCGTTCTCTGATAAATCACCCAATTCTTTAGCTTCTTGGATTCTTTTAGCTAATTCAATACGCTTATTCTTCACTAAATCCTCGTACTCGCTTTTCAGCTTTTTGTACGCTTCATCTGTTACATAATATGGTTCTAATGCCATGTAGTTTAATTAAACCAATAAAAAAATATATATCAAGATATATATTCCCAAAATTTATTACGCCTTATTGTACTAAATTCCAGGTAAATGTCAAATACCTTTCAGTAAACGGTTTTGATTCCACCAATCAATAACTTTTCCCACTACAGGTATGGCTACAGCCGAGCCCTCTTCCGGTTCTTCAAGAAGCACTAAAATAGCTATTTGAGGATTTTTATAAGGTGCGTAAGCTGTAAAAATAGCATTAATTTTATTGCCACTAGCGATCTGGGGAGTACCTGTTTTACCTGCAATCGTAATTCCTAAATTGTTAATCATAAGAGCCGAGCCTTCTGTAACTACCATCCGCATTCCTTCTTGTACTATTTTGAAATATTCTGTCGGTAGATTTATTTGGGCTAACTGTTTGGCATTTTTAGTACTTACAATAGTTTCTCCGTCTTTTATCTCTTTAACTAAGTGTGGTTGCCAAAAACTACCGTTTTCAGCTATAGCAGAAATATAAGACAATAGCTCAAGCGGAGTAATTTGTAAGTCTCCCTGACCAATACTAATGTTATAAGTATCACCAAGATGCCAAGTGGGATCATTTGGTCGAGTTCTTGAAAGGAGGGCCTCATCAGCTAAAACACCGCTCGTCTCTCCCGGAATATCTATCCCAGTTAATTTATCCAATCTAAACATTTGCCAATATTCTTTTATTCTATCCTTTCCTAAACCAACGATACTTCCATAGCCTCCACCAACTATATAAAAATAAGTATTACAAGAAACAGCCAGCGCTTTTCTTAGATTTACTAATCCATGACCATCGGCTTTCCAATCCCTGAAAACACTTTCTTTAGTTGAATCATAAGGATTAGGAATAACTACCTTTCCCTTGTCTACAATATTATCTGCTGGAGCAATAATTTTTTCTCCAAGTACTGCCATAGCCATCAAAGGTTTAATCGTAGAACCTGGTGAATATAAGCCGCTGATAGCCCTATTAAAAAGAGGGTGATTAGAATTTTGGAAGATCTGATTTACGGCAGCACTATTACCACTTTGATTGAAAATATTGCCGTCAAAACTGGGCAAACTTACCATCGCCAAAACTTCTCCATTTGAAGGATTCATGGCTATGCCCACCCCTTTTTTAATACCAAGGTTATCAGTAGCTTCTTTAAGGGCTCCGTAGAAATAAGTTTGTAACTCGCTATCTATTGTTAGAACTAAATCAGAACCGTTTTGAGGCTTCTTTTCTCCTATTGGTTGAAGAGTTTTTTGACGAGCGTCTACCTGATAATATTCTCTCCCCGATACTCCGTGTAATTCGTTTTCATAATATTTTTCTAGACCCATTTTCCCTACCAAATCAGACAGTGGATAATGGCTGTATTCCTCCACTTCATTTGGGGTAATTTTGCCTACATAACCCATAATAGTGGCATCTGCTTCTCCGCCACTATAAAGACGAGACCAACTAGGTACAATACTGAATCCAGGGAAATCGTTTGAAGATGGTTCGAATTTTTGGATTTCTTCCTGACTCAAATTACTTTTTAAAATAATCGGTTCAATACTTTTGCTTTTGACAATTTTGCTATCCCACCAACTCTCTGTTTTATCTAAATTAAAAAGGGTGTTGATGTTTGCAAAAGAGATTTGTCTCAAAGATTCTTCTTTGGGTAAATCAGCTGGCATCAACATTAAGCTGTAGGACTTAACGTTGTCTGCCATTTTAATACCGTAACGATCATAGATAATACCCCGCGGTGCGCTTATTATCTTATATCGGGTAGCATTGTTTAAGGCTAATTTCTCAAAAATATTGGATTTTAAAACTTGGTTGTCAAAAGCTAAAAATGTATATAATCCAATTATCAAAAGCATTATGAACCGAAAGGATAGAATTGGGTTTTTCCCAATATCAGCCTCAAGGTGCTCAAAACTATCTGCCCCTACGGGTGATTCTGTTGCCATTTTATCCAAAAGAATCTCTTCCGGTTCTAGTTGGTAATAATTTTTCTGTTTTTTTCTAAACATATTTCAAGGAAGACGTCTTGACTAATTTGGTGGCAAAAAAACAAGTGATAAAATCTATTAAACAATGAATGGCTGCTCCCAAAAAATTATAACCAATAATAGTAGGCTCTAATAATTTAACGAAAATAAGGGGACCTATAATCCAAAAAAATATCAAAAAAACTGAAACATTTATTAATTGGGTAGAACGATTATTAATGTTAGTAAAGGAAAGACTAAAAAGAATGACTAGACTACCCAATAATAATCCTGTAGCATAATAGCCAAACGCCGGTGAACCGCTTAGAGTATCTACTAAAAGACTTAAAGGAAGTATTAAAAACCAAAGGGTCGATAGAAATAAGTTGGGTTTCTTAAAATTAAAACAAAGAATTGTTAAATATACGACTAAAAATAATGTAGGCCAATAAACAAATTCAGTTACATTTACCAAAAAAGAATTGAGCCAAAAGGCTCCAATTAAAAGAAACCAACCGGCTAAAAATAGAAATAGTTTCTCTTTGGCCAACATAATTATTGCTTATTGGGCTGAGTAAAGACTTTGACTTGAAAAGTTTGCTTTGGATTTACTAATGGTTCCAAATAATAAGTTTGAGTCTCTTTGTCTTCTTGAACAACCTTTCCCACAATTAAACCGGCTAGATATTCGGTATTATCTGTAGTAGAAACCACTAAATCATTAATCTTAATATCACTTTTTACTTGAAGATAATCAAGATAAAACTTCCCCTGGCTGTTAACAGTGGCAACACCTAAAGATTTGGAACGAACATCCATGATACTAACCTTAGTCTTGGGACTCAAAATACTTTTAACTAATGAACTGTTTCCATAAACATTAAAAACGTATCCCAAAACAATATCGGGTTTGACCCCAACATTCATGCCTACAGCAATTCCATCTTTTGATCCTTTATTTATCCAGAAATAGTTACCCTGATTTAAATATTCCATCTTTAAAACGCGAGCATCTAAACCCTGAAGAGTATTGCCTGCTGATCCTACTGGGTAAATAGTTTGAGATAAATAATTAGTTATTAAATCTTGATTTTGAATCTTTAAATTATTGTAATCGTTAGTAAAAGAAACTATATGAAATAGATTATGCAGCCAAGTAGGAGAATTTGTTTTAGGAGAGAGAAAGAAATTAGAACTTACCAATTGTTTATCAACAAAAAATCTGAAGGGATTCAAAAGAACAATTGTTGTAAGAAAAGCCAACAAAATAATAATAACCCTTAATTTCTTTTGTCTCTGGTTCATTGACTTAATAATTAATCTTAGAATCTTCTTCGTTGATATCTATCAAAACAGTGCTCAAATTATGACGATTATTAATAATCCTTACCATACCCTTAATAACCGCAGCAGTAGGATCTTCTATCAAATGAACGGGCAGCTCTGTTTCAGCTGCTATAAGCTTATCTAAGCCATTTAGAAGACTACCTCCTCCAGCCAAAATTATTCCCTTATCCATAACATCGGCTACTAGTTCTGAAGGTGTATTCTCTATAGTATTTTTAATGTTCTTAATAATGGTTTGAAGAGAACCGTTAATTGCCACCCTTACGTCATCGTCAGTAATTTTAACTTCTTTGGGCAATCCACAAGTTAAATCTCGTCCTCTGATAGCCATACTCTGGCGAGAGCCTGTTTCTAGAGCTGAACCTATCGCTAATTTAATGCTTTCGGCCGTGGCCTCACCTATGGCCATTTTGAATTTATCTCTGACGTATTGGATAATATCACTATTTAATTTATCTCCGGCCACTCTGACACTTCTAAAGACAACTACCCCACCCAAGGAAATAATAGCTGCTTCGGTAACTCCTCCTCCAATATTTACTACTAAATTACCGCCTGGTTCTAAAACAGGTACTCCAGCTGCAATGGCTATTGCCAATGGAGATTCTACTAATTTAACTTCATGGGCACCGGCATTGCGACCGACGTCTTCAACGGCTTTCTTTTCTACTTCTGTACCACCGCACGGAATATTAATCACTGCTCTAATTCTTTTAAAGGGAAAGAAATTAAAACCCTCCCCCTTCTGAAGCTCCAATTTATTAAAGAAAGCTCTCAACATCTTTTCCGTAATTTCAAAGTCGGAAATAACTCCACCTTTAAGTGGTCTAACCGCAGAAATATGTCCAGGTGTTTTTCCTAACATCAAATAGGCCTCATTACCAATAGCTAATATTTGACCAGTTTTTATATTAACAGCAGCCACTGAAGATTCTTGAATCTCAATTTTGCCTTCTTTAGAAGCTATTAGGGTTTTAGTAGTTCCTAAGTCTATAGCTACGTCAATAAACAAATTTTCTGGCCAATGAAAGAATGACTGTCTTTTGTTTGTTTTAGAATCCATTTGATTTTCTTGAGACATAAATATGTTTTAATTTTAGATTATTTAAATAAAAAAGAAAGCGTATTTAATCTGACCATATCTTTGAGAGCGATGAGAAACGATAGAAGTAGAAGTAATATTAAACCAATTCCATTGATAGCTGCAACCATTTTGAAAGGAAATGGTTTCTTTCTTATCTTTTCTGCAATAGCTAAAATGATTCTTCCTCCGTCTAAAGCAGGTAAGGGTAGAATATTTACTATGGCTAAATTTGTAGAAAGAAAGGCTAAAAAATTAAAGAAATAACGCCAACCAATTTGAGCCATCTGTACGCTCAGAGAAGCAATACCAATGGGGCCGGACACTTCGGGAGCCTCACCTTCAATAAACCAATTACGCATGGCCATAAATAGTCCAGAGAACATATCTCCGGCTAAAATCAAAACATGCTTAAATCCTTCGTATATAGATCTTGGAAAAGAATAACGCGAATAAACAAGTTCCATTAAAGATATTCCCAAAGAGCCAGAAGCCTTATTGTAGCTGACCCTGGGTACAGCTTCGATCTGTAGGGCCTTATCTTTCCTGATAACATCTAGAGTGATAAGCTTTGTTTTATTCTCACCGACTACTTTTTGAAAATCAACTAAACGAACTAGGGATGTCTCTTTTCCTGTTGAATCTGTTACTTTGGTAACAATATCCCCAATTTTTAATCCAGCTATTCTTGCTGGTGAACCTTTTTCTATGCTGGCAATAACTATTTGTGATTTCTCCCCTACTTTAAGGGTCATTTCCTCGCTTACATCTAAGGGAAAACCTACGGTAAATAAAACTGAAAATATTAAACCAGCAATAATCAAATTAGCTATAACTCCGGCAGCTAAAATACTTATTTTTTGACCCAAAGATTTATTACTAAAACTTTTGGGATTCTCAGTCTCCCCACCCTCTTCTCCTAGTATTCTGACAAATCCTCCTATAGGAATAGCATTAATAGAATAAATAGTGTCTCCTATTTTTTTACCAATAATTTTAGGAGGAAACCCTATTCCGAATTCTTCTACTTTAACCCCACTTTTTTTAGCCAATAAAAAATGACCAAATTCATGGGCGATGACCAAGAAACTAAAACACAAAATGAAAATGAAAATTATCATAAATTAAACTGTCATTATTTCTTTTTCTTTTTCTTCGAAAGAAGTATCGATACTCTCGTTCATCTTGGTGATTATTTTTTCAATTGTTTCCTTGTAGCCGAATTTTTCATCTTCTGAGATTTCTTTATCTTTAAAAGAATCGTTCAAGACCCCTAAAAAATCATCTCGCAATCTTCTTAGTTCTACCCTGAATTCTTCCTTAGTAGCTCCTAAGCTTTTCACTAATTCCTTACGACGATCTTCGGTTAAAGGTGGCAAAACTATCCTTAAAAGATTCATTTCTTTTACAGGCGTAATTCCCAAGGGAGAGGTGGAAAGGGCTTTGTAAATAGGATCTAAGGCTCCTTGATCCCAAGGTTGAATAGTAATAGTCATTTGGTTAACTCCTATATTAGCCAATCCTTTAATGGGTAAGCGAGAACCATAATAATCGACAGAAATATCCTCCACCATTTGAGGATTAGCTCGGCCTACTCTTAATTTAACGAGGGTAGAATTAATTTTGGCGTCCAGGCCTGTTATCGCTTCTTCTAATTCGTTTAAATTGTTGTTAGTAAACATGAGTAAAATTTAAAAATACGTTTTTAATTATTATTGATTAATTGGGACAACTTTTTCAGCGGCATTATTTAAAAGAGTAGCTATGTTGGCCATTTGGGAACTATTAAAAAATTGGCTAATCTTATCTGGGGCTTCTCGCCAAAGTTTAGGAACATAATAAATAGCTAGGGGTAATACAGCAAAGAAAAATAATATTTTATAGGCTTGTTTCATTTCGTCTTTCAGATCAGATTATTTAATATTAGCTTATTTCTTGAACTTTAAGAAATGTATTTTCTAACCACAATCTTTTATTAATTCCACTACGTTTGTTCCAATCAATTAATTCATTTAAGTCAGAGGCAAGAGAGGCAAGCTGAGCTTGATTGTATTTCAATTTAGGAAGATTAACATCTCCACTCTTATCATACCCTTCTAGATAAGATTGGAGAATAAAGAGCCACTCTAATATTGTATCTTCTACTTCAGAAGGGGCCAATTTAGATAATTTTTCTAAGATAGGACTTTGTTTATAATATGGACTTTTTAGCAATTCTAAGAAATCATGATCCATTTCTCTTCTTTTTCTTAGAATCTCTTTATTGTTAGTCAGATTTAGAGCTAAGCCTGGCAAGCCACGACTACGCCAAGCTATTTCATTTAAGTCTGGAATATTTTTGTTTGTTTCTTTAAGAAATTCTTCGATTTTCAAAACAGCTATTTCTTTAAAATTAATTTGTAAAACCCGAGAAACAATGGTTTCTGGTAATCTCTGAATATCGGTAATTAAAAAAATAAGAATACTTTTGGGTGGAGGTTCTTCTATTGTTTTAAGAAGTGAACTCCAAGCTTCTATGTTTAATCTCTCGGCGTTATCTATAATCGCTACTCTTGTTTGCGATATTTGCGGCTTATATTCTAAAAATTCTAATAGAGGTTCAATTTGTTTTACTTTAATTTCTTTCGCTTCGGTTGGTTTTCTTTTACTAGGAGAGCTCGTTTCTATTTCCCCCTCTTCGTCCTCATTGCTTTCTGGAATTTTTTCTTCATTCGTTTCCACAAAGGCAATTTCCAAAAAATCTGGATTTAAACCTTTATTATAGCCGAGACAACTGGAACATTTTTCACATGGCTTACCTGCTATCAGTTCATGACACATTAACTTTTTAGCAAAATCACGAGCTATTAATCTGCGCCCAATCATTTCTGGTCCAATAAATGCAAAACTCTGGGCAGTTAAATTTAATACCTGTTTATCTAAAAAGCTTCTGTTAATTTCGTGACCACAGATGTTGGGCATAATTTACAACCTTGCATCAATTACTAATAAACTAGCGACCACTGTGAGTAATAATGCTCTTCTTATAAACTTCTAAATTGTCTAGTACTACTCCAGTTCCCTTGGCTACACAGAATAAAGGCTCTTCGGCAATATAGGCATTTACTCCTGTTGCCTTACGTAAGAGCTCATCTATATTACGCAATTGGGCCCCACCACCAGAAACTATCATACCTCTATCCATGACATCAGCAGCTAATTCTGGGGGTGTTTCTGATAAAACATTTTTGACTGCTTGAATAATTTCTTTCATTGGCCCATTGATGGCTTCGGCTATTTCGTTAGCAGATAAAGTTAAATTCCTAGGTAATCCTTCAGTAAGATCTAAACCCCTAATCTCAAGTTCACTTTTTTCTCTCATGGGTAAGGCTGTTCCTATTTTCATTTTTACTTCTTCAGCCGTTCTTTCTCCGACTGCCATATTATATTTTTTGCGGATATATTCAACAATGGCTTCATCTGTTTTGTTACCAGCTACTCTTACTGAGGCAGAGGCTACTATTCCACCAAGGGCAATCACAGCTACCTCCGTAGTTCCACCTCCTATATTTACTATCATATTTCCGGCAGCAGAATTAATAGGAATATTGGCACCCAGCGCTGCTAGAATAGGCTCTTTCACTACATAAGCTTCTCTCGCTCCAGCTTCACGGGCAGCATCAATAACAGCTCTTTTTTCGGTAGAAGTTATTCCTACAGGAACAGAGATCATAACGTCTGGTTGGAAAATGTGCCAATTACCCATGGCTTTATTAATAAAATAACGAAGCATGGCTTTGGTAACTCTATAATCTGCTATTACACCATCTTTTAAGGGCTTATAGGTCCTAATGATTTCTGGTGTTCTACCCAGCATTTCTCTGGCTTCAGCCCCTATAGCAACTACCTTATTATCGTCCACCGAAATAGCCACTACAGAAGGCTCATTAATTACTATTCCTTTTTTAGGAACGAAAACTAATGTATTCGCAGTACCCAAATCTATGCCTAGTTTCCGGATAATCATAAATAATTTTTCACGAGTTAATTGTTTCCCCTATTAAAGCAAAAAACTGGTAAAAATACCAGTTTAAAAAATCTGCTAAAAACCTACTTGCTAGCTATTAGAAATCTCTTTTCGAGTAATATTGGCCCCTAATTTTTGGAGTTTTTCATCCAATCTTTCATAGCCCCTATCTACCTGATAGGCATTGGTAATTATACTTTCCCCTTGGGCCATAAGAGCGGCTATAATAAGCGCTGCTCCACTGCGAATATCAAAAGAATTGATTGTCTGACCATATAAAGAAGTTGGTCCATTTATAACGGCCCTGTGAGGATCGGCTATAATGGCATTAGCACCCATTTTATTTAATTCATCTATATATTTTAAACGACCCTCAAACATAGTGTCAAAGATAAGTGAAGATCCAGTAGCTTGAGTAGCTAAAACACCTAATACGGATTGTAAATCAGTGGGGATTCCTGGATAAATTTGTGTTTGAATTTTAGAGGCTTTTAATTGATGAGAAGGCCTAATCTGAACATCACTTAAACCATCTTTTCTTTTTTTAACAAGAAATGAGCCACCCATATCTTCTAACTTTTTGAATACTAAATCTAAATGTTCTGGAATAACGTTTTTTACCAAAAGATTACAATGGAGAGCTATACCCATAATAATATATGTACCAGCTTCGTTGGTATCAGGAATGAGAGTATGTTTGGCTCCGTGTAATCTTTTGACTCCCTCTATTTCATAAACATGCGAGCCAATAGTCTTAATTTTGGCCCCCATTTTGTTAAGAAATATCACCAAGTCTTCGACATGGGGTTCAGTGGCAGCAATCTTTAAAATAGTCTTGCCGGGTATAAGACTAGCTAACATTAAAACATTTTCTGTCGCTGTTACACTAAATTCTTGAAGAATAACGGTATTATTATGCAGATGATTTCGCCTAATAAAATATCTATCTGGAAATACTTCTATTTTGGCTCCCAATGCTTCTAAAGCCAAGAGGTGTGTATCGATAGGTCGAGCCCCAATGACACATCCACCTGGTTGTCTCAATTCAAAACTCGAAAACCGATGGGTAAGTGGAGCTATTAACAAAACGGAGGCTCGGATTTTTTTGACTAAATCTTGATTTATTTTTTTTAAAGATAGGTGAGATGGATCTATTTTAATAGTATTATTGTCCAACCATTTAATTTTTGCTCCCAAACTTTCTAAAATTTCTATCAATTTCAGAATATCTTGTATAAGAGGAATATTGGTAATCGTTGAAGATTCTTTTGTTAAAAGAGTAGCGGCTAAAATAGGAATAGCAGCATTCTTAGAACCAGAAACCTCTATTTCACCTTTGAGCGAATGTCCTCCTTGAATAACAAAAGCTTCTGCCATAAATAATTTTATTAAATCAGTAATTTACCCGCTCCTTTATCCCAACCCCTTCCCTTATGCCAAACTAAACGACCATCGATGATTACCGTCTCTATTCCTTTTCCCTCTAACTGAGGGTTCTCATAATCCCCTTTGGCGTCTAAAGTATCTGGATTAATAATTACTATATCAGCTAAATAATCTTTCTGCAAAAAACCTCTCTTGGGCAAACCTGCCAGTAGGGCTGGTTGACTAGTAATTTTTGCTAAATACCCTGGCCATAATTCTGGTGAACTTTTACTAATAAATTTAGACAAAAAATAATTAAATCCACTTAAAGAATTCGGTGCATGTATATTACCTCCTTCTATTAACTCTGTTTTAAGACTTGTATAGGTAAATTTATCTGCCCACCAATTAGAAGAAATTATGTAAGGTATTAATATCTGCAAGGTAACACTTGGCCATAATTCCCGCATACGTTTTAATGTTTCCAATATATCCAAAGACCAATTATCAGCTATTTCTTTAAGCGTTTTTCCTTTTAGTTCTTTTGGAATTTGTGAACCTATCAATAAGGAATTAGAAAATTCAGTAACTACATTTTTTAGATTTAATTGATCATTTTCTAATAGGGTTATAACTCTATTAATTTCTATGGGTATAAAATCATAAGGCCAAAGCATAAAACATATCTTTGCTCCTAAAAGATTTTGTTTCTGTGTTTCCTCTAAGAGATTTTCACCATTTTTATCCCTACCCAATATGTCATTATCAATAATAAAGGGAACTTTACTTTCTAAAGAAATTTGACCCCATATAGATAATGTATCACTACTAATATACATATCAGGAGCGTAAATTATTAGACTACTACCAACTTGTCCCAAAAAAGAGGCTATTTCTTTAATATCACTCATTACCTTCTCTTGATTCCAGGAATTATATTCTACAGAAATACCAGTTAATTTATGTTGGGATTTTGCAAAAAATGCCTTTAATTGTAAAGCGTTTTTAATTCCCCATTCTTGTATTGTTTCCCAGCCTAAAAACGAATCTATATTAACGGATGGAGATGAGTGACTATATTTTGTAAACAGATTTTCCTTCTGATTAATACCCTCTCGTTCAGAATGTAAAGATGAATAACCGCTGCTTTTAGGAATGAGGTATCTCATGGCAGATTTTCCGGTGTTACCAACTACAACAGTGGTAATTCCCTGCCTTATTAAAAAAGAACTATCGGGAGTGGGACTATCTAAAGAAAAAGAATCTACCTGACTATTTAAATCTATAAAACCAGGAGAGATAATCTTTCCTTCAGCATTAATAACTTGGGTAACTCCTTTAGTAGGAATATTATTTTCTATGGATGTAATGACCCCTTTTTCTATTAATAAATCTGCTCGAGAAAGAATGCTTTCTGGGCGGCCATTAAAAATCCAACCATTTTTAATAAGAATATCTGACACTTTTTTAGTTTATTTACGAAAAACCCAAAATTTATAGCCTACAAAATTAATTACGATGCCTAATAAGCTAGCTAGAAGCGCCGCTAAAATACCCCAATTACCTGGTTCTAGATTCAAAAAGTTAAAGTGATTTAAACCAGAAGCAACGGTAATATTAATTAGAAAAGCGCCTAAACTAACTGCTAAAAACTTGGCCATTTTAACAAAAAACTTACCCTTTTCATCTGGATGTTGAAAACTAAAGTAATTATTAAAAATATAACTATTAGCTAAAGCTAAGGAAAAAGTTAGTGATTTAAATAAAGTATAATACCAGCCAGTGGTTAGTCCGCTAAAATATATCAAAAGACTAAGGGTTCCCAAATCAACCAAAGTATTTAAAACCCCTATTATCATAAAACGAGTGACGGTAGTAAAACGAGGGTATTTTTCCCCTATTTTATATAAGGTAAAGTTTCCTATTAAATATAAAATAAATAGAACTAACCAATAATTTTTTAAATTTAAATAAGAAGCATTTAGTAAGAATGCCCACAAAAAAAATAATCCCAACAAACAAACAATTACCAGGATTTTAAAACTTGGTTTTAGTTTCATAGAAACTATTTGATCAAAAATCTATCTAAAAAATACAACATAATTCCAAAAGCCGCCATCATACCAGAGAGGAGCCAAAATCTAGGAGTAATACGTGTTTCTGGGTGTTCCATTCCTGCTTCTTTTAGAATTGCTTCATAGTGATGATGGATAGGAGTCGATCTAAATATTTTTCTGTGCCAAATTTTTTTAGAAATTGTCTGAACTATTACTGACCCTGATTCTAAAACTAGAATGAAGGCAAAAAATGGCAAAAGAAGTGAGGTATTGGTAAGCATGGCCACTACACCCAATACTATGCCCAAAGACATGGCACCAGTATCGCCCATGAAGAACTTGGCGGGAAACATGTTGTACCATAAAAAAGCTATTAAACCGCCAATAATAGTGACTAGAAAAGCAGCTAGATCATAACGTCCCTGAGTGAAAGCTACTACAATCATGGCTATAAAGGCCATCATGAGTACTCCACCGGCCAAACCATCCAAACCATCTGTTTCGTTGGTAGAAAACGTTGTAGCTACTAGGATAAAAATAAAATAAAGGATATACCAAATACCCAACGAAAAACTACCTAAAAAAGGTATTCGTACCACATCAAATTGAAGCTTAGAATAAAACCACCAAGAACCTATAATGGCTACTATAGTATATAGAAGAATTTTATATCGCATTTTTAATCCCCCGCCCTTACTACCTATATGGAGAATACCCAAAATATCGTCCGCCATTCCTATTAAAGCGGCTGCTATCATAGCTCCTAGTGGTAGATAAGTTTGTGAACGTGAGAGAAAAGAAAGATTCCCCCAGAAACCATCAACTGTGTTACTTAAAATAGCTAAACCAAAAGTGATTATTAGGACGGCTCCCCAAATAATTATGCCTCCCATAGTAGGCGTACCTGCTTTGTAGAGATGCATATTAGAATAGATAGGTGTATCACCATCATTTCTTATTTGTTTACCAGCCCCTATTTTAACTAGAAAACGCAAAACTAATGGAGCTAAAATAAATCCTATACCTAAAGACATTCCACCTAAAATGATTAAACGTACAATTTGTCCTGTAATTGAGTTAAAAGCTATTCCCATAATATAATATTAATGAGTTTATTATAACACTAATAAGATCTTTACTGAACTAACTTTTCTTCTTTTTTAAACCAATTATAAATACTGAGGGTATCTCCAAATCTATCAGTAGAACCCAAAATAATACTAGCAATAGCTTGACCATTTTCTAAACGGTAAACTAGTATTAAACACTCTCCGGCATTATCTGTTGTGCCTGTTTTACTTAACCATAAATTGTCTATCTTACCAATTAATTGATCGGTATTCGATAAATTATGGGTATAAATACCATCGACAGATTGAAATGTTACAGAAGGCATGCGACTAATGCTTCCTATAAGGGGATAGTTCTTATAAATATAATTCACCAACTTTAAAAGGTCTCCGGCATTAGAAAAATTCCCTTTCTCGTCTAATCCTGTGGCATCAAAGAAAGCTGTCTCTTTTAAACCAATTTGTTTTGCCTTTTGATTCATTAACCCTATAAATTTGTTATAACCAACTCCTTCCGCTAAAGCCACTGCGGCATCATTACTAGAAAAAACTAACAAATCTTTAAGCAAATTGCTGGCGCTTAGTCTCTCGCCCAATTTTAAATTATCACCATTGCCATAGGTATTAATTGCCTTCTGAGAAACTGTTATAATTTTATTTAAATCTAAATTATCGATGACCACCACTGCTGTCATAAGCTTTGACAGAGATGCTATGTTAACAAAAACTTCCGGATGTCTAGAAATATATATCTCCCCTGCATCCAAATTAGCTACTATTAAAGAACGAGCCTTTAAATCTTTTTCAAGAACTAACCATTCTGGTTCAGAAACATAAGTAAAATTAGAAATAGTAGGATTTTGAGAAGAAATAGTTTCGGGTTCTACTTGGGCTTTATGGTAAATACTTCCATAGATAAAAATAACAACTAAAAAAACTATGGCTAAAAGGTAATTAGCCAGTTGTTTTATACTTGTGGGCTTTTTAAAATTTGAACTGAATTTTTTCATGATCTTATATCTCTTCAGTCTCTTCTACTTGATTATCGGGAAGATCAGTGACTAACATCTGCAATTCTTTGTTATGATAATCGTCATATTTTGGCAAATCTTCTATCTTGGCTAATCCTAAATGTTTTAAGTATTTGTCAGAAATTGAATAAAGGAAGGCATTTCCTCGATTAGGATCTTGTTTTCTTTCTATGAGAGAGCGCAATACTAATTGACGAATAATATAGGAAGAGTTGACCCCTCTGATTAGATCTATTTGAGACCTTCCTATCGGCCCCCTGTACGCTATAATTGTTAAACATTCTAAAGCAATAGGGGTTAATTTTTCTTCAAAAACACCCGTAACTAATTTCTGAACATAAACTTGATTAGAAGCCTTGGTGACTAGTTGATAAAAACCATTGTGGTCTATTAAAGTGAGCCCGCTTTCTTCGCTATCATATTTTTTAATTAAGCATTCTATCCCCTCTAAAAGCTCTGGCTTAGAAACACCAGAAATTTTTAAAAGAGTTTCTAGGTTTAATGGTTCCCCGCTAGTAAATAACAAACTTTCCAAAATAGATTTCAAATCCATAAAATTTAATTAAGATGTTCACTTAATTCGACTTCTATCTCTCCGAATAAATTATCTTGGTTCACTGTTATCTTATCATCTTTTAAAAGTTCTAAAAGAGCTAAAAAAGTAATAACTATTTCTTCTTTAAACTCTTGCTTATCATTTAAATCTTTAAAATTAATCCTACTTTTAGCAGCTATCAATCTTTGCCAAATACTCGTAATTTTATCTTCCAAAGAAATTATAGAACGTTTAATTGAGGCTTCTGGTGATTTTATATTAATTTGACTTGCAAATCTGTCGGCTAGACAGATAAATGAGTCTAATAAATCTTGGGGTAAGACATTTGTAGGTGGATTAAAAATTATAGTTCTTCCTACCCAAGACTTGCGACTAAACATTTGGGGCTGGTAGCTCCATTTATCTCTTGTGGCAATTCCCAATTCTTTAAATATTTTATAGAGCTCCAAACGAGCTTGAAGGTCCATAATTTCCTCTTTTTCTTCTGAAGTGACCTCTAAGGTTGGAAGAATTGAACGAGATTTTATCAATAGTAGAGTGGCTGCTACTTGTAGAAAATCGGCTACATTTTCTAAATAATTATCCTTTGCCTGACTAACCCAAGCCAAATAATCTTCGGTAACGGAAGAGAGAGAAATCTCGGTAATTTCTAAATTTTTATCCTCAATAAGCTTCAACAGAAGCTCTAAAGGACCACTAAATTTTTCTAGAGATACTACAAAACCACTCATAGCTAACCAATCTTAAAGAGTAGATTAATAACTTGTATTTCCCAATTATTTTCTAATTCTTGCCAATAGCGATAACTTTCTCTTTTATATTCAACTAAAGGTTCGTGCTGACCATAGCTTCTAAGAGTGGTACTATCTGGTAAATCGTTCATTTTTACCAAATGATCCATCCATAAGAGATCTCGTAATTTCAAACAAAGATTTAAAACCGTAGTTTGCCACACTTCTCTTAAACGGCTTTGTTCTTCTTCGAGCTTCTTCTGTAAGAAATCTTCAACTAATGTAGAAATTGCATCTTTATTATTTGCCTGTTTAATTTCTAGTTTAACAGATTCATCTAGCTGAGGAACCCATTGACTTAAAACAGTTAGTAAATCATCTTTACCTTCTTCGGTTATGGCACTACCAAAAAGCCTATCTATAACTATATCAGACTGGTGTTTCAAAATATTGACTACCGTAGAAGTTAGTTCCTCTTTGGTAGTTAATTTTATAAGATCTTGTCGTTTGGAATAATAAGCCTGCCTCTGTTTATTCAAGACATCATCATACTCCAAAATATGTTTACGCATATCGTAATTCACTCCCTCTATTTTGGCTTGAGCCGATTCAACAGCTTTACTAATAAGAGGATGACTAATGGCTTCATCTTCGGGTAAATTCATTCTAGCCATTAAATTAGAAATATTCTGGGGAGCAAAATATTTCATCAAATCATCTTCTAAAGAAATGAAAAATTGAGAAGATCCCGGATCTCCCTGTCTTCCGGATCTACCTCGTAATTGATTATCTATTCTCCTGGATTCATGTCTTTCTGTTCCCATTACATGGAGGCCACCTAAAGATAAAATTTTATTTCTTTCTTCTACATTAACAGGATTACCACCCAAAATAATATCAACTCCACGTCCTGCCATATTAGTTACTAAAGTAACTGAGCCTAATTGACCGGCTTGAGCGATAACTGAACCTTCTGCTTCATGATTCTTGGCATTGAGCATTCTATAAGGTACCCCATCTCTATCTAAAAGTCCTGCTAATTTTTCATTTGTTTCTGGAGAAACTGTTCCTACTAGTAGAGGCTGGCCTAATTCATGTCTAGTCTTAATTTCTTTGACCACTGCCATCCATTTTCCTTTTTCTGTTCTGAAAATTTGATCTGACAAATCTTTACGTATCAGTGGCTTATGTGTCGGGATACTGATTAAATCTAATTTATAAACATTTTTGAATTCTTCGGCTGAAGTTACTGCTGTTCCGGTCATACCGCTTAGTTTGGTATAAAGACGAAAGTAATTTTGAATAGTAATAGTAGCGCCTGTACGGCTCTCTTCTTTTACTTCAACTCCTTCTTTGGCCTCAATGGCTTGGTGTAGACCGCCTGTATAACGATGGCCAAACTTTATTCTACCCGTAAATTCGTCTACTATTAATACCTCACCATTTTTGACAATATAATCAACATCTTTTTTAAAAAGTTCCTTCGCTTTCAAACTCTCTTCTATATAGTGAACATTACCTATCCCTGATTCATCAAAAATATCTGTGCCGAAAATTGTTTCAATCTTATCTAAACCCTCTTCGGTTAAGCTTACTGTTTTGAACTTATGATCAACTAAATAATCTTTATCTAAGTCTAAACGATTAGCTACCTTAGCAAATTGTTTATAAATCTTAGCAGCATTTTCATCGGGGACAGCTATAATTAATGGCGTCCTTGCCTCATCTATTAAAATACTGTCGACTTCGTCTACTATGGCATAATTATGCCCTCTGGATGCTTGTACTTGTTCTTCTAAACTATTAGCTAAATTATCTCTTAAATAATCAAAACCGAACTCTGTATTGGTTCCATATGTGATATCTGCTTCATAAGCTTCTTTTCTGGGTATAGATTTTAAGTACTCATCTGTAACCATAAAACTACCTTGGGTATCTCTTTTGGAATCTTGTCTTTCCTTGTCCGAAAGAATAGTTTCTCCTACCGTCAAAACGTGTCCGTCCGAACCTTCTCTGGCCCCCGATCCTTCACTACTATAGATATAGGAATTATCTTGAACTATGCAGGCCACTGTTAATCCTAAAAAATCGTAAACTTGTCCCATCCACGTGGTATCACGACGACTTAAGTAGTCATTAACGGTAACTACATGAACACCGTTACCAGAGAGAGCATTTAGATAGGCGCTTAAAGTAGCTACTAGAGTTTTTCCTTCACCCGTTTTCATCTCAACAATTTTTCCATCATTAAGAGCCATTCCTCCTAGTAACTGTTCGTCAAAATGTTTTTGACCAAGAGTCCTTCCCGCCGCTATTTTAACCAGAGCAAAAGCTTCTGGTAATACTTTTGTCAAAGACTCTCCATTCTGTACACGTTTTTTTAATTCTAAACTATGATTTTTTATTTCTAAATTACTCAGGCTAGTGAGCTGAGTTTCTAAAGTATTTATTTTACTGACTAGCAAACGATTCTTAGTTAAAAATCGAGTGTCGGTATCTGGCCACAAAAAATCTAACCAGTGTTTCATATTTATAATTATTTCGTTTTGAACTATACCCTTTCTTGACCTAATCTTTTTTGATTAATCCGCTTTTCTTTCTTATGCACTAACTGTTCCTTCAAATTTTTAACGCACTTCTCCAGAAGGGTTTTAAGATCATCTCCCTCCTCCTCGGCAACTAAATTATCTTTTAGTATTTCTAAGGTAAGTTTTAATTTTAAACTATTACCTTTTTCATGATGAGCTCCCGAAGAAATAATCGCTATTTTCAACAGAATGCCTTCACCGAACCTATCTATTAACCGATCTAAACCTTTAATCTTTTTTTCTATCAACTCTGACCAATAATCATTTAATTTGAAACCCTGACTGTTTATGATTGTTTTCATGAGTTAAGGTTATATTATTTGACTATCGTCAGTATATCAAAAAATGGCCCAAAAACCAATCTTTAAAAACAAACGAAAAGCGCGACAGAATCGCGCTTTTGTTAAGAATCAATGTTTACTAGAAGAAGTTTCTTTTCTTTTAAAAAATCAACTTCATCTTGCGACAAGACTATTTCTTGCCGTGCTTTTTAGCTTTTTTGGCTACTTTCTTGGTAGCTTTTTTGGCTACTTTCTTAGTGGCCTTCTTCTTCTTGACCATATTATTGAAGAATATATTTATTTCTTTAATCTTTTACCGTACCGGTATTAAATTGTCGACCGAGATGACCTAGTCAATTTATTTCCGGCACTTGGAAAATTATTTTTAACTATCTACTTATATAATTTTATTACGAATATTTTAAAATGCAAGTCTTTCTTATTTAATTATAGAAGTTTTATACACAAATGCAAGTGTGCATAACTTTTTTAAAACAAATTTCTGAAAAATATTTATAAAATCATTTTTTAGTCCTAAAAATAAATAAAAATAGTTAAAAATATTTTTATTTTTCTATAGATTATGAAAAATCCCCTAAAAAATTTATCTCAGGGATTAAATGACAGTTAAATTTTTCAAATACTTTTGACTGAGCAAGCGCAATCAAATTAAAAACGTCTTGAGCCTTGGCTTCCCCTAAATTAACAAAGAAATTAGCATGCTTTGGAGATATTTGTGCTTGGCCTATTTGATACCCCTTGAGCCCACATTGATCAATGAGCCAACCTGCCGGTACATTGTCTTTAAAAAGAGTGGTTATCTTCTCAATATTTGCTGAACCTTCCAATTCTTTAAATGTTGGGTTTTTAAAAACACTGCCAGCGCTTGGATACTCTAAGGGTTGCTTTTCAATACGTTCTTTCAGATGCTCTCTGATTTTTGCCTGACCAATTTTAGGATCTCCTTTTTGCAATTCAAGAGAAGCTGACCAAATAATCATTCCCCCTTGCTTAAAAATACTGCTACGATAACCAAATTTACAATCAGTCTTGTTATAAGTTTTAAAAACACGCTTATTGATATCGTAAGCATAAACAGATTTAACGCTATCTTGTATACTTCTTTGAAAAGCTCCCGCATTACCAAAAATTGCCCCACCAAGAGACCCAGGAATCCCGGCTGCCCATTCTAAGCCAGTTAAAAAATTATCAGTAGAACTGCAAAATTGAATTAATTTACCCAAATTTATCCCACTACCAATTTCCAGATCTATTTTATTGTCTCCCCATTCTTTTTTACTTATTTCTTGATTATCTAATTTAATTATAAGGCCTGCATATCCTTTATCCGAAACAAGAAGGTTGCTCCCCCCTCCTAAGATATAAATAGGTTGATTATTCTTTTCAGCCCAATTAAGAGACTCTAATAATTCTCCAGAAGTTTTAGGCTTCGTAAAATAATCAGCTACACCACCTAGATTATAGGTGGTGAATTGAGATAAGGAAACATTCTGTAAGATATTGGGACCTAACTTAACCATAATTTTATGCTAAACCCAATTGTTCACCAATACCTTGCATGGCTTGGAGGGTTATATCTGTAAATTCTTGAAGAGATAATCCTAATAATTCTTCGCATTTAGCTATATTAATTCTATTAGCTCCCCTAGCAAAGCCTTTTTCTTTAAACCGCCTAAGAACATTATCTGTTTGAACCTCTTTTATTTTTCGAGAAGGTAATACAAGTGTTGTCGCTACTATGAGCCCAGTAAGGGAATCAACGCAATAAATCGCTTTAGCCATTAAAGTAGCTGGCGGGACGCCATGGATATCGTTATGAGTTTTAACGGCTTCAGCAATATCATCTTCCACCCCCTTATCTTTTAACATTTGATATCCTTTGAGACTATGAGATTCTGCATCGTCTTTAGTACTTTCATAATCAATATCGTGAAGGAGACCTGTTAAACCCCAAACATTTACATCCTCATTAAAATGAACGGCTAAACCTTTCATGGCCGCTTCGGCAGCTAGACAATGCTTAATTAAATTTGGTTCTTTAATTTCTGTATTAAGCCAATTAAAGGCTTCATCTCTAGTCATTCTTAATCTTAATCTTCATCTTTATCACTGTTTTTCTCCTCATCGTCTTTTTCTTCATCTGATTCTTTCTCGTGTTCTTCAATAGCTACTTCTTCGGCCATAGGCTCTACGGCTTTAAAATCGCTTTTTTTACCAACCTTACACCCAGGACAACTAAAATCTTCTTCTAATTCTTCGAATTTTTTGCCCTCTTTCTCTTCATCGTATATATACCCACAAATTTGGCAAATATATTGCATAGAATATTTTTTAAATTAATATTTATTTCTGACTCTTTAATTTTAAGCTAATACTTTTGAAAATGCAATTATTCTTGTCCACAAACTCCAATAAGGCAATGTATAAATTACCCCTATTGACAAAAATGCTCTATTTGCTCTATAATTGTGTTGCAAGGTAACCCTAGACAGGAACACCTTGCAACTCCTTATCGAGAGCGTGCGATGGTTCAGCAACCTCATAAAGAGGAGGTGTATTGGTCTCAATAGTGTATTGGGTGATGGAAGGAGCAGCTTTTGTGCTCCCTAATCTGGCAGGTTTGTATCATGAACTTGTTTGCCAGTAGGCGCCGTTATCCCCTCCCTTCGGATTAAGGGATTGAGATTCTTCTTTACCCACACCTGCTCATCACAAGGAGGGATTGAATCTTATAGGGCCGATCTAACGGCTGTTTCACTGCTGGCAAATAACTTGCCAAATCTGGTGTAGCATTTAGCTACTCCTTCCTGTCTTTAGCTGGCTCTTTAAAAGTTAATACTCGCCCGGTGGTATCTCACTCATCTTGAAGTTTGTCGCTTCCCCTTTTTTCCGTTTTTTCTTCTTTCTCTTCGACACATTTTCTTTGTGTCACCCTTTTCTCTTTTTTTTCTTTTACGTTTTCAGCTTTACGCTTTACGTCCTTCACCTCCCCATCCGCTTTTTAGCCACCTTTTTTGTTCTTTGTTTCTCATCACCATCTCTCCGGAGGTGGTTTTTCATTTGTCATTTTATTCTGTTATTTTTTATTTTTCGTTCTTAGTTTTTCATTTTGCGTCTTTAGATCTTCTTTATGTTAATATATTTATACTTAAAGATATGCCATCTAAAATTAAACCCAAAAAAATAGTCACCATTGGTGGAGGCACTGGTAGTTTTATGGTGCTTTCTGGGCTTAAAAAATATAATGATGATTTAACTGCCATAGTTTCCATGTCAGATAATGGTGGCTCCACAGGGATACTTAGAGATGAATTAGGTGTCCTTCCCCCTGGAGACCTAAGGCAATGTTTAGTAGCTCTCTCTGACTCTCCAGAAATAATGCGTAAAGTTTTTAACTATAGATTCGATAAAGGAAGTTTAGATGGTCATAATCTTGGTAATCTTTTACTTTCGGCTATGGAAAAAATCACTGGCAGTAATTTAAAAGCCGTTAAAGAAATTAGTGATATCTTAAAAATCAGGGGTAAGGTAATGCCAGTATCTTTGGAACCCAGTAATTTACAAATCGAATTGAACAATAATTTAAAACTGATTGGAGAGGATAGGATTAATCATAATTATGCTATCGATACTCTGGGAATTAAAAAAATCGCATTAAACCCTGTACCTGCAGTTAATCCTGAAGCCATTAAGGCTATTATGAACGCTGATTTTATTATTATCGGACCAGGAAATTTTTATTGTAGTCTTATCCCCAATCTTTTAATACCCCAGATAAGTAGAGCTATTTCTAAAAGTCCGGCCAAAATTATCTATATTGCTAATTTAGTAAATAAGCGTGGCCATACTAGTAAGTTTAGCCTAGATGATTATATCCAATATTTACAAAGATATATAAAAGGAAGACTTATTGATTTCGTTATTTATAACAGTCAAAAACCATCCCAAGCTCTTCTTAAAAGATATCGACAAGAAGGTGATGAATGGTTGGAACTTAAATATACAAAAACTAAGAATTCTCATTCTCAAAATTATCCGACCATTATTCAAGCTAATATTTTAAAAAACACTTTTTACAAACCCGTTTCCGGAGATCATATTGGTGGTGTTCGTTCTTTTATTCGTCATGATAGTGATAAATTAGCTAAGCTTATAGAACAAATAATCTAATCTCTCTTTAGAAAACAACCCCTAGTTATAGGGTTGTTTTAGTCAATATTTTTTCTATTCCTTTGCGCGCTATTAGAGCACATAGTATGCCTACTCCTACCCCACTTATAATATCTAATGGCCAATGAACTCCCATTAGGATCCGCCCCATGCCTACTAGTATCGCTAGAATTAAAAACAAAATACCACTTCTTCTATTTTTCAAGAATAATACTACTGCCATAGCGAAAGCGAGCGAAGTGTGTCCCGAAGGAAAGGATGTGTTGTATTCTGTGATTTTTAAATAATCTTTATAGTTGATAATTTCTGTTAAAACTATGAATGGACGAGGTGTTTTATAAAAAAAATGAATTAGAGGATTAACAACTAGATTGGATAGACAGCATGCTAAAAACAAAATCAATAACCATTTTTCTTTATCTTTCTTAGTATTCTTACCTAAGACGATAAACAAAATCGCCGTAATCCCTAAGAAATAGATAAGATACTCCCCTAAAAATAAGCTTAACCAATCAGAAAAAATTCTTAAATTGTTTAGATTATAAATGAAAGTAAAGAACTGCGAATTCATATCTTTGTATTAATCACCAAAAATAGTTCTGGCTGTTGTAATGATCTGGGGAAGATTGCCCGAAAAATTCATTTTGCCATTAGAAAAATTCAAAGATCTAACGAACAGGCTTCCATAGCCGCCGCTTGTCAACCGTTCGTATACAAAACTTTCAAAAGGCTTTTTTGCCTGACTATAAAGTTTTTGGGATAAAGATATTCTACCAACTTTTAGTTCTGCTAGATTAATATCTAGTCGATTGTTATTTATCGAGATAGTACCCCTAACGTATGCTGGAAAAGAAATTCTAGGAATTTTATACTTATCCATTCCTTTTGAAATAGTTTCTATATCTTTTTGAGATACCCCAGTTACCTCTGCATAATCTTTGAGCCTATTAACTCTTACTATGCCAGATGCTTCTACTATACCATTTTCCCCTATTTTTACTTGAACATCAGTAAATGGATTAAGCGGCCAATCAGACTCTTGGCTTAAACGGGCAGTTATTTCCTCACTCGTAAAACTATTATTTACCTCCTGATTACCTTCTAATATGAAGCTACTTTTTATATTTGGAGCTTGATCTATTATAACCCTCTTTACTTTGTTTTTTTCTGCTATTGACTGTAATGCTTCCTCTGTATATTTTATTCCTAAATCTTGTGGTTTATTGGAACCAAAGATTGCCGAAATGCCTGGAACAAAACCTAAATAGCCTAAAACTAGAATTACTATTATAAAAATAATAATCAATCCTTTAAACAATCTTTTAATAAAACCCATATTCTTTTTTATTTTATAACTTAATTAATTCTATCAAAAAATCACCATTATGGCGATTGAATGATCTAAATAAGGGCTGCGGGACATAGATTCGAACTATGATACTGGGCTTCAAAGGCCCATGTCCTACCATTAGACGATCCCGCAATAAACAAAAACTGGAATAAATTTCTTCATTCCAGGTTTCAGCTTATCATAAAGTTTTTTAAAAATCCACTAAGGTTTAAGTCTCTAAATATTTCTTCATAGCTACAAAGCTAGAAGCCAAACCAATACCTACTCCAAAGACTGTTTGGAAAAAGAATATCCAGATAAAATGAGCCCAGTAATACCCAGCTAGACCTAAACCCGGAATAGAAGTCTCTATCTTCGGGCTTATGGCAAAAACCAACAAACTGATTACAATCATAGTCAAAATGGAGGCCACTACTCCATAGATTGTGCCTTCAAAAAGAAACGGTCCTCTTATAAACCAATTAGGAGCTCCAACCAGTTTCATGGCCCTGATTTCTTCTTTAGATGTATAAATAGCTAATCTAATGGTATTGAAATTAATCAAAACTGCTATTCCTACCAAAAGAACACTGATACTAATGGCTACAATATTAATGGTTCTATTAACAATATCTAATTTTTGCACCACTCTTTGATTCTCTTCGTAATTTACGGTAACCAATCGGTCTTTAAAACCAGCCTGGGAGATATAATCTAAAATAGATTGATAATCTTTGTCAGTTTTAGCCTTAATACTCAATGAGGGAGACAAAGGATTTGTACCTAAAACTTCAATGGCTTTAAAAATAGCTGGATTGTATTTCTGTTTATCTTGAAATAATTTTAAAGCATCATCCTGAGAAATATATTTAACAGTTTTGATTTGGTCTAATCCTTCGAGCTCCATTTGAACTTGGAAAATCTCGGATTCTGGTACGTCTTTTTTAAAATAGATACTGATGTCTACTCTTTCTTGTAACATGACTACCAATCTGTTCACCGAATAAGAAAACAAGCGAATTCCTGTAAAGGTAAGAACACTGAGAAAGACCACCAAAATAGTTGCTAAAGATAGCCACCAGTTACGAATGATGCTTTGCCAACTTGCCTTAAATAATCTTCGAAAACTTAAAAACATAGTACTTTTAGATAATATATTGACCGTTTAATTCGTCACGAATAACTTTCCCGTTTTCCAAACTAATTACTCTTTTCCCTATTTTATTAATAACGTCTTTATTGTGCGAAGTTAAAATTATTGCCGTACCTAATTCATTGATCTTTAATAGCAATTTAATAATGTCCCACGTATTAATAGGATCCAAATTACCAGTCGGTTCATCGGCAATAATAATATCTGGCCCATGAATAAGGGCTCGGGCTATGGCTGCTCTTTGTTTTTCACCTGCCGAAAGGCAAACTGGTAGTTGGTCCCTTTGTGACTCTAATCCAACCAATTTTAAAACCTCACCTACATGATCTGTAATAATATCGTCTGGTTGATTTAAAACTTCGAGAGGAAAAGCAACATTTTCAAAAACAGTTCTGTCGGCAAACAGTTTAAAATCCTGGAAAACAGTACCAACTCTTCTTCTAATTAAAGAAAGTTGACTTCCTTTGAGTTTATTGACTTCTTGACCATCAAAAATAACTCTACCGGAAGAGGGCTGCTCTTCGGCTATAATTAATTTTAAAAGGGTGGTCTTCCCTACCCCTGATTTCCCTACGAGAGACACGAATTCGCCAGCCTCAACACTAAAATCAATACTATCTAAGACTAAATTATTGTTGTAAGCCTTGGAAATGTCTTTAAAAGATATAAGTGATGTCATTTCGTGTGTTCATTATACCGCACAAAGGAGAAATTACCAAACTTAATTAGTTTGGGTAATCTCTTTTTCTATAAATGGTTGTAAATTCCCTTGTAAAACTTCTGTCGCATTTTTAACTTCAAAATTATACCGATGATCTTTCACTAATTGATAGGGATGAAGAACATAGGAACGAATCTGGTGCCCCCATTCGATCTCGGTTTTCGAACCTTTTAACTCAGAAAGTGTTTTGGTGTTTTGCCTTTCCTTCAGGTCAAATAATTTTGCCCTAAGTAATTTAAGGGCTTTTTCTTTATTGCTGTTTTGAGTACGTTGTCCTTGAGAAGTAACGGTAAGACCAGTGGGATTATGCGTCACTCTGACGGCACTTTCTACCTTTTGAACATTTTGACCACCCGGACCAGAAGAACGAAAAGCTTCTATAGTAATATCATTCGGATTAATTACCAGTTCTTCCTCTTCTAGACTTGGCAGTATTTCTACATAAGCAAAGGATGTATGTCTCAATTTAGCCGAAGAAAAAGGAGAGATTCTTACTAATCGATGAACTCCTTTTTCTTTTTTTAGAATTCCAAAGGCATAAGTTCCTAAAATTTCGAGAGAAATCTGCTTAATGCCCTTATAATCATTAAGATGTTCATCTATAATAGAAACCTTGAAACCTCTACCCTCTAAATAGTTCACATACATCTCTTTAATCATTCTAGCCCAATCTTCTGCATCATTACCACCCGCCCCTGCATAAATAGAAAGAATGGCACTTGATTTATCATAAGGACCCTTAAAATACAATTCAGTTTTCTTTTGAGCCAGTTCTTTTTCTATTGAGACTAGATCTTTGCCTAACGCTTTTTCTGTTTCACTATCATTACTAGAATTGGCTATTTGATGAATTTCTACTGCATCGTTTAGAGTTTCTTCCCAATTAGAAAACAATGCTAATTCTTTTTGTAAGAAGCTTAAATTTTCTAAAGTTTTTTCTGCTAAAGGACGGTCTTCCCAAAAATTACTTTGGGTACTTTCTTCTATTAGGTGCGTCACTCTTTTTTTCTTGTCCTCTAATTCAAAGACGGTCCGCTAAAAACCGGACCTCTTCTCGTAGCGCTTTAATCTGTAATAAAATGTCATCCATAATTGCAACAAGATATGTTAGTTTAGCAGAAAAAGTATGTTTTTTAAAGCAAAAACACGGCTAGGCCGTGTTAATTTTGATATAGGTGTAAAGGGCAGGGGTACCCCGACTCGAACGGGGATCAACGGTTTTGGAGACCGTAATTCTACCATTGAACTATACCCCTAATAAATAATTCTTAAATTTCAAGGCAAACTACTCTTTTTAAAACAAGCTCTTTTCCCTTTAGCAACAACTAGGGAAAAGAGCCAGTACCTACTATTTCTTAGCTTCTTTGTGGATAGTATGGATTTTATCTTTGGGACAATATTTTTTTATTTCCAATTTCTTCCCCACAGGATTCTTTTTATTACGATTGGTGTAATAATTTATATCCTTACATTTAGTGCATTGAAGTCTAACAATATTTTCTTTTTTCATATAAAACAGTGTCTTTTATTTCTATTTAATTACTCAGAGCTGAAGGCCAGATTTGAACTGGCGACCTACTCCTTACCATGGAGTTGCTCTACCAACTGAGCTACTTCAGCGAACGAGCCACTATAACAAATGACCAAGTTTTTTTCAAGACAATAGCTGTAATCTCTTTTCTTGTTTAGGTAGAAATATAAACTTTGAAATTGTATAAGATTACGTGTGCACAGAGTAGGATTTGCACCTACGTAGGCCTGAGGCCGACAGATTTACAGTCTGTTGCGTTTGACTACTCCGCCATCTGTGCGTAATAACCCCTTCTCTATCTTGGGTGGAGCCGATGGTCAGATTTGGACTGACGACCTACTGTTTACAAAACAGTTGCTCTACCACTGAGCTACATCGGCAAAAAGCTGTCACTTTAGATTTTCTTCTTTCTCTGATGAACTTTAGGAGATAATTTCTTTTTTGTAGTATCCATTTGAAAAGATGTGTCAGAACTACTTTCTTTGAGCGTTTGGAGGCTGTTGATTAATCGAGAATCTTTTATGATGTCTTCCCATGAAAGATCTTTATTGATGGCCTTCAGAAATTGTTCTCTTAATGTAGAATAATCACCTACTTCTAGATAAAAATCGGTTAGTTGAGAAAATGTATCAGTGTCAAAATTAGTATTTAATTTCTTCAAATAACCTTGTTCTTTCAACCAAACAGTTTCAATTAATTGATTGTCTTTTTCCCTAGTAGAATCCATTTCTGGAATCGCACTAGCAGCTATCAATGCCTGTATCCTATCATTACCACTTAAAGGTACGACTTTCTCTTCCTTAAGCTTACCCAGAGAGTCGGCTAATCGATTGTCTACTCTAAGGATAAATATTCTCAAACGTCTTAATCCTTTTTCAGCTACATTAGTGACTGCCTCTTTTGTTATCTTTAATTCTGGTATCCATCCAGGTAAAGAAATATTAAGAATCTTTAATCTAGGATTTAAGTTATTCTTATCTACCTCTAAAATGTCGGGAGTTGTGTCAACAACTTTACGTTTGCGATTAAGAATTAAAACAATCCCACTTAAAGCGGAAATTAAGACGAAGGCCAGGATAATATTATACATACTTTATCAACTGACTTTATTTCTTTTACGCTTGAAACCTTATAAATTTACTAACAGAAATTTTACCATTCTTATCAGCTTCTTTATTAAACCAATCGGATATTTTTAGAGAAGGATCTTTGATATAGAGTTGATCTAATAAACAAATTTCTTTTTTCCAATCATTTAATTTCCCTGTAGCTATTTTTTCTAGAAGATCTTGGGGTTTATTAGCTTCGATTAATTCTTTGGTTATTGCAGCTTTTTTATCTTCAAGAATATTGGCAGGAACATTTTCCTGGCTAATATACATCGGATTCATGGCTGCAATATGCATGGCTAAATCATGGGCCAAATTCTTAAAATCCTCTGTTTTAATAACCTCTTTTTTATCCGTTTCTAGGCTTAAAAGTACTCCTACTCTTCCACCATTATGGATATAGGCTTCCACCAAGCCTTCTGGAGCCTCTATATAAGCGCAATTCCCTATCTCTATATTTTCTCCGAATTTAGCTATGTTTGTTTTTAAAACCTCGGCTACTGTAGTAGAAGGATCCTTTATGAAGGGCATAGCCAATAAGGTCTCAGCTGTAATTTCTGGGCTACCATTGGTAATGACTTGTTCTACTAAATTTTGAGTTAAGATTCTGAATTCTTCTGATTGAGAGACGAAACTGGTATTGGAACGTAATTCAAGCAAGGCTCCTTTTGTAGCTTCTTCATTTATTTTCGCTTCGATATTCCCTGCTTCAGTTGTACGTCCGCTTTTTTTATCAGCCTTGAGCAAACCTTCTCTTTTAATTACTTCTAGGGCTTTATCAAAATTACCCCCTGTCTCTTCGAGGGCTTTTTTGCAGTCCATTACTGAAGCTTGAGTAGCTTCTCTTAATTTAGAAACGTCAGCTGCACTAATCATATAATCTTAAACTTTAATTTTATTTAATCTTGCCACTTTTTACCCCAGAAAGACTTTTGTCTAATTGAGCAAAAATATATTCTATAGAACTACGCGCACTATCATTGGCTACTATAGGATAATTAACCAATTCTGGATTATCATCATTATCTAATAGAGAGATTACGGGTACTTTCATTATCATAGCTTCGAGTAAAGCTGTCATGTGTATCTTGGGATCAATAATGATAATGGCTGCGGGTAATTTGGAAAGGGTTCTCAATCCAAAGAATTTACCTTTAAGTGATTGTAACTTCTTTTCTAACTTTAATTGTTCCTTTTTAGTATACTTAGCTACTTCTCCACTTTTAAATTTATCTTCTAGGTCTAAGTAATAAGTAATTCTGTCCTTAATTGTTTTGAAATTTGTCAAAGTACCACCTAACCAACGTTCAGTAACATAGGGCAAATCGTATTTGGTAGCGAATTGCTCTACGGCTCCTTTTGAGCTAGCCAGAGTACCTACGACAAGGATTTGCTCTCCTTGTGAATACAAACTTTTAATAAAGTCATTGGCTTTAGTAACAGATTCTATCACCTTGTTCAGGTCTAAAATAGCAAAGCTATGTTTAGAAACTAAAACATACGGCAATGCCTTTGGATGATTCGTAGTCTTATTGTGTCCATAAAAAAGACCAGCCTCCATCATGTCTTTAATGGCAGTCTTATTCTCTATACTAGGCTTGAAAATTTCTATCGGTAAATCCTGAATCATAAGTTCTAAAAACTTTAAATGCGCTTTAAAACAGCGTTTTATAACTCTTCCAAAATAACATAAAAGAACGTTTAAAGCAAGAAAATAGCTTCTGTTAAGGGCTTTAAATGGCTTATCTAAGGATTTAAAGCCTTACAATCAGTCGACAAAGGCTTATTACCATCTTTATCTGGTAAATAATCATTACATTGATTTACTCCGCAAAAATTGAAATTCCAACAACCATATCTAGGTTCCGAGCTTCCACAATCATAGGACGCCCTACACTCAGCATGAGGATTCGTTTCCCCCTCTTTATCACAACCTGTGCTGAAACGATTAGCTAAAACATCGCTGCCACCACAACTTAAACATTCTATGCGGGTTCCATCACTTAATTGCATTTCATTGGTTACAGAAGTATCTAAGTGTATAGTCGTAGGTTTACCGGCTTTCAATATTAAGCTACCTTGAGTTTTCATAAGGCTCGTTACTAAGGTTGCATCTTGTCCACTACTATTCCAGTTTAAATAACTTACTTGTTGTTGGTCATCTACAGCACTAGTTAAAGTAATGTCACAACCACCAGTAGTAGCACATTTTTTAGAAACGCTTACTCCAGACACTTGGATATCGCCACTACCGCCTGTCCCCGGATTTTGATTAGGGTTAGAAGTAATAGGCGTCTTGTAATATTTCCCCACCAAAGTATTTAAAGCGGTACCACTTCCCAAGCTATTAAGAAGAGCTGGGTCATCACACATGTTAATATTACAACTGCCTATTCCCAAACACTCTGGTCCAAATTGACCTGCCTCACAAGTAGCTTCTATGGTTCCATTATTATCAGTATCTCTACAACCACAGCGAGAAACTACACACATTTTGTTGCAATCTGAATCGGTGCCACCTTTTTGCTTACAAGCTGCTAGGCATTTAGTTTTTAGTTCTTCCTTAGAATCAAATAAGGTTTGGCTATCAGAAACAAAAACATCTGTAGGGGTTATAAATGTTTGTTTACCATTGGAATCTGTAACTGTAAACCCAGTAGAAGTATTTGTATTCCCAGATACTGGGTTATATGAGGAAATAGACAATCCCTCGTCTATACCCATAACATCATTTCTTACTTGAGAGCAATCTACATTTTGGGAACGACTAATAAGATTACTGTGGCTATACCATGATTGAACTCCATTTCTCAAGGCATCTCTTTTGGCTTTAAGAGCTGCGAATGCATCTCCTGCTGGAGTACCCACCACTGCACCATTGAGTTGTTCTAATTCTTTATTTAACGCCGAAACCTCATCTTCTAAAGTATCTTTAAGTTCTAATTCTGCCATACCTTGAACAGTAGAAGAGCTCCCCGTCTCAATCATTTGTTCTCCCGATATTGATGGTGCCCCACATTGACAATATAGACGCTCCAACGCAAAATCTATCGCTTGGTTAATTTTAGTAGCGTAGGTTACTTGATCTTCGGAGGTAAGACAATTCAAATATTGCTGAGTAAGTCCAGCTCTTGCTGTATCTGAAAAATCAGTTATTGGACTAACTACAGCAGAGGCTATTTTAATACTTGAAAGACAAATAGCCGCAACCAAGAAATATTTAAGATAGTTTTTCATTTTAAGTATTAATGGTTAATATTAAAATAAGCTTTATCAAACGGTAAGAATGAATCGTGATAATTAATAAAATCATCTACGGGCACATTTACTCCTTGATTTTCTTCGGGAGGAATATAAAGCTTCATTGTCATATCATTTTTATCCGATTGAATAAAAGCTATTCCCATAAAAGGCATTGCTTCGGTATTAAAGATCCTGGAGCAAAAAGATGCTTGGCTAGAACCATAAGTTCTTTCTATCTGTCCTATAGGAGTAACCAAAAAATTATTTTCACCTAAAGATGGCAATTTCACTTCCCCACAAATAGAAACATAGCCAGTAGGCTTTTTTAACTTAACAACTGTGCCATTTCCTCCAACATTACCTAGGCGCGCAAGGGCACTGATTATTTTGGAATTACTGGCTACTTCAGCATCTATTTCCATTACAAGCGGATTCCCTTCTTTGAAATAATCATTAAGATTAATGACCCTTACTATTAAATCTCCTGGTTGTATTGTTTTTAAACTATTAGCATCAAAAGTATTGATAAGTTCTGCCTTTCCCCAAGTATCTATTTTACAATAAGGATGTTGTACTACAACAGATGTAGTGCCTCCATAAGAAAGAGTACTTCCTGACAGTTTCTGGCAAGCAGTTATTCCCCGACTGGCCCGAGTTTTAAAACTAAAATAAGTATTTTTTAAAATACAAACTGCACTCAAAACCAACCCGATCCCTATTAAAATAATTCCTAGGGATACAAGTATTTTTTTGGTCTTCATGTCCATATTTAACCAATTGATAAATTTTATTCTATCGACCCTCTAATTATAAACCTAGAACATATATCAAGCAAGTCACCTTCTCTGTATTCTTGCTCTAAATTAAGAAATAGTGTATAATAGCCGAGTCAATTAAAGAGAAATCTAATGCAAAAAGAAATTCATCCTAAATATTATCCTCAAGCCGAAGTTACCTGTTCCTGTGGTAATAAATTTACGGTAGGCTCAACTATGCCCAAACTTAGTGTAGAAATCTGCTCTGCCTGTCATCCTTTTTATACGGGTGAAGAAAGATTGGTAGATACTGCGGGAAGAGTAAAGAAATTCCAGAAGAGGGCTGCTGTTAGTGCCGAATTAAAGGCTAAAAAAGTAGTAAAAAAGACTAGGGTTAAGAAACAAGCTACTAGTAAGAAGATTTAATTTATGGACTTGGGTGAGCTCAAAAAAGAAAAAGAAGAACTCCTACAAAAACTCAGTAATCCTGAGTTTTTTAAGAATACCGCCGAATTAAAAACAACCAATAAAAGGCTTTCTGTTTTAGATACCTATTTACCCGTGTTTGAAAAAAGAGTTCAACTCCAATCTTCTATCTCCCAAGATGAAGCCTTGATTCTTAGCAGTGAGGATGAAGAGCTTACAAAAATAGCAAACGAAGAAATACTTGCCTACAAAGAAGAGCTCTCTAAAATACAGGAAAGAATAGACAATTGGGAGAATCAAAAAGAAAGCGAATTAGAAACTAATGGTGTTATTCTAGAAATAAGAGCTGGTGTAGGCGGAGACGAAGCCGCTATTTTTGCTTCTGATTTATTAAAAATGTATAGCCATTACGCCGAACGCTATAGTTGGCCAACAGCCCTTTTAGACTCTAGTCAAAATGAAATAGGCGGTGTTAAAGAAGCCATTTTTGAAATTAAAGACAGTGATGCTTATGCTTTATTAAAATATGAAGGTGGCGTACATCGAGTACAAAGGGTTCCTGAAACAGAAAAAAATGGTCGTATCCATACCTCCACTGCTTCTGTGGCTATCCTACCTAAAATTACTATTATACCCTTTGAAATTAAGCCTGAAGATATTATAGAAACTTTTTACAGATCATCCGGAGCCGGGGGTCAGAATGTTCAAAAGGTAGAAAGTGCTGCTAGAATTACTCATAAGCCAACTGGCTTGGTTGTCTGCTGTCAGAGTGAACGTTTGCAAAGACAGAATAGGGACAAAGCCATGGAAATGCTTAAAATTAAACTGTGGCAAGACCAACAAGAAAAACTGACAGCTAATTTAAGTGCTGAAAGGCGTGCTCAGATAGGTACGGCTGATAGAAGTGAAAAAATAAGAACTTATAATATACCACAAGACAGAGTAACTGATCATAGAATTAAACAGTCTTGGCATAATTTAAATAAAATCTTTGGCGGTGATTTGGATGAAATTATCAATGCCCTTAAAGAAAATATGCCTAGATATTTCAAAGGAGAAATAACCGGTGGAGAAGATTTAGATTAACTATTTAAAAACCACTCTTTGCAGAGTGGTTTTTTCTTTACTTTTTAGAAAGGAATGTTTTCTAAGAAATCGTCTTCACTGTTTTTATCCATAAGAGCATTGTCAGCGCTCTGGGGTATATCATCTATAGAAACAGTGGCTAGATCTTCTTTGGCTACCTCACCATCAGTACCCTTACCTGGTCCGTAAGTACTTTTAGGTCCCAGTTGGAGATCTTCTACAAAGATTTCTATTCTGTTCTTTTTCTCTCCAGCTGGACTAGTCCAAGAAGTAGTTTTTAATCTGCCTTCTACAAAAATCATTTTCCCTTTGGTTAAATATTGGGTCAATACTTCAGCTCGCTTTCCCCATAAAACTAAGCTATGGAATTCTGTTTCTGTTTGTTTCTGACCAGTTTTATCAGTATAAGTTCTATTGGTAGCTAAACCAAAAGTAGCCACGGCGCTTCCACTAGGCAAAGTTTTAAGCTCCGCATCTCTAGTTAGATTACCTATTAAAAAAACTTTGTTTAGATTCATAAGAATTTTTAAACTTTAACCTAATAATTATTCTTTTAAAAGTTCCTCTAATTTTTCGTCTAAAGCATTCATATCTATTTCAGGTTTTTCTTCTTTTACTGGCTCAGCAGCTACTATAGGCTCATTGGGTTCTACTACTGGAGCTATTTCGTCCGTTATTATTGGTTCTACTAAAACAGTTTCTTCTATAACGGTTTCAGGTATAACCTCTTCAGCTACTTTGGCTATTGGAGTGAAACCAACTACTTTTTCTACCGTTAGATTATCATTTTTAGTAATCATCACTCGTAAAAGATTGGCTTTTTTCAACCAGTTCTTAAAGTCTATAACAACTTCTGCTTTAGGTTCAAATTTAACTGTAGCAAAATAAGCATCTCTAGTTTTGGTAATAGGATAAGCCAAGCCAATTCTATTGGGTTTCAATTCTTGGGTAATCTCTCCATATTCTTTAAGAATGTCTAGAAGTTTAGAATATTCATCATCAATTTCGGTTTCGGTTAAATCACCTTTAAATAGCATGGCTATCTTGTAAAACATTTTATTCATAATTTCTTTATTTATAGATTTTCTTTAATATTTTATTCTTTGTCACTATCGTCGGCTACTTCTATCTTCTCAGTAGAAGCTACTACTTCCCCTGAATTGATTTTCTTTATTAAGGCCTTACCTACATCTGGATTCTCTTTCAAGAATCTTTTCGTATTTTCTACTCCTACTCCCAATTTAGTTTCTCCAAAAGAATAAGTAGTTCCTGTGCGTTTAATCAAATTGTATTTGAGACCCAAGAACAATAAATCACCGCTATAGGAAATTCCTTCATTATAAATAATATCTAATTCGGTTAGCTTGAAGGGAGCCGCTACTTTATTTTTTACAACCTTTACCTTTACTCTGTTCCCTATAATCTCATCTCCTTTTTTAATTTGAGCAATGCGTCTCATTTCAATTCTAACTGAAGCATAAAACTTGAGAGCTTTGCCGCCAGGAGTGGTTTCTGGATTACCAAACATCATTCCTATCTGCATTCTAATTTGATTGGTAAAGATAATAGCAGTCTTTGACTTGGCAGAAATAGCCGTTAACTTTCGGAGTGCTTGAGACATGAGACGAGCCTGTAGACCAATGTGCTGATCCCCCATTTCTCCCTCTAATTCGGCTCTTGGAGTAAGCGCGGCTACCGAGTCTACTACTATCACATCCACTGCATTTGAGCGTACGAGGGCTTCTACGATGTCTAAGGCTTGCTCACCATTATCTGGCTGGGAAATCAACAAATCCTCTATTTTCACCCCTATTTTCTTGGCATATTCTGGATCTAGGGCGTGCTCAGTGTCTATATAAGCTGCTCTACCTTTCATTTTTTGAGCTTGAGAAACAATGTGAAGACAAAGAGTAGTTTTTCCAGAAGACTCTGGACCATAAATTTCTATGATCCTCCCTCTGGGTATACCACCCACACCAAGAGCAAAGTCTAGAGAAGGAGCTCCTGTAGGAATAACGTCTACATTTACCCTAGAAACTTCACCGAGTTTCATAATAGAACCTTCACCAAAGCGATCCTTAATACTCGCCAATACATCGGCGAATTGATCGTCCTCAGAAGAAGTGCTTTTTTTAGCTGCCGTTTTTGGCATAAATAAAAAAGTTTAAACTTTAAATTTTGCTCATTATAATAACATAAAAACTACTCTACGCCAATGGTTGTAGTAGTCTCTATGATTGGTTCAATATACTCAATATGATATTCTTTTGTAGCTATTTTCCCTAGATGATTAAAAGCTTCAAATTTCAAAGTATTCCAACCGGCAGTTAAATTATAATTATCAACTTGAAAATTAGTACCCCCGTCTAATAGAATCTCTTGACCATTAAATAATAACTTTTTAGTCCGTTTCACGATTCCCGAGAGACTAATAAATGGTTCAGTCACTTGCATATTTTCAGTCAAACCGCTTACCACTAAACTTGGCTTGCCTATAAGCATTTCTGTTTGATAAACCCCAAAACTTAGAACTATTAAAAATATTAAAGCTCCTACAAGTTTGTGGTAATTTAAATTCATTCTGTTAATCAGAACTGGTTTAAAATTCGGTAGATAATCATTTTCACCAGGAGTCTTTATCGTCGCTACTTCATTTTCATAAAGTTGTAAAGCTTGCTTATAATCTATATGTAGAAAGAAACAATATTTTTTTAAAATAGAACGGACGTATACTTCTGGTAAGGATCTATTTAAGCCCTCTTCTTCTAATAATCTTAAGTGTTCTTCTCTTACACCCAATTTTTCAGCAATTTCGGCTAGAGAATAATGCATCGATTGTCTTTGTCTTTGGACATATTCTTTAAAGGAATTTTCTAAGATAGGTCTTTTGAAATCATCGTTCACAAAATTTTCTTCAAGAATAATCTCTGGAGTGTTTTGCTCTAAAGAAACGAATGCAATATCCTTTTTCTTAGCGCTAGTTTTTTTCACTGTCTTAGTTTTTCTTGTAGAGACTCTGGGCATATTTTATTCTTCTATTATTTCGTTATTATTCTTATCCGTTGAAGAATTATCGTTATTATCTATAAACTTTTGGGCTTCGGCATCCATCTTACTAACTAAAACATCTCGTGGTTTAGCTCCATCCCCTGGTCCTATCACCCCTCTTTCTTCGAGGATATCTAAAAGTCTAGCCGCTCTGGCATAGCCAACCCTTAATCGTCTTTGCAAAAATGAGGCTGACGCTTTTTGAGAATTTACCACTAGATCATATGCTTGATCATACATATCATCTTCTTCATCGTTATAGTTGTCTAGATTAATCTGACTAGTTGTACCCATATTAGACCTATCGTCTAGGGCAATATCTTCACTCGTACCAATAAATTTATCAGCTTGGTCTAAAATATAGCTAACGATTTTTTCCACTTCTTTTTCAGATACATATGAAGCTTGAATTCTTTTCGGCTTAGAAGAATCTGGGGCCAAATACAACATATCTCCATGACCCAATAGTTTCTCGGCACCAGCAGAGTCCAAAATGGTTCTTGAGTCTATTTGAGAGGCAACCTGAAAAGCTATCCGAGCAGTAATATTGGCTTTGATTAGTCCAGTAATAACCTCTACTGAAGGTCTCTGGGTAGAAATAATCAAATGAATACCGACAGCTCGGGCCATTTGAGCTAAACGAACAATTGCTCCTTCAAGTTCTCTCCCATATGACATCATAAGATCGGCTAACTCATCCACTATTATAATAATATAGGGTAAAGGCGGTTCTTTTTTGCTCAGGGCTTTAGCATTATAACTTTTGATATCTCGACTACCACTGCTTTGTAGCTCATCATAACGTTTCTCCATTTCTGTGATTGCCCATCTTAAAGCTGGTAAGGCTTTTTTATTATCAGTAATAACTGGCGTTAAAAGATGAGGAATACCATTATAGTGTGAAAGCTCAACTCTTTTAGGATCTATTAAAATTAATTTTAGAATCTCAGGAGAGTTCCGCATCAGAAGAGAGATAATAATATCATGGATACAAACAGATTTACCTGTACCAGTAGCTCCGGCAATTAATAAATGAGGCATCTTGTCGAGAGATGCAGAAAGGGCGTTACCAGTAACATCTCTTCCCAAAGCAAAGATTAAAGGATTTTTGTTTTCATTAAAATCAGGTTGTTCTAAAATATTTTTTAATCTCACCACGGCTACCGATTTATTAGGGACCTCTATACCCACTAATGATTTACCAGGAATAGGAGCCTCCAATCTTAAGGGATTAGCAGCTAGGGCCAAAGAGAGATCATTTTGAAGAGCTACTATTCTTGAAAGCCTAATACCTTCAGCAGGTTTTAAAGTATATTGAGTTACTGTGGGGCCAACATTTATCTCTGCCATTTCTACCTCTATACCAAAATTCTGCAGAGTTCTTTTAATGATATTGGTGTTTGCTCTAATGTCTCCCGCCGTTGGCCTTTCTGTATCTGCCTCCAACAATTCTAATGGGGGCAAAACATAATTAATTAAATGCTTGTATTGAAAGTTTTCTTCTATTTCTAGTTTATTCTTTTTGAAATCTTTTTTTACATCCGTAGGGACCACTTTATTTGTTTCACTAACTAATCCTAAATTATCATTTACTTTTACTTCTGTCTTAGGTGTTAAATTACTTTTTTCTAATAATTTATTTAAAAGAGTCTCCCCTGAAATTTGTGAAAGTTTTTGTTCTTCTTTAGGTACAAGCTCTTTCTTTCTAAAAATACTATCAAACCCAATGTTTAAAGCTATGAACCAGCCAATAATAATTAAAGATACTAAAAAGATTATGGCTCCAGCAGTACCCAAATAGATTTTCCACCAAGACCCAGAAGCACCTATCCATCCACCACTTTTATCACTTATTAAGTCTATAAACCCTAGACAACCATAAAGAACCAAAAAGCCTCCCAATGAAGTTGATAAATAAATACGCCTAGTGGTATCAATTTTTTCTCTTATCAAGGCTAGGGCTATAATAAAAAGAATAATGGGTAAAATAAAATAACCCGTTCCTAAAAGGTAATAGAAACAATTATACAAAACTCTACCCACGGCTCCAGCTGAATCAAAGCGACCTAAAATTAAGATTAAACTGAACATCAATAAAAAGATGGCTAAAATGGCTATTTTAGTATTTTCTCCTAAATCTAAGTGTGGTAAAGAGGGCAAAGAGAAATTGGAATTAACGTTTTTCTTACTGGATTTACTCTTGTTTTTAGACATGCTTTCGTTACTATCTAAATTATTTTATTAACTCCAGATTAGTATATCATAAAAATTTTAAAACCAAAAAACTCCCTTTGAAGGGAGCTTTCTAGATGTATGTATTTTTAGATACCTGTAAAAGGTAAAAGTCCTAAGACGCGAGCTCTTTTAATGGCTTTCGAAAGTTGGCGTTGGTGCTTGGCACAGAGTTTTGTCTTTTTTGAAGGCTGAATTTTGAACTGAAAAGAAATAAACTTCTTTAAAGTTTCAGCATCCTGATAATCTATTTTTTCTATGTTTTGGCTGCAAAAGTAACAAGAATTCATAAAACTAGGAAATGATGAATTAGATATTATTAATCACGCGGGTTATAGTAACATAAAGCGACCCTCTTTGCAACTTTATCCTTTATTTAGCATTATTGATCGCCGTTATATCTTGTTCGTAGCCAGTGGCTATTCTTAAAACACTATCGCAATAAAACTGGTAATTACCTCCGAAATAACGCTTAGCTGCAGAGCATTCTGCACTAGTTGTTTTGGCACTCGCTCCATCGGTAGAAAGTTTTATGGCAGCAGCTGTCATAGCATCTCGTATATCCCATGGATTAGGATAATGGCCAACCGCTGCTTGAATTTTACTTAGATAGCCCATCCAGGTAGAAGGAATGAATTGAGCTGGTCCCATGGCTCCACCCCAGCTATTTTTACCGGCTACTAAACCATGAGCAGGGTCATTGATAGCACAAGAAATGGGTGTAGTATTAGGATCTAGGCCTAAACTTTTAGTGATTTCTGCAAAAGGTACCTGATCTCTAGACGGTTTCATTTGCACTTGCCAACTTTTAGATGGAGGATCTCCGGGGCGATTACAGGTACCAACATTTTTTCCTAAATTAGATTCTTGAGTTAAAACAGCTAAAAGGAATGCCGGTCTGATTGATATTTGAGACGAAATATTGGTTGCCATCACTAGGGCCTCACCGAAATTTACTTGGCTTTTAACACCGAGCAAATCATAAATTCTACTTTTAATTTCGGCAGCTCGAGCTCTTTTTTCGGCTAGAAGCTTCTGGTAAGAAGTTTCTTTATTCTGGGTAACTTTTAACAAATTCTCTTGTTCGCTTTTAGTTCCTTCTAATTGTTGTTTCTGGGCCAATTGAATTTGTAATAAACCCTGAGTCTCGTCTTGATCCTGTTCTAAAACTTCTTGTTGTTTTTCAAGGGTTACCTTAAGATCTGTCACTACTCCGATTTTATCTTGAATTCTATCTTGCAAAGCACTCAGTGCATTAATGGATATAAAATAATCGGAGATCTGATCATTGGCTAAAAGGATTTCAATCATTGATTTACGACTATTCTCATAGTAGACCTCTATGAGATCACTCAAACTTTGTTTGTTAGATTCTAGTTCTGCTTGAGTCTCTCCAATAGAATTAACTGTATCATCGATTCTATCGTCAAGACGATTTAGTTCTAGATTGGTAGCTTTAATTTGCGCTGTTAATTTGTTTGCTTGGGTCTTAAGCTGAGTAATTTTATTTTTTAAAGTATCCTTTTCTCCCTGAGTTTTAGTAAGCTCTACCTGATATTCATCTATTTGCTTATTGATGGCAGCCAGTTCATCCTCCAACGCCTTCCTATCTGCTTCATTAATAGCTTGAGCAGCATCAAAACCAAAATAAATAGGAGCTATTGCCTGATGACTGGTTTGAACAGTAAAGGCAGATATAAGAAGTATTGTAGCCAAAGCCACTCTTAATATACCTTTGGCAGCCAAAAACATCCCTTTTGTAGGAATCGTTTTGGCTGGCATTTCTTTGAGGTTTAAATAATGAGCAGGCAAAATACTTGAATTTTTCTTGTGATCTATGTGAAACAAAGAAAACATTTTTATTTATTATCGGTTACCTTTTTTTCTTCCGCTGTTGACTCTTCTGTTACAGGTTCTTTGGCCACTTCTTCCTCCTTCTCAGTCTTTATTTCAGATACATTTACTTTATTTTCTTCCTCCATGGCTTTTAATTCTTCATCTGTTATAGGAGCTGAAACTGTTATAACTGGATTATCTCCATGAACAGTAATTTTTACTTCTGCTGGTACTATTAAATCTTTAACATAAATAGTACTATCAAAAGCCTGTAGAATAGAAATATCTACTGTTATTTCGTGAGGTAAGTCCTTGGGCAAAGCTTCTACTTCTATCTCTTCCATAGACTTCACCAGGATTCCGCCATCTTTAACAGCTTGGGATTCTCCGACAAAAACCAGGGGAACTTCTGCGGTGACTGCTTTAGTTAAATTGACTTGGTAAAAATCAACATGGATTGGTTCTTGAGAGTCTGAGCCAGTATGAGAAACATCGTGAACCAGAACGTTAATTTTCTTGTCTCCTAAAATTAATTCTATGAGTCCACTATCCCCTGCCTTATCATAAGTATGAACAAAATCTTTTTTGCTCAATTGAATATCTATGGGCTTAAGATCGGGACCATAAACTACGGCTGGCAAAATTCCTTTAGCTCTTAATTCGCTAGTTTTTTTACCCGTAACAGTTCTTGCTTCCACTGTAAGAGTTAACGTTTCTTTTATTTGTTTATCAGTCTTTGTCATAAAACTAAATTATTTTATTCTTTTAATTAAAAATTATTTTATTTAACTCCTCTGCCATCTCTAAGGGTTTTTCATTTTGCCACACATTACGTCCTACGGCTACCCCTGTGGCCCCAGCTTTCATTACGTCCTTAACCGTTTTCAAAAATGCAGTATTAGTTTCTTTTCTCCCTCCAGATAAAACTATTTTTGTTTTCCCAGCCATTTTCACTACCTGCGAGAAACTTTCTTTGTCTCCACTATACTTGAGCTTAACCATATCTGCTCCTAATTCTAATCCTAAGCGGGCAGCGTATTTTATCATATCTGGGCTTTCGGGTAAAAGAACATTCTTCCCTCGAGGATAAATCCAAGCAATGGCTCCTATATTCAGATTATGAGCCTCTTCTTGAATTTGTCCGAATGTTTCCAGCATTTCTGTTTCAAACTCACTTCCTAAATAAATAGTGTATCCCACCGCTTTAGCTCCTAATGATTTAGCATATTTTACTGAACAATTTTGGGGAGAATATGGCTCCACGGTTTTCACTATATCCGTTTTCCCATTGAGCTTAACTATAAGAGGGATCTGTTCTTCATATGGACTATTATGATAATACTTTTCTGCCAATCCTTTTTGTAAAATAATACCCGTAAAATGTCCCTTAACCGCAAGATCTAAAATATAAGTAGGATCATAATTTTGGGCATCAAAATCATCGGCTCCGTGTTCGAAACCATGATCATAAGCCAAAAACAAGGCTCTATTATTTCGTAGTAGCGGGGCTAAAAAATCCATATATTAAAATACTCACAAACTAATTCTTTTGACTTTCAAAGTATAGCATATCTCTGTTGAATTTGAAATATTAGTCTATCAAAAAAGAACCTTTAAAGGGTTCTTTTTATTATTGCTATTAAAACAGTTTATCAATAAGAAGCTTAAGAAAAGCTGGTGTTTCAAAGATAAATGGCCGTCTAACTCGGTAGGCACCAACATTGGTTTTCAGCGTTGACGATACTCCATCCCAAACATCAGTGGACGGCAGAACAATAGAGCTTGTCCCCCCTCCGGCACCGCCATCGCAAGTAATTTTGTAAGCATAATAACCAGAAGCAGTGGGTTTTACTTCTACTTCACCTGAGCCTCCTACTGGCTGAACTAAACCGTTAACTCCGCATTTATCAAGAGTATTACATGTAATAGTGCAAGTAGAACAATCTGTGGTTTGCCAAGTCACTTTAAATTTACCACCTAAATATATAATCTTAGGATATGCAGGAACTGCTGAGGCTGAATTAATTATACAATTACCACCATCATCCGACACATCTAGAGTCAAAGAATCTGTGGCAGTAGCTCCAGTAGAATCTGTTCCTCTAACTGATATTAGATAAGTGCCTACCGGGAAACCAGCTACTCTATTTAAAATTGTTCCAGTAACTCCACTTACAACTGCGCTATCTATAGACCATCTATAAGTAATATTCCCTTGTCCTCCTGTCGGAGTGGCTGTATAACTAATCGATTGTAAGGGCTTGGCAGTAGTTGGCCCACTTAAATGAATTGTAAAATTACAATTACAGTCACTATTGCTATTACAATTAATTCCTGTACCCGTGCCATCTAATTTACATACTAAATAATTTTCTGAATCTAAACCGCATTTACCCCCAAAAGGTGGTATTGAACAAACTGGACAAGAAGAAGTATCTGCACAAACGTTTCCCGTGCCACTGTTATTACAAGTTTTATTACCCAAAGAATCACACCCACACTTAAGGGTGCCACTACAATTAGCATCGATAGAGCAACTATCAACGGGGCAATCATCAGCTATAGGAATAGTTTTGGAATGTGATGTACAAGTTGTACTACTACATGATTTCCAACGGCAAGTTTGAGTCCCTCCGGGTGGCTCTGTAGTGGTTGGTGCACATGAACCACAGTTATTAGCGCTACAATTATCGATACATCCAGATGGACAACATTTTGTACAACTAGCCTGGCAAGTATTAATACAATTTTTAAGCCATGCGTCACATTCTAAATTTGTTAAGCCCGCACAATCCACCGCAAGATTGTCAGAACAAGAAAAAGAGCAACCATTCCAACAATCTACATCGCAAGGTACTTCTTGACCACACGCTTGCATTCCACAGTGCGGATTCGTGGCACAATCTAAACAAACATAGCTATAACACATTACCATAGCTGCATGCGTTATAGTTGAAATACTATAAATACCAAGGCTCGATATTAAAGTTATTAAAATCACTTTTAAGACCCACTTTTTTGCTAAATAATTATTATGCATAAAAACTATTTATTATGAATAATGTATTGAACATTATTGATATTGTTATAACGAACTAAATCTTGTTTCAGTAGTGTAGCATTCATAGGAAGGCTGCTGGGGAAAAAATATAATTGTAAATAGATATCTTTATTAATATTTTGTATGTCTTTATTATTTATTAGGATTCCTAATATTGAATGTTTAGACTCATCTAGCCCCGTTTTTGCTGGAACAAAAATATATGAACTATCAATACAATTGTATTCAGTATAATTATCTTTTAATTTAGTAACTGTATCGGAACTATTCAAAAACACATAAGAATTTTCTGGTAATACAGGTGTTATCATAAAACATACATGAAAATGATCAAAAGTATCAGTGCTATTAAATGGACTTTCTATTAATTTGTTTTGAATTTTGGTTAAAAAAATATTTAATGAGCTTTGTAAATCAAAATAAATCAAAGAGCTATCATAATTTTTCACAGTATATTGAGTTTCTCCTGGAAGTACTAATTGTGCGCTATTTTTAGATAATAAGCATAAAAAATTGAGTGGTTTTACATATGTGCCATCAGCAGTTTTCAAGTTTTTACCTATATAGGATCGACATTCATTAATGGCTTTCTTATTGCCTAATTGGTTAAATCCATACCACAAAATTACTCCTAGTAAACAAACTACTATAGTAATTAAAATAATTTTAGTTATTTTTTGGGTCATATCTCAAATATATATACTAATAAACAAATAAAAATAACCTTTAATTTAATTATCTTTTTTTACAAGTTCCACAATCCGATACGCTATTACAACTTCCGCCTGTGCCGGAAGAACTACAAAAGAAGTTTCCATTAACATCTATACCACATTTATTACTAGTATTACAATTAATAGTTAAAATATTACTGGCCCAAAAAGTACCATCAGAATCGTCCACCCTTAAATATGCTTGTATTGGTGAGATAACACTATAGGTGTGAGTATTACTACACCCAAAGGAAGAGCAAGTTTCAGCATAATCTATTGTCCAATCACCAGTGCCAGTTTTTGTATACCATGTATAAGTTTTATAGGAGCCAGAACCTCCTTGAACTGTGGCAGTTACAGTATTTTTGTTAAGAGAACATGTCCCATTTGTTACACTAGCCGTTCCAGCTTTAATAGCTGCTATACAAGTTTCCCTTTGCTCAACGCAATTAATATAAATAGGCTGTCCACTAGAATTTTCGCTATAATCACAAAGATATTCTATGGCTTTAAAGTCAAAATTTCCCACTTCGTTTGGATATCTACAATTATAAAGACCTGGCGGATTATTAGGATTAGTTTGAATGCAAACTTTTTCTGCAACCCATTCCCCTGTTCTAGCGTTAAAAATATTATCTGGAATAGAATACGTCAATTCTTGAAAACTATTTTGTCCAGCAATAGATCTATAGTATTTAGTCTGGTAATATTTATCTGTGAAAAACCCATTAGTAGAATATTGTCTAACCGAACCTGTGAAATTTAAATTGGTAGATAAATCCAAATAATTAATACTCTTATAAACGATAGGTGATATTTGTAGCCTTGGATTATTTCCTATGAGTTTAATAGGATCTTTCGCGAGTTTATCTGTAGGATCTGTTTTACTAACTATCTCTACTTTCAAAGAATAGCTATAAAGATTAGATGGTACCACAAAACTACATTCAAGAGAATTTTGACTACAAGGAGGTTTTAACGAACTGCTAGGATAATAAGACCAATTAATATTATAATTATTTAATAAATTAGTTCCTTTAGGAGTTTCTACCCTAAAAGTAGAAGTATCTATTTCTCCTCCGGCTGAACAAGAAAATTGATAAATTGTTGAAACATCAAAAAGTAGACAAGTAATACTGGATCCGCTGTCTTTATAACACCTAAAATCACCGATTTGATTAGCTGCACAAGGTAATACATTATTCACATACACTATACCACCATTACACAGCCCCTGAGCTACGGTCCAATTATAGTTTTGCGACGAAATACATCCTTGGAAAAGTTTTGTATCAGAACCTTTATATTCAGTTGATGAGCATAGTCTATCTTCTGTCGTTTCCGTTACACAACATTTTTTTATTCCATAACAAGAAGTGGTATTGCATCCAGTTGATACGTATAGAACTGTTCCCGGTGCACCTCCTACTGTGCATGGACTACCATTTAAGTTGGTATGTGCTTCCACGCAGTCCGCACACGTAGTGCCTCCTAGTGATGTAGAGTAAGCTCCAACCTGGGTGCATGTTTCCGCAATTGTTATATTTGTCTTAGTAAAAATAGTCACCAAGACAACCAGAAATAATGTTAAGTAGTAAAAACGATAACGTGCCATAAACTATTAATAGTTTTATTTTATCTTTACTATTTTAATTTTACCTCATTTCGTTTAGTCAAGCAACTTAAAAACCGCTTAGAAGCGGTTCTCAAGAAATTATCTCTTTTTACAAACTCCACATGCACTAACACTGCTACAGATTGTTCCTGTTCCCACCAAGCCGAGAACTCCTGTTCCACAGAACATAGAACCATCTGGATTAATCCCACAATGACTTGAGTTCCCTCCATTTACACAATTCACTGACAAAATATTGCTAGCCATAGGAATACCATTTTTATCCTCTACTCTCAAAGAAACGTTATCAGCTGAGGTAAAATTATATGTATAACTATCATTACAACCTACCTGAGAACATGATTGTTCAAAAGCTATTATTCCTTGTCCCGTAGAAGGATTAACTTGCTTATACCAAGTATATTTCACATAAGGAAGAGTACCACCCACTACCAGAGAACTTACTTTAGTGCCAAGATTAGTACAAGTATAATTAATTTTAACATTCTGGCATCCAGGGTCAGTAATTGCTCCGCACAAACCAAAACATCCATCACTAGCACCACAATTTAGATTTGTACAATCAGGTATACATCCACTACAACTACTAGCCTTATGACATGTACTTAATTGACAACTTGGACTATTACATTCTGTAGGGCAAATAGTCTGGCACGCAGCTATACAATCCTCGGCTCCTGGACAAGTGTTGGTTGGGCTTCCGCAATTATTTACCCTACATGCAGTGGCACATTAAGGTATTGGTTGACTAAGACCGCACCCTTCGCGAGTGCATGTACCCGTGCATGTGTTACATACAGAATGAGTACATTCTTGTCCTGCACCAGGATCCCATACGGCAGCAAAAGTAGTTAAAGATAATTGTGTAATTATTGGTAACACTAAAACTAATGAGCTAAGAATAATAATTTTCAAAGATAAATGTTTATTAATCTTCATAGTGGATGTCCAAAAAAAATTGTAATTTTATTTCCTATTTTATTCCTTTAATTTTACATCCTTTCTCTCTGTCAAGCAAACAAAAAAACACTCATAAGAGTGTTTTTTGAATTAATTTAAAAAGCAGTGTTCTGGCGATACCTACTTTCCCTAATAGTATCATCGGCGCTTCTCATTTTCACTACCGAGTTCGGAATGGGATCGGGTGGAGCCTAAGAAGCTATTATCACCAGAACACTGCCTTCTAATTATTTAAATATATATTACCAAAATCAAGACCGTTTTGTCGGATCTTGCTAAAGATGGAAAGAATCGATTAATTAGTACTTCTCGGCTCAAATCCTTACGGATCTTACACCTAAAGCCTATTAACGTGGTCATCTCCCACGAATCTATAACGATACCTAATCTTGGGGTGGGCTTCGTGCTTAGATGCTTTCAGCGCTTATCCCTTCCGAACATAGCTACCCGGCAGTGCTCCTGGTGGAACAACCGGTAGACCAGAGGTCCGTTCAGTGAGGTCCTCTCGTACTATCACCAACTCCCCTCAAGTATCAACGCCCACGGCAGATAGAGACTGACCTGTCTCACGACGGTCTGAACCCAGCTCGCGTACCCTTTTAACCGGCGAACAGCCGGACCATTGGGACCTACTCCAGCCCCAGGATAGGGTGAGCCGACATCGAGGTGCCGAGCGGAGTCGTCGATATGAACTTTCGGACTCCACCAGCCTGTTATCCCCGGAGTAACTTTTGTCTAGTGTCTCTGGCCCTACTACATAGAACCATCGGGTCACTAAGTTGTGCTTTCGCAACGGCGCGGAACATCTTCCTTGCCGTAGAGCTAGCTTTTGCCTTTATACTATCTCTCGCGTTTCCATCGCGAGATAGCTAACCTTTAAATTCCTCCGTTACTTTTTAGGAGGATTGCGCCCCACAAAAACTGCCCGCCAGGCACTGTCCCTCGACGTTTAATCGCCAAGGTTAGAATTTAAAGTTTCAAAAATGGGTGTTTCATTGTCGGATCAGCCTGAACCGAAATCCAGACCTCAAATCCTGCCCACTACGCTACGTATCGAAACCCTAAAGTCAATACCAAGTTACAGTAAAGCTTCCGGGGTCTTTTCGTCTTGCCGCGGGTACCCTGCGTCTTCACAGGACTCGCATTTTCACCAAGCTTCTCGTTGAGACAGTTATCAAGTCGTTTTACCTTTCATGCGCGTCGGAACTTACCCGACAAGGAACTTCGCTCAATTAATTGTTACTAATTCTTTAAATAAATTTTATTTTACTTAAAGATAGAATAAACATTTCTGTTTATTTCTGCATATCGCCATGCAGTTCGGACTATATCTTTTCATCTATCTATAGGATAGATGAATTCGACATATAGTCTCTGAGGATTATTACAACCTTACTTTCGATTGCAATTCTTTCCTGCTGATTTTCTGCACCAAAAACATTGTCACTATGCATAATTTGTCTATATTTCTATGGACGTATTTTATACATAGTAGTCTTGGATACTCCAGATCTTCCAGCATTTAGTCGAATTTTACTAAGGCTAGCATTAAATTCCTAACCTTAGAACGGTTATAGTTACCGCTGTCATTGACCAGGGCTTAAAACACTCAGCTTCACCAACTTGCGTTAGCTAACCGGCATTCTTAACCTTCTGGCATCGGACAGGTATCAGCCCCTATACATAGTCTTACGACTTAGCAGGGACCTGTGTTTTTGTTAAACAGTCGCTTGATATCTTTAACTGCGCCCTTAATCTTACGATAAGGAAAGACATATTCCTAAGTTACGTCTGCTGTTTTGCCGAGTTCCTTAACGAGAAATCACTTGTTCACCTTGGGCTACTCGCCCCATTCACCTGTGTCGGTTTTCGGTACGATTTAATTAATATTTTCTTATCTTGCGATAAGACTTAGAGGTTTTTCTCGGAAGGCTCTACGATTGAGTTAGCCGGACAAAATCCGACCTTCTGACTGCAAACGAAGTTATCATTAAAGATAGCAAAGTGGATTTTCCTGCTTTGCACTTCTCTTGCCCCCAATGTCAAACCATTAAGACACTCAATCTTTTTTCCTCCGTCCCCCCATCGTGTATTAATTAAGGACTGGAATATTAACCAGTTGTCCATCGGCTTCGGTTTTCACCATCGCCTTAGGTACGCCTAACCCTGGGATGATTAACATTGCCCAGGAAACCTTGAATTTACGGTGGTCAGATTTCGCATCTGACTTGCGGTTACTTGTGCCAACATTTTCACTTCCTTAAGCTCCAGCTGCTCTCACGAGTCAACCTTCACTGCTTAAGAAATGCTCTCCTACCATACTGAAAAAATAAATTTTCAATATCCGCGTCTTCGGTACTTAGCTTGAGCCCTGTACGTTTTCGGCGCAATTTCCCAGTCCATAAATGGATATGATAGTGAGTTGTTACACACTCTTTAAAGGATGGCTACCTCTGAGCCAACCTCCTAACTGTCTTCGGGAAATTACTACCTTAGACTGCACTTAGCTAAAATTTTGGGACCTTAGACTGCGGTCTGGATTCTTTGCCTTTTGACCATGGAGCTTAGCCCCCACAGTCTGACTAGTTTGCGTGACCCAATAGTATTCGGAGTTTAAATGGTGTGCCGAGCTTTCGCCCATTACACACCAGCTAGTGCTCTACCCCCATTGGGATAACAAACCGCTAGTCGTAGAACTATTTCGGAGAGAACCAGCTATTACCAAGCTCGATTAGTTTTTCGCTTCTTACCACAAATCCTCCCATAGTTTTGCACGGCTAACGGGTTCGGGCCTCCCTCTGATTTTGCTCAAAGTTCACCCTATTCATGGTAAGCTCGCCTGGCTTCGGGTCTTGCACTTATTATCCTTCATCTCTTTTATCCTTCCTGATATAAATATCAGTCAGAATAAAAAAGTGAAAACGCCCTATTAAGACTCGGTTTCCCTATGCCTCCTCCCGCAGAACGGGATTAAACAAAATAACAAATGCAAACTCGTTGGCTCATTCTTCAATAGGCACGCCGTGACCCCGCATATAGCGGAGCTCCGGCTCCTTGTAAGTAAAGTGGTTTCAGTTACTATTTCATCGCCCTCACCGGGCTGCTTTTCACCTTTCCCTCACGGTACTTGTTCACTATCGGTCGCCAAAAGTATTTAGTCTTAGGTGACTTAACGACTTGCGCCGTTAAGATTGTAGTTCACCTGAATTCATCAGACGCTTTCAGTCGCCTGACTACTCAAGAAATAACACACTGAAGTCATGATAAAGTTTTTGCGTACGGGACTTTCACCCTCTATGGTCTTGCTTTCCAGCAGAATTCTGCTAACAAAATCATTATGATAAAAACTTCTTCTACCTTGCGGTAGAAAGGTGTTACTCTTTTAACCCTAATTCTCAATAATAAATTATTGAAAACAAGTTTAGACTCCTCCCCTTTCACTCGCCGCTAATCAGGGAATAGATAACCACTAATAGCTATCGATTAAAATAAATTCTAATCGATAGGTTTAGTAGTTAAAAAATTAGTTTCTTTTCCTCTGGGTACTAAAATGTTTTGCTTCCCCAGGTATGCTTCTGCATAAATGCAGATAATATAGGTTTACTATATTGGGTTACCCCATTAGGAGATCTCCGGATCAAAGGCTGTTAAGCGCCTCCCCGAAGCATATCGCAGCTACACTACGTCCTTCATCGCCTTTTGGTGCCAAGGCATCCACCACTTACTCTTATTTTCTTTCCATCTTAAGCAAAACCCGCGTTGAGCTTAAGATTGGTATTTAATTTTAAAAGTTCTCGTTATGGTTCCGGATTTCTGAATGGGCACAAAAAAACACCGCTGAGCGGTATTTAGAAGTGAGCTTAAAATTAGCTCTTAACCGCTTACAAGGATGACTTGAAATTAACTATGTATACCATAACTTATTGGTACCAATATATACAAAAAAGAAATATTTGTCAAGAATAGATTTGACTAGTCAGGGTATAGAAAAAGGGAGCCTTGAAAGCCCCCTTTTTCTACCTCCAGTAAATTTAGTTATCTTCTATTTCGTTTCTGAATTTCTTCAGTAATTCCGAGGCCATTTCCCTTCCCCCTAAGCCGAAAGCTAACCCTCCTGCTAAGGCAAACATAGAAACTACCCCTATCAAGACAATGTTGATTACATTAGTAGGTACACTTAAGATCGGCAAAACAGTCATTACGGCAAAAATAATAATAGCCCATCTTGCAACGGATCCAAGCATCTTAGCTGCCTGAATTCCGCTACCCTTAATAGAGGCTACTGTAGAACGATAAGCAAAATCACTAAACAGAATTGCTAGTAACATTATTAATACCGCTCCTATTACAGCTGGTAATATACCGATAATTTTATTGGATAAGAAATCGGCTACTGAAGTTAATTTCAAAATATTAGCCGTAGGAATTAAGAAGGCTAAAATTAAAAGCCATCTGGTTATTTGACCAACAAAAAAACCTGCATCAAGTCTAATACCAGCTTTCTGACAAAAAGCTTTAATGCTAGTTTTTTCCAAGATTCTGTCGACTTTTAATAAATCGATTATCTTCTCTACTAGAAGAGCAATATTATTAGCGACAAAAAGACCTATAAGAAATACTACTAAGGAACCCAAAAGTGATGGTACAAAATTAAGAAAGCCCACCCATAATCCCTTAAGGGCAGCCGTGGTTAGATCTAACCATGAATACACTGTGTACATAAAAGTTTATTAAATTAAATTTATATTTACAATTATTTTACGACCTTTATTTTTATATAGATTACTTACCCTTTTATTATAACAAGCTAAAATTTCGTTGCAAGTGGGTACCTGGTTTAAGTCTTCTTTTTATTTAAAAAAAATAAAACCAATCTTAATGGATTGGTTTTGTATTGGTGGACCGTAGCAGATTCGAACTGCTGACCTCCACATTGCAAATGTGGCGCTCTACCAGCTAAGCTAACGGCCCAGATTATTTTAAGCTACCATAGTCTTATTAATCTAGCAAACAAAATTATCTAAGTAAATAAATAATTAAACCAATATTAATTATATAAGATATTAGAACTAAAAAGATAAAGGCCTTATCCCCTTTCGCCGTGTGATGAAAACGATTGTGAATGTGTTTATGCTCCCATTGAATGAAAGGAATTTTATGTAATGCCCTACTCCAAAAAGGACTATTATCTAAAATATCGGGCCCGAGGCTGCCCAGATAACCAGCTAATATACTAAAAGTAAAACCAGTTTTTAGAATTACTAAGTAAAATAGGATAACACTTAAAAGAGCATCTACAAATACCCAGGTTACAACTTTTTTGTTTTTCAACCAATTTTTCTCTAAATTTTTAAAGTAGCCTGTATCGCTATGCGGAATAAAATCTAAAACATAATGAGAGAACCATGCCAAGAAAAAAGAAAGAACAGGGTTTTGAACCGCTGTTCCTATAAGCAATCCGACAGTACTATGAGCAAGTATTAGCATTATCAACAACCAAGCTTTATATGTAATTCTTGATTTAAAACTTTCCTATCCGTGGTGGGCATACTAGGACTCGGACCTAGGACCTCGTCATTATCAGTGACGCGCTCTAACCAACTGAGCTATATGCCCTTGAGACGGTTAATATAACAGATTTAAAAAGAAATTTCCAGGCTAACTTATTTTCCAAAGGGTGAGAAGTCTTTTTTAAACTGTTCAAGCTTGGTAACATCGAATCGTGTATTATCTACTGGTATATTTTTTTTCGGAAAACCAGCTACCTGGCTTGCTTTATCTGCTAAGAAAAATAATCCATAGCCTACAATAACCATCAGAAAAACTATCAGAACTAAAGAGGCTATTATATACTTTAAATCAGCTTTAGGTATTTTGGTTAGAAAATTATTTTTCATATTGATCATTCACATAGATTTTACCATTAGCATTCATAATATATAGAACAGTGGGTGGAATAGTTACTACTGGTGCACCATTTTTATTAGTTATCACTGGCTGAACAGAAATTTCTCCTTGCTTATCTATATTGAAAGAATCAAATTTAATAAAATAAGGAAGATCATTTAATCCTTGTAAGAAAAGACGGATATTAGCCAGGGTACCGGTTAGATTTAATCTAAAACTTTGGTTGGCTGGTTCATTACCAGAAGCTACATTCAGAATCTCGAAATTAATAGTAGCCGACACTTGAAGTGATCTGCCTAAATTTTGAATACGGTCTTGCACAGTTATTAAATCGTCTGGAGTCGGCAACATTCCTTGTAAAATATCGCTATCAATAATCAAATTCTTTTTTTGTTCTGTTAGGGCATTATAAGATTTGAGAAAGGCTTGATTGATGAGAGCCTGAGTTCTAATATTTTCTACTCTTCCTGCTACTTTTGCCATATCTTTAGACAAAAAAATAATCGCTATAATTGAAACTACTACTAGAATAGAGCTAATAGTAATCAGGGTGGTTATTTTTTTCTTGTAACTATCTGCCATGAAATTGGGTTTTAATCCTTTCCTAAGTTATAATAATCTAGATGTTAGGTTCATTATAATTGTTATTATCTTTTTTATCAACCTATGGTAACCGCTCCGTTACTAAATGCTTTAAATATAATTCTTGGGGAAAGACAATTAAAATTATTATCCTGGGTATCCAAAGATCATTTATCTTTGAATGATTGTTGGGCTAATTTAGGAGAACTTCTTAAAGATGGCGACATTGAAAAAACCAAAGTTTCTTTTAATATTGATAAAGAATACGATCGATTAATTACTCTGGGTATACGTTTGATTACCCAAGAAGATAATGAATATCCTAATTATTTAAAAGAAATTCCTTTTGCTCCACTAGGAATCTATTTAAAAGGAAATCCTCTGCCAAAAGAAAATACTCTAAATTTAGCTATAGTAGGTACTAGAAAATTATCCAGATATGGAGAGACTGTCATTAAAAAATTTATGCCACTACTTGCTCAAAATAAACTCAATATAATCAGCGGTCTAGCTTTGGGTACAGATGCTTGTGCCCATCAGGAAGCCCTTAATAACAATGGAAATACTATCGCCGTTCTTGGTTCGGGCTTAAATAATATAGCTCCTCGAACCAATATTTATCTAGCAAATAAAATAGGGATTAAAGGAACCCTGGTATCCGAATTACCTCTAGAGGCTCCACCCCTAGCCCAACACTTCCCTCTTCGTAATAGAATTATTAGTGGTTTAAGTCGGGCAATTCTAGTTATAGAAGCGCCTTTTAAAAGTGGTTCTCTTATAACTACTAAATATGCTATTGATCAGAATAGAGATGTCTTAGCTATTCCTGGTCCAGTCTTTAATCATAATACAGAGGGTTCTAATGATTTAATAAGTAAAGGAGCTGTATTAATTTCAAAAGCTGAAGATATCTTAGAGTCTTTTAATATCAAAGATCCTTCCTCTAATAAATATCCTCCAGTAAACCTTTCTTTAGAAGAGGCTATCATAATTGAGATTTTAAAAGCTAATGGTCCTATCCATGTTGACAAAATAGCTGCTCTGGCTAAACTAAGGCCAGATTCGGTTCTAGGAGTTACCACTCTTTTAGAGCTAAAAGGATTAATAATCAATAAGGGTAGTGGCTATTTCGCTTTGAACAAAACATAATTTTTTATGATTAAAACCTTAATTATAGTAGAGTCTCCCACTAAGGCCAAAACAATAGAGTCTTTTTTAAGTAATCAAAAGAAAGGATTTTCTGTTATAGCTTCCAAGGGACATGTGAGAGATTTACCTAAAAGTAAATTAGGGGTAGATATCGAACATGATTTTAATCCTCTCTATATTATTCCCGTTAAAGCTAAAAAAACTGTTACCGAATTAAAAAAATTAGCCGCTAAATCTCCACGTATTATTCTCGCTACTGATGAAGATCGTGAAGGAGAGGCAATCGCTTGGCATATTAAATATATCTTAGACAATGATCCTACTGTTAAAAAACTAAACCCTACCATAGAAAGAATTACTTTCCATGAAATTACGGCTTCAGCTATAGAAGCGGCCCTAATTTCACCTCGAACTATAGATCTTAATTTAGTAGATGCCCAACAAGCGCGAAGGGTTCTTGATCGTTTAGTCGGTTATAACCTTTCCCCTTTTCTCTGGAAAAAGATAATGAAAGGCCTTTCAGCTGGAAGAGTCCAATCAGCAGCTTTAAAAATTATTGTTGACAGAGAAAGAGAAATCAAGGCCTTTATCATAAAACCATATTGGTTAATTAATGGTGATTTTACAGTAAAGAAAAACTATACCTATCAAGGAGAACTTTCTAAAATTAACAATACAAAAATTACGAGAGACACTTTTAAAAGTTTATTGGAAGCCAACGCTGCTGGAGATGAAATTAAAACGGGTTTAGCTAAAATTAGTAATCTAAAAATCTCTCAAGCAGTGAGGCGTCCCTATCCCCCCTTTACTACATCCACCTTACAGCAAGGATCTTGGAATAAGCTTCATTTTTCTGCTAAAAAAACCATGAGTATTGCCCAAGAATTATATGAAGGAATCTCTCTGGGTGGAAAGCTCACCGGACTTATTACTTATATGCGTACTGATTCCTTGAATATTTCTGAATTAGCTATAAATTTGGCCCAAGAATATATAACTAAAACTTATGGTGATAGATATGTAATTCCCAAAGGAAGATTCTATAAAAATAAAGCTAAGTTGGCTCAAGAAGCACATGAAGCCATTCGCCCCACTAATCCAACGCTCACTCCTTTAGAATTAAAAAAATCTCTTACTCCTGATCAATTTAAACTTTATTCCTTGGTTTGGAATAGATTTATTATGTCCCAGATGCCTGATGCCAGTTATACCAATCTCTCTTTAGAAACTACTGTTACAAACACAAATACTTTTGTTTTTAACAGCACTTTAAAGCATTTAGATTTTGATGGTTATTTAAAGATAGAAAATTCTAATGATAGTGAAGATAGTAATCTTTTACCTCTTGATTGGGAAAAACTTTTTAAAGAAGGTCTTAATCTAGATGTCAAAAAGATAGAAGTAAGCGAGCACCAAACTGAACCACCCCCAAGATATAATGAAGCTTCTCTTATTAAGGCTCTAGAAGAATACGGTATCGGTCGTCCTTCTACTTACGCTCCTATTATTTCTACTCTCGAAAATCGTTATTACATGGAAAAAGATAATCGCGCTTTTTCACCTACTCCTTTAGGAATTCAAGTATGTGAAATGCTGGAAGTCAATTTTCCTCAAATTGTAGATTTCAACTTTACTGCCAAAATTGAAAATAGCTTCGATGATATTGCTGAAGCTAAAACTAATTGGGTTAAAGTAATTAGGGATTTTTATCTACCATTTAAGGATAACTTAGATAGCAAATACGAAACTGTAATTAAAATTGATACCACTGAAAAAACAGATGAAATCTGTGAAAAATGTGGTTCACCCATGATTATTCGCACTGGCCGTTTTGGTAAGTTTTTAGCTTGCTCTAATTTCCCCAAGTGTAAAAATGCTAAAACTCTTAAAGAGAACCAGCTGAATATTAAATGTCCTAAATGCCAAATAGGAGAAGTGGTTGTGCGTCGCAGTAAGAAGGGAAAGTCTTTCTATGGCTGCTCTCGTTATCCCGAATGCGATTTCATTTCCAACTACAAACCTACTGGAGAAAAATGTCCTGATTGTGGATATCCTCTAACTAGCTATAACTTAAAAAACGGTAATACTGTAATTAAATGTAGTAACCGTAACTGCAAATATAAGAATATTCTTTCGGAAAAGTAGTTTATTCTAACTAATGAATAACTCCCTTCAAAGGGAGTTATTAAAATATTTGTTTCTAGTTTGTACTATAAGGACAGGCTCCTGATTTTTGGCAATGATCTAAAAACATTTCAAGTGTTTTTGTTTTTAGATTATTGCTTATAGAAAATGATCCAATAGTTAAATTACCTATCTGGCTTACGGGCCATTTTAGTATTAATCGCGAGGTTCCCCCTATCGAATAATCATTATAACTAACTATGGTAGAAGTAATATTATCGCTTTTATTTTTAATATATAAAGCATAATCTGATGCTTGCTCTATTCCAAAAGTATTTCCAATATATTCATTAATATTTGAATCACAATAATGTAAGGCATTTCCCAAGACATATTTAGGATTTCCTGATTCAAAACTTTTATTGAATATTGGAGCTAGTAAGTCAGAAGCTAATTTATCTTTAGGTAAAATATATACATTAAAACGCCTATCTCCTTCTGTAGAATGGGCTAATATTGTGTTTATTATTATACCGTCTTCAAACGCGGTGGGTGCCTTGTATTTCCCATTTGAATCAATGGTACCTTTGGGTGCTGGTAAAGAAGAAAATCCCCAACCATTTTTGTAGACTATGGCCTCAGCTAAATTACCATATTTTTCCGATAATTGAGTAATTCTATCAGTTACCGATCCTTCTTTAGCTAGATATTCTGTGCCAGTCGTTGGAAAAATATTTTTAGAAAGCTCATTATCACCAAACTGATACTCGGTGGGTATTAATAATTGTGGTAGGGGAATTACTCCACCAGAAATATTGTCAGGATAAACTGTGAAATTAGACGGCCAAACACTATAACTAGACCAACATTTATTATTAGTATCAGTAGCACACCTAGTAATACTTTTCCCCAAAATATTTATATCATTAGTAATATAGCTATTTAAAAGTTCACTGTAATTACCTCTTTTAAGCAAAGTCACTTTCTCATAACCATAATTTATGGCTCTATCTCCTACTGTTCTTATAAGTTCGGTGTAGGCATTATTATTAGTCATCAAGGTGCATAATCCTTTATATTCACTCAAAAGATTTCTAGCATTATTAAAAGCCTTGCACTCGTAAAGGCAATTAGAAGACTGATTGCACTGATCTTCGTTGGGACAATTAATACTCATTCTTTTTCGAGCCTCTTCTAATTTTTGGGTAGTGCTATCTATAGAATTAATGTCACAATTAAAATTATCTATTTCCCTATCGTTCGTCATTAGAGTTAAAATATCCCTTCTTAAATTATAAGAAATTTTAAGCCTTTCGCCATCTTCTTTACTAGTCGAAATATTGCTACTAATAGCATTCAGGACATTGACCATGGTGTTATATAGCCTTACTTTATAAGCCAATGCCTCTTTATTTGATATTCCATTTGGGTTAATGGGAAGAAAAGAATAATACTTTACCAGTTTAGAATCAATCACGCTCCACTGTGTGGGTATTTCCTCATACTTTCCATCGGGATAAAACTTTATTTGTCGATATTGTTGACTATTTTCGCTTGCTATTATTTTATATAAAGTTGCTAAATACGGTCCTTTTTGGGCTACCAGTTCTATGGCTTGAGCTCGACTTGCAGTATTATTATAGGTAGATGTTTTATCAACATAATATTCTGGTGTTAAATATATGGGTGGATATAAATCTTCGTTTACCTTAACATAATTCTTTGCGTCCAATGGAATGTCTATATTTGCAAAAATGATACTTCTAGGTGCCTCTATTTTGGGTGGCGCAATAGGCAAAACCTCAACGCTCTTTGGGTTAAGATTCTCAATTGAATCCGCAACATTTTTAACTGTTGTAGTGGTTGTGTTACTAATGCTTGTACTAATAGAGCTTGAATCAGAAAGTCGTATTCCAACAAGGCTATTAATATTAAATACGGCACTATCGGCAAAAGGATATTTACTCCACAAGAAAAATGCTTTAATAAAAGCTCCTAAATTTTGTTTTGATCTTAGGGTGATTCTAATATAGTAATTATTCTTTGAAGAAAGGGCAGGAATTTTTGACCATTCATATTCTTGGGTCAATGTACAATCCATTTCTTGCTCATCACTACACTCGATCATATCATTAGATAAAGCAACTGCTCCTACCGTTTTCAGAACTCTGTCGAGCTTACCAGTTTTCTGTTTAAGATATATTCTGGCAATTCTGTTTTGATTCACAAGTGTTTCGAGTGTAGTACCACTACCCTTAATTTGCCAACTAACCAATAAGGGGCCACCAGTCACAAATGTTGTGTCTGCAGATGGATCAAGTATTTCAAATGTATATTTACTATTAATAGGAGTGGCTAATCCCAAAAGCGGTATTGCTAGTAAGATCAGTATTATATAAAAATATTTTTTAACTAAAAACATGTGTATTTATTAAATAATATATCGTCCTTCTTATGATATCTTAAACTATGCGCTTACGCAATTCTTCTTGAATTTTCTTTCTTACTGTAGTCATTTTTACAAAATCCAACCAAGAAGAAGACGGCTTTTTACCTCTTTTAGTTAAAATCTCAACCACATCTCCTGATTTTAGTTTATAGTCCAAAGATACCATGCTGTTATTAACCCTGGCTCCCATACAAGAATTACCTACATCATTATGAATACAATAGGCGAAATCAACTGGTGTAGCACCCTCAGGCATATCAATTACATCCCCTTTGGGTGTTAAAGCAAATATTCGATCAGAGAAAAAATCTATTTTAATAGATTCTAAGAATTGAGAACTATCAGTAAAAGATTGCTGCCATTTTTGTAATTGAGATACCCAGGCTATTTTAGAGAGAGCTTTGAAATCTGTTTTTATACCTTTTTTGTAAGCTTTCTTTTTCTTAGCTTCATCGTAAAACCAATGGGCAGTAATACCATATTCAGCCTCTTGATGCATCATGTCTGTCCTAATTTGCACCTCTATTACTTGTCCTTCTTCAGCTATCATAGTCGTGTGAATGCTTTTGTAACCATTTGGTTTAGGAATGGCTATATAATCCTTAAAACGATTTGGCAATGGTCTCCAAAGATGATGAACAAGTCCTAAGGTCGTATAGCAATCTTCCGTGGTTCCCACGATAATTCTTAAAGCTACCAAGTCATAAACCTTATTAATGTCCATATCTTCTTTCCGCAATTTTCTCCAAACACTAAATAAATGTTTGGCTCTAAACTGAATTTGTTGTGGTTTTACTCCGTTATCTTCTAAATATTTTTTTAATTTAGGAGCTGTTTTTAAAAGAAAACTTTCTTTCTCCTTGTATTTTTTACCTATCATCTGTTGCACCAAGCGATACTCTTGGGGTAAGACATAGGGAAAGGCTAGGTCTTCTAATTCAGCTCCAATTACTCCGATACCCAACCTATAAGCAATGGAGGCATATATATCTAAAGTTTCTTTAGCTATCCTTAATTGTTTCTCTTTGGGTAACACCCAAAGAGTTTTCATGTTATCTAGTCTATCAGCTAGTTTAATAATAACCACCCTAATGTCTTGGGCCATAGCCAAAATCATGTTTCTGAAATTCTCTACCATCTTGTCTTCTTCAGAAACATTTTTATATTTAAGGCCACCAACTTTACTTACTCCTTTTACTAAAAAGGCAATTTCCTCTCCAAATTGTTTTCTCAGAATATCTTCAGTTACATCGGTATCTTCTATGGTGTCATGCAAAATAGCTGAAGCTATGGTAGCTGTATCCATTTTGAGATTGGCCAATTCTAAGGCTGTTCTTAATGGATGACAAATATAAGCCTCGCCTGTTTTACGCTCTTGATTCACATGAGAATCAACAGCAAAATTATAAACTTTATCTAAAAACACCAAATCTTCTTCGGCTAAATAATTTAGATTTTTCTTTAAATCTTTGTATAAACTATCTTTGGTTTTAATTGGGGCTGGCATTAGCAAAACATTTACTATGTTATGGACTCTTCATTTTCAAACCACCTCCATGTTTAACACAAGCTTACACTGTTCCAAATTCTGGTAAATCACTTTTATTATCAGGTATGATAGCATCATTTAATGGCTGCGATGGACTTACTTCATTGTTTCTTAAAAGTGTTTTAAGAATTCCTTCTAATTCATCTTTACTATAAAACTTAATAGCTATTTCCCCTTGTTCACCTTTTTTCTTGAAATCAACTCGTGTTTTAAATATATTTTCTAATAATTCTTTAAGCTGTAAATCAGATGTATCCATAGAGGCAGACATTCTATTCCCTCTGGTTTTCTGACTAAGCATTTCTGGGCTCAAATAAGATTTAGCAATTTCTTCTGCTTCTCTGCCAGAAATATTTTTAGATAAAATGATACCTAGAAGAGCTCGTCTTTTCTCTGGATTAGGTAGAAGAAGAATGGCCCTAGCATGACCTTCATTAATCTTTCCTTCTTCCATGGCCTTCTGAGCTTCATAGGGCAATTGTAACAATCGTAAAATATTAGCCACGTATTCACGACTCTTGCCCATTTTGGTAGCTACTGCTTGTTGAGATAGGCCAAATTCACTCATCAATTTAGTGAAAGCCCTTGCCTTACTAATTGAATTCAAATCTTCTCTCTGAATGTTCTCGATAAGAGCAAGTTCTAACTTAAGTTTTTCGTCTAAACTTTCTTTTATTATTACGGGTACCGTTTTAAGACCTAGTAATTTCGAAGCCCTTAACCTTCTTTCTCCAGAAATTAATTGATAGCTAACAGTGGTGCCACTATTAGTCTCTTCCTCATGACGACTCACTACTAAGGGTTCTAAAATACCATACTCTTTAATGGAAGAGGCCAATTCCCACAAAGATTCATTATTAAAATCTTGACGTGGTTGTTGGGTATTAGGAATTATTTTATTTACTTCTATTTGAAAAATTCTTCCTCTTATATCACTAAAATCAGTATTTTCTTGTTTGTTCTCTAAAACTGTTTTAGAGGGTAACGTTTGATTTTCTTTCTCAGAAATATTACTATCTTCTACTTTGAGTTCTTGGACTGGATTTAATTCTTCTCGTGAGGTATTTGGTTCAATAGAAGGATTATTAACAGAGGGGAGAGTATTCTCCTGCGCAGGTCGATTGTTAATAAAACTAAAATCAAAAACATTAGTGGCCGAATTAAAGTCCACATCGTTTTTATCATTATGATCTACGTCTTCCTCTAAATAAATTGGTGAAGGAGTAGGGCTTTGCTCTACTTGTGGCACAAATTGAGCTATAGGGGGATCAATTGGTACTGACTGGGTTACTTTAGGAGGGATTAGGGATTGTAACCCTTTTCCCAGTCCTCCACCGTCGGAATTAACAGGAGTATTGGGAATACTATTCAAATAATCATCCATTTCTATATATTTTAAAAACTAAATTTTAAATGAAAAATTTGGAATTAGATTACATTGTTTTCTATCCGAGAAATAAATTCTTGGGCTAACTGTCTAAACGCTTGGGCACCATCAGAAAGCGGTCTATATTGAAAAATTGTTTTCCCAAAGCTAGGGGCTTCGGCCAATTGAACTTGGCGAGGAATTTCGGTATTGAAAACAAATCCAGAAAAATTACGTCTAATATCTTTGGCTACCATCTGATCTAGTTTATTACGCTTATCATACATCATAAGAACTACACCTACTATTTCTAAATCATGCCCAAGATTTTCTTTGATTAAATCCAGTGATCTCTTAATCTGAGCTAATCCTTCAAGTGCATAATATTGAGTTTGTGCAGGAATTAAAATATAATCAGAAGCTATAAGACCATTAAGATTGGTAATATTTAAAGAGGGTGGCAAGTCTATTAAAATATAATCGTATTCGTTAAGCAGTGGTTCTAAAATTGGTTTTAAATGCCCTTCTCTCTTTTCTGTGTTTAAAAGTTCTATTTGAGCACCCGCCAAATCTTGATTAGAGGGAATTATATCATAACTAAGCATCCCCGTAGATTTAATACAGTTTCTTAGGGATCCTGGATCCCATAATAAAGAATAACTGGTATTTTTTTGTTCGTCAGGTATTAAGCCTAAACCAGAGGAAGCATTTGCCTGAGGATCCAAATCTATTAAAAGAACTTTTCTTCCAAGCACACTTAAATAAGCCCCCAAATTTATAGCTAAGGTGGTTTTCCCTACTCCCCCTTTTTGATTACAAATTGCTACTACTTTAGCCATTTAAAAACAAATTTACTTTTATACTATACCATAAAAACTCGCCCCAGGCGAGTTCATACTAAATCACAACTATTAGCCTTTAATGCTCTAATTTTTAACTGGATTTTTACTTATAATTGCCAAGGATCTGACTAACTTTTGAGCACCAAAGGATACTCTAACTACTTTTTTATTGTTATTTCCATCCCTTCTTAGATAAACATGGTTGTTATATCCCAAAATGTCCAACATATCTGTAAAATCTAAAATAATTTGAGGAATAATATTGGTAAAATTAACCATTAAATATCCTCTGTCATAATATATGGATCCATCTGTTTCTATGAGACCCTTGAGACACTGCTTGGCATATTTGGAATTGTTTTTAATCCATTGAGGAACACGAATATTCTGTTGAAATTTCGGACCACCATTTGCCAACCAACCTAATAAACCTTCCCACTGGTTACTATAGCAGCTAACATCTATACAGTGAGACTTTCTTTTTATTAATGAAATCTTGTTTTTTGGTAATACTACATGAATTTCGTGAATAATTTCTTGAATAATCAATGGATATTTTTCATCACAAGATACTCGCAGTCTAACGGCTCTTTTATTTGGATTAGATAAATTGCCATCACCAATAGCAATTCCTATGATATAGGCCAGGGATTGTTTATATGAAACATTTGTGCCAAAGGAGGGACTCGAACCCTCAGGCCGTAAGGCACACGATTTTGAGTCGTGCATGTTTACCAATTTCATCACTTTGGCTAAATTGCTCTTAGTAATATAACTTAAGGATTCTTCTCTGTCAAAATTAACCTTTATTTTCTATTAATTTCAACAAATTAGAATAAATCATGGCCACTGTTATGGGGCCTATTCCTCCGGGTACTGGAGTAAGGTAACCATCTATTTTTTCTAAACTTAAAACATCGCAATCTCCACAGGGCTTATTGTTTTTATAAGCGTAAGAGGCGTCTAGAATAATGACACCTTTTTTAACATTCTTGGCAGTTATTAAATCTGGTTCGCCCACTCCAGTGATAATAACGTCCGCTTGTTTTAAATAATAATCTGCATCCATCGTTTTACTATTGAGAATGCTAACTGTCGCACCTTGATTGATTGCCCAAATGGCTGTGGGCTTTCCTACTAAATTACCTCTTCCCATTATGACTATATTCTTACCTCTTAAGTCTACTTTTAAATTTTCTAAAATATGGGCACAGGCGGAAGTTACTGGAGGCAAGATAATATTCGCACCATTATAAAGCTTACCTAAGTTTTTTTCGCAGAGCGAATCAACGTCCTTGTTTTCTGGAATAGCATTGAGAACACTACGGGCGTTAATATGTTCTGACAATGGTAATTGGACTATAATTCCCTTTATAGATTCAGTTTTTCCAAGGTTACTAACAAAACTCCTTAATTTCTGATTCGTTATAGTTTCTGATAAACGACATAATTTAAATCCAATTCCCAACCTTTCGGCCATTTCTTTCTTCTTTTTTATGAATGTGGCTGTGGCTTGATCGTCGCCTAAAACCACTACTGCAAGTTTAATTACTATACCTTTATGGGCATTTCTGAACAGAACTAGTTTATCTCTAGTTTCATTTTCTATCTCTTGGGCGATTTGTTTACCATCAATGAGAATCATAAGTATCTTGGTATGTTTATTTTGCGATTCAAATCTTGTAGTAGTTAGAATTCGTATTCCACCCCCTTCTCCACCAGCTTAACATTTTTAGCTATTTTATTGAATTCTTCTGGATATTCAGTATGAATGGGTATTACTAATTTCGGTTTTACTATTTTCATTACTTCGGCTAATTCTATTCCAGAAATATGACCAGAAGCATGGGCTCTGATTGGATCGCTCATACCAAACAAATGAATCCAATTATTAAAACGTTCTTCTGAAATAGCCATTTCTTCACTATGGGGTTCTGTGCTAGCTCTAAAAAACATGCTCCCTTTTTCTGGTTTTAAATCTATCAATTCTTGAATCTGGTAAAATCCTAAGCCTAAAAGATATCTATTTTGGGCTTTACTTATCTCTTCTGGACCTACTACACAAATATCTTTATTCTTTTCTAATAGTTCTTTTTCCCATTCGCTATAAACAGTTTTCAACCGATGATAGATTAAAACATTATCTAAATCAAAAGGTAAAAGTTGGTTTTCCTTCAAATGATTAAGATAATAATAATTGTTGGCTGGTATAGCAAAACTGCGTTTTACTTGGGTGGCTAATTTTTTTAAAGTAGCGAAACGGCTAATATCGGCTATAGAATAGTCAGTAGCTACTAATCCAGTCGCATTTTTGATCAAATCATAGGCCTCTTCGTATACTTCCTTCTCGCTTATTTTAGTTTCGGATTTGATCCTTGTGCCTTCGCATAAGAAAATATCTACGCCTTCTTTGGCAATTTCTTTGAGACTTTCTCGAACTAATTCTTCTTTGTCACCATAGAGTCTAAAATCACCAGAATACAATAAATTACCTGCACTGGTTTTAATTAAAAACATCATCGCTCCTGGAACAGAATGGTCAACGGCATAAGGAGTAATCTCCAAGTCTTTTATTTTAAAATTGTGACCAGGCATTACGGCTCTAATATCTCTTTGTTTAATTGTGGCATTTTTATGACCTAATCCCCTTGTTCTAAATCCTACTATTTCATTTTCAAGATTAGCCGGTCTTACTACCGAAAAGGCTTCTACTACCGATTTCGTTTCTCCTGAGGTATAAACAGGAATTCTTTCGTCCAAAAAAGAAATATCAGCTGTATGATCCATATGTCCATGAGACAGAAGCAATCCATCTACTGAAGGATTCTTGTGAATAGCAAAAGGTAAATTATTTTCTTCTTTTAAAATATTGAGAAAATCGGCCCTGTAAATGCCTTCCATTTTAGGGATTAACCCTAAAGAAAGAAAGTCGTGAATACCATGATAGGCACGTGGTTGTAAAAATTCTTCAAAATACTTACCCGCTTCTTTGTAACTTTTCCCGAAATCTAAAAATATTCTAGTATCCTTGTCTTCTACTAGAATTTTATTCCCTCCAATTTCATTTACTCCACCGTGAAAGGTTAATTTCATTAATTAGTATGGTAAGGGAAACTTTTTACATAATCTGATTACTTCTTTCTCGATCTTACCAGGATTCTGTTTTTCAATTAAAAGCTGTTTAAACCACGTAGCTATTTGCTTCATTTCTTTTTCTTTAAAACCTCTTGAAGTAATAGCTGGTGTTCCCAACCTTATCCCTGAGGGATTAAAAGGTTTTAAATCTGATGGTAGGGAATTACGATTAGCTAAAATACCTGCAGTTTCTAGAATTTTTTCTGCCTCTTTTCCTTCTAATCCTAAAGGCCTAAGGTCTATAAGCATCAAGTGATTATCTGTCCCCCCTGTCAGTAATGTAAAACCATTTTTCTTTAATTCATCTGCTAAAGTTTTAGCATTTTTAATGATCTGCTTAGAATAGCTCGTAAAACCAGGTTTTTTATCTAAGTAAAAAGCTAGGGCCTTTGCGGCAGTAATATTATTGTGTGGACCACCTTGAAGACCTGGAAAAACTGCCTTGTCTATCTGTGCCATCAATTCTGCTTTAGCAAAAATAACAGCCCCGCGAGGACCTCTTAAGGTTTTATGAGTGGTCATCATAACCACATCTGAATCTTTAAAAGGGCTCGGATGCACACCAGCAGCTACTAATCCAGCTATATGAGAGATATCAGCTAAATGATAAGCACCAACTTTTTTAGCAATCTGATTTATTCTTTTAAAATCTATTTTCCTTGGATAAGCGGTATAACCAGAAATAATAAGTCTTGGTTTATATTTCATAGCTAATTTTTCTAGAGCATCATAATCAATTAAACCAGTTTTCTCATTCACTCCGTATTGTACCGAGTTATAAAACTTACCAGAAAAATTCACTTTATGACCGTGAGTTAAATGTCCCCCGGCAGCCAAGTTCATGCCCATTACTGTATCCCCTGGTTTTAAAAGACCAAAATAAACTGCCATATTGGCCGGAGAACCAGAATAGGACTGGACATTTACTTCCCAATCATCTTTTAAATTAAAAAGTCTCTTGGCTCTTTTTTGGGCCAATTGTTCTATTTGATCATTATAAACATTCCCTGGATAGTATCTTTTTTCTGGATATCCTTCCGAATATTTATTCATTAAGGGGGTAGCAATTGCCCCAAGTATTGAAAGAGGAACAATATTTTCAGAAGGGATAAGATTTATTGTTTTTTCCTGTCTCAAAATCTCCTGTTCTATAAGCTTGGCTAATTCTGGGTCATCTTTTTTTACTACTTTAACTATTTGCTTCAGAAAAGCTTTCATATTAATTATTTTCCGTTTTTAATACTTTAATTTACGTTATTCTCTATTTCAATCCTATCACTAAATCGAAACGAACAGATTGTCTGTTTGGCTCTTCAGTAAATAATTTAGCTGGCATTTCTACGCTACCTACTATAGCCATTTGTTTAACGCTATCTTTGAAAGAAATTGCCTTCTCTCTACTAATAGTTCTAAAAGTAGCTGTAATTTTCTTTTCACTTTCTAGATTTATCATCTTTATACTTTCTATAATCACTTGCGGATCCACACTTAAATCGGTTAAAACCTGTTGCCAGTTATATCTTTTCTGGTTTAATCCTATCATCAAATCCAACGTTTTATTGAAGTCATCCGCTTCTTTTTTTAGGAGGGTTGCTTCCTGATTTTGATCAGTACTTATAGTAAGATTCAGGTTATTATTTTCTATATTTTTTAGGGTAGGCTTAAAAAGACCAAAATCTACCCCTATAAAAACAACTACCATGAACGCGATAACGATACTGATTGATTTGGCCCAAAATGATATGTAATTATAATTTCTTGTCTCTTTATATTTCTGTTCTGTTCCAATAGGCATAAGGCTCACCATAGCATCGCTTTCACGGTTGATAAGCCCTCTTAAAGCTGAACCTATCACAGTATAATCATCAGTATTTCTAGTTGATAAATTGGTTGGTAAAATTAATCTAAGGGGTTTAAAGGCAAAATCGTTTATTAAGAATTGAGAAACTTGCTCATTAAACATCTGATTATTACTTATCACATGAAATCCTTCTATGGCTTGATTATAATGACTCGCTAAAAAAGAGATTAATTTAGGCACTTCTAACCCTATATATTTTTTCAGGGTTTCTATGGATATACTTTTAGCTCCTAGATCTTTCAGCATATCATCCCAGGATTCAGAGGTAGGTAAAAGCAATGAGCCGTCTTTAGATCCTATAGCCATATTCAGTCCATCGGGCCTAAAGTTCAAGACAAGAAAATTATTACTACCCTTTTCGGTATAGGTACAGATTAATCGATTAAAACTCAGCAAACCAAACTCAAGGGCCAGTAATTCAAACCCATCTTCGCTAAAACATTTAAGATACGGGGCAATTTTAGCTTTGGGCACTAAAGTAATAAATATTCTTTTGTTTGCTTCTCCTGGTTGAGTCCAATCTTCAGAATCAAAATATGCATCCTCGAATTTTATCGGAGAGACTAAGCTAGTATTTAATTCTATCGCTTCTTTTAATTCTCTTTCCGAAGAAACATTGGGTAAACTTAAAACATTGGTGTAGAAAAGATTGGTATTTAGGGTAAGAATCGCATAAACTTTTTCTTTTCTTTTCTTAAAATAATCGTGTCTAATCTTTTTTAGAACAACGTTTAAAATTTCTGGTTTTATCAAATTACCTCCAATTATGCTTCCAGCCGGTAAATCCACTTTAAAATTAACCCAAATTTTACTGGTATCGCCACTAAAACCCAATACTTTAACGCAAGTATCAGTAATTTCTATACCCACTATTTCTTCTCTCGGAAGCAGAACTGCTTTGAATTTATCAAGATTCATTACATTTAAAGAATAAGTTACTCCTTAATTTTAATAAGTCGTATTTGGTTTTTAACACGTCTCTATATAATAACAAAAATACCTCACTATTTAAAGTGAGATATCTTATTTTTAACTACTCTGGTGTACAACATTCATTTTCACAATTGGTACAGGTACCAGTAAGATTGCAGCTACCACTACTGCACGTCCAACTGTAGACTGTTCTATAATGTTTCCAAGGGTAAGCTCCACATGAAACTGCGCTGCTACAAGACCCCCACCCAGAATAAGTAGTATCGCAAGAAGCGCCATTAGTGGCAGTGCAGCTTAGCTGTCCTCCGCCAGGATCAGTTCCAGAAACACAAGACCCAGAACCATTGCAAGAATAGGTTGTATAATCGCAAATTTTATAGCCAGAACATCCGCCATTTAAAATACACCCACCACAATTACTATAGGTTGGCGTACCACAAGAAGTACCGGCAGATTTATTACAAGCAAGTTGGGTAATATCGCAACCACCACTTGCATTACAAGAATAAGTATTATAACTACCCGCACAACCGGCATAAGTACAAGAAGTTGGTGATGGACATGTTCCACAAGACCCGCCACAACCATCACTACCACAAGATTTACCAGAACAATTAGGAGTACAAACACAGGTTCCACTAGAGCAAGTATAACCACCTGCACAGGTTCCGCAGGAACCACTACAACCATCGCTACCACAATTCTTGCCAGCACAATTAGGAGTACATGTTGGTACGCATACACCACCAGAACAAACATCGCTACCAGAACATGTGCCGCAAGTACCAGCACAACCATTACTACCACAATTCTTACCTGTACAGTTTGGTACACAAGAAGTAGTTGTTGTAGTTGTTGGTATTCCCGTATTAACAGCGCCATTAGAAACATTACCCACTCCATCATAAGCACAAATTCTATAATAATAAGTAGTGCCACCAGTCAAACTTGAGTGAATAGAAGAGGTACCAGTACCTAAATATGCTTGAGTTCCATTAGAACAAGTCGCATTGGGCGATCCTGTTGTTAAAAAAACTACTTTATAAGTATTGGCTCCCGCTAAACCAGATCCAGAATCAGAAAAGCCTGACCAAGAAAGAGAATTTTGATATGCCCCTGGAGTAACAGTAAGTGTTCCATCCGTTGGAGCTAGTTTATCTTGTCTAATTCTTCTGGAATAAATTGCTGATGCATTGTTAACAAGGTCCCACGAAGCATAACGAATGTAATTGGTACAATTATTCCCCGAGCATGTAAAAGAAGTTGAAACTCCTACTGTTCCACTTGTAGGATCACACGAATCGACTGTACCAGTACAATATTTAGTTGTAGATATTCCGACCCCTGAATCGGTGGGTGTAAGGGTAACTGTTAAGGGTGAAGTTGCTGTCCAAACGGTATCTGGCCAATCAATGGCAATTGATGGTCCAGTTGCATCACCTGTTTTAGTTATAGAAGGAGTAGCACCAGGACCAATGCTATTGGTCATCCTCATCGTAATATTATAAACAGTATTATCCAGGGCAGGCACTCCAGATTTTGCGCAGATGTAGTTTGGAAGCGTTCCGGTAGGAGTCGGGCTTGGCGACCATGTGGTTCCACCATTAGTTGAATAATCGCAAGAGATTGCAGTTGTATTACTATTAAAAGTCCCAGTAATGTCATAAGTAGCACCTACATAATTTCCAGAAGCATAATGAGATACTGTTACTGTACCAGTAGGGGTTTGCCCTGGAATAGCACTTACTTCTGTAGATAAAGCACTTTCACCAACAGAGTTAACGGCCGATATTTTATAATAATAAAGAGCATTATTAGTCAGTCCTGTATCAGTAATTGTCAAAACATTGCCAAGAGTTGTTAAAAGCGTCTCCCCTCCAGACGTGACGCCTCTATAAACTTTATAATTAGTAATGGAAGAACCACCATTGGAAGTGGGCGCAGACCAGTTTATAGTTACCTGACCGCTAGCAGAAGACGCCCAAATAGGATTTAAGGGCACACCTGGCACTGTCGCAGCCGTAACAACACATATAGAATCTAATTCTTCTTCTTTAGAATAAATATTAAATTTTAAAGTATTTAAATCTTTATTTACTAGTGCCTTCATGGCTCTAGTAGTATTTCCTTTTATAGCCTTAGCGCTGATAGTATATATTCCTGTAGATGGTGAATCTGCATAGTAGCAAACTCCAACCGTAGCCCCATTAATCACTAATGAGTAATTTTCCGAACTGTTTTTTAAATTTAATTTTAAAAGAGCATCCTGAAGAGCGCCTTCAGCTGCTGCTATAACATTAGAACTATTAACATCTGAAGAATAATTTGTTGTTCTGTTATTCTCGACCCAAATAGTAGTCCCTGTTACGAGTACTATTATGGCTCCCAATGCTACCATTGAGGCTAGGGCTGAGACTCCTTTTCTAAAAATCATAATACTCTATATTTTATTAGATTATCTTCTAAAATATTTTTATAAAATTGCTTTGCTATTTTTTACATCTGCCCTCCGCCAGAACAACAACACCCACCTACGATGCAACCACTACCTATTATGCAAGTTCCTCCTTGACCGAAACATATTGAATCACTGTTTACGCAATTCCCCCCGGCTTCGCTACAAGTCAAAACTTTGCAGCAACAATCAGCACAGTCAGAGCTAGAAACGCAAGAACCACCACCCCTTATGCATGTCTGAGTCGTACCACAAGACCCTCCTAAAGCCACGCAGGTTGGAACAGTTGTGGTGGTAGTAGTAGTAGTTGTTGTAGTAGTAGTAGTAGTTGTTGTTGTAGTTGTAGTTGTAGTTGTAGTTGTAGTTGGGACAGTCGTTGTAGTAGTAGCAGTAGTAGTAGTAGTGGGAGCTGTTCCTACTGTAAAACCTCCTTTTAAAATCCCTACTTGTCCATCAGGGTTTATAACCATAACATCCCAAGACCCAGTCTGAGCTCCGGTTAAATCTATCGAACTTGCAGTCAAGGTTGTTGAATCAGTACGACTAACAGCAGAAGGATAGATATCTTTATAACCACCTCTTACTAATTTGAACATTGCTCCAGATTTAAAATAAGGATCGGCTGGAAGAGCAGATACAGTAATACCAGTGCTTATCATCCCAGTACCTGATGATGGAGATATAGAATATACTTTAACTTTGGATGGTTGTTTCAGATTAAAAGTTACACTCCCCGACCTAAAAGTACTTTGATAGGGTGCTACATTATAACTAATTTTTATATCAACTGTTACTGCAGTCGTTTTTCTTCTTAGATCCTGAACTTTATAGTTCGAAGTTGAGCAAACATTGGTACCACTACTTCCTCCTGTAAGACAATTAAAACTAATATAGCCAGCTACTTCAGACCAGGCTTGACCAGAAAATTCTCCAGTAGATTGATCTATAGTTACACCATAATTTGTTGTCGAAGTAGCACAGCCATTGGTACCTCCGGCATTACCGCAAAAACTAATCCAACCCATAGATTCAGACCAGGCATAACCAGATAAATTACCATCTTTATTAGAAGATACTTTATAATTAGAAGTGGAGCAATTATCGGTAGAGAGACAATTCAGGAAAATGTACCCCGATCCCCTTCCCCAGGCTATTCCTGTTAAATCTCCGTTACTAGTAGGAATTTTTATACTATTGCCAGTTTGACCAAAATCTATCCAACCAAAAATATCGTTATAAGCCCAATGATTAATTGGGTCTATGCCTACATTTTGGGATGGAGTTAATTTAAAATTTAAAGTATCTACTTTAACCTCACTCCCAGTAACGGCCGACAGAGTATCTGTGCCTGCCCTATAATAAACACTATTATTACTTAAGCTAAAATAATTATCTGTTTCACTATCGGCTGCTGCTAAAGAGATTGTTCCGTCAGTTATACTATTAACAGCTACCGAATTTTCTATAGAAGAAGCTAGTAATCTTTCTAGATTATTAAAAACCGCATCTACTGTTTTTTGAGCTTCATTTAAAGCAGTGTTTTTTTTGATATTTAAAGTTATTCCTGTTACCAATCCTCCTACCACCACAAAAATAACGCTATAAATAAGTAGTTCAACTAGTGTAAATCCTTTTTTTCTAGATAAATTCATAAAATTACTGTGCGTAATTTATTATAGCATCTTTTACTACTGGTGACGTGCTACTAGCTGGAACCAATGTTATCTGATAGCGAATATAGCGTTTATTTTGAACGCTTGAAGAGAGCGCAGAATATTGTCCTGCATAAGTTATGGGTACAGGTGTGTTGGGCCCACTGGGAGTATAATAATCACTCGTACTTGTTGGCCCATAATATGTCCACGGTCCAGCATTTGAATTAGAAGTTGCTATTTGAAATTTTACTGAACATCCTGAGCATAATGTATCTCCTTGCCATAAAATATTGAAATAGCCAGCACCACCTATACTTTGAGTGTCTATTATAGAAGAAATTAAATTTCCATCAGAAGCCGCTGACGTTAGAGACATTTGACCAGCAGTAGACAGCGTAAGATTGCTTGAACTAAAATAATTATTTCCGAAATCAATTTCTGGGCCAGCCACTCCACTATTTCCCGACCAATCTGTCTGAATAAGACTGTTTATATTACTTGCTCTTGCCAAATATTGTTCCTGCGTATTAACTCTTCCCGGTGTCCCTAACAAATAGCGCGTGACATTAGTTATTTTCTTTGTGTTAGGGTCATCGTGATTAGCGTTATAAGTAGTTTCCAAATTATGAGTAGAGGCAGTCGGGTCACTGGCTATATCTCGTGAAACATTATTAACATAAAAATATTTAGTGTAGCCATCTTTGTATTGATTGGCTATTTCATCTGTCGAGAGAGTGCGATTATAAATACGGACATCGTCAATAGAATTTATAGTTTCGGTGTCACTACCCACACCCACGGCATAGGTATTTACGGACAACGTACCCGACCCAGCGGTCCCAGAAATTTGTGTACCGTTTACATATAATTTCCCACCAGAAACACTATTATAAACTAAAACTATATTATACCAAGTATTCAAGTTAGTAATCTTATATAGAGGGGAAAGATGATACCAAACACCACCTCCAGTTCCATAAAAACCAATGTCACCTAGCTTTTCTGGGTAAACTCCACCATAATCTCCGAAATAATACAAAACAAAGTTAGCATCAGTAATACCACCATTCCATTTAGCAATTGGGTGAGAGGCATAATCTGATAAAAAATTCTTGGGATAGAACCATAAACTTATTGTAAGATTATCTGCGATATCTAAAGATGGATCATCGGGTATTACTACTTGTTGACCGCTTGTAAACCCCAAGCATCCACCACTTACGCAATTGGCACCCGTCTGCCATGTAGGCCCACTTACTAATGTTCCATCATTAGCGCCCTGTGAGTCATAAGACGTGATACCACTGCCCTCGTCCATTCCCCATTGGGCAACCAGTCCGAGCCTATTTAGTCCAGCATTATAATGTTGTTGTACTTGGCCTTCGGTTATAGCATAGTCATATATTCTTACTCCATCCATAGAACCATTGAAATAATTTTCCCCAAAACGGGCTTGTGCCAAAGTTAATGGGATACCTAACAAATTAAAGGTGGCAACATTGGTTTGAGTAAGCTGACCATTTTCATAACCCCTTATAGTTGTTCCGTCAAAGGTAACCACAATATGTTTCCATTGACCTATAGGAAAACTAGGTTGGACTTGCCCTTGACCAGCCACAGAGCCCCAAGATCCAAATTGTGTTACACCTAGATTATCTATTAACCAATGATGTGCCCCCGTTCCATCATTACCTAACAATAATATCCATGCCCTATTCACTGGCAAGCTATTGACTTTGATCCAAGCTTCTATAGAATGTGGAGTATTACCGGTGGGTAAGTTAGGAATTGTTGATATACTTGCATAATTATTGCTTCCATTAAAACTCAAACAGCTTCCGTCAACACAGTCAGAACCTGTTTGCCATGTCGGCAAATAAAGCGTTCCATCGTTAGTTCCAATATTGTCATAAGCTACAGTGGGAGTAGTAGTCGTTGTGGTTCCTGTATTCATTTGTTCGTCAAAATTCCATTGAGCTACAGGTGGTTTTTCATTAAATACTTTTTCTTCACCTTGTTGAATAACCCAAGTATTATTTTGTTTAGCCAATTTATAATGCTTGCCTATAGTTAAATCGGCTATAGAGTGCCAACCATTTTCAGAAATAGTTTCCAAGATGCTTCTTTGGCTTTTCAGGAGTGACAGGGCAAAATTATTAGCTTTATTTACCTTGGCTAAAATATTAGCAGTAGACATAGCTAAAATCCCCACGTTTATAAAAGCCACTCCTATGGCAAGAGCTACAAGAATTTCTGTTAAAGATTGGCCTTGATGACTAATTTTCATATTAATTTTCTACACAATATAAGCCTGCTGAAGTGTTACATTTTGCTGAGGTTGAAGCAGTCCAAGTACTTGTTGCAGAAGTATTGAGGCCACGATAACCGCTAGCGCTTGTAGTGCCAATAATCCAAAAAGTGCAATAATATCTTGTACTTCTAGTTGCTCCAGCCGTAGTGGTATCTGTCCAAACATAGGTGGATGCAGGTTGACCACCAGATTCAGTTCTATTAATAGCAGAATCAATAGTCCCGTCCACTAAATCAGTCCAGTTATCGGCAACAATGGTACCATCAACTTTTTTATAAGGAACTGTCGCATGGGTAGATACATTGACTGCAGCGGTGGCGGTACTACTACTTATCCATGCCTTATAGGTCCCAGGCAAGCCTGCATTAGCTGCATAAGTATTACATTTAGTATTGGCCCCGTTAGTTCCCCCTAAACTACCATTAGTAGTAGTTCCGCTAACAAAGATATATTTGAAATTCGGACTAGTGGCACTGACTTCAGTTGAATAAGCACTTTCACCGGCTGAATTAACAGCCGTAACCTTATAATAATAGAGGGTATTATGAGGCGTTTTGGCATCATTATACATTGTCCCTCCCTGAGTATTTATAGTTGTCAATAATGATTCATTCCCAGAACTTGTTCCTCGATAAATCTTGTAATTAGTTATTGTGGGGTCAGAAGACGAATACCAAGATAATGTAATTCCTGTTGAATTGGCTGCGGCATATAAACCATCAGGCGCAGCAGGAACCAAGGCTGGAGCAGAGTTATAAAGAGCTAATATATCAGCTGCACTTAGAGCATAGTTATAAATACGAACATCATCGAGAACACCAGGGAAATAGTGTGTCCCTCTTCCTCCTATATGTATGTCATAAGGAACTACAGGCATATACCCTGTAAATGAGCTAGCGTATAATGTCCTCTCGGTTCCATTAACATAAACATGAGCAACTTCACTAACAAAAGTAACCGTAACAAGATTCCAATCATTGAGAGTAAGTTCAGTGTCTGTATTAGCACCGATTCGAGTATCTGTTTCGTTGTATAAAGATACTAAAACCTGTAAATTCCCTCCGCCTTTACCAATATAGAAAGATTCCATACCTGGTAATGAATTATTTACATTATCTATAAAGTATTGGTCCGAAGTCCCTAATGAGGTAGGATAGGCCCAAAAAGATATCGTCCAATCCTTTGAGCTTAAATCTAATGAACTATTGTATGGAACATTTATTCTATCATCCACACCATCCAAGCTAATTCCTCCATCAATTCTTCCTCCAGTCGTCCAAGCTGCTTGGGCTTCAAGATTACCCGTGTTCCCATTTCCTGATGAATCAGTAGCAGTTGATCCACTTGTTTCATTTAGATTCCAATAACCAACAAGTGATTGGCCCACTGGCGTAGCACTCGCTGTTCCACCAGTAGACATATTAGAAACGGCATCAATGGAACAGATACGATAAGAATATTGAGTA